>JAESFO010000060.1_pt1 | contig 379531 bp, 335 predicted proteins | sample 9269421 | NCBI WGS metagenome assembly JAESFO01 (sample SAMN14502839, study PRJNA617101) | algae metagenome | isolation source: Nostoc desertorum CM1-VF14 and co-occurring heterotrophs from rocky... | place: USA: Clark Mountains, San Bernardino, California | collected 2000-06-05 | reverse complement strand
TGCAGCGCCTTGGCCGAGAAGCCGCCGAACACCACGCTGTGGGTGGCGCCGATGCGCGCGCAGGCCTGCATCGCGATCACGCCCTCGACCGTCATCGGCATGTAGACGATGACGCGGTCGCCCTTCTGGATGCCGGAGGCCTTGAGCGCATTGGCGAACTGGCTCACGCGCGCGAGCAGTTCCTTGTAGGTGACCTGGGTGACGGTGCCGTCGTCGGCCTCGAAGACGATGGCGGTCTTGTTCTCGACCGGCGTGCCGATGTGGCGGTCGAGGCAGTTGGCGCTGGCGTTGAGCTCGCCGTCGCCGAACCATTGGTAGAACGGCGCGTTCGATTCGTCGAGGATCTTGCTGAAGGGCTTGGTCCACTGCAGATGGGTGGTGGCCTGGCGGCTCCAGAAGCCCTCGAAGTCTTCCTCCGCTTCCTTGCACAGCGCCTCGTAGGCGGCCATGCCGGAAATGCGGGCGCCTTGCGTGGCGCGGGCATCGGGCGGGAACACACGGTTCTCGACCAGGACGGATTCAATGTTCTTCGAGGGATTGCTCATGAATTTCGGGTTCGGGAAAGAAAGGGACCGATGCGGCGCTCAGCCGGCGCTCGGCAGGACCAGCGGCAGCACCAGGTGTCGGCCGGCCAGCCCGAGGGCGCCGGCGACGGCGATGCACAGCATGGCCGTGCACAGCTTGGTGGTCAGGCTGCGTTCGCGCGTGCGCAGCACGAAGGACATGCTGAAGGCGATGCTCGTGAGCGAGGCCAGCACGGCGCCCGTGCCGGCCGTGGTGGCCGACAGGCTGCCCTGCGACGCGAGCGCGGCGGCCGCGGCCACGGCGCTCGCGCTCGACATCAGGCCGCCGACCACGCTCACGAAGTAGAAGCCCGCATCGCCGAACTGCCGCTGCGTGAGGCCACCGACGATGTGCAGCACCAGGAACACCACGCCGTACTTGAGCGCCAGCGGCAGCGAGAACGGCAGGTCGAGCTTGATCTCGGGCACGTCGGGCACGGGGCCGCGCGTGGCGCGCCGGTAGCTCCACAGCACGAGCACCGCGCTCGCGAGCATCATCAGCGCGAAGGCGCCCGAGGCGCCCAGCAGCGCGAGCGGCGCCAGGATCAGCAGCAGCCCGGCATTGCGCACCACCATCGCGGTGGTCGCCAGCAGGATGCCGCGGTAGGCCGTGCCCACGTAGGCGCCGCGCGTGGCGACGACGCGCGAGGCCATCTCGATCACCGTGAAGTTGCTGTTCACCAGCCCGCCGAGAAAGCCCGAGAGCTCGGTACCGCGCGTGCCGTAGAGCTTCCAGAGGATGTAGTTCACGAAGCCGATGCCCGCGATCAGGATCACCGTGACCCAGGCGGCGCGCGGCTCCACCAGGTGCCACGGGCCCACGGCCCCGGCGGGCAGCGCCGGATAGATCACGATCGCGAGGATGGCCAGCAGCAGCGCCGAACGCATCTCGCTCTCGGTCAGCCCGGCCGAGAAGCCGGCCAGCCGCTCCTTCCACGCCAGCAGCGCGGTGGCCAGCACCATCACGGCCGCGGGCGAGATGGTGTGGCCCTGGCCGCACAGCACGCCGGCCAGGCAGGTCACGAGCATGGCGGCCGAGGTGGTGAGCTCGGCGCCCTGCCCGGCGCGCAGCGTCTGCACGTTGAGCAGCACCGCGAGCACGCCCACCAGCGCCAGGCACAGCAGCGCCACCGACATGCCGAGCAGGCCGCCGAGCGCGCCCAGCATGCAGATGAAGCCGAAGGTGCGCAGCCCCGCCTCCTTGCCGCGGCGCTCGCGCTCCAGCCCGATCAGCAGGCCGAGCGCCAGGCTCAGCGCCAGCCGCACCAGGATCTCCAGGTAGGGCCACTCGGCCCCGGTGGTCATGGGGATGGTCTTGTCTGGCATGAGGTCAGACCGCCCGGGGGCCCGGCACGCAGTCGTCGACCGCGAAGCGCGCCAGCGTCGAGATGCCGCTGTCGGGCTGCGCGACGTCGTCGAGCACGCGCAGCGAAGTGAGCCAGCGCCCGGGCGTCACGTCGGCCACCGCATAGCCTCGCCTGTCGGAACGCGCGAGCAGGATGTGCGGGTTGTTGTCGGCGATCTCCTGCGCGCGGCTCTGCGCCGTGCCGCTGGCCGAGGCGATCGAGGTGCCGCAGAACTCGCTCGCGATGACCGGCGACTGCGGCCGCGAGAAGTCGGCCAGCACGCGGCTGACGTAGTTCTGGTGGATGTCGCCGCCGAGGAAGACGGTGTTGCGCGCGCCCGCGCCCTGCACCGCGTCGAGCACGCGCTGGCGGCTCGCGGGATAGCCGTCCCAGGTGCTGGGGTGGTAGCTCTCGGCCGGCAGCGGCTTGTAGTTGCGCTGCGCGAAGATGGTCTGCTGCGCCACCACGCTCCAGCGCTCGCCCAGCGCGGCGTCCTGCGCCAGGCCCTGCTCGAGCCAGCGCTCCTGGTAGCTGCCGAGGATCGAGCGCGCGGGGTCCCGCAGCTCGGGGCAGCCCGTGGGCGTCACCGAGCTCGGCGATTCCTCGCCGGGCACGCGGCAGGGCTGGCGGTCGCGGTACTGGCGCGTGTCGAGCATGTGGAAGCGCAGCAGCCGGCCCCAGGCATGCCGCTCGTGAATGCGCAGGCCGTCGAGCGTGCCGAGCCCGCCGACACCCTGCGTGAGCACCGAGGCGCGCAGCGGCATGTTCTCGTAGAAGGCCTGGTAGCCGGCGCCGCGCCGCGCGAGGAAGTCGCCCGCCGGGCCGGTGCCTTCGAGGCCCGCGTAGTCGTTCTGCACCTCGTGGTCGTCCCAGGTCACGAGCCAGGGGCAGGCGCGGTGCGCGGCCTGCAGCTGCGCGTCGGTCTTGTAGAGCGCGTAGCGGTCGCGGAAGTCCGCGAGCGTCTTCGCGGCCGGCAGCGTGTGCGTGCGCACCAGCTGGTAGCTCGGCGGCTTCTTCGGCATCGCGTATTCGTAGACGTAGTCGCCGAGGAACACGACCAGGTCGAGGTCCTCGTCGAGCATGTGGCGGTAGCCCGCGTAGTGGCCCTGCTCCCAGCGCTGGCACGAGACGAAGGCGAAGCGCGTGCGCCCGGGCATGGCGTGCAAGGCTGGCGCGGTGCGCGTGCGCGCCGTCTGCGTGACCGCGTCGCCGTGCATGAAGCGGTAGAAGTACCAGCGGTCCGGCCGCAGGCCCGACACCTCCACGTGCACCGCGTGCCCGAGCTCGGCCAGCGCGTTCGCCTGGCCCGCGCGCACGATGCGGCGGAAGGCCTCGTCCTCGGCCACCTCCCAGCGCACCGTCAGCGCGGCGGGCAGCGGCAGGCGCGGCGTGTCGAAGGGCACGGTGCCGGGCACCGGGCCGTCGAGCAGCCGCGTCCACAGCACGAAGCCGTCGGGGGTCGGCGACCCGCTGGCGACGCCGAGCGGGAACAGGTCGCGCTGGGCCAGCGTGTTCGACCAGCTCCAGCGCGGCAGGGCGGTGGCGGCCGCGGCGGCCGAGGCCAGGCGGATGAGATCGCGACGGTGCATGCTTGTCTCCAATCGTGGATTGTGGGGGTGGTTCAGCGGGCCGGGGGCGCTCAGAACGCGTGGCGGATGCCGAAGTTCTGGCCGCTGGCCGCGTGGTCGGCGAGGCCCGCGACGTCGCCGCCGACGGTCAGCGTGGCGCCGCGCCGGTTGCGCACATGGGCAAAGGTCGCATAGAGCGCGGTGCGCTTCGACAGGTGGTGCACGTAGCCGAGCGCGATCTTGCTGGCGCGCGAGCGGTCGCCCGGGTAGCGGAAGGCCACCTGCCCGTAGCTCGCGCGGATCTCGCCGGGGCCGACCGGCACCGTCACGCCGACGGTCGCGCCTTCGAAGCGCTTGTGGCCCAGCGGCATCTCCACCCGGTCCTGCGCGTACAGCGCCTCGACCGATGCCACGCCGAAGTCGTAGGCGACGCCGATGCTGGCAGAGCGGATGTCGCGCGGGCGCGTGGTCGGCGCCTTCGGCCCGCCCATGGTCCGGCTGTAGGCCGCGCCCACGCGGAACGCGCCCTGCCGGTAGCCGAGGCGCCCGCCGAGGTAGCGCTCCGCGTCGCCGCCGTCGACCGCCTCGGGCAGGCCGTACTGGAACTGGCCCGAGAAGCCGCCCAGGTCGCGCGGCAGGAAGTAGCCGACCGAGTTGCTCACGCGCACATGGGAGCTCTGACCCGCGTTGGCGCTGCCGTAGAGGATGGCGCGGCCGCGGTAGACGATGCTCTCGCCGACGCCGTTGGTGACCCAGGGCCCCGAGAAGTCCGACTGGATCAGGTAGGTCGGCGTGTAGTCGCGGCCCAGCCGCAGCTCGCCCCAGGGGCCGGCCAGGCTCACGGTCGAGCGCCGCGCGAGGTCGAAGGATGTCGGGTTGTCGACGGCGAGCGAGCCCTCGAGCCAGAAGCCCGCGCTCAGGCCGCCGCCCAGGTCTTCCTGGCCGCGAAAGCCCAGGCGGCTGCTCGCGAGCCCGTCGGAGGCCAGCGCGGTCTGGCTGCCCTTGCCGTGCACGCGGTAGTGGGCGACGCCGGTGTCGATCAGCCCGAACAGGGTGACGCTCGACTGCGCGTGGCAGACGCCGATGGCGAGCATGGCGCCGCCGGCGATGACGGGGGTGAATCTTCTTTGTCTCTTCATCTTTTTCTTCGAGTGGTGGGGGTGACCCAGGGATGGCGACGCGCAGGCGGGCCCCTCACGCGCATGCGTGACGAATCCATCCGGCGTCGGGGGAGCGAAAGACGCGGCGCGTCTACTGCAATGCGCGTCCCTGCATGCCGTCCGCCGCCACGTCGAGGTGGCGCAGCACGGTCGGCGCGATGTCGATCAGCGACGCGGGTTGGCGTCGCTCGCCGGGACGAAGCCCTCCCCCTCTCAGGTAGAGAAAGGGATGCTGTTCGTGTTCGCCCAGTCCGCCGTGCTGCGCGCAGCCGACGGGCGATGAATCGCTGAACGGGCTCAGCAGCGAGACGCTGCGGCCCGGCACGCCATGGGGATTGGCGCTCGCGTCATGGCGCAGCGCGAGCGCCAGGCCGAGCGGGCCTTCGGTCGGCAAGCCGATCTCCGCGAGGGCCTGGCCGGCGAACACGCGCCCCGTGAAGTCCTGGTCCTGCAGCCACCGCACGAGCGCCGGGATCGCATCGCGTGCCTCGTCGGCGAAGTACAGCAGCGCGGCATTGCCGTTGGGCGCCACCACCACCTCCTGCGATTCGCGCGAGCGCTTCCAGCCGGCCTCGACCAGCAGCGCGTCGAGGTCGATCTTGCGTTCCACCGTCTCCATGCCATGGTCGGAACAGGCGACCAGCAGGATCTCGTCGCCGGCCGGATCGAGCGCCTCCACGGTGCGCCGCACCTGGTCGACGCAGGCATCGGCGTGGGCGATCATCGCCAGGTGCTCGCCCGATCCGAGCGCCACGCCGTGCGCCGTGTGGTCGGGCTCCGAGAGCCACAGCACGGCCAGCGCGGGCGCGCGTTCGCGCAGCACCTCGCGGCAGAAGCGATCGGTCATCGCACGGTCGCCCGCGGCGCCCACCTCGATGGCCAGGCCGTCCGTCAACGCGACACCGCCCGGTCCGCGCGAGCCGGCGCGGTGGTAGACATGGCCGAAGCCGTCGGGATCCTGCAGGTAGGCCGCGCCCGGCGACACGTTCGACATGACGATCGCACCGCCCTGCCGCGCCAGCCGCTCGGCCCAGGTCGGGCGCCGCAAGGTGCGGCCCGTGGCCCGGCGCAGGCGCTCGAGGAAGTCGGGCTTGCCCACCGACAGCCGTACCAGCGCGCCCTGCTCGCGCAGCACCATGGTGTTGCCCAGCAGGCCGTGGGCGGCCGGCAGGCAGCCGGTGGCCATCGAGGCCGAGCTGGTGCGCGTGGTGGACGGAAAGACACCGCGCGCCGAAGCGAAGTCGGCACCCTGCGCGCGCATCTCCGCGAGCGCGGGAGCCACGTCGGGCGTGACCAGGTCCGCGCACAGGCTGTCGCAGACCACCACGACGGCGCGCCGCCCGCTCCTCATTTCGAAGCGTCCCGGGGCGCCGGGAGCGTGGACTTGTCGAGGTAGTCGTGGAAGTGGACCGTGACCTGATCCGCCGCGAGGAACACCACCGCATAGGCCGGCGGCTCGTGGCTCTTGGGCACCGGCGAGATGGTGTGCAGGTCGAACGGCACCTGGTGATTGAGGCCGCGCATGGTCGAAAACGGGATGCCGCGCCAGCTGCCGCAGACCGGTCGGTGCACGTGGCCGAAGAACAGGTGGCGCAGGTTGCGCCGGCCCGCCACCAGCCGCGCGAAGGGCTCGGGGTTCGCGAGGCCGATGCGGTCGAGGCACGGAATGCCGATGTCGAACGGCGGGTGGTGCATGAACAGGTAGGTCGGCCGCTCGCCGAGTCGGTCGAGCTCGGCCGCGAGCCAGGCCAGCCGCTGCTCGCAGTACAGGCCGCCGTTGCGGCCTTCGTCGAGCGTGTCGAGCAGCAGGAAGCTCGCGTCGGCCAGGTCGAAGCGGCCCTGCACGAAGCCGTGGCCGTCGCTCGGCCCGCCCGGGCATTGCGCCGCGAGCAGCGCGCGGATGTCGTGGTTGCCCACCAGCGGGAAGCAGGGCATGGGCAGCCGCGCGAGCTGGGTGCGCAGCGCCGCGTAGGCCGCGCTCTCGCCGCGGTGCGCGAGGTCGCCCGTGATCACGCAGCAGGCCGCGTCGCGGTGGTGCTCGAGGATGTCGTCGATGCAGGCGGCGAGCCGCGCGTACGGGTCCAGGCCGTGCAGGATCTCGCCGGGCGCGACGAGGTGGGGATCGGTGATATGGATGAACTTGGTCATGCGGCAAGGGTTTCGGGTGAGGCGGTCACGGAATGCAGGGCGGTGGCCTGCAGCAGCAGGCGCGTGTAGTCGTCGGCCGGGGCGTCGAAGACCTGGCGCGTGGCGCCGGCCTCGCGGACCTCGCCATGGCGCAGCACCACGACGCGGTCGGCCATGCGCCGGACCACGCCGAGGTCGTGGCTGATGAACAGGTAGGCCGTGCCGGTCTTGCGCTGCAGCTCGAGCAGCAGCTCCAGCACCTGGGCCTGCACCGACACGTCGAGCGCCGAGGTGATCTCGTCGCAGACGATCAGGTCGGGCTCGGCCGCGAAGGCGCGCGCGATGGCGACGCGTTGCTGCTGCCCGCCCGAGAGCTGGCGCGGGTAGCACTCGAGCAGCGCCGGATCGAGGTGCATGGCGCGCATCAGCGCCTGCGCGCGTTCGCGCAGCGCCGGGCCGCGCAGCCCGGTGAACAGGGTCAGCGGCCGCTCGAGGATGGCGGCGATGCGCTGGCGCGGATTGAGCGAGGACAGCGGGTCCTGGAACACGATCTGCACCCGCCGGCGCAGCGTCGGCGAGCGGTCGGTGGCCTTCGCGGCCAGCGGCTGGCCATCGAAGTGCAGCGAGCCGCCCGACGGCGCCATCAGCCCCGCGACCAGCGAGGCCGCGGTGGACTTGCCGCTGCCCGACTCGCCGACCAGGCCGAGCGTCTCGCCGCGCCCGATCGCGAAGGACAGGCCCGCCAGCGCGGGCCGCGCCGTGGCCGGCGGGGGCTGGAACCAGGCGCGGCGGCGCGCCGGGTAAGAGAACGCCAGGTCCTTGGCCACGAGCAGCGCGTCCTGCGCCTGCTGCTGCTCGCGCTCAGGCGGCTCGGCATCGACGCGCGGAATGGCCGCGATCAGCTGCCGCGTGTAGACATGCGCGGGCGCGCCGAAGATGCGCGCGGCCGGCCCCTGCTCGACGATGCGGCCCTGGTGCATCACGATCACCCGGTCGCACATGCGCGAGATCACGCCGAGGTCGTGGCTCACGTAGATCAGCGAGGTGCCGAAGCGCTCGCGCAGCGTGCGCACCAGTTCCAGCACCTGGACCTCGGTGGTCTTGTCGAGCGCGGTGGTCGGCTCGTCGAGCACCAGCACGCCCGGGTCGCCGGCCAGCGCCGTGGCGATCACCACGCGCTGGCGCTGGCCGCCCGAGAGCTCGTGCGGAAAGCGCGCGCAGATGCCCTTCGGATCGGGCAGGTTGGTGGCCTCGAACAGCTCGAGCGTGCGCGCCCGCGCCTCGGCGGCGCCGCAGCCGCGCAGGTGGCGCACGGCCTCGTCGACCTGGTCGCCGATGCGCATGTGCGGCGTCAGCGAGCTCAGCGGGTTCTGCGGCACGAAGGCGATGTGCCGGCCGCGCAGCCGGCGCCGCGCCGGTTCGTCCAGGCGCAGGATGTCCTCGCCCGCGATGCGCACCGCGCCCGCGGTGATCACGCCGCCGGCCCGGCAATGGCCCAGCAGGGCGCGCGCCACGGTCGACTTGCCCGAGCCGCTCTCGCCGACGATGCCCAGGCTGCTGCCGGCCTCGACCGTGAACTCGACGCCGCGCACCGCGCCGACGATCTCTCCGTCGGCGCGCCGGTAGCCGATGCCCAGGCCCTGGACCTCGAGCCGTCCGCCGATGCGGCGCGCCGCCTGCTGGCGCCGTGCCAGCGCGTTGGATTCGGGATGCTTCATCGTTGCCTGCTCCTTCATGCCGCGTCCTGGCCGCGCGTGGCGTCCAGTCCCAGGGCCCGTGCCAGCGCCTCGGCGCCGAAGTTGAGTCCCACCACCAGCGTGGAGATGAAGACCGCCGGCGCCAGCACCAGCCAGGGTGCGAACGCGAGCTGGCTCACGCCCTCGGCGACCATCAGCCCCCAGTCGGGCGTGGGCGGCGAGATGCCCATGCCCAGGAAGGACAGCGAGCTCAAGAGCAGGATCGCGTGCGACATGCGGATCGCGAACTCGACGTAGACCACGTCGAGCGTGTTGGGCAGCAGCTCGCGCAGGATGATCGACACCGTGCCCTCGCCGCGCAGCTGCGCGGCCTTCACGTAGCCCAGTTGCACCTGCGTCAGCGCCTGGGCCCGCACGATGCGGATCACGCCCGGGAAGTACACCATCCCGATGAGCACGATCAGCACCGGCAGCGATTCGCCGAAGCCGACCGCGAACAGCGCGACGAACAGGATGCCCGGCAGCGCCAGCTTGAGGTCGACGATGCGCATCATCACGTCGTCGAACAGCCCGCCGAGGTAGGCGGCCGTCACGCCGAGGATGCTGCCGACGCTCACCGCGACGACCACGCCCGTGAAGGCGGCCAGCAGCGCCGTGCGTCCGCCCCACAGCAGGCGCGACAGGTAGTCGCGGCCCAGCACGTCGGTGCCGAGCCAGAACTCGGCGCTCGGCGGCTCGGCGCGGCCGCCGTTGAGCGACATCGGGTCGTAGGGCGCGATCCAGGGCGCGGCCAGCGCGACGGCCAGGTGCAGCACGACGATGCCGATGCCGAACAGGGCCACGGGCCGCAGCAGCGCGTGGTGGTTGATCTTGAACATCATGATTCAGCGGCTCCTGGCGCGGGGGTCGAGGGCGGCCACCGCGAGGTCGGCCAGCAGGTTCATCGAGACGACGGCCAGGGCCGCCAGCAGGCTGATGGCCTGCACGATCGGCACCTCGCGCTTGTCGACGGCCTGCAGCAGGATCATTCCGAGCCCGGGATAGCCGAACACCTTCTCGACCACCACGATGCCGCTGAGCAGGCCGGCCACGTAGAGCGCGGCCGAGTTGAGCGCCGGGATCACCGAGGCCGGCAATGCATGGCGCAGGATCAGCCGCAGCTCGCCCAGGCCGGTGAAGCGGGCGCGCTCGACGTAGTCGCTGGCCAGCGACTCGATCAGCCCGGTGCGGATCAGCTGCACCAGGTGGGCGATGGAGCCGAACACGATGGTCGCGACCGGCAGCACCGACACGGCCAGCAGCGCCGACGGCGGCGCGTCGGCAAAGGCCAGGATCACGGCCGGGAAGACCGGGATCCAGATCGCGAACATCAGCACCAGCAGGTTGCCCGAGGCGAACTCGGGGATCGAGTAGCCGATCACCGCGCCCATCGAGGCCAGCGTGTCGGGCAGCCGGCCGCGCCAGAAGGCCGCGACGATGCCCAGCAGCAGCGACACCGGAATGGCCACCAGCGCCGTCACGGCCGCGAGCAGCAGCGAGTTCTTCACCGGCTCGCGGATGATCTGGACCACCGGCGTGCCGCCGAGGATGGTCTTGCCGAAATCGCCGCGCATGGCGCCCGTGAGCCACTCGAAGTAGCGCACCGGCGCCGGCCGGTCGAGGCCCAGGTCGTGGCGCTTTCGCGCCAGGTCCTCGGGATTCATCATCGCGATCTCGTCGGCCGTGAGGCTGACTTCGAGCGCGTCGCCGGGCAGCACCTCGGTCGCCACGAACACCAGCATCGAGGCCAGCAGCAGGGTCAGCGCGTAGAGGCCCACGCGCCGCAGGAAGGTCATGAGCATGATGGGTCGCCGTTCGCGCGCGGTTCGGTGAAGGGGATGCGGGGCCGGCTCACGATTTCCAGACCTCGTCGAAGCGCATCGACCAGAACTGCGAGTGGTTGCGCAGGTCGTGCACGTTGGGCTTGTGGATCAGCAGGTTGCGCCGTCCGCCCGCGGACAGGGTCGGCACCTCGTCGCGCAGGATCTCCTGCATGCGCACGTAGTTCGCGCGCCGCTTCTCGGTGGAGGGCTCGGCGAGCGACTTCTGGTAGAGCGCCATGTACTCGTCGCAGCCCGCGCCGCGCCAGTAGCCGCTCTCGTTGTTGTCGGGCCGCAGCCGGTACAGGCTCACGCCCGGATTGCGCGGGCCGGCCGGCGTGTAGGCGAAGCGGTGCTTGCGCGTCTTCTCGGCATCCTCGACGCGCCACTGGCGGTAGCCGTCGCTCGGCCGCTGCTCGATCGGCAGCACGATGCCGGCCTCCTTCACCGACTCGGCCAGCACCTGGAACACGCGCGGCACCTCGGGCCAGGTGGGCGCGAAATAGAAGGTCGGCAGCTTCACGCCGTTGGGATGGCCGGCCTCGGCCAGCAGCGCGCGCGCCCGTGCCACGTCGTGCATGCGCTGCAGCGGCTGGAAGGCGGCATTGGCCGGCGTCAGGTGCGAGTCGTTGCCGACCCAGCCGGCCTTCTTGCCGTAGACGATGCGGATGATCTTCTCGCGGTCCACCGCCAGCGCCAGGGCCTGCCGCACGCGCTTGTCGTCGAGCGGCGAGCCCTCGACCTTGGGGATCACCATCAGCGCCTGGTCGCCGCTGCTCGACAGGCTGTACTTGAGGTCGGGCGTGCGCTCGAGGTCGGGCAGCAGCCCGGGGTCGACGCCGATCACGGCATCGAACAGGCCGCCGCGGAATCCGTTCAGCGCGCCTTCCATGCGGCCGGGCGAGCTCACGACCTCGAGCCGGTCGAGGTAGGGAAAGCCGGCGCGCCAGTACTTCTCGTTGCGCTCGAGGATGATGCGGCGCTTGGGATCGAGGCTCGCGATCCGGAACGGCCCGGTGCCGATGCCCGAGAGGCCGATCGCCTCCTTCTCGGCCGCCGGCATGATCATCAGGTGGTACTCGGCGAGCACATAGGGGAACTCGCTGTTCGGCGCGTCCAGCGTCATGCGCACCTTCCTGCCCACTTTCTCGACCTTGACGATCTGCTTGGCGTAGCCGGTCGCGGTCTGGTGGAAGCGGTAGGACGACACCACGTCGTCGGCCGTCATCTCGCGGCCGTCGTGGAACAGCACGCCTTCGCGCAGCGTGATGTCCCAGACCTTGAGGTCGGCGCTCGGCTCCCAGGCCGTGGCGAGCTCGGGCTGCACCTCGAGGTTCTCGTCGACCCAGGTCAGCGCGTTGTAGGCGCTGCGGTTGTTGAGGTCGAGCCAGTGCTGGGGATGGCGGCCGGTGCGCGCATCGCCCATCCGGTTGTTCGGGTAGGTGTTGGTGTAGACGAAGGTGCCGCCGCGCTTGGGGGCGGCCTGGGCCGCCCGCGGAAAGAGCAGCTCGCCGAGCGAGAGAGCGGCGCCGGCGCCGGCGCCCGTCAGCAATCGGCGGCGCATGGCGTCGATCGGGCAGTTGTCGTTGGGTTTCATCGTGTCTCCTGGCAGTCATCGGGCGCCTGGCCGGCGCTCTTCGGTTCGCGCGGCCTCGCATCGCATGTCGATGCGAGGCCGCGCGCCGTTCAGTCCATTGTCGGTGGGCTCACCATGGCAGCGAGAGCGTCTTGCAGTTGGTGAACGACTTGATCGCCTCCTGCACCCCTTCCTTGTAGCCAAGGCCCGAGTCCTTGATGCCGCCGAAGGGCGTGAGCTCGATCCGGTAGCCCGGCACCTCCCAGAGGTTGACGGTGCCGACCTTGAGCTCCTTGGCGAAGCGCATCACGTCGTCCATGCGGTTCGTGCAGATGCCCGACGAGAGTCCGAAGGCGGTGCCGTTCGACATCACGATGGCCTCGTCGATGTTCGCGAAGCGCAGGATCGGCGACACCGGGCCGAAGGTCTCCTCGCGCACCACGGTCATCTCGGGTCGCACCCGGTCTAGCACCGTCGGCGCGTACAGTGCGCCCTCGCGCTCGTTGCCGGCCAGCAGCCGCGCGCCCTGCGCCACCGCTTCTTCCACCACCGCCTGGAAGCGGCGCGCCGCGGCCTCGTCGATCACCGTGCCCATGTCGTTGCCCGCGTCCATCGGATCGCCGAACTTCCAGGCGCGGGTCTTCGCCACCACGCGCTCGGTGAACTCCGCGGCCACCTTCTCGTGCACCAGCATGCGCTTGACGGCGGTGCAGCGCTGGCCCGAGTTCTTGTAGGAACCCTGCACGGCCAGATCGCTGGCGCGGTCGAGGTCGGCGTCGTCCATCACGATCAGCGGGTCGTTGCCGCCGAGCTCGAGCACGATGCGCCGGTAGCCGGCCTTGTTCGCGATGTACTTGCCGATCTCGACGCCGCCGGTGAAGGTGATCAGCTCCACGTGCCGGTGCGTCAGCATCTCGTCGGCGATCTCGCGCGGGTCGCCCGTGATCACCTGCAGCATCTCGGGCGGCAGGCCGGCCTCGTACAGCAGGTCCGCGAAGTACAGCGCCGACAGCGGCACCTTCTCCGAGGGCTTGAGCACCATGCGGTTGTTGGTCGCGACCGAGGGCACCACCTTGTGGGCCACCTGGTTCATCGGGTGGTTGAAGGGCGTGATGGCGGTGATCACGCCCAGCAGCGGCTCGCGCGTGGTGATCACCTTGCGCTGCTTGCCGTGCGGCGTGAGGTCGCACGAGAACACCTGGCCGTCGTCGCGCAGCGCCTCGTTGGCGCCGAAGTTCAGCACGTCGGCCACGCGGCCGATCTCGTAGATGCTGTCCTTCTTCGACAGGCCCGACTCGCTGGTGATCAGCGTGGAGGCCTCGTCGGTGCGCGCGCGCAGCAGCAGCGCGGCGCGGTTGAGGATCGCGGAGCGCTCGTAGCGCGACAGGCGCGGCACGTAGGCGTGCGCGATCTCGTAGGCGCGCCGCACGTCCTCCAGCGTGGCCATGGCGACGGTGCCCACCGTCTCGCCGGTGTAGGGGTTGCGCACGGCGATCGTGCGCGGCGTGTGGACCTTCTCGCCGCCGATGCGCAGCGCTTCGACGCGGATGTCCTGTCTGTCGAGAATGGCGTTCATGCCGCCTCCTTCTGTTGGGTACCGATGAAGTTCTTGCCGCGCGCGCCGGTCAGCGCATGCGCGACCATGCGGTCGGCCTGCTCGCTCGACACGCCGTAGTCCGAGAAATGCGTCTTGACGCCCAGGCGCTCGATGAAGCCGGCCAGCTTCTCCGGCGCGCGGTCCAGCGGGCCGAGCGCGCGCTCGAGCACCGCGTCGCGGCCGGCGTCCTGCCCGATCGCGCGCCGCAGCACCATCGGCAGCGGGAACGAGCAGGCGATGCCGTGCGGCAGGCCGTAGCGCAAGGTCATCTCGTAGGAGATGGAATGCGCGAGCGCGGTGCGGGTGTTCGAGAAGGCCATGCCGGCCTGCAGCGCGGCCAGCGCCATGCGGGCGCGCAGCTCGAGGTCGTCGAGCTTGTCCATCAAGAGCGGCAGGGTCTCGAAGATCTGCTGCACCGCCGCGACCGCGAAGGTGTCGGACAGCGCGTTCGCATTCACGTTCCAGATCGCCTCGAGCGCATGCGACAGCGCATCGAGGCCGCTTTGCAGCGTCACCGAGGCCGGCAGCGAGAGCATCAGCTCGGGGTCGACGATCGCGATGCTGGGCCAGGTCTCGGGAAGATGCAGCGAATGCTTGCGCTGCGCCTCGCGGTCCCAGATCGTGGCCCAGGGCGTGACCTCGCTGCCGGTGCCGGCGGTCGTCGGCACCGCGATCAGCGTCTTCACGCGCGCCGGCACGAAGGGGCCGCCCGCGGCCAGGGCCGCCACCAGGTCGTCGAAGCGGCCGCTTCGCGTGCCGACCATCAGCGCCTTGGCGGTGTCGATCGCGCTGCCGCCGCCGACCGCGACCAGCACCTCGGCCTGCTGCGAATCGCTCCAGAACGCCTCGTAGAGCGCCCGCAGTTCGGCCACGTCGGGGTTCGGCAGCACCGCGTCGATCACTCCGGCCAGGCCGTCGCCGAGCAGGGCCTGCAGCCGGTCGACGAGCCCGAAGCGGCGCGCCTCCGGAAAGGTCACGACCACGGCGTTGCGGCCGGCCAGCAGCTTCGGCAGGGACGACAGAGCCCCTGCCCCGTACACGCTGCGCACGGGATTGAAGAATTCCTGGGACATCTGGACCTCTTCAGCGGGCGGCGCCCGCATGGTTCAGGGCCAGGTCGAAGACGTCGAAGTTGCGCAGCCGGCGGCGCGGGTCCACGCCCTGCAGCGCGCGGTTGAACAGCAGCGGCACCTTCTGCTCCGAGATGCCGCCGTGCGAGCGCAGCGGCACCGTGAGGCCGCTGAGGTCGTGCCGCGCCGCGCTGGTGCCCAGCACCGTCAGGTGGTCGCCGACCACGACCAGGTCGCCGATGCGGTCGCCCGCGAGCTCGAACTGCCGCACCGCCTGGTCGCGCGTGAGCACCTGCTCCACGCCGGGCAGGCCGGCCAGCGCCTCGTGCACCTGTTCCAGCGGCGCGCGGTTGACATACACCGTCGCGAACGAGCCAAGCGCGCCGTGGTGCACCACGTAGGGATCGGTGATCGGCAGGATCACGCGCGTGCTGGCCTCGCCGAGCCGCGCATCGAGTTCCTGTTGCAGGTAGAGCACGCGCGGATTGCCGGCCGCGTCGGTCTTGGGGCTCATGCCATGGTCGGCCGTGAGGCCGATCACCGCGCCCAGTGCGTCGAGCCGCGCGAGGTAGCCGTCCATCATCGCGTAGAAGGCGTTGGCCTCGGGCGTGCCGGGCGCGCACTTGTGCTGCACGTAGTCGGTGGTCGAGAGATACATCAGGTCGGGCTTGCGCGTCTCGAGCAGGCGCACGCCGGCGGCGAAGACGAACTCGCTGAGGTCGGCGCTGTAGACCGAGGGCACGGGCTTGCCGACCAGATCGAGCACCCGGTCGATGCCGCATTCGGCGACGGTCGCCTTGTCGGCCTTCTCGGCCGAGAAGCAGATGCCGCGCAGGCCGTGGCCGAGCATGGTGCGCAGCTTGTCCTTGGCGGTCACGGCCGCCACCAGCGCGCCGGCATCGGAGAAGGCCGACAGCAGCGTGGGCGCGCGCAGGTACTCGGGGTCGTTCATCATGACCTCCTTGTCCGCCGCCACGTCGTAGAAGAAGTTGCCGCAGATGCCGTGCACCGAGGGCGGCACGCCGGTCACGATCGACACGTTGTTCGGGTTCGTGAAGCTCGGGACCACGCAGTCGCCGATCAGCGAGCTGCCCTGCTCGAGCATGCGCTGCAGGAACGGCGCCGCGCCGGCCTGGATCGCCTGCGTGATGTAGTCGGGCTCGCAGCCATCGACGCACACCACGACCACCGGCGCGCGCGGCTTCGCGTAATGCCGTCCATTGGCCAGGACGGTCTCGGCTTGAAATGTCATCGGGAAGCTCCTTTGGAAATCAGTGACTTGTCTCGGAGACCTTGTCGTCTCGCGCTGGGTGCACTGTCCGCTCGAAGCTTCTATTCGTCCAATTCAAGTTTTTCGGGCAATGTATTGAGCAGAGCTATACATTGCCCGGGAAAGTACGGAGACGGCGCTCCGTACGCTGCGCTCAGGCGGCCGCGAGCCGCGGCGCCTTGCGATGCCGCGTCGCCGTCTCGTAGTCGTGCGCCAGCGCGAGCAGGGTCGCCTCGCTCCACAGCGGCCCGACGAACAGCAGTCCGAACGGCGCGCCCGAGGCGTAGTAGCCCGCGGGCACCGCCACGGCCGGCAGGCCCGCGATGTTGAGCTCGCCCACCGTGGTCTCCTGGATCGTGCCGCCGCGCGTGACCGGCAGCTCCTCGCGCATCTGCGGGAACACCAGCGCGTCGAGCTGCTCGCGCGCGAACACCGCGTCGACGATGCGCAGGTAGGCCTCCTTGAGCGCGATGAAGTCCGACAGGTCGGGCGGCGTGCCCGGCGACCTGAGCGCGGCCGCGAACTGCGGCAGGTTGTGCAGGTAGCTCAGCACGCCGCCGGGGGCGAAGGCGGATTCCTTCTCGGTCGCCTTCGCGAAATCGGCGAAGGACTTGAGCGCGGCGTCGGGGCCCAGCCGCTCGAGGTATTTCTGCAGGTCGTAGGGCACCGACTCCATGCCGCGCGCATCGAAGTTCGTGAGCGGCAGCGTGGGTTGGCGCAGCTGCGCGAAGCCGCTGTCGGCGAAGGGATCGTCGACCAGCACCGCGCCGCGCTGCACGAGTTCCTTTGCCGCGCGCGCATAGAGCTCGCTCGCCTCGGCCGACAGCGGCTGGGTGCGCCAGCCCGGTCCGTACAGGCCGATGCGCGCGCCCGCGAGGTTGCGGCTGCCGAACTGCGCGGTGTAGCCGCCCACCGGCTTCTTGCCGACGCCGGCCAGCGTCTTCGGATCCTCGGGCGAGTAGCCCGCGAGCACGTCGAGGCACAGCGCCGCGTCCTTCACGGTGCGCGCGATCGGGCCCACCACGTCGCGGTTGCCCGACAGCGGCATCACGCCCGCATTGGGCACCAGGCCGATGGTGGGCTTGATGCCGACCAGGTCCTGCGCCGAGGCCGGGTTCTGGATCGAGCCGCCGGTCTCCTCGGCCAGGCCCAGCACGGCCATGCTGGCGCCGACCGCGGTGGCCGTGCCCGCGCTGCTGCCGCCGGGCACGCGATCGGGCAGCACCACGTTGAGCGTGGGGCCGGCCCAGCTGTCGTCGGCATGGGTGCCGGTGTGGCTCAGCACCGGCACGTTGGTCTTGCCGAGGATGACGGCGCCGGCAGCGCGCATGCGCGCCACCACGGGCGCGTCGGTGGCGGGCATCAGGTCGACGCCGCCGCTCTTGCCGTGCAGCAGCGACCAGCCGGCCGTGGTCGGGAAGCCGACCATGTCCATCGGGTCCTTGACGACCACGGGCACGCCCGCGAGCGGGCCGAGCGCCTCGCCGGCCGCGCGCCGGCGGTCGATGGCGCGCGCGTCGTCGATGGCCTCGTCGTTGAGGAAGATGATGGCGTTGTAGCGCCCGTTCCAGGTCTCGATCTGCGCGAGGCAGGCGTGCGCGAGCGACTCGGCCGTGAAACTGCCGTTGCGAAAGCCTTCCTGCACGGTGTCGACGGTCAGCGTGGCGAGGTCGATGGCGGGGGTGGTCTGGCTCATGGCGAAGAAACTCCTCGTGAATGCGGTGAATGAAGAGGGAGACAAGAAGGGAAATTCAGAAGGTCATGTGGCGATCGATGATCTCGTCGCTCAGCTGCTCGATGGGACCGCTCTCGACGATGGTTCCCTTCTCGAACATGGCGAAGCCGCTGGCCACGCGGCGCACGAAGTCGATGTTCTGCTCGACCAGCACCATCGTCAGGCCGAGCTCGCGGTTCATGCGCGCGATCGCGGCCTCGATCTCCTGCACCACCGAGGGCTGGATGCCCTCGTTGGGCTCGTCGAGCAGCATCACGCTGGGTTGCGCCGCGAGGGCGCGCGCCAGCGCGAGCTGCTGCTGCTGACCGCCCGAGAGCACGCCGCCCGGGCGGTCGAGGTTGGCCGCCAGGTACGGGAACAGCTCGAGCGCCAGCGGCGGTATCGCGCGCGGCCCCCGGCCCGAGAAGGCGCCCATCAGGATGTTCTGGCGCACGCTGAAGTCCGGGATGATCTCGCGCCCCTGCGGCACGTAGGCGATGCCGCCACGCGCGCGCAGGTGCGTGGGCAGCCCGTCGATGCGCAGGCCGTCGAGTTCGATGCGGCCCGTGGCGCGCACCATGCTGCCCATCAGGGTGCGCAGCAGCGTGGTCTTGCCCATGCCGTTGCGCCCGAGGATGGCGGTGATCTTCCCCTTCGGGATGGAGAGGCTCACGTCCTGCAGCGCGTGGCTGCGGCCGTAGTAGCTGTCGACGTTGGAGAGTGTCAGCATGGCGTTCCGATCGCGTGGGAGATTCCGTGGGAGCCCAGATAGGCCTGCCGGACGCGCGCATCGCGTTCGATCTCGGCGACGCTGCCCTCGGCCAGCACGCGGCCCAGGTGCAGCACGGTGATGCGCTCGGCGATGTCGCGCACGAAGGCCATGTCGTGCTCCACCACCAGGATGGTGTGGCGCCCGCGCAGGCTCTTGAGGATCTGCGCGGTCTTGCGCGTCTCGCCGGCCGTCATGCCGGCCGTGGGTTCGTCGAGCAGGATCACCTTCGGCTGCTGCGCGATCAAGAGGCCCAGCTCCAGCCACTGCGTCTGGCCGTGGCTCAGGTCGCCGGCCTGCTGCTGCTGCACCTCCTCGAGGCCGGCCAGCGCCAGGATCTCGTCGACACGGCGGTCGGTCTCGCGCCCGAAGCCCCAGCGCAGGTTGCGCAGGATCGAGGGCTCGCGGCTCGCGGCCACGCACAGGTTGTGGCGCACCGTGAGCTCGCGGAACACGCTCGGGATCTGGAACTTGCGGCCGATGCCCGCGCGCGCGATCCGGTACTCGGGCCAGTTCGTGAGGTCGCGCCCGTGCAGCTCGACCCGGCCCTCGGTGCTGCGCGTCTTGCCCGAGACCAGGTCCATCAGCGTGGTCTTGCCGGCGCCGTTGGCGCCCAGCAGCACGCGCAACTCGCCCTCGGCCACGCGCAGCGACACGCCGTCCACCGCCTTGAAGCCGCCGAAGCTCACGCCCAGCGCATGCAGTTCGAGTGCGATGTCGCTCATGGCGCACCTCCGCCAGCACGGCGCTGGCCGATGCGCTCGAGCAGCTCGTGCGCCCAGCCCGCCATGCCCTTGGGCAGGTACAGCACCACCAGCACGAAGGTCAGGCCCACGATCACGCGCCAGGCCTCGACCAACGACTGGGTCTCGCTCGCCGTGGCCTCGAGCATGTTGATCAGGATCGCGCCGATGCACGCGCCCAGCAGCGAGGCGCGTCCGCCCACCGCGGCCCACACCACCATGGTGATCGAGAAGCTCAGGTCCATGAAGGTGGGCGAGGCGAACTCGGCCACCACCACGTAGAGCATCCCGGCCACCGCGGCGATGGCCGCCGACAGCGCGAAGAAGAAGGTCTGGTAGTGCGCCACGTCGAAACCCAGGTAGCGCGCGCGCTGCGGATCGCCCGAGGTGGCGCGCAGGATCACGCCGGCGCGCGTGGCGAGCAGCGCGCGCGCGCCGACCAGCACCACGGCGAGCACGCCCGCGACCAGGTAGTAGGTCGACACGCCGTAGGGATCGAGCTCGTGCCCCGCGATGCGCAGCCAGGCCAGGTCCGACAGCCCGTTGAAGCCGTTGGTGATCGGCTGCGCGTCGACCAGCAGCAGGCGCACCAGCAGCACCAGGGCCAGCGTGACGATCGAGACGAACACGCCCGCGATGCGCTTGCGGAACAGCAGCGCGCCGAGCACGAAGGCCACCAGCGCCGGCAGCAGCAGGCCCATGGCGAGGCCGAACCCCTGCGACTGGAACGGCTGCCACAGGAAGGCGCCCGGGTTGATGCAGCACAGGTCGACGGTGGCGCCGGGCTGCGCGTTCGACAGCATGAAGTCCGGCACCGGGTTGGCGCCGCCATGCTGCAGGCTGGTGGGGCTGGCCATCTTCAGCGACATGGCCAGCATGTAGGCGCCGAGGCCGAAGAACAGCCCCTGCCCCAGGTTGAGGATGCCGGCATAGCCCCAGCTCATGGCGACGGCGATGCCGAGCATGCCGAACACCAGGTACTTGGCGAGCCGGTTGAGCCAGAAGCCGTCGAGCACCAGCGGTGCCAGCGCGACCAGGGCCAGGAAGATTGCGTAGGCGGCGAAGGTCGCGCGCCGGTCCAGAGGAGTGCCCATGCCGCTCACCGCCCCTTGAACGAGAAGAGGCCCTGCGGCCGCACCACGATCAGCAGGATCACCAGGCCGAACACCACCGCGCGCGCGAGGATGTCGTTGCTGACCGCCGCCACCACGCCCGTGACCTCGCCGAGGCCGATCGAGGTGACGACCGCGCCGAGCAGGCTGCCGACGCCGCCAGACACCACCACCAGGAAGCTGTCGACCACGAGCGCCGTGCCCATGTCGGGCGAGACGGTCTTGAAGCCCGCCACCAGCACGCCGGTGATGCCGGCCAGGCCGGCGCCGAAGGCGAAGGTCCAGGCGTTGACGCGCTGCACGTCGATGCCGCAGGCCGCTGCCATGCGCGGGTTGCGGATGATGGCGCGCACCTGCATGCCGATGCGCGTGCGGTAGAGCAGCAGCCAGGTCGCGAAGGTCAGCACCACGGTGCAGGCCACGATGAAGGCGCGGTAGGCATTGATCGGCGTGTCGCCGACCATCACCGCGCCCTGCAGCACGGCGGGGATCGGCATGTTCTGCAGCCCCGGCCCCAGCCCTTCGATGTGGATGCCGAAGAAGGCCAGGCCGCCTTCGAGCCGCACCGCCTGCTGCACCAGGATCGCCACGCCCCAGGTGGCAAGCAGCGTGTCGCCGAGCCGGCCGTAGAGGCGCCGCACCACGCAGCGTTCGATCAGCAGGCCCAGCGCGGCCGCGACCACGAAGGCGATCGGGATCGCGGCGAACAGCCCGAGCCCGAGCCAGATCTGCGCCAGCACCGCGGCATAGGCGCCGACCATGATCATCTCGCCGTGCGCCATGTTCACCACGCCCATCGCGCCGTAGATGATGACCAGGCCGAGCGCGGCCAGCAGAAGAATCGAGCCCATGCTGAGCCCGATCAGGAGTACGTCCAACATCGGAAGTCTTTCTCTTGAGGGTGAGTGCGGGCGCGGCGGTTGCCGCCGCGCCCGCGGCCGGCTGTTCAGGCCTCTTTCAGGCCTTCACCGGCGCGGCGCCGTTGCGCTTGCAGATCAGGTTGGCGTCGGTCTCGCCGTAGGCGAAGTACGGCAGCGGCCGCACCGGTTGCGGGCCGGCGTCGACCACCTTGCTCTGGCCGTCGGCCTGCCACTGGCCGATGCGCGGCGTGACCCAGGCATGCAGGCTCTCGGGATCGATGCGCACCTTGCCGCCGGGCGCGTCGTAGCTCTGGCCGCCGATGTTGGCGCGGATGGCGTCGGCCGTGGTGGCCTTGCCGGCCTCCACCGCCTGCTTCCAGAGGAAGACCTGGAAGTACGCGGCTTCGAGCGAGTGGTAGGTCACGGCCTTGGGGTCGTTGACGAACTTGCGGTAGCGCTCGATGAAGGACTTGTTGGCCGGCGTGTCGATCGACATGAAGTACGGCACCGAGGTGTAGCTGCCGGCCGCGTACTCGCCGCCCATGGCCGCGATCTCGATCTCGCTGATCACGGTGGCGCAGATCGGCACCGCGGCCTGCGACATGCCCTGGTTCTTGTACTCGCGGTAGAAGGCCACGAGCGAATCACCCACCACGTGCGAGAGCACCACGTCGGCGCCCGACTCCTTGATCTTGCGCACCACCGAGGCCCATTCCGAATGGCCGAGCTCGAGGTACTCATCGGCCACCCACTTGGCGCCCGACTGCTCGATCAGCTTCTTGCTGACCTTCGACATCTCGCGCGGATAGACGTAGTTGGAGCCGACGATGAAGAACTTCTTCTTGCCGAGCTTCTCGACGATCCACGGCACGTAGTTGGCCAGCTGCTGGTTGGCGACCGCGCCGCTGTAGACCACGTTCTTCGAGCACTCGAAGCCCTCGTAGTGGGTTTGATAGAACAGCATTGCGTTGCGGCGCTCGAACACCGGCAGCACCGCCTTGCGGCTGGCCGAGGTATGGCAGCCGAACACGGTCTCGATGCGGTCGCGCGTGATCAGCTTCGAGGCCTTCTCGTTGAAGGTCTTCGGATCGGAGGCGCCGTCCTCGAGCACCACCTCGACCTGGCGGCCCATCACGCCGCCCGCGGCGTTGATCTCGGCCACGGCCATGCGCACGCCGTTGGCGAGCATCTTCTCGACGATCGAGAGACCGCCGGTCTGCGAATAGAGCGCGCCGACCTTGATGGTGTCGGCCGCGTAGGCGCTGCGCATCAGCGCGGGCGACGCGAGGGCAGCCGCGGAAGCGGCCGAGGAAACGAGGAAGTGGCGGCGGTTGGTTGTCGACATGATGGAACCTCGGGACGTGACGCAGCGACCATGCGCTGACGAATGGTTGAAGAACTCGATGGGTGGAACCAGCCGACAGCACTGTCGGGCGCAGGCGAAAAAAAACCCACAACGCGGTGGGGACCGCGGCGTGGGCTTCATTGCCAGGTGGACCGGAGAACACACATGGTTCCCGGTGCCGGCTGCATCGGCGCCTGACGAATCAAGGGGATGCAGCCACCGAGCCGGAGGACCGACTCGATGCAGTCATGCTAGCGAGTTAAGGCGACGGGTGCAACAGGGTTTCCATGTTGATGATCGAACTCGCGATCTGTTCCATCGACAGCCGCTTGGCCATCGCCTGCGCGCGGATCGCCTGGTAGGCCTCGCCCTCGCTGATGCCCTTGGAGGCCATGAGGATCGTCTTCGCGCGGCTCATGGCCTGGTCGCTCGTGATCTTGCGGCGCAGCTTGCGGTTCTCCTTGAGCATCGCCTGGCGCTCGGCCCACAGGCTGCGCGCGGTCACCAGGTGCGCGAGCAGGCCGAAGGGCTTGATCGGCTTCTGCACCACCGCGAAGGCCGCGCTCTCGAGCACCAGCTGCAGGGTGGTCGGGTCCTCGTAGTTGACGATCGCGATCACCGTCGGTTCGGGCCGCGGCATCGACTTGAGCAGCGCCTCGGTGGCCTGGCGCGACTCGCCTTCGACGAGCAGGAACAGCACGTCGACATTGGGCGGGACGGCGGCCGGCATGGGCCAGGCCATGCTGACCATGCAGCCCACGCGGCGCAGGTGGCTGACGAGGGCGTCGCCCTCCTCGTCCGGCGGATGGACGACGACGATCTTGAGCTCGGGCAGTTCGCGCAGCAGCGAAATGGTCATGGCGCCTCCGCTTCCCTCAGGCCGGCCGTCCCGCGAGCGGATCGAACCGGTTCTCGTACATGTAGGGATCGGGCTTCACGCGCAGGCCCGGATCGTCCACCACCTGGAACGTGCCCTGCGCATCCACGCGCGCCACGCGCGGCCAAAGGTAGGTGTGGTGGTTCTCCTGGTCGATGCGCACCCGGCCCTGCGGCGCGTCGAACTCGTGCTCGTGCAGGTGCGGCAGCATCGCCTCGAGGCGGTCGCTGCCCGCGCGCTCGAGCGTCTGCGCATAGAGCATCACCTGGAAGTAGGCCGACTCCGCGCAGGCCGTGATCGGCAGGCCGGTGCCGAAGCGCTTGCGCCAGGCCGCGACGAATCGGAGGTTGGCCGGCGTCTGCAGGGTCGAGAAGTAAGGCGCCGCCGTGATGCTGCCCGCGGCCGCGCGCGCCGACATCTGCGCGATCTCGGCCTCCTGCGTCGACTGGCTCGCGATCGGATGCGTCTGCTGGTCGAAGCCCGCCTCGCTGTAGGCCTCGTAGAAGCGCGCGATGCCGTCGCCGACCACGGTCGAGTAGACGACGTCGGGCTGCGCGGCCTCGATGCGCCGGATCACCTTCGGCATGTCGATGTCGGCCACGCGCAGCGGCACGTACATCTCGTCGAGCACCTCGCCGCCGGCCTGGCGGAACAGGTCCGCGATGATCCGGTTGGATTCGTAGGGGTAGACGTAGTCCGAGCCGATCAGGAACAGCCGCTTGCCGAAATGGCTCGTGAGGTAGCGCACCAGCTGCACCGAGTTCTGGTTCGGCGCCGCGCCCGTGTAGACGCAGTTCGGCGAGTACTCGAAGCCCTCGTAGAGCGTGGGATAGAACAGCAGCGCGCGATGCGCCTCGACCACCGGCAGCACCGCCTTGCGCGTGCTCGACATGTAGCAGCCGAAGATCACCGCCACGCCCGCCTGGTCGCACAGCTGCTTGGCCAGCTCGCGGTAGCGCGGCGGCCGCGAGGCCGGGTCGAGCACCACCGGCGCTATCGGCCGCCCGAGCACCCCGCCGCTCGCGTTGACCTCCTCGATCGCGAGCAGGGTCGCGGCCTGCTGCGTGCGCTCGACGGCCGCGGTCACGCCCGTCGATGAGAAAAGCACCCCGACTCGCCAGGGGGGTTGTGGTTTGGATCCGGTCACGGTCTGGACTCCCAAATGAAAAAAGCCCCCAGCAGCCTGGTCCGGCCGCTGGGAGCTTCACTGCTCCATGTCAATGTCGAGGCCTCGCGGCGTCGTCCGCCCTACTGTAGCAGTCCCGCGTGCACGGCAGGCAAGTCTTTGCAGAAGCCCCGCGCTTCAATGGGAGGCCGGGCGGCCGTTGGTGTTCTCCATCGGCGCCACGCGCCGCACGATCCAGCGGAAGGCCGGACCGGTCAGCAGGGTCGACAGCACCGCGAGCGTGACCAGGGCCGCGAAGGCGTGCTCCGACAGCAGGCCCTTGTCGCGCAGGATCGTGGCGGCCACGATCTCCATCAGCCCCTTGCATTGCAGCAGCGTGCCCACCGCGAGCGCCTCGCGCCGCGACAGCCACTTGGCCGGCGAGCACGCCAGCACCGCCACCAGCTTGGCTCCCACCGCCAGCACCAGCAGCGTGGCCGAGGCCTGCAGAGAGGCCCAGCCCAGCACGCTGCCGTCGATCTTGAGCCCGCTGTGGCCGAAGAAAACCGGCGCCAGGCCGATCAGCGCGAACTGGCCGAGCCGCTCCACCGGCAGCCGCCGCGACCAGGCCGCCGGCACGATCGCGCCCGCGAAATAGGCGCCGAGCAACTCGTGCAGGCCCAGTTGCGAGCTCGACCACGCGCCGGCCGCGAGGAACAGCGGCATCGCCAGCCAGATCGCCCAGGCCGGCGGCTCGCGCGTCGCCTTGCGTGCTACGGCGGCAATACCAGCGAGCGTCGCGGCCAGCGCGATCGCCGCGGCCGGCTTGACCCAGGAGCCCGCCAGCAACGCCTGCCCTTCGGCCGCCAGCAGCAACAGCGCCAGCCCGATCCATAGCACCGCGTCGTCGAGCACTGCGATGCGCAGCGCGATGCGCGTCAGCGGCCGGTGCAGCGGCCCGAGCTCGCGCACGATGCCGATCAGCACCGGCAGCGCACTCACCGCGAGGCACAGCCCGATCGCCAGCGCGCCCCACCATGGCCCGCCATGCGGCGCGGCCCAGCCCGGCAGGTGGTTGAACCAGAGCTTGGCGGCCAGCGTGCCCACCGCGAACGGCAGCAGCAGCGCCATCACCGCGCTGGCGACGAAGCGCAGCGTCTCGCCGGGCCGCGCCGGCGGCAGGTCGGCCGCGCCCGGCAGGTGCACCGTCTGCCGCGTTTCGAGCCCGGCCGTGAAGGCCAGCAGCAGCACCCCGATCCAGCCGATGAAGTCGCCGCCCGCCGACGGAATGCCGGCGGCCTCGGGCAGCACGCCAGTGGCCGCGAGCAGCAGGCCGATGATGATCGGCAGCACCGCGATCGGCACCGAGCGGCCGAGGGCGCGCCAGATGGCCCAGGACAGGCCCATGAAGAGGATCAGGTCGGCGAAGGTCGATAGCAGGCTGGGGAGCATGGGGCGAATGCTACCGTGGGCTCCGCCCGCGGCCCGGCGGGCGTCAGTGCATGCTGTTGCAGCATGTGAGCGCATGGCGCAGCGCGGTGTCCACGCCGCGCAGCGACAGCCGGTAGCGCGACGCCACCTCCTGCCGGCTCATCTCGTCGATGCGCAGCGCGACCAGCACCGCGCGATGGCGGCGCGGCAGGCTCTGGATAGCGCGGTCCACCGCCAGCACGTCGGAGCGCGCCTCGGCGATCAGCTCCGGCCCCGGCGCGGGATCGGGCAGGCCGTCGATCCCGGCTTCGGCATCGCTGGTGTATTGCGCGGCCCGGTTGCGGCGCAGCTGGTCCATCGCGAGGTTGCAGGCCACGCGGTAAACATAGGCCTCGGGGTTGCGCACCGCTTCGTGCGTGGCATCGCCCAGGCGCACCCAGGCATCGTGCAGGCAGTCGCTGGCCAGGTCGGCATCGCCCAGGTGCCGCAGCAGGCGCTGGTGCAGGCGGCCGTAGTTCGCCACCAGCACGTCGCGCAGCCCCAGCGTCCCGCGATCCGCATCCGCGGCCGTCGCCTCGACATCCTCCACCGCGGAGGCTTCGAAGCAGAACCAGGCATTCATGTCCAACATGGACACGGCCGCTACTTGCCCTGGCGCAGATCGCGCCGCTCGGCCTCGGTCAGCTTCGACATCACGGCCGGGTCGACCGCGTCGCCGTGCGCGGCGATCTGCACGAAGCTGCGGGTCTGGTAGGGAACCTGAGCATTGCGACCTTGCTGCTCGCCGCGGTTCGTCGCCGGCGTCGGCGCGCTTCGATCGCTGCCTTCCGCGGGCTCGTTGCCGAAGCCCAGCACGCGCACCGTGAACACCGAGGGCAAGGCCTTCCTCGCCTCGGCGCGGTCGCGCTGTATCGCGTCCTGCGCCGCTGCCGCCGCCGAACTCGCGGCCGCGCTCGCGTTGGACAACGCGCTCACGTTCACCGCCGCGACCACCGGCAGCCCGCTCGACTTGCCCTGCACCTGGATGTTCTCGGCGTTCACCACGCGCAGCGCGGCGATGTTGACGTTGCCCGAGACGCGGATGCCGGCCTCGCCCGCGTCGATGGTGCCCAGCGGCGCGATCAGGTCGATGTCGCCGGGCGGCACCTCGGGCAGCGGCGCGAGCGTGGCGATGCCCGCGCCCGTGCTGGGCACCTCGGGCGAGATCTTGATGTTGCCGATGCCGTCGTACACCTGCCGCGGCGGCGTGAAGACCACGGTGGTCTTCGAGCCGCGGCCGGCGTTGATGTCGCCCTCGGCCGACCAGGCCAGGATGTCGCCGCCGAAGGTGGTCATGACACGGCTCTGGCCCAGCAGGATGCTGCCGAGCGCATAGAGCTCGATGCTGCCTTGGCCGCGCGTGATCAGGCCGGCGGTCGAGGGCGGTGCCGCGCCCTCGATGCCGTAGGTCTGGGCACCGCCCGGGGTCAGCACCTGGATGTCACCGCCGAGGTTGGTGTGGATGCCGGAGCCGCCGTACATCAGCAGGTTGCCCTGGTAGCCGATGGCCTGCCCGTCGGCGCCGTGCTGCGGGAACATCGCGGCGATGGCGTCGCGTCCGCGCAGGTAGCTGCCGAAGCGCGGTCCGTTGGCGTCGTTGTATTCGCGGCCACCCTCGCGCAGCTCGGCGAAATAGACCTGGCGCGCGAAGATGCGCTGCTGCTCGGGTGCCAGGGTATCGAAGTAGGCCAGGGCTTCTTCCGCGGAGCCCTGGAAGCCGTAGCGCTCGGACAGCCACGCCGACAGCTCGGCGCCATAGGTCTTCGCGATCTTGTCGCCCTGGTCCGCGAGCGGCGTGCCCGAGGCCGCGAGGTTGGCGGGATCCAGGTACTTCTTCAGCAGGCCCGTGTAGTTGGCGCCCCGGGCTCCGAGGCCGGCCTGCACGACGATGCCGGCGCCGGGGCGCGTATCGCTCGCGACCACGGGGCCGATGCTCGTGAGGTTGGCCAGGTCGTCCTGGACCAGGTTGCGGCCCGCGGAGATCTCGAGGGTGCCGGGTCCGGCGACCTCGAAGTTCGCATAGAGGATGTCGCGGCCGGCCTGGATCACGGAGACGTCGTTCTGGTGGGTGTGGACGATCAGGTTGCCGCGGCCCTGGGCCGGGGAATCGGGATTCGCCAAGCCGGGGAGCTCCAGCGGCGCGTCGTTGCTGCGCATGCCGGCATACACGATGTCCCGTCCCGCCTTCACGGCCACCGGTCCGGATGCCACGTAGTCGACCTGACCCGCGCGGGGACCGGTCGTGCCGGTGAAGGTCACCACCGTGCCGGTTCGCAGCCCGATGATGTCTCCATTGGCTGCGTAGAAGCGCGAGGGGGTGGAAGGACTGGCCGAGACGCTGGCATCGGCACTGAGGCTGTTGACATCGAATGCGAACAGCGGCGAAAGCCTGATGAGCGGCACAGGTGCAAGCCCGGAAACATTGGAAATCAGGATCCCCCCCGCGCTGTCGAAGCCCACAAAGCCCGGATGCTCGATCGTCGCGGTGGCCGATGCGTTCGCGCCGGACGAACTGATGGCGTAGCCGCCGCCATACAGCGAGCCGCCCGCCAGCAACTCCATGCGGCGCTCGCCCAGCGGGGCCAGCAACAGGCTGCTGTTCCATTGCTGCGCACTGCTCGCACCGCCGGTGATGGCCGTGGCGGCCGAAGGTCCGTAGTAGATGCTCCCCATGGTCGCGACCGCACTGACACGTCCCGGCAACAGGTACCAACCCCCATTGCTCACGTAGTCCCATTCGGTCCCGCTGAAGCTGGCGGCCGTTTCGCTGGCGCGGGTGTCGAAAGCGAGGTTGCCGCCCGCGCTCGACACATCGAGGGCCGTCCGGTCGGTCCACAGACTGAACCAGCTTCTCCCCCGGGAGCTGTTGCCGGCCGCGGACGTGAATGCGAAGGTGTTCGGCGTCGCCACCAGGCCTGGATCTCCCGTGCCGCCCAGCACCAGGTCCCCACGGCTCGAGATGCTGGCGCCGGCGTCGCCCTGCATCAGCATCAATCCGCCCGTGGCGCGCGCAATGCTGGCTTCGTAGGGATTCGATGCGCGAACCTCCTTCGGATCCTGTACCGCACCATAGAACAGCTCCACGGTGCCGATCCGTCCCGCCGACATGGCGAGGCTGCCCCGTAGGTTGACGAGCCTGCCATACAGGTCCTGCGTCTGGGCCACGCCAACGCCGTTGGGCCCACCCAGTCGCCCTTCGATGCTGCTGTTCCAGCCTCCATCGACGCGCAGGTCCAGATCCCCGCCTCCCGTCAGGACGAGACTGCCATCCGGCAACACCCGGCCGGTGCTGCCCACGGCGAGCACCACGCCCTGGCTGCGCGCCATGCCGTTCCCGCCGACACCGGTCGTCGAGCGCGTGGTGATGACCCCGGCGTTGCCGCCGACGCGGATGTTGGCGTCGCCGCCACCCAGGGTGCCCATCCCGATGAAGCCGGTGACGGCGGGCCAGTAGAGCAGCTTGCCGTCGCCACCGGTCTGTTCGTTGTTGCTGTAGGTGCCGAAGTTGATCCACCAGGCCGTCGGCACGTCGCTCACCCCCGCCGTATGGCCCGTGCCCTGGCGCCACAGCCAATTGCCCACGCTCGAACTGGCCGAGGCCAGTTCCCCACTGGCGCTCCAGGAATCGCCGGTCAGATCGCCACCGACATCGACCCACAGGTTGCCCCCGCCGTCCGGATACCAGGCCTTGTAGAGGCTGTCCGTGCCGCTGACCAGCTTCTCGTACGCGGGCGTCTTGTCGCCGGCGGTGTTCCACAGCACGGAAGTGCCATTGGCCTGCAGGCCGCGCGCCAGGTTGTAGTTGGCATCGAGCGTGGCACTGCCCAGGCTCCTGGGCGCGCCGGCTGTGTACACGCCGTAGGGCGACTGCATCGAGAAGTTGCCGCCCGCGGCCAGGTCCAGGTCGCCCGTGCCGGTGCGCAGCACGCTGAAGACGGGCGCCTTGGGCGTGACGGCCACCACCACCTCGCCGGCGGGGCCACCCACCGCCACGCACTGCCCGGGTTCCTCCGCGCAGATGCTGTAGCCCGGGTCATCGGCCCAGTCGTCGACCGGAACGCCCGGCGTGCCGTTGTACATATTGCCGTCCGCCCACACCCACGAGACGCGTACGCACTGTCCGGGCTCCTCGCCGCAGATGCTGTAGGTCGGGTCATCGGCCCAATCGGGGGCGGGAGTGCCCGGTTCGCCGCTATACATGTTGCCGGGCGCCCAGTACCAGGCGCCACCGCGCCGCAACTCGGTCTGCTTGAACACGGTGTAGTGCGTGTCGGCAAGCAGGATGCTGCCCGCGTCGAGCCGCGTCAGACGGTTGTCCGCCGCCTGCAGGTCGGCGCCCGCGACGAGGCGCAGGCTCCATGACTGCGAACCTTCCGGCAGCATCTGCGCCAGCGCCCAGTTCCGGGCCTGGTGCCCGGTCGAATCCGCGGGACGCAGATTGACCGACAACGCGCCGTCGGGCAGCGCCACGTTGGTGCCCGAAGCGATCAATGCGCCCACCGGCAGGAGCAGGCTGCCCGATTGCGTCATCGCGACCGGCAGCTTCGCGCCCTTGGGCCAGGTCAGGCGCGCCAGCGTCACGGCCACCGGCAGGCGTGCGCCGGCCAGCAGTTGCGCGCCCGCCGGCAGTGCCAACCCGCCGGTGCCCACCATCCGGCCCGCGGGCAGCAGCACGCTGCCGTCGGCCGCGCGCACATCGGCCGCGAGCACCGTGCCGAAGGGCAGCATCAGTTCGCGGTCCAGCGTGATCGCGCCCGGCAGCACGGTGCCCGCGGGCAGCGTGACGTCCTTCACCGTGATCGCGTAGTTCAGCGTCTTGCCCGCGGGGTAGACCGTGCCCTCGGCCAGGGTCACGCCCGGCACCGGCACCACCACGTCGCCGCCGAAGGCCTGCACGCCCGGCGTCAGGATCCAGCCGCCGTCGTCCGGCGTCTCGGGCGGCGGCGCGAAGCCGTCGTTGATGCTGCCGTAGATCGACAGGTTGCCGCCGGCGCGCAGGGTCAGCATGCCGACCTCGCCCGAGCCGTAGCTGCCGGTGCGCTGCGTGTTCGGATTCAGGCTCGCATAGCGCAAGCCCGACAGGTCCAGGTCGCCCTGCACGACCAGGTCGCCGTCGGGTGTCGCGCTCGCGATCTCGATGGCGGGCCGCAGATGGAAGGCGTCGCGGTAGCTTGCGTTGTTGAGGCCGGCCAGCTTCGTGTTCAGCAGGTTGCCGTTGCCGAGCGCGCCGTCGACGAACTGCGTGGCCTCGCCATGCTTGGCGTTCAGGTAGGCCTGGTCGATCACCTGGTAGGGCCGGCCGCTCGCGGCCGCGTCGGTGCCGAAAGGCGCGTCGCTGTAGCGCTGCTTGCCGTACACGGCGATCGAGCGCGCGCCCTGGATGTTCAGGTTGCCGCGCGCATCGATGGCGATGTCGCCGAAGGTGGCCGCGTCGGCGTCCGTCGTGCCGCCTGCGCTGCCGATGCGCGGTGCGTACAGGTCCAGCGTGCCGCGGTTCCTGCCGTCGCCGCCGCTCGAGCCGGTGCCATGGCGCAGGTCGATGCGCGCGCCCTCGCCCAGCACCAGCGTGCCGCTGCCGGCATCGAGTTCCACCATCGCGCGGTTGGGGCTGTCGATGATCTTGCCGTGGCTGTCCACGCGCAGCACCGTGCCGTGCGCGTCGAGCACGGCGCTGCCTGCCAGCGCGAGGCCCTTGGCGGCCGCGAGGCGGATGCTACCGACCTGCTCGCCGCTCGCATCGATGGTGCCGACCACGTCGAGCCGGCCGTTGTCCACCGACACGTTGATCTGGCGGGCCTTGAGTTCGTTGCCGATGCGCAGGTCGCCCTGCTTGAGCTGGAAGCTGCGCTGGCCGAAGAAGCCGCCGTCGTTGAGCCGTGTGTTGAGGGCCGCGAACTCGTCGCTGAGCGCGCCGCCGCCGCCCAGCTGCTGGGCGCGGATGTCCACGCCGCCCGCGCGGTAGGGCACCAGGGCGCCGCCCGCGTCGTAGTGGCCGCTCGCGCCGGCGCGCAGCGTGCCGCGCAGGTCGACGCGGCCCGCATCTTCGTCGAGCGCGATGGCACTCAGCAGGCCCGCGTTGTTGTTCCGCGCCGAGAGGTCGATGGTCGACCCCGCCGCCTGCGTGATGTTGCCCGCGCTGCTGCGCAGCGTCAGGTCGCCGCCCCACGAGTAGCGGCGCACGTCGAACAGCGCGATCTCGCGCCCGGCCAGGTCGAGCCAGGCGGAGTCACCCAGCACGATGTCGCCCTCGGCCACGATGCCGAGCTTGCCGCTGGGCAGCGCCACCGTGGTGTCGACACGGACCGTGGCGCCCTGGAGCTTCAGTTCCGCGCCGGTCTGCACGCCGGCTTCGAGGCTCGTGGCCGACGCATCGGCGCGGCCGCTCGCGGGTGCCAGCACCTGCAGCGAGCCGCCCGCGGCGATGCGGTTGACCGAGCCTCCGGCACCCGTGATGAGCGGGGCCGTGAGGGTCAGGTTGCCGCCTTCGTAGCGCGGCCCATCGGTGCCTGTCGCCTGCGACTGGTACACCGAGAGCGCGCCCTTCTGGTTGGCGGTGATGCGCTGCGTCGCGTTCAGCTGCACGTCGGCGAAGCCCAGGATGGTGCGGCCGAAGTCGTCGACGCCATTGGGTTGCGATGTCGGGTCATAGCCGAACTCGATCGTGTCGGCGTTGATCGCGAGCCTGCCGCTGCCCGTGCCCCGGCCACCGGTGACCGGCGCCGGGGCAGCGCCCGCGAGACCGGCCCAGGTGAGCTTGGCGGTGGTGATGCGGGCCATGTCGCCGGCGCCGCCCTGGCCGTAGATGGCCGGCGTGGAGAGCACCAGGTTGCTCAGGGACGACCTGCCGGTCGCGGCGTTGGTGGTGTCGAGGCTCACGCTGCCGAAGAAGTTCACCGACTCGGCGGCGGTCAGCACCAGGCGCTCGAGCGCGGGCGCGCCGTAGGCCGTGTCGCCGCGCAGCAGTCGATCGAGCAGGTCCTGGTTCAGGCTGAGCCCGGCGGTCAGCGCGCCGCGCGCCGCGGCGGCCGCGAGGTCTTCGCTGCTGCCGGCATTGACCGTGCCGACCGCCAGCACCAGGTTGCGCGTGCCGTAGCGCACGCGGTCGCTCATGTCGAAGCTCGATCGCGTGGCGGCCAGCAGCGTACCCTCGGAGTACAGCTCGGTCGTGCCCTGGCAGAGCACGGCGGTGCCGCACGCGCCGATGGCGATCGGGCCCGCGCCCATCGGGAGCGTGGGATCGTCCTGCTGCAGCGGCGCCAGCATGTTGAGCCATCCGTTGGATGCCGCCACCACGGACACCGCGCCAGGGCGGTAGACATAGCCGTTGGTCGAGTCGTAGGGCGCCTTGCCCATGCCGATGGTGTTGATCCCCGCACCGGCCTCGATGCTGATGCCGCCGGTGGTGCTGGCCGCGACCAGGAACACCTCGGGGGCCTTGAGGATCGCGCCCTCGCGCAGCACGATGCGGCCGGTCTCCCCGCCGACGTCGACATAGTTGCTGAGGTTGGCCCCGCCCGTCGGCGTGCCGTAGGTCGACTGCAGGTTGCCGCCCACCGTCAGGCGTGCCGCGCCGATGGCATTGAGATCGCGGGCATGGAGCGACAGGCCGTCGAAATCGGGCGTGGCGCGCGCGCCGTCGGCCAGGATCTCGAGGGCGCCGTCCCCGACGTTCGCGCCGGTCGCGACGAGGTTGGCCGTACCGCGGTAGCCGTTCTTGCCGGCATCGAAGTTCGCCTTCGCATTGAAGCTGAAGCGGCTGTCCGGCGACGAGGGCAGCCGGAACTCCAGGTTCCTGGCATCCGATGGCAACGCGGCGCGCGCGGTGTTCGCCAATGCCGCCTGCTGCAGCACGAAGTCGGCGTAGCTGGTCTCGTTGTACTGCGAGTAGCTGCGCAGCACGTCGGCCGAGGTCACGACGAGCTGGCTCGACAGGCTGTCCGCCAGACCGGTGTTGGCGGTGCCCACGATGGCGGCCGTGGTGTAGGAGCCGTTGCGCATCGGCGTGGCGCGGCTGGGCGTGCGTCCCGTGGCGGGGCCGTTGATCTCGACGCGGAAGGCACCGGGCAGCAGCGCATAGTTCGACGGCAGCAGGGTGTAGGTGCCCGCCGGCAGGCCGAGGATGTCGTTGGCCCCGATCGTGACCTGCTGGCCGATGCGTGGATCGACCGCGCCACCGCGATCGGCCGGCGCGTAGGCCGAGGCATAGCCGGGCACGATCGCATAGACCGGGTTGCTGTCGAGGCCGGGCAGCACGAAGCCGTTGCGGCCCACCTGCATCAGCGGATTCATCCGCGCGTCGGTGGAACCGCCGCGCCCCGAGACGAAGCCCGCGCCGCGCAAGTCGCCGCCACCCGACAGGTCGAGCACCGCGCCCTCCTCCGCCGCGATGCTCTGGCCCGACACCAGAATGGAGCCGGCGCTGCCCACACCGGACAACTTCACATGGCTGCCGAGGCGGTCGTAGTTCACCCCGTCGGACGTGCCGCCATAGGGCATCACGAGGCCCGCCGCGGAAATCGACGTGAGACTGCCCGGCGCGAAGCGCACCGAGGCGGTCGACCCGGGCGTGCTCGCGCCGTTCGTGCCCAGCGTGATCGAGCCCAAGGGGGCGCGCAGGACGCCGCCTTGTTCGATGCGGGCAGCGCTGAGCAGCATGGAGCCGAAGACCGAAGAGGGCAGCTGCGGGTCGGCCGCGCTGGTGTCGTAACGCTCGATGACCAGGCGGCGGTCCGGCTTGAACGCCGTGGCGCTGGCCCGGCCCGCTAGCACGCGCGCCGAGACACCGGTGGCGGGGTAGACCTGCGCCGCGCGCAGCGTGAGGTCGCCGGTGGTGTTGAGCTCGGCGCCGTACGACCCATCGCTCAGCATGCGCGTGCCTTCGACGAAGCGCAGATCGCCCTCGCTGATCAGGTTCACGCGGTCGAAACCCGCGCGATCGACCGAGGTGGCGCCCACCGCATCGTTCGCACCGAAGGTCACGACACCCTTGATATCGACCAGCTTGCCCTGGGCGCTCAGCACGGCCGAGGAACTCAGCGTGCTCACGCCGCCCTGGTAGGACGGACGCAGGTAGCCCTCGCCGGATGCGCCGTTGTCGGTGATGCCCGCCAGCAGGACGTAGGGCGCCGACAGCGACACGCTGTGGATCGGATCCATGCCGGCCGCGACCGTCAGCGCGCCCGCGTAGATGCGCAGTTCCTTGTCCATGGCGAGGTTCAGGTCCCCGCCGAAGCTGACGAGGCCGTTGCTGTAGAGGCTCAGCGACGAGAAGCCGCCGTCCTGCACCTGATTCACGGCCAGCGCCGCGTGACCATGCGTCAGGCCCTGCGCATCCGAGGCGCCCGCCGGGCGGTTCTGGACCAGGGTCAGGTCGCGCACCGCCAGCAGCGCGGCGTCCGGAACCACCTCATTGGCGTTCCGGTAGTTGGGCGCTTCCAGGGCCACCACGAGACTGCCGCCGGCGGCACCGGCACCGCCGGCATGCGCGCGCAGGCTTCCGTCCAGATACAGGCCGCTGCTCGAGGCGATCTGGATACGCCCCCCGTCGCTCACGACGGTCTTCACGCCCGCGCCATTCACGTTCAATGGTGCCTGTGCACCGGAGGCATCGATCACCGCGCCTTCGCGAATCACCACGAAGGCATCCGATGCCGTGGCGCGGCTCGTCGATTCCAGCAACTCGCCACCGATGACGATGCTGCCACCGCGGGGCACGAGGCCGAAGGGTTGCCCCTGGATGTCGTACCCCGTGTGGACTTCGGCCGATGCATCGAGGGTGGCCTGTTCGCCCACGAGGATGCGGCGCGCGCTGGCCCTGCCGTCGGCGGCGATGCCGCCATTCGCGATCTTCGATCCCGCGAGCTCGGTCACCGGCCCGAGCAGACTGATGCTTCCTCCCCGTGCCTGCAACAGGCCCTCGACGGTCAGGTCGCCTCGGCTCGACAAGGCGATCGACTGCCCCGGGTCCACGCGCACCGCGGCATCCTTGCCCACGTACAGGTTGCCGGGATCGCCGACTTGCGCTTGCACGCTGCCAAGATCTCCACCGATCCGCCCTCCCTCGACACCGGCGGACAGCGAGATGCTCGCGCCGCGGCGCTGCTGTACTTCCCGCGCTGTGGGGTCGTCCTGGTACAGCGCGGGCTGCCAGAGCTGGAGCAGGCCACCCAGGCCTTCGCTCGCGGGGCGCACGGGTCCGCTCGCACGCAGCACCGGCATCTCGACGTCCAGCGTGACGCCGTCCGGCACGACCAGTCCGTTGTAGGCGCGCACGTCGTAGCGGGAAAAGCCGCCGCGGAACAGATCGGTGGAAAGCGTTGTCGTGCCCGCCACGGCGGTGTCCGCGGGCAGCACCGTCCCGGCCGCCAGGCGCGAACCGGGCGGCAGCTTCACCGTGAGGTCGAAGGGCGCGCGATCGCCGCTCTCAAGCTGCACCGTGCGATCGGCAATCGGCACGCCGTTCGGGAACACATTGGCCGGAACGACATAGTTCGCAAAAGTGTCCGCCAGACCATAGCTGGAAGGGAAACTGACGACCGTGCCGGCGGGAATGTGGTCCAGGATCAGGGGGGGCAATCCGAATCCTTGGCTTATCTCGATTCCTTCTGGGGTTCTGAACGCACCCACACCGTTCAGCACGATGGAGTAACGCATTTTTTGTGGCGACGCGGGCGGAACCCAGTCCGCTGCAAGCGTGATGGAGACGTTCAACTTGATCCCCGTTGGCCCGACCACCTCTCCAGGCTTGGCAACGGACGTGATGTAGCTGTAGCGCCCTGGCAGCACGCCACCCGCCGCCACATTGATCTCGAGTTCGTTCAGCAGGACCAGATCTGCGAGCGCTGCTTCTCCAGCCCGCAGCACCCCATCGATCGGCACCACCTTGCCTCCGATCGCAATCGCGCTCGCCGATTCGATCTGCAGCGTGCCTCCTCCTTGGACGCCATACCCCCGGATGTCTCCGTCGAGCGTCAGCACCGCCGCCCGATTGCCCGCGCCGGTGCTCGCGAGCCCGGAGCCCAACTGCACCGAGCCACCCTTGCCGCCCTGGATGCGTCCGTCCGGCTGCACCACGCCCCCCGAGGACACGTCGATCAGCGAGCCCTTCTCCAGCGTCACGCTCTCGGTCGAGCGGATGCTGACCAGGCCCCCGTCGATGTGCGCAAGGTCCGCCGGCGCGCCGCTGCCCGATCGCAGATCGCCCAGCACACCCGTCGCATCGAGCGTGACGCCCTCGCGCACCCACACGCCGGCTTGCGCGCCCTGCGGCACCTCGATGCCGATATCGAGCGGCGTCGCAGCGTCGCGCACCTGCTTCAGCACGTTGCCGATGCGTATCGCTCCGCCGTGGGCCGTGAGGTTCGCGGCCACGTCCACCGAGGGCGCATACAACACGATCTCTCCGCCATCGCTGACCTGCAACAAGCTTGCAACGGCGATGTTCTTCTTCGCCGCGATCCGCACCGCGCCGAGCGAGGCCGCGGTCAAGGAATCGGCATCGAGCAGCACCATGCCCTGGCGCTCGGCGGTCACGGCATCGGACAACCCTAGCGCGTCGGCGATGCCCGGCACCGGTTCGCCCAGCTCGACGCTGTCGACCACCGGCACGAGTCCACGACGGATCACGCCGCTGGCGGCATCGAAGATCGGGCGGTACTGGCCGACGACCAGTTCGCCGCGCCGCGCCACCGCATTCTGCGACTGGTTGTAGCCATCCAGGTCCGCCTGTGCGGCCTGGGTCTGCTGCGGGCCCTGGTAGGTCTCTCCGACGATCGAGCCCTCGAGCACGGCGCTGTGGGTGGCCGCCACCAGCCGGCCCGCATCGCGCCCGACCGTGTAGCCGTTCTCGAGGCGACGCTGCGGCCCGATCAGCGGGTTGTAGAAGTAGTCGGTGGTGTTCTTGCCCCAGCGCGCGTGCTCGGCCTCGAAGCCGCGGTACAGGCCCTTGTAGAGCAGGTCCCCGGGCGCGCTCGAGACCTCGTACAGCCGCCCGTCGCTGCCCTTGAGCCAGCTCTGGTTGATGAAGCCGCTCGCCACATCCAGGGTGCCGCCCGAGAGATTGACGCTGGAGCCCGCGCGCGTCACCAGGTCGCCGCCCGCCACCGTCACGGTACCGCCCTGCGCCATCCATTCGCCCACCGAGTGGCCGCCGGTCGCGAGGTAGCCGCTGACCTCGAGCAGGCCGCCCTCGGTGTACCAGCGGTCCGTGGGGTAGCCGTTCGTGCCGGCCGGCACGAACACCAGCTTGCGCCGATCCACCCACAGGTTCAGGTTGTTGAGGTTCTTGCTGTCGCGGTTGATCGGCGCATCGCGCTGCTCGTTGCCCTGCGCGTTGATCAGGATGTTGTTGCTCTCCATCGAGACCTTGACGCCCACCGCACCCGAGACATCGAGCTGGGCGCCCTGGCCCACCAGCGTGCGCTTCGGGGCCGCCACCACGATCTCGCCACCGGTCGCGAGGCTCAGCGACGAGCCCTGGAACTCCACCGTGCTGCCGCTCACGATCTCGATGCGCGAGAGATCGCGGCGATCGGCGATCGTGCTCAGGTTGTCGAACACGCCCGTGGCGTTGTTGACCGGCTGGCCGTCGACGAGCCTCAGTGCCGCATCGCGCTGGCTGTCCAGTGCCGTCGCGCTGTTCGTGTCGAGCAGGATGGCGGTGGTGCTGCCCTCCGCCACCGTGACCGTGCCCGTCTCGTCGCTCGCGCGGGTCGACAGGTGGATGGTGCCGCGCTTGGCCACCGTCGTGGTGGCGATCAGCACGCCCGCCTGCGTCACCGTGTGGCCGGTCAAGGTGATGTCGCCGGCGGGCGCGGTGATCAGGCCGGTGTTGACGACCGTTCCCGCGGTGCTGTCCGCATTGCGCGAGGCCGACACCTCATTGCCGGCCGTGGTCGAGCGCAGGTTGCCGTCGGTGCCCACGCCCTTGCGGATGGTGAAGCTGTCGCCCGCGGCGAGCACGGTCTGGCCCGAGGGCGTGTGGATCTGCCCGGCGTTGCGCACCTCGCTGCCCAGCAGCAGCACATAGCCGCCGCCCTGCGTGGCCGATGGCGGCGCCTGCGTGGCGATCTGCGCGCCGGCCTGCACCTCGACCTTGCCGGCCGCGCCCGTGAACGTGGGTGCCGTTCCATTGGCATCCACGTAGATGCCCTTCGTGCGGAACTGGTCGTCGGTGATGGTAGCCGCTGCCGCCACCAGGTTGCGTGTATCGGTCTGGCTGCTGCCGCTGAACACGATACCGTTGCGGTTCGCGATCAGCACCGTGCCGTCGGCCTTGATCCGGCCCTGGATCTGCGAGGGGCGCGCCTGCGGGTCGTTGACCTTGTTGAGCACCGCCCAGCTCGGGTCCTGCTTGAAGTCGACCGTGGTGTTGCGCCCGACGTTGAAGGTCTCCCAATTGAGGATCGCCTTGTCGCCGGTCTGCTGGATCGCGACGTTGGTGCGACCATCGACCTGCGATTGCACCGGCGCATTGGCGTTGAGCCAGCCGGCGGTGAGGCTGTTGGTGTCGACCTTGAGGCCGCCATCGGCCAGGCCATCGGGCACCGAGGGATCGTTGCCCGCGGCCAGCCGTGCGACCGCCTGTGCCGCCTGCTGCGCGGCGATGCCGCGTGCCGCGAGATTGAGGTTGTCGATCGAGCGGCTCAGTTGTTCGTTGGCGCGCTGCTGCTGGACCTGCGGACTGGTGAGCGTGGACGCAGGCAGGCCGTTGGGCAGACGGCCCGTCTGCATCGCATTGCCCTGGTTGAGGTTCTTCTGCGCCATCCAGCCCGTGCTGAAGGCACGCTGCGCCTGCGCGCCGCCGATGACGCTGCCCGCGGCCAGCACCAGCGCGATCGCCCGCGCCACCGGCACCAGCGCGAAGCCCTGGCTTCCTTCTCCCGTCGAATGTCGATTCCTGCTTGCGCGCCCGTGCGTGTTCATGTGGGTTCTGGTCCAAAAGATCGAGATCGACTGGCCGCGCGACTCCGATTCCTCTCGCGCGGCCGTCCGTGAACGTTGCGGCACAGGCGCTTCACGCGAGGCGGAGAGCGCCGGCCGATTCTTCTAGACGAGTGCCGATTCGCGAACCCGCAGCGAATCGATGTAAATCTTCTTCTGACGCCGAAGCTCCGCGCGCGCGGCCATGACCCGCGCTCGCTGTCTCAACTCAACAGCAGGAGCCCCGCGGGCAGCGACCTCGCGCTGAGGTCGAAGCTGCGCTGGATCTGCAGCAGCGCGGTCTCGATGTCCACGATCCGGATGCGGGCCGTGACGGTCTTGTCGCGCACCGCATCGCCGACCAGCACCACGCGCCCCGGCCTGTAGCGATTGATCTCGTCGAGCACGGCGGGCAGCGGCGCCTGCGTGAACACCATCTCGCCGCGCCGCCAGGCCAGCGCGCCGTCGACATCGGCGGCGGCGATCTCGCTGATGCTGCGGCTGTCGTACACCGCGAGCTGGCGGCGCTGGAGCTGGCGCTGGCCCGCGGGGTGTTCGATGAGCACCTGTCCCTGCAGGCAGGTGATGCGCGTGCGTCCGTCGAGGTATCGCACCTCGAACTCGGCCGCCTGCGCGCTCACGCGCCCCACCCCGGCGGTCATGCGGAAGAACTGCTGCGCGCTGGAGACGTCGACCTGTGCCTCCCCTTCCAGCAACTCCAGCCCCGCCGTTTGCGGCGAATCGCCGGTGCGGCGCAGGCTCGTGCGCGTGTTCATCGCGACGGCCACGCGCTCGTCGATCCGGACCTCGCGCTGCTCGCCCACCGCCGTGCGGTAGTCGGCATCCCATTGCGGAGCCGCCGGCCACAGGCCGAACGGCGAGTAGGCCGCGATCCCCGCGGCGGTGGCGCCGCCGATCGCCGTGCCAAGGAATGCGCGCCGGCCGACGCGCGGCCGATGCAGCGCCTTGCGGTGGTATTGGGCCACCGCGGGATTGCTGTGGAGGACGCCGCCGACGGCCGATTCCAGCAGGCGCCATTGGTGCGCCGCTTCCTGGAACGCCGACTGGTGCAGCGGATCGGCATCGCGCCAGCGCCTGAACGCCTCGGCCTCCCATTCGCTGACGCGCCCGGACGTAAGCTTGCGCACCCAGGCCTGCGCGTCCTTGAGCACATCGGGCAGCTTGCTGCAATCGTCGGAGGTGGTCATTGTTTCGTTCTCGCGGCCTTTTCGAGGCACCGGGACGGTCGAACGCGGCATCGATGTTCGCTCCCAACCTATAGACGATTGGCGAGGACCAAACCCGCGAAAAAATCTCGCATCCCTGTCAAGAAACTCTGTTATGGGTCGCGCCGAAGGCGCTCGGCGCAGTGCTCCTGGGCGGCCTTGAGCTCGCTTTCGACGGTCCGCAGCGAGATGCCGAGACGTTGGGCCACCTCGCGCTGCGGCCAATGTTCCCAGCGCACCAGGATCAGAATCTCGCGCCGGCGCGCGGGCATTTCGTCCACCGCGGCCTTCAGCCGCTCCAGCTCGGAGCGTCCTTCCGCGATGCGCGCCGGACCCGGCGCCGGGTCCGGAATCGCGAGCATGAGTTCCTGCACGTCCTCGGCCGACAGCATGCGGCTCTGGCTGCGCCGGATATCGATCGCGAGGTTGACGCCCATGCGCACCAGGTAGGCCTGCGGATTGGCGATCGGCCCCGCGATCTCGCTGTCGCGGTGCAGCCGCAGCCACACCTCGTGCAGCGTGTCGCCCGCCAGCTCCGGACTGCCCAGGTGGATCGAGAGGCTGTTCTTGATCTGGTTGTAGCACTGCACCAGCGCGCCACGAAGCATCGGAAGCACGCTGTCAGTCACGCGCGCCCTCCGTTTCGCAGGGCATGCCCGCCACGCGGTCCCGGGGCAGGATCACCAGCACCAGCGGCTGGCGAAGATCCGCGGGCGGCGCGTGCTCCATGCGCAGTCCGCCCAGCGCGCCGAGCAAGGCAGCGTCGCGCACGACATTGCCGGTCGAACGGACCAGATGCGGAAACAGCTGGCCCTCGCGATCGAGTTGCAGCCGCAACAGGGCGCGGTAGTCGCCGGGAATGGTGCGCGGATCGGCGCACAGCGCCTCGAAGACCCGCGCCTGGACCAGACCGTCGTAGCGGCGATCCAGCGCCGGGGCCTTCGGCGCGTCTTCGACCGGGCTCGCCGGAATCCGGCGCAGCACGAAAGCGCCGTTGAGCTGAGGATCTGAATCGTCGGCGGCCAGCCCGGTGCCGGCCAGCAGGGCTTCGAGCGCCACGCGCGCCGGAAGGCGGCCCCTGATGGCCGCCGATGCACGGCCCGAGACCAGGGCATCGCTGAACAGCACGGTCTGGTCCGCCGTCACGGCATAGCGCTGCAACGCCGTGGCAAGCGGCTGGGCGGCAATGTCGAATTCAAGCAGACGCGACCGAGTCCTCTGGTCTTTATCGCCGGTAGCAGAAGCCAAAGCCGGTACCGAGGACATCCAAGCAGCGAGGGCGCAAATTGCGGCGCCATAGATCAGTGCCCGGACGATGTGGTGCATAACCGCCCACGCGTAACCAACCACTGGCCGGGGGGACTTTGCCAGCCAACTCCAAGACGCAGATCTGGGAGCAAGGAAACATTGGACTGGGTCAGCACGGTAACGAACACCCCATGAAACTGGGTGATCATCTCTTCTCGAAATGGCATTCTTGTGACAACAAGTGCTCAGCCCGCCAGCCGAGACCCGTGATCCAAAGGGGAGGAGCGCGACGAACACGCAAGCGAATTCGCGCGACGCACGTCTCGCCTCAGCTCTACGAGCACAGCCCGCGCGTACTACGACGGATGCAGGGAGGTTCCGCCCACTGCTGATGCCGCAGAGTCAGGGCCGCCCAGGGATGCCGTTGCAATCAGCGGGGTTGCCGAAAGCCAAACCGTTGCCATCTGAGCCTTCGAGGAAGGCCTCCTTAATGGCCGTCCTCCATGGAGTGAACATCAAGACGAAGTTATGGTCGAAGATGGTGCGGCTATATGCTCCAACCACCATCAATTTGGTTAGAAAGTCTTTGATTGCCGCTCCCTTGGTTCCAGGACCGAAACCGCCGGCGTAGCACTGACTGAAGAGCAAATTGGTTGTGCCCCAGATCGGGTAGTAGTTGATGGGTATCGAGTACGCGGGGACCCAGTTAAATGGGCTCTGACGAGCCGCGCCCGAGGGCGGTGAAGGCAGAGACAACCACGTTCCGACGATGGTTGGAAGCAGCCCATCGATCCTGGCGACATGATTATTAGTGACTCCCGTGTACAAGGGGTCGGGACTAATGTATCCCAACCGGTGCATTTGGTTTCCAGCGACCGCCCCCGACATGCCAGCATCGCCGTTGACGCCAACCCAGGCATCCGGAAACCCGTCAAAGTTCTGGTCCTCCTGTGCCGGCAGGGTGGTTGGCAATGCAGTGGCAACCATCGTCTTGAAGACATTAGATACGGTAAAAAACTTGCCAGCTGGCAGGAATGGCCCGCAAGCCGCATTCAGAAAGCGCGACAACAGGTAGGTTGCACCGCTGCCTGTGGGCTCACTGCGATACACGATTTGAATCCTGTTGGTGGAACCCACGCCACCGTCATCCGCAGCGGTCGTGATTTGGTTCCAAGTGCGCGAAGCCGGTGAGAATGAGAAGATACGGCAGACCTCTGCCGTGGTCAAATTCAAGGTCGTTATGCCAACTTCCTTATACGGTAGAACGACCGAGGTTGCTATCGCTGGGACCTGAATTAAGGGCCCCCAGGTTCCAGATTGCGAATACGTTGCCAGATCCGCGCTAGTTAGAGCTGTCTCACTACCAGAGAAACTTACCGTACTGCCAGTCAGAAAGGCAGCATGCTCCGAGCCACCGAGCGCTGGACCGTAACTCCAGCTGCCAACGATTGGATCGTTTGTAATCATATCTTGATACAGCAGCAACGGAAATGTTGATCCGGTTCCGTTCACCGTCTGCGCCAGCGCGGTGCTTGCGCTGCCGAAGAGCAAGGGCAACACCAGAAACGATAGCGCTTTGCATTTCTTAAATATCTTCTTCATTTATATTCTCCATCTTTTAGTGATAGGCAAGATCACAAAGTCATCCACCATGAGATCGACTCATCCATTTTTTAACAGATTGAAACTACTGAAAAAATTGAATTGGCCACGCCTAGTCCTGTCAAATAAGGAAAAAAGGCGAAATACGAAAACAGTTGGTCATGGCTCACGCCAATGAACTTACGGCCGACCTGCAATGCCGCTGCAATCAGCAGCGTTGCCGAGAGCCAGGCCGTTCCCATCGCTGCCGGTCAGAAAGGCATCGGTGATCGCCGTCTTCCACGTGGACGGCAACGGGACAAGGTTGTGGGCCGCGAGGGCGAGGTCGAACCCACCGCTGCTGAAGCCCGACAGATAGCTCTTGAACGACGCTCCCCTCGTTCCGGCGCCGAAACCGCCGAGGTAGCACTGACCGAGCAGCAGGTTGGTGGTACCCCAGATGGGATAGGCGCCGGCGGGTATCACGTAGCCGGGAACCCAGTTCAGCGGATTCAGGCGGTTCGAGCCCGAAGGAGGCGCCGGCAGCATCGCCTGGATCGCCGGGGCCGTCGGCATGAACCCGTTGACCCTGGCAACGTGGTCGTTGGTCGCGCTCGTGTAGGCCGGATCGGGGCTGATGTAACCCAGCCGGTGAAGCTGGCTGCTCGCGAGCGACATGCCCGCATCGCCCTGCACGCCGACCCAGGCATCGGGCAACCCATCGCCGTTGGCATCCTGGGTCGGGGTCAACGTGGGCAGCGCGGTCGCCACCATCGCCTGGAACCCGCTCGATACGGTGAAGAACTTGTTGACGGGCAGGTACGGGCCGCAGGCCGCGTTCAGGAAACGCGACAGCAGGTAAGTCGTGCCGCTGCCTGCAACTTCGTTGCGGTAGACCACCTGGATCGCGCTCGCGGGCCCGGCCGCGCCATCGTCGGCGGCGGTCGCGATCTGGTTCCAGTTGCGAGCCGCCGGGCTGAACGAGAAGATGCGGCAGAGCTCGGCGGTGGTGAGGTTGAGGGTCGTGACGCCGTTTTCCTTGTACGGCAGCAGCACCGCGCCTGCCGCCACGGGCACCTGGATCACGGAGCCCCAGATGGGCGCGTTCGTGTACGTCGCGAGAATCGATGAAGTCAATGGAGACTCACCGGCCGCGAGGCTCACGGAGGCATCCGTCAGGAACGCGGCATTTTCCGACGTGCCGACGGCCGGACTGTAGGTCCAGCCTGCCGGCATGGGGTCCATGTGCAGTGGCGCCGGAAACGTGGAGCCGCGCACGGTTGCCGCTTGCGCCGAGGCGCTGCCCATGGCCCCCAGAAACACGGACATGACCAGGGAAAGCATTGCGCTTTTCACGAGAAGATTCGTCATGGGATTTCCAGTCTTTTTCATCGAGGAACCGGAACTCGGCGTCGTCTCCCGACGCATCGGTTCACCCAGGCCCGAAAAGCAGGAGATCAAAAGCAGGAGGGCGAGACGAGTGCGTTTCAGCCCCCGTCTCGCCCCACTCCGTCACGGTGGATGAGTCACCGGCCATGCAAGGGCCAATGGCTCATCCAGGTCGTTGGCTCAAACCAACTTACGGGCGGCCAGCGATGCCGGCGCAGTCGGCGGCGTTGCCGAAGGCCAGGCCGTTGCCGTCCGAACCGGTCAGGAATGCCTCGGCGATGGCCGTGTTCCACGCGGCGGGCAGCTTCACGAAGCTGTGGCCGGTAGGGCTGGTGGGACGAGGACCGGAGATGTAGCTGTCGTAGGTGCCGTCGTTGAAGTTCTGCAGGAAGTTCTTGACCGCAGCGCCGCGGGTGCCTGCGGCGAAGCCGCCGGCGTAGCACTGAGCCAGCAGCAGTTGGGTGGTGCCGTAGATCGGATAGGCACCGGTCGGAACCGCGTAGGCGGGAACCCAGTTCAGGGGGTTGGTACGAGCCGCGCCCGACGGGGGAGCCGGCAGAGCCGCTTGGATGGAAGCGGCGGTCGGCAGCAGGCTGTTGATGCGCGACACCACGGCGTTGCTGTTGCCCGTGTACGTCGGATCGGGGCTCAGGTAGCCGAGACGGTGGTTGACGGCCACGGCGGACGACATGCCCGCGCTGTTCGTCACGGGAACCCACACGTCGGGGATGCCATCGCCGTTGGCGTCTTGCGCGGCGGTCGGCGTCGTGATGGCGCTGGCCACCACAGTGCGGAACTTGTTCGACACGGTGAAGGACTTGCCGGCGGGCAGGAACGGGCCGCAGGCCGCGTTCAGGAAACGCGACAGCAGTTCGGTCGTGCCGCTGCCAGCAGCTTCGTCGCGGAACACCACCTGGATCGCATTGGTGGTGCCTGCAACGCCTTCATCGGCGACGGTGGCGACCTGATTCCAGGTGCGTGCGGCGGGGCTGAACGAGAAGATGCGGCAGATATCGGCAGTGGTCAGGTTCAGGGTCGAGACCGTCGTGGCGGCCGTGCCGTTGTTTTCCTTGTAGGGCAGCAGCACGGGGGTGGCCACGGCCGGAACCTGGATGATCGGGCCCCAGGTCGCACCGTTCGTGTACGTGGCGATGTCAGCGCTGGTGAGAGCGGAGTCGCTGCCGGCGTAGTTGAAAGTGCTGCCGGTCAGGAAGTTCGTCTTGCCCGTACCGCTGCTGCTCGAGGTGTAGGTCCAGCTACCGAGGATCGGGCCATGGCCGGCGGCCGGATCCATGATGTCCTGGTACATCACCGCCGGCAGCGAAGCGCCACCACCGGTCACGGTCTGTGCCGAAGCGGCACCGGCCGCCATTGCCACTGCGGCCACCGCAGTCAGCGCCACAAGTTTGAAGTTCACGGATTTCATGTCGTTGCTCCTAAGCAAACAGAAAAATTGAAAAACCAAATCGAACGAATAAAACTTCTCGCGTCATTCGCCAACGACCAGGGCAACCGATCTAAGGGATCCGCGCATTGGTCTCTTGGCGACAAATGAATTCTGAAAAGAGACGGTGACGCGGCATTGAAGAAAGTCCGGAACACGGGCGAGAAAGCACCCCGGTGCCGCGATGGCCGGATCGGACACGGATCGCGAAAGATCGGCGCGCCGACCCTCGATGCGAGCTCTCGGAGCACGCGCAAGCCGTTGATTTCCCGTGCGATTCCGTCCCGAACAACACCTTCGTATCTTCTTGGCACGCGGCTCGCGATGGGCCCATCGCCATGGCCGCGAGAGCGGTGCTCCCGAACATCCGCGAAGCGCACCCGAGTTCGGCCCGATGCGATGCGATATCGGCGATCGCGCTTGCGTGAGTCCGAGGGGCCGGAAGCAATTCCGACCTCGCAATGCAGCGCCGGTCGATTCGAAGGAATCCTCGAATCGACGCTCACTGCACCATCTGATTGATCTCCATGATCGGCAACAGCACCGCCAGCACGATCAGCATCACCACGCCGCCCATGCCGAGGATCATCAGCGGCTCGAGCAAGGCGGTCAGGCGCGTGGCGCGACGCTCGAGGTCGCGCGAGAGATTGGCCGCGGCGCGATCGAGCATCGGCGCCAGCGCGCCGGTCTTCTCGCCGCTGGCGACCAGATGGATCAGGTTCGAAGGGAAGACCTTCTGCACCTTGAGCGCGGCGGCGAGCGGTGCCCCTTCCCGCACGCGCGCGGTGGTGTCGGCCGCGCAGGCCTTGAGCCGCTCGTTGCCCATGGTCTGGCGCGCGGCATCGAGCGAGCGCAGCAAGGGCACGCCCGCATCCATCAGGATGGCCAAGGTGGAAGCGAAGCGCGCCGTGTTGACGCCGAGCACGTACTTGCCGAGCATGGGGGTGCGCAGCAGCAGGTCATGCCAGCGCAGCCTGAATGCATCGTCGCGCAGGCGCCAGCGAAAGCATCCGACCGCACCCCCGATCGCGAGGCCGGCGAGCACGCCCCATTCGCGCACGAAGGCGCTGGCGCCCAGCATCACCTGCGTGAGCATGGGCAGTTCCTGCCGCGCCTGCGAGAAGGCGCTGACCACCTGCGGCACCACGTAGCCGAGCAGGAAGATCACGATGCACACCGACACGAAGGCCACGACCGCCGGATAGATGAAGGCGGTGAGCATCTTGCTCTGCAGGTTATCGCGGCTCTCGAGGTAATCCGCGAGCCGCTCCATCACGCGCGCGAGGTCGCCCGAATCCTCGCCGGCACTCACCAGCGCGCGGTAGATCGCGGGAAAGTCGCGCGGCTGCTCGCCCAGCGCATCGGCCAGCCGCATGCCGCCGCGCACGTGGTTGCAGACGACGGTCAGCGACTCGGCCACCACCTTGTGTTCCGCCTGCTCGATGGTGGCCATCAGGGCCGACTCCAGCGGCAGGCGCGCGCTCAGCAGGCTCGCGAGTTCGCGCGTGGCCCAGCAGAGATCGGCCGCGCCGAGTTTCGGGCTGAACCAGGATTGCCCGCTGCCGGACCTCGTCTCCCGGACCTCGAGCGCGGTCAGGCCACGGTCGCGCAACTGCAGCCGGACCGCGCGCACGGACTCGGCCTCCATCGCGCCGGATTGAACCTGGCCGGCCTGGTTGGCGGCCTCGAACTGGAAGCGCGGCATCGCCCTGCCCTAGCCGTCCTCGCGCGTGACGCGCAGGATCTCGTCGGCGGTGCTGACGCCCGCCGCCACCCAGCGCTGGCCGTCCTCGCGCATGGTGCGCATGCCGCTGCGACGCGCGAGCTCGCGCATCGCATGTTCGTTGCCGCCATCGTGGATGATCCGGCGCACCTCGTCGTCGATGACGAACAGCTCGTGGATGCCCGTGCGTCCCTTGAAGCCCGATTGATTGCAATGGGCGCAGCCCACGGGCACCCAGCGCACGCTGCCGTCGGGCTGCGCCTCGGCGCGCTTGCATTGCGGGCACAGGCAGCGGATGAGCCGCTGCGCCAGCACGCCCAGCAGCGACGAGGACAGCAGGAAGGGCTCGATGCCCATGTCGGTCAGGCGCGTGACGGCCGAAATCGCATCGTTGGTATGCAGCGAGGCCAGCACGCCGTGCCCGGTGAGCGAGGACTGCACGGCGATCTGCGCGGTCTCGAGGTCGCGGATCTCGCCGATCATGATGTTGTCGGGGTCCTGGCGCAGCGCGGCGCGCAAGGCTGCCCCGAAGGTCATGCCGATCTTGCTGTGCACCGGAATCTGGTTGACGCCCGGCAGGTCGTACTCGACCGGGTCCTCCACCGAGAGGATGTTGCTCACGCTCTTGTCGAGCTGGCCCAGTGCCGCGTAGAGCGTGGTGGTCTTGCCGCTGCCGGTGGGGCCGGTCACGAGTACGATGCCGTGCGGCTGGCGGATCAGCTTCGTCAGCGTCTCGAGCGTGTCCGGAGCGAGGCCCAGCCGCTGCAATTGCAGGCGGCCCGCATCCTTCTCCAGCAGCCGCAGGACCGCGCGCTCGCCGTGCACGGTCGGCACGGTGGAGACCCGCACGTCGATCGGCCGGCCACCGACACGCAGGGTGATGCGGCCGTCCTGCGGGATGCGCTTCTCCGCGATGTCGAGCTGCGACATGATCTTGATGCGAGAGATCAGCGCGGCATGCAGCTCCTTGCGCGGCGAGACCACGTCGCGCAAGGTGCCGTCGACGCGGTAGCGCACCACGGAGTGCGTCTCGAAGGCCTCGAAATGCACGTCGCTCGCGCCGTCGCGCGCCGCCTGCGCCAGCAGCGCGTTGATCATCCGGATCACCGGCGCGTCGTCCTGCGCATCGAGCAGGTCGGTGACGGCGGGCATGGACTGCATGAGCCGCTCGAGATCGACCTCCGACTCGGCCGCACCCACCACGGCCGCGGCGCTGCCCGTCTCGGCATAGCCCGCGGACAGCAGCGCATCGATCTCCTCGTCCGGGACCTCGCGCCGCGCCTCGATGGCCGTCTGCCGCTGCGCCTCGGCCAGCGCCCAGCCCGGCGTGCGAACGCTGAAGACGATCTCCGCCACGTCGCCCTGGCGGCACGCGACGATGCGCTGGGCCCGGGCCCAGGTGTGCGGCAGCAGCGGCGTGGGTTGCGGCACGGCGCTCATCGGCATGTCCTCATGGCGCCACCACGATCTCCGGCCGGTAGCCGAGTTCGCGCAGCACGCCGGTGGCGGTATCGACCGAGCGCGCATCGCGCGGCAGGTCCACGCGCACCGCGTAGCCGATGCCGCCTGGGCCGACGACGATGTACGCCGGCAGGCCGCTGATGCGCACCCGCCGCGCGACCTGCACGGCATCGTCCTGCCTCGGCACGTCGGCGATCTGCAGCACGCTCTTGTTGCTCTCGGAGCTGGCGTAGAGCACGGACGGGTCGCTGGTCACGCCGACGTTCGACGGCAGCTGGGAGCGCATCTCGGGCTCGTTCGACTCGCCTTGCGCGGGGCGCTGGCGGACTTCGCTGCTGCTCTGCGTGGCGGGCGCGGGCAGCTCGCGGGTCTTGTCCCATTGCTCGGGGCGAAGGTCCAGCTTGGGCGACCGCCCGGCCACCGGCAGGTCGCTCGGCGGCAGGATCGAGGCCGCCATGTCGGGCAGCACCAGGTGCTTTCCGGGCTGCACCCGGCTCTGCTGAGTACGCATGAAGTTGTAGCGGTCCTGGGTCAGGCCGCGCCCGGCGTTGGCGTCGCGGATGACATAGGGCCGCAGGAAGATCATCAGGTTGGTCTTCGCGCGCTGCCGCTTGTCGTAGCGGAACAGGTTGCCGAGGACCGGAATGCCCCCGATGCCCGGTACCGATTCGACCGTGGTGTTGACGCTGTCTTCCAGCAGGCCGCCGAGCACCATGATCTGGCCGTCGTCGAGCAGCACGCTGGTGTCCAGCGCCCGCTTGTTGGTGACCACGCCCGCGATGCCGGAGCTCTGGTCGTCGATGCTCGAGACCTCCTGGTAGATGTCGAGCTTGACCGTGCCGCCCTCGGAGATCTGCGGCCGGATCTTGAGCTGCAGCCCGATGTCCTCGCGCGTCACGGTCTGGAACGGGTTGTCCGAGCCGCCGCCGCCGGGCGTGATGTACTGGCCGCTGACGAAGGGCACGGTCTTGCCCACGATGATCGAGGCCGCCTCGTTGTCGAGCGTCATGATGTTCGGCGTCGAGAGGATGTTGGCGCCGCCCTTGGTCTGCAGCGCGCGCGCCAGCAACTGGAGGTTCAGGATCTCGGCCCCGCCGGGCAGCTTCACGGTGCCGTCGACGATGCCCAGGCTGATGCCCTGCGGCAGCCGGTCGATGGTGTTGGTCGCGCTGTTGTTGAGCGCCGCGCCGCCGCCCAGGTTGGTGCCGCCGAGGAAGCGGCCGTTGTTGCGCATCCACTGGATGCCGAGTTGCGCCGCATCCTGTTCGGTCACCTCCACGATCAGGCTCTCGACCAGCACCTGCGCGCGCCGCTGGTCCAGCGAGTCGATGACGCGCCGGATGCTGCGGTACATGGGCTCGGGCGCGGCAATGATGAGTGCGTTGGTGGTGGCATCGGCCTGCACGGTCACGCCGTTGGCCGAGAACGCGGTGCCGGTGGTGCCGGCGCCCGCGTTGCCCTGCTGCGATCCACCGGCGGCGCCACCGCCGGCCGCGCCGAAGCGGGTGCTGCCGCCGCTGCGGCTCCCGCTGCCGCCGGTGCCGCCATTGGTCCCGGACCCGCTGGCGCCCGCGCGGTTCGCCGTGTCGGTGCCGCTGCCTCCGGCACCACCCACCATGCCGCCCGCGCCGAGCGTGGCGCGCACGTTGTCGCCGCCGCTGCCCAGTGCCGTGCCACCCGAGTCGCCGGTGAGCAGCCCGCGCAGCACGCCCGAGAGATAGCTCGCGCGCGCATTGCGCAGGTACACCACGTGAAGGTTGCCCGGATCGTCCTGTGCGTTGTCGAGCTTGGCGACCAGGTCGCGCGCGAGCGAGGTGCGCGCGGGGCTGCTCGAACGGATGATCACGCTGTTGGAGCGCGGGTCGGCCAGCACCACGATGTCGCGCTTGCCCTCTCCGCTGCCGCCCTGCAGCAACTCGTTGGCCAGCGCCGCGATGTCCACGGCCACGCCGTTGCGGACCTTGACCACGTCGGTGTCGAGCGAGGTCGGCGTGTCGATGCTCTCGACGATGCGCGCGATGCGCTCCAGGTTGTCGACGTAGTCGGTGATGACCAGCGTGTTGTTCGCCGCATAGGCGGTGATGCTGTTCTCGGGCGCGATCATCGGCTTGAGCACCGGGATCAGCGCCTCGGCGTTCTCGTAGGCCAGCCTGAAGGTGCGAGTCGCGATGCCGCCGCCCGGCGCGCTCGCGTTGACGGCGCCGCCCTGCAGCCTGGCGTCGGCGACCGGCACCACGCGGCTCACCTTGCCCACGTCCACGATGGTGAAGCCCCGCATGCGCAGGGCCGAGTTCAGCATGTCGTAGGCGGTGGCGGCCGGAATCTCGCCGTCGGACACCAGGGTGATCTGGCCCTTGACGCGCGGGTCCATGAGGAAATTCCGGCCCAGGAACTTCGACAGGGCCGAGATCACCGACTGGATGTCCGCGTCGACGAAGTTCATCGTCGCCCTGTCGTCGCTGCCGCGCGCGGGCATGACCGGCACCGGTGCGCGCCGCTCGGGGCCGGTCGAACGCGCGGCGCGCCCGGTGTTGGCGGAGGGGGCCGGCGCAACAGGCCTGGCCGATACCGGCGGCGGCGCGGGCGATACCGGTACCGCGCTCGCGGCGGCGGTGCTTGCCGCGCTCGGAACATAGGTGCCCTCGCGGAACAACGATTCGTCGGGCGCGGTCGTCGCGCATCCAGCCGCCGCCAGGCAGCACACCAGCGTGCAGCGCCTCCCGATCCGCCACGCGTGGGCATGCATCATGATCCCTTCCCCGATTGCTGTTGGGGGATCAGCGTCGCCTCGACGCCGAACCCGGTTCCATCGTCCGCCGGCCCCTTGCCGTCGGATCGCTGCAGCGTGACCTGCTGCACCTTCAGTCCCAGCGGCGCCGGCGCACCGAGCAGCCAGTCGGTCGCGCGCGACGAATCGCCGCCCGTGAATACCAGCCGCAGGGTCGCATCGACTTCCCGCAATTCGTAGGCCCCGGCCAGGCCGGCGGCCTCCAGGCTGGCGCGCACGCGCTCGGCCGGTCCCAGCGACGAGTCGCCGGGCACCGCGCTCGCGTTCGTGTCGGCCAGCACCTCCTTCAGCGCCGCGGCCTGCGAGCGCAGCTTGGGCAATGCCTCGTCCCAATGCGCGAGCGTGTCGAGCGCGGGCTTCGTGAACGCCAGCCAGACGAGCGCCGCCAGCACGACGGCCACCATCGCCGCGACCTGCAGGCGCTCGCGCGGCGAGAACCCCTGCCAGAGGCCTTGGGCACGCGCCACGAGCGGCAGCAGCAGGGCCCGGGGTCTTGCGAGCCAGGGGCGCCATGCCGTCCGCACCGCGGTCCAACGCGCGTTCATCTCGATGCCCCCACCGCGCTGGCGGCGCGCAGCTCGACCGCGCCCGCCTGGATGCGCAGGCCGCCCGGCTCGGCCGCCAGCGCAAGGCCATGTTGCAGCGCCCTGTCCTGCAGCGACTTCATCTCGTCCGCGCTCGGCGCGGCGCCGTCACGCCATCGGACCTCGAGCCGGTCGTCGCGGAATTCCAGGCGCTGCACCTGGCCCTTCGCCTGTGTCAGCAGGCCGGTGGAAGCCCGCATCAGCGCGGCGAAGCTTCCCGCCTCGGGGCTGCCCGCGGCCGCTCCGGCGCGTCGCGCATCGCGCAACTGGCGTGCCTGCTGCAGCGGGTTGAGGATGACCGGCACTTCGGGATAGGCCGCCTTGACCTGGGCCGCCATCTGCCGCGTCAGCGTCTGCCCCTGTGCGGCGATCCGCGCGGCGTAGAGGTTGAGGCCCACGAGCCAGACCGCGAGGACCGCCGCGGTCCAGCCGGCGAGCGGAAGCAGCCAGGGGCGTCGAGTGCCGGCCTGCGCCGCATGGCCCACGGGCAATGACCAGCGCCATCCGCTGCCGCCCATCGACTGCCCATCTTCCGCGGGCGTATCGGCCGCCAGCAGACGCAGCGGCCGCGCTTCGGGAAGATGCGGCGTCACTCTGGCCTCGATCTGCGCCGCGTCGGCGCGGCCCTGAGGGAGCGGACAGGCGATGCCCTCTTCCACGCCCGTGCGCGCGATCACCCAATCGTCGACGATCGTTGCGGCGACCGCGTCGTCGAGCCCGTCCTCGGGGGCTGGCAGGAACGCGGGAGGAGGCAGTACCGCATTCACGACCACGCCATGGTCCTTCAGCGCCTGCACGAGCCGCGCGAGGACATGGGTGCCCATCCAGGCCACCGGCACCCGCCCCTCGGCATTGCGCGCCCCGAAGCCCACCGCGAGATCGCTCGCCGGGCCCAGCGCCAGCAACTCGATGGCCCCGAGCACCGCGATGCGCTGGCGCCTGGGCGCGAGCGGCGGCAGCTCGACCTGCGCCATCGAGACATCGGCCGGATGCAGGCAGGCCTCGACGTGCCTGGGCTGGAAGCGGCGGGCCACCGCCGGCAGGCCGTCGAGCAGCTCGGCCTGCCAGGCACCCTCGCCCGATCGCCAGGCGCATCGCAAGGGCGAGGACTCGAGGTCCCGTGCGCGCGGCAGCATCAGCCGCAAGGCATCGACGCGCCTCATCTCATGCCCCTTCCCTCAGCCACACCACGCGCGGGAGGCTCTCCTTGTCGTCGTGCACCAGCGCCTGCATCAGCAACGTGGTGCGCGGCACCCGCAGCGCGCTCGACACGCGGAACCAATAGCTCGAGATGCCCACGCGCAGGCGGCGGCCGGCGAACTCCGGCATCTGCAGCCTGTTCGCGAAGTCCGCGCGGTTGATGAACCACTGGCCCTCGTCGCGCGTGCGCACCAGGGCCCGGGCACGATCGAGCGACAGGCCGGGAACCCAGGCCGCCAGCACCTCGGCCGTGGCCGTGTTGATGTTGATCCAGGTGCGTTGCGGCAGCACCGTGACGTAGGGCTTCAGGCGCGCGACGGTGTCGGCGCTCAGGCCCGGCGTGCCGAGCAGGTCCTCGAGCACGCGCAGGCGCGGCGCCTGTTCCCGCAGGGGCAGGTTCTCGATCCCGAGCCGTTGCGCGAGGCTCTGCGCCGCGGCAGCGTCCTCGGGTGCGTGGTTCGTGGGCGGCTGTGCTTCGACCAGGCTGAAGATCACGCGCCGGGCGACGCGGCCCGCCTGCTCCGGCGACACGCCGGCCAGCGCGCACAACCGCAGGAAAGCCGTGCTCTCGGCGATGTCGATCCGGCCGGCGTCCATGAGATTGCGCAGGTTGAACTTGGCCTGCTCGTCGGCGATCTCGGTGAACACCAGCGCCGGCGCGCCTTCGAGTTCGCCGAGGTCCTCCCCGTTCACCGGCCGGCTCCAGAGGCCGTCGGGCCGCGTGGCGGGATCGCGCTGCGCCTCCATGCGCAGCACGCGTTGCGCGCGGGAGATTTCGCTGCGCAGCAGCCATGACGCCTGCGCGCGGGTCTGCTCCGTCTGCGCGGCCCGGATGACCGCACTCTGCCTGCCGAGCAGCGCCGCGGCAAGCACCGCGATCACGGCCACCACCAGCAGCACGCTGACGACGGCCATCCCCTTCGCGGGATGGCGCGGTTCGGCGCGGCAAGGTCTCTTCGCGCCCGAAGGGCGCATCGCGGGAGCACGCATGGCCGCGCCTAGAGCTGCCAGGAGCCGATGTCCGCGTTGGCCTTCTCTCCGCCGGGCTCGCCGTCCGCTCCGAGCGAGAACACGTCGATCTCGCCGTTGGTGCCGGGGTTGAGGTACTGGTACGGCTTGCCCCAGGGGTCGTTCGGAAGCCGCTCGAGGTAGTTGCGCCAGTTCGAGGGGATCTTGCCGGCGGTGGGCTTCTCCACCAGCGCGCGCAGCCCCTGGCTGGCGGACGGATATTCGCCGTTGTCGAGCCGGTAGAGCTTGAGCGCCTGCATGATCGAGCCGACGTCCTGCCGGGCCGCCGTGGCCCGCGCCTGGTCCGGGCGCGCCATCAGGTTGGGCACGATCAGCGCGGCCAGCACGCCCATGATGACCAGCACCACCATCAGCTCGATCAGCGTGAACGCCTGCTGCTGCCACGGCCTCGGGTGCTTCTGTGCGAGGTTCCCTGAAGCCATGTTGCGCTCTCCAAAATCAGTGCCGGGTAAGGCTGGAAATGATCGCAAGCCTGCGTGTCAGCTTGATGGTGCAAGTTCGGGAGGATTCGCGTCGGCGCTGGCCGGTGCGCGGCGTTCCGGCGCGCCGCATGCGGAATCCACCCGAGCATCGATCACGAATCTGTCATCTGCCGAAGGCCGTCTCGATCGCCCGCGCGATCCGCTTCAGCCGCTCAGCGTGCGTTCGTCGCGCTCGCGCGGCGCACGCTCCCGCAGGCTGGCCGGCGGCAGCCGCGGCGCGTCGTCGCGGTGCGCCATCAGCGCGTGCAGCAGGCCCCGGTTGATCTTGAATTCCTCCGTGTCCGTGCTCAGCAGGGCATCGCTGGTCAGGCAGCGGTGCACGATGTCGATCACGCGCGGATGCGCGCTTGCGATGTTGATGTCGTGGGCAAAGGCCTGAAGCTCGGGCAGCGGCTCCGAGCGCAGCATGTAGCCCACGAACCAGCGCCACAGCATGTTGTAGCGCAGCCCCTCGCACACGCCCTTCGGATCGGCCAGCGAGTAGGCGATCTGCAGCAGCCATGCGCGCGTGATCATGCGCGCGTCCATGCCGCTTCGGCACTGCAGCGTGATCTCGTTCATCAGCACGCCTTCGTAGGCCAGGATGCTGTCGATCACTTCCTTCAGCGCCACGAGCGGATGGTTCTCGGGAACGAAGGACTTCAGGTAGTCGACCTCCATCCACAGCGGATGCGACACGATCCAGACCCAGGGCACGCCATAGCGGTCGATGGGAACCGGATTCCTCCTGGCGATCTCCACGTGCCTGGAAAGCTCCTTGTCCAGTGTCTGCATCGAGACGCTCTTGACCGAATCAAGCGCGTCGTTGGATCTGGGTTTGTCTTTCTTCATTCATGTCCTCCATCCGCCTCGCACGTGGACGCGCCACGCGCCGCGCGCGCTCCGGCCACGGCACAGGCCACAACCTTCTAGACGAGTTTCGGCCCGCAAACCCGCAGCCGAAGTCTCGAATGCCTTTCGTTCCGTGACGCTCGTGTTCCGTCGAGGCGTGACATGCGCCACAACGCTGCCGCGTCCTCGCGCGAAAGCATCGCGATGCAATGCGAAAGTTCGTGCATCGTCGATGTGCGTGTCTGACGCGAACGCCGTCCGCGCGCGCTCAAGGCTCTCGAACGATGCCCGGTGGCCCGCGCTCGGGCAGCGTCGGCGCGGCGAAGCGGGACAGCACGCCGTCGTGGCTGATCGTGACCGCATCGGATGCGATCGACGCGAGGACCACGTTGCGCAGCAGCGTCTCGCCCGCGACGAAAGCCCGGGGCGGCGCGCCGTTGATCGCGAGCACGGCCACCGCGCGCTCACGCCGGTACATGAGGCCGATCACGTTGACATCGACGCGCACCTGGCCCGGGCCGAGCCAGGCCGCCACGACCTGCGTGGCGGGGTCCGTCGGAAGCACCGTGGCCGCTTTCTCGACCGGTGCGGCGGCGGGACGCAGTTGCTGCAGCCTGTAGCCCCAGAAGCCGGCGGCCGCGACGACCGCGGCCAGTCCTGCCGCGTGCATCGCGCTCGCCGGCGGTACGGGGATCGACCATTTCCATCGTGCGTGCATCCCGCGGCTCCCTTGCGAATTCGTGTGCCGGAAGACCGCGTGCCGCGCGCTCCCGGAAAGAGAGCCAGTGATAACAGAGGCATGTTGGAGATTCATGTCAACGCCACATTCGATACCTAGGATGGCGCGCTCACCGCAGAGGAGTTGCCGTCTTGCTTGCATGCCACGGCGGATCGCCCATGAGTACTTCCTTTCGCCAGCGCGGCCTCTCGCTGATCGAGGTGATGATCGTGATGGTCATCATCGGCATCGCGACGGCCGCGATCTCGCTCAGCGCGGCGCCCGATCCGGCCGAACCGCTGAAGCTCGACGCGCGCGAACTCGCGCTGCGCCTGAGCACGGCGCAGCACGAGGTGCGCGCCGATGGGCGGGTGGTGGCCTGGGAGGCACGCGGCGACGGCTACCAGTTCGTGCGCGGCACCTGGACGAACGCGCCCGGCAGCGTCGTTCCCATGGTCTCGACCGCGGGCGAGCTCGATCGCTTCGCGCGCGACGAGGCACTGCGTCCCCGCCGATGGCGCGCGGGCATGGTCGAAGTGACGCCCGCATCGCCGTTGCTGCTGACCTCCGAATGGGTCGGCGCCCCGCTCTCGCTCGAGCTGCGCAGCGGTGCCTACACGGCGACCATCGTGCGCGACGCCACCGGCGTATTCCGGGTGCGATGAGGCGCGGCCATGCATCGCGATGACTCCGGCTTCACGCTGATCGAGGTGCTGGTCGCGCTCGCCATCATCAGCATCGCGCTCGCGGCCTTCGTGCGGCTCACGAGCCAGACCGCCACCAACCTCGGCGAGGTCGAGCGGCGCTCGCTCGCGATGCTCTCGGCGCAGAACAGCCTGGCCGAGTTGCAGATCAGCTCGCTCCCTTCGGCCGGGCTGCGGCAGGTGGCCTGCCCGCAGGCCGGCAAGCCCTTCGTCTGCCGCGTGAGGATCGGGCCGCCGCTCGGCGATGGCACGCGTGCCGTCTCGGTCGACGTCTATCCCGGCATCGACAGCGACCGGCGGCTGGCCAGCCTGCAGTCCAGCCTGCCGGAGCGGCGGCGATGAGAAGCAGCAAACGCTCCGCGCCGCGGGATGCCGTCGCGGGCTTCACCCTGATCGAGGTCATGATCGCGATCGTGATCATGGCGGTGCTCAGCCTGATCGCCTGGCGAGGCCTCGACAGCATGAGCCGCGCCAACGTGCAACTGCAGGAGCGCAGCGAGGACACGGCGCAGCTGATGCGCGCGCTGCAGCAGCTTCAGCGCGACCTCGCGTGGCGCACCACGATCGAGTTGCCGGCTTCCGGCATGGAGGCGCAGGCCCAGGACGGCGCGCCGTCGAGGGGGGCCGGCAGGCCGCAGGCCGCTGTCCGGCTGCTGCCGCCGGGCATGGAGGCGCGCCGCCCGGACCAGGGATCGCTGCTGATCGAGTTCGTGCGCGCGGCTCCGGCGGCGCCCGGGCGCTGGCAGCGCGTGCAGTGGTGGCTGCAGTCGGGCACGCTGTACCGCGCCGTGGGCGCGGCCGCCGCGGCGTACCCGCTCCCCGGGCCCGAGGCCGCGGACCGCGTCGCGGTGCTCCAGGGCCTGGTCTCGTTCGAGCTGCGGGCCTGGGAGCCCGAGCAGGGATGGCGAGCCCTGCCCGCGGCGGTGCAGGCACGTTCGCCGGCTTCCGGCCTCGAGATCGTGCTGGGCGCGCGGCGCAATGGCGGCCCGGTGCTGCATTACCGGCAGGTGGTCGCGCTCGATTGAGCCCCGCTTCGAGGCCGCGGACCTGGCGCTTCGCCGCCCAGCCGCGGCACCTTCGACAGCGCCGGCACCGCCGCCCGCTGGCTACGATAGCGCGATGGACCTCAGGCAACTCCGCTATTTCGTCGCGCTCGCGACCCAGCAGCACTACGGCAAGGCGGCGGGCATCCTGCACGTGACGCAGCCGGCGCTGAGCCGGCAGATCCGGCTGCTCGAGGAGGAACTGGGCGTCCAGCTGTTCGAGCGCCACGCGCGCGGCGCGGCGCCGACCGACGAGGCACGGCTGCTGCTCGAGAGGGCGCTGTTCCTGCTGCGCTACGTCGACCAGATCAAGTCCGACCTGCTGGCCCGGCAGCGGGAGCCTCGCGGGCCGGTCGCCATCGGGCTCTCGCCCGGTCTCGCGCAGCAGCTCACGGTGCTGCTGACCAAGGCGGTGCTCCAGTACCTTCCCGAGGTGAGGCTGCGCTTCATCGAGGGCTTCGCGCCTTCGCTGCAGACCATGCTGGCGCAGGGCGAGGTCGACATCGCGCTGCTGATCGAGCCCGTCGAGCGATCGAACCTCAGCAGCATGCCGCTGCTGAAGGAACAGATCTGCCTGATCGGCCTGCCCGACGACCAGCGCCTGCGCAAGCCGAAAGTCAAGATGCGCGATCTGGCCGGCGTGCCGCTGATCATGACCGGGCTCGTCAAGTCGGGTGTGCGGCTCGAACTCGAGGCAGCCGCCGCGCGCGCCAAGCTCGAACTTCATCGCGTGGTCGAGGTCGAGACCGCCGAGGTGGCGCGCCGCCTCGTGCTCGACGGCGTCGGGCTCACGGCCCACTTCGCGGCGGCGGTCCAGGAGGACCTGGCGGCATCGCGGCTGCGCGCCGTTCCCATCGAGGGCCTGTTCCTGCATCGCGTGCTGGCGCGCGCTGCGGACCGGCCCGCGTCGCGCGCCACCGAAGGCGTGATGGGCGTGCTACGCATGGTGATCGAGCGGCACGTGCGCGAAGGCAAGTGGCCGCACGCGCAGCTGTCCTGAGGCGGGGCCGACCGATGCCGCTTCGTTATGAGGGCGGTCAGAAAATTCACTTGGACCCGCGCCGCGCGCGTCCCTAATCTTGCGCCGTCCGCTGCCGCCACCGCCCACCGGGTGGCGCGCCGGACTTCACAAGAACGGAGACAAGCAGATGGCATGTGATCGAAGAACATTCCTCGGAGCCGCCGCGGCCGCCACTTTCGCGCCGGCGCTGGTGCGGGCGCAGGAGCAGCCGCTTCGCATCGTGGTTCCCTTCTCGGCGGGCAGCGGCACGGACGTGACCGCGCGTGTGCTGGGCGATGCGATCGTCAAGAGCAGCGGGCGCACCGTCATCGTCGACAACAAGCCCGGCGCCGGCACGGTGCTCGGCTCGGTCGACGTGGCGCGCTCGCGCCCCGACGGCAACACCGTGCTCTACACCACGGGCGGCTACACCACCAGCGCGGTGCTGATCAAGAAGCTGCCCTTCGATCCGGTCGCGGACCTGCTGCCCATCACGCGGCTGGCGCTGTCCTCGGGCTTCGCGCTGCTGGTCGGCGAGAAGTCGCCGTACCGCTCGCTCGCGGAGTTCGTGGCGGCCGCCAAGGCCAGGCCGGGCCAGTTGAGCTTCGGCTCCTCGGGCGTGGGCAACACCACGCACGTGATGGGCGTGTTCTTCGGCAAGGGCGTGGGCGTGGACCTGCTGCACGTGCCGTTCAAGGGCTCGCCGACCAACGACCTGCTGGCGGGCACGGTCGACTGCGCCTTCCTCGCGCCGTCGACCGCGGGCTCGCAGATCCGCGCGGGCCGCCTGCGCGCGCTCGGGATCTCGGGCGGCCGGCGCTCGGTGCTGCTGCCCGAGGTCGCGACCTTCGCCGAACAGGGCTTCACGGTCGAGGACATCCCGGCCTGGTCGGGCCTCTTCGGTCCCGGAAAGATGGCGCCCGACGCGGTGCATGCGCTGCACGACACCATCGTCAAGGCGGCACGCACGCCCGCGCTGATCGCCTACATGCGCGACAACGGCGACGAGCCCGACCTGATGCCGCCCGAACCGTTCAGAGCCTATGTCACGGCCGAGATCGGGCGCTACCGCCGGCTGCTGCCGCCACTCGACAACCAGATCGGCTAGGAGCTGCCATGCCCGAATTCGTCGACCTCGGCGACGTCCGCACCGCCTTCGAGGTGGCGGGGGAAGGACCGCCGCTGCTGATGCTGCATGGCGCCGAAGGCAGCCGCCGGCAGTTCGCGCGCATCCTGCCGGCGCTGAGCGACCGCTACACCGTGATCCGCTACGACCAGCGCGACTGCGGCGACACGTCCGGCCCCGAGCGGGCACCGATGCTGATCGATCTCGCCGACGATGCGATGCAACTGCTCGGGGCCCTCGGGCACGCGAGCGCCTTCGTGTTCGGCACCTCGTTCGGCGGCCGGGTCGCGCAGGCCTTCGCGGTGCGCCATGCGAAGGCCGTGCGCCGGCTCGTGCTGGCGAGCACCTGGCCCCTGCCCGTCTCGCTCGCGCAGGCCAACGCCGAGGTGGCGCGCGAGATCGGCGTGCTGCGTGCGCAGTTGCCCGCGAGCGCCGAGCAGCTCGCGGCGCTGTTCTTTCCCGCGCCCTTCCTGGCCGAGCATCCTGTCTTCAGGGCGCATTTCGCTTCGGCACCCGCGCGCTCCGCACGCTCCGATCGCCGCGCCGCCGTGGTCGGCGATCAGCCCGCGCTCGCGCTGTCGCAGATCGATCGGCCCACGCTGCTCGTCGCGGGCGAACTCGATCGCGTGGTGCCGGCCGCGCTCACGCTATCGCTGGCGCAGCACATCGGCGACACGCGCTCGGTGCTGCTGCCCGGCGTGGGCCACCTGGGCACGGCCCAGGCCCCCGAGGCGCTCGCATTGCATCTGCGCGAGTTCCTGGCGTGAACCCCGTTTTCTTTTCCATTCCCCTGTTCCGCGCCCCAGGGCGCATGGAGTCTTCGTTCGATGATTGATGTACCGGTCCTCGTCGTCGGTGGCGGTCCCGTAGGCCTCACCGCATCCCTGTATCTGTCGCTGTTCGGCATCGAGTCGCTGCTGGTCGAGCGTCATCCGGGCACCGCGATCCTTCCCAAGGCGCGGGCCCTCAATGCCCGCACCATGGAGATGTATCGCCAGATCGACCTGGAGGACGCCATCCGCGCCGTCGCCATGCCCGATCGCTTCGGCGGCACCATCCTCTGGTCCGAGAGCCTGGCCGGCCGCGAGATCAAGCGGCTGCATCCAGGCCGCGGATCGGCGGCCAACCAGGCCTTGTCGATCGCCGGCAACTGCGGCTGCTCGCAGGACATCCTCGAGCCGGTGCTGCGCCAGCGGGCCGAGGCGGCCGGTCCCGGCAGGCTTCGCTTCGGCACCGCGCTGCGCGAACTGAATTGCGACGCCGACGGCGTGACCGCCACCATCGAGGATGCCGAGGGCCGCAGCGAACAGGTGCGCGCGCGCTACCTGATCGCCGCCGACGGCTCGCAGAGCCGCATCCGGCAGCAGCTCGGGATCGGCCGGCGCGGCGAAGCCGATGTCTACGACAGCATCAACATCCATCTGCGTGCCGACCTCACGCCGTGGATCGCGGAGCGCCCGGCAGCGCTGTACCTGATCGAGCAGCCGGAATTGCGCGGCACCTTCCTGACGATCAACGGCAGCGACCGCTGGGGCTTCCTGGTCACCTCGCTGTCGCACTACGGCTTCACGCCCGAGCAGTTCACGCCCGCGTTCAGCACCGAGATCGTGCGCCGCGCGGTGGGTGTAGCCGACCTCGCCGTCGAGGTCCTCGGCGTCAGCGCCTGGAAGGCTTCCGCGATGGTGGCCGAGCGCTACCGCGCGGGGCCGGTGTTCCTGGCCGGCGATGCCGCGCACGAGATGCCGCCGACCGGCGGCTTCGGCCTCAACACCGGCGTGCAGGATGCGCAGAACCTCGCATGGAAGCTGGCTGCGGTGCTGCGCGGCGAGGCCGGCGACGCGCTGCTCGACAGCTACGATGCCGAGCGCCGCCCGGTCGGCGAGGCCGTCACCCACACCAGCCTGCTCAACGCGCTGTCGATGGGGCGCACGGCGCGGCAGACCGAGGCCGTGCTGCCGCGCAAGGAGTTCCTCAACGAGATCGGCCTGGTGTTCGGCGCGCGCTACGCATCGCGCGCGGTCGTGTCGCAGGAAGAGCCCGCGCCGGTCGCGGATGCGATCGAGGCCTATGTGCCGAGCGCCACGCCCGGCTGCCGCGCGCCGCATGTCGCGCTGCGCAAGGCTTCGCGGAAGCTCTCGACCACCGACCTGCTGGGCCGCGGCTTCGTGCTGCTCACCGCGCCCGCGGGCTCGGCCTGGCGGGGCGCCGCGGACCGGCTCGAAGGGCCCCGTGTCGCCAATGCCGTCATCGGCGACGAGATCCGCGAGGAGGATGGTGGCGACTGGCTCGCGGCCTATGGCCTGCGCGAAGACGGCGCGGTCCTCGTGCGGCCCGACGGCCATGTGGCCTGGCGCTCGCCATCGGGCGCCGACGACCCGAAGGCCGTGCTGCAGGAGGTCATGAACGCCATCCTGTGCCGCGGCGCGGCGCCCGGGAGCGCCGCATGAGCATGGAAGTCAGCGCCATCCATCACTTCACGGTCGGCTGCGCTGTCGAGGACCTGCCCGCGCTGCGCGACTTCTACGTGGGAACGCTGGGGCTGAAGGAGGGGCACCGCCCCGCGCTGCGTCATCCGGGCTACTGGCTGTATGCCGACGGGCACGCGATCGTGCATCTCAACGCGCTGCGGACGGTGTCGCCGCCGCGGGAGTGCGGTCCCTTCGATCACGTGGCCCTGAAGGCGCGCGGCCTCGAAGCCACGCGGCAGGCGCTGCGCGCGGCGAAGGTGCCCTTCAGCGAAACGCCGCTGACCGGGACTTCGCTGCACCAGGTCTTCCTCAGCGATCCGCTCGGGCTCAAGGTCGAGTTGAATTTCGATCTGGATCTCGAGGCCGGGTAGCGGGCACCGCCCTCTTCGGCGGCGCCTCAATGCGCAATGCCGAGCGCCGCGGCCGCTTGCCTGGCGACCTCGAGCGTGCCGCCGGGCTCGTCGCCGTCCTCGATCATCCAGACCGACGACAGGCCGGCCCAGGCGAGCACCCATTGCAGCAGGCGCCCGCGCTCGATGTCCGCGGCCTTCGCCACGATGGCCAGGCGCCGCTCGAAACGGCCCGGCGCGAGCGCTGTCGCGTCGTCGGGGTTGCAGAAGATGTTCGCGACATCGAAGCCGCGCTCGCCAACCAGCCCCTTGGGATCGATCGCGAGCCAGCCGTCGACGCCGAAGTCGAGCACGTTGCCGTGGTGGATGTCGCCATGCAGCACGCAGGCCTCGCGCGGCGCGGCCAGCAACGCTCGCGCGGTGCGCGCCGATGCGCCGAGCACGCCCGCGTGGCCGGCGCCTTCCGCGCACAGCGAGGCGAACCATCGCGTCAGCGGGACCAGCGGCGGCAGCGGCTTGCCGCGCGGAGCATGCAGGCGCGTCGCGACCTCGCAGAGGATGCGCGTCGCGTCGTCGTCCTGCCCGCTTCTGGCCATCCGCGCCAGCGACGCCGTGCCCTCGGCGCGCGCCATCAGCAGCGCTTCGCCGGCCTGCGCCAGCACGGCTGCCGCGCCCTGCCCGTCCCACCAGGCCATCAGCGCCGCACCGGCCATCTCCTCGGGCTGGTGCGAGAGCTTGAGCATGGCCGGCAGGCCGCGTGCGCGGACCGGCAGCAGATGGCCGCTCAAAGAGGAGAAGGATTCGCCGTCGGGGATCAGGTCCCAGCGCTGCAGGTAGGGTTCGAACATGGGCTCAGCCCTCAGGCAACTCCAGGTCATGCACGATCTGCCCCGCCCCCATTGTGTTCACCGCCTCCGCCGGCACCTCCATCAGCACGCGGCTGCGCTCGCCCGTGAAATGGATGGTGATGTGCTGCACCGGCCGCTTGCGGCGGTCGTGCAGCAGCCGCACCAGGCGCACCAGCGGCGCGCCGAGGTCCACGCGCAAAAGGCCGGCGAGCACGGGGTCGGCCGCGACGGCGGTCACCTCCTGGATCACGCGGCCGAACTTGATGCCCTCGGCCATCAGGATCTCGAACAGGGCGCGCTTCTGCAATTCGGTTGCGGTCACGTTGCGCCCCACCTCCTGTGGCACCCAGGCATCGGTGACCATCATCGGCGTACCGTGCGCCGAACGCAGCCGCACCGCATGAACCGCGACGGCACCCGCCTCCAGCTGCAACTGCTGCGCCACCGTCGCCGGCGCCGGCGCGGTCTCGACCTTGAGCACGGTCACTTCGGTCTCGCGCGCCTGCCGGCCCAGCGATTCGATCAGGCCGAACGAGGGCTGCGGGCGCTGCGCGCGCGGCACGGCGCGCACGAAGGTGCCGCGGCCCGGCCGCTTCTCGACCAGCCCCAGGTGCTCCAGGTCCGACACGGCGCGCCGCACGGTGATGCGCGAGACGTCGAACTGGGCGCACAGCGCGTCCTCGGCCGGGATGAGTTCGCCCACGCCGTAGGCGCCCCGGGCGATCTGGTCGCGCAGCACCATGAAGAGCTGCCGGTGCAGCGCGGTGCCGGGTTCGCGGCGCAGTTGGGAAGGATTCGGTGTGTCCATGGAGAGCAGTGCTTCGGCCGCGCGGGCCGCCCGCGCGTTCGGCCGATTGTGCCCGCCCATTCAGGCATACCCTAACAACGTCAAAAGGTTATAGCGTTATGATGTCATCACTAAATCACTTCGACGCCCTGTTCCATGACCACTGCCCACGACCTGCGCCAGCTGCTCTCCCGTCCCGAACTCGTCGTCGCCCCCGGCGCCTATGACGGCATGACCGCGAAGATGGTCGAGGCGGCCGGCTTCGCCTGCGTCTACATGACCGGCGCCGGCGCCTCGGCCGCGCGCGGCTTTCCAGACTACGGCCTGCTGTCGATGAACGAGATGGCCGAGGCCGCGGGCGTGCTGGCGCGCTCGGTCGGCGTGCCGGTCATCGCCGATGCCGACACCGGCTACGGCAACGAGCTCAACGTGACGCGCACCGTGCGCGAGTACGAGATGCGCGGGGTGGCCGGGCTGCACATCGAGGACCAGGTCGCGCCCAAGCGCTGCGGCCACCTCGACGGCAAGGAGGTGATTCCGCGCAACCAGTTCGTCGCCAAGATCCGCGCCGCCCTCGCGGCCCGGCACGACCCGGCCTTCCTGGTGATCGCGCGCACCGACGCGCGCGCGATGCTCGGGCTCGACGAGGCGGTGGAACGCGCGCGCGAGGCGCTGGCCGCCGGTGCCGACATGGTGTTCGTCGAGGCCGCGCAGTCGATGGAGGAACTGGCCGCGATCCCGCGACGGGTCGAGGGCCCGTGCCTGCTCAACATCGTGCGCGGCGGCAAGACGCCCGACCTCGACCTCGCGACGGCGCAGCAGATGGGCTATCGCCTCGCGATCCTGCCGAGCCTGCTGATCGGCGCCGCGGCCTCGGCCTGCGAACAGGCGCTGTCGGCCCTGCGCAGCACGGGCCAGCCGCCGAGCTCGGCGCATGCGCCCGGCGTGGCCGAACGCTTCCGGCGCCTGGGCGCCGCGGAGTGGGATGCGCTGCGCACGCGCTTCCAGGCGGCGGAATGACGGCCATGGATGCACCGCATACCGCCGCGCCGCGCACGCTGTTCGACAAGGTCTGGGACGCGCACGTGGTCCAGCCCCTGCCCGACGGCTGGGACCTGCTGCACATCGACCGCCACCTGCTGCACGACCTCTCGGGCACCGCCGGCCTGCGCGAGCTGGCCGAGCGCGGCCTGCCGGTGCGCAATCCCGAGCTGGCCTTCGCCACGCCCGACCATGCCGTCTCGAGCGCGCCGGGCCGCACCGGCCAGAGCTTCGCGGGCGGCGTGCATCTGTACCAGGGCCTCAAGCTGCTGACGCGCGGCGCGGGCATCCGGCTGTTCGACCTGGGGCAGCCGGGCCAGGGCATCGTGCATGTGATGGGACCGGAACTCGGTATCGTGCAGCCCGGCATGACGCTGATCTGCGGCGACAGCCACACCTGCACCAATGGCGCCCTCGGTGCGATCGCCTTCGGCGTGGGTTCGTCCGAGGTCACGCATGCGCTCGCGAGCCAGACGCTGGTGCTGCGCCGGCCGCGCACCCTGCGCGTTCACTTCGACGGACTGCCTGGTGCCGGCGTGGGCGCCAAGGACCTCGCGCTCGCGATGATCGCGCGGCTCGGTGCCAGCGCGGGCACGGGTTTCGCGGTGGAGTACGCCGGCGAGGCCGTGCGCGCGATGGCGATCGAGCAGCGCATGACGCTGTGCAATCTCTCGATCGAACTGGGCGCGCGCATCGGCATGGTGGCGCCCGACGCGAAGACCGAGGCCTATCTGCGCGGCCGCGACTTCGCGCCACCCGAGGCGCGCTTCGACGAAGCGGTTGCGTATTGGCGCGGCCTCCCGAGCGACTCCGGCGCGGTCTACGCGCGCGAAGCGCGGATCGACGCGAGCGCCGTGGCGCCCACGCTGACCTGGGGCACGAGCCCGGAGCATGCGATCGCCATCGACGCGCGCATCCCTGATCCCGCCGATGCCACCGACGCCTCGCAGCGCCAGGCCTGGCAGGGCGCGCTCGACTACATGGGGCTCGCGGCCGGTGCGCCGCTGCAGGGCCAGCGCGTGGATCGCGTGTTCATCGGCTCGTGCACCAACTCCCGGCTGTCGGACCTGCGCGAGGCCGCGGCCCTGCTGCGCGGCCGGCGCGTGGCCTCGCATGTGCGGGCCTGGGTGGTGCCGGGCTCGGAAAACGTCAAGCGCGCGGCCGAAGGCGAAGGCCTGGATCGGCTGTTCCGCGAAGCCGGCTTCGAATGGCGCGAGCCGGGCTGCAGCATGTGCGTGGCCGCCAATGGCGAGCAGGCGGCACCGGGTGAGCGCGTGGTCTCGACCTCGAACCGCAACTTCGTCGGCCGCCAGGGACCGGGCGCGCGCACCCACCTCGCCAGCCCGGCCAGCGCCGTCGCGGCCGCGCTGGCCGGCGTCATCGCCGATCCACGGAGCCTCTGAGCATGCAGCCCTTCACCCTCCTGCGCGGCGCCGCGGCGCCGCTTTCCATCGACAACGTCGACACCGACCTGATCGTGCGCATCGAGCGCCTCACCAGCCTCGCGCGCAGCGCGCTCGGCCCGTGGGCCTTCGAGGCGCTGCGCTTTCGCGCCGACGGCAGCGAAGACCCGGACTTCGTGCTCAACCAGCCGCGCTGGCGCGAGGCACCCATCCTGGTGGCCGGCCGCAACTTCGGCTGCGGATCGTCGCGCGAGGGCGCCGTGTGGGCGCTGCTGGCGCGCGGCATCCGCTGCGTGATCGCCGAGAGCTTCGGCGACATCTTCCACGCCAACTGCTTCCAGAACGGCGTGCTGCCGATCCGCCTCGCGCCCTCCGAGCTGGCGCGCGCCCATGCGGCCTGCAGCGCCGAAGGGCCGTGGCAGGTCGACCTGCGCACGCAGCGCATCGCGCTGCCCGATGGCGGCGAGCTGCCCTTCGAGGTCGATCCGCTGCGCCGCGAGGCCCTGCTCGAAGGGCTGGACGACATCGGCCGCACGCTCAAGCTGCGCGGCGCCGTCGATGCCTGGCAGGCGCGCGACCGCGCGGCCCGCCCCTGGGCCTGGCCGGCGGCTGCCGTGCCGCAATCCTGACCACCGGAGACCGCCTCTCATGTTCGACACCTCCCTTCGCTCGCTGTCGCGCCGCTGGCTGCCCGCGCTTTGCGCGGCCTGCGGCCTCGGCGCCGCCTCGGCCCAGGCCCAGACCGCCTGGGCGCCGCAACGCCCGGTCACGCTGGTCGTGCCCTACAACCCCGGCGGCGGCACCGACGCCACCGCGCGCGCCGTCGCGAGCCGGCTGTCGGTGCTGTGGAAGCAGCCGGTGCTGGTCGAGAACCTCGGCGGCGCCGACGGCCTGATCGGCACCCGGCGCGTGATCGAGGCCGCGCCCGACGGCTACACGCTGCTGTTTCAGGTGCCTTCGCTGCTGCTGATGAAGTACCAGCGCAGCCTCAAGGCGATCGACCCCGTGACCCGGCTCACGCCCGTGACCGCGGTGGCGACCTCGCCGACCGCGCTGGTGATGACGGCCACCCTGCCCTTCAAGACCCTGCCCGAGCTCATCGCCCATTGCCGCACCAGGCCCTGCAACGCGGGCAGCGGCGAGAACAGCTCCAAGGTGCGGGCGCAGAAGTTTGCGGCCGACTACCAGCTGCGCGACCTCGCGGTCGTCAACTACAAGGGCACCTCGCCGATCGTGGGCGATCTGGTCTCGGGCAACCTCACGATGGCCTTCACGGGCATCACGGCCGCGATGCCGCTGCACAAGGCCGGGCGCGTGCGCATCCTCGTGACCAACGGCGAACGGCGCGCGCAGGCGCTGCCCGAGGTGCCGACCAGTCTCGAGGCCGGCTGGCCCGACTCCTATTCGGTGACCTGGTACGGCGTGTTCGCGCCCAAGGGAACGCCGAGCGCGATCGCGCGCGCCATCGCCGATGCCACGCGCGAAGCCGGCAAGGACGCCCATGTGCGCGAGGCGCTGGCGGTCGCGGGCGCGGAGCCGGCCTTCACGAGCCCGGCCGACTTCGAGACCATGATCCGCGAGGACGATGCGCGCCTCGCTGCGCTGGTCAAGCGCTTCCCGCTCGAGGACTGAGGCGATGCAAGTGATGGGCGAACAGGTCGGCGTGCCGTGCACCGTGCTGCGCGGCGGCACCAGCAAGGGCCTCTATTTCAACGCCGCCGACTTGCCGCCTCCGGGCGCGCGGCGCGACCGCCTGCTGATGGCGCTGCTCGGCGCGCACGACCTGCTGCAGATCGACGGCCTCGGCGGCTCGCGGCTGGTCACGGCCAAGCTCGCGATCGTCGGGCCGCCCACGCATCCGGAGGCCGACGTGGACTACACCTACGGCATCGTGCCGCCGGGCGAGGGCCGCGTGGTCTTCACGAGCAACTGCGGCAACATCTCTGCGGGCGTGGGGCCGTTCGCGATCGATGCGGGGCTGGTGCCCGCCGAAGGCCCCGTGGCGCGCGTGCGCATCCACAACACGAACACCGGCAAGCTGCTGGTGGCGCACGTGCCCGTGGCCGATGGCCATGCGCGCGTGCGCGGCGACTTCGCGATCCCCGGCGTGCTCGGCACCGGCGCGCGGATCTTCATGGACTACCGCGCCACCATCGGCGCCAAGACCGGCCGCGGCATGCCCACGGGCCGCGCGCGCGACGAGATCGCGCTCGACGATGGGCGGCGCTTCGAGGTCAGCCTCTGCGACGTCGGCAATCCTTGCGTCTTCGTCGCGGCCGATTCGCTGGGTCTCTCGGGCACCGAGCTGCCGAACTCGATCGATGCCGATGCCGCGCTGCTGTCGACCTTGAAGGCGCTGCGTGCGCGCGCGGCCGCCCTGCTCGGCCTGTGCGCCGACTGGCGCGAGGCCGACAGCGTGTCGCCCGCGCTGCCGCTGGTCGTGATCGTCGCGCCGCCCACCGCCTATGCCGATGCGCAGGGTCGCGCCGTGACGGCCGCGCAGGTCGACCTGTGCGCGCGGCTGGTGTTCTACGGCCGCTGTCACGAGAGCATGGCGGGCACGGGCGCGATCTGCACCGCCGCCTGCGCGAGCGTCGAGGGCTCGGTGGTGCATGCGGCGGCACGCGGCATCGACGAACGCGTCGTGCCCGACAGCCTGCACATCGGCCATCCGCTCGGCGCGATGCGTGTCGACGTGCAGGGGCGCTGCGAGGCCTCGCGGCCGCTGGCCTTCGAGGCATTGGGCTTTGCGCGCACGGCGCGCCGCCTGATGGACGGCACGGCCTGGGTGCCGCGGTCGGTGCTGGACCCGGCCTGAGCCCTCGTCGATTCCCCCAACAACATTCCAAAGGAGACTTCATGCATACCGATTCCTCCCGCCGCCGCTTCCTCGGGCAGTGCGCGGCCGCGGCCACCGCCGCCTCGCTTGCTCCCTCGTTCGCATGGGCGCAGGGCGACACCTATCCCTCGCGGCCAATCCGCATCGTCGTCGGCTACCCACCCGGACAGACCGTGGACACCGGCGCGCGCGCCCTGTCGATCGCGCTCGCGGACATCCTCGGCAAGCCGGTGTTCGTCGACAACAAGGCCGGGGCCAACGGCATCCTCGGCGCACAGGACGTCCGCAACGCGGCACCCGACGGCTACACGCTGCTGCTGGGCACCTCGGGCCAGCTGGCGATCAATCCCTCGATCTATGCCAAGCCCGGCTACGACCCGGTCAAGGACTTCGCGCCCGTCATGCTCAACGGCGTGGGCCGGCTCTACGTGGTGGTGCCCGCCGCGTCGCCGTTCAACACGCTGGCCGACCTCGTGGCCTATGCCAAGGCCCATCCGGGCAAGCTCAACTACGGCTCGGGCGGGCGCGGCATCACGGCCAACCTCGCGATGGAGATGCTCAAGAAGGCGGCCGGCGCCGACATCGTGCACGTGCCCTACAAGGGCTCGTCGGCCGCGCTCACCGACCTCATCGGCAGCCAGATCGACGTGATGATGGACGCGGGCGGACTGGTGCTGCCGCAGGTGCGCCAGGGCAAGCTCAAGGTGCTGGGCGTGTCGAGCAAGGGCCGCTACAAGGAGCTGCCGCAGGTTCCCACCATCGCCGAGCAGGGCTATCCGGGTTTCGAGGTCGCGTCGTGGACCGCCGTGCTGGCCCCGGCCGCCACGCCGCCCGCCGTGGTCGAGAAGCTCAACAAGGCGCTGCTCCAGGCGCAGCGCCGCCACGACGTGATCCGCTCGGCCGAGACCTCGGGCAGCGAGCTCGAGGGCGGGTCGCCCGAGCAGCTCAAGGCCTTCCTGGTGGCCGAGAACCGCAAGTGGGGCGAGGCCGCGCGTGCCGCTGCTGTCACGCCGGAGTAAGCCATGGTGCATGACGACTCGAGCACCTTCGGCGAACAGCATGGCGTGCCCTGCGTGCTGATGCGCGGCGGCACCAGCAAGGCGTTGTTCTTCCACCTGCGCCACGTGCCGCCGCCGGGCCCGGCGCGCGACGCCTTCCTCAAGCGCGCCATGGGCACGCCCGACCCGCTGCAGCTCGACGGCATGGGCGGCTCGCGGCTGGTCACGTCCAAGGTGGCGCTGATCGGTCCGTCGACACGGCCCGATGCCGATGTCGACTACACCTTCGCGCAGTGCGACGTGGAGCGCGACCTGGTCGGCTACGACGCCAACTGCGGCAACATCTCCTCGGCCGTGGGGCCGTTCGCGGTCGACGAGGGGCTGGTCGAGGCGGTCGAGCCGCTGACCGTGGTACGCATCCACAACACGAACACGGGCACCGTGCTGGTCGCGCGCGTGCAGGTGCGCGACGGCAAGGCGCGCGTGACGGGCGACTGCGCCATCGCGGGCGTGCCGGGCACCGGGGCCGAGATCCTCATGGACTACACCGACACGCTCGGTGCCAAGACGGGCCGCCTGTTGCCGACGGGCCGGCCGGTCGATGCGATCGCGCTGGAGGACGGACGGGAGGTGCAGGTCTCGATCGTCGATGCGGCCACGCCCTGCGTCTTCATCGCGGCCGAGTCGCTCGGGCTCCACGGCGACGAGCTGCCGACTGCAATCGGCGGCGACCGCGCGCTCATCGAGACCATCGGCGAGATCCAGGCCAGGGCCGGCGAGCGCATCGGGCTCTACGCGCATTGGCGCGACGTGCATCTGCCGGGCCTGCCGCTGGCCGTGATCGTGGCGCCGGCCGGGTGCGAGGACAGCGACCTGCGCGCGCGCCTCGTGTTCCTCGGCAAGTGCCACGACAGCATGGCGGGCACGGGGTCGATCTGCACCGCGGCGGCCTCGCGCGTTCCGGGCACGCTGGTCCATGCGGCCGCGGGCGACCGACTGCGTGGCGAGGTGCTGCGCATCGGCCATCCGCTGGGCGTGATGGCGGTCAAGGTCGTCGCGCAGCCCGGTGCGGCGCTGCCGCGGTTCACGGCGCTGGGTCTTCAGCGCACGGCGCGGCGCTTGATGGAGGGCGTGGTCTACGTCCCGGCCGAAACGGCGTGAACGCCGTGCTCAGGCGCCGGCCGGCACCTGCGCGAGGCCCGCGTGCTCGCGCGCATACCGCGTCGGCGGCAGCCCGACGTGCCGCGCGAACGCGCTGCTGAAGGTGTTCGCGGCGTTGTAGCCCACGCGCTGTGCGATCTCGGCCACGCTGCCCGCGTTGCGCCGCAGCAGGTCCTTCGCGAGCGCCATGCGCCAGGCCAGCAGGTATTCCATCGGTGCCACGCCGACCGTGCGGCCGAAGCGCTCGAAGAAGGTCGAGCGCGAGAGCGCGGCCTCGTGCGCGAGTTCGGCCACCGTCCAGTCCTGCGCCGGGCGCTCGTGCATCGCGCGGATCGCGGCAGCGAGGCGCGGCTCGGCGAGGCCGCGCGCCAGTCCCGACGAGGCGTTGGTTCCGCCGGTGGAGCGCAGCGCCTCGATCAGCAGCAGTTCCAGCAGCCGCGCCAGCACGGGCTCGCGCGCGGGCCGCTGCTCGCGCGACTCCTCGCGCACGAACTGCACCAGCATCGCGAGCCGCTCCTCGCCGCGCACGTGCACGAACTGCGGCAACAGCGACACCAGCAGCGAGGCATCGGGCGAATCGAAGCTGCAGTGGCCCGCGAGCATGCGCAGGTCGATCGCACCCCGTGCATCGCCCACCCTGAATTCGCCATTGCCCAGCGGCACCGGCGGCGCGGTTTGCACGCCCGTCGGCGGCGGCTCGAGGCTGCAGAGCGCGATGTGGCGGGCCGCGGGCACCAGCACGAAGTCGCCCGATTGCAGCTCGATCGGCTCGCCGCCGTCGACCGCGAGGCGGCAGCCGCCCTCGAGGATCACGCAGTAGAAGGGTTCGCCCGCATCGGAGCGCTCGATGCGCCAGGGGCTGGCGCCGAACACGCGCTTGGAGAAGCGCGCGCTCGGCCGCAGCAGCATGACCACTTCGGCCAGGGGATCCACCATGTTCGGACGATTCCTGATGAGACTCGGACTCGGGATCGTAGCAAGTCCGGCCCCGGCGACCTATCGTCAGGCATCGATCACTCCCCTTCTCAAGGATCTCCATGACCCGGACCGTTCTCATCACCGGCTGCTCCTCGGGCTTCGGCCTCGAAACCGCGCGCTATTTCCTCGACCGCGACTGGCAGGTCGTCGCGACCATGCGCACCCCGCGCACCGACCTGCTGCCCGCATCGCCGCGCCTGCGCGTGCTCGCGCTCGACGTCACCGATCAACGAAGCATCGAGCGCGCCGTGGAAGAAGCCGGCCCCATCGACGTGCTCGTCAACAACGCGGGCTTCGGCGCGGCCTCGCCGGCCGAGCTCACGCCGCTGGCCACCGTGCGCCAGCTCTTCGAGACCAACACCTTCGGCACCCTCGCGCTGATGCAGACGGTCCTGCCCCAGTTCCGGCAGCGCCGCGCGGGCGTGGTGGTCAACGTCACCTCGAGCGTGACGCTGAAGGCGCTGCCGCTGATCGCGGCCTACCGCGCGAGCAAGATGGCGGTCAATGCCTTCACCGAGTCGATGGCGATCGAGCTCGAGCCGCTGGGCGTGCGGCTGCGGCTGGTGCTGCCGGGCCGCTCGCCCGAGACGCGTTTCGGCGACAACGCACGCGCGCACATGGCGGGCTTCGATCACGAGGACTATGCGGAGCTCGCGCGGAAAGTCTTCGCGGAATTCCAGGACACGTCCGCCCCGACCACCCATGCGCTCGACGTCGCCGAGGCCGTGTGGCGCGCGGCCACCGATCCCGCGGCGCCGATGCGCATCCCGGCCGGCGCCGATGCCGTCGCATGGGCGGCCGAGGCGCGCTGAGCCATACCCGTTCGGCGCACAGGCCGATTCGCGAGGCATCGCGCAAGCGGCTGCTATCCTCGGCGCGCTCCATGCATCGTGCATCGAGACTCGCCGAGGACGACTTCGGCGCTGACGCACACCGAGGGACGGCCCTGCAACCTTGTCGAGGTGTTGCCATGGCCGAACTCCTTCGGGTCCTGCGGACCCTGCATCGAACGCTGCACGCGCAGCCGATGCCGCGCCCCTTCCTCTTTCGCTGCATCGCAGTCACGCCCGGCCTAGTGCGGCTCGGCTATCGCCTGCGACCGTCGCGGGCTTGCGCGCATCGGCGAGGTGCCCGGTGATCGGCGCCGGCGGCTGGATGGGGCTGGTGCTCGCGGCGGGCATCGGCTATGCCGCCTGGGCGGCGAAACGCGATGGATGCGAGCAACGCGACGTCAAGGCGTTGCGTATCGGCAGCGGGCTCTGCCTGTTCGCGGCGGCGGTCGTCACCGCGCTGGAACTGCTGCTGGCGGCGGACTGAGACGGGCCGGCCCGCGCTCAATTCGGCGGCGGGGTCTTCAGGAACTGCGGATTGCGCCGTGCCTTCGTGGCCTGTTCGAAGCCGTAGGCGATCGACAGCAGCTTCGGTTCGCTCCAGCGCGTGCCGACGAGATGGATCCAGGTCGGCATGCCGCGGCTGTCCATGCCGGCGGGCACCGAGATGGCGGGGTAGCCCGCCATGGCACCGCTGCGCCCCGGCGTGAGGATGGCATCCACGCCGTTGGCCTGCAGCACGCGGTCGATCTCGGCCGCGACGCGCGCCTTCTGCTCCCGCGCCTTGCGTTCGTAGGTGGCCTCGTCGGCCTTCAGCAACCGGACGGCTTCGTCGATCGATCGCTGCGGATAGGGCTTGCCCCCGGGATCGAGGGGCGCGGTCTTGTTGAAGGCCTGGAGTTCCTCGATGGTCTTGACGGGAATGCCGCGCCGGGTGGCGAGGTAGGCATTCAGTTCACGGCCGAAGTAGTACGACAGCAGTGTCGTTTCCTCGGGCGCGGATTCATCGGGCAGGTCCACCTCCACCACGATGGCGCCCGCATTTCGCATGGCATCGATGGCCTTGGGAAAGTCCGGGAACAGCATCGCGCCGATGCTCGAGAGGAAGACCGAGGGATAGCCGACGCGCCGGCCCTCGAGCCCGCCGGACCGCAGGAACTGCGTGTAGTCCACCGCGTGGGTCCGTGCATCGGCGGTGGCTGCATCCTTCGGATCGCTGGCCGCCATCGCCGAGAGCAGGATCGCCGCGTCGCGCACCGTGCGTGCCATGGGGCCCGCCGTGTCCTGCGTGCTCGCGAGCGGAACGATGCCGGTCCTGCTGACCAGGCCGAGCGTGGGCCGGATCCCGACGATGCCGTTGGTCGCCGCCGGGCAAAGGATCGAGCCCTCGGTTTCGGTGGCGACCGCGAGGGGCGCGAAGCCCGCGGCCACCACCACGGCCGAGCCCGCGCTCGACCCGCAGGGGCTCTGGTCGAGCACATGGGGGTTCGCGGTCTGCCCGCCCCGCCCGCTCCAGCCGGCGTCCAGTGCGCTGTCGCGATAGCCGGCCCATTCGCTGAGGTTCGCCTTGCCCAGGATGACCGCGCCGGCATCGCGCAGCCGGCTGGCGACGAAGGCATCGCGGGTCGCGGGCTGTCCCACCATGGCCAGCGATCCCGCCGAGGTCTGCATCCGGTCGCCGGTGTCGATGTTGTCCTTGAGGAACAGCGGGATGCCGTGCAGCGGACCGCGCGACTTGCCGCTCGCGCGCTCCGCATCGAGTTGCTCGGCGATGGCCAGCGCATCGGGATTGAGCTCGATGACGGCGTTGAGGGTGGGCCCGCGCTTGTCGAGCATGTCGACGCGCTTCAGCAGGTAGGCCACCATGTCCCGCGAAGTGGCGCCCTGCGCCGCCTTCTCGGCGAGGCCCGCGATGTCGGCGTACTCGATGCCTTCGAGCGAGGGTGGGACCACGGCGGGGCCGACCGGTGCGACAGGCACCACGGATTCGACGCCGGTGCCATCGGTCGTCGCAGGCGGCGCCGCGGCGAACGGCGCGATCCTGGCGCCATCCCCACCGCCGCACGCCCAGAGCACGAGGCCGCAGAGCAGCACGCAACCGATCCTCGCGGCCGACACGACGCGGCGCGGACGAACATCATTCTTCACTTTCACTCCTTGTGGATCGTGGGGAAACGAGGCGAGGGTCGCGGCACGCGGCGGCGACCTCAAGGCTTGCAGTTCGCATCGGTAGCTGGCGGGATCACCGGCGCGATGGTTCCGGGCCCGATGGCCGCTGGCAGGATGCGGGTGCTGCCTCCGTCGCCACCGCCGCAGGCGCTGAGCACGAGGCAAAGAAGCAGCGCGCACGCGCGCCGCGCAAGGATCGCGGATTGGATCGGCATGAGGACTCCCTGTGTCTGGAACGAAACGCCGGCCCTCAGGCCGCGGGTTGCCCGGACGCGCAGGGCTGCGGCGCATCCTTGGCCAGCACTTCGAGGAAGACCGCGTCGGGCGGTCCGGCCCTGCCCTTCTGGTTGATGCCCTGCACGTAGAGCAGGTGCTTGCCCGGCATGAAGGCCGAGGTGTCGATCACGCCCGACACCTTGACCCTGGGCCCCGCGCCGAAGGCCGTGTCGGCGGTGGTGCGCAGCGGGATCGCCCGGGCCGCGCCGTCCCAGGGCGGCGTGTTGATGTAGGCGTTGGCGGCCTGGATGGGCTGCGGGTCGTGCCGGGTGACCGGCAGCCTGCTGTCGCCCTCGGCGTAGAGGTAGCGATCGTCGTCGATCGTCGCGGTCAGCGTGACGGACTCGCCCTGCCGCACCGTGGCCGCCGACAGCTGGATGTCGGCGGCGTCCGGCCCCAGCGGAAGCTGGTAGGGCGCCTTCAGCGTGCGGGCCGCATAGCGCAGCGAGGCCACGTTCTTCGGGAAGGTGTTCTGCTCGAATTCCTCGCAGGGCTCGTAGAACGAGGTGCCGAGCTCGATCGTGAACGAAGGCGCCCCGAGCTCGCCATAGAAGGTGTCGGTGGTCGTGCCGTCGGTGTCGTAGTCGATGATCTGCTTGGCGGCGTAGCCGTTGTACCAGGCGAGGCGCTGCGCGAAGGCCGCCATGCCGTCGTCGTTCGCCGTCTTGGAATCGCCGCGCAGCGACTCGCGCCGGATGCCCCATGGCCACAGCACCAGCTGCGAGAAGCTGTGGATGTCGAGGTACAGGCCCTCGTAGTCGCCGGGCGCGCCGGTCGCGAAGTCGTCGGCCGCGGCCGTCCTTCGGTCGCGCAGCAGGCCGCCCGTGAAGTTGCCGTCCTGCTGGCGCGTGCCCGCGACGTACCTGACGATGGCGGCGGTCTCGGGCTCCGACGCGGCGGAAGGGCCCCGGAAAGTCTGTTCGCAGGCATCGCCGCTGGATCCCGCGCCGTTGGTGCTGTTCCAGCCGAACGGGAAATTCCGGTTCAGGTCCACGCCCGATTCGATGGGGTCCGTGAACCGGGACAGGAACGGGTCGTCGGATGTCTTGCAATAGCCCTCCACGAGATTGACGTTCTTGCGCCATCCCGAGCCGAAACTCTGCGGCACGGCCTGCTCCGCGAGCTTCCGACCATCGGGATTCGCATGCAGGATGAAGTGGAACTCGTTGTGATCGAGCAGCCAGGTGGCCGTGGGATCGATGCCATGGTTCTTCACGAGCCATTCGGTGAAGCGAGTGGAGATCTCGGCCGGCGTGTATTCGCGCGCATGGATCGACGAGGTGGTGACCATGCGCGGCACGGTCCTCTCCTGGATGCGATCCTGGTTGCCGATGACGACGGCGCGCAGCGGATTGCCCTTGCTGTCGGGCAGCAGGTCGAAGTCGATCAGGCTGACGACGCTTTGTGGCAGGTACTTGATCAGCACGTTGCGAAACGACAGCAGCTGCGTCTGCACCCAGGTCTGCCCCACGGGCGCGACGCGGACCAGCTTCGGATAGCGCGCGGCCAGCGCGTCGATGTCGAGATTGGCCTGCTCGACCGTGCGGTAGCAGGCGGCATTGCCTTCGAACGGCGGATCGCCGGGCTTGCCCAGCTTCAGCAGTTGCTGCCGCTGCTGCTGGAAGCCGCGGATCCTCTCGGAGCCTTCCACGTCGATCTCGACCGCATAGCCCAGGCTGCGCAGCCGTTCGACGCCGCGCGAGTCGAGTTCCGCCGCGATGGTGTTGCCGACCTTGTCGACCCGCATGTGATCGATCCAGCGCGACAGGCGCTGGATGTCCTCGCGCGACGCATAGGGCACGCGCACCGACCAGATGCGGCCCTGCTCGAGCTGCGCTGGCGGTGTGGCCGGGGGGTCGACGGTGCCCTGCGCGATCGCGGGTGGCGCGAGCTGTGCGAGCACGATCAGCCCGCAGAGCGCGAGACGAAGACGCGGGCGCCGAGGCGCCGTATGAAGACCGGGTGTCATGTGGGTTGTCCTGTGCTGCATTCCATGAAGTCCACCGACCCGGCCCGCTGTTCGGCAGGCCAGGTCGGCACCGTCGCGAAGGGCATCGGCAACTCGCGTCCACACGGGTCCTCGACGGGACCGTGTATTTGTGATGGATGGCGCATGGACGCGCGGGTGCGTTCCCTCCCTGTTCCGCACCCGAAGCAGGCTCACTGCGTGAGCAATGCCTGCTGGCGAAAAAGAATAAGGGCTCGAGCGTCCGAGCGAAACAGCCGCTCGTCCTTATTCTTTCGAGAAAGTCGGCGCGTCAGTCGCGCAGCCTCGGCAGCAGCGCGAGAAAGGCCTTGAGCAGCGGCGACTCGTCCGACTTGCGCCAGACCACCAGCGTGTCGACATGCGTCTTCTCGCCCTTGAGCGGACGGAACACCACGCCCTCGCGATGCAGCGCCTTCACGCAGGCCGGCACCAGCGCGACGCCCACGCCGCCCGAGACCAGGCTCACGATGGTGTTCATCTGGCGCGCCGGAAACATGCGCGGGCTGAAGCCGCGCCGCATGCAGGTGGCGACGATGGCGTCGAACATCTGCGGCCCGATGTGGCGCTCGAAGCCCAGGAAGCGTTCGCTCGCGAAGCGCTCGAGCGCCACGCTGCCGGGCCGCGCGAGCGCATGCGTCTCGGGCAGCGCGAGGATCAGCGTGTCCTTCTGCACCAGTCGCGAGTCCAGCGTCGGCGGCATCTCGGCCGGCTGCAGGATCAGGCCGATGTCGAGCCGGCCCGACTGCACGTCGGCCAGGATCTGCTCGGTGATGCCCTCGCGCAGCGCGATGCTCGCGTTGGGATGGTTCTCGTTGAAGTCGCGCAGCACCTGCGGCAGGAAGGTGTAGGCCGGCAGGCTGATGAAGCCGACCGCGATCGAGCCCTTGAGGCCGGCCGCCGCGTCCTTCGCATGGCGGCGCAGGCTCTCCATGCCGCCGAGCACGGCGCGCGCGTCGCGCAGGGCCTCCTCGCCCGCGCGCGTGATCGCGATGCGGCGCGAGCTGCGCTCGAACAGCGCGACGCCGAGTTCCTCCTCCAGCTCCTTGATCGCGAGGCTCACGGGCGGTTGCGAGAGATTGAGGCGCTCGGCGGCGCGGCCGAAGTGGAGTTCCTCGGCGACGGCGACCAGGCAGCGCAGGTGGCGGAGTTCCATCGATCTGAATCCTGTATTGATCGATCTGAATTGTAGATTTGTTGCTATGGATCAGCGCTCCTAGACTCCGCGGCCATGCGCCGGCCCTACCCCCTGCCGCGCAGTCAGGAGACAAAGTGAACAAGCAGTCGACGACGGCCCTGCCACGAGCAAGGACCGTGGTCCACCCTGGGCCCAGCGGCCCCGTGAGGATCAACCACATGCGTGCCGACCATGGTCGGCACTTCCGGCTTTCGCTGCCCGCGGGCCGCACCCTGCACGAGGGCCTGGTCGAGGCCCTGGCGCGCGAGGCGGTGCACAGCGCCTCGATGACGCTGCTCGGCGGCGACCTCGAGAGCCTGAGCTTCTGCATGGCCCTGCCCGACCCCTCGGGCCGCGTGCTCGCCACCTACGGCGTGCCGGTGCCGCTGCGCGGCGCGCGGCTGATCTTCGGCAATGCCACGCTGGGCCGCTCGGCCTCGAACACGCCGCTGGTCCACTGCCATGGCGCCTTCTGCGAGGCGGACGGCGCGGTGCGCGGCGGCCACATCCTCTGCGACCGCAGCGTGGTCGGCCGCGTGCCGGTCACGGTGCTCGTGACCGCGCTCGACAGCTTCGAGCTGCGCGTGGCCTACGACGAGGAAACGCGCATGCCGCTGATGCGCCCCGAGGCCAGGGCCGGCCATGTCTGAAGTCCACCGGATCGAACGCGGCCGCATGGGCCGCGTGGCCTACGCACGCATCGGCCCCAACGAAGACCTGATGCAGGGCGTCGAGAAGCTCTGCGTGGCCCAGGGCTTTCGCCATGCCTTCGTGCGAGGCGCGCTCGGCAGCCTGATCGACGCCTGCCTCGAGCGCCCCGACGGCGCCTGCCAGGTGATCCGCGGCCCGGCCATCGAGGTCGTGAGCCTGGCCGGCGAAGTGCGCCGGCAGCCCGACGGCAGCCTGCGCTCGGCCCTCACGGGCGTGGTCGCCGACACCGAGGGCCGGGTCTACGGCGGGCCCTTCGTGGCCGGCGCCAACACCGTGTGCGTCACCTTCGAGGTCACGCTCGAAGAGTGGCTGCCCGCCGACGACGACAACTGATTTCGACAACTGCAGGACTCCCATGACAGACACCTCCTCCTCCCGGCGCGTCGCCGTCGTCACCGGCGGCGCGCGCGGCATCGGCCTCGCGATCGGCCAATGGTTCCTCGCGCACGGCCACCAGGTCGCGCTGCTCGACAACGACCGCGCCACGCTGGAAGCGACGGGCCGCACGCTCGCCCAGCCCGATCGCGTGCTGACCGTGAACTGCGACGTGTCCGATCCCGCGCAGGTCGATGCGGCCGCGCATGCCGTGGTCGCGCGCTTCGGCCGCGTCGATGCGCTGGTCAACAACGCGGGCGTGGCGGTGTTCAAGCGCGTGGCCGAGACCAGCTTCGCCGACTGGCGCACGGTGCTCGGCACCAACCTCGATGGCGCGTTCCTCTGCACCCAGGCCTTCGGCGCACTGATGGTGCAGGCCGGTGGCGGCGCGGTGGTGAACGTGGCCTCGATCTCCGGCCTGCGCGCAAGCACGCTGCGCGTGGCCTACGGCACCAGCAAGGCGGCGCTGATCCACCTGACCAAGCAGTACGCGGTCGAGCTCGGCAATGCCGGCGTGCGCGTGAACGTGATCGCGCCGGGCCCGGTCGAGACCGAGATGGCCAAGCTGGTCCACAGCGTGGCGATCCGCTCCGACTACTACGACGCGATCCCGCTCGGTCGCTACGGCAGCGTGGAGGAGATGGCGAACACGGTGGGCTTCCTGTGCAGCGACGCCGCCAGCTTCATCAACGGCCAGGTGATCGCGGTCGATGGCGGCTTCGACGCCGCGGGCGTCGGCCTGCCGACCCTGCGCCGCGGGCTGCCGTCCGAGCGCGCCGCCGAAGCCGCGCACGCCTGAAGGAGCCGCACGCCATGAACCACGACAACGCCTTCATCGCCGGCTGGGGCCACACGGTCTTCGGCAAGCTCGACGCGGTCGACAGCGAACAGCTGATCCGCGATGCGGTGAATCCCGCGCTGCACACGGCCGGGCTCGAGGCCGCCGACATCGACGGTGTCTTCGTCGGCCACTTCAACGGCGGCTTCATGCCGCAGGACTTCAGCGCCTCGCTGGTCGCGCTCGCGGTGCCGGCGTTGCGCCATGTACCGGCCGTGCGCATGGAGAACGCCTGCGCCACCGGCTCGGCCGCGATCTGGGCCGCGCTCGACGCGGTACAGAGCGGCCGCGTGCGCCACGCGCTGGTGGTGGGCTTCGAGATCATGAACGCCGTGCCCGCCCCGGTGGTCGCGCAGACGCTGCTGCGCTGCTCCTACGTGAAGGAGGAAGGCGACACGCCCGCGGGCTTCGCGGGGGTGTTCGGCCGCATCGCGGGCAGCTACTTCGAGCGCTTCGGCGACCAGGGCGATGCGCTCGCGGCCATCGCGGCCAAGAACCACGCCAACGGCATGCACAACCCCTTCGCCCACATGCGGCGCGACCTGGGCTTCGATTTCTGTCGCCAGGTGTCGGAGCGCAATCCGGTGGTCGCGGGTCCGTTGAAGCGCTCCGATTGCTCGCTGGTCTCCGACGGCGCCGCGGCGCTGGTGATCTCGGCCGCGCCGACGGCATCGGCCCGCGTGCCGGCCGTGCGCTGGCGCTCGCGCACGCAGGTCAACGAATACCTGCCGCTGTCGCGCCGCGATCCCACGCGCTTCGAGGGCGCGGCGCTTGCATGGAGCCGCGGGCTCGAGGCGGCCGGACTCGCGCTGGACGACCTCGGCTTCGTCGAGACGCACGACTGCTTCACCGTCGCCGAACTGCTCGAGTACGAGGCCATGGGCCTGGCGCCGCACGGCCAGGGTGCGCGCGCGATCCTCGACGGCGTGACGCGCAAGGACGGCCGGCTTCCGGTCAATCCCTCGGGCGGCCTCAAGTCGCGCGGCCATCCGATCGGCGCGACCGGCGTGTCGCAGCACGTGATGGCCGCGATGCAGCTCACGGGCCTGGCGGGCGACATGCAGGTGGCCACGGGCCGGCCCGGCGCCGTCTTCAACATGGGCGGCGCGGCGGTCGCCAACTACCTCAGCGTGCTGGAGGCGGTGTGAGCGCGGCACAGGCGGCGAATCTCTCGGTGCTGCTGTCGCAGACCGCGGCACTCTTTCCCGACCGGCCGGGCCTGATCCTCGAGGACCGGACCTGGACCTGGCGCGAGATCGACGCGCGCGTCGACGCGCTGGTCGATGCGCTGCGCGCGCTCGGCATGCAGCCCGGCGACAAGCTGCTCGTGCAGTCGCGCAACAACATCGCGCTGTTCGAGAGCTGCTGGGCCGCGTTCCGCCTGGGCGCGGTCTGGGTGCCGGTGAATGCGCGGCTGACTCCGCCCGAGGTGGCCTACCTCGGCAGCGCGAGCCGAGCTACGGTGATGCTCGCGGAGGACTGCTTCGGCGCGCACGTGGAGGCGGTGCGCGCGGCCTCGGCGCACCTGCGCCATGTGGTGACGATCGGCAAGCCTTCGCAGGGAACGCAGGGCTACGAGGCATTGCTCGCGGCGCACGCTGGCGCGGCCAATGCCACGGCACCGGTCGATGCCGACACGCCGCTGTGGTACTTCTACACCTCGGGCACCACCGGCAAGCCCAAGGCCGCGGTGCTGACCCATGGGCAACTGGCCTTCGTCGTCACGAACCACCTCGCCGACCTGATCCCCGGCACCACCGAGCGCGACTGCTCGATCGCCGTCGCGCCGCTGTCGCACGGCGCGGGCATCCATGCGCTGCTCAATGTGGCGCGCGGCGCCGCGACCGTGCTGCCGGCCTCGGACCGGCTCGACCCGCCCGCCATCTGGGCGCTGGTCGAGCGGCACCGGGTCAGCAACCTCTTCACCGTGCCCACCATCGTCAAGATGCTGGTGGAAGACCCGTCGGTCGATGCCTTCGACCACGGCTCGTTGCGCTACCTGGTCTATGCCGGCGCGCCCATGTACCGCGCCGACCAGAAGCGCGCGCTGCGCAAGCTGGGCCCGGTGCTCGTCCAGTACTTCGGCCTCGGCGAGGTCACGGGCTGCATCACGGTGCTGCCGCCCTCGATGCATTCGGCCGACGATGCCGATCCCGCTGCGAACCTCGGCTCCTGCGGTCGGCCGCGCACCGGCATGGAGGTCGCGATCCTCGATGCGCAGATGCAGCGACTGCCGGCCGGTGCCGTCGGCGAGATCTGCTGCCGCGGCCCCGCCGTGTTCGCGGGCTACTTCGACAACCCCGAGGCCACGGCCAAGGCGCTGCGCGGCGGCTGGTTCCACACTGGCGACCTCGGGCGCATGGACGAGCGCGGGCTGCTCTACATCACGGGCCGCGAGTCCGACATGTACATCTCGGGCGGCTCCAACGTCTATCCGCGCGAGGTCGAGGAGATCCTGCTGACCCATCCGGCGGTGCGCGAGGCCGCGGTGCTGGGCTGGCCCGACGCCAAGTGGGGCGAGGTCGGCGTGGCCGTGCTGGTGTGCGAGCGCGACGACGTCGACGCCGAGGAGATCCTGCGCCACCTCGACGGCCGCTGCGCCAAATACCGCTGGCCACGCCACGTGCTGTTCTGGCCCGCGCTGCCCAAGTCGGGCTACGGCAAGGTCGCGAAGAACGACATCCGCCGGCTGCTGGCCGAGCGCGCGGAGATCGCGGAGGTCGCCATCGCCTGAAGTCCCATCCCCCTCCCCCACAGCGTTCGACAGATCCCGAGATAACCCACACAACAGGAGACAAGCGCCATGAACATACAACGCCGCACCGTGCTGCGCACCGCCGCCGCCGCATCCACGCTGGCCCTGCCGCTGCGCCACGCCTTCGCGCAGAAGAAGCCCTACAGCTACAAGTACGCGAACAACCTGCCGGTCACGCACCCGATGAACATCCGGGCCAAGGAGATGGCCGACGCGATCCGTGCCGAGACCCAGGGCCAGGTCGACATCCAGATCTTTCCGAACAACCAGCTCGGCTCGGACACCGACATGCTGAGTCAGCTGCGCTCGGGCGGGGTCGAGTTCTTCACCTTGTCGGGCCTGATCCTCGCCACCCTGGTGCCCGCGGCCTCCATCAGCGGCGTGGGCTTCGCGTTCCCTGACTACGCCAGCGTCTGGAAGGCGATGGACGGCGAGCTCGGCGCCCACATCCGCCAGCAGATCGCCAAGGCCAACATCCTCGCGATGGACCGCATCTGGGACAACGGCTTCCGCCAGATCACCTCCTCGAGCAAGCCCATCGCGGCGCCGGCCGACCTGAAGGGCTTCAAGGTGCGCGTGCCGGTCTCGCCGCTGTGGACCTCGATGTTCAAGGCGCTCGAGGCCGCGCCGACCTCGATCAACTTCGCCGAGGTGTATTCGGCGCTGCAGACGAAGATCGTCGACGGCCAGGAGAACCCGCTCGCGATCATCTCGACCGCCAAGCTCTACGAAGTGCAGAAGTACTGCTCGATGAGCAACCACATGTGGGACGGCTTCTGGTTCCTCGCCAACAAGCGCGCCTGGGACCGCCTGCCGCCCGAGCTGCAGGTCATCGTGGCGCGGCACGTCAACGCCGCCGCGCTCAAGGAACGCACCGACGTGGCCGAGCTCAACACCGGGCTGCAGAAGGAGCTGGCCGCCAAGGGCATGCAGATCAACCAGCCCGACCCGGCCGCCTTCCGCGACCAGCTGCGCAAGGCCGGCTTCTATGCCGAGTGGAAGGCCAAGTACGGCGACGAGGCCTGGGCGCTGCTCGAGCGCAGCGTGGGCAAGCTGGCATGAGCGCCGCGCTGGGGCATGGCCACGGGGCCGCGCTGGCTTTCGATGCGGCGGGGTCGAACCCGCTCGCGGCGCGCATCGAGCAGGCGCTCGGCGCCGCGGTGAGCGTCGCGGCCGGCGCGCTGGTGCTGGCCGACGTGGCGGTGCTGCTCGCGGGCGTGGTCGCGCGCTTCGTGCTGCACCAGCCGCTGATCTGGTCGGACGAGCTGGCCTCGATGCTCTTCATCTGGCTGGCGATGCTGGGCGCGGTGGTCGCGCTGCGGCGCGGCGAGCACATGCGCATGACGGCGCTGGTGTCGGGCCTCGCGCCCGAACGCCGGCAGCTGGCCGAGGCGCTCGCGCTGTGCGCGGCCCTCGCCTTCCTCGCGATGATCGCGTGGCCGGCCTGGGAATACGCCGCGGAGGAACGCTTCATCACCACGCCCGCGCTCGACATCTCGAACGCCTGGCGCGCCGCCGCCCTGCCCGCGGGCGTGGCGCTGATGGCGCTGTTCGCGGTGCTGCGGCTGTTCCGCGACTTCGACTGGAAGACCACCACCAAGGCCGTCTGCGTGGTCGCGATCCTCGTCGCGGCCTTCGGCTTCGGGCGTGCCGTGTTCGAGGACCTGGGCCGGCTCAACCTGCTGGTCTTCTTCGTCGGCGTGGTGCTGGCCTGCGTGCTCGGCGGCATCCCGATCGCCTTCGCCTTCGGCCTCGGCACCTTCGGCTACCTCGCGCTGACCACCGACACCGCGCTGCCCGTGATCGTCGGGCGCATGGACGAGGGCATGTCGCACCTGATCCTGCTCGCGGTGCCGCTGTTCGTCTTCCTCGGCCTGCTGATCGAGATGACTGGCATGGCCAAGGCGATGGTGGCCTTCCTCGCGAGCCTGCTCGGCCACGTGAAGGGCGGGCTCTCTTACGTGCTGGTGGGTGCGATGTACCTGGTGTCTGGCATCTCGGGATCGAAGGCGGCCGACATGGCGGCGGTCGCACCGGCGCTGTTTCCCGAGATGCAGAAGCGCGGCGCCAGCGACGGCGAACTGGTCGCGCTGCTCGCGGCCACGGGCGCGCAGACCGAGACCGTGCCGCCGAGCCTGGTGCTGATCACCATCGGCTCGGTCACCGGCGTGTCGATCGCGGCGCTGTTCACCGGCGGGCTGCTGCCGGCCGTGATCCTCGGCCTGATGCTGTGCGTGGTGGTGCACTTCCGCAGCCGCCACGAGGACCTGAGCCGGGTCGAGCGCTCGCCCTGGTCCCAGGTGCTGCGGCTCGCGCTGGTGGCGCTGCCCGCGCTCGCCCTGCCCTTCGTGATCCGCGCCGCCGTGGTGGAAGGCGTGGCCACCGCCACCGAGGTCTCGACCCTCGGCATCGTCTACGCGGTGGTGGCCGGGATCGCGATCTACCGGCAGTTCGACTGGCGCCGGCTCGGGCCGATGCTGGTGGCCACCGCCTCGCTGTCGGGCGCGATCCTGCTGATCATCGGCACCGCCACCGCGATGGCCTGGGGCCTCACGCAGTCGGGCTTCTCGCGCTGGCTCGCCGAGCTGATGGCGAACCTGCCGGGCGGCGCCGGGATGTTCCTGGCGGTGTCGCTGGTGATCTTCGTGATCCTGGGCTCGGTGCTCGAGGGCATCCCGGCGATCGTGCTGTTCGGCCCGCTGCTGTTTCCCATCGCGCGCCAGCTCGGCATCCACGAGGTGCACTACGCGATGGTGGTGGTGCTGTCGATGGGCCTGGGCCTGTTCGCGCCGCCGCTCGGCGTGGGCTACTACGCGGCCTGCGCGATCGGGCGCGTGCAGCCCGACGCGGGGATCGGGCCGATCGTGGGGTACATGCTGGCGCTGCTCGCCGGGACGATCGTGGTGGCGGCAGTTCCGTGGCTGTCGATCGGCTTCCTCTGAACTAGCTTCGCACCACGCTGCGAAAGGCCACCGACAGCGCCTCGAGCGCCGCGCGCGGCCGCCCTTCGCCCACGCGCGTGTGCAGCAGCACCGGCAGGCGCGGCAACTCGGGCAGCCCGAGCCGCGCGCCCACCTCGACCGCGCCGAAGGGCAGCATGCGCGGCGCCAGCGCGGCCACGCCGAGGCCGGCCATGACCGCGGCCGTGACGGCGGCGACGCCACCGCCGACGAAGACCTCGGTCCAGGGCATGCGCGCCTCGTCGAGCAGTCGCGCGGCCAGCGCGCGCACGCCGCAGGGCTCGGCCATGGTGGCCAGCGGCAGCGGTTCGCCCGCGCGGTGCTGCCAGGTCGGCGCCGCGAACCAGCCGAACCGTTCTTCGGCCAGCAGCTCGCCGTCGTTGCGGCCCGCATGCAGGCGCACGATCACGGTGTCGAGTTCGCGCCGGTCGAAGCTCTGCAGCAGCTCGCCCGAGGAGCCGATGCGGATCTCGATCAGCAGCTGCGGGTCCTGCGCGTTCATGCGCGCGATCAGCGCGGGCAGCTCGGGGCCCGCCACGTGGTCGCTGATGCCGATGGTGAGCCGCTGGCGCGCCTGGGCGAAGGCGCCGAGCGCGCGGTCGTGCACCGCCAGCAGCTCGCGCGCATGTTCGAGAAAGGCCGCGCCCTTGGCCGACAGCTCCACGTGCCGCGGTGTGCGCTCCACCAGCCGGCAGCCGAGCCGCTCCTCGAGCCGCTTGAGCTTGAGGCTGATGCCGGCCTGCGTGGTCTGCAGCGCCTCGGCCGCGAGCGTGAAGCTGCCGAGCTCGACGATGCGGATGAAGGCCAGGACGGCATCGAGATCGAGAGGGCGTGCAATCATTTCAAAAAATTGTCGTTGATATATTTATCCATAGCAATTTCGTATGACTAGCATCGTCCGACATCACCACCCCTTTGAAGGAATCACGATGCCCATCAGCCATGTCTTCCTGCGTGCCGGCAAGCCCGAGGCCTATCGAACGGCGATCCTCGACGGCCTCGGCCGCGCGCTCAGCGACGCGCTCGGCGTCTCCGAGGACAACCGCTTCATGACGCTCAGCGAGCACGAGCCCGCGAACTTCCGCCACGGCAATGCCTACGGCGTGACGCGCAGCGACGACGTGGTCTACATCCGGATCACGGTGTTCGACAGCCGCAGCGCCGCGCAGAAGCAGGCGCTGTTCCGGCGGCTCGCGGAACTGCTGGCCGAAAGCCCCGGCCTGCGCGGCGAAGACCTGTTCGTGAACATCGTCGACTCGCCGAAGGAGAATTGGTCGGTGGGCCATGGCCTCGCGCAGTTCGCCTGAGGCCCGGCCGAAGAGATTCACGATGGAGACATCCCATGCTCGATATTGCAGAGGTCGCGCAGCGCGCAGGCCTGGCGCCTTCGGCGCTGCGCTTCTATGAACGGCGCGGACTGATCGAATCCGCGGGCCGCACCGGCCTGCGGCGCGCCTACCGGCCCGAGGTGGTCGCGCGGCTGGCGCTGATCCACTGCGCGAAGTCGGCCGGCTTCTCGCTCGCGCAGATCGGGCGCTTCCTCGCGTCCACGCCCAAGGACGTCGAGCTGCGTCGCAGCATGGCCAAGCGCGCCACCGAGCTCGACCACGAGATCGAGCGGCTGCAGACCATGCGCGACAGCCTGAAGCATGCGGCCGTGTGCACGCATGCCTCGCTGGTCGAATGCCCGAAGTTCAAGGCCAACTTCCGCGAGCTGGTGCGTTAGCAAGAAAACTTCGAAGAAGCGCTTGACTTGAACCGAAGTTCAAGTCGTAGATTGGCTGTCCCCTTCACCACCGGAAGACAGGACATGCCGCTTCATCCCCAGGCCCAGGCGCATCTGGATCGCCTCGCCGCCACCCGCTTCTCCGACATGCACACGCTCGCGCCCGACGCGATCCGGCAGGGCATGCGCCGCATGCTCGCGGCGCTGCCGCCCGGCGCGCCGGTCGCCTCGGTCGCCGACCGGCGCATCGACAGCGCGGTGGGGCCGCTCGACGTGCGCATCTACCACCCGTCGCCGCAGCAGGTGCTGCCGGTCATCGTGTTCTTCCACGGCGGCGGCTTCGTGCTCGGCGACCTCGACACGCACGACGGCCTCGCGCGCGCGCTCGCCGTGGCGACGCAGGCGGTCGTGGTCTCGGTGGCCTATCCGCTGGCGCCCGAGCACAAGTTCCCGGCCGGTGTCGACGCGGCCTTCGCGGCCACCGCCTGGGTGGCCGAGCATGCGGCGCAGCTCGGTGCCGACGGGCATCGGCTCGCGGTCGCGGGCGACAGCGCCGGCGGCAACCTCGCGGCGGTGGTCGCGCTGAAGGCGCGCGATGCCGCGGGACCGCGGATCGCGCACCAGCTGCTGATCTATCCCGATGTCGATTTCCGCCGCATCAACACCTCGATCCAGGCCTATGCGGGGCAGTACGGCAACATCGGCCGCGAGATGCAGCACTGGTTCATGGATCACTACCTCGGCGACGCGGCACTGAAGACCCATGCGCTGGTCTCGCCGCTGCTGGCCGGGGACCTGCGCGGACTGCCGACGGCCCATATCGTCACGGCCGAGTTCGATGCGCTGCGCGACGAAGGCGAAGCCTATGGCGAGCGCCTGCGCGAGGCCGGCGTGCCGGTCAGCGCGAAGCGCTACGACGGCATGATCCACGAGTTCATGCGCTGGCCCTTCGACGCCACGCGCGAGGCGCTGGCCGATGCCGCGCGGGCACTGCGGCCCACGCTGTTCGCGGCATAGCGGCCTCAGCGCGGCGGATGCTGCCAGCTCTTGTGGACGAACTCGAGGCTGTGGCCGTCGGGGTCGAACACATTGGCCGCGTAGTAGCGCGGGTCGTAGTGCAGGCGCGCCCCGGGTGCGCCGTTGTCGCGGGCGCCGGCGGCCATGGCCGCGGAATGGGCCGCGTCGACTTCGGCATGGCTCGCGGCGACGAAGCCCACGTGCACCGCCTCGCCGTTCACCGGGCCCTGCCGCAGCCAGAAGAACACGCGCCCCCGGGCGCCGAAGCCCTTCAGGTCGGGATGGCCGGGCGGGCCGTCCTTGCCCGCGTAGTCGTGCTGGTGGGCGATGCCCAGTGGCGCGAGCGCGGCGGCATAGAAGTCGATGGAGCGTTGCAGGTCGCTGACGGACAGGAAGATGTGGTCGAGCATGGGCGGCGCCGTATCAGATGTTGTAGCCGCCGGCCACCTCGATGGTCTGCGCGTTGATCCAGGCATTGTCGGCGGACAGCAGTCCCGCGATGACGCGGCCGACGTCGTCGGGCGCGCCGATGCGGCCGAGCGCGGTCTGCGCGGCGAGCAGGGTCTCGAACTCGGGGCTCTGGTCGAGCGCCTCGCTGGTCATGTCGGTTCGGATGGCGCCCGGCGACACGGCATTGGCGCGGATGCCGCGCGCGCCGAACTCCTTGGCCATGTAGCGCGTGAGCACCTCCAGCCCGCCCTTGAAGGCCGCATAGGGCGCAACGCCCGGTGTCGCGACACGCGTGGTCGCGCTGGTGAGGTTGACGATGTGGCCGCCGTCGGCCATCAGCGGCAGCAGCGCCTGGGTCAGGAAGAACGGGCCCTTGAGATGCACGTCGAGCAGGCCGTCGAACTCGGCCTCGCTGACCGAGGCGATGGGATTGAAGAGGCCGTAGCCCGCGTTGTTGACCAGCGCATCGAAGCTGTTGCGCTGCCATGTCGCTTCGAGCGTTGCCGCAACCCGGTCGCGAAAGCCGGCGAACGACGCGACCTTGCCCACGTCGAGCGCGAGCGCCGCGGCCTTGCCACCCTCGGCTTCGATCGTTCGCACGAGCGCCTCGGCGCCGGCCGCGTGGCTGTTGTAGGTGAGGATCACGCCCATGCCGCGCCTGGCGGCCTGCAGGGCCGTGCTGGCGCCGAGGCCGCGGCTCGCGCCGGTGATGATGACGATGTTCATGCGTGCTTTCGTCGAATCGGTGATGCATCGACGATAGGTGGCGGCCCGCATCGCGGCCTGCCCATTCCTGCCCCGGGCCTGCCCAGAACTGCCGCGCCGGCACGCGGGCACTTGCGGCGCACGGGGCGGTGCGATCTGATGCAGGCCATGGAAGAACAACTGGTGGAACTCCGCGACCTGGCCGCCCATGCGCGCAACCGCCTCACGGAGACCGGCATTCCGCGCGTGGCCATGGTGCAGGGGAAGATCCCCGAGCACGAGCTCAACGCGGTCTACGACCCGATGGTCAACCTGGTGCTGCAGGGCGGCAAGTCGATGACCGTGGGCGAGCGCACGCTGGACTACGGCCCGGCCACCTATTTCGTGATGTCCATCGAGCTGCCCGCGGCCGGCACGGTGCGGCCCGCGCCGGGCGGCGAGCCCTATCTCGCGGTGGCCCTGAGCCTGCAGCCGGCGGTGATCGCGGCGCTGATCGCCGACCTGCCGCCGATCGCGCTCGCGCAGAAGCCCGAGGCCGGCTTCTCGGTGGCCGCCGTCACGCCGGACCTGATGGACGCCTGGGTGCGCATGCTGCGGCTGATGCGGCGGCCCGCCGACATCCCGGCGCTGGCGCCGGTCTACGAGCGCGAGATCCTCTATCGCGTGCTGCAGGGGCCGCAGGGCGCGATGCTGCGCGGCATCGCCATGCCCGACAGCGCCCTCTCGCGCGTGAGCCGCGCGATCCAGCGGATCCGGCGCGACTTCGCGCAGCCGCTGCGCGTCGAGGCGCTGGCGCGGCAGGCCGCGATGAGCGCGTCGGCCTTCCATCGGCATTTCAAGGCCGCGACCTCGCTGAGCCCGGTGCAGTACCAGAAGCGCATCCGCCTCTTGCAGGCGCGCACGCTGCTGGTGGCGCATGGCCGGAGCGTGAGCTCGGCCGCCTTCGAGGTCGGCTACGAGAGCGCCACGCAGTTCAGCCGCGAATATGCGCGCGCCTTCGGGCTGCCGCCGGGGCGCGACGCGGAACGGATAATGGCCGGGCACGCCTGAGCGCGCACCGCGGGCTCACATCTTGTCAGTGGTCGTCCGCGCGCACGAAGGACTCGAGCACCTTGACCATGCGCGCGAGCTGCGGGCCGATGTCCTGCTCGAGCAGCTCGCGGCCGAAGCGGCTGGCCGAGCCGCCGACGTTGAAGGTCACGACGTTGCCGTCGGCCTGCCGGATGGCCGCGCCCACGCCGCTGATGTCGCTCTCCCAGCCGCGCACGACCATCGTGAAGCCGCGTTCGCGCCAGTGCGCGAGCGAGGTCTCGATGGCCTGCTGCGTCTGCGGCCAGCGCTCGCGGTCGGCCAGGCGGATCTCGCCCAGCAGCCGCTCGCGCTCCTTCGCATCGAGCGCGCAGAGGTAGGCATGGCCCATCGCCGAGCGCGCCACGGGCAGCCGTGAGCCGATGTCCAGGCCCAGCGACAGCGGCGCGCTCGAACGGCAGTTCTCCACGTAGAGCATCGACAGCCCGTTGCGGATGCCGAGCGACACCGAGGCGTCGTAGCGGTCGGCCAGGTCCTGCATGTAGGGCCGCGCGATGCGCCGCAGCTTGAGGTTCGACACCATCGTGATGCCGAGCGCGACCAGGCCGTCGCCATGCGCGTACTTGCCGGTCTCGCGCGAGTGGCGCAGGTAGCCGGCGACGACGAGGGTGTAAGCGAGCCGCGCGATCGTGGGCTTGGGCAGGCCGGTGCGGCGCGCGAGCTCGGTGCTGGTGAGCCATTTCTCGTCGGGGCCCCAGGCGGCCAGGATGTCCAGGCCGCGCGCCAGCGCGGTCACGAAGCGCGGACTGTCGGCGCCCTCCTCGAAGTCGATCTGCTTGGTGCGGCCCATGTTGGCTTTGTAAATTTAATTTCGTTGGACGGAATTATATTTTCAGCGCTTGGAAACGGTTCATGGAATTCCCTATACGAGAGAAGCGCGAGCGGAAAGATACTCGCCGGCGTTCGAAAGAACATTCCATAAATCTAATTCCGCTGAACGAAATTAAAGGATTCACGCGGAACCCATCCAACACGCAGGAGACATCTCGTGAAGTTCCATCGCCATCCGGGCCGCCGCGCCACCGTTCTCTCGCTCATCGCCGCCGCGACGCTGGCCGCATGCGGCGGCGGTGGCGGCGATTCGTCGGGCGCCAGCGCCGCGGCGCTGGCCGCCGCCATCGCCGCGCAACAGGCCGGTGCGGGCGGTGCGGGCGCCGGCAATCCCCCGGCACCGCCGCCCCCGGCGGCGCCCCAGCCCGAGGAAACGCGCGCGCAGGACAGCCGCCAGTTCACGGTCGACGAGACCAAGCTGCCGTTCGCCGCACTCTCGGGCGCGCCCGACACCGACCGCTGGTGGGGCGTGCTCGAGGGCGCGGGCTACCGCGTGGAAGTGCCGAAGAACTGGAACGGCATGCTCGTGATGTACGCGCACGGCTACGGCGGCACGGGCCCGGTGGTGAGCGTCAGCGATCCCACCATCCGCGCGCACCTGATCGGCCAGGGCTACGCCTGGGCCGCGTCGAGCTACACCAAGAACTACTACGACGTGCGCGCCGGCGTCGAGGACACCAACGCGCTCGCGCTGGCCTTCCAGCGCATCGCCTCGCAGAACGGCCGCACGCTCGATGCACCGCGCAAGACCTACATCGTCGGCCAGTCGCTCGGCGGCCACGTGGCCGCGGCCGCGGTCGACGCCGAGGCGCTGGAGACGGCCAACCACAAGGTGCGCTATGCCGGCGCGGTGCCGATGTGCGGCGTGCTCGGCGACATCGAGCTCTACAACTACTTCGGCGCCTCGCAGATCGCGGCGCAGCAGCTGGCGGGCCTGCCCGTCACCGGTTGGCCCGTGAGCAACTGGAACGACCTGCTGCCCACGGTGCGCAACGCGCTGTTCACGCGCTTCCCGAGCGCGACGACCGCGCAGGGCGAGAAGTACAAGGCCATCGTCAAGAACCTCACGGGCGGCGAGCGCCCGATGTTCGATGCCGGCTTCGCGGGCAGCATGAACGCCACCGTGTGGGGCACCTTCGGCCGCGACGGCACCATCAACGGCATCCTCAACCGCGACGGCTACGACACCACCAGCATCGTCTACCAGCTCGACAACGACCCGGCGCAGAACGCCGAGGAGATCACCTTCAACCAGGGCGCCTACCGGCTGCATGCCGACCCCGAGGCCAACCGGCTGCGGCGCGACGGCCTGCGCTGGTTCCCCAAGTCCAATGCGCGCATCGACGTGCCGGTGGTCACCATCCACACGCTGGGCGACGTCTACGTGCCGTTCAGCATGGAGCAGATCTACAAGCGCCGCGCCGATGCGCTGGGCACCTCGAAGTGGCTCGTGCAGCGCGCGATCCGCGGCATCAGCCACTGCGACTTCACGACCGAGGAACAGACCCAGGCCTTCGATGCGATGACGAACTGGGAGCAGAACGGCGTGAAGCCGGCCGGCGACGAGGTGCTCGATGCCGCGACCGTGGCGCGCGCCGACTACGGCTGCAAGTTCTCCTCGGCCAGCCGCGGCGGTTGCCCCGCGCCCTGACGGCGCCGGCGCGGCCCGTCCCGTTCGCGGGGTGGCCGCACCGCCCTTCCCGTTTTCTTCGTTCGCACGTCCTGTCATGAAACAACCCACCCTCACCCGCCGTGCGCTGCACGCCCTGCTGCTGGCCGCCGGCCTCGCCGCCGCTCCCGCCTTCGCGCAGTCCGATGCCTTTCCGGTGCGGCCGATCCGCGTGCTGATCGGCTTCACCGCCGGCGGCTCGACCGACGTGCCCTTCCGCGTGCTGGCCGAGAACGCCTCGAAGATCCTCGGCCAGCCGGTGATCATCGAGAACAAGCCCGGCGCGGGCGGCGTGCTGCCAGCGCAAACCATGCAGGCCACCGCGCCCGACGGCTACACGCTCGCGCAGGTGCCGCTGCCGGTGTTCCGGCTGCCCTACACCACCAAGCTCAACTGGGACCCGGCCAACGACCTGAGCTACGTGATCGGCCTCGCCGGCTATTCGTTCGGCCTGGTGGTGCCCGCCGATTCGCCGATCAAGTCGATGCGCGAGTACCTCGCCTATGCCAAGGCCAACCCGGGCCGCCTGAGCTACGGCACGCCGGGCGCGCTCACCACGCTGCACCTGACGATGGAAGCGATCGCGATCCAGGCCGGCGTGGAGTTCAATCACGTGCCCTACAAGGGCAACTCCGAATCGCTGCAGGCGGTGCTCGGCGGCCACGTGATGTCGGTGGCCGACACGCCGGGCTGGGGCCCCTATGTCGACCAGGGCAAGCTGCGGCTGCTGTCGACCTGGGGCGAGACTCGCTCGAAGAAATACCCGAACGCGCCCACGCTCAAGGAGTCGGGTATCGACATGGTGCAGGCCTCGCCCTTCGGCCTGGTGCTGCCCAAGGGCGCGAACCCGAAGGTGGTCGCGATCCTGCACGACGCCTTCAAGAAGGCGATGGAGATGCCCAACTACCAGGAGTCGCTCGCCAAGTTCGACATGGAGACCTTCTACATGGACAGCGCCGCCTACAAGCAGTACGCGGTGCGCACCATGAAGACCGAGAAGGCCGTGATCGACAAGCTGGGCCTGGGCACGGCGGGCGCCGCCAAATAGGCGGCCGCTCGCCGGGGCTCAGAACAGGTTGCCGACGTTGAACAGCGTCAGCAGCCCCAGCACGCCGAAGATGACGGCGGCCACGCCGTGCACCAGCCGCATCGAGACCTTGGCGGCGATCTTCTCGCCGAGGAAGACCGCGGGCGCATCGGCCAGCATCATGCCCAGCGTGGTGCCGATCACGACCTGCACCACGTCGGGATAGCGCGCGGCCAGCGCCACGGTCGCGATCTGCGTCTTGTCGCCCATCTCCGCGAGGAAGAAGGTGACGACCGTGGTGCCGAAGGCACCGAAGCGGCTCTTCGTCTTCGCGGCATCGTCGTCGATCTTGTCGGGGATCAGCATCCACGCGGCCATGGCCAGGAACGAGGCGCCGATGACCCAGCGCAGGATGTTCGGCCCCATGGCCTGGGCCACCCAGCCGCCGAGCGCGCCCGCTGCGGCATGGTTGACGACGGTGGCGGTGAAGATGCCCGCGACGATCTGCCAGGGTTTGCGAAAGGTCGCGGCCAGGATGATCGCGAGCAATTGGGTCTTGTCGCCCATTTCCCCGAGCGCGACCACGCCCGTGGATACGAGTAAGGCTTCCATGATGAAAAGAGAACTCCTGGGCCAGCGACGCGAAGACCACGCCACTTCCCGGCCCATACCGAGGTGACGTGGTCAAAGGTCTTGCCAGGCTCTGAAGCTGCTCGCGCCATGGCCGAAAGGCCAAGTGTGTTGACGCGGGCTCCTGCGTTGCGCAGGTCAGCTACTCCCCAATGACTGAGGGCGCGATCTTAGTCGTGGGCAGCGAATCGCCCGCGCCTTTTCGATGAATGTCCCCTTGTCGAGAGCGAGTTGCATTACCGCGACGGTTTCGAGGCGTCATGCGGCACGCGCCTGTTGCTCGCCGGCCAGCGCCAGTTCCCGCAACAGCGCTTGCCGCGTCGCAGCCGCCTTCTCGGCCTGCGCCTCGCGCACATGGCCGTATCCCCGGATCGACTGGGGCAGCGAGGCCAGCTTCGTCACGATGGGCAAGGTCTCGGCACGCAAGTCGGACAGGGCCACGCGCATGTCGTCTTCGTACTGCGCCAACAGCCGGCGGTCGAGTGTGCGTTCCGCCGCGTTGCGGAACGGATCGAGCCAACTTCCCCGGAGGCCGCGCATCCGCGCCATGCATTTCATCGCCAGCAGCACCCAGGGTCCCGCGTCGCCCTTGACGGGCTTGCCGCTGTGGACGTCCTTCCGCGCGAAGGGCCAGACCCCGAGGTGGAAGCGCAGCCGGATCGGGCCCTCGAACTCCTGCGCCAGTGCCGATCGAAAGTCGGGGTGCGTGAACAGGCGGGCGACCTCCCACTCGTCCTTGGTCGCCAGCAGCCGGTGGTAGTTGTGCGCCACGGCCCTGGCCAGGGCATCTCCCGCATGGAGCGCTGCTTCCAACCGACGCGCCTTCTCCACCAACGCCCTGTAGCGCTGCACATGCAGTTCGCCGCTGTGCGCGCGCAGGTGTTCGATGCGATGCGCGACGGTCTGGTCGAGTCCCCGGGTCTGCCGCGGCATGAAGGTGATGACCTGCGTCGGCTGTTCGGCCTTCAGGTGGCGCTCCACCGCCGGTCGGTCGTGGGCGACGCGTCGCCCCCAGAGGAACGCTTCCTTGTTCATGGCCACGGCCACGCCGTTGAGCTCGATGGCCCGCTCGATCGCGGCTCGTCCCAGGGGAACGAAGCCGCGCTGCCAGGCCAGGCCCAGCATGAACATGTTGATGCCGATCGGATCGCCGACCAGCGCGGTGGCCATGCGCTCGCCATCGATCAGCACGAGATCGGCCGTGCCCGCCGCGGCCTCGATGCGCTCGATCAGCATCTTCGGGTCGAGCTGCCAGTCGGGATTGCGCGCGAAGTCGCTGGTCGGCACGAGGCCGGTGCTCACCACCGCGCGGCCGCGACCGGCCGGCAGCCGTGTCAGCGATTCGTCCGAGGCCGCGACGACGAGGTCGCAACCGATCAATGCATCGGCTTCGCCCTCGGCGATGCGCGTGGCATGCAGCATCCCCGGCTCGGGCGCGAACCGCACATGCGAGGTCACGGCGCCGTACTTCTGCGAGAACCCGGTGACATCGAGGTTGGAGCTGTAGCGGCCCTCCAGATGGGCGGCCACGGCCAGGGTCTGGCCGATGGTCACCACGCCCGTGCCGCCGATGCCGGAGATCAGCACGCTGCAGGCGCGGTGCAGCGGTGCGATGTCGGGCTCGGGCAGCGCCTGCGTGTACGGGCGCGGCGATGCCGCCTGGGCCTCGACGCGCGCCGCGGCACGGCGTGGCTTTGCGCCCTCGACGCTGACGAAGCTGGGGCAGAAGCCCTCCACGCACGAATAGTCCTTGTTGCAGCTCCCCTGGTTGATGCGGCGCTTGCGGCCGAGCTCGGTCTCCAGCGGCTCGATCGACATGCAGTTCGAGGCCACGCCGCAATCGCCGCAGCCCTCGCACACGGCCGGGTTGATGAACAGGCGCCGGTCGGGATCGGGCAGCTTGCCGCGCTTGCGCAGCCGGCGTCTCTCCGCGGCACAGGCCTGGTCGTAGAGGATCACCGAAACGCCGGGGTATTCGCGGAACTCGCGCTGCACGGCGTCGAGGGCGGTACGGTGGTGCACAGCCACACCCTCGGGCAGGGTCACGTCGGCATAGCGCTGCGGCTCATCCGTCACGACCGCCATCTTGCGGATGCCCTCCGCCGCGAAGCCCGCGAGGATCTGCGGCGGGCTCAGGTTTCCCTCGACCGGCTGTCCGCCCGTCATCGACACGAAGCCGTTGTAGAGCACCTTGTAGGTGATGGGCACCTGCGCCGCGACGGCCTGCCGAATTGCCAGATGGCCCGAGTGCGCCAGCGTGCCGTCGCCGATGTTGGCGAACACATGGCGCTCGGCGGTGAAGGGTTGCTGGCCGAGCCACATCACGCCTTCGGCGCCCATGTGCGACCAGGTGGTGGTCTGCTGTGGGTTCACCAGCAGCGCCATGCTGTGGCAGCCGATGCCGGCCAGCGCGCGGCTGCCTTCGGGCACCTTGGTCGAGCGGTTGTGCGGGCAGCCCGAGCAGAAGCCGGGCACGCGGTTCGGCCCCGGCAGCTTCACGGGTGAGCTCGCGCAGGGCGCGGGCATCTCACGGCCCAGCACGCGCGCCAACACTTCGGTCACCCGTACCGGCGAGATCTCGCTGGCGTTCGGAAAGGCGACGTCGGCGGGTCCCGATTCGAAGAGCCCGCCTTCGAACAGCTTGCCCACCAGGCGCGGCGCATTCGCGCGGCCGTAAAGAATGGTGCGCACCTGGTCTTCGAGAACGGGCCGCTTTTCTTCGACCACCACGATGGTGTGCAACCCTTGTGCGAACTCGCGCACGATCTCCGGATCGAGCGGCCAGACCAGTCCGATCTTCAGCAGCTTCAGGTCGGCGAGCCCGCCCCCAACTGCTTCATCCTCGCGCCCCAGGGCCTGCAGCACGTCCTGCCAGGCCTTGCCCGCCGCGATGACGCCGACACCCGCCCCGGCCGGGTCCGCGACGATGCGGTTGAGCCGGTTCGCCCGGGCATAGGCGAGCACCGCCGCATGCTTGTGGTTGTAGAGCCGGTCCTCTTGCGGAAGCGGCATGTCGAAGCCCCGGATGTTGTAGCCCGCGCCGAACGGGTCCACCGGCCGGCTCGGTGCCTCGGGCACGGTGATGAGGGGAGCATCCGTCCCCACGTAGACCGAGCCCCCGCCCTCGACGACGTCGGTCACGACCTTCATGCCCACCCAGCAGCCCGAGAAGCGGCTCATGGCGATGCCGTGCAGGCCGTAGTCCAGCAGCTCCTGCGTGTTGGAGGGATAGAGCACCGGCATGCCGACCGCCATGAGGATCGGATCGGAGAAGTTGGCGACCGAGGAACTCTTCGCACCGTGATCGTCGCCCGCCAGGCACAGCACCCCGCCCTTGGGCGAGGTGCCGGCCTGGTTGGCGTGCCGAAGCACATCGCCCGAACGATCCACGCCCGGGCCCTTGCCGTACCAGATGCCGAACACGCCATCCACGCGAGCGCCCGGAAAAGTCCCCACGTACTGCGAGCCCCAGATGGCGGTCGCGGCCAGGTCCTCGTTCAAGCCGGAACGGAACACCACGTTGGCCGCCTTCAGCTGCTTCTCGGCGGCCCACAGCTCCATGTCGTAGCGGCCCAGCGGCGAACCGCGATAGCCCGAGATGTAGCCGCCCGTGTTCCATCCGGCCGCGGCATCGCGCGCGCGCTGCTGCAGCGGCAGGCGCACCAGCGCCTGGATGCCGGTCATGTAGACCCAGCCGTCATCGACGCCATAGCGGTCTTCGAGCGCCGCGACATCACGTACCAATGCCATGTTCAAGATCCGTCTCCTGTGGGGTTTCAGTGCTGGGCGGCCGGCACGTCGCTGCCGCTGCGGCCCGCCAGGAATTGCAGGTCGCAGCCGTCATGGGCCTGGTTGACGGTGTCGACGTACAGCCTGACGTAGCCCCGGGTGGCCGCGGCGGCGGGCGGTGTCCACGCGGCCAGCCGCTGCTGCAACTCCTGCTCGGAGACGAGCAGCTCGAGCCGCCGGGCCTCGACGTCGAGCTCGATCAGGTCGCCGTCGCGCACCACGGCCAGGGCGCCGCCCACGGCCGCCTCGGGCGACACATGCAGCACCACGGCCCCGAACGAGGTACCGCTCATGCGCGCGTCCGAAATGCGGACCATGTCCGTCACGCCCTGCTTCAGCAGCTTGGCGGGAATGGGCAGCATCCCCAGCTCCGGCATGCCCGGAAAGCCCTTGGGGCCGCAGTTGCGCAGGACCATGACCGAGTCCGCATCGATCTCGAGATCGGGATCGTCGACACGCCGGCTCAAGTCGTCCTGGTTCTCGAATACCACGGCGCGGCCTCTGTGCGTGAGCAGGCGCGGCTCGGCGGCCGAAGGCTTGATGACGGCGCCGTTCGGGCACAGGTTGCCGCGCAGGATGGCCACGCCCGAGGTCGCCATGAAGGGCTTCGCCACGCTGTGGATCACGTCCGGGTTCCAGCAGACGGCGCCGGCGTTGTTCTTGGCCAGCGTCCTGCCGGTCACGGTCAGCGCATCGCCATGCAGCAGGCCCGACTCGCACATGTCGCGCAGGATCACGGGCAGCCCGCCGGCCTCATGGAAGTCCTGCATCAGGTAGCGGCCCGAGGGCTGGAGGTTGAGCAGCGTGGGCACGTCGCGTCCGACCCGGTGCCAGTCCTCGATGTCGAGCGGGACCTCCATGCGCCGCGCCACCGCCGTGAGGTGGATGACGGCATTGGTCGATCCGCCGATGGCCGCGTTGACCGCGATGGCGTTCTCGAAGGCCTCGCGCGTCAGCACCTTGTCGAGCCGCAGCTCCTCGCGCACCATGTCGACGATGCGGCGGCCCGCCATGCTCGCCAGCACGCGACGCCTGGCATCCACGGCGGGAATCGATGCGTTGTCGGGCAGCCCGACACCGAGCGCCTCGACCATCGACGCCATCGTCGATGCCGTTCCCATCACGTTGCACACGCCCACCGATCGGGTGAGGCAGCCCTCGGCCTCCTCGAAGTCCTCGTTGACGGCACGGCCGGCGCGCAGATCCGCCGCCAGGTTCCACGCATCCTTGATGCCGAAGGACTTGCCGCGAAAGCTGCCGTTGAGCATGGGTCCGCCGGACACGCCGATGGTCGGCAGGTTGACGCTCGCGGCGCCCATCAGCAGCGCGGGCGTCGTCTTGTCGCAGCCCATCAGCAGCACCACGCCGTCGAGCGGGTTGGCGCGCAGCGTCTCTTCCACGTCCATGCTGCACAGGTTGCGCAACAGCATGGCCGTGGGCCGGGTCAGCATCTCGCCGGGCGAGATGACCGGGAACTCCATCGGCACGCCGCCCGCTTCGAGGATGCCTTCGCGCACATGCTGCGCCAGCTCGCGGAAGTGCGAGTTGCACGGCGTGAGATCGGACCAGGTGTTGCAGATGCCGATCACGGGTCGCCCGTCGAAGTGATCCATCGGCACGCCGCGGCTGCGAACCCAGCCCCGGTTCGCGAAGTTCCTCGCGCCCCGGCCTTCGAACCAGGCCTGCGACCGCAGCCTGCGCTTTTCTTCATCGGACATACGCTTGTTCTCCTATCGTTATCACAGGGAGTGGGCAGATCGCATCCGCCGCTCCAGCACGGCCAGCACCGGTGCCAGCAGCACCACGATCAGCAACGGTGCCGCCGCGGCACACATGGCGACCTTCACGCCCATCTGTTGCGCCAGCAGCGCCGCGGCGATCAGCGGCGCGGCGCTGCTGCCGAAGCGCGAGACCGCCCCCTTCCAGCCGACCGCGGCGCTGCGCAGCGTGGCCGGATAGACGATGGGCGTGATGATGTTGAGCGACTGGTAGGTGCCGACGACGAAGAAGCCGGCGCTGACGATCACGGCGATGAAGCCCGCGCTGCCGAACGGGAAGACGCCGAGCCCGGCCAGCGACAGCGCGCCCAGCAGCGCATACACGGCGGTCACGGGATAGCGCCCGAAGCGGTCGATCACGAGGCCTGTGGACAGGCCGGCGGCGATGGATGCCAGCCCGGCCATCGATGCGTAGGCCGCATAGCTGGCGACCGGCACGCCCCCGAATTCATGGAAGAAGGCCGCGCCGATGCCGAACAGGTTCACGGCGATCTGCCCGCAGATGCAGGAGAACCAGAGCACCGCGGTGAAGAGCGCGCGGCGGTCGCCGAAGATCTCGACGATCGAGATGCGCGCGCCGGTTCGCCGCTGCGGTCCGCGAAGCCTGGTGCCGGCATCCACGGCGATGCCCAGCTTGCGCAGCGCCTTGAAGATGTCGGTCGGCTGTGCGCCGGTGCGCGCCAGATGCAGCGGCGACTCCGGCATCCACAGCACGATCGGCACGATCATCAGCAGCGGCGCCAATGCGCCGATCAGGTACATGCCCTGCCAGCCGATGCGATCGAGCGCGAGGGCCACGAGCCCGCTGGCGCCCACGGCGCCGATGGCCACGCCGGCATAGACGATGCCCACCATGGTCGAGCGACGCTTGACGGACGAGATGTCGGCCACCAGGCTGGCAGCGGCAGGCAGCAGGCCGCCGCCCAGCATGCCGGCGATGAAGCGCGTTGCCCCGAAGGTGGCGATCGAGCCGGCGAACACGCTCTGCAAGGTGGCGACCGAGAACAGTGCCAGCAGTGCGATCAGCATGCGCTTGCGGCCGAAGTGATCGGCCAGCGGCGACAGCAGCAGGCCACCGATCGCCTGCCCCATGGGCTGCAACGCGAAGGCGCCGGTCAGGCTGGCGGTCGGCACGCCGAGCGTCGATGCGATAGCGGGCAGCATCTGGCCGGTCACCGCCAGGTCGTAGCCGTCGATCAGCAGCACGAGGAACAGCGTGGCCACGGTGAGCACGTGGCCGCGCCGCACGGGCGAGGCGTCCAGCAGGCCGCCGAGGTCGATCCTGTCATTCATGGCGGGGCGCTTCAGATGCCCAGCTGCCGGGCCGCCAGGTCCTTGAGGATTTCCTCGGAGCCGCCGCCGATCATCATCACCTTGGCTTCGCGATAGATGCGTTCGGAGCGGGTGCCGCGCATGTACCCCATGCCGCCGAGGATCTGCACCGCCTGATCGGCGCAGAACTGCATGGCCTGCGTCGAAAGGATCTTCGCCATGCAGGCGCGCGCCACGAGCTGCTCGGGATCGCCATGCCGGTGCTCGAGCCGCCAAGCCAGCTCGTAGACGAGCGCGCGGGCGGCGTCGATCTTCAGCGCCATGTCCACGAGCTTGTGGCGAATGACCTGCCGCTGCGCGAGCGGTTGCCCGAAGGTCACGCGGTCGCGCGCCCAGGCCAGGGCCTCGTCGAGACAGGCCTGCGCGAAGGCGCAGGCGGCGGCCGACATCGACAGCCGCTCGCTGTTAAAGTTGGTCATGAAGACCTTAAAGCCCTGGTGCTCGGTGCCCAGCAGATGGCCGACCGGCACGCGCACGTCGTCGAAATGCAGATGCGCGGTGTCGGAGCACCACCAGCCCATCTTCTTGAGCGGCGTGCGCGTGAGTCCGGTCGAATCGGCATCGACCAGCAGGGCCGACACGCCCGCGGCGCCCTTCGAGCCCGCATCGGTGCGCACGGCCACGGTGATGAAGTCGGCGCGCATGCCGGAGGTGATGAAGGTCTTCTCGCCGTTCAGCACATAGTGCTCGCCCTCGCGCCGCGCGGCGCATTTGAGCGATGCAACGTCGGAACCGCCGCCGGGCTCGGTGACCGCCAGCGCGGCGATCTTGTCGCCGGCGAGCACCGGCGGCACCACGCGCCGCTTGAGTGCTTCGCTGCCATGCGCGGCCACGGGTGGCAGGCCGATGGTGTGCGACAGCAGCGAAGCCTGCACGCCGCCGCAGCCCGCGCGCGCCACCTCCTCGATCGCGACGAGGTAATGGAAGATGTCGGCCGCCGTGCCGCCGAGCGCTTCGTCGTAGCCGATGCCGAGGGCACCCAAGGCACCGAACTTGCGATAGAGCTCGCGAGGAAAGGTTTCGGCCTCGTCCCAGTCGTTCGCGAAAGGGACGATCTCCCGGTCGACGAATTCGCGCAGCGTCGATCGGAAGACTTCATGCTCGGCGCTGAAGTAGTGAGGGAGTGGGCGTGTTTCGATCATCGTGCCCCATCTTCTTGCGGTGAGAGATGGCCGTCTTGCGCCGAACGGCTGGCGTGTTCGACGCCAGGTCGAAGGCCGATGGCTAGAGCGCCTGCGCAATGATGCGCAGCTTGCGCGATCCCGCGATGATGTCCCGGGGCTTGAGCCCGTAGACCTGGCGGATCGAATGGCTGAAATGCGTCGAATCGGGATAGCCGATGTCGAGCGCGACGTCGACCAGGCTGGCGTCCGTGTGCACGTGGTGCAGCAGGCTGCGGGCCCGCTTCCAGGCCCGCACGTTGCGAAACGGAATGCCCACCTCTTCCTTGAACAGATGGCGAAAGCGCGAGATCGACAGGTTCACGCGCGAAGCGCACTCGTCGGAGGCGACGGCACCGGTCGGATCGGCCTTGATGCGCTCCAGCACGCTCGCGATGCGCTGGTCGAGCGCGCGCGCGGGCAAGGCCGCGCCGAAAAAGCTCCGGTCGAAATCGCACGGGCGCAGGTCGAGCGCGCCGTCTTGCGAAGCCAGCCGGCGATGGACCTCGCGCACATGCGTCGCGAAGTCGGGTGCATGCACCGCGCCGCACAGGCGCAGCAGCGGGGGCAGTGCGCTCGTTTCGACCGTCTCGGGCTCGATCAGCACGATCAGCACGTTGCGGCCCTCGCAGGCGATCTCGTAGGGAACGTAGGGCTGGACGATCGCGACTTCGGTCGCTTGCCACTCGCCACCTTCGAGCCGCACGCGCAGTCGGCCATCGATCGCGACGTACGCGACGAGGGCCCCTTGCGTGTGCAGGCTTCGGGCGCCGAGAAGACCGGCATAGAAGAGACGGTCCTTCGTGATCCACATGACGCGGTCGGCGCTGGTGCAGCGCCCGGGCACGAAGGCGTCGTCGGCATCCGTCATGTCGCGTCCGCGCTCTTGCGATCCAGCGGGCTCAAGCACCCTTGGTGGGAATGATGGGCAACAGGATGAAGGGCTCGTTGCCTTTGTCGAAGTGCAGCGTGTTCTCGCCGCCGAAGACCTCGGGCGGCCGGTCCTGCGGATTCGCGTGGCGGAACGGGCCGACGCCCGTCATCGGATAAGGCTGGTCCGAGAAGCCGGCATCGCCGAGTCCGTGGTCGTAGTCGCAGCCTCGAATGTTGAGGGCCAGCGTGTAGCCCGGCGGAATCACGATGGAGGTCGGCAGGATCTCGATGTCGAGCACGACCGGCTCGCCCGGCACGAGCGGCTGCAGCTCGTCGTGCGTGTGGTACGGGCGGTAGGGCAGCGACTTCGCCGCGTCGAGCTTGCGGTGCGAGGCGCGCAGCCATCCCAGCGCGATCGGCACGCGCGGATCGTTGGAGCCGACGAACAACACCTCCTTGCCGTCCGGTGCGTAAAGGCGCAGCGCCAGGAAGAGGTCGGCATCCGCGGTCCTGGAAGACACCACGAGCCGCGCCGCGATCGGGCCGGTGATCTCGATCTCCTCCTTGGCCGGCGGCAGCTTGAACATGAGCCCTTCGCCCATCGCCTGGTAGGCGATGCTGGCGCCGGTGGCCGGCGTGGTGCCCAGGGCGCGGGTGGCGGGCTCGAGGTAGTACTTCGTCCACTGCGTGCGGGCCAGCGGCCATTCCTGCTCGTCGCGGATCGTGAAGTGCTCGCCCGGCCGGCGGATCTGCAACTGCACCGGCGGCTGGCGGTCCCAGCCCGTGTCCTTGCCTTGCAGGAAGTGGGCGAGGAAGCGCTTCTGCAGCGCAAGGCCCTCGGCCCGGTAGAACGGGCTGAAGTGGCTGTTGCCATGCACCTCCAGCCACTTCTGGCTCGAGCCCGCGTCCAGATAGCCTTCGAAATTGCCGCGCGGATGCACGCCCATGCCGCCCCAGTTCGCGGCCGACAGCAGGGGCACCTCGATGCGGCTCACATCGGGCTTGCGCGAGGAATAGAACGCGTCGTCGAGCGGGCGGTTCAGCGACTCGTTCGCCATCTTCGGCGCGCGGTTCGCCGCCAGTTCCTCGTCCGACAGCGTTTGCGGACCGCAGACCAGCTCGCCGTTGTTCGGATTGCGCGCGCCGCGCTCGCCATAGCCGTGCTGGATGCGCAGCACCTGGCGCTCGTACCAGCCTTCCCCGAACTGCGAGTAGATGCCGCCGTGTCGCGCCGCGTCCCGATAGCGGTCGACGAAGCCTTCCCAGACGCAGATGGCGGCGAGGTGCGGAGGCCGCAGCGCGGCGACGTACCACTGGTTGCTCGCGTAGTACGAGATGCCGTTCATCCCGATCTTGCCGTTGCTCCAGGGCTGTGCCGCCGCCCATTCGATGCATTCGTAGATGTCCTTCGTCTCCTGTTCCGAGGTCGGGTCGAGCACGCCCGGCGAGCGGCCCGCGCCGCGGCTGTCGACGCGGATGCAGATGAAGCTGTCCGGCACCCACTTCTCGGGATCGACGACCTCCCAGTTCATGTACTTGTTCGACGAGCCTTCGGCGATGTCGGGGAAGTCGCGCACCATGCGGTCGTACGCGCTCTTGTAGCCCACCTGCATGGGCACGCCCTTGCCATAGGCGCCGTAGGAGATCAGCGCCGCATGACGGCCGGACTCCTGCGGGAGGAAGACGTCGGCGCGCAGCACGACGCCATCGCTCATCGGAATCGGCACATCCCAGAGGATGCGCATGCCGTCGGCATGGACGGCCTCGGGCATGTCGTTGGAGAGCGCGCCGTCGGCGCGGTTCGGGTTCGCTTGGTTCATGGTGATCTTTCCTTCTGAAACTCAACTGATCTGGATGCCCAGCGGCGGCAGGATCCTGGCGAAGCGATCGATCTCGGCATCGACGAAGGCCTTGAAATCGCGCGGCGCCGTCGCCTCGAGCACGCCGCCGCCGTCCTGGATGTACTGCCGGTACTTCGGGTCCTGGCCGAGCCTGGCGAACATGGCGTGCAGCGAATTGGCCGTGGCTTCGTTCATGTTCTTCGGGCCCCAGATGCCCGACCAGGCGGGGATGTCGGGCACGTCCAGCCCGAGCTCGGCAAAGGTGGGCGTGTCGGGAACGATCGGCGAGCGCACGCTGCCCGAGAGCCCCAGCGCGCGCATCTGCCGGCCCTGGATCCAGCCCTGCGCGGAGACTGGCGCGAGGAAGGTGCAATCGACGACGCCCGAGACCAGGTCGTTGCTGGGCGCGCCCTTGTACGGGACATGGACCAGGTCCACGCCGACGTTCTTGCAGAACAGCGAGGCCATGATGTGGGTGGGATTGCCCAGGCCCGAGTTCGCGATGGTGAGCTTGCCCGGCGATGCCTTCGCGGCATCGATGAACTGCTGCAGGGTCTTGAAGCGCGAGTTCGCGCCCACGAGCAGCGCCCATCCGTAGTAGGTGGCGAAGCGGGTGATGGGCGTGAAATCCGACTTCGAGTCGAAGGGCAGGTTCTTGTAGAGCACCGCGTTGGTCGTGTGGCCCGCGGAGTTCAGCAGCACCGTGTTGCCATCGGGCTTGGAGCGCGACACGTCCAGCGATCCGATCACCGCGCCCGCGCCGGGCTTGTTGTCGATGATGACGGTGCGCCCGCTCGTGGTCTCGAGGGTGTGCGCCATCAGCCGGCCGGTGACGTCCATGCCCGATCCCGCGGGAAAGGGAACGACGATGCGCAGCACATCCGACTTGGCGGGCTGGGCCATCGCCGGCAAGGCGCTGCCGAGTGCCGCGCTGAGGAGGGTCCTGCGATTGATGTTGCTCATTGCTTTGTCTCCGGATTTGTTGTTCGAGGTGCCGCTTCGCGCATCGGCGCTCGGTGCGCTGCTAACGCGGCGAGAACGAGGTCGGCTTGAGGATCTGCGATTCCTGCTGCCGCAAGGCGCCCAGCTCCTTCGAACGGGCCCTGTATTCCTGCCAGGCCGGATCGGCCTCCATGGCCGAGCGCCGTTGCTCGCGGTCGGCCAGGCTCGCGAATCGCCACAGGTGCACGATCTGGTTGAGCGGGCCGATCTCGCTGACGTAGAAGCCGACCAGGCCTCCGAGGTACTTGTTCTGCAGCGGCAGCGCCATGCGCTCGTAGAGCTGCAGGAAGTCGGCGGCGCGCCCGGGTTCGGCGGTGTAGGTCCTGAGCTCGAAGATCATGGCTGCGCCTCGTTCTCCACGGGGTTCGACAGCACGCCGATGCCTTCGATCTCGATCTCGATGGTGTCGCCGGCCTTCATCCACACGGGCGGCTTGCGCGCATAGCCGACGCCCGCGGGCGTGCCCATCACGATCACGTCGCCCGGCTCGAGCGTGAGCGCCTCGGTGAGCAGGCACAGCGTTTCGGCCACCGGGAACAGCATCTGTGCGGTGTTGCTGCTCTGCATGACCGTGCCGTTGAGGCGCGACTCGATCTTCAGCCCCGCGGCACCGGGCGGCAGCTCGGACGCGGGCACCAGCCAGGGCCCGAGGGCGCCGGTGGCGTCGAAGTTCTTGCCGATGGTCCATTGCGCGGTCTTGCGCTGATAGTCGCGCAAGGTGGCGTCGTTGAAGCAGGCATAGCCGGCCACGGCCTCGAGCGCATCGGCCTCGCTCAGGTGGCGCGAGGTCCTGCCGATCACCACGGCCAGCTCGGCCTCGAAGTCGAGGTGGCTCGAGACGCGCGGCCGCTGGATCGCCGCGCCATGCGCCACGAGCGAGGACGCGCCGCGCAGGAAGAAGCTCGGGTAGTCGGGCCGCTGGTTGCCGCCTTCGGCGGCGTGGTCCGCGTAGTTGAGCCCCAGGCAGATGATCTTGCCGGGGCGTGGCACCACGGGCAGCAGCCTCGCGGCATCGAGCGGGATGCGGGCCGTGGCGGGCGCGGAAGCAGCCTCCTTCGCGGCGGCGGCAAAGCCGGCCGCGCCGCGGCTGCAAAGGGCCACCATGTCGCCGGGCAGGGTGACGATGGCGCCATCGACGACCGCGCCCAGGCGCGGCGTGGGATCGGAGTCGGTATGGAAAGTGACGAAGTTCATGGGCTTGCGAGAGGACGGGGATCGATCAGGAGGTTTTCAGCCCGGCGCCGACCGAACGCATCAGCGCATGCAGCGCGCCATGGCCCTCGAAGCCGATGCCGGGCCGCTGCGGCGGATGCACGAAGCCGTCCTCGACCCGCGTGTCGTCGGCAAAGCCGCCGAAGGAGCCGAACACGCCGGGATAGGCCTCGCAACCGCCCAGGCCCAGGCCGGCCACCAGCGCCAGCGACATCTGGTTGCCACCGTGCGGGAAATGGCTACCGGGCCCCCAGCCCTGCGCCTCGAGCGCCAGCGCCATGCTGGCGAAAGCATGCAGGCCGTACGACTGCGGCGGGTCGACCTGGATCAGGTCCTTCCCGCTGCGCCAGCCACCGAGGCGCACGAGGTTGGTCACCTCCTGGTTGCCATAGAGGTTCTCGCCGACCGCGAGCGGTGGCGCGTACACCGAGGCCAGCTCGGCCATCAGCGCATAGTCGTTGGGATCGCACGGCTCCTCGAACCAGCGCAGGTCGTACGGCGCCAGCGCCTTCGCATAGACGAGCGCCTCGTCGCGCTGGAACTTGCAGTTGGCATCGACCGCGAGGTGGCTGCTGTCGGGCAGCACGCCGAGCGCGCAATCGATCCGGCGCAGGTCCTCATCGAGCGATGCGCCGCCCACCTTGATCTTCACGTGGGTGTAGCCGGCCGCCTGGTGGCCGCGGATCTCGTCGGCCACGTCCTGCGGCACGCCGCCCGGCCGGTACCAGCCGCCGCCCACGTACACGGAGACCTTGCGCTGCATGGTCCCGCCGCGATAGCGCCGCGCCAGCACCTCCGCGGTCGGAAGGTCCTGCGCCTTGCCGATGGCATCCCACAGCGCGGTCTCGATGGTGCCGATGGCGATCGAGCGCTCGGCATGGCCGCCCGGCTTCTCGCCGACGAGCATCGCCGCCACGGCCCTGGCCGGATCGAGCACGCCATCGGCGTCGAGCAGCGACTCGGGCCGGGCCCGCAGCAGCCGCGGGAAGAAGCGCTCGCGCATCGGCTGCCCGCAGGCGTAGCGGCCGGTGGAGTTGAACGCGTAGCCGGTGACCGGCGTCGCGCCGCTGCCCGGGTCCAGCCGTACCGCGACGATCGAGGTCGTCATCTCGGCGAAGGAGAACACGGCGTTGCGCATGGTGCTCTGCACCGGAAAAGCCGCTTCCTGGAGGTCGATGATCCGCATGGTGCTTTCTGTGTGTCCTGAACTTCTTGGGCGGGTGGTCTCAGCGCGACGGCTCGATGCCGGCCGCCCGGATGAACTTGCCGTAGCGCGCCTGTTCCTCGTCGATGTGCTTGCGGAAGGCTTCCGGGCTGGCCGGTGCCGCGGGCAGGAAACCCATGGCCAGCAGCCGCTCGCGCGCCTCGGGCTGGCGCAGCACCTCGCCGACATCGGCGTTGATCTTTTGCACGATAGCCGCGGGCGTGGCGGCCGGCGCCACGAAGCCCAGCCAGGCGCCATAGCGGAAGCCCGGGAAGCCGGACTCGGCCATGGTCGGAACCTTGGGCAGCACGGCCAGCCTTTCCGAGGTACCGACGGCCAGCGGCACGAGCCGGCCCGACTGCAGGAACGGCAGCACGGCCGAGACGCCGGCGAACATCACCTGCACCTGGTCGCCCACGACCGCCGTGGCGGCTTCCGCCGCGCCCTTGTAAGGCACGTGCAGCATCCGGATGCCCGCGCTGCGCATCAGGATCTCCATCGGGAGATGCTGGGCGCTGGCGACGCCGCTGGAGCTGAAGTTGATCTCGCCGGGCCTGGCCTTGGCGGCCTCCACCAGCTCCTTGACCGAACGCACCTTGAGGCTGGGCGACGCGACCAGCACGAAGGGGGTTTCGCCGATCAGCGCGATCGGCGCGAAATCCCTGAGGGGGTCATAGGGCAGCTTGGCGTACAGCGCCGGGTTCGCCGCCAGCGTGGTGTCGTTGGGCACCAGCAGCGTGTAGCCGTCGGCGGGTGCGCGGGCGACCTGCTGCGCGCCGATGATGCTGTTGGCCCCGACCTGGTTGTCGACCACGGTGCCCTGGTCCCAGCGTTGCGCGAGCTTGCCCGCCATGAAGCGCGAGGCCATGTCCGCGCCCGCGCCGGCCGCGAACGGCACGACGATGCGCACGGGCTTCTCGGGATAGTCGGCGTGGGCCGGGGTGCCCAGTGCAAGCACGGACAGCGCCAGGGCTGCGCAACGCAACGCGGTCTTGATCATCCTTGTCTCCATCTTTCTTGTCTGGCTGGCGGGCCCTGCGATCGCGCCCCGTCCGGCAGGCGCAATTCTGGAGGGGTTGATACCAACGCAAAAGAAGAGATTTCAGCTGCCATCCATCTAAAATTTAGCTGGAACGGCTCTGGAGACGAAACATGGATCTGCGGCAGGTGCGCTACTTCCTGACGGTGGCGGAGAAGGGAAGCATCAGTGCCGCCGCGGCGGTATTGCACGTGGCGCAGTCCGCGATCAGCCGACAGATGCGCCTGCTCGAGGAAGACCTGGGCGGCCCCCTCTTCCACCGGAGCATCGCGGGGGTGCAGCTCACCGACAGCGGCCTGATGTTCCTGGAACGCGCGCGCTTCATCCTGCGCGAGGTGGAGAGCACGACCCTGGACGTCTCCAACTTCAACCGCGGCATGCGCGGCTTTCATCGCGACGTGCGCGGCACGGTGCGGATGTCGTCGGCGCCCACGGTCGGGCAGGCGATCCACGGCCGCCTCGCGCTGGACTTCCGCCAGCGCTTTCCGCAGGTCCGGCTGGAGCTGACGGAAAGTCCCACCGACGACGCATTGCATCGGCTGACGGCCGGCACCATCGAACTGGCGATCGTGTCGAATCCCGGCAACCAGGAGCACGTCCATTTCACGCCGCTCGCGCGGCAGGAAATCGCGGTCTTCTGTCTTCCCGGCTCAAAGCTGGCCGCGCGTTCGAGCGTTCACGCACGCGAGCTGCGCAAGCTGCCGATCATCATTTCGCTGGGCCTGCGGCACAGCCTCGAGACCGAACACGGGGTGATGCAGCCGGTCATCCAGATCGACGGCAACGAAGGGGCCGCGCAACTCACTCGGGCGGACCTCGGCGTTGCCGTGCTGCCGAAATCCGTGGTGCGAACCTCGAGCATCTGGCAAGGCCTCGTGGCCGTGCCGGTGCGCGGCTTCTCGGTGGCCCGCATGCTCGCGGTGGCCAAGGGGCGGCCGGTCAGCCTGGCCGCGAAGGTCTTTCGCAGTGCCGTCGAGGAACAGATGGCGCTTTGCGTGGGGGAAGGACTCTTCCTGCCACCGTGACGCGAATCGGCCGCCAGAGGCCGATTCCGCCTGCCGTTCTCAGCCCGCGATCGAAGGCAGCGACGCGCCCTGCGGCGCGATGCGCGGCCCCACCACGATGCGCTGCGGTCGCTCCGCGCGCGGCGTCACGGGCAGCGCCTCCGGCCGGACGGCGGGCATCGTTGCGGGCGTGCCGAGCGCGCCCCACAGCGCAGCAAAGCGCACATCGGCTTCCTTGCGCAGCCGCGCGATCTGCTCGATGTCGGTGGACGCCGGCTTCAGGCGCCCTCCGCGCGTGCGCTGGTGCAGGCAGTGGATGGCCGCCTGGGCCTCGTCCTCCGCTCCCACCCAAGCCGCGAAAGCGGCATCCCGGTCGTCTTGCATGGCTTGGTCCTCAACAGTGAGCGTGATGGTGGGAGAAAGTGATGGCGCGGTCCGATCGCGCGCTGGACGACGCTATCGATTCCAGGCGCCGCTTCCTGTAGGCCAGCGCCGCCTCGCCTTGCCGGCCAGGGACCGTCGGCCCTGAATCCTGGTCGCGCCGACGGCGCCGTGTCAGGCCGGGCGACAGCGTGTAGGCATGGACTGATTGCGCGGGCCCCGAAGGCCTGTGACTATTTTTTCGGCACCGGGCTCCCGCGCCCCGCGCGCCACCCGGACCGTTCCGTGCACCCGCCCGGATTCCCTTCACGAAGACCTCGAGGACAAGCATATGACCCAGTTGAGCGTCGACCTCTACCAAAGCAGCACCGACCCGCAGAAATTCCTGGCCCTGCCGGCCGGCACCGACCCCACCGAGGTCACGGGGCCTATGGTCTTCGACCAGGACTATGCGCAGGTCGTGCGCTACCAGCAGGCCTTCGAGTTCGATCCCTCGGAGTCTTATGCGGGCGTCAACGCCGCCAAGATCGCGGCCGACATCCTGACCGTGAAATGGTCGACCTACCATCGCGAGCCCGTGCCGAAGGGGGGTGGGCGGCAAGGCTGAGCCGTCCGTCTCAGGTGCTGCCGATCCGCCGGGCCTCGGCCTCGATCACGAGCCGGTCGATGCGCTCGTCGGGCAGGTTGACCAGCAGTTCCACATGCCGGCGGATCGCATGCATGGTTTGCACGAAGGCGTCGTCGCCGAGCTCGTTGCCCGGCGCGCGCGGATCGGGATGCGACCAGTGCGCTGAGGCGGGCTGGCCGGGCCAGACCGGGCAGGTCTCGCCCGCGGATTCATCGCAGAGCGTGACCACGAGGTCCATGTGCGGGGCCGAGGCCGCGCCGAATTCTTCCCAGCTCTTGCTGCGCAGTCCTTCGGTCGGCAGACCCGCGCCACGCAGCGCCTCGAGCGTGCGCGGATCGGCCTGGCCGTCGGGCGTGGGCGCATGGCCTGCGGAATGCGCGACGAAGCGGCCTTGGCCGAGCTGGCCGAGCAGCGATTCGGCGATCAGGCTGCGCGCGGCGTTGCTGTTGCAGAGGAACAGGACGTGGACGGGATGGCCAGAATTCATGGCGTGACGCGAGGCCGCGCGTCGCGGCCCGGTTTGTTGCGGACCCGGGCATTGACGCCGCTTCCGATGACGCACGCATGACAGCCCCGCGCCGGCGTGTGTAGTGCCGGCGTCACCTTCGCTGCGCACGATGGCGTCTTTCTCCACCTCACCGAAAGCACCGCATGTCCAACGACGCCAAGCTCATCGCCGCCGCCGAACTCGCCGACCACTACATCGAGATCATCCTGTCGGAAGAACCGGCCCTGCTGGTCGAGAAGATCGCCGACCAGGGCGCCAAGGACATCGCCAAGTCGGCCAAGGCGCTGGCCGAGTTCCGCCTGCAACTCGCGAAGGCACTGGCCGAGCAGCCGATCCCCGAGTACTTCGAGGAATCGGAAGAGGAAGAGGAGGAGTCGGAGGAAGAGTCCGCCGAAGACGGCAAGGACGAGCACGCCGACAAGTAAGCGACCCGCTCCGGCACTCCTCAGCCGCCCACGAGGCTGTCGAGCGCCGATGCGCGCCGCGCGGCGCCTTCGCGCGCGGCCGGCGCGAACTCGATCAGCGCGCCATGCGTCTTCGCGAGGTCCGGCGCTTCGGGCGACGGCGTGGCCGCGGTGTGCAGCACCAGCGCATACGGCCCCTCCCCGCGCGCGCTGAGCCGCTGCTCCACCGCGCGGCCGATCGGCGTGGCGGCATCGGTCTTCGCGCTGGCGCGCGGCGACGAGAACACCAGCGCGCTGCCGCCGAGCGCGATCACGGCCAGCCGCACGCCGCTGCCCGGCAGCGCCACGGCTTCGCCGACATGCACCGCCACCTCGCCATGCCCGTCGCCGAGCAGCGCGCGGTAGCGCTCGAGCGTGGCGTCGAGGTCGTGCACCGCGAGCGCCAGGCTCGCGACGCCGAGCGCGCCATTGGGATGCGTGCGCGCGTCGCCCTCGGGCACGCGCAGCGCGCGCGGCGTGAGGTCGCCGCACAGGAAAGGCAGGTCGGCCGTCGCGGGCCGCGCGATCTGCCAGCGCAGGCGTTCGCCGTCGGGGCGCACGCGGCCGCCATCGACCGGCCCCTCGAGCGCCAGGCCGCGCGCCCTGGCCTCCTCGACGGTGACCGCGGTGCTGCGCGGCAGCAGCGCGAAGTCGACGATGCCTTCGCCATGGCGCTGCAGCAATTGCCACCAGCGCTCCTCGGGCGAGGGCGCGCGCCACGCGATCAGCTCGAAGTAGCTGCCGTCCTGGAACACCACCAGCGCGTTGTGCGTGGTGCGGCCCGGATGGTCGCCGCCGCGCAGCACGTGGAAGCCGAGCGCCGCGTAGTCGGCGATGGCGCTCTCGAGGTCGTGCACCGCGATGACGATGTGGTCGAGTTTCAATGACATGGTCGTGTGTTCTCCCGTGGGGGGTGTGCGAGGTTCAGGAGACGGTGCGCGCGGCGCCGTCGCCGCCCAGGTAGGCATCGCGGATGCGCGGGTCGTCGAGCAGCGCGGCGGCCGGGCCCGAGAGCACGATGCGCCCGGTCTGCAGCACGTAGCCGTGGTGCGCGATCTGCAGCGCGAGGCTGGCGTTCTGCTCGACCATGAAGACCGAGACGCCCTGGGCATTGATGCGCGCGATCAACTCGAGCACCTTGTCCACGTACAGCGGCGACAGGCCCATGGTCGGCTCGTCCATGCAGATGAGCTGCGGGCGGCCCATGAGCGCGCGCGCCATCGCCACCATCTGCTGCTCGCCGCCCGAGAGCGTGCCGGCCTGGAAATCGATGCGCTCGGCCACGCGCGGGAACAGCTCGAGCATGCGCTCGAGGTCCTCGGCCACCGCGCGGCGGTCGTTGCGCGCATAGGCACCCATCAGCAGGTTCTCGCGCACGGTCATCGCCGGGAACAGCCGGCGCGCCTCGGGCACCGAGCCGATGCCCTGGCGGATGATCTGCGGCGTGCTCAGGCCCAGCGTCGAGACGCCGTCGAACAGCACCTCGCCCGAACGCGGCTTGAGCAGGCCCAGCACGATCTTCATGGTGGTCGACTTGCCGCTGGCATTGCCGCCGAGCAGGCTCACGATCTGGCCCTTGCGCACCTCGATGTCGAGGTCGAAATGGGCCTGCACCGGGCCGTAGAAGCTGTTGACCTTGCGCAGCTGGAGCAGCGGATGAGCGGTGGTGCGGGCCGCGGGGCCAGCGGGCGGCACGGCCGGCGCGGCATGGTCCTCGTCGCGGCCGTCTCCCCACAACGGCGACGGCGGCAGCCCCGTGCGAGCGACGGTGGCGATCATGCGGGCACCGCCTCGGGCCGTGCCCGACCCACCTGCCCCACCTGCCGGTGGCCGAGGTAGGCCTCGATCACCGCGGGGTCGTTGCGCACGTCGTCGGGCCGGCCCTCGGCGATCTTGCGGCCGTCGTCGAGCACGGCCACGCGGTCCGACAGCTGCATCACGAGGTCGAGCTTGTGCTCGATCAGCAGGATGGTCTGGCCGCGCGCCTTCAGGCCGCGGATGATCTCGAGCATCTCGGCGGTCTCGCTCTCGTTCATGCCGGCCGTGGGTTCGTCGAGCAGCAGCAGCCGGGGCTGGAGCGCGAGCGCGCGCGCGATCTCCACGCGGCGGCGGTTGGCGTACGAGAGGCTGTAGGCCGGGTGATCGACGCGCGGCGCCAGCCGTTCGCCGAACAGCGCGACGATCTCGAGCGCCTCCCGGCGCAGCGTCTCCTCCTCGCGCCGCACGGCGGCGGGCTGCACCAGCGCGAGCGCCAGTTCGGCCAGCGCGCCCAGGCCCGGCACGCCGCCCACACGCGGCTTCACGGCGCGCAGCCGGGTGTGCGCGCCGACCAGCACGTTGTCGAGCACCGAGAGGTTGGCGAACACGCGCCCATGCTGGAAGGTGCGCGCCAGCCCGCGCGCGGCGAGCTGCTGCGCGGGCAGGCCCGTGATGTCCCGCCCCTCGAACAGCACCTGCCCTTCGTCGGGCCGGTCCAGGCCGGTCACGAGGTTGAATAGCGTGGTCTTGCCGGCCCCGTTGGGCCCGATCACGCTGAGCAATTCGCCCTCGCCCACGTGCAGGTCGATCGCGTTCACGGCCGTGAGGCCGCCGAAGCGGCGCACCAGGCCGCGGATCTCAAGCAGCGACGGCATCGCCCGCTTCCTGCGGCGCGCGGGCGGCCTGCGCCTTCGAGTTCACGAGCTTCACCTCGGCGCGGATGGTCTGCGGGTTGCGCAGCAGGTTGAGGATCGGGCAGTTGCGCTCCACTGCCTCGAACAGCGCGTCGATCTCGGCACGGCTCGCGGGCGAATCGATGTGCACCGTGTAGCCGATCTGGTGCGGCCAGATCGGCGTGCTCTCGTGGCCCGGCTTGCCGCCGCGCGGATCGATGAGGCCCGTGACCTCGACCTCGAGGCTTTCCAGCGGCACCTGGCGCTCGGCCGCCTGGATCAGGAAGATGTGCGTGACGCAGGTGCCCAGCACGCCGAGCTGCAGCTCGGGCGAGCTCGGGCCGAGGTCGTAGCCCGCGAAGTTCGGCGGGCTGTCGCTGATGACCTGGTGGTCACGGATGCGCAGCCGGCGCACGCCGCTGCGGCCCTCGGCCTTGACGCTGGCCTTCAGTTGCAGCGGCTGCGCGCTGCCCGCGTCGACGGCGGCATTGCGCGCCAGCACGGCGGCGCGCTTCTCGGCGAGGTAGTCGTTGAGATGGCTCATGGTGTGGTTCCTTCTTCAGACGGTGCCCAGCAGGCCTTGCGGGCGGAAACGGATCAGCAGCAGCAGCGCGACGCCGTAGATCAGCATGCGGTACTCGGCGGTGACGCGGAACAGTTCGGGCAGGCTCACGAGCGCGACCGCGCCGAGCAGCGCGCCGCTGATGTTCCCGAGCCCGCCGAGGATCACCATGGTGAGCGCGAGGATCGAGATCTGCGAGCCGAAGGTCTCGTGGTTGATGTACGAGTACATGTGGGCCGTGAAGGCGCCGCTCACGCCGGCCGCGAAGCCGCCGAAGCCGAAGGCCAGCGCCTTGTAGCGGTCGGGGCTCACGCCGTAGGCGCGCGCGGCCACCTCGTCCTCGCGCACCGCGCGGAAGGTGCGGCCCAGGTGCGAGCCCAGCAGCCGCCACTGCAGCAGCGCGAGCAGCACCATGGCTCCGAACGAGGCCCAGTAGATCGCGCCGTTCGACGAGGCGTCGCGCCCGAACAGCGACAGCGGCGGTATGCCCGAGACGCCGATCGGACCGCGCGTGAGGCTCTCCCAGTTGAGGATGGTGAGCGCCACGATCTCGCCGATGCCCAGCGTGGCGATCGACACGTAGTGGCCGCGCAGCCGGAAGGCCGGGAAGATCAGCGCGGTGCCGATCAGCGAGGTGAGGATGCCGGCCAGCACGATGCCCGTGCCCACCGGCAGGTGCAGGTCGAGCACCAGCAGCGAGGAGGCATAGGCGCCGATGGCCAGCAGTCCCGCATGGCCGAGCGAGATCTGGCCGACGGTGCCCGCCACCAGCGTGAGGCTCAGCGCCAGCGCCGCATAGAGCCAGGCGTTGGTGAGCGTCTGCAGCAGGTAGGGCGAGGGATCGAACAGCGGCAGCAGCACCGCGGCCGCGAACAGCGCCACGAGCAGCCGGCGCGGCACGCGCCAGGGCTTGCTGGGCGCGATGAAGGTACCGGTCAGCGGCTCGGGCGGCAGCGCGCGCTTGCGGCCGAACAGGCCGTTGGGCTTCCACACCAGGATCGCCAGCAGCAGCGCGAAGGCGAACAGGTTGCGATAGGGCGTGCCCAGCAGCGCCACGCCGTAGCTCTCGATCAACCCGAGCAGCAGGCTGCCGACGATGGCGCCCGGCACGTTGCCGACGCCGCCGACCACGGTGGCGACCACGCCCTTGAGCGTGGCCTGGAAGCTCATCGCAGGACTGATGTTGTTGTAGTACATGCCCACCAGCAGGCCCGACAGCCCGCCGAGCGCGGCCGCGATCGCGAACACGGTCTGGTTCACGCGGTCGACGTCGACGCCCATCTGCTGCGCCGCGTCGCGGTCCTGCGCGGTGGCGCGCACCGCCCAGCCCAGCCTGGTGAAGCGCAGGAAGCCGAACAGCACGGCCGCGCTCGCGAGGCCGATGCCCGCGATCAGCAGGTCGAGCGCGCCGATGGTGCCGCTGCCGACCTGCAGCCGCCAGTCGGGCAACGCCGTGGGCAGCGCGCGCGGATCGGGGCTGAAGACCAGCTGCACCAGGATGTCGAGCACGAAGCTGATGCCGATGGTGGCCAAGAGCGGCGCGATGCGTGCCGCGCCCTGCAGCGGGCGCAGCCCCACGCGCTCGATCAGCATGCCGAGCGCGCCCGAGCCCAGCACCACCAGCGCGATCGTCACGGGCAGCGGCGTGTGCAGATAAGTGATCGAGGCCCAGCCGATGTAGGCGCCGACGGTGTAGACCGAGCCGTGCGCGAAGTTGATCAGGTGCGAGACGCCGAAGATCAGCGCCAGCCCGACCGCCAGCAACGCATAGATGTTGCCGATGATCAGGCCGTTGACCGTGTAGTCGAAGAAGGAGCCGAAGTTCATCGAAGGACCGCCGTCTGCGCGCGCCAGGGCGCGCGGTGCGCGAGACCGATCATTTGGTCGAGGCCAGCGCCGCCTTCTCGTCGAGCTGCGTCCACTTGCCGTCCTTCACCACCAGGTTCACGCTCTTCACGCCGATCACGCGGCGCGTCTGCGGATCGAAGCTGGCCTTGCCGAAGATCACGCTGGGCACGTCCTTGATCTTGTAGAAGGCATCGCGCACCGCCTTGCGGTCGGCGTTGGGTCCGGCCTGGCGCAGCGCGGCGGCCGCGTACACCACGGCGTCGTAGGCATAGGCGTTGAAGGCGTCGGGTTCCTTGTCGTACCTGGCGCGGAAGCTCTTCACGAAGTCCCGCACCTCGACGCGCGGCTCCTCGGGGAAGAAGGCGGTGTTGGTGTGGATGCCGTTGACCGCGGCGCCACCGAGCTCGATGAACTTCGGCGAATAGACCGACCCCACCGCCGCGATCGGCTGCTTCAGGCCCACGCTGCGCACCTGGCCCGCGATGAGCGCGCCGTCGGGGTAATAGGAGATCAGCACCAGGCCGTCGGGGTTGGCGTCGCGCACGCGCACGAGCGTCGAGCGGAAGTCCTTCTCGTCGGGCTGGTAGCCCTCGGCGATGGCGAGCTGCGCGCCGCGTTCCTGCGCGGCCTTCACCAGCACGTCCTTGCTGGTGCGGCCCCAGTCGGTGTTGAGATAGAGCACCGCGATGCGCTTGAAGCCCAGCGTCTTGACCGCGAGATCGGCCAAGAGCGGTTGCGCGTCGGCCTGGCTGATCGACGGGCTCCAGATGTAGTCGCCGCCCTTGGTGAAGTCGGGGTGCGAGTTGGTGAAACCCAGTTGCACCAGGCCCGCGCGCTGGTAGATCGGCGAGGCCGCCATCGAGGCCGGGCTCGAGAAGTCGCCGAGCTCGATCAGCACGCGCTTGTCGTTCACGAGCTTCTGCGCGATCGCGACCGACTGGCGCGGGTCGCTCTGGCTGTCCTCGAAGTTGTAGGCCAGCGGCCGGCCATGGATGCCGCCCTGCGCATTGATGTGCTCGAGCGCGAGGTCGAAGCCCGCCTTCCACTGCGCGCCGTACTGCGCGTTCTGGCCGGTCAGCGGACCGCTGACGCCGAACCAGACGGGCTCGCCGCTGGCCTGCGCGGCCAGGACGGGTGCGGACAGTGCGAAGGCGGCGCCGGCCAGCGACAGCGCGGCGATCCGGTGCAGGAAGCGTTGGCGGGAGATCGGTGTTGGCATGGTGTGGGGGGCCCGGGGCATGAAGATCAGGCCGGCCATTCTTCGCGTTGCCCGTGGCCGCTGGAACGAAAAAAAGCGCTGCGCGATATGCGTTTTCCGAGCAAGGCATGGCGTGGACTTCGCGCTCTTGCGGGCCCGACATATGCATACCTGCAAACATTCGTTGGATAGCGATCGGTCGCGCTCGGACACTCGCCGCTTCGAATATTCCGGTGGAGAAGCCCTGATGACCGACTCTCTTTCCTCGCGCCTGCCGCCTTCGCGCCGCAGCGTTCTTCAAGCCGGCGCCGCCGCCGCCGTCGTGGGCTCCGCGGCCCTGCTCGGCGCTTCGGCCTGGTCGCAGCCGCGCAAGCTGACCTTTGCCTGGAGCCAGGCCGGCTTCTGCTTAGCGCCCGTGCCGGTCGCGCTCGAGCGCGGTTTCTTCGAGAAGAACGGGCTCGATGTCGAGCTGCTGAACTGGGCCGGCTCGTCCGACCAGATGCTCGAGGCACTGGCCACCGGCAAGGCGGATGTCGGCGTGGGCCTGATCCACCGCTGGGTCAAGCCGCTGGAAGCCGGCTTCGACGTGAAGGTGGTCGGCAGCGTGCACGGCGGTTGCCTGCGGCTGGTGGGCGCCAAGGCGGCAGGCGTGACCACCGAACTCGCGAGCCTCAAGGGCAAGACCATCGGCGTGTCGGACCAGAACAGCCCGGCGCGGCAGTTCTATGCGATCCATCTCGCGAAGAAGGGCATCGACATCGACAAGGACGTCGACTGGCGCGTCTATCCGGCCGACCTGCTCGACATCGCGGTGAGGAAGGGCGAGATCCAGGCCATTGCCGACGGTGACCCGAACGTCTACCTGATCGAGAAGCGCAACCCCGGCGTCTTCACCGAGATCGCCAACAGCGCCAAGGGCGAGTACGCCGAGCGCCTGTGCTGCATCGTCGGCGCGCGCGGCGAGTTCGCGCGCAACGACAAGCCGCGCGCCGCTGCCACCGTGCGCGCGCTGGCGCAGGCCTCCGACTACGTCGCCGAGAACCCGAACGAGTCGGCCCGCATCTACGCCAAGTACGCACCCAAGGTGGCGGTGGAAGACCTGCAGAAGCTGTTCGCCGAGCTGACCTACAAGCACCATCCGGCGGGCAAGGCATTGCGCAACGAGGTGGAGGCGTTTGCGACGGACTTCCGGAATGCGGGGATCCTGAAGAAGAGCACTGACGTGGTTCGGTTTGCGAACCACGTGGCGCTGGACGTGCTGGCTTGAGGGGCTACAGGCCGGGTGGCTTCTCGAAGAAGAAGCCGTCCGGCAGGATGGCCGGCGCGATGTGGTCGATGTCCTTGGCCGACACGCCGCAAGCGAAGAAGCCGTCGCGCCAGTGCCGGATTCCATCGACCAGCCGATCGATGTGCCCGCGCGCCTCTTCCATCGACAGACCGAAGCGCCCGGCCTGCGACAGCAGGTTGTAGATGCTGGCCGTGCGGCCGTGATCGCCGACGGTCAAGGCCAGGTCGCGCCGCTCCAGGCTGACCATGGGCGCGGGCACGAGGTCGTAGGCCGGAGACAGGCGCCATCCCTTCTGCCTTCGCAGCAGGGCGTGGTTGCGCGGATGGTCGTCGTTGTTGGTCACGGCGGCATTGAAGACCATCCGCCTGAACAGCTCGGTGCAGTCGGCTTCCGGCTTGTCGGACCAGCGACGCAGGTTGTCGGCCAGCAATGGGTAGGACCAGCGTTCCCGGTCCAGATGGCTGTCGCCGCAGTCGAGCACCGTCAGTCCGCTGACGAGACCGAAGCGCAGATAGCCGTCGTCGGTGTGGTCGCGATCGAAGCGCTGCAGCATCAGCACGTCGCTCTGGCCAACCGCTTCCAGCCTGGCCTGGGTGACGTTCAGGCCGCAACGGCGCGCCAGGTCCAGCGTCGCGAACTCGATGCGCTGCAGATTGAAGCGGTCGCCTCTGGCGGGAAATTTGCCGAGCCAGAGGCTTTGCGCGTCCTCGATCGTGGCCTTGGGCCGCGCACCGCCCATGCTGGTGCCGGGATCGAGCTGTTCGAGCAGATGCGCTGCCACCGGTCGGCCCTCTTCGATCGCCTGCGTAGCCGCGATCAGTTCAGCCAGTTGGTGCGTGCGGTTGTAGTGCCGCCTGGGCGCGGGCGGTTCGACCTTCAGGCCGAAGCTCAGGTAGCCGGCCCCGTCCTGTGGCCCGTGCAGCAGATAGTCGATCTCCTCGAGATCGCCCGCGCTGCGCTCGAGCTTGTGCTCGATCACCCGCCGTCCCCAGGCGTCGGGGCCGGCGTCCCGCACCGCGCCCGGAATTCCCTTGAGCTGCGTGAACTCGAAGACCTCCTTGGCGAGGGGCAGGCGGAACGGGTCGAGCGCAACCGCTTCCTTGCGCTGAAGGTAACGGTCACCGTAGCGAAAGCGACCGATCCGCGTGCCATCGGCCAGTGTCTGCACCCGGAGCAACGCCCGCCGGCACCGTCTCCAGGGTGCCGGGAAGCTGGATGTAGACGTAGGCTTCGCGCTCAGAAGTCATAGTCGTCGCTCGTCTTGCGGACCTTGCCCGCGCGCGTGGGCCGGTGGGATGATTCGAGTGCCTTGCCGTGCAGATCGCCGTCGGGATCCGCCACCGCGTCCAGGGAGTTGTCGAGGCCCAGCGCCCACAGCACGGTGAAGCACACGCCGATCGCCGTACCCGGCTTCCCGAGTTCCAGCGCGGTGAGGGTGTTGCGGTTGATGCCGGCCTTGCCTGCCAGATCGGCCACCGACCAGCCACGACGGATCCGCGCGACACGGATGCGCTGCCCCAGCCGTGCAACATGCTCGGCGGCTTGGGTGGGCATCGAGAAATTGCTCATTCAGTTAGGCATAAAGTCACTTAATGCCCATTAAGTTAGGCATTTTGACCTGATGGCGCAAGCAGGAATACAAGCTCGGCGGGACGGGTTCGGATCGGTCGCTCGCCCCCGCTTTTCCGCATATCCACATGCGCAAAGAGCGCATGCAACCCATGCGAACTTTCCTAGCATCGGGCGCAGCATCCACTCCACCCAGCGCGCCCGCGCTCCCACGCCATGTCCTCCGTGCTTGCCGCCGAACGGCCGACCGTTGCCGAACCTTCTTCCGTTGTCCCGTTCAGGATCGCCGCGATCGACGCATCGCTCGGCGCCGAGGTCACAGGCCTCGATGCCACGCGCCCGGTGCCGGCCGCGCAGGTGCGTGCGCTCAAGGAGGCGCTGCTCGACCGACATGTGCTGGTGCTGAAGGAACAGCGGCTCGGCGACGCGCAGTTCGAGCGCCTGGCCAGCTACTTCGGCGCCGTGTTCCGTCCGCCATCGAACGTGCCGGTGCTCGGCTCCGATCCCTATGGCGGCAACACGCCCGACATCGTGCGGGTGTCGAACGTCGACGGCGGCGTGCTCGGTCATGACGAGCTCGCGGCGCATGCCGACCACCACTGGACGCCGGTGCCGTCGTCGGGCTCGCTGCTCTACGGCATCGAGGTGCCCTCGGAGGGCGGCGACACCACCTGGTACAACCTCGCGGCCGCCTGGGACGAGCTCGATGCCGGCACGCAGCGCGAGATCGAGCAGCTGCGGCTCATCACCTACAACCCCTTCCTGCGCAAGCTCAAGCCGCTCACCACCGGCTTCCCGCTCTACCGCACGCCCGACATCGCGCCGCTCGAACCCTTCGAGGTGCATCCGCTGGTGCGCACCCATCCCGACAGCGGCCGCCGCGTGCTCTACCTGGGCGCGCGCACCGAGGTCGAGATCGTCGGCGTCGATCCGCAGTACGGCGCCGCGCTGATCGCGCGCCTGCGCCAGCACCTGCTGCAGCCGCGCTTCGCCTACACGCACCGCTGGAGCGTGGGCGACATCGTCTACTGGGACAACCAGGCCACGCTGCACGCGCGCAGCGCCTTCGACAACGGCGAGCGCCGCGTGCTCAAGCGCATCAGCCTCTCGGGCAGCCGCCCGTACTGACACCGCCACCTGCAGTCCCCCAAGCGCACCGCCATGCGCGCCACCGCCCCGTGCGGTGGCGCGCGCGAGCCAGCCATGCCCCTTCCCCGCCGCCCCATCCTGCTGAACGCGTTCGACATGAACACGCCCAGCCACCTGACCCACGGCCTGTGGCGGCATCCGCGCGACCGCGCCACCGACTACAAGCGGCTGCCCTATTGGCTCGACCTCGCGCGCACGCTCGAGCGCGGGCTGTTCGACGGCCTGTTCCTCGCCGACGTGACCGGCGTCTACGACGTCTGGGGCGGCAACCCCGAGGCCGCGCTGCGCCACGGCATCCAGGTGCCGATCAACGACCCGGCCGTGCTCGTGAGCGCGATGGCCAGCGTCACGCGCCACCTGGGCTTCGGCATCACGGCCACCATCGCGGCCGAGGCGCCGCATGCCTTCGCGCGCCGCATGTCCACGCTCGACCACCTGAGCGAGGGCCGCATCGGCTGGAACATCGTGACCGGCTTCCTCGACAGCTCGGCGCGCGCGCAGGGCGCGGCCGCCGCCACCGGCCACGACCGGCGCTACGACCTGGCCGACGAGTTCATGACGCTGGTCTACCGGCTCTGGGAAGAGAGCTGGGACGACGACGCGGTGATCGCCGACCGCGCGCGCGGCATCTATGCCGACCCCGCGCGCGTGCGCGCCATCCGCCATGCGGGCGAAGGCTGGCGGCTCGATGCGGTGCATCCCTGCGAGCCTTCGCCGCAGCGCACGCCGCTGCTGTTCCAGGCCGGCGCCTCGGCGCGCGGCACGGCCTTCGCGGCACGCCATGCGGAGGTGGTGTTCGTGCCCAACCAGGGCCTGGCCGCCACCGCGACCGTGGTGCGCAAGCTGCGCGCGGCGCTGGCCGAGGCCGGGCGCGATGCCGACGCGGTGCGCTTCGTGACCACGCTGCTGGTCGTGACCGGGGCCACCGAAGCCGAGGCCCGTGCGCGCTACGAGGAGTACCGCCGCTATGCGCAACCCGAGGCCGGCCTGGTGCAGTTCAGCAGCGCGATCGGCCACGACCTCTCGCGCCACGGCCTCGACGACGCCATCGGCGGCGGCAGCGCCGATGCGATCCAGAGCTCGGTCGCCTCGCTCAAGCGGCCCGGCGGCGCGCAGCTGACCCCGCGCGCGCTGCTCGCGCAGATGCCGCTGGGCGCGCGCCATGCGCCCGTGGTCGGCACGCCCGCGCAGATCGCCGACACCATCGAGGCCTGGGTCTGCGAGGCCGGCATCGACGGCTTCAACCTCGTGCGCACCGTGAGCCCCGAGGGCCTCGAGCATTTCGTCGACCTCGTGGTGCCCGAACTGCAGCGCCGCGGCCTGCACAAGCGCGCCTATGCCCAAGGCAGCTGGCGCGAAAAGATCTTCGGCCCGGGCCGCGCCCGGCTGCCGTCCTCCCACACCGGGGTGCGGCGGCGCACCTCCGCCTCGCCATGACAGCTCCCTCCTCCCTCTCCACCGGCCCGGTCCACGTCGTGCGCGACGATGCCGAGGCCCTCGCCATCGCGCGCCGCCTCGCGGCCGACTTCGCCACCGGTGCCTCCGAGCGCGACCGGCAGCGCCGCCTGCCCTTCGAGGAGATCGAGCGCTTCTCGGCCAGCGGCCTCTGGGGCATCACGGTGCCACGCTCCTTCGGCGGCGCCGCGGTCTCGCATGCCACGCTGGCCGAGGTGACGGCGCTGATCTCCGAAGCCGATCCCGCGCTCGGCCAGATTCCGCAGAACCACTATTGCCTGGTCGACGCGGTGCGGCTGATCGGCGATGCGCAGCAGCAGACCTTCTTCTTCCGCGAGGCGATCGAGGGCCGGCGCTTCGGCAACGCGGTGTCCGAGAGCGGCACCGCCAACGCCAAGGTCGTGACCGCGCGGCTGCGTGCCACGCCCGAGGGCCTGCGGCTCGACGGCCGCAAGTTCTACTGCACCGGCGCGCTGTTCGCGCACTGGGTGCCGGTCGCGGCCAGGGACGAGCAGGACAACCAGGTGCTGGTCTACGTCGCGCGCGAGGCGCCGGGTCTCGAGGTCGTCGACGACTGGAGCGGCTTCGGCCAGCGCACCACCGCGAGCGGCACGGTCACGGCCGACAACGTGGCGGTCGGCGCGCTGCAGGTGCTGCCACGCGCCAGGCTGTTCGAGCCGCCGACCATCCACGGCCCCTTCGCCCAGGTCCTGCACGCCGCCATCGACCTCGGTATCGGCCGCGCCGCCATGGCCGACCTGCACCGCTGGGTGCGCGATCGCGCGCGGCCCTGGCCCGACAGCGGCGTGGCGCGCGCGGCCGACGATCCGCTCACGCTCGCACGCATCGGCCGGCTGGTGATCCAGCAGCATGCGGCCGAGGCGCTGCTCGAACGCTCGGGCCGCGCGCTCGACCGTGCGCGCGACGAGCCCGGTGCCGCGCATGTGACCGAGGCCTCGATCGCGGTGGCCGAAGCCAAGGTGCTGAGCACCGAGTTCGCGCTCGAGGCCGCCACCGCGCTGATCGAGCTCGCGGGCACGCAGTCCACGCTCGCCGAGCACAACCTCGACCGCCACTGGCGCAACGCGCGCACCCACACCGTGCACGACCCGGTGCGCTGGAAGCCACATGCGGTGGGCAACCACTGGCTCAACGGTGCCAGCCCGCAGCGCCACGCCTCGATCTGATTCCTCATCGTCTTTCCGAAAGCCATCACCATGGACCGTCGCCGTTTCATCCAACAAGGCAGCGCCGCCTTCTCGCTCGGCACCGTCGCCGGCACCAGCCTGCCTCTGTCGGCCTGGGCCCAGGCGCGCAAGGACACGCTGCGCGTGCTCTCCGAGGGCGCGCCCAACTCGCAGGACCCGCACGGCGAGGGCGTGAGCCGCGAATCGCTGGGCCTGTTCTTCAACGTCTACGACCGGCTCATCAACTTCGACCGCGCGCAGCTCTCGCCGGGCGTCTTCAAGTACGACTACGGCCGCTTTCGCGGCGAGCTGGCCGAGCGTTTCGAAACCAGCGCCGACGGCCGCACCCTGACCTTCTTCCTGCGCCGCGACGCCACCTTCCACGACGGCAAGCCCGTGACGGCCGCCGACGTGAAGTGGTCGCTCGACCGCGCGGTCTCGCTGCCGGCCAGCAAGCGCCAGCTCGCTACCGGCTCGCTCGAGAATCCCTCGCAGTTCACGGTGGTGGATGCGCACACCTTCCGCATCGCGCTGCCGCGCGCCGACCGCTACACGCTGCCGAACCTCGCGCTGAGCTTCGCCTCGGTGCTCAACAGCGAGCTTGCGAAGTCGCACGCCACCGCGGCCGATCCCTGGGCCACCGAATGGGTCAAGGCGCACGAAGCCGGCGGCGGTGCCTTCCGCATCGAGAGCTTCACGCCGGGCCAGCAGGTGGTCTACACCCGCTTCGACGGCTGGAAGGGCGGCAACGCGCCGCAACTGCGCCGCGCCGTGTTCCAGGTCGTGCCCTCGGCCTCCAACCGCGTGGCCGCCTTGCTCAAGGGCGACGCCGACGTGGCGCTGCAGTTGCCGCCCAAGGACCTCGACGCGCTGACCGACACCAGGCGCGCCAAGGTGGTGTCGGTGCCGGTCACGACCAGCTTCCGCTTCGTCGCCTTCAACACCCAGGCCAAGCCCTTCGACGACGTGCGTGTGCGCCAGGCCATCGCCTACGCTCTGCCCTACACCACCTTGCTGCGCGGCGCCAACCTGGGCCGCGGCGAGGCGCTGTACGGCGCCAGGCCCGGCAAGCCCGCGAGCAGCCGCTTTCCGCAGCCCTATCCCTACGACACCCAGTTGCTCAAGGCGAAGGAGCTGCTGGCGCAGGCCGGCCATCCGCAGGGCTTCAAGACCAGCTTCAGCTACAACGTCGGCGACGCCACGCTGGCCGAGCCAGCGGCGCTGCTGATCCAGGAGGCGCTGGCGAAGATCGGCATCGCGCTGAGCATCGAGAAGGTGCCCAGCGCCCAGTGGGGCACCCTGCAGACCGAGAAGAAGCTGCCCTTCTTCATCGACAGCTCCTCGGCCTGGTTCAACGACCCCGACTACTTCTTCCGCATCTTCTTCCAGGGCGACTGGCGCTGGAACTTCGGTTCGTTCAAGAACGACGAGCTCGCGAAGCTGCTCGAGCAGGCACGCTGGGAGACCGACCGCGCGAAATACGACCGCGCGATCCAGCGCGCGATCGAGATCGCCTTCGAGCAGGTGCCGCTGGTGCCGCTGTGGCTGCCCACCTTCGAGGCGGCGCTGCAGCCCGACCTGCAGGGCTTCACCTACTACATCCATGGCCAGGTGGACTTCCGGCCGTTGACGCGCTCATGAGCTTCGCCCGGCGCGTCGTCTCCAGGCTCGCGGCCACCGTGCCGGTGCTCGCGGGCACGGCCGTCTTCACCTTCGTGCTCACGCACGTGCTGCCGGGCGACCCCGCGGCCTTCCTCGCCTCGGGGCCGAACGCCGGGCCCGAGGAGATCGCGCAGATCCGCGCGCGCATGGGCCTCGACCTGCCCCTCCCGACGCAGCTGTGGCACTACCTGCAGGCACTGGCGCACGGCGACTGGGGCCAGTCGCACACGACGGGGCAGCCGGTGCTGACCGACCTGTGGCAGCGCCTGCCGGTCTCGCTCGAGCTCACCGTCGCGGCCTTCGTGCTCACGCTGCTGGTGGCACTGCCGCTGGGCACGGTGGCCGCGCTGCGCCCGCGCTCGCTGTGGGACCGCGCCTGCACCGTGCTCACCGTGGGCGGCAGCTGCGTGCCGAGCTTCGTGATCGCGCTGCTGCTGGTCTATGTCTTCTATTTCCTGCTGGGCTGGGCGCCCGAACCTACGGGCCGCATCGACGCGATGATCGAGCCGCCGCCGGTGCGCAGCGGCTTCATGCTGCTCGATGCCGCCATCGCGCTGCGCTGGGATGCCTTCGCTTCCGCGGCCGGCCGGCTGCTGCTGCCGAGCGTGGCGATGGCCGCCTTCTCGCTGGCACCGGTGGCGCGGCTCACGCGCGCGTCGCTGCTGGGCGTGCTGCGCAGCGACCCCGTGCGCACCGCGCGCGCGCTCGGCCTGCCGCCGCGCGCCGTGCTGGCCGGCGCGCTGCACCTGGCGCTGCTGCCGGTGGTCACCAGTGCCGGCATGGTGTTCTCGTACATGCTGAGCGCCAACGTGGTGATCGAGAAGGTGTTCGCCTGGCCCGGCATCGGCAGCTATGCGCTCGACGCGCTGATGGCGGCCGACCATGCGCCGCTGCAGGGCTTCGTGCTGCTGGTCGCGCTGATGTTCGTGCTGGTGAATTTCGCGATCGACCTGCTGCACGAGCGCATCGATCCGCGCGTGGGGAGCGCGGCATGAGCGCGGTGCCGGGCAAGTTCGAGGCGGATGCGCGGCCGCGCTGGCGCCCGCGCGGCAACGAGGCGCCGGGCCTGCTGCTGCTCGCGCTGCTGCTGTTCGCCGCCATCGCCGGCCCCGCGCTCGCGCCCTTCGATCCTCTCGCCACCGACGTGCCCGCGCGGCTGCAGCCGCCGAGCGCGCTGCACTGGTTCGGCACCGACGCGCTGGGCCGCGACCTGTTCTCGCGCGTGCTCGTGGCCACGCGGCTCGATCTCTCGATGGCCGCGGGCGCAGTGCTGCTGTCGCTGGCGGCGGGCAGCGCCATCGGTGCGCTGTGCGGCTTCGTCGGGGGCCGGCTCGACCGCTGGGTCGGCCGGCTGGTCGACGTGCTGATGGCCTTCCCGCTGTTCGTGGTGGCGATGGCGCTGGTCGCGGCCTGGGGCAACACGGTCGTCAACATCGTCTATGCGACGGCGCTGATCAACCTGCCCTTCTACATCCGGCTCGCGCGCAGCGAGGTCGGCGTGCGGCGCGGCGCCGGCTACGTGCTGGCCGCGCGGCTCGGCGGCCAGGGCCCGGCGCGGCTGCTGTTCGGCGTGCTGCTGCCGCACGTGCTGCCCATGCTCGCGGTGCAGGGCTCGATCAACCTGGGCTGGGCGCTGCTCAATGGCGCTGGCCTGTCCTTCATCGGCCTCGGCGTGAAGCCGCCGACGCCCGAATGGGGCGTGCTGGTGAGCGAGGGCGCGCCCTACATCATCACGGGCCAGTGGTGGCTCGCGGGCTTCCCGGGCCTGGCGCTGTTCATGGCCGTGGGCTGCTTCACGCTGCTGGGCGACGCGCTGCGCGACCGGCTCGATCCACGCGGCGCCGCCGACCGGAGCGGCCCATGAGCGCGCCGCTGCTCGAGGTCGATGCGCTGAGCCTGCGCTTCCATGGCGCGCAGGGCGCGGTCCATGTGCTCGACCGCGTGAGCCTCGAGCTCGCGGCCGGCGAAACCCTGGGCCTGGTCGGCGAGAGCGGATCGGGCAAGTCGGTGACCGCGCTGGCGCTCGCGGGCCTGCTCGATGCGCAGGCCGACGCGGCCGCGCGGCGGCTGCGCTTCCAGGGGCTCGACCTGCTCGACGACAGCGGCCGTCCGGCGCGCGCGGCCTGGGATGCGCTGCGTGGCCGGCGCATCGGCTTCGTGTTCCAGAGTCCGCGCCGCGCGCTGCATCCGCTGCGCACCATCGGCGACCAGCTGCAGCAGGTGCTAAGGCTGCACCGCGGCCTGTCGGCGCGCGCCGCGCGCCAGGCCGCGCTCGAATGGATCGAGCGCGTGGGCCTGCCCGAGCCCGAGCGCCGGCTGCGCGCTTTTGCCCACCAGCTCTCGGGCGGCCAGTGCCAGCGCGCGATGATCGCGCTGGCACTGGCCGGCGAGCCCGAGCTGCTGATCGCCGACGAGCCGACCACCGGCCTCGACGTGATCACGCAGGCGCGGGTGCTCGACCTGCTGGCCGGCCTCGCGCGCGAGCGTGGCCTGGCGACCCTGCTGATCACCCACGACCTCGCGCTGGCCGCGCAGCGCTGCGACCGCATCGCCGTGATGCATGCGGGCCAGGTGGTCGAGACCCTGCCCTCGCGGCACCTGCGCGAAGGCGCGGCCCATCCCTACACGCGCCAGCTGCTGCGCGCCACGCCGCAATCGGCCAACACGCTCGATGCGTTGCGCGGCGTCGATGGCCGGCTGCCCGATCTCGCGCGCACCGACCTGCCGGCCTGCCGTTTCGCCGAGCGCTGCCCACAGGCCGAGGCGCGCTGCCGGATGCAGCCGCCGGTGGCACAACGGCAAGGTACCGCGCACCGCGTGCATTGCTGGGTGCAGGCGCCCCGGACGGGCCGGTCCCAGGCCGAACTCCCGCTCGCCGATGCGCGCGAGGAGCTTCCCGCATGACGCCATCGCTTTCCCGCCGATCCACTGGTGTCGATCCCGTGCCTGGGTCCGACCCCTTGCTGCGCGTCGAGGACCTGCACGCACGCCATGCGCTGCCCGCGGTGCCGGCCTGGGGCGGCCTGTTGCATCGCCGCCGCTGGCTGCCGGCCGTGGACGGCGTGAGCTTCGCGCTCGCGCGCGGCGAGGCGCTGGGCCTCATCGGCGAATCGGGCTGCGGCAAGTCGACCCTGGCATCCGTGCTCGCGCGGCTGGCCGATCCGCCGTCGGGCCGGCTGCTGTTCGACGGCATCGACCTCGCCGCCGTGCGCGCCGGCCAGGCGGCCGAGGCACCCTGGCGCCATCGCATCCAGATGGTGTTCCAGGATCCCTACGAAAGCCTGGACCCGCGCCGCAGCGCCTTCGACGCGATCGCCGATCCGCTGCGCCGGCTCGCGGCGCTCGACGGCGTCGCGCTGCGCGAACGCGTGCTGCGGACCGCGCGGCGCGTGCAGCTCGGCGACGAGCTGCTGGCGCGCTGGCCGCACCAGCTCTCGGGGGGGCAGGCCGCGCGCGTGGGCATCGCGCGCGCGCTGGCGCCCGCGCCCGAGCTGCTGATCCTCGACGAGCCCACCGCGGCGCTCGACGTCTCGGTACAGGCCGGTCTGCTCTCGCTGCTGTCGGGGCTGCGCCGCGAGCTCGGCCTCGCGATCCTGTTCATCTCGCACGACCTCGGCGTGGTGCGGCTGCTGTGCGAGCGCGTGCTCGTGATGCGCGCGGGGCGCATCGTCGATGAGGGAGCGCCGCAGGCGCTGTTCGAGCGCCCGCCGCATCCCTACACCGCCGAGCTGGCCGCGGCGGTGCCGCGCTTTCCGGCGGCCTGAGCCGCCGGCTCAGAACGCCGGGATGACCGCGCCCTTGTACTTGTCCTGGATGAACTTACGCACCTCGGGCGTGTGCAGCGTCTTCACCAGCTTGGCGATGGCCGGCGACTGCAGGTTGTCCTTGCGCGCCGCGATGAAGTTCGCATAGGGCGAATTGCGGCCGTCCTCGATGAACAGCGCGTCACGGCCCGGATCGAGCTTGGCCTCGAGCGCGTAGTTGGTGTTGATCAGCGCGAGGTCCACGTCGGGCAGCGCGCGCGGCAGCTGCGCCGATTCGATCTCGCGGATCACCAGCTTCTTCGGGTTCGAGACGATGTCGCGCGCGGTCGACTTGATGTTGCCCGGGTCCTTGAGCTTGAACAGGCCCTGCCTGGCCAGCAGCGCCAGCGCGCGGCCCGAGTTCGACGGATCGTTGGGGATCGCCACCACCGCGCCCTCGCGCAGGTCGACCGCCTTCTTGATCTTCCGCGAGTAGGCGCCGAAGGGCTCGATGTGCACGTCGCTGTTCGGCACCTCGACGATGTCGGTCTTGCGGTCCTTGTTGAAGGAATCGAGGTAGGGACGGTTCTGGAAGAAGTTCGCGTCGAGCTGCTTGTCGCCGACCGCGAGGTTGGGTTGCACGTAGTCGTTGAACACCTTGACCTCGAGGTCCACGCCCTGCGCCTTGAGCTGCGGGCGGATGAATTCGAGGATCTCGGCGTGCGGCACCGGCGAGGCTGCCACGCGCAGCGTCTCCTGCGCCTGCGCGGACATCGCGCCCAGACCGGCCACCGACAGCACCATCACCGAGAAGGCGCGCTGAAACGAAAACGTCATGGTTGGAATTCCCTCATCGTCAGAAATGAAAAGCGCCGGATCGCCCTGTCCTCGCAGGAAGGTCCGGCGCTGCGCAGGTTAGCGGCGCGATGCCGCGCTCCCAAGCGATGAATCGGCGCTTGCTCATGCGATTTGCGAGCAAGCGGCGGGCATGATCCTCAGTTCATGCGCTGCAGCAGCACGTCGGTCACCGCCACGCTGCCCGAGGCCTTCGGGAACCGCAGCGTGACCTGCTTGATGTGCGCGAGGTCCACGCCATGCAGCGCGAAGGCCTTCAGCGGAACCGCCACCATGTTCAGCAGCGGCCGCGTGGTGCCGGTATCGGCATAGATCGCGTCCGCGGGCGCGTCGACCAGCGGGATCGCGCCGTCGGGCTTGCGCGCGATGCCGTAGAGCGCGTCGCTGAAGTCGCTGCCCTTGATCGCCGCCTTGCGATCCTGCGTGTCGGTCAGCGCGATCTCGACCTCCTGGCCGATCGGCGCCACCACGGCGACGCGCAGGCTCAGCGTGTCGAAGCCCTGGGTGGAGAGGTCGCCGGTGTGGATCGTCATCGCGGCGCCGGCCGCGGTCCACTGCAGCTGGGCCTGGTCCGTGATCGACCAGGTCAGCAGCGTCTTCGCGTCATAGGTGTAGTCGTACAACGCGCCTTCCTTGAACAGGCGATCGACGCTGGCCTGGCTCGCGGGATCGGTGCATGCCGCGTCGCGATCGGGCTTGAACGCGAGGAATCGGCATTGCACGGCCTGGGCGAATTTCTCGTAGGCGGTCGAGAGCCCGCTCGGGTTCTTCGCGCTGGCATCGATGGCGCGGAAGTTCTGGAGCAGCTTGCGCTGCGCGGCGGGTTGATGGATCGTCAGGATCACGCGCTCGTCGCAACTGCCCTCGCCCACCGGGCAGCCCGCGGCCGGGATCGGCGCCTGCCCCTTCCAGTACGGCGCGAACTGGAACTCGTCGCCGACGAAATAGCGCATGAACGATTCGATCAGGAACATGCCGTTGCGGCGCTGGTCCTCCTGGCTCAGGCGCAGCGTCTCGGCCTCTGCGGCCTTGCAGTAGAGGGGGGCGCGGATCTGCGAATCGTCGATCTTGGCCCAATAGTCGTTGTAGAAGTTGTGGTTGGCGCCCCGCACCAGGACCTGGTACTTGGGCGCGCTGTCGTCCTCGGCGGTGTAGCGGCTCTCGTCGAAGATCTGCGCGCCTTCCAGCGTGTAGACGTCGCCGTCGCAGCTGGGCAGCAGGGTCATGAACGGCACATGGGTGATGCGCGACAGCTGCTTCTTGTTGATCGCCGCGAGCGAGAAGACCGCGCGAATCCGGTGCGGGTCCCCGGTGCTCGAAGGCAGCAGCACGCCGGATTGGCGCAGGGCCTCCTCGGAGGTGGCCTGCTGCAGCCATTGCTCGCTGTTCGCATTGATTCGCCGCACCACAGTGCCCAGGTCCCGGAGCGCGGCGCTGGCCTTCTCCAGCGCGAGCTCCGCGGCCTGGAGCGTGGCCTGTGCTTCCTGCGCCTGGCGCTGCAGTTGCTCCACCTCGCGGGTCAAGGCCTCGATCTCCAGCGCTGGCGCGGGCGGCGTGCGGCCCAGCGCCGCCTGGTGCTTGAACTTCGCGATCAGGAGCTGCACCGAGGCGGCGGTCGAGGCGGATTGCGCCTCGTCGACCCGCTGCCGCGCTTCGTCCAGCGCGGCCTGGAGCGGAACGGTCGCCGCGCGGATGTCGCGTGCCTTCTCGACGTTCTGGTAGCTGATGCCCACGCGTTGCCGGTTCAGCTCCACCGCATAGGCCACGGCTTCCGCGCCGCGCGAGTGCCCGACGAGGCCCACGCGTCCGAGGTCCATCCTGCCCTTGAGCTCGGGCAGCGCCACGCCGTTGAACACGCCCGTGGCGTTGCCCGCGCGCAGCAGGTCGAGCGTGGTCATCAGCAGCTGGCCGCGCGCCAGCGCACCGGCGTCCGAGGCATTGCCGTTGAGACCGTTGATCTTTCCCGCATCGATGGAGAAGGCCACGTAGCCGTTCTCCGCCAGGTTCTTCTGCAGGTAGTCGTAGCCCTTGGCATTGTTGAGATCTGAGGAGTCATGCATGCCGTGCAGGAACACCACCACCGGATGGCCGCCGCTGGCCGAGGGCTGGACCCTGGAATCGCCCGGTGTGCCGGCCGGCCCTGTCGGATAGCGCACCGTGCCCCGCAGCGGCACGGTGTAGATCACGTCCTTGTACCGCGCATCCGACACCGCCGCGGTGCCGAAGCCGTAGACGATCTGCTCCGAGGACACATGGCCTCCCTTCTCGCCGAACGGCACGGTCGCGGTGAACCGGGTGACGACGGAAGGATCCTCCGGGTTCGGTGGGGTCGTGACCGGGATCGTCGGCGCCGGATCGGCCGTTCCGGTGGTGACGCCGGTCGTGGGCGGGGGCACCATCAAGGCCAGGGAGCCCGCCCCACCGTCGCTGCCTCCACCGCATCCGCTCGCGAGGGCAAATCCCAGAAGAACCGCGCACGCTTTCAACAAGCGCATGCAACGCTGTCCATTCATTGATCTTCTCCAAAATATTCTTTCGATGATTGGAGCGATCCGCGATCCAGGCACGACTCGCTCCGAGTGGTGTCCGATTCGCGCCATGCGGATTTATCGATTCATCGGGGCCGACGCTTGTCTCTCGTGATGATGAGCATCTCGCGTTGCGGACCGCGCGGAGAAGCAATTCATATGCCTTTCGAAGATGTCGCTTCTTTATTCCTTGTTGCATTGATTCATCGGCATGAAAGATATTCATTGACCAATTAATCGATGAACAATTATTCCTTCGAAAAGCAATCTGCAATTGTCTAGAAGCCGTCTGGAGATGACGCCAGAAGATGCGAAGTGCGTCGCCGCGCGCGGATGCCTTGGTGATGCCAGGAGGCATCCGGCAACCGAAATGCATGCCTCGCGCGCTCGTTGCGACCGGATGGGGACCGGGCCATCCACACGCACGAACGCGGTGCGTGCCGGGCCGAAGCCGCGTCCGTGAATCCGTAGTCGCGAGTCCGTGAAACTCCGCTATCTTCTCGCGCAGGCGCGCGGCGATGCACCGCGCTGCCACCCACGCTCAGGAACACATCGCATGGCGCCCGCCGACATCCCCAGCCCACCGCCCTACTACCACGGCACCAAGGCCGACCTCAACCCCGGCGACCTGATCGAAGCCGGCCGCAGTTCCAACTACGGCCAGCGAAGGAAGGCGGCGTATGTCTATCTGAGCGCCACGCTCGAGGCCGCGACCTGGGGTGCCGAGCTGGCCATCGGCGAGGGCCGCGGCAGGATCTACGTGGTGGAGCCCACCGGGCCGATCGAGGACGATCCCAACCTCACCGACAAGAAATTCCCGGGCAATCCGACCAGGTCCTACCGCACGCGGCTGCCGCTGCGGATCACGGGCGAGGTGAAGGACTGGCAGGGCCATGCACCCGAGCAACTCCAGGCGATGCGCGAGCACCTGGAGGCGCTCAAGCGCGCGGGCATCGAGGCGATCGAGGACTGAAGGCCATCCAGGCGCGCGGTCGCCTCAAGCCGCCTGCAACCGCGCCTCCCCCTGCCACAGCGCGCCCGCATAGAGCTCGGGCCCGAAGTCCGGCGCCACCTCGGCGCGCGTGCGCGCCTCGTGCAGCGGCAGGTCGGCCAGCACCAGGTCCTCGCTGATGCGGCGCACGATGGCCGGCACGTAGCCGCGCATGCCGGGCACGTCGCCCAGCGGCAGCCCGGTGCTCGCGAAGCCGCCCGGGTTGTAGACGTGGATGTCGCGCAGCCACGGCGCCGTGCCCGCCGTCTTCTCGACCAGCTCGAGGCCCGTGCCCAGGTAGGGCGCGGCCGCGAGCTCGTCGTCGCGCTCGTGCGCGGGTGCCTCGAAGCGGTCGCGCCAGCGCAGCACCAGGTCGGCGATGCCGGCCAGCTCGGGGCGCTCGCTCAGCTCGTGGCTGTAGCCGGTGCCGGCGATCGCGAAGTCGAAGTGGAAATGCTCGTCGTGCACATGGGCCACGAGCTGGTTGCCGTTCCGCGTGACGCCGCGCCACGGCGCGCCCAGGTGCAGGTGGAAATTGGGGAAGGCCAGCACGCGCTGCACCGAGTCGGGCGGCGGCGTGGTGCCCAGGCGCCGGTAGCGCGCCGCATGGTGCCAGCGCGTGGCATCGGGCAGCGCGAAGTAGTTGTCGTACAGGCCCGGATAGCCGCGCACGCGCGCCACCGGCGTGGCCGCGAGATGGTCGCGGCGCGCGAACAGGTGCACGGCGGCCGCGCCATGCTCGAGCGCCACCGCGGCCGCGTCGAAGGCCGAGGCCGCCGCGCCGATCACGGCCACGCGCTTGCCTGCGAGCGCCGCGAAATCGATCGCGTGGCCGGTGTGGGCCGCGAGGCCGCTGGCCACCGCGTTCACGAGCAGCTCGGGCACGAAGGGCGCGCCGCTGCCGGCCACGCCGTTGGCGAAGATCAGCTTGCGCGCGGTCTCGATGCGCTCCTGGCCATCGATCTCGAGCCGCACGCGGAAGTGCGGCACCGCGCCCTGCCCGGCCGCCTCGAAGCCGACCAGCCGCGTGCCATAACGCACCCCGGTGGCGGTGATGTGGCGGAACCAGTCGAGGTAGGCGGCCCAGTCGGTGCGCGGAATGCGGTCGAGCGCCGCATAGGGCTCGAGACCATGGCGCGATTCGTACCAGGCCTGGAAGCCCAGCGCGCTCACCGAGCCTTCGGGGCCGACCAGGTTCTTGAGCGTGCGCAGCTTGTGCATGCGCGCGCGCGTGAGCCACACGCCGGCGCGCTGCGCATCGGGCGCGGCATCGATCACGCTGACTTCGGCGATGCCCGCGCGGCGCAGCGCGAAGGAGAGCGCGGCACCGCTCTGGCCGCCGCCGACGACGAGCACGTCGTGGTCGATGCCATCGTGGCGCGGCACCCAGTTGGCGGGCGCGGGGCCGAGCAGGCGCAGCGCCTCGTGGGCGAAGCGGTCGCGTGGGTCCTGAAGGTCGAAGAGGGTGACGTTGCTCATGGGGGTCCAGAAAAAAACGGGCCCCGAGGGGCCCGTTGAAACTGCATCGCCGAAGCGACCAGGAGACACTCACCCTCGAAGGCAAGAGCCCTCATTCTTCAAGAGAGCGCGGCCTTCGCGAAGCACGTAATCCGCATACGCTGATCCGTTTTTGTTCTTTGCCGCGTTGCCTCGCCGCGCGATAGCCTGCGGGCACGCCCACCGAGTGCGCGCCCGGAAGGCGCATGCCCCCGCCAGAGACAAGCCTCTTCCCGTCGCCATGAACTTCCAGCAACTGCGATCCGTGCGCGAGACCGTGCGCTGTGGCTTCAACCTCAGCGAAGCCGCCGTGGTGCTCGAGGCCTCGCAGTCCGGCGTGAGCCGGCAGATCCGCGACCTCGAGAACGAACTCGGCATCCTGCTGTTCAAGCGCTCGGGCAAGCGGCTCACCGGCCTCACCTCGCCCGGCGACCACCTGCTGCCGATCATCGAGCGCGTGCTCGACGACAGCCTGAACCTGCGCCAGGCCGGCCAGGATTTCCTGGCGCGCGATGAGGGCCTGCTGTCGATCGCGGCCACGCATTCGCAGGCGCGCTATGCGCTGCCGGCCGCGGTGCAGGAGTTCCGGCTGCGCTTTCCCGGGGTGCGGCTGCACCTGCACCAGGGCACGCCGCGCCAGATCGCGCAGATGCTGCTCGACGGCGAGGTCGACGTGGGCATCGCCACCGAGCTGCCGCGGAACCATCCGCAGCTCGCCGCCATCTCCTGTCGCTGCTGGACGCACCTGGTGGTGGCGCCCGCGGGCCATCCGCTGCTGACCGAGGCGCCGCTCACCATCGAGAAGCTCGCGCGCCATCCGCTCATCACCTACGACAGCGGCCTCACGGGCCGCTCTCGCATCGACGAGGCCTTCGCGCGCCATGGGCTCTCGCCCGACATCGTGCTGGCCGCGATGGATGCCGACGTGATCAAGACCTACGTGGAGCTCGGCGTGGGCGTGGGCATCGTCGCCGACCTGGCCTACGACGCGGTGCGCGACCGGCGCCTGCGCGCGCTGGAAGCCGGCCACCTGTTCGGCGAGAACCGCACCCAGCTCGCGGTGCGTCGCGGCGGGCATCTGCGCGGCTACATCCACGCCTTCATCGATGCCTTCGCGCCCGGCATGGCGCGCGAGGCGATCGCGCGCGCCAGCGCGGAGGCACCGCCCGACGACGGAGGCTGAACGTCAGGGTTGTTGCGGTTCGCCCAGCGAGAGCATCAGCCGGTTCGCCCAGTTGAAGAAGGCCGCGCCGTGGATCACGTCGGCGATCGCGAGGTCGTCGAGGCCCTGCGCGCGCAATGCCTCGATGTGTTCCGTGCCGAAGTTCGAGGGCGTCGACGACAGCGCCACCGAGGCCGCGACGATCGCGTCCCAGCGCTCGCCGAGCGCGGTCGTCGTGCCCTCGTCGAGCAGCCGCTGCACATCGTCCGAACGCTGCGAGAAATGCGTGGCGAAGCGCGCATGCACCGAGGCGCAGTAGATGCAGCCGTTGTGGCGCGAGGCCGCGGCCGCGGCCAGTTCGCGCTCGGCGCGCGGCAGGCCGGCCTCGGGGTTGTAGAAGATGTCCTTGTCGGTGCGCGTGCGCGCGCCGAGGATGTCGGGATCGCGCGCGAGCAGCCGGAAGTACGGCGACTTGGCGCGCGCCGCATCCACCAGGCCCGCGAAGTGGCGCTCTGTGAGCTCGGCTTCGGGCAGCGGCTCGAGCCAGGGCAGCCATTCGAGCTGCGCCTGCGTGAAGCGCGTGGGGTGCGCGTTGTCCGGATAGCTCAGGGTCGATTCGGTGGCCATGGCGTTCAGTCGACGGAAGTGATGGGATGGCGCGCCAGCGTGCGCAGGCCCGCGACGACGCGGACCTGGAACGCGAGGAAGGCCACGAGCTGCGACAGGGTCACGATGCCGGTGGACGACCAGCCGGCATCGAGCAAGGCCTGCAGCGCGGCCGGACTCGCATCGCGCGGATGGAACACCAGCAACTGTGCATGCACGAGCGCGGCCGAGAGGCGCGGGCCCAGCGCTTCGCGGTTCGCATCGGCGACCGCATACGAGGGGCCGGCCGTGTCCTCGACGCTCAGCGGGCCGGCGGGATAGCGGCCGTACGGGCCCTTGGCGGCGGCGCGTTTCGCTTCGTCGGCGATCGCCTCGGCCACGCCCGTGCGGGCGCGCTGCGCGGCGAGGTGCTGCGCATAGAAGCGCGCGACCTCGGGCTGTTCGTGCAGCGCGGTCACGAAGGCCGCGACGGCGAAGCGGTCCGCGATGTCGAAGTCCCCGGGCACGGGCGGCGCCGGCGCGAACAGCGCGAGGTAGCTCTGCTGCGCGTTGAGGCGCGCCTGTTCGCGCTGCGCGCGCAGGCGGTCGAGCGGATCGCCGGGCGCGATGCCGACCAGTTGGTCGATCACGTCGGCGACGGGAGGGGTGGTGGCGGTCATGAGGTCTGGAGGGAGGGAAAGTCGGTGGATGCCGCCGTCGCGTCGCGCTGCCAGCCGAGCGCGGGCGCGACCTCGGTGGCGACGAGCTCGATCGAGCGCAGGATCGCCGCATGCGGCGGATCGACCGAGTGCACCTGGCACACGAGGTCGGTGACGCGCGCGAGCGTGCTGTCGGCCGCGAGCGAGGCGATCACGTCCTCGGGCGTGCCCACGTGCACGTCGTAGGCCGCGATGAGCTGTTCGAGCGAGGCCTCGGGGCCCGCGCGGTCCGCGAGGCCACCGCCGCCCGAGGCCGCGAAGCGCGCGGCCGAGCGGCGCAGGCCGATCTCGGCCAGGCGCAGCGCCTCGGCGCGCGTGTCCGCCACGAAGACGCTGCGCGATCCCACGATGCGCGGCGTGGCGCCCGCGGGCAGCGCGGCCATGTAGGCATCGACGATCGGGTTTTGCAGCTCGGCCAGCGTCGCATCGGGCGCGTCCAGCGTGCGCGGCTGGGTGCGCGAGAGCATCAGGCCGTCGCCGGCCTGGCCCGCGCGCGTGCCGCCGCTTACGGAGAAGGTCGCCTGCCAGATCCGGCCCAGCAGTTGCGCGCCCGCGGGGTACAGCGTGTCGCCGCCCGCGAGCGGCCGGCCGGCCCAGGCCGCGCGCACGGCCGCGAGCTGCCGCGCGAACAGGGCCGGACGCTCGGCCGCATCGAGGCCGAAGGCGGCGAAGGCCTCGGGCGTGCCGCCCGTGCCCACGCCGAGCTCGAGCCGGCCGCCCGCGAGCAGGTCCAGCACGATGGCGTCCTCGGCCACGCGCAGCGCGTTCTCGAGCGGCAGGGTCACGATGCCGGTGCCCAGGCGGATGCGACGCGTGCGCGCGGCCACGTGGGCGAGAAAGACGAAGGGCGACGGCAGGCCGCCCTCGTGTTCGTGGAAGTGGTGCTGCGCGACCCAGGCCGAGTCGAAGCCGAAGGCCTCGGCGTGCGCGATCTGCGCGGCCACCAGGCGATAGCGCTCGGCCGCGGGGGCGTCGTCGAGCAGCCGGCTGAAGAAGCCGAGGCGCTTGCGCACCGTCGGTCGTTGGGCGGAGGGTGCGTGCGAAGGCTCGGGCATGAAGCGGAAATTGTGGCGGCCGGGGCCTGCGCCGGCTGCGAAGAAAAAGTCGCATGCATATGCGCAAACCGAGGCTGCGCCACCCGGCCGCCTTGCCAAATGCAGTGCGCGCCTAAGGAAGTGCGAATCCCTTCTTTCCGCGCGAGCGGGCACCGACTTAACCTGCCGCCGCACTTTTGCGCGCACCCTCCGACCACGAGTTCCCATGGCCACTTCCTCCCGCCAGATCAAGCTGGGCGCCTTTCTCATGCAGACCGGCCACCACATCGCCGCCTGGCGCCATCCGCAGGCCCAGGCCGACGCGGGCAGCAACTTCCGCCACTACGTCGAGCTCGCGAAGCTGGCCGAGGCCGCGAAGTTCGATGCCGTCTTCCTGGCCGACTCGGTGGGCGTGCGCAGCAGCGAACTCGCCTCGCTCTCGCGCACCGCGCGCAGCGACCACTTCGAGCCGCTGACCCTGCTGTCGGCGCTGGCGGCGGTCACCGAGCGCATCGGCCTGATCGCCACCGTGTCGACCAGCTTCAACGAGCCCTTCAACGTGGCGCGCAAGTTCGCCTCGCTCGACCAGATCAGCGGCGGCCGTTCGGGCTGGAACCTCGTGACCTCGAGCGGCACCGGCGAAGCGCAGAACTTCAATCGCGACGAGCATTTCGAGCATGCGCTGCGCTACGAGCGCGCGGCCGAGTTCCACGACGTGGTGACCGGCCTGTGGGACAGCTGGGAGGACGACAGCTTCGTGCGCGACAAGGACAGCGGCCAGTACTTCCACGAGGACAAGCTGCACGTGCTGCATCACAAGGGCAAGCATTTCTCGGTGCGCGGGCCGCTCAACGTCTCGCGCTCGCCGCAGGGCCGGCCGGTGGTGGTGCAGGCCGGCGCCTCGGAAGCCGGCCGCGACCTCGCGGCGCGCACGGCCGAGGTGATCTTCGTCGCGCACCAGACCTTCGACGAGGCCAAGAGCTTCTACCGCGACATCAAGGACCGCGCCCAGGCCTACGACCGCGAGCCCGAGTCGATCAAGATCATGCCGGGCATCTTCCCGGTGGTCGGCCGCACGCAGGAGGAGGCCGAGGAGAAGTTCGCGCAGCTGCAGGACCTGGTGCACCCGGTGGTGGGCGTCTCGCTGCTGTCGAACGTGATCGGCGGCTTCGACTTCTCGGGCCTGCCGGTCGACGGCCCGGTGCCCGAACTGCCCGAGACCAACGGCCCCAAGAGCCGGCAGCGCCTGCTGCTCGACCTCGCGCGGCGCGAGAACCTCAGCATCCGCGACCTCTACCTGCGCATCGCGGGCGCACGCGGCCACCAGCAGGTGGTGGGCACGCCGCAGAGCATCGCGGACCAGCTGCAGCAATGGTTCGAGGAAGGCGGCGCCGACGGCTTCAACATCATGTCGCCGTGGTTCCCGGGCGGGCTGCAGGACTTCATCGCGCTGGTGCTGCCCGAGCTGCGCCGGCGCGGCCTGGTGCGCACCGAGTACGAGGGAAGTACCTTGCGCGAGCACCTGGGGCTGCAGCGGCCGCGGCATGGGCAGCGCCGGGCCGCGGTGAGCGCCGCATAGCGGCGCGTCGCCCCTCCTCCGCTCATACGGCGGCGCGCAGCGTCCTGGCCGCCGCCACCATGTTGCTCAGCGCCGGAATCACCTCGGGCCACTGGCGCGTCTTGAGGCCGCAGTCGGGGTTGACCCACAGGCGTTCCGCGGGAATGCGCTCGGCCGCCTTCTTCATCAGCTGCACGATGTGCTCCTGGCTCGGGATGTTCGGCGAGTGGATGTCGTAGACGCCGGGACCGATCTCGTTCGGGTACTTGAAGTCGTCGAAGGCGTCGAGCAGTTCCATGTCCGAGCGCGAGGTCTCGATGGTGATGACGTCGGCATCCATGTCGGCGATCGACGCGATGATGTCGTTGAACTCCGAATAGCACATGTGGGTGTGGATCTGCGTCTCGTCGCGCACGCCGTTGGCCGTGATGCGGAATGCATCCACCGCCCAGTCCAGGTAGTCCTGCCATTGCGACTTGCGCAGCGGCAGGCCTTCGCGCAGCGCGGCCTCGTCGATCTGGATCACGCGCACGCCGGCGCGCTCGAGGTCGAGCACCTCCTCGCGGATGGCCAGCGCGAGCTGGCGGCACGAGGCCGAACGCGGCTGGTCGTCGCGCACGAAGGACCAGTTGAGGATGGTCACGGGGCCGGTCAGCATGCCCTTCATCGGCCGTTGCGTGAGCGACTGCGCATAGCGGATCCACTCGACCGTCATCGCCTTCGGGCGGCTGATGTCGCCGAACAGGATCGGTGGCTTCACGCAGCGCGAGCCGTAGGACTGCACCCAGCCGAACTGGCTGAAGGCATAGCCCTCGAGCTGCTCGCCGAAGTACTCGACCATGTCGTTGCGTTCGGCCTCGCCATGCACCAGCACGTCGAGGCCGAGCGCTTCCTGCTCGCGCACGCTGCGCTCGATCTCGGCGCGCATCGCCACCTGGTAGTTGGCCGCGTCGAGGCGGCCGGCCTTGAACTCGCTGCGCGCATGGCGGATCTCGGCCGTCTGCGGGAACGAGCCGATGGTGGTGGTGGGGAACGGCGGCAGCTTGAGGAACGCGGCCTGCTTGGGCGCGCGCTGGGCATAGACGCTCTCGCGCCGGCCGAGCTGGCTGTTGAGCTGGGCCACGGCCGCCTGCACGGCGGGGTTGTTCACGCGCGGCGAGGCACGGCGCGCTGCCAGCGCCGCGGCGTTCGCGGCCAGCGCCTCCTTCACGGCCGCGCGGCCGTCGCGCAGCGCGCCGGCCAGCACGCGCAGTTCCTCGAGCTTCTGCAGCGCGAACGCGAGCCAGGACTTGAGCTCGGTGTCGAGCTTCTGCTCGCTCGCGAGATCGACCGGCACATGCAGCAGCGAGCACGAGGGCGCGATCCACAGGCGGTCGCCGAGGCGCTCGGCCAGCGGCTCGAGCCAGTCGAGCACGGCGGCCAGGTCGGTCTTCCAGATGTTGCGGCCGTTGATCACGCCGAGCGACAGCACCTTGTGCGGCGGCAGCATGCTCAAGAGCGGCAGCACGTCGTCGCGGCCGTTGATGGCATCGACGTGCAGGCCGGCCACCGGCAGGTTGGCGGCCAGGTACTTGTTCTCGGCGAGCTGGCCGAAGTAGGTGGCCAGCAGGATCCTGATCCTCGCGCTCTTGAGGTGGTGGTAGGCCGTGTTGAAGGCGTGCTGCCAGTCGGCGTCGAGCTCGGTCGCGAGCAGCGGCTCGTCGATCTGCACCCATTCGACGCCGCGCGCCGCGAGCGCGTCGAGCAGCTCGGCATACACCGGCAGCAGGCGCGGCAGCAGCGCGAGGCGGTCCGAGTCGTCCTTGGCCTTGCCTATGGCCAGGTAGGTGACGGGGCCGACCAGCACCGGCTTGGCCTTCACGCCCTGTGCCCTGGCTTCGTCGAGCTGTTCGAGCAGGCGCGAGGCATCGAGCCTGAACTCGGTGGCCGCGGTGAACTCGGGGACGATGTAGTGGTAGTTGGTGTCGAACCACTTGGTCATCTCGCCCGCGGCCACGCCGCCGCAGCAGCCCGCATGCTCCTCGGCCGACTGCGCCGAGCGGCCGCGCGCCACGCGGAAGTAGTTGTCGAGCGCATCGCCATGGAAGCCGCGCACCCGCTCGGGCAGGTTGCCGAGCGTGAAACTCATGTCCAGCACCTGGTCGTAGAACGCGAAGTCGCCGACCGGCACGAGGTCGAGGCCGGCCTGGTCGTTCCAGTGGCGCTGGCGCAGCGTGGCGCCCAGCGCCTGGAGCGTTTCGCGCGAGGACTCTCCCTTCCAGTACGACTCGAGCGCGAACTTCAGTTCGCGCCTGGCGCCGATGCGGGGAAAGCCGAGGTTGTGGGTGGTGGTCATGGGTAGCGGAAGGTCCGGCAGTACAGGGAAAGGCGCGATCCTAGGTGTGGCGACCCGTGAAGTAAAATGGTCTTATTTCACGCATCCATGAATCTGGCTCATTGACCATGCTCGAGCGCATCCATCTGTCGATCGTCCAGGAAGTGGACAAGCAGGGCTCGCTGACAGCGGCCGCCGAGGTGCTGCACCTCACGCAGTCGGCACTGAGCCATTCGATCCGCAAGCTCGAGCAGCAGCTCGGCACCGAGGTCTGGCAGCGCGAGGGGCGCAGCCTGCGGCTGACGCAGGCGGGCCAGTACCTGCTCGCGGTGGCCAACCGCGTGCTGCCGCAGCTCGCGCTGGCCGAGGAGCGGCTGGGCCAGTTCGCGCAGGGCGAGCGCGGCTCGCTGCGCATCGGCATGGAATGCCATCCCTGCTACCAGTGGCTGCTCAAGGTGGTCTCGCCCTACCTCGCGGCCTGGCCCGACGTGGACGTGGACGTGAAGCAGAAATTCCAGTTCGGCGGCATCGGCGCGCTGTTCGGCTACGAGATCGACCTGCTCGTGACGCCCGACCCGCTCTACAAGCCGGGCCTGCACTACGAGCCGGTGTTCGACTACGAGCAGGTGCTGGCGGTGGCGCGCGGCCACCGGCTGGCGAACCTGCCCTACGTGAAGCCCGCGCAGCTCACGCAGGAGGTGCTGGTTACCTACCCGGTGGCGACCGACCGGCTCGACATCTACAACATGTTCCTGATGCCCGCGGGCGTGACGCCCAGGCGGCACAAGGCCATCGAGACCACCGACATCATGTTGCAGATGGTGGCCAGCGGCCGCGGCGTGGCCGCGCTGCCGCGCTGGCTGGTCGAGGAGTACGCGCAGAAGATGGACGTGGTGCCGGTGCGGCTCGGCGCGCGCGGCATCGCCAAGCAGATCTTCCTGGGCGCGCGCGAGGCCGACACCGACATCGACTACCTGCGTGCCTTCGTCGAGCTGGCGCGCGCGGCCGGCTGATCAGCCGGCCGGCCGCATGCGCTCGGCGATCTCGGCGTGGCCGCGCGCGGCCAGCGCCTCGGCGGCGCCCGCGCGATCGCGCGTCTCCTTGTTCTGGCTGAGCTTCGACTTGCCGACCAGCGAAGTGAGCGCGATCTCGATGCCGACGATGCGGCCCAGCATGTCGTCGATGAAGTCGGGCGCCGAGTCGCCCATCTTCCAGGGCCGGGGCTCGGCCGCCTCGTGGCGGCGCGTGAGGCGCGCGACGATTCCGCGCACGAAGCGCTCGTCGTCGCGCACGGTGATCGTGCCGTGCGCATGCACCACCTCGTAGTTCCAGGTCGGCACCTGGCGGTGCAGCTCGTGCTTGCTCGGGAACCAGCTCGGCGAGATGTAGGCCTGCGCGGCGCGGAAGACCACCATGACCTCGTTGCCGGTCGGGCAGCGCTGCCAGACGTCGTTGGCGCGCGCGACGTGCGCCGAGAGCAGGCCGTGCGTGCCGACCTCGGGATCGAACTCGAAGGGCAGGTGGTCGGCGTCCAGCCCCGCGGGGCCGTGCGTGACCAGCATGCCGAGCGGATGCTCGCGGATGACGCGCTGGAGCGCGGCGGGATCGGTGACGGCGAAATGCGCGGGGATGTACATCGGGCGTGGCTCGCAAAGCGTGGGGTGCCTCACTGTCGCCTCGAACCGGCACAATGCGAAGAACCAGTTTTCCACTTTTTGCATGGACCAGTTGTCGCTTCCCCCGGGCCAGGGCGCGGGCCGCCGCATCTACGCGCTGCTGCGCGACCAGATCGCCGACGGCACCCTGCCCGCGGGCGCGCCCGCACCGTCGACCCGGGCCCTGGCGGCCGAGCTCGGGGTCTCGCGCACCACGGTGACCGCGGTCTACGAGCAGCTCGCGGCCGAGGGCTACCTGCTCACCTCGGCGGGCCGCGCGGCGCGCGTGGCGAGCCCGCCGTCTGCGGCCGTGGCCCGACCGGCGGCCGCCTCCCGCCGCGCCCGGCCCGCGCCCACGCTGTCGGCCTACGGCCGCCGCATCGCGGCGATGGCGCCACCGTCCGCCGCGCCGAGCGAGCCGCCACGCATCGACTTCCTCTACGGCGCGGTCGCCTCGCGCGACTTCCCCGCGCTGGCCTGGCGGCGCGCCTACCAGGCCGAGCTGCTGCGCCAGCAGCGCAGCCTGAGCTACGCGCCGCCCGAAGGCGACGAAGGCTTGAGGCGCGCGCTGCAGGGCTATCTGCGGCGCGCGCGCGGGCTGGTCTGCGACGCCGGGCAGATCGTCGTGGTGCAGGGCTCGCAGCAGGGCATCGACCTGTGCGCGCGGCTGCTGCTCGATCCCGCCGATGCCTTCGTGTTCGAGAACCCCGGCTACCTGATGGCGCGGCGCTGCTTCGAGGCCACGGGGGCGACGCTGCTGCCGGTGCCCGTCGATGCGCAGGGCCTGGACACGGCCGCGCTCCCGCGCGACGGCCGCGCGCGCCTGGCCTATGTCACGCCCTCGCACCAGTTCCCGCTCGGCGGCGTGCTCGCCATCGGCCGGCGCCTCGAACTGCTGCAATGGGCGCGGCAGCAGCGCGCCTGGATCGTGGAGGACGACTACGACGGCGAGTTCCGCTACGGCCAGCGCCCGATCGATGCGCTGCGCGCGGTCGATGCCGACGGGCGCGTGCTCTACGTGGGCACCTTCTCGAAGGCGCTGTCGCCGCAGATGCGGCTCGGCTACTTGGTGCTGCCGCCCGAGCTGGTGCCGGTGTTCCGCCAGGCCAAGCGCATGGCCGACCGCCATGCGCCGCTGCTCGAGCAGCGGGTGCTGGCGGCGCTGATCGACAGCGGCGCCTACGAGCGCCACGTGCGGCGCGCGCGGCGCGAGAACGAGCGCCGCCGCACGGCGCTGCTCGAGGCGATCGCGCGCCATCTGCCGGCCGAGGCACAGGTCGCGGGCACGGCGGCCGGACTGCACGTGGTGCTGTGGCTGCCGTGGCTGCGGCCGCGCGACGAAGCCGCGCTGGTCGCCGCCGCGCGGCTGCGTGGCGTGGGTGTCTATCCGGTGTCGCCGCTCTACGCGGGCAAGGCCGCGGGCGGTCGCTGCGGTGGCCTGATCCTCGGCTATGCGAGCCTCACGGTCGAGCAGATCGCGCAGGGCGTGCGGCTGCTGGCCGCGGTGCTTCAGCTGTAGCGCTGCTCCAGCGCGTCCCACTCGGGCTTGCCCACGAGCCGCTGGCGCTCGGCGAAGGGCGTGACCAGGCCGCTGGACTCGCGCACTTCCTTCTCGTCGCGCAGCACGGTCAGCGCCTTCTGCATGCCGGCCACCGCGCCCTGCAGCGCGGCATTGGCATAGAGCACGATGCCGTAGCCGAGATCGCCGAGTTCGGTCGCATTGAAGATCGGCGTCCTGCCGCCGATCACCATGTTCATGAGCTGTGGCCGGTCCAACCGTTGAGGCAGCGCGCGGACTTCCTCCGCGCTGGTCACGGCCTCGACGAACAGGATGTCGGCGCCGGCCTCGGCGAAGCGCTGCGCGCGCTCGACCGCGGCCTCGAAGCCATGGACCGCGGCCGCGTCGGTGCGCGCCATGATCAGCAGGTCTGCATCCTGCCGCGCATCGACGGCCGCCTTGATCTTGCTCACGGCCTCCTCGGTGGAGATCACTTCCTTGCCCGAGAAATGGCCGCAGCGCTTGGGCGCGACCTGGTCCTCGAACTGGATGCAGTCGGCGCCCGCGCGCTCGAGCGTGCGCACGGTGTGGCGCACGTTGAGCGCGTTGCCGAAGCCGGTGTCGGCATCGACGATCAGCGGCACCGACACCGCATCGCGGATGCGCGCCGTGTGGTCGGCGATCTCCGACAGGCCCATGAAGCCCTGGTCGGGCATGCCGAACCACATGTTGGTGACGCCGGCGCCGGTGACGTAGATGGCCTGGAAGCCGAGGTCCTCGACGACGCGGGCGGAGAGCGCATTGAAGGCGCCCGGAACGATCAGGCCGCGGCGGGCCTCGGCGAGGGACTTGAGTTGCTTGCGGGTGGACATGGGGAGGATCCGTTTTTTCAGAAACTGTCGCCGGGCACGCGCACCCAGCCTTCCATCAATACGCGGGCGCTGCGGCTCATCAGGGCCTTGGTCACGGCCCACTGGCCGTCGACCGCGCGCGCCTCGGCGCCGACGCGCAACGTGCCCGAGGGATGCCCGAAGCGCACCGCCTGGCGTTCGCCGCCGCCGGCCGCGAGGTTCACCAGCGTGCCGGGGATCGCGGCCGCGGTGCCGATCGCGACCGCGGCCGTGCCCATCATCGCGTGGTGCAGCTTGCCCATCGACAGGGCGCGTACCAGCAGGTCGACATCGGCGGCCCGCACCGGCTTGCCGCTGGACGCGACGTAGTCCTTCGGCGGCGCGACGAACGCGACCTTGGGCGTGTGCTGGCGCTTCGCGGCCTCGGCGATGTCCTGGATCAGGCCCATCTTCACGGCGCCGTGCGCGCGGATGGTCTCGAACATCGCGAGCGCCTTCGGGTCGCCGTTGATCGCGTCCTGCAGCTCGGTGCCGCTGTAGCCGATGTCGGCGGCGTTGACGAAGATGGTGGGGATGCCCGCGTTGATCAGCGTGGCCTTGAAGGTGCCGACGCCGGGCACCTCGAGGTCGTCGACGAGCCTGCCCGTGGGGAACATCGCGCCGCCGCCCTCGCCCTCCCCTTCGTCGGCCGGGTCGATGAACTCCAGCGGCACCTCGGCCGCCGGGAAGGTCACGCCGTCGAGCTCGAAGTCGCCGGTTTCCTGCACCTGGCCGAGCGAGATCGGCACATGGGCCACGATGGTCTTGCCGATGTTGGCCTGCCAGATGCGCACGGTGCACACGCCATCGGCCGGCACGCGGGCCGGGTCGATCAGGCCCTGCGCGATCGCGAACGGGCCCACGGCGGCCGACAGGTTGCCGCAGTTGCCCGACCAGTCGACGAAGGCGCTGTCGATGGAGACCTGGCCGAACAGGTAGTCGACGTCGTGATCGGGCCGCGTCGAGCGCGAGAGGATCACGGTCTTCGAGGTCGACGAGGTCGCGCCGCCCATGCCGTCGATCTGCTTGGCATAGGGGTCGGGGCTGCCGATCACGCGCAGCAGCAGCGCGTCGCGCGCCGGGCCCGGCTGCTGCGCGGTCGGCGGCAGGTCCTGCAGGCGGAAGAACACGCCCTTGCTGGTGCCGCCGCGCATGTAGACGGCGGGAATCTTGATCTGGGGAATGGATGCCATGGTGATGGGTTCTCAAGCGGCCGCGGTGTTCGCGGCCAGGAAGTCTTGCGCAAAACGCTGCAGCACGCCGCCGGCCTCGTAGATGGACACTTCCTCGGCGGTGTCGAGGCGGCAGGTGACCGGCACGCGAAGCTCCTCGCCATTACGCCGATGCACGATCAGCGCGAGGTCGGCGCGCGGGGCGGGTTCGCCGGCCACGTCGTAGGTCTCGGTGCCGTCCAGCCCCAGCGTGAGCCGCGTGGTGCCGGGCTTGAACTCGAGCGGCAGCACGCCCATGCCGAGCAGGTTGGTGCGGTGGATGCGCTCGAAGCCCTCGGCCACCACGGTCTCGACGCCGGCCAGGCGCACGCCCTTGGCGGCCCAGTCGCGCGAGGAGCCCTGGCCGTAGTCGGCACCGGCCACGACGATCAGCGGCTGGCTGCGGTTCAGGTAGGTCTCGATCGCCTCCCACATGCGCACTACGCGGCCCTCGGGCTCGATGCGCGCGAGCGAGCCCTTCTGCTGCACGCCGTCGACCACCGCCATCTCGTTCACGAGCTGCGGATTGGCGAAGGTGGCGCGCATCGCCGTCAGGTGGTCGCCGCGGTGCGTGGCGTAGGAATTGAAGTCCTCTTCCGGCAGGCCCATCTTCGCGAGGTACTCGCCGGCGGCGCTGTCGCGCAGGATCGCGTTCGACGGCGAGAGGTGGTCGGTCGTGATGTTGTCGGGCAAGAGCGCCAGCGGCCGCATGCCGCGCAGGGTGCGCGGGTTGGCCGCGAGCGCGCCCACGCCCTCGCTGTCCCAGTAGGGCGGGCGGCGGATGTAGGTGGACCGCGGGCGCCAGTCGTACTGCGGGCTGGCCTTCTCGCCGTGGTCGGCATGGATCGCGAACATCGGCTCGTAGACCTGGCGGAACATCTCGGGCCGCACCGAGGCGGCGACGATCGCATCGATCTCCTGGTCGCTGGGCCAGAGGTCGGCCAGGCGGATCTCCTTGCCGTCGACCACGTCGAGGATGTCGCGCTCGATGTCGAAGCGCATCGTGCCCGCGATCGCATAGGCCACCACCAGCGGCGGCGAAGCCAGGAAGGCCTGCTTGGCGTAGGGATGGATGCGGCCGTCGAAGTTGCGGTTGCCTGAGAGCACGGCGGTGGCGTAGAGGTCGCGCTCGACGATCTCCTGCTGGATCTTCGGATCGAGCGCGCCCGACATGCCGTTGCAGGTGGTGCAGGCGAAGGCGACGATGCCGAAGCCCAGCTGCTCGAGCTCGGCCAGCAGGCCGGCGTCGCGCAGGTAGAGCTCGACGGCCTTCGAGCCCGGCGCCAGCGAGGACTTGACCCAGGGCTTGCGCACCAGGCCCAGCCGGTTGGCGTTGCGCGCCAGCAGCCCGGCCGCGATCACGTTGCGCGGGTTCGAGGTGTTGGTGCACGAGGTGATGGCCGCGATGATCACGGCGCCGTCGGGCATCAGGCCGGCGGCCTCCTGCTGGCGCGCCTCGTGCAGGCCGATGGCGATCTCGCGCTCGGCCAGCTGCGAGGTCGGCAGGCGGCGGTGCGGGTTCGACGGGCCCGCCATGTTGCGCACCACGCCGGAGAGGTCGAACTTCAGCACGCGCTCGTAGGTGGCGGATGCCAGCGCGTCGGCCCAGAAGCCCGCGGTCTTCGCATAGGTCTCGACCAGCGCGACCTGCGCGTCCTCGCGGCCGGTGAGCCGCAGGTAGGCCAGCGTCTGCTCGTCGATGTGGAACAGCGCGGCCGTGGCGCCGTACTCGGGGCACATGTTGGAGATGGTCGCGCGGTCGCCGATGGTGAGGCTGCGCGCGCCCTCGCCGTAAAACTCGAGGTAGGCGCCGACCACCTTTTCCTTGCGCAGGAACTCGGTCAGCGCCAGCACGATGTCGGTGGCGGTGATGCCCGGCTGGCGGCGGCCCGTGAGCTCCACGCCGACGATCTCGGGCAGCCGCATCCACGAGGCGCGGCCGAGCATCACGTTCTCGGCCTCGAGCCCGCCCACGCCGACCGCGATCACGCCCAGCGCGTCGACGTGCGGCGTGTGGCTGTCGGTGCCCACGCAGGTGTCGGGGAAGGCCAGGCCGTCCTGCACGTAGACCACGGGCGACATCTTCTCGAGGTTGATCTGATGCATGATCCCGTTCCCCGCGGGGATCACCTCCATGTTGGCGAAGGCGCGCTTGGTCCATTCGATGAAATGGAAGCGGTCCTCGTTGCGCCGGTCCTCGATCTCGCGGTTCTTCTCGAAGGCCCGCGGGTCGAAGCCGCCGCACTCCACGGCCAGCGAGTGGTCGACGATCAGCTGCACCGGCACCACCGGATTCACCTGCGCCGGATCGCCGCCCTCGGCCGCGATCGCATCGCGCAGGCCCGCGAGGTCGACCAGCGCGGTCTGGCCCAGGATGTCGTGGCAGACCACGCGCACCGGGAACCACGGGAAGTCGCGATCGCGCCGGCGCTCGGCGATCTGCAGCAGGCATTCGTCGAGGATCGCGGGATCGCAGCGGCGCACGAGGTTCTCGGCATGCACGCGCGCGGTATAGGACAGCGTGTCCCAGGTACCGGGGCGAAGCGCTTCGATGGCGGCGCGCGCGTCGATGTAGTCGAGCGCGGTGCCGGGGAGTTTCTTTCTGTGGCTTGAAGTCATCGTGGGGAAGCGGGCAGGAAAGCGATGCGGCCCCGCTGCGAGGGGCCGCGCGGGGTTCATTCGGAGCGGATGTCGTTGTCCTTCACGACCTTGGCATAGCGCGGGATCTCGGTGCCGATCAGTGCGCCGAACTGCTCGGCGCTGCCGCCGGCCGGCGACACGCCGGTGGGATCGAGCTTCGCCACCAGTTCGGGCGCCTTGAGGCCGGCGTCGAGCGCGCCGTTGAGCTTCGCGAGCACCGACGGCGGCACGCCCCGGGGCGCGATCAGGCCGTGCCAGGCCACCACGTCGTAGTCGGGCAGGCCGCCGCTCTCGGCGATCGAGGGAATGTCGGGATAGGCCTGCAGCCGCTTCGCCGTGGTGACGGCGAAGGCGCGCAGCCGGCCCGACTGCACGTGCGGCATCAGCGCCTCGGTGCCCGCGATCAGCATGTCGACGTTGCCCGCCACCAGGTCGGTGACGGCCGGCCCGGTGCCGCGGTAGGGCACGTGCGTGGCCTTGACCTTCGCCATGCCGAACAGGTACTCGCTCACGATGTGCAGGTGGCTGCCGTTGCCGGCCGAGGCGAAGGTCAGCTTGCCGGGGTTCTGGCGCGCGAAGGCCAGCAGCTCCTGCAGGTTCTTCGCGGGCACCTTCGACGGGTTGACGCACAGCACGTAGGCGCCCCTGGAGAGCTGGATCACCGGCGTCATCTCGGCCACCGGATCGAAGCGCAGCTTGTAGAGCGAGGGATTGACCGTGTAGCTGCCCGCGATCAGCAGCAGCGTGTAGCCGTCGGCCGGCGTGTGCAGCGCGTACTCGGTGCCGATGGTGCCGCCGGCGCCGGGCCGGTTGTCCACCACCACCGACTGACCCAGCTGCTGGGTCAGCACGTTGGCCGCCACGCGGGCGATGAAGTCGGAGCCGCCGCCCGGCGCGAAGGGGCAGACGATGCGCAGCGGCTTGTTCGGGAACGCCTCCTGGGCGCGGCTCAGGGTGGCGGCGGGCAGCGTCAGTCCCGCCAGGGCGGCGGTCGAGAAGGCGCGGCGGTTCAGCGTCATGGTCTTGTCTCCAGTGTTGTCGTTCGATGTGGGAGCGTGCCGCCCGCGAGAGGCGGCACCGCGGAGTGTGCTCCGAGCGACATCGACCTGGAAGGACTTCACCGCGCCGCTGCCCCCCGCCTCAGGCGCGCGCCTCGATCGGCACGAACGCCAGGTCCTCGGGGCCGGTGTAGTTCGCGCTCGGGCGGATGATCTTGTTGTCCACGCGCTGCTCGATGACGTGCGCGGCCCAGCCGCTGGTGCGCGCGATCACGAACAGCGGCGTGAACATGGCGGTGGGCACGCCCATCATGTGGTAGCTCACGGCGCTGAACCAGTCGAGGTTGGGGAACATCTTCTTGACCTCCCACATCACGGACTCGAGCCGCTCGGCGATGTCGTACATCTTGGTCGAGCCGGCCTCCTGCGACAGGCGCCGGGCCACGCCCTTGATCACCACGTTGCGCGGATCGCTCACGGTGTAGACCGGGTGGCCGAAGCCGATCACCACTTCCCTGGCCTCCACGCGGCGGCGGATGTCGGCCTCGGCCTCGGCCGGGCTGTCGTAGCGCTTCTGGATCTCGAACGCGACCTCGTTGGCGCCGCCGTGCTTGGGACCGCGCAGCGCGCCGATCGCGCCGGCGATGGCCGAGTGCATGTCGCTGCCGGTGCCCGCGATCACGCGGGCGGTGAAGGTGCTGGCGTTGAACTCGTGCTCGGCGTAGAGGTTGAGCGAGGTGTGCATCGCGCGCACCCAGGCCTCGGAGGGCTTCTCGCCATGCAGCAGGTGCAGGAAGTGGCCGCCGATCGAGTCGTCGTCGGTCTCCACGTCGATGCGCTTGCCCTGCGTGCTCCAGTGGTACCAGTACAGCAGCATCGAGCCCAGCGAGGCCATCAGGCGGTCGGCGATGTCGCGCGCGCCCGGCAGGTTGTGGTCGTCCTTCTCGGGCAGCACGCAGCCCAGCGCCGAGACGCCGGTGCGCATCACGTCCATCGGGTGGGCGCCGGCCGGCAGGCTTTCGAGCGCTTCCTTCACGCTCGCGGGCAGGCCGCGCATCGCCTTGAGCCGTGCCTTGTAGGCCTTGAGCTCGGCGCGCGTGGGCAGCTTGCCGTGCACCAGCAGGTGGGCGATCTCCTCGAACTCGCAGACCTCGGCGATGTCGAGGATGTCGTAGCCGCGGTAGTGCAGGTCGTTGCCGGTGCGGCCCACGGTGCACAGCGCGGTGTTGCCCGCGGTCACGCCCGAGAGGGCGACGGATTTCTTGGGGCGGAAGCCCGCGGGTGCGGTGGTGTCGGTCATGGGGTTCATGCGGTTTCTTCGTTGAGGTAGGCGCGATCGATGGCGGCGGGACGACCGGCGGCGTCGACCGCCACCATCTCGAACACGCCCTTGAGGACTTCTTCGGCCGGCACGCCCGGCACGTCGGCCAGGCCGGTCACGCACACGGTCATCGAGCTGCGGCCGATGCGGCTGACCCAGCCGCGCAGCAGCAACTGGTGGCCCACCGGCACCGGCGCGAGGAAGTCGACGCCGGTCACGCCGGCCATCACCACCTCGCGCTGCGCCAGGCCGCGCGCGGCCAGGAAGGCCGTCTTGCTCATCAGTTGCAGGCCCTGCCCGGCGAACAGCGTGCCGCGGTGGTTGGCATGCACCGGCAGCACCAGTTCGCGCAGTTCGGTCGTTCCGGCGGGTGTTGTCATGCTTCGCAATCTACGCAGAGAATGCGGTTTGCAGAAGGACTGAAAAGGCAAATTCTTGCGAACCCCAATCCTCTGATTTGCAAATTTTGCGAATTTCCCCGCATTCGCAGCGAAGGCGAAACGATGAAGAAGACATTCATGGGCGTGCGCCTGCGCAGCCTGCGCGCGGAGCGCGGCCTGTCGCAGGTGGCGCTGGCCAATGCGCTGGAGCTGTCGCCCAGCTACCTCAACCAGCTCGAGCAGAACCAGCGGCCGCTGACGGTAGCGGTGCTGCTCAAGATCAGCCGCGCGCTCGGCGTCGACATCCAGCAGTTCTCGGAGGACGAGGAGGCGCGGCTGGTGGCCGGCATGCGCGAGGCGCTGGCCGACGCCGCCGAGCCGGTGGCGCTGCCCGAGCTGCAGGAGGTGGCGGCGCAGATGCCCGCGCTGGGTCGCGCGCTGCTGGCGCTGCACCGGCGCAACATCGAGGCGATGGAGCAGCTCGAGACCATGGCGCTGCGCCTGGGCGACGAGCGCTCGGGCCTGGCCGCGCCGCGCGCCATGCCCTTCGAGGTGGTGCGCGACTTCTTCTTCGCGCACCAGAACCACTTCGACACCCTCGACCGCGCGGCCGAGGCGCTGGCACGGGAGGCGCAGCAGGCGCAGGCCGCGCCGGGCGCGCGCGAGCACGGCGGCCATCTCGCCGAATGGCTGGTCGAGCGGCTGCGGCAGCGCCACGGCGTGCGCGTGCTGCTGACCGACGACACCGAGGTCAGCAAGCGCCGCTATGACGCCGCGCAGCGCAGCCTGCGGCTGTCGCCCGCGCTCGAGCCGGGCCAGCAGGCCTTCCAGCTCGGCACCCAGCTCGCGCTGCTCGAGCTCGGCGCGGCGATCGACGCGCTGGTCGACGCGCCGCCCTTCACCGAGGACCCGGCCTCGCGCAAGCTGGCGCGCATCGGCTTGGCGAACTACTTCGCGGGCGCGCTGCTGCTGCCCTACGGCGCCTTCCTCGAGGCCGCGGAATCGCTGCGCTACGACATCGACCTGCTCGGCCAGCGCTTCGGCGTCGGCTTCGAGACCGTGTGCCACCGGCTCAGCACGCTGCAGCGGCTGGGCGCGCCCGGCGTGCCCTTCTTCTTCGTGCGCGTGGACAAGGCCGGCAACATCTCCAAGCGCCAGTCGGCCACGCACTTCCACTTCAGCCGCACCGGCGGCACCTGCCCGCTGTGGAACGTGTACGAGGCCTTCGCGCAGCCCGAGCGCATCCTGCCGCAGCTCGCGCGCATGCCCGACGGGCGGCGCTACCTGTGGATCGCGCGCTCGGTCTCGCGCGGCCAGCGCGGCTGGGGCTCGCCGCGCAAGACCTTCTCGATCGGGCTGGGCTGCGACATCCGCCATGCGCCGCGGCTGGTGTATGCGAAGGGGCTCGACCTGCAGGACCCCGAGGCCGCCACGCCGATCGGCATGGGCTGCAAGGTCTGCGAGCGCGAGCGCTGCCCGCAGCGCGCCTTTCCGTTCATCGGCGAGGCGCTGGACGTGGACGAGAACCAGAGCCGGTTCGCGCCGTACGGCTTCGAGCGCTGAAGCCGCCGAACGCGAGCAGGCCTCGTCCGGCCTTCTTTCGGCCGCTTCGCCGACACCGCCACGGCCCCCGGAACCTGCCCGGCGTTCCGGGAAAAAAATCGCTCACGTTACGTAACGCGCGGCGAAAAGCCGTGTTACGGATGTTCCCGCCGCGTGTTACCCCGGATGAGAAAAGCCTTTGGAATCAACGAGATAAGGCGGTCGAGGTGCCGTAACAGAGGACCGCCATGGCGGCAGCGCAAAGACGGCACGCATGTTGCCCCTGTAGGCCACATCTTTGTCACAGAGGCCGCCATGACTACAACTCAATCATCGACCCCGACGACCCCGGAAACCACCGTGAACGGTGGGGCGCCCGTGGTCCTCGCGCAAGCCACCACCACGCCGATCGCACCGATGGGCTCGACCGCCATGGCGCCTCCCTCCGCACCCGCGGCCGCCGCGCCCGCCAGCATCGGATCGCTGTCGAACGCGACCCTGGGCACGACCATCGTGCGCGACGGCGTGAGCATCCCGGTGGACGGCAACCAGTCGCTGATCGCCGGCGACCGCGTGATCGTTCCCGATGGCGGCCAGGCCAATGTGCTGTTCCCCGGCTCGGCCACCAACAAGGCGCCGCTGGCCGGCGTCTTCGCGGGCGGCACCGATGCCACCGTCACGTCGACCAAGCTGCCGGGCGGCCTCGAGCAGGTCAATGTCGACGTGGCCTCGGGCGACCTCGCGGTCACCCCGCCCGACGCCGACGCCGATGCGGCGGCGCTGGCCGTCACCAAGAAGCTCGCCAGCGGCGGTGGCCTCGGCCTCGGCGAGTTCGCGCTCGGCGCGCTCGGTGGCATCGCGCTGGCCGCGGCCCTGGGCGGCGGCGGCGGCGACTCGACCATTCCCTTCTTCATTCCCGGCGTCGGCGACTCCGACGCGGATGCCGACGCGGACGCGGATGCGGATGCCGATGCGGACGGTGATGCCGATGCGGACGCAGATGCGGATGCGGACGCAGATGCGGATGCGGATGCGGATGCGGATGCGGATGCCGACGCTGATGCAGACGCCGACGCTGATGCAGACGCCGATGCGGATGCAGACGCCGATGCCGATGCGGACGCGGACGCGGATGCCGACGCTGACGCCGATGCGGACGCCGATGCCGACCACCTGCTGGATCCGGGCGACAGCGCCGTCGGCCACGTGGTCGATGCCGTGGACAACACCCTGGGCCTGGGCGGCGCGCTGCAGACGGTGAAGCCCATCGTCAACAGCGTCACCGACGTGATCGACGACGTGCTCGCGCCGATCGCCGGCAACGAGTTCACGCCCAACGATCCCAACGAATTCGATCCCGTGGACAACGTGGTCGACCACGTCACCACCAATCTCGGCGGCGTGCTGTCGCCCGTGGTCGACGGCCTGCTGGGTGGCGGCACCACCGGCGCGATCATCGACACGGTCAACACCCAGGTCGACTACCTGACCGATGCACTGAACAACATCCTCGAGAACGTGCTGGGCAGCGACGGACTGCTGGGTGGCGTGACCACCGGCCTGGGCATCGATGGCCTGGTCGACGGCCTGCTGGGCGACGACGGCGTGGTCGGCCAGGTGCTCGACGGCCTGCTCGGCGAACACAGCCTGCTGGGCGGCCTGCTCGGCGAGGACGGCCTGGTCGGCGGTCTGCTGGGCGACGATGGCCTGCTCGGCGGCCTGCTGGGCGAAGGCACCGCGGTCGGCAGCCTGCTCGACACCCTGCTGGGTGAGGGCGGCCTGCTCGGCGGCCTCGGCGGCGAAGACGGCCTGCTTGGCGGCCTGCTCGGCCCCGCGCTGGGCGAAGGCGGCCTGCTCGGAGGCCTGCTGGGCGACGACGGTGCGCTCGGCGGCCTGCTCGGCGAGGACGGCCTCGTGGGCGGCCTGCTCGGCGGCGACGGCGTGCTCAGCGGCCTGCTCGGCAGCGAAGGCCTGAGCGGCGGGCTGCTCGGACCGGACGGCCTGGTCGGCAGCCTGCTGGGCCCCGATGGCGTGGTCGGCAACCTGCTGGCCGACGGTCCGCTGGGCGGCCTGCTCGGCGGTGAAGACGGTCTGCTCGGCGGCCTGCTGGGCGACGACGGCCTGGTCGGTGGCCTGCTCGGCGAAGACGGGCTGCTCGGCGGTGTGCTCGGCGAAGACGGCCTCCTCGGCGCCGGCGGCCCGCTCGGCGGCCTGTTGAGCGACGACGGCCTGCTGGGTGGCCTGCTGGGCGATGAGGGCCTGGTCGGCGGTCTGCTCGGCGACGACGGCCTGTTGGGCGGCGTGCTGGCCGACGACGGCCTGCTCGGTGGCCTGATCGGCGGCGACGGCCTCGTGGGCGGCCTGCTCGGCGGCGATGGCCTGGTCGGTGGCCTGTTGGGCGACGACGGTCTGCTGGGTGGCCTGCTCGGCGAAGGCGGCGTCCTCGGCGGCGTGCTGGGCGAAGACGGCCTGGTCCCGAGCCTGCTCGGCGACGACGGCCTGGTCGGCGGCCTGCTGGGTGGCGACGGCCTCGTGGGCGGCCTGCTCGGCGAGGACGGCCTGCTCGGCGGCTTGCTGGGCGGCCTGGTCGATGGCATCGGCGGCGGCGGTGGTGGCACCGGCGCGCAACTGCTCGACCCGACCGACACCATCGTCGGCGGCCTGGTCGACGGTCTCAACGACGGCCTGCTCGGCGAACTCGGCCTGGGCGACGTGCTCGCCCCGGTCGTCGGCCTGACGGACAGCCTCACCGACACCGTGAGCGGACTGCTGGCCCCGGTGCTCGGCGACAGCTTCACGGCGAACGACCCGAACGTGCTGGATCCGGTGGACGACCTCGTGAGCCAGGTCACCGGCGGTGTCGGCGACCTGCTGAGCCCGCTGACCGACCAGCTGCTGGGCGCCGGCACCACCGATGCGCTGCTGGGCGCGGTCGGCACGCAGGTCGACTTCCTGACCGATGGCGTGGCGAATCTGATTGGCGGCGATGGGCCGCTGGGTGGCGTGCTGGGTGATGACGGCCTGCTGGGCGGCTTGCTCGGCGGCGACGGTGGCCTCCTGGGCGGTGTCCTGGGAGACGACGGCCTGCTGGGTGGTCTGCTCGGCGGTGACGGCGGTCTCCTGGGTGGCGTGCTGGGTGACGACGGCTTGCTGGGCGGCCTGCTCGGCGGCGACGGTGGCCTTCTGGGCGGTGTCCTGGGTGACGACGGCCTGCTGGGTGGTCTGCTCGGTGGCGACGGTGGTCTCCTGGGCGGCGTGCTGGGTGACGACGGTCTGCTGGGCGGTCTGCTCGGCGGCGACGGCGGCCTCCTGGGTGGCGTGCTGGGTGACGACGGCTTGCTGGGCGGTCTGCTCGGCGGCGATGGCGGTCTGCTGGGTGGCGTGCTGGGTGATGACGGCCTGCTGGGCGGTCTGCTCGGCGGCGATGGTGGTCTGCTGGGCGGTGTCCTGGGCGATGACGGCCTGCTGGGCGGTCTGCTTGGCGGCGACGGTGGCTTGCTGGGCGGCGTGCTGGGAGACGACGGCCTGCTGGGCGGTCTGCTCGGCGGCGACGGCGGCCTCCTGGGTGGCGTGCTGGGTGACGACGGCCTCTTGGGCGGCGTCCTCGGTGGCGAAGGCGGCCTGCTCGGCGGCATCCTTGGCGACGACGGCCTTCTCGGCGGTCTGCTGGGTGGCCTGCTCGGCGGTGGTGCCGATGCCGGCGCCTCGGCCAGCCTGATGGTCGCGGCCGATGCGCCTGCCGCGGACGGTGGCCTGCTTGGCGGCCTGCTGGGTGGCGATGGCGGCCTGCTCGGCGGCATCCTCGGTGACGACGGCCTGCTGGGCGGTGTGCTCGGCGGTGACGGTGGCCTGCTCGGCAGCATCCTCGGCGATGACGGCTTGCTGGGAGGTGTGCTCGGTGGCGAAGGTGGCCTGCTCGGCGGTGTCCTGGGCGACGGTGGTCTGCTGGGTGGCGTCCTCGGTGGCGAAGGCGGCTTGCTCGGCGGCATCCTGGGTGACGACGGCCTCCTGGGCGGTGTCCTCGGCGGTGACGGCGGCCTGCTCGGCGGCATCCTGGGTGACGACGGCCTCCAGGGCGGCGTGCTCGGCGGTGGCGAAGGCGGCCTGCTCGGCGGCATCCTCGGCGACGACGGCCTGCTGGGCGGCGTGCTCGGCGGCGACGGCGGTCTGCTCGGTGGCGTCCTCGGCGACGACGGCCTGCTGGGTGGCGTGCTCGGCGGCGGCGAAGGCGGCCTGCTCGGCGGCATCCTCGGCAACGACGGCCTGCTGGGCGGCGTGCTCGGCGGTGGCGAAGGCGGCCTGCTCGGTGGTGTCCTCGGCGGCGACGGCCTCGTGGGCGGCCTGCTCGGCAACGATGGCCTGGTCGGCAACCTGCTGGGCAACGACGGACTGGTCGGTGGCCTGGTGGGCGGCCTGCTCGGCAACGACGGCCTCGTCGGCAGCCTGCTCGGCGCGCTGGGTGGCGACGGCCCGGTGGCCAACATCCTGCAGCCGGTGACCGAGATCGCCAGCGGCCTGAGCGACACCCTCGCTCCGGTGGTGGACACGCTGACCAGCGCCGGTTCCGGTGCCCTGGCCCCCGTGACCGACATCCTGGCCGGCGCGACCGCGGCGGCGGCACCGGTGGTCGAGACCGTGTCCAACGTGGTCGAGAACGTCGATCACTCAGTGGGCTCGGTGGTCACCGACGTGGTGACCCCGATCACCAGCCAGGTCGAGCACACCGTGAGCAGTGCGGTGACCCCGGTCGCCAACATCCTGCACGGCCTGCTGGGCTGATCGCGCACCGCGGCCTCGGCCGCGGCTCGCCACGAAAAAAAGGGGCGGACCGGCGACGGTCGGCCCCTTTTCTCATGGCGCCCCGCGGGGCGCCGGACCGCTCAGGCGCTGCCCCGCTCGATCAGCTCGAAACCCAGGTCGCGCTTGCGCGCCGCCGGCGTCTCGCTGCGCAGCCGCTGCACCAGCATGCGCGCGGCCTCCTCGCCCATACGCACGGTCGGCACCGCGATGGTCGTGAGGCCGGGGTTGAGCTCGCGCGCGATCTCGTAGTCGCCGAAGCCCATGATCGCGAGCTGCCTGGGCACCGCGATGCCCAGCCGCTGGCAGGCCAGCAGCGCGCCCGAGGCCAGCAGGTCGCTCGAGAACAGCAGCAGGTCGCTGTCGGGGAAGCGTGCGCGCGCGGCTTCGAGCAGGGTGCTGCCGCTGCCCATGGTGTAGGGCAGGTTCTCCACCACCAGGCTGCGCGGCGCCTGGCCCGGGTAGTGGCGCGCCATGCCGGTGGTGTAGCCGTCCAGGCGCTCGCGCGCGCGGTCGTCACCGGGGCGCGCGGCGCCCACGAAGGTGGGATGGCGGTAGCCGCTGCGCTGCGCATAGGCCACGGCCGCGGCCAGCGCCTCCTGGTTCGAGAAGCCCACGAGCTGGTCGATCGGCTTGCGCGTCCAGGCCCAGCTCTCGACCACGGGAATGGCGGCGCGCGCGAGCATCTCGCGCACCGCGTCGGTGTGGCGCGTGCCGACGAGGAAGAAGGCGTCGGGCCGGCGGCCCAGCAGGCTGCGCACCACGGCCTCCTCGCGCTCGTGGCTGTAGTCGGTGTGGCCGATGATCACCTGGTAGCCCGCCTGCAGCAGCACGTTCGACAGGCCCTGCAGCGTCTCGGCGAAGACCGAGGCCGCGATCTGCGGGATCACGGCGGCCACCGTCATGCTGCGGTTCGAGGCCAGGTGGCTGGCCGCGAGGTTCTGCACGTAGCGGGTGCTGCGGATCGCCGCCTCCACGCGCTCGCGCGTCTGCGGCGTGCAGCCCTCGGGGTCGCGCAGCACGCGCGACACGGTCTGTGCCGACACGCCCGCCACCTGGGCCACGTCGGCCATGGTGACGGAGTTGGTGCCGAAGCGGCGGCGGCCCTGTCTTTTTTCGGGTTCTGTCATGGGTGGCCCGGATTCTGCCGCCAAGCGCGCCCGGCCACCGCCGCGCTCAAAGCCGCCCGCGCGCGGCGAGGTTGCGCATCAGCGCGCCGATGCCGAAGGTCCACGGCGCAATGCGGTCGCTGCGCCCGACCCGGTTGAACAGCGTGCCCAGCCGCTCGGCGCGGATGGCGACGCGGTCGCCCTCGTGGTGGGTGAAGCCGGCGCCCGGCGCGTCGCGGTCCTGGATCGGCGCGAACATGGTGCCGCAGAACAGCAGGATGCCGTCGGGGTACTGGTGGTGCGCGCCCATGGCGTGGCGCACCAGCTCGAGCGGATCGCGGCTGATCTGCGCCATCGAGCTCGAGCCCTCGAGCACGAAGCCGTCCTCGCCTTCCACGCGCAGCTCGACCACGGTGGCGCGCAGGTCGTCGATGCCGTAGTGGGCATCGAACAGGCGGATGAACGGGCCGATGGCGCACGAGGCGTTGTTGTCCTTGGCCTTGCCCAGCAGCAGCGCGCTGCGGCCCTCGAAGTCGCGCAGGTTGACGTCGTTGCCGAGCGCGGCGCCGACGGTCCGGCCGCGGCTGTCGACGGCAAGCACGACCTCGGGCTCGGGGTTGTTCCAGGTCGAGCCCGGATGCAGGCCCACCTGCACGCCGGTGCCCACCGAGGCCAGCGGCGCGGCCTTGGTGAAGACCTCGGCGTCGGGCCCGATGCCGACCTCGAGGTACTGCGACCACAGGCCCTGCGCGAGCAGCACCTGCTTGAGCTGCATGGCCTCGGGCGAGCCCGGCACGATGCCAGAGAGGTCGTCGCCGACCACGGCCACCACCTGGCGGCGCACCGCCTCGGCGCGGCTCGCGTCGCCGCGCGCCTGTTCCTCGATCACGCGCTCGACCATGCTGGCCGCGAAGGTCACGCCTGCCGCTTTCACCACCTGCAGGTCGTTGGGCGCGAGCAGATGGCGCCGCGCGGGATCGGGGCCGTGCGCGGCGGTGCTCGCGAGCCAGTCGGCCAGCGTGCCGAGCGGCACGCCCTCGGCATCGCGCACCGCGGCGGCCGCGTCCGCGCGCTCGAGCAGCGCCGAGACGGTGGGCGCGAGCGCGCCGATGTCGACCAGTTGGCCCTCGCGCACCGTCACCAGCGTCGGGCCGCCCTCTTCGCCGTTCCCGCCCGGCAACCAGGCGCGGCCCACGAGCAGCGCCCTTTCCGCATCGACGGGCAGCGTGGCCGCGGCATCGACCATGTCGGGGATCGCCTGCATCTCAGCGCCCCTCGAACACGGCCGGACGGCGCGCCTTGAAGGCCGCGCGGCCTTCCTTCGCGTCCTCGGTCGCGAAGCACACGGTCTGCAGGTCGCGTTCGTACTGGATCGCGGTCTCCAGCGGCATCGCATAGGCGGCGCGCAGGTTGGCCTTGGCGGTCTCGACCGCGATCGGCGGGCGGCTCGCGATGGTGGCGGCAATGGCCTGCGCGCGCGCCAGCAGCTCGGCGGCCGGCACCAGCTCGCTCACCAGGCCCCACTGCAGCGCCTGCTGCGCGCCGATGGGATCGCCGCCCATCAGCATCAGCGCGGTGTTCGAGGCGCCGATGCTGTGCGCGAGCATGTACGACATGCCGCCGCCGCCGATCCAGCCGAGCTTGACCTCGGGCGCGCCGAAGCGTGCATGCTCGGCCGCGATGCGGATGTCGCAGGACATGGCGGTCTCGAGGCCGCCGCCGAGCGCATAGCCGTTGATGGCGCAGACCACGGGCTTGCGCAGCGCGCGGATCGCGTCGCAGTAGTCGGGCCGGTTGCGGAAGGTCCAGGGCGTGTCGTAGCCGTCGAGCTCGGCGATGTCGCTGCCGGCGCAGAAGGCCTTCTCGCCGGCGCCCGTGATGACGACGGCGCGCACGTCGGCGCGCGCGTTGCAGTCCTTCACGTGGGCGACCAGCGCATCGGCCATCTCGGGCGTGACGGCGTTGAGCTTCTCGGGGCGGTTGAGGATCAGGGTCGCGACCCGGTCGCGGACCTCGAAGAGGATGTGGTTCATGGCGGAGGTGGACTGAAGAAGGGAAGACGGGCTCAGACTTCGCTGCCCGCGGGCCGGTGGTTCTGGTAGAGCGTTTGCAGCCGCTCGAGCGCGGCCCTGGCCGCGAGCCGGTCGGCGAGCATCTCGCGCACCAGCGCCGAGGCCGTGGTCTGGAACGGGATGTAGCCCGGATGGCGTGGCCGCACGATCGCGGCCTCGAGCGTGGCCTGGGTCTGCGCGAAGAAGCCGTTCCAGGCGCCGTTGACGCGCGCATGGCTCCAGGCACTGCGCGCGCTCGGCTGTCCGTCGGCGAAGGGAATGAAGTCTTCCTGCATCGCCGGGCTCATCAGCGCGACGAGGTGGGCGCGCAGCGCATCGCCGACCGTCGCGCGCCGGCTCACCGCGAGGCCGGTGCCGCCGAGCGTCGAACCGAGGCCGTGCGAACCCGCGGGCACGTCGGCGAAGTGCAGCGCCTGCGTGCCGGCTCCGGCCACCGCGTAGTTGACGTAGCCGTAGACCAGCGGGCAGTACACGGCCCGCGCATCGCGCGACATCGCATCGAGGATGCCGATCGGGTTGAGCCCGGCCCAGCCGTGGAAGGCCAGCGCATGCAGCTCCGACAGCAGCTCCCAGGCCGTGGTGGCACCCTGCCCCGTGAACAGGCGGCCGGGCTCGCTGCCCGCGGGCGCATCGCCGTGCGCGGCCGCCATGCTGAACAGCGAGAGCGCCGCATGCGGGCCGGCCAGCGACAGGCACACAGGCTGGCGCGCAGCCAACGCGAGCACCTCGGCCCAGCTGCGCGGCAGCGGGCTCTCGAGCCGATCGGTGCGCGCCACCGCCACCTGCGTGGCGGCATCGAGCGGCAGCGCCCAGTGCGCGCCCGCATAGCGGTAGCTGTCGAACGAGCGGCCGATGCTCTGCGCGCGCCAGCGCGCGAGTTCGTCGGCCGCGAACAGCGACTCGAGCGGCTGCAGGCAGTCGCCGGCCACCGCGTCGCCGATGTGCGGATGGTCGAGCACGATCAGGTCGTAGCGCTCGGCGAGGTCCTCGATCGGATGCGACTCGAAGCCCTCGAGCGGCTGGCGCTCCCAGTGCAGGTCGAGGCCCTCGGCGCGCGCGCGTTCGGCCGCGCGCTCGAGCGCGACGTAGCCGCGCGGATGGTCCCAGGTCAGGCCCTTGATCGGCGCGCCGCTCACAGCGTCTCTTCCCCGATCACCTTGGCCGCGAGCAGGCCGTCGATGCGCTCGGTGCTCCAGCCCAGCTCGCCGAGGATCTCGCGTGTGTGCTGGCCCGCCAGCGGCGCGCCGCGGCGCACGCTCGAGGGCGTGCGCGTGAACTTGATCGGGAAGCCCGGGGTCTTCACCTTGCCCTCGGTCGGATGCTCGTACTCGACGAAGGTGCCGTTGTGGACGATCTGCGGATCGTTCATGACGTCGGCATAGCCGTACACCGGACCGGCCCAGATGTCGGCCGCGCGGAACACAGCGAGCCACTCGGCGGTGGCGCGGTGGCGCAGCTTCTCGCGCGTGATCGAGAAGATCTCGTCGCGCCGCGCGAAGGTGTCGCGCTCGTCGTCGAAGTCGGCCAGCACCGGTGCGCCGATGGCCTGCGCGAGCGCCGCCATCTTCGGGAAGGCCAGCGCGAGGAAGCCGTCCTGCGTGGCGAACACGCCGTAGGGCGCGCGGATGTAGACGTGGGCATGAGGCTCGGCCGTGCGCTCCTGCGGCTTGCCGGCCACGCTGAACACCGACAGCTCCTGCATCTGCAGCGCGACGATCGCATCGAGCATGTTGACCTGCACCAGCTGGCCCTCGCCGCTGCGCTCGCGGTGCAGCAGCGCGGCGATCACGGCCTCGAAGGCGGTCGAGGCCGTGATGGCGTCGACCAGGTACTGGCCCGCCGGCGACGGCGGCTCGCCGGCGCGGCCGGTGGAGAGCATGGCGCCGCTCATCGCCTGCAGCAGCAGGTCCTGCCCGGGCCAGAGCTTGTAGGGGCCGTCCTCGCCGTAGCCCGACATCGAGACGTAGACCAGCCGCGGGTTGATCTTCGACAGCGTGGCGTAGTCCACGCCCAGGCGCTCGGCCACGCCGGGGCGGTAGTTCTGCAGGAACACGTCGGAGCCGCGCACCAGCTCGTAGAGCGCGTCGCGGCCCTCGTCGCTCTTGAGGTCGACCGCGAGGCTGCGCTTGTTGCGGTTGAGCGAGAGGAAGGAGACGTTGATGCGGTTGCCGCGCGCGCCGCCGGCCGAGACATGGCGCTGCCATTCGCCGGCGACCGGCTCGACCTTGATGACGTCGGCGCCCAGGTCGCCCAGGCGCTGGGCCGCGAAGGGGCCGGCCATGGCGATGGAGCAGTCGAGGACGCGGAAGCCCTCGAGGATGGCGGAGGATTTGTTCATGGAGTGTGTTTTGGCGATGAGGGGTGGGGAAGAATTCAGTGCGTGCGCGGCGCGGCGGCGAGGTTGCGGCCCGTGGCGGCATCGAACAGCACGGCCTGCGTGGCATCGAAGCCGACCGCGACCGGATCGCCGTTCGCGAGGTCGGTGTAGCCCGGCACCGTGACCATCAGGTCGGCGTTCGCGGCGCCCTCCTCGTCGTGCAGCGTGCGGGCGTCGGCGAGCGCGACCGCCACCAGCGACTCGGCGCCGACGTGCTCGACCAGCGCGATGCGCCCGGCCAGGCCCTGGCCGCCGCGCGCCACCGTCAGCGCGTTCGGCCGCAGGCCGAGCACCACGGCGGCGCCGGGCGCGGCCAGGCCGCGCAGGTGCGCGGGCAGCGGCATCGTGGCCTCGCCGCCGAGCGCGAGCGCGCTGCCGTCGGCGTTCACCGTGGCCTGCAGCAGGTTCATCGGCGGCGTGCCGATGAAGCGCGCCACGTAGAGGTTGGCGGGCGCCTCGTAGATCTCGCGCGGGCTGCCGAACTGCTGCACCACGCCGTCCTTGAGCAGCGCGATGCGCGTGCCCATGGTCATCGCCTCGACCTGGTCGTGCGTGACGTAGACGAAGGTGCCGCCCACGCGCTGATGCAGCTTCGAGATCTCGGCGCGCATGGTGGTGCGCAGCTTCGCGTCGAGGTTCGACAGCGGCTCGTCCATCAGGAACACCTGCGGCTCGCGCACCATCGCGCGGCCGAGCGCCACGCGCTGGCGCTGGCCGCCCGAGAGCGTGCGCGGGTACTTGTCGAGCCAGTCGGTCAGCGCCAGCGTGCGCGCGGTGCGCTCCACCAACTGCGAGACCTCGGGCGAGCGCTCGATGCGCCGCTTGGCCATGCCGCCGAGGAGCGGGATGTGGAACCACCAGCGGTGCTGCCGCATGATCAGCGGAAACGCGATGTTGCGCCGCACCGTCATGTGCGGATAGAGCGCATAGGACTGGAACACGAAGGCGATGTCGCGTTCGGTCGGCGGCAGTTCGTCGACGCGGCGCTCGGCGATGTGGATCTCGCCGCCGCTGATGCTCTCGAGGCCGGCGAGCATGCGCAGCAGGGTCGACTTGCCGCAACCGGAGGGGCCGAGCAACACGAGGAATTCCCCGTCGGGCACGTCGATCGACACGCCCTTGACGACATGCTTGTCGGCGAAGTTCTTGGTGATGTCCTGGAGCTTGATGGAAGCCATGGATTGAAGATCTATGTGCGTTTGGATATTCGGATTCGACGGGCGCTCAGAAGGCGTGAAGGAACCGTCGCGAGCGCCCCGAGGTCGCGTCGAGGACCGGAGCCGTACTCAGGTACGGCGAGGACCGCAGACGCGAGATCGGGGTGCGCAGCAGGTTCATTCATGCCTTCTCAGCCCTTGACGCTGCCGGCCGTCATGCCGGAGACGACGTGGCGCTGCACGATCAGGTAGAAGACGACGGCCGGCAGCGTGTACATCACGCCCACCGCCATCACGGCATCGAGCGGCGTGCTGAGCTCGCCGATGAAGCCGGCCAGGCCGACGGAGGCCGTGTGCAGACGCTCCTCGGTGATCAGCGTCTGCGCGAACACGTACTCGTTCCAGCCATGGAAGAAGGAGATCACCGCGGCCGCGGCCAGCGTGGGCGCGATCAGCGGCACCACCACGCCCAGCACGATGCCGATGCGCGAGCAGCCGTCCACGCGCGCGGCCTCCTCGACCTCGATCGGCACGCCGTCGATGGCGCCCTTGAGGATCCAGGTGATCACCGGCACGGTGAAGGCGGTGTTCGCGAGGATCAGGCCGCTCAGGGTGTTGAGCAGCTGCATCTGCGCGAAGATCGCGTACAGCGGCACCACCAGCATCGCCTCGGGCAGCATCTGGGTGGCGAACAGGCCGAAGCCGATCGCGCCCTTGCCGCCGAAGCGGAAGCGCGACAGCGCATAGGCCGGAAACACCGCCAGCGCGATGCTCAGCACCGTGGTGCCGATCGCGACGCAGGCGCTGTTGAAGAGCCAGCTCGCCACCGGCTTGATGGCGAACACGCTCGCATACACCGGCAGTTGCCCCAGCGAGGGCAGCAGCTGCGGCCGGTCGGCGAACAGCGCCTCGGTGGGCGTGAGCGAGGTCACCAGCATCCAGTAGATGGGGAAGGCCGCTGCGCCCAGCAGCACCAGCACCGCGAGCATGCGCAGCGCCTGTCGGCTCATGGCGGCGTGCATCAGCGCTCTCCCTCGCGTTCGGCGCGCGCGGTGTAGCGGAAGTACACCAGCGTCACGGCCAGCGCGATCGCCACGCCCACCATGCCGACGGCCGCGGCCTGGCCCAGGTGGTGGTTGACGAAGGCGCGCCGGTAGAGGTCGATCACCAGCGTGTTGGTGGCGCCCACCGGCCCGCCCTGCGTGAGCAGCCAGATCAGGTCGAAGCGGCGCAGCGACCAGATGGTGGAGAACAGCGCCAGCAGCGCGACCGAGGGCCGGATGGTGGGCCACACCACGGCCTTGAACACGCTGAGCCGGTCGGCGCCGTCCATCACGGCCGCCTCGCGCAACTCGGACGGCACGCCCTGCAGCGCCGCCAGCAGCACCACCGAGGCGAACGGGAAGATCTGCCAGATGGTGGTGAGCAGCACCGCGGGCATGGCGAGCTGCATGCTGTCGAGCCAGTTCTCGCTGCCCGCGGCGATGCCGAAGAAGCGCAGCGTGTGGCCGAACACGCCGTACTGGGCGTTGTAGATCCAGATGAAGATCAGCGCCACCGCGACCGGCGGCGCGGCCCACGGGATGGTGACGGCGGCGCGCGCGATGCCGCGGCCGCGGAACGGCGCGTCGAGCAGCAGCGCCGAGGCCAGGCCCAGCCCGATCGCCGAGGCCACGCAGGCCACGGTGTAGAGCAGCGTGGTGAAGATCACGCGGTGGAAATCGGGATCGTTCCAGAGGTCGGCGTAGTTCCGCAGCCCGACCCATTCGCCCTGCGAGGCCGCGAGCAGCGAGGTCGAGGTGAAGCTCAGCACCAGTTCGCGCAACAGCGGATAGCCCTGGAACACGAGCAGGTAGAGCGTGGCCGGCAGCACCAGCGCATAGGGCGCGAGCGGGTGGCCGTCGAGGCGCGCGCGGCGGCGCGCACCCTCGCGGCGGGCCACCGCGGCGGCGGAGGACAGCGTGGCGTTCATCGTCACGGGATGCGGCTCGGGTTCAGCGCTTGAGCACGCGGCTCAGCACGGTCTGCTGCGCGTCGTTCATCGCCTTGGCGGGATCGACGCCGCCCTGCAGCACCTTGATGACCTGTTCGATCACGATCTGCTGGATCTCGGGCGCCTTGACCTCGAGGCCCTGCGGCAGCGCGGGCACGCTGTTGGCGGTCTGCTGGTCGTAGACCGAGATCCAGGGCCACTTGGCGACCTCCTCGGCCGAGCGCGGCACGGCGATCGCGACGCTCGAGGCGCCGTGGATCAGCTGCAGCTCGCGCTGCGCCTCGGGCGTCAGCATCCACTGCAGGAAGGCACCGGCCGCGGCCTTGTTCTTGCTGTTGGCGTTGATGCTGATCGGCGCCAGGATCATGCCCTGCGCCTTGGTGGGAAACGGCGAAGGAGCGGCACCGAACTCGAAGCCCTTGGCCTGGGTCGCGAGGTTGGCGGCCACGCCGCCGTTGTCGACCTGCATCGCGATCTTGCCCTCGGCGAACATGCGCCGGTAGGTGGCGGCGTCGGCGCCCTTGGGGATCGCGCCGGCGTCGTAGACCTTCTTGTAGGCCGCCACGCCCTCGATCACCTTGGCGCTGTTGATGGTCGGGTTGCCCTGCTCGTCGGACCAGCGGCCGCCGAAGCCGTAGACGTAGTTGCACAGGTCATACCAGAAGCCGCCGCGCTCGGCCATGGTGGCGCGGTAGGCGTAGCCGTAGTTGCCCGCGGCGGTCGCGGCCTTGGCGGCGGCCAGGAACTCGTCGAAGTTCGAAGGCGGCGTGCCCTTGAGCAGCGCCTTGTTGTAGACCATCGCGTAGTTGCTGACCTCGAACACCACGCCGTAGCGCTTGCCGCCGATCTTCATGTACTTGTCGGGACCCGTGAGCGGGAAGGCACCGTCGGCGATCACGTCGTCGATGGGCACGAGGCGCTTGGCATCGACCGCGGCATAGAACTCGGGCAGGTCGAAGCGCACGAGGTCGGGGCCGGCATTGCCGCCCATCTGCGTGAAGACGGTGCTCGCGAAGGACGAGAACGGGATCGTGACGGGCTGGATCTCGACCTTGTCCTGGCTCTGGTTGAACTTGCCGATCCAGGCGCGCATCTTCTCGCCGCGGCCGGGCTCGGCGAAGCTCGATGCGGCGAAGGTCACGACCTGCTTGCCGGCGGCCTGCGCCTGGGCGCTGCCCGCGGCGAGCAGCTGCAGGGCCGGAACGATGGCGATCGCGGCGAGGGCCGCGCGGCGGCCGGTGAAAAGGCGTTGCTTCATGTGTGTCTGTCTCCGATGACGGCAGGCCCTGCCGTGGGATTCGAGGCGTCCGGCCGAAACCGTCGCGCTGCTGTTGGCGAGATTATTAGCGCTAACTGTTAGCGCTAACAAGTACGACTTTAGCGTTGCAGCCCGTGGCTGCGATCACGGGATTTCCCTAGCTGGTGGTGGTATCGAGCGGAAAGGCGGGGGCTTCGGCGGCTACTGCATCACCCAGCCGCCATCGACGTTGAGCGTCTGGCCGGTGACGAAGCCGCTGCCCTCGGCCGCGAAGAACAGCATCGCGTTCGCGATGTCCTCGGGCGCGCCGCGGCGCTTGACCGACTGGTGCTCGAGCACGAAGCGCTCGTAGCCCTCGGGGTCGGGATGGATCTTCTCGGCATCGGTCGGGAAGGCGCCCGGCGACACCGCGTTGACCGTGATGCCATGCGGCCCGAGCTCGCGCGCCATCGCGCGCGTCATGCCCAGCAGCGCGCCCTTGGAGGTGACGTAGGGCAGCAGCAGCGGCCAGCCGCCGTACATCGTGATGCTGACGACGTTGACGATGCGGCCGAAGCGCTGGCGCTTCATGTGAGGCAGCGCGGCCTGTACGCAGACCAGCGCCGCGTCGACGTTCACGCCCTGCACGCGGCGATGCTCCTCGATGCTGAACTCCTCGATGCTGCGCGAGGGATAGATGGCGGCGTTGTTGATCAGCACGTCGATGCCGCCCTGGGCCTCGAACAGCGCGGCCAGCTGCGCCGCGAGCGCGCCGAGGTCGGCGAGGTCGCCCTGCACGAAGCGCAGCCGCGCGCGCACCTCGGCGCCCTCGCCCTCCCCGGCCGCAACCAGGCGCTCGCCCTTGGCCGGATCGATGTCCAGCGCCAGCACCTGCGCGCCCGCGCGCGCGAAAGCCCAGCAGATGCTGGTGCCGAGTCCGCCGGCGGCGCCGGTCACCAGCACCTTCTTGCCTGTCATGTCCATGGTCGTGTCGTGTCTTTGAAGTCGTAGGAGGAAAGGAGGGATCAGGGCAGGTTCTCGCGCACCGCGATGCCGGCGCGCACCGGCTCCACGCCCGCGAGCGCATCGCGCCCCGCGCGCAGGTTGGCGAAGATGCGCACGCAGTTCATCACCTCGGTCTGCGGGTTCTGGTTGATGGCCGCGTCGAGCGTGCCGTCGATCAGCATGGCGCGGGTGTCGGGCGTGATCTCGTGGCCGATGAAGACCACCTTGCGGTCGAGACCGGCCTCCTTGAGCGCGCGGCCGATGCCCTCGGAGGCGCCGCCGATGTTGTAGAGCGCCACCAGGTCGGTGTGCTGGCGCAGCAAGGTGCGCGCCTGGCGGTAGTTCTGCGCCACGTCGTCGTGGCCCTCGCGCAGGCCCACCACGCGCAGCCCCGGGAACTGCTCGGCCAGCACCTGCAGGAAGCCGACCTCGCGCTCCTCGTGGCCGCGGTAGCTGAGGCTGCCCGCGATCAGGCCGACCTTGCCCGACTTGCGGTCGAGCATGCGGCCCATGAGGTAGCCCGCGGTGCGGCCGGCCGCATGGTTGTCGATGCCCACGTAGGCGGCGCGCCGCGAGCCCGGCAGGTCCGACAGCAGCGTGAGCAGGTGCACGCCCTGGTCGGCCAGCGAGGCGACGGCCTCGCGCACGGCAGGATGCTCGAGCGGCACGAAGGCGATGCCGTCGCATTGCCGGCCATGGCGCAGCAGCCGCGCGGCGAGCACCTCGGCATCGAAGCCTTCGATCTCGACGCGGCGGCAGCGCACGTTGAAGGGCTCGAGCTGCTTCTCGACGATGCCGACGTAGTCGCCGAGCATGCGGATGAACTGGTTGGTGCCGGCCGGCAGCAGGAATATCAGCTCCATCGGCCGCGGCCGCAGCACCTGGTGCAGGCTCTCGTCGGGCAGGTAGCCCAGCTGCGCGGCCGCGCGCACCACGCGCTGCACCGTGGCCGAGCGCACGCCCTTGCGCGCATGCAGCGCGCGGTCGGCCGTGGCCTTGGAAACGCCGGCCACGCGCGCGACGTCGGCCAGGCGCGAGCGGCCGGGGGCCTCGGCGGGGGGCGTCGATGTCTTCGTCTTCATGTCGCCGAGTATTCCGCGCAACGAAACGCCCTGCCGCGATGTCCGCACCGGCTCGCCCATCTTCTTCGCGCCTCAGTCCCAGCGGCCGGTGATGGCCGGGTACTCGTCGGCGGGCTGCGCGCAGATGGCGCGCACGCGCTCCTCGAAGGCCGCGATCTCGCCGCGCCCGTCGAGCACCGAGAAGCGCGTGGTGTAGCGGCGCTCGTCGCCGTGCTCGAGCCAGATCAGCTCGCCGCGCTCGCGCGCGAAGGGCTTGCCCAGCACGTGGTTGGTGCTCGGCTCGATGCCCATCGCGTACTGGCCGCGCTGGTAGTTCTGCCACTGGAACTGGCACGGGAACTCGTCGCGGTTGACCTCGACCGCGAGGCCGATGCCATGGCCGCCGTCGAAGCCCTCGTTGACCAGCGCGACCGGGATGCGGCCCTGCGCGTCAGCCGCCATCGCGTGCTCGTAGACCTGCTCGTGGAAGTCCGCTTGCGGCCCGGGCTGGGTGCGATAGCCCACCGATTGCCTGCGCAATGCATCGGCATGCGCGGCCCAGGGCGTGTGGCGGATCGGCGCGATGTAGCGGCTGCCCTCGTCGAGCACCGGATGACCGGCGTTGATGTGGTAGCAGAACATGTGCGGCGTGCGGTAGAAGCCGTGGTTGACCACGCGGTCGTGCAGCGTGAAGCCGTGTTCGCCCACGCGCGCCTCGATGCGCCGCACCAGGTGCAGGTCCTCGCCGAACACGGCCGACTGCTGCACCACGCCTTCGCACCAGAAGATGCAGTCGTCGCCCTCCCAGCGCTCGCCATAGCCCGTGAGCCGCGCGGGAATGTTCGCGATGCGGCCGTGCAGGCCGCTGTCGACGCTCTGGCGCGGCGTGTAGTGGTAGTGGCCGGCCGGGTCGCTGTCCATGAACAGCGTGTGGTCGAGGCCGCAGGTCACGAGCAGGCCCGAGAAGGAACGCAGCCAGCCGAGGCCGCCCTCGTCGGCGTTCTCGTGCAGCCCCGGATGCCGGAAGCCCGTGGGCGATTGCCAGCCGATGGCGGCGCCGCGGTATTCGCAGGCGCCGACGTCCATCGCGCGGTCGACCAGCACCTGGAACGCGAAGCCGGTGCCAGTGCGGAACTCGAGGCAGCGGATGCCGCGTTCCACGCCGTCGCCCAGCGTCACCAGTCGCACGCCCGCGAACTGCGCGAGCGTGCCCGCGTATTCGCGCAGCTCGCGCCGGTTCCAGTGGCGGCCGTAGAGCTGGGTCACGCGCCGGCCTCCAGCAGCTTGTCGTCGAGGAAGCGCTTGGCGCGCGGCACGTCCGATTCGTCGAGGTGCTCGATGATGATCGGGATGTTGGGATGGTGCTGCGCAAGCCGCTTGAGGTAGAGGTCGTAGTTCAGCGCGCCGAGGCCCGGCGCCGGCAGCTCGATCTCGCCCACGCCGCGGAACTGGTGCGCCTCCGAGGCGTCGATGTCGGCGAACTTCTCGCTCTTGTCGTCGCCCGCGGCGCGCTTCACGTCCTTGGCATGCGCGATGCGGACCTTGTCGCCGAGCGCGTCGAACATCTGGTTGAGCACCTGGTCCATGCGGTCGATGTTGTGGGTCTCGAAGTAGTTGGTCGGGTCCATCAGCAGGCCCAGGCCCGGATGGTTGACGTCGGCGAACAGGCGCAGCGTCTCCTCGACCGAGCCGATGATGTTGTTGACGTAGGTCTCGACCAGGAACACCGCGCCGTGGTCGTGCGCCTCCTGCGCGAGCTCGCGCACCACCTTCACGCAGTCGGCGTAGGCGCGCTCGCTCTTGTTGTCGGGGTGCGAGGACCAGTCGCTGTCGGGGTTGACGGTGCCGGTCTCGCTGATGACGTAGGGCGTGCCGCAGTCGCGCGCATGGCGCAAGGTGGCCTTGAGGTAGTCGTTGCGGCGCTTGCGCTCGCCGGCGTCGGGGTGGACGATGTTCGTGTAGGCCGACATGCAGCTGATCGGCAGGTCGTGGCGGCGGAAGGTGTCGCGCACGCGATGGCACTTCTCGCGCGTGATGGCCTCGGGCGTGGAGAAGTCGATGTCCTTGAACGCGAGGTCGAGCTGCACGGTGTTGAAGCCCTGCGCCTTGATGCGGCGCACGGACTCCTCGAGGGCATAGGGGAAGTAGCCGCTGAAGATGCCGACTTGGATCATGGGTTGTCTCCGATGGTTTGTGGGTGGGAATGCGGGGGAAAGCGCGCGGCTCAGACGCCGAACTCGGCCAGCGGCACCGCGCGCCGCTCTTCGAGCGAGCGGTAGCCGGCCTCGACCAGCGCCATGGTCTTCACGTTGTCGGCGACGTCGAGCATCGGCGCCTCGCCCTGGGCGAGCGCCCATTGCAGCTGTTCCATCACGCCCGCGAAGGCCTGCGGGAACCAGCGCGTGGACCAGCTCGGTGCGATCCATTCGCCGCCCGTGCCGTGGCGCGAGCTGTAGCGCAGCGTGCTCGGGCTGCCTTCGGGATAGTCGGGCCAGCCGATCGTGCCTTCGGCCACGCCCTCGGTGCCCTCGACGCGCCACTTGATGAAGATGCCGGCATCGAAACCCTCGCCGTGCGGGCCGGTCCAGACGTCCTCCATGCTGAGCGCCATCACGCCGCTGCGAAAGCGCAGGGTCGAGCAGACGATGCCGTCGCTGTGTTCGAAGCCGGTGCGCGGATCGGGCCGCGCGGCGGTGTAGATGTCCTCGGGCTCGCCGAACAGGAAGCGCAGCACGTCGAGGTGGTGCACGCTCATGTTGGCCAGCGTGAGGCGGCCGTAGCCGCGCAGGAACTCCTGCCAGTGCGGGATGGCGCGCATCTCGATGGTGGCGAGCACCGGCGTGCCGAGTTCGCCGCGATCGAGCAGCTGCTTGAGCACGCGCATCGACTGGTCGAAGCGCATGTTCTGGTTCACCGACAGCGGCTTGCCGGCCGCGCGCGCCTCCTCGGCCAGCGCGCGCGCCGTCTCGAGATCGAGCGCCAGCGGCTTCTGCGCGAGCACCGCCTTCACGTGCGGCTGCGCGAGCGCGAGGCGGATCAGCTCGGGCTGGCGGTCGGGCGGGAAGGCGATGTCGACGATCTGCACCTGCGGGTCGCGGATCAGCGCCTCGGGCGTGTCGTGCACCGTGGGGATGTTCCAGCGCTGCGCCACATCGGCCGCCTTGGAACGGGTGCGCGAGGCGATCGCCACCACGGGGAAGCCGGCCTCGCGATAGGCCGCGAGCTGCACGTCCGCCATGATGAAGCCGGCGCCGATGGCACCGATGCGAAAGTCGCGGCGGCGGATCGGCGCGTCGGGCTCGAAGCCGCGGGCATCGGCGGCCGGCGCGGCGGTCGCGCTCGTTGGGGTCATGGCTTGTCTCCTGTCCTGGGTGCTGAACGAGGCAGTGCTTTGCTGCCTCGCGACCGAGGTTAAGGGACGCGACGACCCGGACCAATCGACCGGGATGAGGTTTTTTGAGGTGACTCAGCCAGGCATTGCTCGAGGCATTGCGCGATGCATCAGGTGGCCTCGGCGTCGATGCCGAGCGCGAAGATGCCCGGCATGCCGATGAAGCCTGGGATCGACTTGACGCGTGCGATCCAGCGCCTGAGCGCGGGATAGCGCGTCAACGCGATGCCGCCCTCGGGCGCGAGCGCGATGTAGGGGAAGCACGCGATGTCGGCGAGCGTGGGCGTGGCGCCGACCAGCCAGCCCTCCTCCGCGGCCTCGCGGTCGCCCAAATGGTCTTCGATGTGCGCGAACAGCCTGTGCGCGGCCGCGCGGCAGGCCGGCGCATCGAGGTCGTAGCCGAAGGCATCGTGCAGGCGCGCGGCCGAGGCGCTGCGCGTGATGTCCTCGGCCACGGTGAGCCACAGCATGACCTGGGCGCGGCGCCGCGGATCGGCGGGAAACCAGGTGCCGGCGCTGTCGTGGCAGCTCGCGAGGTAGACGAGGATGGCCTGCGCGTCACGCAGCACGAAGCCGTTGTCGTCGATCACGGGCAACTGGCCGAAGGGGTTGAGTTCGAGGAACTCGGCCTGCTTGTGTTCGCGTCCGGGGTGGAAGTTGACCGGCACGCGTTCATGGGCGATGCCGAGCAAGGCCATGAAGAGCCGCAGCTTGTAGCAGTTTCCGGACAGCTGTTCGTTGTAGAGCCTGATCATCGCGCGCCCTCAAAGATCGAGCACCAGCGTCGCCGAGCGCGACCGCGACACGCAGGGCAGCATCTGCATGTGCGACGCCTTCTCGCCCGCGCTCAGGTACTGGTCGCGGTGATCGGGCTCGCCGTCGATGACGGTGCACAGGCAGGTGCCGCACACGCCCTGCTCGCAACTGGTGTCGAGGTGGATGTCGATCGCGCGCAGTGCTTCGACGATGGTGGTATCGCTCGCGACCTGCACGCGGCGGCCGCTGCGCGCGAGTTCGACGGTGAAGGCGGGGCCGGTGGCCTCGACGGGCGTGGTGCGTCGGAAGTATTCGAAGTGCACGCGATCGGCGGGCCAATGGCGTTCTGCCGCGACGCGCTCGATGCATTGCATCAGCGGCGCGGGCCCGCAGGCGAAGGCATGCGCGTCGCCACCGGCTTGCAGTGCCTGCCGTACCTGGTCTTCGGTCTGCTGCGGCGACAGGCCCAGGTGCAGATGCAGGTTCGTGCCCAACAGTGCTTCGAGCTCGGCGCGGTACGCGGCATGCTCGGCCGAACGGCAGAAGTAGTGCAGAGCCGGCCGCGTTCCCCTTGCCGCGAGATCGCGCGCCATCGCGAGGATCGGCGTGATGCCGATGCCGCCCGCGATCAGCACCGCGTGTTCGATGCGCGGGTCGAGCCGGAAGTTGTTCTTGGGCAGTCCGATCTCGAGCTGCATGCCGGCCTGCACCGAATCGTGCAGCGCGACGGAGCCGCCGCGCGAATCGGCTTCGCGCTTGACGGCGATCGTGTAGCCCTCGTCGTCCTGGCCGCAGACCGAGTACTGGCGGATCTGGCCGTTCGGCAGGTGCACGTCGAGGTGCGAGCCCGCGGTGGCGCTCGGCAAGGGGCCGCGCCGCGGCGAGCGCAGCCGGAATTCGACGATGTCCCGCGCCACGGTTCTTTTTCCTGCCACCTCCACGCTGAGCCGCGGCCGAGGCTCGGTGCTTTGCGCCTCGATGCCCCAGCGCAGGTGGATGTCGCGCAGCCAGCGGCGAAAGGTGCTCGAGGCGGCGTCGGCGCGCGAAGGCACCTCGATGCGTGGATCGAGCGGCAGCTTCTTGTGGACGTGGTTCTCGAGGATCGGCTTGTCCTGCCCGAGGATGTTCTGCTGGAAGGCCATGATTTCGCCGCTCGAGCTTTGGGCATCGAACAGGCTGATCGCGAAGTGGGCGATGCAGCGCTCTTCGTCGGTGGGCTGGATGAACAGGAAGATGATGTCGGCGAGCTCGGCCGAACGGCCCGCCGGATGCTTGTAGAGCATCGGCGAGAACGGATTGACGACACGGTAGACGTAGTCGACATCCGCCCCGCCCTTCGCATCCGCCGAGGCCAGCGGCTGGATGAACTTGCAGTCGCGGGCCCAGAGCTCCTGGCGGGCGTCGAGCTCGACCTCGTAGCCGCGCACCTCGGTCGCTTCTTCCGAGCCCAGGATGTGGGCATGGACGAAGGGGAAGTGCGCCATGTCGAGGAAGTTCTCCACCACCCGCAGCGGACCGCTGTGGATGCCGAAGCCACCCATGTAGAGGAAGCGGCGCGCGGGGTTCGCGAAGGCCGCCAGTTCGAACAGCGGCCTGGGCTCGTCGCCGAGGCACAGCAGGATGAAGCCGCAGTGGTCGGCGGCGTGGCAAGACCTCGCGGGTTCGGTATCGAACCAGGCCGCGAGCGCGCCATCGGGCTGGCGGCGCACGTGCAGGTCGTGGCCCAGCAGGCGCGTGCGCCGGCCCGTGCCGGGCGCGAGGCCCAGGCTGTCGCCGATGGCGAGCCAGTCGCCGGCGATCGCGGGATCGATGGTCTCAGGCATGTTCGGTCTCCCTCGGTGCGCGGGCCTCGGCCGTCCATCGGGCGATGTGCGTCTTGATGCTTGCGATGGCCCGCTGCTTGTCGAGGCTCGATGCACCCCGTGCGACGAGCAGGTGGACGATCGAGGTGCCGGGCAACAGCGGCTGGATCAGCAGGGCCGATGCACCCTCCTGCCAGACGCAAGTGCTCTGTCCTCGCGACCAGCCCGCGCGTTCGATCCGCGGCACGAGGGTGTCGGCATCGAGATCGACCGTGAAGCCGCGCGACGGCACGAGGTCGTCGCCAAGGCGCGGCGGATAGCCCGTGGGCATGCGCGCGAGGCTGGCCCAGACGATGCCGTCGCTCTCGCGGCTGAGGTAGGTGCGCGCGCAGGCGGCCGGCGGGCTCGCGTCCTTCGGCGAGGAAGGCACCGACACGCAGTGGCCGTCGCGGCCGTAGCGCCAGCCGTGGTAGCGGCAGACCAGTTCTTCCCCAACGACGAAGCCGAGGCTGAGTCGCACGCCGCGGTGCGGACAGCGGTTCTCCCACACCTCCATCGCGCCCGAGGCCGAGCGCCAGAGCGCCAGTTCATGGCCGAGCAGCGTGGACTGCAGCACCTGCCCCGGCAGCAGGTTGCGCGAGAACTCCACGGGAAACCAGTCGGCGGAACTCGCCGCCGTCGCGTCTGCGGTCTGGTTCATGGCCGGGCCTCAGCGCGGGATCGCGCCCTGGATGCCCTCGGCGAACCAGTTCATGCCGGCGATCTCCGAATCGGACAGCGCCGCACCCGGAGCCGCGCGCTGCTTGCCCGTGTTGTCCTTGAGCGGTCCGGCGAACACCTTGAGCTTGCCGGCCACGATGTCGGCGCGCGCCTGCTTCGCCATCTGGACCACCTCGGCCGGCACGCCGGGGTTCCAGTCCGCGAGGTTCACGCCGCCGTTGGCCAGGGTCGCGGCATAGGCCGTGCCCTTGAACCTGCCGTCGAGCGTGTCCTGCACGGCCTGGCGCAGGTAGGGCGTCCAGTCGTGCGTGAGCGAGGTCAGCAGCTTCTGCGGCGCGGACTTGCGATGGTCGGAGAACATGCCGATCGACCAGACGCCCTTGGCCTCGGCCGCCTGCAGCACGGCCGGGTTGTCCTGGAAGCCCGAGCCGATCACGTCGGCGCCCTGCTGCATCAGCGTGTTGGCGGCGTCGCGCTCGCTGCCGGGGTTGAACCACTCGTTGACCCACACCACCGAGACCTTGGCGGCCGGGTTGCTCTTCTGCGCGCCGAGCGCGAAGGCATTGATGGTCGAGACCACGTCGGGGATCGGCAGCGCGCCCACATAGCCGAGCTTGTTCGACTTCGTGACCTTGCCCGCCACCAGGCCGGCCACATAGGCGGCCTCGTACCAGTGCGCGTTGTAGGTGCCGAAGTTGGCGGCCTGCCTGAAGCCGCTCGCGTGGACGAAGTTGACCTTGGGGTTCTCGGTGGCCGCCTTCAGGCCGTCGTTCATGTAGCCGAAGCTGCCGAGCACCATCAGCCCGGCCCCGTTGCCGACCAGCTCGCGGATCACACGCGCGCCATCGGGGCCGGCCTTCACGTCCTGCACCACCTGGGTCTTGATGCGGTTGCCGAATTCCTTCTCGAGCTGCTTGCGCGCGCTTTCGTGCACGGCCACCCAGCCGACGTCGGACACGGGGCTTTGATAGACGAAGCCGACCTGCAGCGGCTCGGCCGCGATTGCGGATGCGGCGCAGAAGAAGGCCGCGAAGGCTGCGACAGCCGGGCGAAATTCGATCATGGGGCGTTGTCCTCGAGGGTGGTGGGGAGTCTGAATTCCGAGTCAGTACTCTATATCGGTATACCGATTCAGTCTAATTACAATCCCGGACCATGTCTACCAAGAACGAAGAGATCAGCGACAGCATCCGGGAAGCGGTTGCCGCCCATCGCCTGCTGCCGGGCACGCAGCTGCGCGAAGTGAGCCTGGGCAAGCTCTACGGCGTGAGCCGCACGGTGGTGCGGCAGGCGCTGCAGAGCCTGGCGCGCGAGGGGCTGGTGGATCTCACGCCGGGCAAGATCGCCTCGGTGGCCAAGCCCACGCCGAAGGAGGCGCGCGACACCTTCGATCTGCGCTGGGCGATCGAGCGCCACTCGCTGGAGAAGCTGTCGCAGGCCCATACCAGGAAGGACCTGGCGGCGCTGCGCGCGCACGTCAAGCAGGAGCGCGCGGCGCGCGTGGGCAACGACATGGAGGAGGTGCGCCGGCTCGGCGCGGGATTCCACGTGCTGCTCGCGCGGCTCGCGGGCAACGACCTGCTCGCGCAGACGCTCGATCAACTGGTCGGACGGATCGCGCTGATCCTGCTGCTCTACCAGCACGAATACGACAAGCACACCGAGTGCCTGCAGGACGAGCATGCGCAACTCATCGCCCTGATCGAAAGCGGCTCGACCGAAGAGGCGCTGGCCCTGCTGCGCAGCCACCTCCACACCGTGGAGGTCAGCCTGGGTGCCGATGCGCCCGACGACGAGGAGGCCGATCCGCACCTGAGCCGGGCCCTGCGCCGGCGCTGAGTGCGGTGCCGGGCCCGCGGTGGCTCAGGTGCCCGCCTTGGGCATGCCGGGGCGCAGCACGCGCGCGACCGACGACAGGATCGCCCGATGCCAGGGCGCGCGGCCCGCAACCGCTTCTTCCTTGGGACGGGCCTCCCCGCATTGGCCCGGCGACGCCGGCGCGGCATCCGTCTGCGGATCGGAGAAAAACTGTGCGAGCCATTCGCACTCGGCACGTGCCATGAACTTGTCCATGCCTGATCCTCGGCTGTAACACTATTGAAATCATTTTAATAAGAATGATTCTTATTGGCGTGATTTCACACAAGCTTTACCTGGGATCGGGTCGGCAGCGGGCGACGCAAAGAAAAGCGCCCGGCACGAGGCCGGGCGCGAAGCCTAAGTTGCTGTCACACACTAGGCGCCCAGCCGAGGGAGGAACGGCCGGACACAAGGATGTTCGACCCTGAAACAGTCGTCTCACGTCAGACGACACCGACATTTCTATGGGAGGCAGCGGTTTTTGGCATCCCATATGAAGAATCATGAGCAATTCTTCACGAATCTTTCAATGGCCTACACGCACTGCTGGCCAAAGGCTGACGCGTCTCTTACGGCCTGGCGTCGAACATGGCGTTGCTGTCACGCACCAGGGCGCCAAGAAGAGCAAGAAGAACCTCCCTCCGGGCCCGCAAGGGATGCACACCCGCTTCGGCGGGTGTTTTTTTGGGGCACCCGGCGACCTCGTAACCCGTGTTCCTGGTCGCCGGCGTTACGGGCGTTACGTTCCTATCGGAACAAATCGGACGTGACGGGAACAAACTTGTGTCAAAAAGTGAGGAAAACTGCACAGCCTTGAGAGCAGGTTTCGCCGGCGGCCCTTGTGCCTCCGGCGGGCCTGCCTAGCATGCAGTTAATGATTTTTAACAATTTCATCGCCGAGATCTTTCCGGGTGCGGAGACCGCCCAGATCCGCGTCCATTGGCGCTGGGATGTGCGCCACCACGAGGACGACGAGCATCACGATGGCGGCATGTGGGTGCCGGCCACGGCCGCCGCCCGGCGCGAGGCCCGCATCGTGTGCGAGGTGCAGAACGCGGTCTACGGCGTGGGTTCGCACTGGATCGAGGAGCGCGACCGCCCGGCCTTCGCGCTGCCGCGGCCCCACCTGCGCCGCGCCTTCTCGGCGCGCGAGCTGATGATGTCCAAGTGCTCCCCATTTTCCGTGGGCAACTTTGTGGATAACTCAGGTACTGCGTTGTAAAAGCGATCTAACTCGTTGTTTTCAAAGGAGAAACAACAGTCTGCTTAAAGTTTGTGCGGTGCACAGCTTTGTCTGGCAGGTTCCTGGCGCCATCTTTTCCCTGACGAACGCCCTCCACCGCTGAGGGCGCAAGCGCCGAATCCCTTCATCCTTTGGTATTCCCTCCGCCCGGTCGGCTTCGGCCCGGGCGCGCCGCGCATGGGCCCTCGCGTGCCCGCAACACCTCGACGAGCAGCATTTTCACGCCGCCAGCCATCGGCTTGCACCGTTTCGATTCGTCATATAGGATATATCCTGCATCCAAACCCAGACCATGACCGACATCGAAACCCTCTCCCCGGACACGGCGCGCCACAGCGCCGTCGGCAAGGCCGACACGGCACACCACCTGCATTCCCAGACCAACCTCCAGACCCATCGCAGCCGCGGCCCGCTCGTGATGGTGCGCGGCGAAGGCGCCTATGTGTTCGACGAGCACGGCCAGCGCTACCTCGAGGGCATGGCCGGCCTGTGGTGCGCCTCGCTGGGTTTCTCCGAGTCGCGGCTGGTGGACGCCGCGCTGCGCCAGATGCGCCGGCTGCCCTACTACCACACCTTCAATCACCGCTCGACCGACGTCGCCTCGCTGCTCGCGGCCAAGGTCGCGGCGCTGGCGCCGATGCGCGATGCACGCGTGTTCTTCGCCACCTCGGGGTCGGAGGCCAACGACAGCATGGTCAAGCTGGCCTGGAACTTCCACATCGCGCGCGGCGAGCCGGCGCGCCGCAAGATCCTCGCGCGCCAGCGCGGCTTCCATGGCTCGACGGTGATGGGCGCGAGCCTCTCGGGCCTGCCGAACATGCATGCCGCCTTCGGCCTGCCGATCCCCGGCATCGTGCGGCTCGAATGCCCTTCCGCCTACCGCCACGCCCTGCCCAGCGAGAGCGACGCGGCCTTCGTCGACCGGCTGGTGGCCGACCTGGAACACACCATCGAGCGCGAGGGCGCCGGCACCATCGCGGCCTTCATCGCCGAGCCGATCATCGGCGCCGGCGGCGTGCTGGTGCCGCCCGAGGGCTACTTCCCGCGCGTGCAGGCGGTGCTGCGGCGCCACGGCATCCTGATGCTGTCCGACGAGATCATCTGCGGCTTCGGCCGCACCGGCGAATGGTTCGGCGCGCAGTCCTTCGGCTTCGAGCCCGACATGATGGCCTGCGCCAAGGGGCTGTCGGCCGGCTACGCGCCGATCTCCTGCGTGGTGGTGGCGCCACGGGTCTACGAGGTCATCGAGGCCGAGAGCGGCCGCACCGGCGGCTTCGGCCACGGCTTCACCTACTCCGGCCATCCGCTGGGCGCGGCCGTGGCGCTCGAGGCGCTGTCGATCTACGAACAGATGGACCTGCCGGCCCATGCCCGGCGCCTCGGCGAGCGGCTGCACGCGAGCCTGGCGCCGCTGGCCACGCATCCGCTGGTCGGCGAGATCCGCGGCAAGGGCTTCATCGCGGGCATCGAGCTGGTGCGCAACCGCGACACGCGCGAGGCCTTCGATCCCGCGCAGGGCGTGGGCGCCCAGGTCGAGCAGGCCACGCGCGAGCGCGGCCTGATCGTGCGCAACATGGGCGACGTGATCGCGCTGAGCCCGCCCTACGTGCTCGACGAGGCCCAGGTCGAATGGATGGCGCGCACCCTCGGCGCCGCGCTCGACGCGGTGGCCGCGCGCGATCCCTGGAAGACACCCGCCGCGGCGCGAAAGGAAGCAGCGTGAACACCACGGCCGAACGTCCGCTGATCGAGCTGATCGGCGTCCAGAAGAGCTACGACGGCGAGCACCTCGTCATCCCCGACCTGAACCTGGCGATCCGCCGCGGCGAATTCCTCACCCTGCTGGGCGCCTCGGGCTCGGGCAAGACCACCACGCTGATGATGCTGGCGGGCTTCGAGAACCCGACGCGCGGGCGCATCCTCATGGACGGCCGGCCGATCCAGGACGTGCCGCCGCACAAGCGCGGCATCGGCATGGTGTTCCAGAACTACGCCCTGTTCCCCCACATGAGCGTGGCGCAGAACCTGGCCTATCCGCTCAAGATGCGCGGCATCTCGGGGCAGGCGCTGCGCGACAAGGTCGATCGCGCGATGCAGCTGGTGCGGCTCGCGGGCATGGCCGAGCGCAAGCCGGGCCAGCTCTCGGGCGGCCAGCAGCAGCGCGTGGCGCTGGCGCGCGCGCTGGTGTTCGACCCCGAGCTGGTGCTGATGGACGAGCCCCTCGGCGCGCTCGACAAGAACCTGCGCGAGCACATGCAGTACGAGATCAAGCAGATCCACCGCGAGCTGGGCGTGACGGTGGTCTACGTCACGCACGACCAGGGCGAGGCCCTGACGATGTCCGACCGGGTCGCGGTCTTCCACGACGGCCGCATCGAGCAGCTGGCGCCGCCGCGCACCATCTACGACGCGCCCGCCACCGACTACATCGCCACCTTCATCGGCGAGAACAACCGGCTCGACGGCACGATCGAGGCCGCGGGCGTGCTGCAGTTGCGCGACGGCCTGCGGATCCCGCTGCCCGAGACCGGCCAGGGACAGGCAGCGCATCCGGCGGGCGCGGGCTGCGCGCTGGTGCGGCCCGAGTGCGTGCGGCTGGCCGACGGCCAGGGCGTGCAGGTCAGCGCCGAGGTGGTCGACCTGGTCTACCTGGGCGACCACACGCGGCTGATCGCGCGGCTGCGCAACGGCGACCAGATCGTGGCCAAGCTCGGCCACGGCACGCTGCCCAGCGATACCGTGGTGGGCGCGGACGTCGCTCTGGGATGGCAATCCCGCGATATGCTCGTTTTCGCGCGACCCGCCTGAAAAGAACCCGTGAAACCCAAGATCAAACCCATCGACAAGACCAATCTCGCCGCGCGCGTGTACTCGGAGATGCGCGAATCGCTGATCGCCGGGCGCTTCATGCCCAGCGACCGGATCCGCATCAGCGAGGCGGCGCAGATGTTCGGCACCAGCGACACGCCGGTGCGCGAGGCACTGCTGCGGCTGGTCAGCGAGCATGCGCTCGAGATGGAGACGGCCAAGCAGATCATCGTGCCGCCGCTGAGCCTGGAGCGCTACATCGAGATCCGCACGGTGCGCGTGGCGCTCGAGAGCGCGGCGGTCGAGCAGGCCGCGCTCAAGGTCAGCGACAAGGACGTGGCGGAGCTGGTGCGGATCAACAAGAAGTTCGCGCAGGCCGAGGCGGCGCACCATCCCGAGAACCAGCTGCGCTACAACCGCGAGTTCCATTTCGGCGTCTACGAGCACTGCGGCCTGCCGCGGCTCTTGTCGATGATCGAGAACATGTGGGCCTCGATGGGCCCGATCCTGCGCGCCTTCTACGAGAAGTCCGACGGTTCGTACGACCAGGGCTACGGCCAGCACGATGCGCTGCTCGACGCGCTCGCGCGCCGCGACCCGGCCGCCGCCGTGACGGCCATCCGGGCCGACCTGATGTCGGCCGGACCGAGCATCGAGCGCTTCCTCAAGGAATACGAGCAGAGCCTCGAGGCCGCCGAGGCCTGATCGGCCCGCGCGCTCAGCGCCAGGCGTCGAGGAACACCACCAGCGACGCTCCGACCACGGCGGGGTTGTAGCCACCTTCCTGCACCAGCACCGTCGGCAACTCCAGCGATGCCACCTGCCGGCCCATGCCGGCGAAACCCGTCTCGGTGAGCCGCAGTCCCGCGGCCGGGTCCGACTCGTGGGCGTCGAGGCCCAGCGACACCACCAGCGCCTGGGGCGCGAAGCGGTCGATGCGCTCGAGCGCGGACCAGAGCTGCAGCAGGTAGTCCGCGTCGCCCGTGCCCGCGGGCAGCGGCAGATTCAGCGTGTAGCCCTCGCCCTCCCCTTCGCCACGCTCATCGGCATGGCCTGCGAAGAACGGGTGGTAGTCGACCGGGTCGCGATGCAGCGAGACGAAGAGCACGTCGGCGCGGCGCCAGAAGATGTCCTGCGTGCCGTTGCCATGGTGCACGTCGAGATCGAGTACCGCGACGCGCGCGAAGCGCTGCCGCAGATGCTCGGCGGCGATCGCCGCGTTGTTGAGGTAGGTGCCGCCGCCGGCCATGTCGGCATAGGCATGGTGGCCGGGCGGCCGGCACAGCGCATAGGCGCAGCGCGCGCCGCGCAGCACGCGCTCGGCGGCCTCGACGGCCAGGTCCGCGGCGGCGCGCGCCGCCTCCCAGGTCGTGGGCCCGATCGGGGCCAGCTGGTCGTGGAAGTGGAAGGCCGCGCGGCCCTCGACCGAGCGCGGATAGCCGCCGCCGTGGCGCCGCATCGCGAACACGTTGGCATGCACCTCGGCCGTAGCACCCGGCAGCGCCGACCACTCGGCATGCGCGGTGGCCAGGAAGTCGAGATAGCGCGCATCGTGCACGCGCGCCAGCGGCGCCAGTCCGTGCGAGACCGTGCTGTCCTGCACCGTGAAGCCCGCCTCGCCGAGCGCGGCGCGCATCGCGTCGACGCGTTCGGACACGTCGCGCGAGGTGCGCCATCCGCCGCGCGCGCCCAGCAGCCCGGGGCGGTGCAGGGCATGCAGCGGCGTGTGCAGGATCTGCAACCCGCTGGCGTCAGCCGCCATCGCAGTGCCGTTCAGTTCGACACCCACTTCGCGAAGCGCTGCTGCAGCTCGTCGAGATGGTCGGCCCAGAAGGCGGTGTTCTGCAGCAGCGGCTGGTCGATGTTCTGCGGCGCGTTGGGCAGCTTGTCGAGCACGGCCTTCGAGAGCAGGGCCTGCGCCTTCGGATTGGCCGGGCCGTAGGGAATGGTCTCGGCAAAGAGCTTCTGCTGCGCCGGCGCGCTCATGTAGTCGATCAGCGCGAGCGCCTTGGCCTTGTTCGGGCTGCCCTTCACCACCACCCAGTCGGTCGGCCCGTAGACCTGGTTCTTCCACACCATGGCCAGCGAACGGCCTTCCTTGTTCGCGGCATCGATGCGGCCGTTGTAGGCCGAGGCCATCACCACCGCCCCCGAGGCCAGCCACTCGATAGGCTGCGCGCCGGCCTCCCACCACTGCACGTCCTTCTTGATCTGGTCGAGCTTGGCGAAGGCGCGGTCCTGGCCGGCCTTGGTCGCCAGCAGCTTGTAGACCTCGGCGGCCGGCACGCCGTCGGCCATCAGCGCGATCTCTAGCGTCTGCTTGGCCTGCTTGCGCAGCGCGCGCTTGCCGGGCCAGCGCTTGGTGTCCCAGAAGTCGGCCCACGACTTGGGGCCGTCGGGCAGCCGCTTGCTGTCGTAGCTGAGCACCTTGGCCCACAGCATGGCCGGCACGCCGCAGGGATTCATCAGCTCCCTGGGCAGGTCGCGCGTGGCGGGTGCCGCGCTGGCCCAGTCGATCTTCTCGAGCAGGCCCGAGTCGCAGCCGACCACCACGTCCTCCTCGTCCATCTGCACCAGGTCCCAGATCACGTTGCCCGACTCGACCATGGCCTTGACCTTGGTGAGGCCGACCACGTTGCTGTCCTCCACCAGCTTCTCGGACTTCGCGGTGGCATAGGGTTGCCAGTAGGCCTTGCGGAAGGACTCCTGCAGCGCGCCGCCGACGCTCACGACGGTCAGGTCGCGCGCAACGGTCCACGGGGCGGCGAAAGCGAGGCCGGCCAGGACGAGGCCGCGCAGGGAAAGCGAAAGGTTCATGGGAACTCCGGGAGAAAGGAACGGGGAGGAAAGAGAGAAACGGGCTCAGGCGCGCAGGCCGCCCGTGAAGCCGTCGAGGAAGTGCACGAGGTTGGCGCCGATGTGGTCGCAGTCGTAGCCGCCCTCCTGCACCATCACGCTCGGCATGCCGAGCCGGCCCAGGCGCTGGCCGATGCGGCGGAAACCCTCGGTCGTGACCTTGAGGCCCTTGAACGGATCGTGCTCGTGCGCATCGAGGCCCAGCGAGATCACCAGCGCGTCGGGGCTGTAGGCCGCGAGGCGGCGGCAGGCGTGCTCGAGCGCCACCAGGTAGGCGTCGTCGCCGGTCTCGGCCGGCAGCGGCAGGTTCAGGTTGTAGCCCAGCCCCGCGCCGGCGCCGCGCTCCTGCGCGTAACCGCAGAAGTACGGGTGGTAGTTCGCCGGGTCGCGGTGCAGCGAGACGAAATAGACGTCGGAGCGCTCGTAGAAGATGCCCTGCGTGCCGTTGCCGTGGTGCACGTCGATGTCGATCACGGCCACGCGGCGCCCATGGCGGCGCAGCAGCTGCGCGGCGATCGCGGCATTGTTGAGATAGCAGACGCCGCCGCCGCGCTCGCGGTAGGCATGGTGGCCGGGCGGCCGGCAGATCGCGTAGGCCGCCTTGGCGCCCTGCAGCACGCGCTGCGCGGCGTCGGCCGCGAGGTTGGCCGAGGCGAAGGCCGCGGCGGCCGTGCCCGGGCCGATCGGCGAGGCCAGGTCCTGCATGTGGTAGCCGGCCTGGCCCACCACGCGCTCGGGATAGCCGTGCTGCAGGCCCGGCACCGCGAACACGTTGGGCACGATCTCGGGCGCGGCACCCGGGATCTCGGACCAGCGGCTATGGCCGTCCTGCAGGAAGCACAGGTAGTCGGGCGTGTGCACGTCGGCGACCGGGCCCAGGCCATGCTCGGCGGCGGTCACGAGTTCGCAGCCGGCCTGCACGGCCGCGTCGCGCAGCTGCTCCGCGCGGTCGATGCGCTCCTGCGCGGGCGTGAAGCGGCCGGTGACGAAGAAGAACGAGGGCTCGTGCTCGCGGTGGATGGGGGTGTAGAGGACGGGAAGCATTGCGTGTGTCTTGCTGTCGAAGGAAGGAGCGTTCAGGCGCGCGCTGCGCCGGGCAGCGGCGGCGTGCGGTAGCCGGCGGTTTCGCCGCCGTCGACCGTGAGCACCGCGCCGTTGATGAAGCTGGCCTGCGCCGAGAGCAGCCAGCAGACCGTGTCGGCCACCTCGCCGGCCTCGCCGAGCCGGCCGGCGGGAATGCGCCGCGTGAGCGCGGCCAGGCGGTCGGCGTCGGCGATCACGCGCGCCATCATCCGCGTGGCGATCTGGCCGGGGCACACCGCGTTGAAACGCACGCGCTCGCCGAACTCCAGCGCCAGCGCCTGCGTGAGCGCGATCACGCCGCCCTTCGAGGCGCAGTAGGCCGCGAGCCCCTCCTCGCCGACCTTGCCGGCGATCGAGGCCACGTTGACGACGGCGCCGCGCGGCGACTTCTGCAGCGCCGGCAGCGCTTTCTGGCTGAACAGGAACACCGAGCGCATGTTGACCGCCATCAGCCGGTCCCAGTCGTCGACGCCCAGTTCGAGGAAGGCGCTGCGCGAACCGGCGCCCGCGTTGTTGACCAGCCCGTCGATGACCCCGCCGCCCAGCGCCTCGGCGCGCGCGACGACTTCGGCGACGGCCGCGGGGTCGGACGCATCCGCGGCCGCGAAATGGGCGCCGGTGTGCTGCGCCAGCGCCTCGCCGGCCGCGGTGTCGCGGCCGGTGAACAGCACCTGCTCGCCATGGCCGGCCAGTTGCGCGACGATGGCCGCGCCGATGCCATGGGTGCCTCCAGTGACGACGATCATGCGAGCTCCTTGCCGCCGCGCGCGGCGGCCACGTTTTCGTAGGGCACGGGGGTGTTGCGCGGGTCGTCCGCCGCGCGCTGCCAGTACATGCGCTGCAGCTGCTGCGTCAGCGGACCGACCTCGCCGTTGCCCACGCTGGCGCCGTCGAGCCGGGTCACGGGCATCACGCCGCCGGCGGTGCTGGTGATGAAGATCTCGTCGGCCTCGCGCAGCCGCTGCACGGGGATGTCGGCCAGTTCGCAGCCGATGCCGAGCTGGCGCGCGAGCTCGATCACGGTGCGCCGCGTCATGCCCTCGAACACGTTGCGCCGCGGCGTGAACAGCGCGCCGTCCTTGGCGCCGAAGATGTTGAAGCCCGCGCCCTCGGTCACGTTGCCTTGCGCATCGGGCAGCGCCGCGACCAGCGCGCCGCGGTCGTAGGCTTCGAAGATGCCCATGGTCAGGTCGAGCCAGTGGAAGTTCTTCACGCGCGTGTCGATCGCCGCGCTCGCGATGCGCTGCACCTGGCTGATCACCATCGCGAGCCCCGTGCGTTGTTGCGCCGGCGTGCCGATCCACACGAAGGGCTGCGAGAAGGCATAGAAGCGGTTCTGGCATTCGCGCGGATCGCGCGAGCCCGGCGGCGGCACGCCGCGCGTGCAGGTCATCTGCACGTAGGCGTCGCGCAGGCCGCTCAGCGCCACGCATTGCTCGAGGATGTGGCGCATCTCCTTCTTCGAGAGCGGCAGGCTCATGCGCAGCTCGCCCATCGACCACAGGAAGCGGTCGATGTGGTCGTCGAGCCGGAAGAAGCGGCCCTGCCAGACGTGGGCCACGTCGTAGGTGGCGTCGGAGCGCACGAAGCCGCGGTCGACGAGGGGGATGCGGGCGTCGCGCAGCGCGACGTACTGGCCGTCGACGTGGGCGACGCCGGCGGAGAAGTCTGGGTTCATGTGGAGCTTCCGGGGTCCTGGGGGCGTTGAACGGGGGCCGAGCGCTGGCTCAGCCAGGCCGACAGCGTGAGTGCCACCGCCGCGACGACCATCAGGAAGGTCGACATGGCGATGATCGAGGGGTCGATGGTGTCGCGGATGCCGTCGAACATCTGGCGCGGCAGCGTGCGCTGACCCGGACCGCCGATGAAGATGGCGACCACGACCTCGTCGAACGAGGTGATGAACGCGAACAGCGCGCCCGAGACGATGCCCGACATGACGATCGGCACCACCACGGTGAAGAAGGCGCGCACGGGCGAGGCGCCCAGGCTGTAGGCGGCGCGCAGCAAGCCCATGTCGAACTGCTGCAGCGTGGCCGTGACCGTGATGACGACGAAGGGAGTCGACAGCACCGCGTGCGCGATGACCAGTCCCGGCAGCGAGGCCGTGAGCCCGATGCGCGAGAACAGGAAGTACATGCCCAGGCCGGTGATGACGGGCGGCACGATCATCGGCGCCATCAGGAAGCCCAGCAGCGTGCGCCGTGCCGGCAGGTTGCGCCGCGCGAAGGCGAAGGCCGCGAGCGTGCCGAGCACCGTGGCGATCAGGGTCGAGCACACGCCGACCACGAGGCTGTTGCGCAGCGAGTCGAGCCAGGGGCCGGGCGAGAACACGCGCTGGTACCACTGGGTCGAGAAGCCCGGCAGCGGGTAGGACAGGAAGGAGCCGGCGCTCAGCGAGATCGGCGTCATCGCGAGCAGCGGCAGCAGCAGGAAGCACACCATCAGCGCGCCGTACAGGTAGTGCACGGCGCCGGCGGCGCGGGCGAATTGGCGGTGGGTCATGCGAAGGGGTTCCCGTCTTTCACTTGATGCCCGCGAGCTGCTTCACGCCGAGCGTGGAAGCCGCCACCAGGTACACCGCCATCACGCAGGCCAGCAGCATCAGGCCGAGCGCCGAGGCCATGCCCCAGTTGACGGTGTTGTTGGCGTAGAAGGCGACGAAGTAGCCGAGCATCTGCTCGCGCGCGCTGCCGACCAGCGAGGGCGTGATGTAGTAGCCCGCGGCCACGATGAAGGTCAGCAGGCCGCCGGCCGCCACGCCCGGCAGGCTCAGCGGCAGGTAGACGTGCAGGAAGCCGCGCACCGGGTGCGCGCCGAGCGAGGACGAGGCGCGCATCAGGTGCGGCGGAATACTCTTGAGGCTGTTGTAGATCGGCAGCACGGCGAAGGGCAGCAGGATGTGCACCATCACGATGTAGAGGCCGGTGGCATTGAAGATCAGCGCGAGCGGCTGGTTCACGACGCCGATGGCCTGCAGCAGCGCATTGATCAGCCCGTTCTCCTGCAGCACCACGATCCAGGCCGTGGTGCGCGCGAGCAGCGAGGTCCAGAAGGGCAGCAGCACCGCCAGCATGATCGCGAAGGCGATCGGCTTCGGTGCCTTCACGAGCAATGCCGCGAGCGGATAGCCGAGCAGCAGGCAGGCCAGCGTGACCGCGCCCGCGATCGACAGGGTGCGCCAGAGGATGTCGAGGTAGATGCGCTGGTCGGGCTCGGCGCGCACGATGCGACCCTCGTCGTTCTCCGCCATGTCGAGCGCGGCCAGCAGGTAGCGCCCGGTGTAGGGCGTGGCGGCGCGGCGCAGCGCGCTCCAGTAGGCCGACTCGCCCCAGCGCGGATCGACCTCGAGCAGCCAGGCCCTGGCATCGGGTGCGGCGGGCGCGTCGGTGCCGGCGCGGCGCGCGGTCTTCATCACCAGCGTGCGGTAGCCGCTGATCTCGTAGTTCATGCGACGGCCGAGCTCGCCGATGGCGCGCGTGCCCTGGGCCTGCGCCATGTCGGCGGCCAGCGCGGCGAAGGCGGGGTCGCCGGGCAGCGAAGCGGCCGCGGGCTGCCAGTCGGCCAGGACCTGCGCGGTGCGCGGCAGCGCCTCGCGCACCTCGGGGTTGTCGATGGCGCGATGGACCATCATCGCCAGCGGCAGCAGGAAGAAGACGGCGCCGTAGAGCAGCAGCGGCGCGACCAGCAGCAGCGACACCAGCCGCTGGCGCCGGCCTGCGCGGTGGGTCGAGCGCCTGAGGGCCGCGCCGGCACCCGCCGGCAGGGCGGGAACGGCGAGCGAGGCGGCGGAGGAACCGGTGGACATCGTCGCGGGCCTCAACGTTGCGACACCCAGCGCGTGAAGCGCTGCAGCAGCTCTTCCTCGTGGTCGACCCAGAAGGCGGTGTCGAGCAGCAGCGCGTTGCGCAGGTTCTGCGGCGAGGTCGGCAGCAGCGGGCGCAGCGCCTCGGGCATCGCGGCGGCGGCGCGGGTGTTGGTCACGCCGTAGGGAATGGCCTGTGCGAAGGCGACCTGGCGCTGCGCGTCGAACATCGAGTCGAGCAGCGCGTAGGCCTGCTGGCGGTGCGGGCTGCCCTTCACGATGGTCCAGTAATCCATGCTGTAGAGCTGGCCGTCCCAGCTGAAGCGGAACTGCTTGCCCTGCTGGTTGGCCGAGGCGATGCGTCCGCTGTAGGCGGCGGTGGCGGCCAGCGTGCCGCTCTCGAGCCATTCGAGCGGCTGCGCGCCCGATTCCCACCAGACGATGGAAGGCCGCAGCTGGTCGAGCTTGGCGAAGGCGCGGTCCTGGCCGGCCCTGGTGGCGAGCACCTTGTAGACATCGGCGGCGGGCACGCCGTCCGCGAGCAGCGCGATCTCCAGCGTCATGCGCGGCTGCTTGCGCAGGCCGCGCTTGCCGGGCCAGCGCCGGGTGTCCCAGAACTCGGCCCAGGTGCGCGGCCCGTTGTCGCCGAACTTGCGGCCGTCGTAGGCCAGCACCTTCGACCAGACGAAGGCGCCCACGCCGCATTTGGCGAAGGCGGCGGGGTTGATGTCCTGCGCCTTCGCGAACTGCTTGCGGTCGATGGGCTCGAGCAGGCCCTGCTCGCAGGCCGAGGCCATCTCGTTCTCGTCCATCTGCACCAGGTCCCAGGTCACGTTGCCGGTCTCGACCATGGCCTTCTGCCGCGCATAGCCGCCGGGGTAGCTGTCCTCGACCAGCGCGATGCCGCCCTGCTTCTTGAACGGCTCGAAGTAGGCGCTGCGAAACGCTTCCTGCAAGGCGCCGCCGAAGCCGACGACCGTGAGATCGGCCGCCATCGACGCGGTGGCGGCAGCGGCCAGCGCGAGCAGCGCGGCGAGTTTGGAAATGCCTGCGCGACAGCGGGAGCGCGCGGATACGACTGTCATGGACGACCTTTTGGACAGTGGGTGGGAAATCGGACTTTGCAGGTCCCGATCGGTGATGTAGGATATATCCTATATGTTGATTTCGAGCGAGACAAGTCTTTTTTCGCCCGACCCGTTGATGGAAAACCCGATGGAGGACGCAGGCCCGGCACGACGCTCCCGAACCCCACGCCCGCCCGCGGCGCATGCCCATGCGCGCGGGCTTCTTTCACCCTCTTAGCCACGCAACCGATATGCCATTCCCGTCCGAATCACCGCCCGCCCCGTCCGCCGACGAACTGAAACGCCTGCGCGAGAAGGCCCGCTTCATCCGCCTCGAAACGATCCGGCTGATCGAGATCGCCAAGGTCGGCCACTACAGCTCGGTGTTCTCCGCCGCCGAGCTGTTCGCCTCGCTCTACTACGACGTGATGGACATCCGCGCCTACGAGCCCCGCTGGCCCGATCGCGACCGCTTCCTCATGGGCAAGGGCCATGCGGCCGTGGGCCTGTTCCCGATCCTCGCGGAGTACGGCTACATCGACCGCGCCACGCTCGACGGCTACACCCGCCTGGGCAATCCGCTGGGCGACCACCCCGACATGCGCAAGGTGCCGGGCATCGACTTCAGCTCGGGCTCGATCGGCCATGCGCTGTCGGCCGGTGCCGGCATGGCCTTCGGCGGGCGCATCGCGAAGCGCGGCTTCGACACCTTCGTGATGCTCGGCGACGGCGAGATGCAGGAGGGCCAGGTCTGGGAGGCGGCGATGTTCGCGGCCCACTACCGGCTCTCGAAGCTCATCGCCATCGTCGACCGCAACGGCTTCCAGCTCGACGGTCGCGTCGACGACGTGATCGGCATCGAGGGGCTGGCCGACAAGTGGCGTGCCTTCGGCTGGGAGACGCACGAGGTCGACGGCCACGACCTCTCGGCCCTCACGCAGCTGCTGCGCCGCCTCAAGCAGGACGCGCGGCGCGAGCGACCCGCCTGCGTGATCGCGCACACGGTGAAGGGCAAGGGCGTGTCGTACATGGAGACCGAGCCCGGCTGGCACCTGGGCTACCTGTCGCCCGACGACGCCGCGCGCGCGATCGAAGAAATCATGCAAACCGAAATCTGACCACGAGGCCCACCCGATGTCCCAACCCCTCTCCCCCGAAAGCTGGCAGTACCGCTCGCTCAACGCCACCACGCCCGGATTGGGCATGCTGTCGGACGCCCTGATCGAACTCGCCGAGGCCGGCCATCCGGTCGTGGCCGGCTCGGCCGACCTGCAGTATTCGAACGGCCTCAACAAGTTCGCGGCCGCCTTTCCCGAGCGCTACATCCAGTTCGGCATCTCCGAACAGAACATGGTGTCGGCCGCCGCCGGCCTCGCAACCACGGGCCAGATGCCGTTCGTGGCGACCTTCGCTTCCTTCCTCGGCCTGCTGTGCTGCGAGCAGATCCGCATGGACGTGGCCTACAGCGCGTTGCCGGTGCGGCTGATCGGCCACCACACGGGCATCTCGCTCGGCTTCTACGGCACCTCGCACCATGCGACCGAGGACATCGGCACCATGCGCTCGATCGCCGGGCTCACGATCATCTCGCCCGCGGACGGCCACCAGCTGAAGGCCGCGATCAAGGCCTCGGTCGACTGGCCCGAGCCGATCTATTTCCGGATCGGGCGCGGCCGCGATCCGGAGATCTACGCGGGGGGCATCGATTTCCGCATCGGCAAGGCGATCGCGCACGGCCAGGGCACCGATCTCACGATCATGGCCTGCGGCATGCCGGTCTTCTCCGCGCTCGAGACGGCCAAGGCGCTGCGCGCCGAGGGGCTGTCGGTCGGCGTGCTCGACATGGCCACGGTGAAGCCGCTGGACCGCGCGGCGGTGCTCGAGGCCGCCGGCCGATCGAAGCTGCTGATGACGGTGGAGGAGCACAACGTGCTCGGCGGCCTCGGTGCCGCGGTGGCGGAGGTGCTGTCGGATGTCGGCGGGGCGGTGCGCCTCGTGCGCCACGGCATCCACGACGAGTACAGCCTGATCGCGCCGCCCACGCACCTGTACCGCCACTACCTGCTGGATGCCGAGGGCGTGGCCCATGTCGCGCGGCGCGCGATCGCGGGCGAGACGGTCCGGCCCGGCGCTGTGCCTGTCTGAATCAGGCGGTGCCGTCCGGCGACCGAGCGTGCTCGATCGCCGCCTGCACGATGGCCCGCGCCCACGCGGGCGTGGCGGCCAGCGCCGCGGTGTCCTCGGGCGCCGGATGCGTGACCCGGCCACCGATGACCTCGAGCACCAGCACGGGATCGTCGATCTCCTCGCCCGGCGCGGCCTCGGCGCTGTTGTCGAACACCTGCAGCCGCGCGAGATGCGGCAGCAGCCGGATCAGGTTGGCGCGCGAGGCCGTCCAGCGCTCGCGGATCTTCGCCTCGGGGATGTCGTGGCCGCCGCGCAGCACGCGTGCGCGCACGCGGCGCAGATGCAGCTCGGGCGAGGCCAGGCCGCAGAAGATCATCGAGACGTCGTGGCTGCGCGCGGCGCGCGTCAGCAGGTCGGGGATGGTGCGGGCGCCGAGCGTGGTCTCGAAGGCGAAGTTGCAGCCGCTCTCGATGGCGGCCTCGAGCCGCGCACGGCCGTGTTCCCAGGCGCGGCCGTTGGCATCGGCGATGTCGATGCCCAGCGCGGCCACCAGCTCGCGCGCGAAGCGGTCGGGGTTGTACCAATCGAGGCCGTGCTCGGCCAGCATCGCGCCGCCGACCGAGCTCTTGCCGGCGCCATTGACGCCGGCCAGCACGAAGATGAACGGCCGCCGTGCCGCGGCGGCGCCCATCAGAAGCTTTCGCCGGCCCGCGGACGCTGGCGCTGCTTGCCGCGCGCTTCGAACAGGCCGTCGAGCTTGCCAGCGCTGTCCTCTTGTTGCAGCACCGCCAGCCGCGCGTCGAAGCGCGCGCCGAGTTCCTCGAGCACGTTGGCCTCGCGCGAGCGCAGGGCCTGCAGGTCGGTGGTCAGTTGCTCGTAGGTGGCCGCGTCGAGCAGCACCATCTCGACATTGGCGTGGTGGGTGATCGCCACGCTGCCCGACTGGCGCACCTGGCGCACGACCTCGCCCCAGCGGTTCTTGACCTGCGAGGCGTTCTGACGCGGCAATTGATCGAGCGGGGGCCAGACGGCAGCCATGGACTTCTCCGAGGGAGGAATCTGGCCATTTTAGCCCTATTGGCTATTTTTGACCGATGAGGCTGTTTTCCGCGCCAAGTCCGTTGCCGCTCAGTTCCGCGAGGAGGCCTCCTTGGTCTTGCCGAGACCGCGCAGGTTCATGACGGCCAGGCAGACCTGGAGCGCGATCAGCGCCCAGGCGCTCGAATACGCGCCCCAGATGCCCCACAGCACATTGCTCGCGAGGAAGACCCAGAACCCCGCGTTGCGCCTGCCCTTCGCATTCGATGCCACCAGCCAGGCGGCGCCCACCGAGGCAACGAAGGCGGGCCACTGCAGCCAGGAGATCCAGTCCATGCGCTTCAGTTGGCGGGAGGTGGCGGACCCGCGGCCGCCGAGCGGCTCTCGATCCACGCCAGGCACTGCTCGCGCAAGAGGTCGATCGATGCCAGCGTATTGCACTGCGGCTCGAAGATCGGCAGTTCGCAATGGCGCTCGCCCTGGCGATGGATCTGCGCGGTGCCCGAGAAGGTGGCGCGCGCGGGCACCGGTGCGAGGCTGTAGTGGAATTCCCAGTCCTGATGCCGCTCCGAATGCGACAGCGCATCGCGCCCGGTGCCGCTCGATGCGGGCGCCTTCGGCTGCTTCCGGAGAAAGAACGGATGGAGGGACGGAGGCAGAGGCATCGAGGACATGTCGCGTGACACAGGAACAGGCTGGCTGGAATCGGAACACCCGGTATCACCCGGGAACTGCCGACGAGCGTAGTCAGCGGCCCTCGACGCGCCTGTCGGAAAAGATGCCGACACACGCAAGCCGGTGGCCCGCCGATCGCCGGATGCGACTCGCGAAAGCCCGGACTGGTTCCGCGCAAACACCTCGCTAGAGGCCCGCGTGCGATTCCCGCGCATTGAGCGCCACCCAATCGGCCGAACGAACACCGGGGCGATAGACGCTCGTTCTCCACTTGGCCATCAAGCCCGCGAAATCCTCCTGGTTCCTTCCCTGGCGCAGCAGGGCCATGGCTTCGGAACGCTCGTAGTGATGGACCGGGATCACATTGAGCAGGGGCGTCCCGAGCAGTCGCGAGAGCCTTTGCTTGCGCTGCGACAGCGGTTCGCCGGTGACGTCCGCGCCCTGCGCCATTAACAGATCGAAGACGAAATAGAACACGGGCCGGGCACCGCGATACCACCCGCGCCGCCTCGCGCGCTCGCTCAGTCCTTCGCCGTCGCAGCGGCCCTTGTCGTCGAGCACGCAGGCCACCCCATCGAGGATGCAGGGGCCTTCCTTCAACTGGGCCAGACTCTCCACCACCTCGGGAAACCAACCCGTCGCGTCCGACCCATCGCGCGTCTGCAGTTGCACCTTGCCCGAGCGCGTGGGCGTTCGCGTCTGCGCCAGGAGGCGGCAGCCACTCAATCGCTGCTCGTAGACCCAGCCCTCCTCGCGCAGATCGATGGGGCGCGAGGCGGCCAGCATGGGTGACAGGGTGTTCAGGCTCAGCATGCAGCGGAAATTGCCGTGTGCCGGGCCCCTGACCTGTCAGCGGGGGCCTCGGCAGCCCACGGCGATTCTTGAAAACGGCTGCCCGATAAGTTGCCAACCGAAAACAGTGGGTCCAACCATCGGATCGCGGCAATTCGGAAATACAGGTCGCGAAAGCGCTCGCGCCGGATGTCTTGTTGCTGCAGGATTCCATCCCTATAAATAAACTAACGGCCGTAATTGGATTTCAGGGAGCTGAATTGCTCATCAAGTCCAAGGCCGTTCCTCAAAACCCAAACGCAGGCCGTTAGCGTATTTCCATGGTCACGCCTTCCCTCTTCGATACCGACCCCGTCGGCACCCCGCATGAATCGGCTTTCGAGGAATGGCTCGCGGCGCGCAGCGCCGCGGGCACCCTGCGCGAGGCCTCCTCGATGGCGGTCTACCGCGACATGTGGAACGGCTTCACCTCCTGGTGCCTGGGCCAGTCGCCGCGGGTGACGCTGGAGTCCCTCTCACCCGCCGACCTCGACGCCTTCAAGGCCGCGCGCTACGGCATCAAGAGCAGCGACCTGTCGCTCTCGCCGCGCCATGCGCTGCGGCTGGTGCGCCTGATCGACCATGTGCTGCGCCATCGCTGCGCCATGCACGACCTGCCGCCCAGCACGGCGGCGGCCGACTGGCTGCTGGCCCATCCCGAGATCCGCTATGCCGAAGCGGCCAGTGCCGATCCACCGCCCGAGTTCCTGTCGGCGTCCGAGGCCAAGCACCTGATCCTGTTTCTCTCGCGCGCGCGCCCGCGCCCGGGCGCTTCGTCGGAAGGCCGCGGCCAGCCGCTGACCTGGCAGCAGTTGCGCAACCACGCGGCCGTCGGATTGCAGCTCGGTGCCGGCCTCGCCCCGGGCGACGTGCGCGCGCTGGCGCTCGACGCACCCACCATCGCGGGCGGCCGCGTGGCCGACCGCCCTTGGAAGATCGCCGTGCCCGGCAACGGCAACCTGCCGCCGCGCGAAACGCCGATCGCGCCCTGGGCCGCCGAACTGCTCAAGCACTGGCTGCAGGTCCGCGCCGAACTGGGCATCCCGGGCGAGCAGCTCTTTCCCTCGACGCGTACCGGCAAGCCCTGGGGCAAGGAATCGCAATACCGCTGCGCCCGCGAGTTACTCGCGCAGGCCGGGCTCGACAGCGCAGAAGGCGGTTCGTTCCGCTTGCGGCACACCTTCGCGCTGCGCCAGCTTCGCCGCGGCACGTCGGTCGAACAGGTCGCGCGCTGGCTCGGCCTCGAGGTCGAGGCGATGAACAAGTACACGCGGGTGCTGATCGCCCCGGCCGATGTGGTCTGAACCGTCGCGTCAGTGCTCGCGCTGGCCTGAGCGCGAAGCCTGCCGCGCCGCCTGCGGGCTCAACCCGAAGTGGCGCTTGAACGCGGTGCTGAAGTTCGCGGCATGCCCGTAGCCCGCGTCGAGCGCGATCTCGGTCACGCTCTGGCGCCCCTGTTCCAGCAGCACCCGAGCGCGTGCCAGCCGCGCCCTGGTCACGTACTCGAACAGCGAGCTGCCATAGGCCTGCCGGAAGCCGCGCGCAAGGCGGCTCTCGCTGAGCCCGAAACGGCGCGCGAGGCCGCGCAGGTCGAAGACCTCGCCCAAATGCATGTCGATATGGTCCTTGAGCGGCGCCAGCCGCTCGCGAGCCGCGGCCGTGGCGCCATCGACCGGTGCATCGCCGAAACCGCGCGTCAGGAAACCATGCAGCAGCTCGAAGGCCTTGGCCTCGGCATAGAGCCCTCGAAAGCGATCGCCCGACCCATCGTCGAGCAGCGCATCGGCGATCCCGTGCTGCGCCGTGCTCAGCGGAAAACGCAGCAGCTCGAAACGATCGGGCCGCGCCTGCATGAAGGCGCCGAAGGGCCCGTCCAGCGGCAGCTCGAGCAGCCCCAGTTCCTCCGACAGGAAATCGCGCGAACAGCACAGCGTGACCGAGCGCTCGCGCACCTCGCTCGCGAAGAACTCCTCCTTGGCCGCCCCGGGCGGCTGCAGCAGGGTGCTCACGCTCATCGCGCTCACCGTCTCCGCGCCCGTGCGGCCAGGCTGGCCGACCCGGCTCTCGCCCTCGAGGCGGAAATGCAGCTTGATGAAGTCGCCGCTGCGGTAGACCTCGCGGCTCTCTTCCAGGTGCGTGACATGGCCCAGCGACAGATAGAAGCCGGGCCGGAAACACAGGAACTCGCGCCGCCCGCGCGCCGCGCCGGTCGGCGTCACCGTCAGGCCCTGGGTGCGGCCCCAGCGGCGGGTCGAGGCGAGGCGATAGGCGGAAGGCAGGCTGAACGGCGTGTCCATCGCTTGAGTCCGTGGGCGGGTTCGAAGAGGCGCCGAGGATACTCCCGCGCCCGAGTTTTCCTGCAGGCGGAACAAAGCTTTCCGCCGGGAGCGCTTCATTGCGCGCGATGGAACACCTAGATTCGCTGGCACCGTGCGCACCCCGCGCTTCAACCAGCCGGCACCCAAGTCCGGCGCACCGGAGACCACCATGCCGACCGCGATCCGTCCCTTCTTCCACCGTACCGCCTGGACGCTGGCCCTCGGCCTCGCCGCCGTCGCCTGCGTCCATGCGCAAGACAAGTACCCGAGCAAGCCGATCCGCGTGGTGGTGCCGTTTCCCGCCGGCACCGCGCCCGACGTGATGGCGCGCTACTGGGGCGATCGCATCTCCAAGCAACTGCAGCAGCCCGTGGTGATCGACAACCGCGCCGGCGCCTCCACCATCGTCGGCACGCAGGCCGTCACCACCGCGCCCGCCGACGGCTACACCCTGCTCTACACCGCGAGCGGCACGCTCACCATCAACCCCTTCGTCTACAAGAAGCTGCCCTACCAGCCGCAGGACCTGGTGCCGGTGACGCGCATGCTGTCGATCCCGCTGGTGGTCTCGGTGCCGGTGCAGTCGCCCTACAAGACACTCGCCGACCTGATCAAGGACGCGAAGGCCCGCCCCGGCGAGGTCAGCTACGCCTCGTACGGCGTGGGCACGGTGCCGCACATGTCGATGGCCTACTTCGCCAACAGCGCCGGCCTCGCGCTCAACCACGTGCCCTACCGCGACGGCGGCCTGACCGATGTGCTCGGCGGCCGCGTCAGCACCGCGTTCTCGCCCATTGCCGACGTGCTGCCCTACATCAAGGCCGGCAAGGTCCGGCCGCTGGCCGTGTCGAGCACGCACCGGCTCGAGTCGCTGCCGCAGGTGCCGACCGTGGCCGAGGCCTTCCCGGGCTTCGAGGGCGACTCGTGGCATGGCGTGTTCGCGGTCAAGGGCACGCCGCAGCCCATCGTCGACCTGCTTGCCAGCCTGTCGCGCCGCATCGCCGAATCCGACGAATACCGGCGCTACCTCGGCGAGTTCGGGCTGATCCCCGTCGGCGGTTCTCCAGCGGACTTCACCCAATTGGTCGGCACCGAGTCGAAACGCTGGGTCAAGGTCGTCAAGGACAACAACATCACGCTCGAGTGAGCCCGCTCATCCCTTCCCTGTTCCAACGCTCCAAGGATTCCGAATGACAACCCGCGACATCGTCGCCCTCTGCGGCAGCCTGCGCGCCGCCTCCGTGAACCGCCACGTGGTCCAGCTCGCGCGCGAGGTCCTGCCCGAGGGCGCCTCCCTCACCCTGCTCGAATGGCGCGAGGTGCCGGTCTTCGATGCCGACGACTACGCGCGCGGCCTGCCGGCGCCTGTGGCCGCGCTGCGCGAGCGCATCCGCGCCGCCGACGGCGTGCTGATCGCCACGCCCGAGTACAACTTCAGCATTCCCGGCGGGCTCAAGAACCTCATCGACTGGCTCAGCCGCGGCGAGGACCAGCCCTTCAACGCCAAGCCGGTGGCGATCGTCAGCGCCGCGCCCGGCCCGCTGGGCGGCGCGCGCGTGCAGTACGAGCTGCGCAAGGTCATGCTCTTCCTCAACGCCATGCCGCTGGTCAAGCCCGAGGTCTTCATCGGCCACGCGCCCACCAAGTTCGATGCCGAGAGCGGCCGCTGCACCGACGACACCACGCGCAAGTTCGTCACCGACCAGATGGCGGCCTTCGTGCGCTGGATCGACGCGGTCGAACGAATGCGCGGCTAGGGCCGGCGATGGCGCGCGGAGGGCCGGACCGATTGCCTACTCCATTCCGCGCCTCGCCGCATCATTCCATCGTATCCCCCGTCCCCCCACGGAGGTCGTTTGGAAAGGTCATCGGATGCTCGTAGAGTGGACCCGCTTTCAACCCACGACGAGAGGACGCCCCATGAGCAACCCATCCGATCCCCAGAACAAGACCCCCCTGACCACCGCCTTCGGCGCGCCCGTGGTCGACAACCAGAACAGCCTCACGGCCGGCCCGCGCGGCCCGCTGCTGATGCAGGACGTCTGGCTGATCGAGAAGCTCGCCAACCTCAACCGCGAGATCATTCCCGAGCGCCGCATGCACGCCAAGGGCTCCGGCGCCTTCGGCACCTTCACCGTCACGCACGACATCACCAAGTACACGCGCGCCAAGCTGTTCAGCGCCGTCGGCAAGAAGACCGAGATGTTCGCGCGCTTCACCACCGTGGCCGGCGAACGCGGCGCGGCCGATGCCGAGCGCGACATCCGCGGCTTCGCGCTGAAGTTCTATACCGAGGAAGGCAACTGGGACCTGGTGGGCAACAACACACCCGTGTTCTTCCTGCGCGATCCGCGCAAGTTCCCCGACCTCAACAAGGCCGTGAAGCGCGATCCCAAGACCAACATGCGCAGCGCCACCAACAACTGGGACTTCTGGACCTCGCTGCCCGAGGCGCTGCACCAGGTCACCATCGTGATGAGCGACCGCGGCATTCCCTCCAGCTACCGCCACATGCACGGCTTCGGCTCGCACACCTACAGCTTCGTCAACACGGCCAACGAGCGCTTCTGGGTCAAGTTCCACTTCAAGACGCAGCAGGGCATCAAGAACCTCACCGACGCCGAAGCCTCCGCGCTCGTCGGCGGCGACCGCGAGAGCCACCAGCGCGACCTGTTCGATTCGATCGGTCGCGGCGACTTCCCCAAGTGGACCCTCTACGTGCAGGTCATGCCCGAGGCCGATGCAGAGAAGGTGCCCTACCACCCCTTCGACCTCACCAAGGTCTGGCCCAAGAAGGACTATCCGCTGATCGAGGTCGGCGTGATGGAGCTCAACCGCAACCCCGAGAACTTCTTCGCCGACGTCGAGCAGAGCGCCTTCGCGCCCAACAACCTCGTGCCCGGCATCAGCGTGTCGCCCGACAAGATGCTGCAGGCGCGCCTGTTCGCGTATTCCGACGCGCAGCGCTACCGCCTCGGCGTCAACCACCACCAGATCCCGGTCAACGCCGCGCGCTGCCCGGTGCACAGCAATCACCGCGACGGCACCATGCGCGTGGACGGCAACTACGGCGGCACCCTGCACTACGAGCCCAACAGCTTCGGCCAATGGCAGGAACAGCCCGACTACCGCGAGCCGCCGCTCAAGCTGCGCGGCGACGCCGACTTCTGGAATTTTCGCGAGGACGACGCCGACTACTACAAGCAGCCCGGCGACCTGTTCCGCCTGATGAAGCCCGAGCAGCAGCAGGCGCTGTTCGACAACACGGCACGCGCGATGGGCGATGCGCCGGAGTTCATCAAGCGGCGGCACATCGACAACTGCAGCAAGGCCGATCCGGCGTATGGGGCGGGGGTGGCGAAGGCGTTGGGGCTCTGATATTGGCGGGTGCGGGTCGGGCTATGGGCCCGACCCGTATCTCGTTTCAGACAAATTTCGAATTTTGTCTACGATGAGATACACATATGCCCGCCGCAGCCCCTCCCATCGCTCCCACGTCCGACCATCGCCTCACGGCGTTCGGCCGGCGCATCCATGAGCGCCGCAAGGCGTTGAAGATCAGCGCTACCACAGCGGCAGAGGCCGCGGGCATCTCTCGCATGACGCTGCACCGCATCGAACGCGGCGAGCCCTCGGTCACCATGGGTGCCTACATGAATGCCATCGCGGCGCTGGGGCTCGACGTCGATGTGATCGCATCGACGCGGGCCGCGGCTCCCGTGCCCGTCCCCGGCGGCATACGAGTCGCCGACTATCCGCAGTTGCGACGTCTTGGCTGGCAATTGGCGCCCGACACCGAACTTACGCCCGAGGAGGCTTGGGGCACTTACGAACGCAACTGGCGCCATGTCGATGCGTCGGCGCTCGATGCACGGGAGCGGGCGCTGCTGAAAAAGCTGGCTCGTGCGCTGTGCAAGAAGCCATGGCTCGTTTGAGTGTTTCGCTTTGCTGCGCCATCAACGCGGCAAAGGCACTCTCGTCGCGGACCAAAAAAACAAGAGAACCAAGGACCAGTCATAGAGGCTTCAATCGACGTAGCTCAGCCTCAAACCACCGCATAGGCCCGTCCCGCCAACGCCCTCGCCAACACCTCCGCCGGATCCACCAATCGCGCCCCCGCATGCCCCGGCACACCATGCAGCGCCAGCGGTATCTCCGTACAAGCCAGCAGCAGGCTGTCGCACCCATGCCGCTCGACCATCCGCCGCGCCACCTCGGAAAACAGCCGCGTCGCGAGCCCGAGATCCCCGGCCTTCACGCCATCGCGAATGCCGCGCATGACCTGCTCTCTCTCCGGCTCCGTCGGCAGATGGCAGGCGATGCCGCGCTGCGCCAACGCCGCCTGGTAGAAGCCCAGGCTGTAGGTGCCCTGGGTCGCGAGCAGGCACACCGCTTCGATACGTTGGGCCGCGAGGTACTTCGCCGTCTCGTCAACGATGTGCAGCAGCTCCACGTCGGGATGCGAGCGCTGCAGCTTCGCGTGCCACGCATGCGCGGTGTTGCACGCGATCGCGATGCTCGCGACGCCGTGGCTGCGCAGGCCCTCGATGCCGCTCGTCATTCCTTCGAAGGGCGAAGGGCCGTCTTCGAGCAGCGCCAGGGTGCGGTCGGGCACCGGCAGCTGCGCGAGCCAGTGTTCGGGAAAGGCCTGGTCGGACACGGGACTGCCGCTGGCCCGCAGCCGCGCCTCGCAGGCGCCGACGAAGAGCCGCAAAAAATCCGCGCCGGCCGCGGGTCCCATGCCGCCCAGGATGCCGACCTTGCGGGTGCCGGGCATGCGAATCCCTTTGCTCAATAGTCCGAGGGATTCGACGAATCCGTCGGCTTCGCGATCACCTTGGCCAGTGCATCGCTCATCGGGAAATGCAGGTTCACGCCGCGCGGCGGAATCGGCGACTGGAACCACTTGTCGTAGAGCGCCTTGATCTCGCCGCTGGCGAACAGCCGCGCGATGGCCTTGTCGGCCACGGCCTTGAACTCGGGCTCGCCGCGGGGCAGCATGACCGCGTAGGGATCGCGGCTCAGGGTGTCGGTGCTCAAGGCGAAATCGGCCGGATTGAGCGAGAACGAGATCTGCCCGACCAGGTTGATGTCGTCCTCGAAGAAGGCATCGGCACGGCCCGAGGTGAAGGTCAGCATGCTGTCCGAGAAATCCTTCGCCTGGATCAGGTTGAGGTTCAGGCTTTCCTTGCGGTCGATGCCGCGCAGGCGCATCACGGTGTTCGACCCCGTGGTCGCCACGACGGTCTTGCCCTTGAGGTCCTGCAGCGTGGCGAGCTTGTCGGCCTTGCGCGAAACGAACTTGGTGCCCACCACGAAGTAGGTGGTGCTGAAGCTCACCAGCGCCTGCCGCTCGGGGTTGTTGACCGTCGTGCCGCACTCGAGGTCGATGGTGCCGTTCTGGATCAGCGGGACGCGGTTCTGCGAGGTCACGGCCTGGCGCTTCACCACGAGGTCCGGGCTGCCGATGGCGGTCTTGATGTCCTCGACGATTCTTTGGCAGATGTCCTGCGCATAGCCGATGGGCTGCCCGTTGCCGCCGAGGTAGGAGAACGGGATCGAGGACTCGCGGTAGGCCACGGTGATGCTGTTGCGCTCCTTGATGGTCTTGAGGCGGCCGGTCAGTTCGGCGGCGTTCGCGCCCAGGCTGGCGATTGCGAGGGCGGCGAGGGCGAAGTGCGGGAGACGGGATTTCATGTGAGGTACGGGGTGACGTTCAGAGCAGGTAATCGGAGTCGGTCTTGAGCAGGCGGCGCTTGATGCTCGCGAGATGCTGGACCGCGCTCTCGTTGCCGCCGCTGCGCATCTGCGCATAGGTGGTCGCGGCCAGTGCCGGTGGCACGGGACTGAGCTTGCGGCCGGTGGACTCGGCCAGCACCTGCACCTCGCAGGCGCGCTCGAGGTAGTACAGGTCGTTCCAGGCCTCGGCGATGGTCGCGCCGACCACCATCACGCCGTGGTTGCGCATGAACACCACGTCGGCATCGCCGATCGCGGCCGCGATGCGGTCGCCTTCCATCGCATCGAGCGCGAGGCCGTTGAAGTCGTCGACTGCCGTGCGTCCGTAGAACTTGAGCGCGGTCTGCCCGGCCCATTGCAGCGGCTGTCCCTCGACCATCGCGAGGCTGGTCGCGTACGGCATGTGCGTGTGGAACGCGACACGGGCGCGCGGCAGGCTCCTGTGCACCCGCGCATGGATGTAGTACGCGGTGATCTCGGGCGGCCGGTCGCCCTTGAGCACGCGGCCGTCGAAGTCGCAGATGATCAGGTCGGAAGCGCGAATCTCCTCGAAGGCCAGTCCGAAGGGATTGACGATGAAGCAGTGGTCGAAGCCCGGCACCACCGCCGAGAAGTGGTTGCAGATGCCCTCTTCCATGCCGAGCCTCGCAGCCATGCGAAAGCAGGCGGCGAGGTCGACGCAGGCCTGCCGCACCTCGGGCGTGTCGAACAGGCCTGGATCGATCTCGTGTCGTGCGGTGTCGTCCACCGCCAATGAATGCGCCATAGGTTCCCGATGCCGGTTGTTGCCATCGACTTCCGGCGTGCGCCATGATCGGCGGCCCCGTCTGTCTTCCATGCATCGAAGTCTCCGATCCGGGGCCCGGGAGCGTCAAATCAGAATTTGACGCAACGCGATAAGGTCTTCTAATGGCCCCCTATGAAACTCAAGCACATCGAGGTCTTCAACGCGATCATGCTGTCGGGCAGCGTGAGTGCCGCGGCGCGCATCCTCAACGTCACGCAGCCCGCGGTGACGCAGACGCTCAAGCATGCGGAGCAGCAGCTCGGCTATGCGCTGTTCGTGCGCGACAAGGGCGGCATGAAGCCGACGCCCGAAGCTCGGCAGCTCCATCTGCGGGCGCAGAAGATCTTCGAGCAGGTCGACGAACTGCGGCGCCTCGCGCAATCGCTGCGGCCCGACCACCTGGTGCAGTTCCGCGTCGCGATCGTGCCCTCGCTGTCCACCACCTGCCTGTCGCGCGCGCTCGCGTCGTTCAAGGCCCGCCATCCGCGCAGCGCGGTCTCGATCAAGATCCTCCATTCCGACGAGATCGCGCGCTCGGTGGCGCTGCGCGAATGCGACCTGGGCATCGCCTATGGCGAGATCGACGCACCTCCGGTCGATGCCGAGGTGGTGGGCACGGGCTACCTGGTGTGGGTCGAGCGCCGCGAAGCCGGCGCGAGGAAGCGCGCCGACACCGCGGACATGCCGATCGCCGAGATCGCGGCTCGCGATTTCATCGGCATCGACAAGGACGACCTCGTCGGCAAGGCGCTGCTGGGCTTGCTGTCGGAGAGCGCGGTGTTCGCGGGCACGCGGCTCTCGGCGCAGACCTACCAGTCCGCGCTGTTGCTCACGCTCGACGGCTTCGGGCCCTGCGTGATCGACTCCTTCACCGCGGGCTTTGCGCGCGATGAATCGCTGTCGGTGCGCAGCGTCTCGCCGCGCATCCCGGTGACGGTGTCGGCGCTGTCGGTCGCGGAAGGCCGCAGGCGCGCCGACTTCGACGACCTGCTGCAGGCCTTCCGGACTTCGCTGGCGCAGGTCGACGACGCGTAGAACGCCGAGGCTTCAGGCCTCGCCCAACCAGCGCAACGCGTTCGCGATCACCTGCCGCGACTGTTCCACCAGGCTGCGCTGCCAAGCGGGCTCGCCCGGGTAGAAGAAGCGCAGCAGCTCGCGCCGCGTGTCCGACAGCTGCGTGCGACCGATGCCCGTCGCCCATTCGCGCTGGTCGCGCACCAGCAGCTCGAGCATGCGCTGCGGCCGCGCGGTGCCGAACTCGAGCACGGCCGCCGTCACGCGCGCCTGCGGCAGCGCGCGTTCGTACCCCGGCGTGCTGTGGCCCGTGACCGGCGCGAAGTCCTCGGGCGCGCCGCTCTCGTGCACTGCCACCACCCACTCGCCGAACACCTCGCGCATGCGCGCCAGCGCCTCGCCTTGCTGCAGCGCGACCAGCGAGCCGTAGCCGTAGGGGCCCAGGCCCGTGTGGTAGTCGACCAGGCAGACCTCGCGCGCCGACGCGCCATGGCGGCGCAGCACGGCCTCGATGGTCAGGCGCGACCACGTGGGTGCCTGGCCGCCGAAGCCCATGCCCTGCGCGAAGGCGTACTGCCCGGCCATCAGCGCGTTGTAGAGCGCCTCGCTGCCATGACTGCGCGCGAAGTCCGCGAGCAGCGCATCGCCAACAGCCACGGCCGAGGCATCGGCGGGATCGAGTGCGATCGCCGCATGCAGTGGCGCGTACTTGTTCGAGGCAGGCGCCTGCGCGTGATCGATGAAGTTGCGGCAGAGGTCGACGTTGTCCTCGGTGTAGCGCCGCAGCCAGGAGGCACCCCAGGGATTGATCGCATGCACCAGCACCACGGCGGTGTCGGGCGGCAGGTCGTCGGGCGATTGCGTCAGCAGCCAGTCGATCTGGCAGCCCGAGCCCGCGAACAGCTCCACGCCATGCACGCCCGAGGTCAGCACCAGCACGCGCTGCGCGTCGGCCGGGCCGATGCGCACCACGTCGGTGGCGAGCGCCTCGCCCTGCGCCCCCGCGAGCGGATGGCCATGCACCTCGGGCGCGAGACCGCGCAGTGCACAGGCGGCCAGGAACTTGCGGCGCGCCGTCGCATAGTCGGCGCTGAACAGCGTGTCGGTCGGAATCATCGGCGCTGCGTTCATCAATCGATCTGGAAGCCGGATTCCCGGATGATCGGCTGCCACAGCGCGAGCTCGCCGCGCACCGCCTCGCGCAGCTGCTGCGGATTGCCGGCCGCGGGATCGAAGCCCACGTTGGCCAGGCTCGCGGTGGTGGACGGCAGCGCCGCGATCTCGGCCACGGCCGCGCTCACGCGATCGACCAGCGCCTGCGAGGTGCCGGGCGGCGCGAACAGCCCGACCCAGCTCGAGCTGCCGAGCGCATTGAAGCCGAGCTCGCCGAAGGTCGGCACTTCGGGCACGCTGGCCGCGCGGCGCGGGCCGGTCACGGCCAGCATGCGGATCTTGCCGGCGCGGTGCGCGCCCAGGAAGCCGCCAAGCGCATCGACGGCGGCCGGAATCTGGTTGCCCATCAGGTCGGCCAGCAGCGGCGCGCCGCCCTTGTAGGGCACGGGCAGCAGCTCGATGCCTTCCTTCTTGCCGACCACGTAGCCCACGAAGTGCGGCGAGCTGCCCGCGGCGGGCACGCCGAAGCTGCGCGCCTCGGGCTTCGCGCGCGCCAGCGCGAGGTACTCCTGCAAGGTCTTCGCGGGCTGCGCCGCACTGACCGCGAGCGCCACCTCGAAGGTCGCGAGCCGCGCCACCGGCGCGAAGTCCTTCACCGGGTCGTACTTCACCGAGCGCGAGGTCAGCGGCAGGGTCGAGAACATGTGGCTGTTGCCCAGCAGCAGCGCGCTGCCGTCGGGCGGCAGCGCGCGGAACTGCTCGGCCGCGATCTGGCCGCCCGCGCCGTGGCGGTTGTCCACCACCACGGTGGCGCCCAGGCGCTTCTGCAGCTCCTCGGCATAGAGACGCGCCACCGCGTCGGCCGTGCCGCCCGCGGGATAGCCCACCACCAGACGGATGGTGCGTCCGGCCGTGGCGGAAGGCTGTGCCGCGGCCAGGGGCGGCAAGGCAGCGGCGATCACGCCGGCGGGCAGCAGGGGCAGGAAGGCGCGACGCTTCATCGGGACATCTCCGAAAGACAAGGGACAGACGGCAACGAGCGGCTGGCGGGCGCGACGCGCGCCCACCGGCCACGGAACAACGAACGCAACGAAGAGGAAAAGCCGGCGCTCAGGCCTCGAGCAACTGCTCGCCGCGCGCGAGCTGGCGCACGTAGGTCTCGGCATCGAGGTTCGCGCCGCAGACGATCAGCCCGGTGCGCTGCCCACGCAATTCCTCGCGCAGCGGCCCGAGCAGCGCGGCCAGCGCCGTCGCGCCGGCCGGTTCCACCGCCAGCTTGGCATCGCGGAACATCACGGCCATCGCGCGGCAGATCTCGTCGTCGCTCACGGTCACGATGCGCTCCATGTGGCGCCGGCACAGCCCGTAGGCCATCGGCGTGGTCATCGGCGGCGCCAGGCTGTCGGCGATGGTCGAGAGCTTCTCCATGCGCTGCGGCGAGCCGGCCTCGAAGCTGCGCTGCATCACGTCGGCGCCCTCGGGCTCGATGCCGATCACGCGGCAGCCGGGCACCAGCTTGCGGATCGCCGTGGCCACGCCGCTGCCGAGGCCGCCGCCGCCCACGGCGACCAGCACCGTGTCGAGGCCCGGCACCTGCTCGGCGAACTCGAGCCCCACGGTGGCAGTGCCCAGCGAGGTGCCCTCGCCCTCGAAGGGATGGATGAAGCTGCGGCCCTCGTCGCGCACCAGTGCTTCGGCCATCGCGAAGCCGGTGGCGCCGTCGGGCGCGATCAGCAGCTCGGCGCCGTAGGCGCGCGCCATCGCCACGCGCGCCGGGTTGGCCGAGGCCTGCACCACGATCTTCGCGGAGACGCCGGCCTCGCGCGCCGCGAAGGCCGCGGCCACCGCGTGGTTGCCGGCGCTCATCGCGGTGATGCCGCGCGCCTTCTGCTCGGGCGAAAGCCGGCGCGCCACGTTGAGCGCGCCGCGCGCCTTGAAGGTGCCGGTGCGCTGGAACAGCTCGAGCTTCATGTGCACGTCGGCGCGGCCGAGCAGGCGCTCGACCGTGGGTCCGTGCAGCGGCGCGACCGGCGTGCGCAGCAGTGCCTGCGCATTGGCGCGCGCGGTCTCGCGGATGGCCTCGAGGTCGAGGTCGGGCAGCTCGGAGGCGGCGGGGGATACGGTGCTCATGGCGTCAGGCTCCAGGTGCGCGGTGGGCGCGGCGTGCATGCGCGATGGCTTCGATCTCGACCAGCGCGCCCGGCACCATCAGGTCTGCGCGCACCGTCGAGCGCGCGGGCGCGGGGCCCGCGGCGGGGTCGAAGCATTCGGCATAGCTGCGGTTGAATTCGGCGAAGTCCTCCACGCGCGAGAGCCACACGGTGGTCTTCGCGACATCGGCGAGCCCCAGGCCCTCGGTCGCGAGGATCTCGCCGATGCGACCGAGGCAGCGCCGCGTCTGCTCGCCGACCGTGTCGCCCTCGATGCGCCACTGGGCGTCGAAGGCCATCTGGCCGCTGACGAAGACGAGCTCGCCCTCGCGGCGCGAGGGGGAGAAGAACGGTGGGGCCACAGCGGGCGTCGGGTCGGTCTGCATGCGGGGCAGTCTATAGACGGCCGCGCGGCGCGTCTTTTGCGCGACGGGCAAAAACTTATGCGCGAGCGACGCCGCGCATGAGGACTTTCCCTCAGCCCGCCGCCAGCAGCGCGCGCACGTCCGCGGTGAATTCGCTCGCGCTCTGCGCATGGCGCATCACCACGCGCATGCGGCCCTTGCGGTCGATCAGGTAGGTGAAGGCCGAATGGTCCATGGTGTAGGAGGTGCGCGTGGGCACCTTCTCGTAGAACACCTTGAACTCCTTCGCGGTCGCCTCGGTCTGCGCGAGGTCGCCGCGCAGGCCGAGGAAGCTCGGGTCGAAGGCGGCCGTGTAGGCGCGCATCACCTCGGGCGTGTCGCGCTCCGGGTCGACAGTGACGAAGATCACCTGCAGGTCGTCGCCGGCCGCGCCCAGCTGCTGCTTGACCTCCGCCGCGCGCGTCAGCGCGGTCGGGCAGATGTCGGGGCACTGGGTGAAGCCGAAGAAGATCATCACCACCTTGCCCTTGAAGTCGGCCAGCGTGCGGCGCTTGCCGTCGGGATCGGCGAGCGCGAAGTCGCGGCCGTAGTTGGCGCCCGTGATGTCGGTGCCGGTGAAGCTCGGCTTCGGCTCGGATTCGCCGCAGGCGGCCAGCGCGGCCCACAGGGGCAGCGTGGCTGTGCCCAGCAGCAGGCGGCGGCGGGTCGTCGGGAGTACGCGGGTCATGGATGTTCCTTCGAGGGAGTGAATGGGGGAATGCGCCGGGCCGCCGGCTTCGGTGCCAGCTTGCGGCCCAGCCGGCGCCAGCCGATCACCACGCCCGTGAGGCTCAGCGCCGCGCCGCCGAGGCTCAGCAGCACCATCGCCAGGTCCCACAGCGGACGGCGTTCGAGCAGCGGGCGCCAGTCCCAGCTGTGCAGCATCGCGAACAGCCAGCGGCTGGCGCGGCGATGGCTGTCGCTGCGGTTCAGCAAGGCGCCGGTGCGCGGATCGACGTGGGCCCAGGTACCGGCCTCGTCCGCGAACACCACGCGCCAGATGGGCAGCGGCTTGTCGCCGCCGCCGGTCATGGTGTGCGGCTCGCGCGTGTAGTAGTGGCTGTCGTAGGCGTTCAGCACCTCGATGCGCGCGACCGGCGCGCTCGAGAGCCTCGCGACCGCGGCCTTCAACGCATCGGCATCCAGCGCCGTGGGCGCGGCGCTCGCGGCATCGAGCACCGTGGGGCGCAGCGCGGTGCCGCGCGCGAGCACGAGATCGCGTCCCGCGGTGCGGGTCCAGTGCAGCTCGCGCACCGTGCCGCCCGCGGCCGCGATCAGCGCCTGGGGCGATGCGGCGCCGGCCGGCGGCCCGAGCGGCCCGCCATTCATCGCCTCGGTGCGCAGCGCGGGCGCGCCGCTGTCGAACACGCGCCAGGGGTTCATCGACATCAGGCCGCTGAAGATCCAGGTCAGCGTGACGGCCGCGAACAGCAGGCCCGTGATGTGATGCCAGCGCATCATGAAGCCGCGGTACGGCGAGCGCGAGCCGCTGCGGTAGCGGCCCGCGAAGCGCCAGCGCAGGAGACCGACGGCCGTGCCCATCAGCGTGACCGCGATGCCCAGGATCGAGAGCCAGTTGACGATGTCGGCCCAGTACGGATCGAGCGCGCCGCCGCGCAACGGATACAGCCAATGGATCCACGCACCCGCGTAGTTCCACAGCCGCTCGGCGCGCGGCGCATCGCGCACCACCTCGCCGGTGCGGCCCGAGACATAGAGCCGCGTGTGCGCGGCATCGACCAGCGCCACCTGGTGCAGCGGCCGGTGCGCATCGAGTGCGCGCGAATGGGTGAAGGCGTCCTCGTCGAGCGTGCCCTCGTACACCAGGCCCACGCCCGGCCCGGCGAAGGCCGCGGCACTGCCCATCGCGAGTTCGCGGTCGACATGGCGCAGCGGCGTGCCGGTGGCCGCGTCGATCACGATGCTGCCCTTGCCGTCCGCCGGCTGCGCGAGGTACACGGTGCGACCGCCGCTCGCAACGGCCAGGCGCAGCTCCTTGAGCGGCCCCGCGATACCCGCCGCGTCGAGCGCCTCTTGCGGCCCGAGCAGCACGGCATCGGCGGCCAGCGGCGGCAGGTGCTGCAGCCGCTCCGACTCGGTGAGCTTGGGATAGCCCACGTACATCATCACCACGCCCGAGACGAACCACATCGCGAAGAAGGCGCACACCACGATGCCGAGCCAGCGGTGCAGCAGGAACAGCCAGCGCTTGAAATGGGCCATCGACCAGCCCTCCTCAGAACGCGACATGCAGGCTGAGGTCGCCGGTGCGCGGCGCGCCCAGGTAGGCGAAGGTGCTGCCGAGGTTGGCCGCATAGATGCGGTCGGTGGCATTGCGCACGCGGCCCACCAGCGTGACCGAGCGGTTGATCTTCCATGACAGGCCCAGGTCGACCAGCGTGTACGAAGGCCAGCGCGCGCTGTTGGCCGCGTCGGCGTAGGTCTTGCCCACGTGGCGCAGCCCCACGCTGGCCTGCAGCGTGGGCGTGATCGCGTACGACACCCAGAGGTTGGCCACCACGGCCGGGGTGTTGGTCGGCGTGCGGCCCGCGAGTGACACGCCGTTCTGCACGAAGTTGTCGTACTTCGCGTCGACATGGCTCAGGTTGCCCTGCAGCGACCACTGCGGCGTGGGCTGCAGGCCCACTGCGATCTCCACGCCCTTCGACGACTGCTCGCCCACGAGCACGGTCAGCGCGCTGTTGTTCGGGTCCTGCGTGGCGATGTTCTTGCGCGAGAGGCGGTAGGCCGCCACGGTTGCCGTGCCCTTGCCCTGCCAGAAGTCGAGCTTGGCGCCGACCTCGGCCTGCCGACCGGTCGTGAGCTCGCTGTTGTTCATCACGTCGGCGAACGAGGCGGTCGACAGCACGCCCGAGGGCGGGTCGGCCGCGGTCGCGTACTGCGCATAGAGATTCGCGCCGGGCGCGAAGTCCCACACCAGGCCGACGCGGCCCGTGGTCGGGTTGTAGTTGCGCCGGTAGCTGGCCGGCGCGGCGGCGGTGATGGCGCGCCGGTTCGTCAGCTCGAGCTCGATGCGATCGTGGCGCAGCGCGCTCACGAGGTGCAGCGAGGGCGCGAGCGCCGTGCGGTTCTCGATCGACAGCGCGGTGGTCGTCACCTTGTTGTCGCGGTCGGGATTGAAGCCCGGCCGCATGCCCGGCACCGCGAAGAAAGGTTCGGTGGCGAAGAGGTACGGATTCACCGTGCTCACGGTGGCCGGCAGGCTGTTCGGAAAGCGCGTCTGCTTGTTGACGCTGAAGTCCAGCCCGAAGGACCAGTCGCTGCGCAGGCCCGCGAGCTGCCCCTTGTAGAGGCCCTCGATGCGGTCGCCCACCACCTGCTGGTCATGGCGCTGCAGCAGGGCACCCGAGCGGATCACGGCCGTGTTGCTCGCGTTGAAGCGGTAACTCTCGACGTTGCGGTAGTCGCGCAGCGCGTCGTAGGCATAGAAGGTGTTCTTCAGCTGCAGCGCCCCGGACACGCGCCAGTCCGCAATGGAACGCAGCCACTGCACGCGCTGCGCGTAGATGCCGTCGGCGCTGTTGTAGTTCCTGAAGCGCGTGGCCGGGTCCACGCGCAGACTGCCAACCACGGGATTGAGCAGCGGCGTGCCCCAGTACGGGCGGTCCACCCACTCGTCCTGGTATTCGTAGGCCAGCGTGTGCGTGACGCCGCCGCCGAAGTCCGACAGCAGCGAAGCCGCGAGCTGCGTGGCGCGCGTGCGCGTGCCGTCGGTCCAGCCGTCGGCGTCCTTGCGGTTGAGGTCGATGCGCGCGTAGTGGCTGCCCGCGCCGCCGTCGCCCGCGATGCGGCGGTTGAGCCCGATCGAGGCCTCCTTGAGCTGCTGCGTGCCCAGACGCAGCCGGGCCTCGGTGAGGTCGCCGGGCTCGGCGAGCTTGCTGATGTAGTTGATCGAGCCGCCGACCGCGCCCGCGCCGAACAGGAAGCTCGAGGGCCCGCCGATGACCTCGACGCGGTCGTAGATCCAGCTGTCGACCGGCCGCGCGGCGATCGAGTACTGCACGTTGATGCCGTTGAACATCTGGCTCAGTGAGCCGGCGCCGAAGCCGCGGTAGCTCACGCCGATGTTGCCGGGCGCGTTGTGCGCGGTGATGCCGGGCACCGCGCGCAGGATCTCCTGCGTGTCCTGCGCGCCGCGCGCCTCGATGGTGGCGCGGTCGACCACGCTGACCGAGGCCGGCGTCTCGCGCGGCGTCAGGCCCAGGCGGCTGCCGGTGTCGGAGGGCGTGTCGAGGTTGAGACGCCCGTTGGGCGCGGGCGCGGCTGGCGGGTCGACCTCGATCGCTTGCAGCGTGGTCTGGACCTGGGCCTGCGCGAACGGCGCGGCGAAGGCGCCGAGCGCGAAGCAGGACAGCGCACGCGCGCGCAGGCGCTCGGCACCACGGCCGTGGGAAATGGCAATGAAAGGCACGGGATCTCTCTTCTCGCAGCGCATGGCTGCGCTGACGGCGCGGCGGCGCGTGGCCGCGCATGCCGTCGACGAACGATGGGCGCCGCGCGCGGACCGGCGCGCCCGCGAGGCGACGCCAGGGTCCGTCGCGCGACGGATTCAGCGGTTCAGGCGAAGAGGAAGGAAGGAGGCCCGCGCGCCGGCAGCGGCGCGGCGGTGGCCGCGGCGATGCGCGCGGCGGGGATCGAACGCAGGGCGTAGGACAGCGGTGCCGGCATCGGCACCTCGACCTGCGCGATCGCTGGCGGCAGGCCGCCGATCACGCACAACGGGCAGTCCATGCCCATGCTGCCCATCGGCACCGCGCCATCCTCGGTCTGCACGACCATCGTGACGTGGCCCGAGGCCGAGCACACGATGTCGATCTGCTGAGGCTTGACGATCGGCGAGGCGACCGCGACGGACAGGGACAGCACGAACCACGCCAGCACGAGGCGATGCAGGGTCGAGAGTTTTCGAAGGGCGTGCACGGGTGCCATTATCGCGACGAATCATGGATCGCGAAGCAACAGCCCGTGCTTCCTCTGTGGCTAGTCGATGGCGATGCTCGCCTTCTGCTGCTCGATGATCTCCACGATCAGCTGGCCGGTGTGCATGACGTGCTCCATCACCATCGCCTTCGCGCCCTGCGCATCGCCGGCCAGGCACAGGCGCAGCAGCTTCTTGTGCTCGGCCTCGGAGCGATCGACGTTGGTCTTCGACTTCCACGGTAGGTAGAGATAGCGCCCGAGGTTGAGCCGCGCGGACTCGACCGACTGCAACAGCAGCGGCCGGTCGGCCTTGGCATAGAGGCTCGCGTGGAACTCGTGGTTGAGGCGGAACACCTCCTCGACCTGCCTGGCCTTGCCGAGCTCGTCCAGCAGCCCGGTGGCGCGCGCGATGTCGGCGCGCGAGAGATGCGGCACGGCCAGCTCGATGAGCCGCCCTTCGAGCAGCCAGCGCAGCTCGATCAGCTCGACCGCCTCGCGCGCGCTCAGGAAGGCCACCGAGGTGCCCTTGTTGAGCCGGGCCGTGGCCAGCCCCGCGGCGACGAGCCGCGAGAGCGCCTCGCGCACCGGCACATGGCTGACGCCGAAGCGCGCCGCGATGTGGTCCTGCTTCAGCGGCGCGCCGGGTTCGAGCACGGCCATCGCTATCTCGGAGCGGAGCGTCTCGTAGACCGACCCCGCGGCCACTTGCGAGCTGCTTTCCTTCATGTTGCGCCTTTTCTCAAAGTATATATACTTTCTTCACTTTATATATAATCATGCGCCGGGCCGGACTTCCGCGTCCGCCTGGGCACTGGAACTATGGCCGAAAAGATCCCTGGCTTCTGCGCCCTCTGCCGCTCGCGCTGCGGTTCGATCAGCGTTGTGGAGGACGGCGTGCTGATCGCCCAGGAAGCCAACCCCTCCCACCCGACCGGCAAGGCCCTCTGCGTGAAGGGCCGCGCGGCGCCCGAGCTGGTCGCCAATCCGCAGCGGCTGCTGCACCCGCTGATACGCACGGCGCCGAAGGATGCCGCCGATCCGCTCTGGCGCCAGGCCTCGTGGGACGAGGCACTGGACCTCGTCGCGCAACGCATCGGGCGCATCCGCGACGAGCGCGGTCCCGAGTCGGTGTCCTTCGCCATCACTTCGCCGAGCGGCTCGCCGCTGTCCGACGGCATCGTCTGGATCGAACGTCTGGTCAATGCCTTCGGCAGCCCGAACCTGTGCCGCGGCACCGAGATCTGCAACTGGCACAAGGACGTCGCCCACGGCTTCACCTTCGGGCGCGGCATCGGCGCGCCGGACTTCTCGAACACGCGGTGCATCGTGCTGTGGGGCCACAACCCGTCGGCCACCTGGCTCGACCATGCGACGGGCGTGACGGAGGCCTTCGCGCGCGGCGCGAAGATCGTCGTGGTCGATCCGCGCAAGGCCGGCTTCGCGATGCGTGCCCACCAATGGCTACGCGTGCGGCCGGGCTCGGACGGCGCGCTGGCGCTGGCCATCGCCGGCGAGATGATCCGCAACGGCGAATACGACATCGACTTCATCCGCCGGCACTCGAACGGGCCGCTGCTGGTGCGCGAGGACACGGGCGCGTTCCTGCGCGAAGCCGATATCACGGGCCTCGCCTCGCAGCGGCTCGTGGCCTTCGACGAGGCGAGCGAATCCATCGTGCCCTACGACACCGGCACGGCCAGCTACGCATCGCAGGACTGCACCCTCGCGCTCTTCGGCACCAGGACGCTGCAGGCGACCACGGGCCCCGTTCGATGCCGGCCCGCCTTCGCGCTGTATGCCGAGCTGTGCGAGGCCATGTCGCCCGAACGCGCCGAGGAACTGTGCTGGGTCCCCGCGCAGCAGGTGCGCGACACGGCACGGCTGCTGTTCGCGCACCGCCCCGTCAGCTACTACGCGTGGTCGGGCGTCGGCCAACACACCAACGCGACGCAGACCGACCGCGCCATCGCGCTGCTCTATGCGCTCACCGGCAGCTTCGACGCGGCCGGCGGCAACGTGGACTTCGCGCATCCGCCGGCGCGCAAGGCATCGGGCAAGGAGCTGCTGTCGGCGGCGCAGCTCGCGAAGTGCGTGGGCATCGACGAGCTTCCACTCGGCCCGGCCGCGCAGGGCTGCATCGGCAGCGACACGCTGTACCGCGCCATTCTCGAAGCCAAGCCCTATGCGATCCGCGGCGTGGTCGGCTTCGGCGCCAACCTGCTGCTCGCGCATGCCAACCCGCTGCGCGGTGCCGAGGCGCTGCGCCAGCTCGACTTCTTCGTGCATGCCGACCTGACGCTGACCCCGACCGCCCAATACGCCGACGTGGTGCTGCCGATCGGCACGCCCTGGGAGCGCGAGGCGTTGCGCATCGGCTTCGAGGTGAACCAGGGTGCCGAGGAACTGGTGCAGCTGCGACCGCGGATGGTGGCGCCGGTGGGCGAGAGTCGCTCCGATGCCTGGGTCGTCTTCGAGCTCGCGAAGCGGCTCGGGCTGGCCGACCGGTTCTGGGGCGGCGACATCGACGAGGGTATGCGCTACATGCTCGAGCCGCTGGGGATCGGCCTCGAGGCCTTGAGGCAGCACCCCGAAGGCATCCGTTATCCGCTGAAGACGCGCTACCAGAAGCACCACGGCGCGGGCTTCCGCTTCGCGACCGACACCGGCAAGGTCGAGATCTATTCGGCGCTGCTGCACCGGAATGGCCAGTCGCCGCTGCCGGTGTACGTGCCGCCGCTACCGAAGCTGCGGCTTCGCGAAGGAAGCCCGGACTTTCCGCTCGTGCTGACCTCGGCCAAGCTGCCGCAGTACTGCCACAGCCAGCACCGGCAGGTCGCATCGCTGCGCAGCAAGGCACCCGACCCGCTCGTGGCCATGAACCCCGCCACCGCCGCCGCGCGCGGCATCAAGCCCGGCATGTGGGTGCGCGTGCGCTCGCCGAGCGGCTCGGTGCGCTTCAAGGCCACGCTCGATCCCAGCCTCGATCCGCGCGTGGTCTGCGCGCAGTACGGCTGGTGGCAGGGCAACGAGCAGCTGGGCCTGCCTGCGCACGCACCGCTTTCCGATCAGGGCTCCAACTTCAACCTGCTGGTCGACGACGGCGATCTCGACCCGATCAGCGGCTCGGCGCCGCACCGCTCCTACATCTGCGAGGTCGCGGCCGAAGCCGGGCCCGCCGCCTGAATACCCCATTCACTCAACACCCACTCCGTCGATACCCATGCAAGTCAAAGTCCAACGCAAGGTGCCCGAGGCCACCGACATCTGTTCCTTCGAGCTGGTCGCCATCGGCGCCGAGCCGCTGCCGCCCTACGAGCCCGGCGCTCACATCGACGTCGATGTGGGCGGCGGCGAGACCCGGCAGTATTCGCTCTGCGCGCCCCATGGCGAGGGGCGCTATGTCATCGGCGTGAAGCGCGATCCGCGCTCGCGCGGTGGCTCCCGGTTCATGCACGAGTCCGTGAAGGAAGGCGATGTGCTCACCATCGGCGCGCCGAGAAATCACTTCCCGCTCGCGCCGGACGGCGAGCGCTTCATCCTCGTCGCGGGCGGCATCGGCATCACGCCGCTGCTGTGCATGGCCTCGCACCTGAGCGGCGCCGGACGAGCGCTCGAGCTGCACTACTTTGCGCAGTCGGCGGAACACGTCGCCTTCCGTCGGCAGCTCGAGGGCGCGGCACTGGCCCCTTCCGTGCGGCACCACCAGGGTTACAGCCCCGACGCGCTGCCCGAGCTGCTGGCATCGATCGTCGGCAATCCGGCGCCGGGCAAGTACCTCTACCTGTGCGGACCGCGCCCCTTCATGGAGCTCGTGCGGCAGGCCGCGGCGAACTGGCCGGCCGACCAGGTCCGCTTCGAGTATTTCGGCGCGGGCTCGACACCTCCCGCCGCATTGGCGCCGCAGGCCGCATTCGAGGTCTGCGCCGCCGCCTCGGGCATCTCGGCGCGGGTGGAAGCGGGCCAGAGCATCGTCGAGGTGCTGCGCGCCCACGGCGTGCATATCGAGACCTCGTGCGAGGAAGGCCATTGCGGCACCTGCATGACCACGGTGCTCGAGGGCCAACCCGAGCATCGCGACTCCTTCCTCACCGAGCCCGAGAAGGCATCGGGCACGCTGATGCTGCCGTGCGTGTCGCGCAGCTGTTCCGCGCGGCTCGTCCTCGATCTCTGAGCGAGTGGGTCATGACGCAAGCGCGCGCAATGACCAACGGAACGCGTTCAGAACGCCGTGACGTTCCACTCGTACTCGGTCGCGACCTCGCCGAGGATGCGCAAGCGCTGCGCGGGCTCGGCGGCCAGCGCGGCCAGGATCCGGGTATTCAGGGCCACCATCGTGGCCTTGGCGTTGTCGGCGAACTCCACCGTGATGCCCTGGTCCTCGTACTTCTGGACGAAGGCCTGCGCCGCCACGCCGATGACGAAGTAGAGGCCCGCGTTGTCGAGATCCGACTTCATGAGGTCGAAGGCGCCGCGGTACAGCAGCTTGAAGGCGTCGGAGCCCGACAGGTCGTTCTCGAAGCGGGTGCTGATTTCCTGGAAGTTCATGGTGTGTTGCCTTCGATGTGGTCAGTGATGAAACCCTTGCCGCCGTGCGCCTCGGACCAGGCGACCGGATCGCGCAGGAAATCGTCGAACTCGGCGATCACCTCGCGGCCGAAACTGTCTCGTTGCGCCGCGACCGCGCGGATGTCGTGCCAGTTCGCCAGCGCGTGGACCTTCAGCCCCAGTGCGGCCAGCATGCGGCCGGCGCCGAACATGCCGTAGTCGAACAGCACGAGCACATCACTGACCTCGGCACCCACGCCGCGCAGCGCCCGCGCGAAATTGGCCTTCGATGCGCCGGCCGCCATCATGTCGTCGACCAGCAGCGCGCGCTCGCCGGCGCGCACCACGCCCTCGACCTGGCGGGCGCCGATCGCGCGCTTGCGGACGTACTGCATCGGCAGGTCCAGCGCATCCGCGATCCAGGCCGCCAGCGCGATGCCGCTGGACTCGCCGCCCGCGATCGAGCCGACACCGGCCAGGCAGCCATCGGTTTTCAGCAGCTCGATGGCATGGTCCACCAGCGCGCGGCGCGCCTCGGGAAAGGAAACGAGCCGCCGGCAATCCATGTAGACCGGCGTCGCCCATCCCGAAGGAAGCCGGAAGGGCTCGTCGGTGCGCAAGGTCACGCAGCCGGCATCGAGCAGCCGGGCGGCGACCTCGAGGCGGATCGGGTCTGGGGCAATGGTCATGGCGGTCGAGCCTTTGGCTAGTGAATTCGGTCGAGCAATTTGCGCAGGTGCGTCGCACCCGCCTTGCCCTTGTAGGCGGCCTTCCAGAGCCTACCGATCATGGCTTCGTACATGCGCACCGCCTCAGGCGAGGCGGTCACGGTCGCGATGCCGTTGCGCACGTTGGGCAGCTCGCCGAGCCGGAACGGGCTCACGGCCAGCACGCTGCCGGCGCGACCGGAGAACACCTGGAAGGTCGCGGTCGGCATGGCGTCGTCGATCAGTCCGATCTGCACGTCGATCGGCTCGCTCTCCATCAGGTCGGCGATCCGCTCGACCTCGCGGCGCGCCGCCAGCCGGCGCTCGGTGCGCACGCTCTCGGGCAGGTCGATGCGGCCGACCAGGCCGGTATCGACGAAACGCTCGAGTTCGCGCAGCCCGATCAGGCTCACGATGTGCGGACGCCGGCGCTGGAAGAAGGCCCGGCGCTCCTGCATGATCTGCAGCATCTTGTCGATGTCGGCCGAGGTCGGCCCCTTGCCCGCGCCCTTGGGCGATGCCTCGATCAGCATCTGGCGCAGGGTCGGCAGGTAGTCCTCGGAGGTCAGCAGCAGCGAGATCGGCTCGAAGTGCGCGAGGATGCGGTCGGACGATTCCTCGAGCTGGCGCATGCGCTCGAACAGGCCCAGCGCGGTCGAGTAGTACTCCACCTCCACGCCGAGCAGCGACGCCAGCGTGGTGTCGAGCAGGTGGGCCAGGCGCTCGAGCGTCTCGATCTTGACGATCTCGCCCTTCTCGAGCCGGTACACGACCGCGCGCGAGATGCCCAGCCGCTCGGCCACGTCCTCGGCCAGCAGCGAGGCGCCCACCCGGTAGGCACGCAGGCGGTTGCCCAGCGCCACGTAGTCGATCGATGACTTGAAGGTCGAATTCGCAGCTTCCATCTCGTTTTCCACTTTATGGATCGAAAAAGAAACTATAGGCGAGTTTCGACATCCGCGGTCACCGGCGAGGCGCGAGGCGGTACGGGAATTCACGCCGCGACCGGCTCGGGCACGGGCGCGTCCCGCAGAGCCCACGGCAGGCGGCTGCCCCCGAGGAAGGGATGGAGCGCCCCGCCCCCCGCAAGTGCCACGTCCTGCGGCACCTCCCAGGGCGCGCGCTCGAGCGTCACGCGCGCCTCGTTGGACGCGAGGCCGTAGAAGCGCGGACCGTTGAGGCTCGCGAAGGCCTCGAGCTTGTCGAGCGCGCCCTCCTCCTCGAACACGGTGCAGTAGCTCTGCAGCGCGACCGGCGCGTTGAAGATGCCGGCGCAGCCGCAACCCGCCTCCTTCAGCGTGCGAAGGTGCGGCGCGGAGTCGGTTCCGAGGAAGAAGCGTGCATCGCCCGAGGTCGCCACCCTGCGCAGCGCGAGGCGATGACGCTCGCGCTTGAGCACCGGCAGGCAATAGAGGTGCGGCCGGATGCCGCCCGTGAAGATCGCGTTGCGGTTGAACATCAGGTGCTGGGGCGTGATCGTCGCGGCGAGACGGCCGCTCGCATCGGCCATGATGAAGTCCGCCGCTTCCTCGGTCGTGATGTGCTCCAGCACCACCTTGAGCGCGGGAAAGTCGTGCAGCAGCGGACGCAGGGTCGACTCGATGAACACCGCCTCGCGGTCGAAGACGTCGACGGCCGGATCGGTGCTCTCGCCGTGCAGCAACAGCGGCATGCCGATGGCCTGCATCGTCTCGAGCACCGGTGCCACCTTCGCGATCGAGGTGACGCCATGCTCCGACTGCGTGGTCGCACCGGCCGGATACAGCTTCGCCGCGGTCAGCACGCCGTCCTCGAAGCCCCGGCACAGGTCGTCGGCGGAGGTGCCGTCGCACAGGTAGACCGTCATCAGCGGCACGAAGTCGGCGCCCGGCGGCAAGGCCGCCACGATCCGCTCGCGGTAAGCCCGCGCGAGCGCGGTGGTCGTCACGGGGGTCTTGAGGTTCGGCATGACGATGGCGCGGCCGAACTGCGCGGCGCTGTAGGGCAGCACCGTCTGCAGCATGGCGCCGTCGCGCAGATGCAGGTGCCAGTCGTCGGGGCGGCGCAGGGTGATACGGTGGGTCATGGCAAGGCTCACTTCAATCGGGCGAAGGCCGCATCCATCGCGCCGACGCCGAGCATGAAATCCTCGATGTCCATCGCTTCGTTCGGGTTGTGCGAACCGTTCTGGTTCCGCACGAACAACATGCCGCTCGGGATGCCGGCATTGGCGAACAGCGAGGCGTCGTGCCCCGCGCCGCTGGGAATGAGCTCGAAGGCCGCCTCTTGCGCGGCGCAGGCTTCGGACAGCACGCTGCAGAGGCCCTCGTCCATGGTCGCGGGATCGCTGAGCAGGCGCCGATCGAATTCGAAGCGCACGCCGCGCTCGCGCTCGATCGAGCCGCATTCGGCGCGCATCAGCTGGTAGAAGGCCTCGAGCGTGTCCGTGCTCTTGCTGCGCGCCTCGAGGCTGAAGCTCACCTGCCCCGGAATGCGCGAGATCGAATGCTCGGCCGGATCGGTGCTGACGATGCCCGTGGTCACGACCAGGTCGGTGCCGCGCTCCAACAGCACGCGCCAGTGCTCGTCGATGCGCATGATCAGGTCGGCGACTGCGAACATGGCGTCGTGGCGCAGCCAGCGCGGCACCACGCCCGAATGCTGCGCGTCGCCGTGGCAGACCACGCGGTTGTGCCGCACGTTGCCGCGGATGCCCGAGACCACGGCCAGCGGGAGCTGGCGCGCGACCATCACCGGCCCCTGCTCGATGTGCAGCTCGAGGTAGGCCTTGATCCGCGCCTTGTCGAGCAGCGGCTGCTGCGCGCGGATCGCCTCCACGTCGGCGCCGCAGCGGCGCATGCAGGCCTCCATCGATTCGCCGGTGGTGCGCTGCTTGAGCGCGAGGTCGCTCTCGCTGAGCTTGCCGAACAGCGCGCCGGAGCCCATGTAGGCCTTGCCGAACCAGGCGCTCTCCTCGCCGCGAAACGCGATCACCTCGAGCGGGCGCGCGTAGGGCGTGCCGCCGGCCTTCTGCGCGACGAGACACAGGAGGCCCGCGACCACGCCCGCATAGCCGTCGAAGTTGCCGCCCTGCGGCACCGAGTCGATGTGCGATCCGCACCACGTGACCGCGCTCGCCGCCGCGGTCTGCGGCAGGCCGAACACGAGGTTCGCGGCCCGGTCGGCGCGGACCTCGAGCCCTTCGCTCGCGGCGAAGGCGCGCAGATAGTCGGCGGTGTCCGATTCGCCGCGGCCGTAGCTCTGCCGCGTGACGCCGACCCCGTCGAAGGTCAGCTCGCGCACGTCGGAGAACAGCTTCTCGGCCATGGGGCGAAGTCCCGGCAGGCTCATCGTCCTTGCCCTCCCTAGCCCGACTGCTGCGCGAAGCGCAGCCAGCGGTCCGAGAGCTGGCGATCGAGCTTGACCTGGCCGGTCAGGTCGCGGATTTTCTTCACACCCATCTCGTCGCAGTACACGACCAGGCCGTCGATGATCTTCTGCATCACCCCGGGGTCGATGAAGGAGGCCGTGCCTACCTGAACCGCGCTCGCGCCGGCCAGCATGAACTCGACCGCGTCGTGCGCGCTCGCGATGCCGCCGCAGCCGATGACCGGGATGCGCACGCTGCGATAGCACTGGTGCACCATGCGCAGCGCGATCGGCTTGATGGCCGGCCCCGACAGCCCCCCCATCACGTTGCCGAGCATGGGCTTGCGGGTGCGCACGTCGATCGACATGGCCAGCACCGTGTTGCCCATCACGAGCGCATCGGCGCCGGCTTCTTCCGCGGCCCTCGCGACCGTTGCCACATGCGAGGCATTGGGCGTGAGCTTGGCCCACACGGGATGATGGGTGCGGCGGCGGATTGCGCTCACGACCTTGTAGGTGGTCTCGGGCGTCATCGCGAAGGCCATGCCGTCGGCCTCGAGGTTGGGGCAGGAGATGTTGGCCTCGATCACCGCCACTTCCGGCAGCGACATCTCGGCCACCGCGTCGGCGAACTCGTCGACCGTGTCCGCCGAGATCGAGACCACGACGGGCGTGTCGAAGCGCGTGTAGGGCGGCAGCACCGTCTCGCGGTAGTAGTCCAGGCCCTTGCTCGGAATGCCGATGGCGTTGAGCATGCCGCCGCGGGTTTCCGCCACGCGCGGCGTCGGGTTGCCGGCACGGCTCTTGGGCGAGACGCTCTTGATCACCAGCGCGCCCAGCCGGTTGAAGTCGAGCGCTTCCGCGTACTCGATGGCGAAGCAGCCCGAGGCCGGCATGACCGGGTTGCGCAGGCCGACGTCGCCGACCCTGACGTTGAGATCAGCCAAACTCCACCTCCCCGACCACGTCGCCGATGGGAAACACGGGACCTTCACGGCAGACGCGCAGGAATTGCTTGTCGCCCGCGCGGTCGAACAGCCGGACGCAGGACAGGCACACGCCCATGCCGCAGGCCATGCGCTGTTCCATCGCCACCTCGCCGCGGGTGGCCGGATGGTCGGCGAGGATGCGTTGCAGCAGCATCAGCACGCGGTGCGAGCCGCAGGTGTAGACGGCGTCGTGGTGCCGTTCGCCGAGCAGCCGGCGCACCAGCGTGTCCATGGCCTCCACCGAGGAGCTGCCGTCGGAGTCGTAGACGCAATGCACGTCCGCCTCGGCGCCGCGCAGGAACTCGTCGCGCATCAGGTCCTTGGGCGCGCGCGCCGACATCACCGCCGTGATCGCGATGCCCATCCTGGCCGCCTGCCGCAGCAGCGGCGCCATCGTCGCCAGGCCGACGCCGCGCGCGACGACCATGATGCGTTCGTCGCCCGGCGGCAGCGTGAAGGTGTTGCCCAGCGGGCCGACGATGTCCATCGCGCCGCCGACGGGCAGCGAGGCCAGTGCGTGGGTTCCGGTGCCGGTGACGTTGTAGAGGAACTCGATCGTGCCCGCCTCCGGCCCCACGCCGTAGACGCTCATCGGGCGCAGCAGGAAGGGCTGGAGGTCGTTCGTCGTCGGGCACTTCAGTTGGTAGAACTGCCCGGGCCTGGTCGCGCCCGCCAGGTCGGCCGGCGCGCTGAGCTTCAGGTACTTGTACCGGTCGTTGACCCAGCGGTGCTCGGCGACCTCGCAGCGATACAAGGCCACGGATTGCGCGTTGCGCTGGAAGCAGGCGCCTTCACCCTGAGGCACCGGCGGATGCACGGGCCTGCACGCGGGCGACTGGTGGTCGATGGCGGCGAGCATCATTCGAGCTCCTTGCCCTTGAGTTCGGGAATGAGGAAGTAGGTGGCGACCATGTCGACCAGGTAGATCGCGGCGAGCAGCGCGATCGCGATCTGGAACGAGTAGGCGGCGACCATCGCGCCGACCACCACCGGGCCGAAGCCGCCGATGCCGCGGCCGAGGTTGAACAGCACGTTCTGCGCCGTGGCGCGTGCTTCCGTGGGATAGGCCTCGGAGATCAGCGCGCCGTAGCCGCCCAGCATGCCGTTGACGAACATGCCGAGCACGGCACCGACCCACAGCAGCGAGACCGGGTCGGACAGCTGGGAGTACGCCAGCACCATCGCCACGGCACCGGCCTGGAACAGCAGGAAGCTCGGCTTGCGCCCGATGCGGTCGGCCAGCTGGCCGAAGACGAAGATGCCCAGCATCATCCCGAGGATGGTCACCGAGGTCCACATGGCCGACTTCGTGAGGTTGAAGCCGAGCTTGTTGGCCAGAAAGCTCGGCATCCAGATCATGATCCCGTAGTAGCCGAAGTTCTGCACCGCGCACAGCACGACGATGCCCAGGCTGGTGCGGGTCGTCCGCGCGTCCTTGACCAGCAGCTTGAAGGACCTCAGGCGCGAGCCCCGGACCTTGGGCTTGCGCACGAACACCTCGGGCTCGTGCAGCTTGTTGCGGATCACCCAGGCCACGAGCGCGGGCACGACGCCGACCAGGAACATGCCGCGCCAGCCGATGTGCGGCATCAGCAGCGGCGTGAGCAAGGCGGCGCCCAGCACGCCCAGCTGCCAGCCCAGCGCCACATAGGAAGACACGCGTGCCCGATGCCTGGCGGGCCAGGCCTCGGCCGCCAGCGCCATGCCGATGCCGAACTCGCCGCCCAGGCCGATGCCCGCGATGGTCCGGTAGACCAGCAGGTCCCAGTAGCCCTGCGCGAAGGCACAGAGGCCGGTGAACACCGCGAACAGGACGATGGTCCAGGTCATCACGCGGATGCGCCCGAAGTGATCGCTGAGCGAACCGAAGACGATGCCGCCGACGACGGCGCCCACCAGCGTCCAGCTCACCAGCGAGCCGGCCTGGCCCGGCGTGAGGTGCAGGTCGGCCGAGATGGCCGTGAGCATGAAGCCCAGGATCAGCAGGTCGAAGCCGTCCATCGCATAGCCGATGGCGGAACCGGCCAGCGCCTTCCAGGCGTAGCCCGAGACGGCGTCGTCGCGCGGCGCGGAGGCGGTCGAATCTAGTGTGGATGACACGTCAGGACTCCTGGTTCGACGCGGAAAGCCCGGCGCCGGCGGATGGATGGGCCATGGAAACGGTCTCGACATGGAGTCCGTTTCGCTCATTTGCGATACTAGTATCGAAAAAGATATCAATCAGGAAAAAGTTCACCGGGTTGTCTCTGTGATGGATGGAAGGAACGAGGGAAACCGGGGGATCGAGCCTGGCGTCGGCTCGCGCGGCCGCTAGAAGCGGTGGCGGATGCCGACGCCGAAGCTATTGCCGCCCGCCATGGCGGTCGCGAGATCGCGCATGAGGACGGCATAGACGTCGGTTCGCTTCGACAGGTAGTGATCGTAGGCCAGGCTCACCGTCGTGCGGGTGCCGTCGTAGGAGCCGGCGATCTTCGTCCTCGCGACGGCCGCGAGGATCTGCCCCGCGGTCGACCCGACCGGCACGCTGGCGCCGAGGGAAGTCGTGGTCCCGCGATAGCCGGTCACCTCGGCCTTCGACCGGCCGTAGCTTGCATAGGCCTTGAGCAGGCCGAAGTCGTAGGCCCCGCCCAGCATCCAGTCCTTGCACGTGGTGGGCACCACCGCGCCGGCGACCGTGGCGGTGATGACGCCCGGGTTGACCGGGTTGGAGATCTGATCGCGCTCGTAGAAGCCCGCGACCGTGAGCGGCCCGCTGACGTAACTCGCGCTGATGCCGGTGTTGTTCTTGCCCTTGTAGCCGGTGTCGCTGGACTGTTCGCCGAACTGGTAGTGCAGGTTCACGCGCAGGCCGCCGAAGTTCGGCGTGCTGTAGATGAGCTGGTTGCTCCAGCCGGTGTCGGACGGCGAGGTGCGGTACAGCCAGCGCGCGGTGTTGACGTTGGCATGCAGCACCAGCGGCGAGAACGCGAAGGAGTTGCCGAAGGGATTGACCAGCACCGTCGGAATGAAGTTCGGCGCCGCGGCGCGCCCGAGCTGCAGGCTGCCGTAGGCACCGGCGATGCCGACGTTGGCATCGCGCGCGAAGTAGGGGTCGCCATCGAAGCGGCCCGATTTGCCGGCGTCGGCGCGAAAGAAGGAATTGAGTGCGAAGTAGGCCTTGAGCCCGCCGCCCAGGTCCTCGCCGCCGGCGAAGCCGAAGAACGAGGTGGTCATGCCGCCGCTTCCGAGGACCTTGGTGCGGCCGAGATCACCCGCGTAACGCATCGATCCCGCGTACTCGTCGATCAATCCCTGCACCGACACACTGCTCTGCGCGCAGGCGCAGCAAGCCGTCGACAGCGCGACGGCGGCAACTACAAGACTCTTCATAGGTGGCTCACTTCTCAAAACTCGAGGGAATGGATCGGTGGCTCTGGCGCGGGTGCACCGCCATGAGGCGCATCGCCTCGAAAAATCGGCATTCCCGACCAAAAAGCACCATTTAAGAAACCAGGATCAAAAACGAGACTGGATTCTGGCGCGATTCCGCAAGATCGATGCCAAGGGTTTTCGAGCGGTCGGGGCCGAGCGCTTTCGCGCTATTCGCGTGCGCTCGACGCGGGGACGAAGAGACCGGCCGGCCCGAGGCCTTCGCGCCCAACGCCGTGGTCCGCATCGGCACCGACGGCCTCGTCACGCTGGTGATGCCGCGCGTGGAGATGGGCCAGGGGATCTACACCGCCCTCGCGCTGCTGATCGCGGAGGAGCTCGAGATCGATCCTCGGCACGTTCGCCTCGAACACGCGCCCGCCGACGAGACGCGCTATTCGAACCCGCTGACCGGCGGGCAGATCACGGGCGGCTCGACCTCGGTGCGCAGCACCTGGGAGCCGATGCGCCGCGCCGGCGCCACGGCCCGGCTGCTGCTGGTCGAGGCGCGGTGGTGGCCGACCACATGGGTGCGGCGCGCAAGGGCCTGGCCGCGCTCGAGATCCGCTGGGACGAAGGCGCCAACACGGACTACTCGACCGAGAAGCTGATCGCCGCGCTGGCCAGCGCCTCGTCGCGCACCGGCGCCGTGGCGCGCAAGGAAGGCGACACGGTGGCCGCCGCGCGCGGCGCCGCGCGGACAGTCGATGCGGTCTACCAGCAACCCTTGCTCGCGCAGGCGCCGATGGAGCCGGTGAACTGCACCGTGCACGTGCGGCCCGATGCCTGCGAGGTGGCTAGGCCCGCTGTTCCGCCAGCGCTATCCGAAGGTCGCTCTCGACGAATCGCGCATGCTGGTGCCCTCGGGCCGGGTGGTGACGGCCGGCGCGGCGATGGGGCACCTCGATCTGGCACTGTGGCTGATCTAGCAGGCCAGCCCCGAGCTCGCGGCCATGGTCTCGCGCTACCTGCTCGCAGACCTGCGCTCCTCGCAGGCGCCGTACATCGTGCCCCACCATCTCGCGCAGGCCGACCCCGCGACCCCGCGATCCTGCGCTTCGAGCGCTGGGCGCGCGACAACCTCGAGCAGGGCTTCTCGCTCGACACGGCGGCGCGCGCGCTCGCGACCAGTCCGCGCACGCTGCAGCGACGCTGCCAGGCCGTGCTCGGCAAGTCGCCGCTGGCCTACATCCAGGACCTGCGGATCGAGCGCGCGCGCTCGCTGGTGCATGGCAGCGACCTCGAGGCCATCGCGGCCGAGGTCGGCTATGCCGACGGCTCCACGCTCGGCGCGCTGCTGCGCGAACGCCTGGGCCGCGGCGTGCGCGATTTGCGCGCCGATCTGCTTTGAGCGCCGGCAACGAGAAACGCGGCCGGCCTCGCGCTCAGAGCCCGTGCAGCGCCGCCATCTCGTCGATCAGCCCGCGCTGGAACGCATCGAAGCGCGCCGAGGGCTGCTGCAGGCCGAAGAAGTCGGTGAACGGATCCTGCACCTCGGTGCGATGGCCCGAGAGTTCCTCGACCACCGCGAGACCGCAGAAGGGCACGCAGGCCTCGGCATAGCCGCCCTCGTGCACCACCACCACTCGGCCCTCGCTGTGCCGCGCCGCGAGCGCGTTGACCTGCTTCATCATCTGGCGGAACGATTCCGGATGCAGCTGCATGCGCGCGAGCGGGTCGACCGCGTTGGCATCGAGGCCGCTGGCCACCACGACCAGCTCGGGGCGGAAGCGCTCGACCACCGGTGCCACGATGCGCTCGAAGGCATACATGTAGCTCGCATGGCCGCCGCCGGGCTGCAGCGGCACGTTGACGTTAAAGCCCAGGCCCTCGCCCGCGCCGCGGTCCTCGGCGCCGCTGTAGCCGGGCGGGAAGCAGTTCTCCTGGTGCAGCGAGACGGTCAGCACGTCCGGGCGGTCGTAGAAGATCGCCTGCGTGCCGTTGCCGTGGTGCACGTCCCAGTCGATCACGGCCACGCGCTTGACGCCATGGCGCGCCTTCATGGTCTCGATCGCCACCGCGATGTTGTTGAACAGGCAGAAGCCCATGCTGTGCTCGCGCAGGCAGTGGTGGCCCGGCGGCCGCGTGAGCGCGAAGGCGTTGCGGTGGCGGCCCTGCAGCACGCTGTCCATGGCGGCGATGGCCAGGCCGGTCGAGAGCTTGGCGATCTCGTAGCTGCCGGGACCGAAGGGCGCGACCTCGCCGAGATCGCCGCCGCCCGCATCGCTGGCGGCCTTGAACTGCTCGAGATAGCTCGAGGGATGCACGCGCCGCAGGTCCTCCTCGCTCGCCATCGGCGCGCCCAGCAGGTCGAGCTGCGCGCTCAGGCCCGACACGTCCATCAGCGACTTGATGCGGCGCTTGGAATCGGGCGACTCGGCCATGCCGCTGCCGGCCATGGGCTGGACCCAGCCGCCGACCGGCAGGAACAGGGCGTGCAGCCCGCCCGGCACGTGCCAGAAGGTGCGTTCATCGTGAAAGAAGGCGGTGTTCTTCATGCGTTGCGTCCTCGATGGTGTGGGAAATGGAAGAAGAGGAAGAAATCGATGCCGCCCCGTGCGGCGGATGGCGCTGCACGCTCAGGCCGCGCCAGCCCCAGCGCTCGCGCGCCAGGCCCCAGAGGCCGCGCGGCGCCAGCAGCATCACGGCCACCGCGATGCTGCCCATGGCGATCAGGTACCAGCCGCCCGACATCGCGAACCAGGTGTTGAACAGCTCGCGCAGGCCGAAGTAGATCAACGTGCCGATCAGCGGGCCCTCGATGGTGCCGATGCCGCCGATGATGACGATGAACATCGCGGTCACGACCCAGTTGATGTCGAAGGCCGAGTCGGGCGAGACGAACATCGTGCCCATGAAATGCGCGCCGCCGGCCAGCCCGAAGCCCAGGCCCGAGAGCACGAAGGCGATGAAGCGGTTGCGCCAGACGTTCACGCCGATGCTGGTGGCGGCCAGCTCGTTGTCGCGCACCGCCATCAGCCCCAGGCCGAAGGGCGAGCGCATCAGCAGGTAGACGCCGGCCACGGCCGCGAGGCCGATTGCGCCCGAGATCCAGAACGCGTTGCGCTGGAAGGTCTCGGCATCGACCAGCCGCACCGCCTGCAGCGGCACGCCCGATTCGCCACCGAACAGCGGGAACTTGGCGACCAGCAGCCGCACGATCTCGGCCAGCACCCACATGCCGATCGAGAAGTAGGCATCGCGCAGCCTGAACATCAGCGGCGCCACCGCGGCCGCCAGCAGCGCCGCGCCGACGCCGGCCAGCGGCACCATCCAGTAGGGCGAGAGCTCGAGCCGGTCGGAGACCACGAACACCAGGTAGGCGCCGATGCCGACGAAGGCCTGGTGCCCCATCGACACCAGGCCGGTGTAGCCGGCCAGCAGGTTCCACATCTGGGCCATGGCCAGCACCAGGAGCACCTCGCTCAGCAGGCGCAGCAGGCCCGCATCAGCCACCGTGGGCGCGAAGGCGATGGCGAGGGCCGCCGCAAGGAAGCCGATCGAGGGAAGAAGAGACGGGTTGCGCATCGGCTGTCAGGCCCGTTGGCCCGCGATGCCGTTCGGGCGCACCATCAGGACGATGAAGAACAGCAGGTGCGCATAGAGCGCGCCCGCGTTGGAATCGAGGCGCTGCCCCGCGAGCTGCGCCACGCCCAGCGCGATGCCGCCGGCCAGCGCGCCCCAGAACGAGCCCATGCCGCCGATGATCACGACCTCGAAGGCGCCGAGCAGCCGCTCCACGCCCGAGAACGGCGTGAACGAACTGCGCAGCGCCAGCAGCAGCCCCGCCACCGAGGCGAAGGCCAGCGACAGCCCCATGACCACGCCATACACATGGCGCGGCCGCACGCCCATGGTGCGCACGATCTCGCGGTGGTCGGAGGTGGCGCGCACGATCAGGCCGAAGCGCGAGTGCCGCAGCAGCCACTGCAGCGCGCCGAAGGCCAGCACCGCGAGCCCCAGCACCAGCACCGGATACCAGCCGATGCGCAGGCCGCCGATCTCGAAGCCGGCCGTGGCCAGCGCGCCGCCGTCGAGCGCGCGCGGGTCGGCGCCGAACAGCTCGACCATCAGGTTGCGCAGCACCACCGCGATGCCGAAGGTCACCAGCACGGGCGTGAGCGGATCGTCGGTCGCCACCGCGCGGTTGAGCAGCAGCCGCTGCAGCAGGTAGCCGGTGCCGAAGGCGGCCAGCGCCACCGGCACCAGCAGCAGCAGCGGCGACACCTGCGGAAACTGCGCGGCCAGGAACACCGCGAAGTAGGCCGCGAGCACGACGAACTCGCCGTGCGCGAGGTTGACCATGCGCATCACGCCGAAGACCAGCGCCAGCCCGAGGCCGAAGAGCGCATAGAGGCCGCCGAGCAGCACGCCGTTGATGAGGGTTTCGATCCAGGCCATGGTGCTTTTCTCAGTGCCCGAAGTAGGCGTTGGCGATCTGCTGCGCGCTGAAGTCCGACGCGGGGCCGGCCAGCGTGACGCGGCCCTTGAGCAGGCAGTACACGCGCTGCGCGATGCGGCAGGCGCGCGTCACGTCCTGCTCCACGACCAGCAGCGCCGTGCCCTGCGCCTGGATGTCGCCGAAGGCGCGGTAGATCTGCGCGATCACCACCGGCGCCAGGCCCAGCGAGATCTCGTCGCACAGCATCAGCCGCGGGTTGGCCATCAGCGCGCGGCCGATGCTCACCATCTGCTGCTGGCCGCCCGACAGCCGCGTGGACGGCCGGTGCCTGAACTCGCGCAGGATCGGGAACAGGGCATAGACGGTGGCCAGGTTCCAGTGGCCGGCCCGGCCGCACAGCGCGCCCATGCGCAGGTTCTCCTCCACCGTGAGCGAGGCGAACAGCATCCGGCCCTCGGGCACCAGCGCGATGCCGCGGCGCGCGATGCGCTCGGCCGGCTCGGCCTCGATGGCCTGGCCGTCGAAGCGCACCGTGCCGCGGCTGCGCCGGCCCAGGCCCGCGATGGCGCGGATCAGCGTGGACTTGCCGGCCCCGTTGGCGCCGATCAGCGCCGTGGCCTCGCCCTCGCCCACGTCGAGCGACAGGTCGAACAGCGCCTGCAGGTCGCCATAGTGGCTGCAGAGGTCTCGCACTTCAAGCAGCGGCATGGGCGGCCTCCTCTGCGTCTTCTCCCACGCCCATGTAGATCTCGCGCACCTCGCGGCTGGCCATCGCGGCGGCCGGCGCGTCCTCGAGCAGCTTGCGGCCGAAGTTCAGCACCATGATGCGGTCGGCCACCGCCATCAGCGCCTGCGCGATGTGCTCGATCCAGATCATCGCCACGTCGCGCTTGAGCTCGAGCACGAGCGCGACCAGCAGCTGCACCTCGGCCTCGGTCAGGCCGCCCGCGATCTCGTCGAGCAGCAGCAGGTGCGGCCGGGCCGCGAGGCCCTTGGCCAGCTCGAGCCGCTTGCGGTCGAGCAGCGGCAGCCGGCCCGCGGGCAACTCGGCGCGGTCGGCCAGGCCGGTGCGCTCGAGCACCTCCCAGGCCAGCTGCGCGGCCTGCGCGCGCGGCAGCCGCGCCGCGAAGCTGGCGGCGGCCAGCGCGTTCTCGTAGGCGCTCAGGTGCGCGAAGGGCTGCGGGATCTGGAAGGCGCGCGCCACGCCCAGCCGCGCGCGCGCATCGGCGCGCAGGCCCACCAGCTCGCGGCCCTCGAGCCGGATGCTGCCGGCATCGGGCACGGCCACGCCGGTGATCAGGTTGAACAGCGAGCTCTTGCCGGCCCCGTTGGGGCCGACCACGCCGAGGCACTGGCCGCGCGCGAGCGCGAGCGACACGCCGTCGGCCACCACGATCTCGCCGTAGCGCTTGCACAGGCCGTCGATGACGAGGCAATCGGTCATGCGTCGCGGGCTCAGGCCTTGAGCTGCGACAGCAGCTTGAGTTCGTCTTCCACCGGGATCTGCTTCGCGGTGCTGTTGTGCGTGATCACCAGCTCGTACGGGAACTTCGCGCCCGCGGCGGTCTTGCGCCACTGGCCCGCCACCATCGGCGTGACGGCCACGCTCTTGATCGGGCTGCCCTTGAAGTCGATGCGCCCGACCACCGAGTCGAGCTGCAGATTGGCCAGCGCATCGCGCACCGCCTTCTTGTCTTTTGGATTGGTCGCGTTCTTCAGCGCCGCGATGCCGACCTCGAACAGCGCATGGCCGTAGCCGATGGGCTGGGTCCACTGCTTGCCGGTGGAGCTCTCCCAGTCGGCCGCCAGTGCCTTGGCGCTCTGGCCGGTCAGCGAGGACTTGAACGGGAAGTTGGGCGTCCACCAGACCTCGGTCGACATGCCGTTGCCGGCCGCGCCCAGCGACTCGACCGCGCTCGGGAACAGGAAGGCCGCCGCCATGGTCACCACCTCGGGCCGGTAGCCCGACTGCTGTGCCTGCTTCCAGAAGGTGGCGAAGTGGTTGGCATAGGCGAAGCCCGAGACGATATTCGCGCGCGCCGCCTTGAAGCTCGAGACCTGGTTGCTGAAGTCGTCGGTCGCGATCTTGAAGAAGCCGCCGTTGGTCTCCTTGTAGCCGCGCTGCTTCGCGCCGCCCGGGATGCCGTTGGTCGGATCGGCGAAGGCATGGCCCGGGCCGTTGTCGATGTAGAGCGTGCCCAGCGAGCGCTCCACCTTCAGCGGCTCCCACATGCCAAAGAAGTTCTTCAGCACGTCGTCGGCGCCCCAGAAGAAATGGAACGAGAACGGAAAGCCCTTCTGCGGCGTGGAGCCCCGGCCGAAGGTGATGGCCTGCCACGGGCCCATGGTCGAGACCATCGGCACGCCGTTGACGTCGCAAAGCTGGCCGGCCGCGAGCGCGGCGTCGCTGTCCTGCACCAGCAGCAGGTCGACCTTCTCGCGCAGCAGCAGCTCGCTCGACATCGTGGCGCCGCGGTTGGCATCGGACTGGGTGTCGCGCACCACGATCTCGACCTTGTAATTGGTGCCCGCGATGGTGAGACCGTCCTTCAGCGCGGCGCGCACGCGCTCTAGGCTCCAGGGGTCGGCCTCGCCGAAATTGGCGCGCACGCCCGACAAGGTCGTGAGGTAGCCGATCTTGATCGTCTTAGACTGCGCGTGCGACAGCGCGGGCACGCCGGCAAGCGCGGCCGCGCCGCCGCCGATGACGAGTTGGCGGCGCGTCAGCGCGCCGGAGGCTGCAAAAGGGAAAGCGGCGGGCATGGAATGCTCCTTGGCGATGGAGGATGGACAGGGCCGCATCCTCCCTCCGCGCGCCGGCTCGCCGTTATCGAAAACTGGCAAATCGCAGGCCGCAGCCGCCGCCCTCATTCGGGGCGCAGGTTGACCGACTTGGCGATCGCGCGGTAGCGCTCCACGTCGGCCTGGTAGCCGCGGCGCAGCTCGGCCAGCGTCTGCTCGGGCGCCACCTTGCTGCCGCCGAGCTCGATGGCGCGGCGCAGTTCGGGCTTGCGCATCATCTCGTTGAAGGCCACGTGCAGCCGCTGCTGCGTCTCCTCGGGCACGCGCTGCGACACCTGCGCGCCGGCCCAGAGGCTGTAGACGAAGTCGTCGAGCCCCTTGCTGGCGCGGATCAGCGGAATGGCGCCGAAGCGCTCGTGCGGCGTGGCGGCCGCGATGCCCAGCGCCTTGACCTTGCCGGCGTCCAGCAGGTCGGGCACGTTGCCGGCCAGCGGCGCGAACACCAGGTCGATCTGGCCGCCGAGCAGGTCGTTGATGATCGGCGCGAAGCCCTTGTAGGGCACGTGCAGCATCTTCGTGCCGGTCTGCTGCGTGAAGCGCTCGCCCAGCAGGTGGTAGAGCGAGCCCGGGCCGATGCTGCCGTAGCTCAGCTCCTTGGCGTCGGGCTTGCGCAGCTGCGCGATCAGCTCGTCGACGCTGCCCGGGCCCAGGTCCTTGCGCGCCAGCAGCACCATCGAGGTCACGGCCATCATGCCGATGGGGCGGAAGTCCTCGGCCTTGTAGCGCGCGCTCGCGAGCGTGAGCGGCGTGAGCATCAGCTCCATCGGCGAGCCCATCAGCAGCACCGAGCCGTCGGCCGCGCCGTTGGCGGCCTTCATCACGCCCAGCGATCCGCTGGCGCCGGGCACGTTGTCGATCACGGCCGGCTGGCCCAGCAGCCGCGACAGCTCGGGCGCGGCCAGCCGCGCGTTGATGTCGGAGCCGCCGCCGGCCGGGTAGGGAACGATCAGGTTCAGGGTCTTGCCGGCCAGCCCCTGGGCCAGGACGGAGCCGGCCATGGTGGACAGGCCGGCCGCCAGGCCGGCACCGATCATCGAACGTCTGCGCATGCGCTTTACTCCTCGGGTGGTTGTTGTCTGTTCTCGGAAATTCAGGCCACGGCCAATAGCGGCGAGCGCGCATCGGCGAAGGGCACGGCCTGGTGCCAGCCGTGCGCGAGCCGCAGCACCTCGAGGTCGGCGCCGGGCCGGCCGATCAGCTGCAGGCCCATCGGCAGGCCGCGCGTCGCGCCGTCGGGCGAGAAGCCGGCCGGCACCGCCATCGCGGGCAGGCCCGCGAGCGAGGGGCCGATGGTCACTTCCATCCAGCGGTGGTAGGTGTCCATCGCGCGGCCGCCGACCTCGCGCGGCCAGTGCAGCTCGGCCGGCAGCGGAAAGGCCTGCGCGGCCGGCAGCACCAGCACGTCGAAGCGCTCGAACAGCTTCAGCAGCGTGGCATGCCACCGTGTGCGCGTGACCGCGGCCTCGTGCAGCGCGGGCACGGCCAGCCGCTGGCCCTGCTCGATCTCCCAGCAGGCCTCGGGCTTGAGCTTCGCGCGCAGCGCCGGATCGGCATGCAGGCCCCGCAGCGCGCCGGCCACGATGAAGCCGCGCAGGCGCAGCCAGGCGGTCCACAGCGCGTCGAAGTCGAAATCGGGCACGGCCGGCTCGACCGTGCAGCCCAGGGTGTCGAAGTGGCGCAGCGCCGCCTCGCACAGCGCCATCACGCCGGGGTCCATCGCCAGGTGGCCGCCGAGGTCGCCGAGCCAGGCCACGCGCGTGCCGCGCAGCTCGGCATCGAGCGGCTGCGCGAAGGCCTCGCCGTCGCCGGCCAGGCTCAGCGGCGAGCGCGGATCGTGGCCGGCCTGCACCGACAGCAGCCAGGCCACGTCCTCGGGCGTGCGGCCCATCGGCCCTTCGCAACCCAGTTGCTGGAAGAACAGCTCGGGGCCGGGCCCGGTCGGCACGCGGCCCAGCGAGGGCCGCAGACCGTAGACATGGTTCCAGGCCGCCGGATTGCGCAGCGAACCCATCATGTCGCTGCCGTCGGCCACGGGCAGCATCTGCAGCGCAAGCGCCACCGCGGCACCGCCGCTGCTGCCGCCGGCCGCGCGGTCGAGGTTCCAGGCGTTGCGCGTGGTGCCGAACACCGTGTTGTAGGTGTGCGAGCCCAGGCCGAACTCGGGCGTGTTGCTGCGCCCGACGAAGATCGCGCCGGCGCGGCGCAGCCGCTCGACCATGATCGCGTCGTGCGGCACGAGCTGGTTGGCGAACAGCGGGCTGCCCATGGTGGTGGGAATGCCGGCGGTGGCCACGAAGTCCTTGGGCGCCATCGGAAAGCCGTGCAGCCGGCCCACCGGCTCGCCGCGCGCCAGCTGCTCGTCGCAGGCATCGGCCTCGCGCAGCATCCGTTCGCGCGGCTGCAGCGAGACCAGCGCATTGACCTTCGGGTTGAGGCTCTCGATGCGCGCCAGGCAGGCCTGCATCAGTTCGCGGCACGACAGCTCGCGGCGCTTCAGCGCGGCGGCGAGCGCGCGGGCGCTCGGCAAGGTGGACGGGAAGGACGACATATGGCGATCGACGATAGCGATCGCGCCGCGAAGCGGATATCAAGAATTGGCAAACCTGGCGTGCCGCGGCCCCCGGGATTCCCCTGGGTCGCCCGGTGGGCCCTTCAGTGGTGCATCAGCGCCGCGCCACGCAGCGTCTGCGACGGCAGCTCGCCGAACTGGCGCCGGTAGTCGGTCGCGAACTGGCTCAGGTGCCAGAAGCCCCAGTGCGCCGCGACGTCCTGCACCGAGCCGGCACCGAGGCGCTTGAGCTCGCGCCGCACGCCGTTGAGGCGCAACGCCCTGAGGTAGCGCGCAGGGCTCAGGCCCAGCGTTTCCTGGAAGCAGTAGTTGAGCTTGCGCTGACTCGCGCCGATGCGGCTGCAGACCTCGAGCATCGACAGCGGCTCGTCGGGCCGCGACATCATCAGCTCGCAGGCACGGCGCACCACGCGGCGCTGCGCCTCGGTGGAGCGCAGCTCGCGCAGGTCCACGTCCTCGGGCAGCGCCTCGAGCCAGGCCAGCAGCACGTCGTCGCGCAGCTGCGTGGTGGCGGTCGGGTCGGCGAGCAGAGCGGGCATCGCGTCGAGCGCGGCGAAGGCGCCGAGCAGCGTGCCGCGCAGCGCGCGCATGGTCGCGTCGTCGAAGTGCAGCACCACGCGCCGCGCCAGCCAGGCCGGCGGGCCGCGCTCGTCGAGGCGCTCGGCCAGCGAGCGCAGCAGCGCGTTGTCGACCACGATGCCCATCAGCTCGAAGCCCGGCGGACTGCACAGGTCGAGCTCGTCGCAGCGCCCGACCATCACCGATCCGGTGTCGAGCCGCTGGCCCGAGAAGCGCGCCTCGCCCTCCTGCCGGCAGGTCAGCGCGAAGCCGCAGCACTCCGGATTCATCTCGCCGTGCTGGCGCAGCGCGCGGTTGGTGGTCTCGCGCACCAGCCGCAGGCCCGGCAGCTGCACATGGTCGAGAAAGCCCGCGAAGCTGCCGCCCGAGAGCATGTCGCACTCCAGGTGCCAGCCGCTCTGGCTGCTGGCATAGGCGTCGATGTCGTGCGTGGTCAGGGTCCAGCGCTCGATGGGAAGGCGGGGGGTGGAGGCGGTCTGGCAGTTCATGGCGGATATCCACGGGACGGGGATCCCCTGGACCGAAGCAAGCTCCAGACCAGATTGTTTCGTTGACAACGATCTCAAAGCACCGGGAGAAACCCTCGGCGCCCAGGTCCGAATGCCTTCGGATCCGTGCGCCCCGAAGAGAATGCCTGGCGATCCACGAACGCCAGGAGACTGCATGAGCCCCCAAGCCACCGGCCGGCTTCAAGGAAACGACCTGATCATCGAGCGCAGGTTTCGCGCGCCCATCGACGACGTCTGGGCCAGCGTCACCAGGCCCGAGAAGACCGCCCTCTGGTTCGGGCCCTGGGAAGGCGAGGCCGGCCAGGGCATGACGGTGCGGCTCCAGCTGGTGCACGAAAAGGACCAGCCCTGGACCGACCTGAGGATCGATGCCTGCGAGGCGCCACATCGCCTCGCGGTGGCGACCGTGGACGAGTTCGGTGAGTGGCGCATGGAGCTGACGCTCGCGCAGGAGAACGACGTCACCACGCTGCGCTTCGTGCAGCGACTGAGCGATCCCGCGCTCGCGGCAGAGGTGGGGCCGGGCTGGGAGTACTACCTCGACATGCTGGTCGCCGCGCGCGAGGGCCGCGCGCTGCCGTCCTTCGGCGACTACTACCCCGCGCAGAAGGCCCATTACCTCCAGGGCCTGTAACGCGCTTACTCGAGCTCGCCGCTGGGCTCGAAACCCGAGGTGCTGTCGAACAGCTTCTGCACGAGGGCCTGCAGCACGCGCCGCTCGTCGGCCGTGAGCTGCGCGAACAGCCGCTGCGCGGTGTCGTGCGCGAGCGGCACCATGTCGCGGTAGAGCGCGAGGCCTTCTTCCTCGAGCGAGACGATGACCTTGCGCCGGTCCTCGGCGGAAGGATGCATGTTGGCCAGGCCGAGATCGACCAGCCGATGCTGCGCGCGGCTCACGCGTGCCTTGTCCATGCTGGTCTTGCGCGCGATCTCGAGCGCCGACAGCGCGCCGTACTTGCCGAGCACCACCACGATGCGCCACTCGGGGATCTGCAGCGCGAAGCGGCCGGCGATCGCCTGGCCCACCGACTGGCTCACGCGATTGGCGACCACCGAGAGCTGGAACGGCAGGAAGGTCTCGAGGTCGAAGGCATCGGCGATCGAGCGCGGCGGCGAGGAGTTGCGTGAACGGGGCACGGTGCGAGTGAGGAGGTGGAGTGCGCGGACAGTATAGGAACGCGTTCATGCATCGCGACGATGGACGCACGAGGTTTGCCAGTTTTCGATAACGCGGCGGGGGGTGCGATCCCTATCGTCGCGGCATGGACTATCCCGAACTCGCCCTGCACATCGCCGGCCGATGGCGCACGCAAACCGCGGGCGGCCAGCGCGCCGTCGTCGATCCCGCCACCGAAGCCACCCTCGCGCAACTGCCGCTCGCCAGCCGCGACGAACTCGCGCAGGCCGCCGAGTCCGCGCGCCGCGGCTTCGCGCTCTGGCGCGCCAAGAGTGCGCTCGAGCGCTGCAACATCCTGCGCACCGCCGCGCAGACGATCCGCGACCGGGCGAAGGCCATCGCGCAGGTGCTCACGCTCGAACAGGGCAAGCCGCTGGCCGAGTCGCTGCGCGAGGTCACGCTGTCGGCCGACATCGTCGACTTCCAGGCCGAGGAAGCCAAGCGCCTGTACGGCCGGCTGGTGCCGCCGCGCGTCGAGGGCATCCTCTCGCAGGCGGTCACGCGCCAGCCGGTCGGCCCCGTGGCGGCCTTCACGCCGTGGAACTTCCCGGCCAACCTGCCGACGCGCAAGCTCGCGAGCGCGCTGGCCGCGGGCTGCAGCGTGGTCATCAAGCCGGCCGAAGAGACGCCGGGCACCTGCATGCTGCTGGTGCGCGCCTTCCTCGACGCGGGCGTGCCGCCCGATGCGCTCAACATGGTGTGCGGCGATCCGGCCGAGGTGTCCTCATTCCTCATCGACCATCCCGCGATCGCCAAGGTCTCGTTCACCGGCTCGGTCGCGGTGGGCCAACTGCTCGGCGAACAGGCGGCGCGCCACGTCAAGCGCTTCACGGGCGAGCTCGGCGGCCACGCGCCGGTGATCGTCTGCGAGGACGCCGACTTCGCGTTCGCGCTCAGGAACTCGATCGCCGCCAAGTTCCGCAACGCGGGCCAGGTCTGCGCCTCCCCGATCCGCTTCTACCTGCCGCGCGCGCGCTTCGATGAATGGGCCGAGGCCTTCGTGCAGGCCGCGCGCGCGCTGCGCATCGGTGCCGGCACCGATCCCGCGACGCAGATGGGCCCGCTCGCGCATGCGCGTCGCATCGAGGACATGCAGCGCTTCGTCGACGATGCCGTCGACCGCGGCGCGCGGCTGCTGTGCGGCGGCCGGCGCATCGCGCGGCCCGGCTACTTCTTCGAGCCCACGGTGATCGCCGATGCGCCCGACGACAGCCGCGTGATGCGCCAGGAGCCCTTCGGCCCGATCGCGGTGCTGCAGCCCTACGACACGCTCGACGAAGCCATCACCGCCGCCAACGCCCTGCCCTACGGCCTCGGCGCCTATGCCTTCACGTGCGACCTGCGGACCGCGCACCGCCTGGGCGAAGCGCTCGAGGCCGGCATGGTCGGCATCAACCACTTCGGCGTCTCGCAGCCCGAGATGCCCTTCGGCGGCTGGAAGCAGAGCGGCATCGGCCAGGAGATGGGCGCCGAGGGCCTGCTGCACTACACCGAACTCAAGACCATCACCGTGGGAGTCCCCGCATGACGACAACAGACATCGACGCACTCAAGGAAGACAACGCCCGCTACCTGTGGCACCCCATGGCCCATCCGCAGGCCATGCAGAAGAGCAAGCCCGACATCGTCGCGCGCGGCCAGGGCTGCTGGATCTGGGACGTGGACGGCCACAAGATGCTCGACGGCGTCGGTGGCCTGTGGGCGGCGAACCTGGGCCACAGCAACCAGGCCGTGCGCGACGCCATCGTCGCGCAGCTCGACGAGCTGCCCTTCTACAACGTGTTCCGCGGCACCACGCATCCGCGCGCGATCGAGCTGTCGAAGCGCATCGTGCAGACGATGGAACCCGACGGCGTGGCCGCGGTGTTCTTCAGCAACGGCGGCTCCGACGCGGTGGAGGGCGCGCTCAAGCTCGCGCGCCAGTACTGGAAGCTGCAGGGCCAGGCCGACCGCTACAAGTTCATCGCGCTGCGCCAGGGCTACCACGGCGTGCACTTCGGCGGCATGAGCGTGAACGGCAACCTCAACTTCCGCCGCGCCTACGAGCCCCTGCTGCCCGGCTGCTTCCACGTCGACACGCCGTGGCTCTACCGCAATCCCTACACGCAGGACCCCGAGGAGCTCGGCGAGATCTGCGCCACCCTGCTCGAGCGCGAGATCCAGTTCCAGGGGCCCGACACCGTGGCGGCCTTCATCGCCGAGCCGATCCAGGGCGCCGGCGGCGTGATCGTGCCGCCGCCCAACTACTGGCCGCGCGTGCGCGAGATCTGCGACAGGTACGGCGTGCTGCTGATCGCCGACGAGGTCGTCACCGGCTTCGGCCGCGGCGGCGCGCTGTTCGGCACGCGGCTGTGGAACGTCAAGGCCGACCTCTGGTGCCTGGCCAAGGGCATCTCCTCGGGCTACGTGCCGCTGGGCGCCACCGCCATCGGCGCCAAGGTGGCCGAGGTCTTCCTCGACGACCCCACGGGCCAGGCCGCGGTGGGCCATGGCTACACCTACAGCGCGCATCCGGTGGCCGCGGCCGCGGCGCTCGCCACGCTCGACCAGATCGAGGCGCTCGACGTGCCCGGCAACGCGGCGCGCGTGGGCGCGCATTTCCAGGCCCGCGTGCGGCCCTTCGTCGACCGCTTCAGCTTCGTCGGCGACGTGCGCGGCATGGGCCTGATGCTCGGCATCGAGATGGTGGCCGACAAGGCCACGCGCACCACGCTGCCGCGCGGCAACCCGATCGCCGCGAAGGTGGCGCAGGCGGCCTACCGGCGCGGGCTGATGGTGCGCATCTCGGGCCCGAACCTGATCCTGTCGCCGCCGCTGGTCATCACGCGCGAGGAGGTGGACTACATGGTCGATGCGCTCGAGGGCGCCTTCGCCGACGTGGAAGCCACGCTGTGAGCAAGGTGCCGACCGTCCTGCTGATCGGCACCGCCGACACCAAGAGCGCCGAGCTGCTGTTCATGCGCGAGTGCATCGAGGCCGGCGGCGGCCGCGTGGCGGTGATGGACGTGGGCGTGCTCGACGGCGCGCCCTTCGTGCCCGAGATCACGAATGCCGAAGTGGCCGCGGCTGCCGGCCGCAGCGTGGCCGAAGTGGCGGCCAGCGGCGACGAGAACAGCGCCATGACCCTGATGGCGCGCGGCGCCGCCAGGCTGGCCGCGCGCTGGCATGCCGAGGGCCGCATCGACGGCCTGCTGGCGCTCGGCGGCACCATGGGCACCGACCTCGCGCTCGAGGTGGCGCAGGCGCTGCCACTGGGCGTGCCGAAGGTGGTGGTCTCGACCATCGCCTACTCGCACCTGCTGCCGCCCGAACGCATACCGCCCGACCTGATCATGGTGCTGTGGGCCGGTGGCCTCTACGGCCTCAACAGCCTGTGCCGCTCGGCGCTGAGCCAGGCCGCGGGCGCGGTGCTCGGCGCCTGCCGCCAGGCACGCGCGCCGGCCTTCGAACGGCCGCTGGTCGGCATGACCTCGCTGGGATCGAGCGCGCTGACCTACATGAAGACGCTCAAGCCCGCGCTCGAGGCGCGCGGCTACGAGGTCGCGGTGTTCCACACCACCGGCATGGGCGGTCGTGCCTTCGAGGCGCTGGCCGCCGAGGGCCGCTTCTGCGCCGTGATGGACTTCAGCCTGCAGGAACTGGCGAACCAGCTCGGCGGCTCCTGCGTGACCGCGGGGCCCGACCGGCTGCTGGGCGCCGGCCGCGCCGGCACGCCGCAGATCGTGGCGCCGGGCGCCATCGACATGCTCGACTTCCCGGCCTGGCAACCCACGCCCCGAGGCCTCGAAGGCCGGCCGGCCCACACGCACAACCGGCTGCTGGCCTCGGCGCTCAGCGCGCCCGAATTCCGGCGCGGCGTGGCGACCGAGATCGCCAGCCGCCTGGCACGCGCCGAAGGCGCCACCTGCGTGCTGCTGCCGCTGCAGGGCATCGAGGGCTGGGACCGGCCCGGCGAGCCGCTGCACGATCCCGAAGGCCTGGCCGCCTTCACCGGCGCGCTGCGCGACAGCGTCGGCGCCACGCGCATGATCGAGCTCGACGCGCACATCAACGACGCCGCCTTCTGCGAGGCCGCGCTGCAGGTGTTCGATGCCTGGGTCGCCGACGGCACCGTGCCCGCGGGGAGGCCCGCATGAGCGTGATGCACGCAACACAGGCCTTGGTGCTCGACTTCGGCGGCGTCATCAGCCGCACGCTGTTCGAGACCCACGCGCTGACCGAGGAGGCGCTCGCGCTGCCGCGCGGCACGCTGACCTGGCGCGGCCCCTTCGACCTCGCGAGCGATCCGCTGTGGCGCGACATGCAGGCCGACAAGCTCTCGGAGCGCGACTACTGGATGGCGCGCACCCGCGAGGTCGGCGCGCTGGTGGGCGAGCGCTGGGACGCGATGGAGACCTTCGTGCAACGCGCGCGCGGCGCCGATCCCGAAGCCGCGATCCGGCCCGAGGCGCTGGCCGCCATCGAGGCCGCGCGCCACGCCGGCTGCCGGCTCGCGATCCTCTCGAACGAGCTCGACCTGTTCTACGGCGCCGACTTCCGCCGCCGCCTGCCCTTCATGGCGGCCTTCGACGTGGTGGTCGACGCTACCCACACCGGCATCCTCAAGCCCGATGCGCGCGCCTATCGACAGTGCCTCGACGAACTCGGCCTGCCGGCCGAGGCCTGCGTGTTCGTCGACGACCAGCTGCGCAACATCGCCGGCGCCGAGCGCGCGGGCCTGCGCTGCGTGCACTTCGACGTGATGCAGCCGGCCGCGAGCTACGCGCGGGCTCTCGCGCTGCTGGGCATTCCCTCTTCCTCTTCGCAACGACCATGACCCCGACCTTCGAACCCACCGTGCCGCGCGAACGCGTGCAGGCCCTGATGCGCACCGAGCAGGAGCGCTACGCGCGCACCCATGCGCGATCCGGCGAACTCTTCGCGCAGGGCCAGCAGGCCTGGCTCTACGGCGCACCCTCGCACTGGATGCGCCGCTGGATCGGCGGCTGGCCGCTCTACGTGCAGGACGCCAAGCTGCCCTACGGCGCGCGCTTCGTCGACGTCGACGGCCACGGCTATGCCGACTTCTGCCTCGGCGACACCGGCGGCATGTGCGGCCATGGCCACCCGGCGGTGGTCGAGGCGCTGGTGCGCCAGGCGCGCATCGGCAGCTCGCTGATGCTGCCCACCGACGACGCGGCCTGGGTCGGCGAGGAACTCGCGCGCCGCTTCGGCCTGCCCTACTGGAACCTCACGACCTCGGCCTCGGACGCCAACCGCGCCTGCATCCGGCTCGCGCGCATGGTCACGGGCCGGCCGCGCGTGCTGGTGTTCTCGGGCTGCTACCACGGCTCGGTGGAAGAGGCACACGTCGAGCTGCGCGATGGCGCGGTCGCGATGCGCAACGACATCCATCCCAACGGCTTCCCGCACGACCGCCTGTCGGCCGTGGTCGAGTTCAACGACCTGCCCGCGCTCGAACGCGCGCTGCGCGCGGGTGACGTGGCCTGCGTGCTGGCCGAGCCGGCCATGACCAACTACGGAATGATCGCGCCCGCGCCCGGCTTCCACGATGCGCTGCGCCGCCTCACGCGCGAGACCGGCACCCTGCTGGTCATCGACGAGACCCACACCATCTCGAGCGGCCCCGGCGGCTACACGCGCGCGCACGGCCTCGCACCCGACATGTTCGTGATCGGCAAGGCCATCGCCGGCGGCATTCCCGCCGCGGCCTTCGGCCTCAGCGCCGAGACCGCCGAGCGCGTGTGGCAGGTGCTGCCCAAGCTGCATCCCACCAAGCGCCAGTCGGCGCATGCAGGCTTCGGCGGCACGCTGGCCGGCAATGCGCTCACCGTGGCCGTGATGCGCGCGGTGCTGTCGCAGGTGCTGACGCCCGAGGCCTTCGATCGCATGCTCGCGCTCGCCGAGCGGCTGGCCGATGGCGTGAACGCGAGCATCGCCAGGGCCGGCCTGCCCTGGCACGCGACCCAGGTCGGCGCGCGCGTCGAGACCCTGTTTAGCCCCGACGCGCCGCGCAACGCCGCCGACGTACGGCGCACGCGCGACGGCGAGCTCGAGGCGCTGCTGCACCTCTACATGATGAACCGCGGCGTGCTGATCACGCCCTTCCACAACATGATGCTGTGCTGCCCCGGCACCACCGAACGCGAAGTGGACGAGCACGATGCGGCCTTCGCCGATTTCGCGCGGGAGTGCAGCGCATGAGCGGCAACGATCCCTTCGGCCTATATGGCAAGGTCGCGCTGGTCACCGGCGGCGGACGCGGCATCGGCGCCGCGATCGCGCAGGCCTTCGCCGAGGCCGGCGCCTCGGTGCTGATCGCCAACCGCACCGGCAGCGCCGGCGAGGCCGTGGCGGCCGAGCTGCGCGCGCGCGGCTTCGCCGTGCAGGCGCTGGCCTGCGACATCGGCCGGCGCGACGAGGCCGAGCGCGCGGTGGCCGAGGCGGTGCGCGCGTTCGGCGCGCTCGACATCGTGGTCCACAACGCCGCCGTCAATCCCTGGGCCGCGATCGACGCCATGAGCGACGAACAGCTCGAGCGCACGCTGGCCGTGAACCTCAAGGCCTGCTTCTGGCTCGCGCAGGCGGCGGTGCCGCACCTGCGCGCGCGCGGCGGCGGACGCCTGCTCGTCACCTCCTCCGTGACCGGCCCGCGCGTCGCGATGCCCGGCAGCGCCCACTACGCGGCCAGCAAGGCCGGCGTCAACGGCTTCATCCGCAGCGCCGCGCTCGAGTACGCGCGCGAGGGCATCACCGTCAACGGCGTCGAGCCCGGCTACATCGCCAAGCAGGGCGGCTCGCTGCTGTCCGATCCCGCGAAGGCCGCGCGCATCGCGCGCCACATCCCGATCGGCGAGCTGGGCCGGCCCGAGGACATCGCCCTGGCGATGCGCTTCCTGGCGAGCCCCGCCGCGCGCTACGTCACCGGGCAGACCCTCGTGGTCGACGGCGGCTCGACCCTGCCCGAGAGCCCCTTCTTCGCGGAGCAGGCATGAGCAACGGAAGGTTGCAAGGCAAGGCCTGCCTCGTCGTCGGCGCCGCGAGCGGCATCGGCGCCGCGGTGGCCGCGCGCTTCGCGAGCGAGGGCGCGCGCGTCGCGGTCGCCGGCTGGCCACGGCCGCAACCGGTGGGCGACGGACCCGCGCTCGACTGCGACGTGACCGACGACGCCGCCGTGCGCGCGACCGTGGCCGCGGTGCTCGCGGCCTTCGGCCGCATCGACGTGCTCGTGAACTGCGCCGGCATCGTGCGCAACGACGACGCGGCCGACATCGACGACGAGGACTGGCGGCGGCTGCACGAGGTCAACCTCGGCGGCACCATGCGCTGCCAGCGCGCGGTGCTGCCGGGCATGGTGGCGCAAGGCGGCGGCGCGATCGTCAACATCGCCTCGGTGGCGGCCTTCAATGCCGGCGCCGGCATGGCGAGCTATGCCGCCAGCAAGGCCGGCGTGGTCGCACTCACGCGCTCGGCCGCGCAGGCCTACGGGCCGCGCGGCGTGCGCATCAATGCGCTGTGCCCCGGCTGGGTCGACACGCCGATGAGCCGGCAGGAGATGCGCGACCTCGCGGCCGAGCGCGACATCTCCGAGGAAGCAGCGCATGCACAGACCGTGGCGCGCATCGCGCTCGGGCGCATGGCCTCGGCCGAGGAGATGGCGGCCGCGTGCCTGTTCCTCGCGAGCGACGAGGCGTCGTTCGTGACGGGTGCGGCGCTGGTGGCGGATGGGGGGGCGCGGGTGCCGGCGTGGGGGCGGGCGGCGTAGCCCGCCTCGCGCCGGAACCGGTTTTCTCCGCAATTCATGCGGAGAAAGAGCGCAGGAATCGCCGCACCGACGCGGCGGCGGCGTCGTCCTCGGTCAAAGGATGGCCCGATAGGTGGAAAGCGCCCTGACGGTCTGCACCAGCCCTTGTCGCAACAGGACATCGAGGTAACGGTCCACGTCCAGCGGCGGATTCTTCAACTGTGCCCGCTGCTTCTGCGCCGCGGTGACGATAGCGGCCGCATCCAGGTCGAACAGGTTGTCGATGAACAGGTCCGGGTGCTGCGCCTCGACGCCGTAGGGCGAAAGCGCAGTCTTCGGAAAATCTTTCTCGTTGAAGGTCACGATGACGCTGGCCCCACAGCGGATGGCCGCCGCAAGGACGTGCCGGTCATCGGGGTCTGGCAGATTCAATCCGGCGACCAGATCTTCATGGCCCGAAACGAGGGCGTCCGGGATCGCCTGGTCCATCAAGGCCGACGTGCGGTCGATCTGGTCCGCATGCAGGTCCGGCCGGTTGAGGCGCAGGTTGCGCTTCCATTCCTCGTGAATCCGCGTGCTCCAGCGCGCCCGGAAGCGCCCCGAAAGGCCCAGCCACATGAGGAAGTCCCGCAACGGCGCCGGATACAGCACGCACGCGTCGTAGACGACCGTGAATGGCGACTGCCTCATTCGTAGCCCATATCGAGTTCCTGTGCCTGCTTCGCCAACGCCGCCATGGCGTCCTCGCTGGCCTGGTCTCGCCGGGCCTTGAATCGCATCAGGTCGGCAAACCGGACGCGCCGATGCTTGCCGGCCCGATGGAAGGGCAGCGCACCTTCTTCCAGCAGCTTGACCAGGTGCGGCCGCGACACGTTGAGCATGTCGGCCGCCTCCTGGGTCGTGAGCTCGGCATGGACCGGCACCACCTTGACGGCATTGCCCTCGGCAAGCTCGGCCAGGATGTCCACCAACAGGCGCAGCGCGGAGGTGGGCAGTTCCACGCGATGCGCCTGATTCCTGTCGTCGAAGATCTGGATCTGCTGCGTTTCGAGGCGCGTGGCCAGGAACGCGGCCAGGGCCCGCTGCCCCTCCATGGCGGCCTGGACCTCCCGCTCGACGGGCAGCGACACGTTGGAAGGGGGGGCGGTGGGCATGGGGATTTCCTGCTTGGGAGAGAGGGTGCCGTCGATTTTATTCGAAACCAACGAAATTCGAAATAAACGAAATGACTGCCTTGTCACGCCATCCAAACCGTTCGTCGGCCACCCGTGGCAACCAGGCCACGCCCCGCCCACCCACCGAAGTCCGTAGGACACAATTGCAAACTTCCTCATTCACACCGCCCGCCAGCGGCGCGCCTTCGTTCGCCCCATGTCCCTGGAATCCGCGTCCGTTCCGTCTCGCGCCTTCGCGCCAGGGTACGGGCCGGCACGCCCTCGCGCCGCGCATCGCGCGCTCTGGCAATGGCTGCTGGCGCTGCTGCTTCTCGCCGTGCTGAACCCGGCCTTCGGCGCGGCGCCGGCCGACGCGCGCCAGCCGGTGCTCTCGCTCTCGCGCCAGGGCACCGGCCTGCCCGCCGTGCAGCAGCTCCAGTTCTTCGAGGACACGACCCGCGCCCTCGGCATCGACGAGATACGCACCCCGGCGCAGGAAGCGCGCTTCACCCTGCCCGACCAGCCGCTGCGCGGCCAGGAATCCGACCGCGTGCTGTGGTTCAAGCTGCAGATGCAGCTGCAGGACCCCGCCGACGCGGCGCGCGAATGGCTGATGCTGGTGCCCACGGTGTCGACGCGCGACATCCGTTTCTACGGCCCCTTCGACACCACGGGCCACGCGCTGGCCGAGCCGGTGGTCACCGGCATGCGCCATCCCTGGGCCACGCGGCCGGCCGCCTCCGAGCAGATGGCCTGGCGCTTCGAGCTGCCGGGGCCGGGCGTCTACACGGTGTACTTCCGCGTCGAGTCGACCTTCGCGCGCATCTACGACGTGACGCTCTGGGACCCGGCCGACTACCTGCAGTCGACGCAGGACAAGCGCATGTTCGACGGCGTCAGCTACGGCCTGCTGCTCGGGCTCATGGTCTACGGCCTCGTGCTGTTCGTGGTGTTCGGCGAGGCGCTCTACGCGTACTACATGCTGGCCTGCCTCTGCGGCCTGCTCGCGCTCGCGAGCATCAACGGCCATGCGCTGCGCTACCCGTTCGCGCACTGGCCGGCCGGCGCCGGCTTCGCCTACACGGCCGGGCCCGCGCTGTGGGCGCTGTGCAAGCTGCAGTTCGGCCGGCGGCTGCTGCGGCTGTCGCACTTCGCGCCGCTGCTCGACCGGCTGGTGCAGGCCTTCTCGGTCGCGCTGCTGCTGGCCATTCCCTACGCGCATTGGGGCGCCCATCCGCTGATCACCTTCCGGCTGGTGCAGATGTCGGTGGTGGCCTCGACGGCGGTGATGGTGATCGGCGCGATGTTCGCGATCCGCCGGCGCTACTGGCCGGCCGTGCTCTATTGCATCGGGGTCGGGCTGCTGCTGGCCGGCATCGGCGCGATCGTGTTCGCGAGCTGGGGCTGGATCGAGTGGGCGCCCGGCCAGATGAACGTCTCGCAGGCGGCGCTGGTGGTCGAGCTGGTGGTGTTCGCGGTGGCGATGGCCTCGCGGCTGCGGCTGGTGCTGCGCTCCGAGCAGGCGCTGACGGCGCGCACCCAGCAGCTGGTGGAAGCGCTCGGCACCGACGCGCTGACCGGCGCCGCCAGCCGCGCCGGCCTGGAGAGCCGCGGCGAGGAATGGCTGCGCCGCGACCAGCCCTTCGCGCTGATGCTGCTCGACCTCGACGGCTTCAAGGAAGTCAACGACGGCCACGGCCACGCGGTCGGCGACGCGGTGCTGGTGCAGACGGTGGCGCGGCTGCGCTCGCAGCTGCGCGCGAGCGACACGGTGGCGCGCCTGGGCGGCGACGAGTTCGCGATCCTGGTGCCGGGCCGGCCCTCGCGCGCGGCGCTCGCGCAGATGGCGCGCCGCATCGTCGACGCCGGCCTGCAGCCCATCGAGGCCGATGGCGCCGAGGTGTCGGTCGGCATGAGCCTGGGCATCGCCTGCAACCCCGAGGACGGCCGCACGCTGGCGCAGCTGCTGCGCTGCGCCGACCAGGCGATGTACCGCGTCAAGCAGCAGCGCCAGGGACCCGGCTTCGCCTTCTTCTCGGACGCCCCGGTGGAACCGGCGCGCCCGGCGCCGGGCGCGCCCGTGGCCGACGGGAGCGGTGCCGCCTGATGCCCCGCCTGTTCCACGCCCTCCTTCTCCTTCTCGCGGCGTCGTTCGCCTGCCAGGCGCAGGCACAGCCGCAGCAGGTGCCGGCACAGCGCCTGCGCATCGTCGGCGGCCTCGCCGGGGTCACCCAGTACACGCGGCACGAGGAGAACTTCTGGGCCCGCGAGCTCGCCGCGCGAACCGGCGGACGCTACAGCGCCAGCATCGTGCCCTTCGACCGCGCCGGCGTGCCGGGCCAGGAGATGCTCAGCCTGATCCAGCTCGGCGTGGTGCCCTTCGGCACCGCGCTCATGAGCCAGATGGCGGTGCAGTTCCCCGAGCTCGGCACGCCCGACATGGCCGGGCTCAATCCCGACATCGCGACGCTGCGCCGCGTGGTCGGCGCCTTCCGGCCCTACCTGGCGCGCACGCTGCGCGAGCGCTACGGCGCGGATCTGCTGGCGATCTACACCTATCCGGCGCAGGCCGTGTTCTGCGCGCGGCCCGTGGCGCGGCTGGCCGACCTCGCGAACCGGCGCGTGCGGGTGTCGAGCGCGACGCAGGCCGATTTCATGCGCGCGCTCGGGGCAACGCCCGTCTACACCGAATTCGCGGCCATCATGTCGAACATGACGACCGGCAACACCGACTGCGCGATCACCGGCACCATGTCGGGCCACACGCTGGGCCTGCACGCGGTGACGAATTCGCTCTACACCATGCCGCTGAGCTGGGGCCTGGCGGTGTTCGCGGCCAACCGCGAGAACCTCGAGGCGCTCCCGCCCGACCTGCAGGCGCTGCTGCGCACCGAACTGCCGAAGCTCGAGGCCGCGGTCTGGGACCAGTCCGAGCGCGAGACCACCGAGGGCATCGCCTGCAACACCGGCGCGGCCGGCTGCACCCGGCCCGTGAAGGGGCGGATGACGGCGGTCGCCCCCTCGCCCCAGGACGAGGCGCGCCGGCGCGAGATCTTCGCGACCCGCGTGCTGCCCGGCTGGCTGCAGCGCTGCGGCCCGGTCTGCGCGCAGGTCTGGAACGACACCGTCGGCCCCGCGGTCGGCATCCGCGCCCCGCTCGCCCGGTGACACAGCGCTTCTCCCGCCGCGTGGTGGCCGTGGTCTACGGCGTGGCCCTGCTGCTGCTGGGCACGCTGGCGGCCGTGGCGAGCAGCATCATCTGGGACGCGCGCGGCAAGGCCATCGCCAATGCGCAGACCCAGGCGACGCGCTTCGTCGGCGGCTCGGAGGCGGCGCTCAACCGCGCGCTGCTGAGCATCGACATGATGCTCGCCGGCGCGGGCGAGCAACTGCGCGAATCCCCGCGCGACCGCATCGCCGAGGACGCCAACCGGCCCGAGGTGCGGCGGCTGGTCGGCAACCTGGTGCGGCAGAACCTGCTGGTGCGCTTCGTCGCCTTCGTCGATGCGCAGGGCGTGCCCATCGCGTCGTCGGACCGGCGCGGCGCCCAGATCCCGATGGCGCTGCCCGAGGGCTTCGCGCACGACGTGCTGGCGCAGCCGCTGTCGACCATGGCGGTGAGCGCGCCGATCTCGAGCCCCGCCACGCTGCAGCAGGTGGTGTTCTTCGCGCGCGCCGTGCCGCTGGCCGACGGCAGCCGCATCCTCGCCGTGGCCGAGGTGCAGATCTCGCTGCTGGCGCTGGTGACGATGCAGGGCGCCGTCATCCCGGGCCTGGAGGTCACGCTCGAGCGCGACGCGGGCTCGCTGCTGGTGAGCGTGCCGGCGCGCGACGACCTGCTCGGCCGGCAGCTCGAGCCACCGCTGAGCGAGCAGACCAGCGACGGCCGCCCGGTGCAGATGGCCGCGCGCCTGAGCGGCGTGCCCGCGATCCTGGTGGCGCGCCCCACGTTGCACCGCAACCTGCTGATCGTGGCGAGCATCCCGCTGGACGCGGCGCTGCACGACTGGCGCCAGGAGCGCGACCGCATCGCATGGACCGGCGTCCTGGTCGGCGCGATGATCCTCGCGATCGCGGCCTTCACCCACCTGCAGCTGCGGCGCCAATGGCAGGCGCGGCAGGAACTGGTCCGCTCCAAGGCCACGCTCGACCAGGCGCTCGAGTCGATGATCGGCGGCTTCGTGCTGCTCGACGCCGACGACCGCGTGCTGGCCTGGAACCACAGCTTCGTCGCGATGTTCCCGTGGGTGCGGCCGCTGCTCGCGCCGCAGGTGCCGTTTCGCGAGCTGGTCGCCGAGACCGCGAAGCACGTGGTGCACGAGGGCGGGCCGGGCGGCTGGCTCGACCTGAACATGCCGCAGCTCGCGCGCGAGCATTCCGAGCAGGAGGCGGTGTTCGACGACGGCCGGGTCACGCAGGCCACGCGCAGCCGCACGCCCGACGGCGGCACCGTCTGCGTCTACCAGGACATCACCGAGAAACGGCGCCACATGGCCGCCATCGTCGAGAGCAAGGCGCAGCTGCAGGCCACGCTCGAGGCGCTGCCCGACCTGCTGCTCGAGGTCGGGCTCGACGGCATCTGCCACGGCCACCATGCGCCGCGCGTACCGCTGCCGGGCATCCAGGTCGACCAGCCGGCCGGCCGGCGGCTGCAGGAGCTGCTGCCGCCGCAGGCGAGCGCGGAGGTCATGGCGGCGCTCAAGGAAGCCAACGAGACCGGGCGCTCGAGCGGGCGCCAGTTCGAGCGCCGCTACGCGCGCAGCAAGGCCTGGTTCGAGATCTCGGTCTCGCGCAAGGCCAGCGGCGCGCAGGCCGATCCGCGCTTCATCGTGATCCTGCGCAACATCACCGAGAGCAAGCGGGCGGCCGACGAGGTCGAGCAGCTGGCCTTCTACGACACGCTCACCGGCCTGCCCAACCGGCGGCTGCTGGTGGACCGGATCAAGCAGGCCATCGATGCCGCGCCGGGGCGCTCGCGCTGGAGCGCGCTGCTGTTCCTCGACCTCGACAACTTCAAGACCGTGAACGACGCGCACGGCCACGACACCGGCGACGTGATGCTCAAGCAGGTGGCCAAGCGCCTCACCGCCTGCCTGCGCCGTGGCGACACCGTGGCGCGGCTGGGCGGCGACGAGTTCGTGGTGATGCTGGCCGAGCTGCACGAACGGCGGCTGATCGCGACCTCGGAGACCGAGGCCATCGGCGCGGCCATCCTCGAGCAGCTCAACCGGCCCTACCAGCTCGGCAGCCAGCAGCACCACAGCACCTGCAGCATCGGCGTGGCGCTGTTCGACACCGCCGATGCCTCGCTCGACGAGGTGATCAAGCAGGCCGACATCGCGATGTACGACGCCAAGACCGCCGGCGGCAACGCGCTGCGTTTCTTCGAGACCCGCATGCAGACCAGCATCACCGCGCGCGCGGCGCTCGAGAACGAGCTGCACGCGGCCGTCGAGCAGCGGCAGTTCGTGCTGCACTACCAGAGCCAGGTCACGAGCGAGGATCGCGTGGTCGCCGCCGAGGTGCTGGTGCGCTGGCAGCATCCGCTGCGCGGCCTGCTGGCACCCGGCGAATTCATCGCCGCGGCCGAGGACACCGGGCTCATCATCCCGCTGGGCCTGTGGGTGCTCGAGACCGCCTGCCGCCAGCTCGCAGCCTGGAGCGAGGACCCGCGGCGCGCGCACCTGCAGCTGTCGGTCAACGTGAGCGCGCGGCAGTTCCGCACCGACGACTTCGTCAAGCAGGTCGCCCGCGTGCTCGAGCGCACCGGCGCCGATCCGCGCCAGCTCAAGCTCGAGCTGACCGAGAGCCTGCTGCAGTTCAAGGTCGCCGACACCATCGCCAAGATGAAGACCCTGGCCGGCATGGGCATCCAGTTCTCGATGGACGACTTCGGCACCGGCTTCTCGTCGCTGTCGTACATGATCCAGTTGCCGCTCAACCAGATCAAGGTCGACAAGTACTTCGTGCACGGCATCGGCCTGAACCCGAAGGTGGAGCTGGTGATCCAGACCATCATCGGCATGGCGCTCAACCTCGAGCTGCAGATCGTGGCCGAGGGCGTGGAGACGCAGGCGCAGCGCGAGTTCCTCCGGCGCCACGGCTGCCACCTCTACCAGGGCTACCTGTTCGGCAAGCCGAAGGCACTGCAGGCCTATGAGCAGGACCTGGACGCGCAGGCCTGATCGGCCCGCACAATGGCCCCCGGTGAACCGCGCGAGGCGATCGACATGAAACTGCTGCTGTTGGGTGCGACGGGATTGGTGGGTGGCCGGGCACTGCAGCTCGCGCTCTCGAACGACGCCTTCTCCGAGGTGATCGCGCCCACGCGAATGCCACTCGCGGCCCACGCCAGGCTGGTCAACCCGGTCGCCTCGAAGCTCGAGGAGCTGGTGCCGGCCTGCGTCGCGCACCGGCCCGATGCCGTGGTCTGCGCATTGGGCACGACGCAGGCCAAGGCCGGTTCGAAGGAGGCCTTCCGCCACGTCGACCACGAACTGCCGGTCGCCTTCGGCAAGGCGGCGCACGCCGCCGGCATGGGCACCTTCGCGATCGTGACGGCCATGGGCGCGTCGGCCGGCTCCCTCTTCTTCTATCCGCGCACCAAGGGCGAGGTGGAGCGCGACATCCGCGCGATCGGATTCCGCTCGCTGACGATCTGCAGGCCCAGCCTGATCGGTGGCGAGCGCCATGAAGAAAGGCGCGCGGAAGGCATGGCGCTGACCTTGGCGCGGCGCCTGGGACCGGTGCTGCCGGCGCGATGGCGCGTCAATCCGGCACAGGCCATCGCCGCGGCGCTGCTCGGCGCGGCGGTCGCCGCCAAGCCTGGCTGTCATTGGATTCGCTCCGAAGACATGCAATATATTTCTCAATAACACCCGGTCCCGGGGGCGTTTTCAGGGCCGCGGCGCGGCCGCGGAATTTCACTTCCATTGCACGGCGTATTCCCTATCGAAGGGTTTACCTGTACGACGACGCCCCCTCCAGACAGGCTCAATACTGCATGCGTGCCGTCAGTCACAGTTACGTGAATGCACTTTATTGCACGCATACACCTGGATGGAGACCCATGAAAACAAACCCACCATCGATGCTCCCGGCCGCGCTCGCGGCGCTTCTGCTCACCGCCTGCGGTGGCGGCAGCGGCAGCCACAACGCGTTCCTGCCGATCGCCACCGGCACGCCGCCACCTCCCGCGAGCGCCGCGCCGCTGGCCTGCGATGACACGCTCAAGGCGAACTTCAAGCCCGATGCGCTGACCACCGTGGTGGCGGTCAAGGCTTTCAAGAAGGGCGACGCGCTCATCCTCGGCGGCACGGCAACCGGCGCGACGCCGCTGGCCGCCAACGACGTCTGCATGGTCAAGCTCAATGTCGGGCCCGGCAACCCCGGCCCCGCGGACGCGCCTTCGACCTCGCCGGGCATCGGCATCGAGGTCTGGCTGCCCGCGAAGGCGGCCTGGAACTCGCGCGTCCACGCGCTGGGCGGCGGCGGCTGGCAGGGCGGCGCCGCGGGCAGCGCGAGCGCCATCGCCAGCACCGACGCGGCCGGCGTCGCCGGCAAGGAAGGCGCGGTCTCCTCGACCACGGACACCGGCCATGCCTCGTCCGCCGGCGGTTCGTTCGCGATGAATCCGGACGGCACCATCAACAAGACGCTGTGGACCGACTTCGCCAGCCGCGGCATCCACGAGCAGGCCGTCAAGACGAAGGCGCTGGCCACGGCCTACTACGGCGCGGCACCCAAGTACGCCTATTGGGACGGCGGCTCCACGGGCGGTCGCCAGGGCCTGAACCTGGCGCAGAACCATCCCGCCGACTTCGACGGCATCGTCGCCAACTACCCGGCCATCCACTGGAGCCGCTTCATCACGGCGGAGCTCTATCCCCAGATCGTCTTCCAGCGCGACCTGGGCGGCGTCGCACCGACGCAGGCCCAGCAGGACCTGGTCTCCAACGCGGCCATCGCCGCCTGCGACCTGGTGGGCGGCCAGCATCTGGGCTACGTGCTCGATCCGCAGTCCTGCAGCTACGACCCGACGACGGACGCCAGCGTGCTCTGCACCGCCGATGGGGGCAGCAACGCCACCGCCGCCTGCGTGAGCAAGGCACAGGCGCGGGCCATCAACAAGATCTGGTACGGCATGACGGCCGACGGCTCGGCGCCGGCGCCCGCGGCGGACAACGGCTGGTCCGCGGCCTCGTCCTCCACGCTGCTCGGCACCGGCAACCAGCGCTGGTACGGCCTGACGCGCGGCACCTCGCTCTATGGCGCGATGTTCTCCGCCTTCGGCCTCAATGGCCTCGCAAGCCCGAACGGCGCCTTCCCCATCGCCTCGGACCAGGTCGCGCTCGAGCTGCAGAACTCCACCCTCGGCGATCCCTCGTTCCTGAACGCGACGGGCAACGGCCAGTCGCTCTGGAAGCAGCTGAGCTACGCGCAACTGAGCAATGCCTACGACCGCGGCCTCGCGCTGCAATCGGAGTTCGGGAACATCAACACCGACAACCCCGACCTCTCGGCGTTCAGGAACCGCGGCGGCAAGCTGCTGACCTGGCACGGCCTGGCGGACGAACTCATCATGCCGCAGGGCACGGTGAACTACTACAACAGCGTCGTCGCGAAGATGGGCGGCCTGAGCGACGTGCAGGGCTTCTACCGGCTCTACCTGGTGCCGGGCGCCGGCCACGGCGACCCGAACGGCAGCTCGAACCCGGGCGCGGCGGTTCCCTACTTCGCGCCGACCCAGTTCTACGACACGCTGACGGCCTGGGTGGAACAAGGCAAGGCGCCCGAGGCGCTGACGCTGCAGTCGCCCGGCGCGGCGCCGAAGACCCGCCCGATCTGCGTGTACCCGAAGAAGATCACCTACACCAGCGGCGATGCGGGATCGGCCGCGAGCTACACCTGCTCGTAGCGTTCAGTCCGGGCCGAGCAGCCGTCCGGGGTTCAGCAGGTTGCGGAGATCGAGCCGCCGTGGGCCGCCAGGTCGGCACCGAGCACCTGGGTCGGCCCGAGCACGGACCGCAGATGGACGATGAGGTCGACCGGGTTCATGCGGACTGCACCCAACGCGTCACTCGGGCTTGATGCCGGCGGCCTTGATCAGCGGGCCCAGCCGGTCCATGTCCGCGCGCAGGGCACGCGAGAGCTGCTCGGGCGCGCCGCCGAGGATCAGCGCGCCGTCGGCCTCGAGCTTGGCCTTCACGTCGGGCGTGCGCAGCGTCTCGTTGAGCTTGGCGTTCAGCACCGCGACGATCGCCGCCGGCGTTCCGGCCGGTGCCACGATGCCGTACCAGCTCACGAGCTCGAAGCCCGGGAAGCCGCTCTCCGCGATCGTCGGCACGCCCGGCAGCGCGGGCGAGCGCTGCGCCGAGGTGACGGCGATGCCGCGCACCTTGCCGCCGTCGATGAAGCCGCGCATCGTGACGCTGGTCCCGACCCAGGCGTCGAGCCGGCCGCCCAGCATGTCGGGCATGCCCTGGGCGATGCCGCGGTAGGGAATCAGGTTGAACTTCGCGCCCGACTGCTTCTGCAGCAGCTCGGTCGCCAGCAGCGGGCTCACGGTGGGATAGCCGATGCTCACCGAACCCGGGTCCTTCTTCGCCTTCGCGATGGCAGCCCCGAGATGGGCCGCGCCGCTGGCCGCGTCGACCGTGAACACATAGGGCGTGGAGGCGATCAGCCCGATCGGCTGGAAGTCCTTCACCGGGTCGAAGGGCAGCTTGTCGTAGAGCGACGGGCTCAGCGCGATGTGATCGGTGAGCGTGAGGCCGAGCGTGTAGCCGTCGGCCCTGGACTTCGCCACCGCCTGCAGCGCGATGTTGCCGTTGGCGCCCGCGCGGTTGTCGATGATGACGCTGGTCTTGAGCAGCTCGCCGAGCGTCGGCGCCAGCACGCGCGCCAGCTTGTCGCCGCCGCCGCCCGGCGGGAAGGGAACGATCAGGCGCACGGGCTTGTCGGGGTAGTCGGTGTCGGCGCGTGCCGGCAGGCCGAAGGTGGAGGCGAGCGCGAGGCCCAGGAGGCCCGCGGCGGCGAGGCGGCGGCCCTTCGTGTTCGGTGTGCGCTGGATGTGGCTCATGTGATGTCTCCGGTTGGTTGTTGTGTGGCGGGCGGCCGCGCTCCGGCCGCCGGCGGTCCGGCGGCAAGGTGTCCTCGCGGCAACAGAAAGATCAGCTCGTCTCGACGGCGGCTTCCGGCACGCGGGCCGGCGCCGTGTGGCGCGATCGGATCGACGCGATCGCGCACGCATGGAAGCGCTCGATGTCCTCGGGGCGCGCCACGGTCATCTCCAGGTCGTTGAGCCAGCCGTTGTGCAGCCCGTAGACCCAGCCATGCACCATCAGCGGCTGGCCGCGGCGCCAGGCGTCCTGGACCACGCCGGTGCGGCAGACGTTGAGCGTCTGCTCGACCACGTTGAGCTCGCACAGCGCGTCCAGCCGCCGTTCCTCGGGCACCTCGTCGAACCAGGCGGCATGCTTCTCGAGCACGTCGGCCACGTGGCGGATCCATGCGTCCGCGATGCCGATGCGCAGGCCCCGGAGCGCCGCGCCGACGCCGCCGCAGCCCGAGTGGCCCACCACGATCACGTGCTCGACCTTCAGCAGGTCGACCGCGTACTGCACGACCGCGAGGCAGTTGAGGTCCGAATGCGCCACCACGTTCGCGACGTTGCGGTGCACGAAGAGCTCACCGGGCCGCAGGCCCACGAGCTCGTTGGCGGGCACGCGGCTGTCGGCGCATCCGATCCACAGGTACTTGGGTGCCTGCTGGCGCAGCAGCGACGAGAAGAAGCCGGGTTCGCTCGTCTCGACCTCGCTCGCCCAGTCGCGGTTCTTCGCCAGCAGCTTGCTCAGCGCGTCCATGGTCTGCGCGGGGCCGCGGGCCTCAGACGTGCGCTTCGGCACCCAGCAGCGCGGTGCGAAAGCGGCTGCGCAGGAACGGGCCGTCGCGCGGCGGCAGCGCCGTCGGCGCGGGATCCGTCGTGACCTTGATGGTCGCGAGCACCGGGCCCTGGCCGTGGAGGATCCTGTCGACCGCCTCCTCGAGCTCCGCGGCCGTGCGCACCGTCAGCGCCTGCGGGAAGCCCGTGGCCTTGGCGACCTCGGTGATGTCGACGCCACGGCCCGCGTGGGCCGGCTGCATGCCGGTCTCGGCGTAGTGCTCGTTGTCGATCACGACGACCGTGAGGTTCTCGGTGCGGTCGACCGCGGCGGTCGCCAGCGAGCCCAGGCCCATCATCATCTCGCCGTCGCCGACGAACACGATGACGCGCTTCTTCGGCTGCGCGCGGGCCAGGCCCAGCCCCACCATCACGGCGCCGCCCATCGCGCCCCAGAGGTAGAAGTTCTGCGGACCGTCGCCCGCGGCGGCCACGTCGAAGGTCGGGTTGCCCAGGCTGGTGATGGCCAGCGCCTCGCCCCGGTCGCGAAGGATGCGCGCCACCACTTCGCGGCGATTCAGGACGGCTTGGTTCTTTGCTGTGGATGACATGGCGATGCTCACTTGTTGAAATTCTTCGTGCCGATGACGCGCTGCCCGATCAGCACCGCGACGCTGCGCCCGGTCTGGTAGGCGAACTTCGCGCCGGCGAGCACGGTGGGCGGAACCTCCTCGGGCGAATCGGCGCGGTACACGTAGACGCCCGAGTCCTCGAGCACCGCCTGCGTCGACTTGCCCATCGCGACCTGCCAGGGGTTGAACTCGCCCCATTCGCCGCGCATCGTCACGACCATGAACAGCGGCATGCGCGTCTCGTGCTGCAGCGACAGCATGTTGATGCAGTTGCCGACGCCGCTGGACTGCAGCAGCAGCACGCCGCGGTCGCCGCCGAGCCAGGCACCGCCCAGCATCGCGACGCCTTCCTCCTCGGTGGTGAGCGAGACCGCGTGGATCTCTGGGTCCGCCTCGCACATGCGGATCAGCTGGCTGTGGCCCGCGTCGGGGACGTACGCGACCTGCCGGACGCCGAGGTTCTTGAAGCCTTCGAAGATTTGTTGAGGCCAATCGATGGTGGACATGGGAGTGAGTGGAAGTGGTGAATGATGGAAAGAAGGGATCGATGCTCAGCGCATGACGAAGGGATTGGCCGTCGCCGCGCCGGTGTTGATCCAGACGCTCTTGGTCTGCAGGTATTCGTTGATCGCGTCCATGCCGTTCTCGCGGCCCAGGCCCGAATCCTTGTAGCCGCCGAACGGCGACATGAAGCTCACGGCGCGGTAGGTGTTGATCCACACCATGCCGGCCTGCAACCGCTCGGACATCCGGAACGCACGGCCCATGTCGCGCGTCCACACGCCCGAGCCGAGCCCGAAGCGCACGTCGTTGGCGATGCGCACCGCGTCGTCCTCGTCCTTGAAGCGGATGATCGAGAGCACGGGGCCGAAGACCTCTTCCTGCGCGATGCGCATGCCGTTGTCGACGTCGCCGAAGATCGTCGGCTGCACGAACCAGCCGGTGCCGCAGGCCTCGCCCGTGGCGGGACCGCCGCCGAGCAGCAGCCGGGCACCCTCGTCCTTCGCGATCCGGATGTAGCTCAGCACCTTGTCGTACTGGGGTCGCGTGGTCACCGGGCCGACCTGGGTGTCCATCGACATCGGGTCGCCCATGCGCGCGGTGCGCGCCAGTGCAAGCAGGCGCTCGACCACCTCGTCGTACACCGCGTCCTGCACCAGCAGGCGCGAGCCCGCGATGCAGGTCTGGCCGGTGGCCGCGAAGATGCCCGAGACCGCGCCGTTCACGGCGTCGTCGAGGTTCGCGTCCGCGAAGACGATGTTGGGCGACTTGCCGCCGAGCTCCAGGCTCACGTGCTTGAACTGGCGCGCGGCCGCCTCGTTGATGGCGCGGCCGGTGGCGTCGGCGCCGGTGAAGGTGATCTTCGCGACCCGCGGATGCTCGACGAGCGTGGCGCCCACCTCGCGGCCGAAGCCCGTGACCACGTTGATCACGCCGGCGGGAAAGCCCGCCTCCTCGAACAGCCGGGCGAATTCCAGGCTCGATGCCGAGGTGAACTCCGAGGGCTTGATGACCACCGTGCAGCCCGCGGCGAGCGCGGGGGCGATCTTCCACGTGGCCAGCAGCAGCGGCGAGTTCCAGGGCGTGATGGCTGCCACCACGCCGAGCGGCTCGCGGCGCGTGAAGTTGAAGTAGCCCGGCTTGTCGAGCGGCATCACGCGCCCTTCGACCTTGTCGGCCAGCCCGCCGAAGTAGTAGAACCACTGGGGGATGTAGTTGAGCTGCCCCAGCATCTCGGCCAGCAGCTTGCCGTTGTCGCGCACCTCGATCTCGGCCAGCCGGCGCGCATCGCGGGCGATCAGGTCGCCGACGCGGCGCAGCAGCGCACCGCGCTCGGTGGCCGTGAGCCTGGCCCAGGGGCCCTCGGTGAAGGCCCGGTGCGCCGCCTGCACGGCGGCGTCCACGTCGGCCGCGCTGCCCGAGGCGATCTCGGCCCAGGCCTCGCCGGTGTAGGGGTTGTGTGTTTCGAACCAGGTACCGCCGAGAGGGGCGGCTTCCTGTCCGTCGATCCAGTGTGAGTAGCGTTTCATATCGGTGGACGAAGCTTCCTACATCGATGCGCGCGGCGCCATTTGCGATTCGCAAACAGGCACTTCAGGAGTGATCAAGGCGGCGCGACGAACAGGGCATGGGACGGTTGCGCGGGCCTATTCCTTGGCCACGTAGGCTTCCGCCGGCTTGTCGCTCGGATTGGCCCAGGCGTTCTTCGTGGCTTCGCCCAGCGGCAGGTTGATGGTCACGCCCACGGGCGGGATCGGCTTCAGGAACCACTTGTCGTAGAGCCTGGCGAGCTCGCCCGACCTGGCCTGGGCCTTGATGCTCTCGTCCACCGCGGCCTTGAACGCGGGGTCGTCCTTGCGGATCATGATCGCGATGGGCTCGACGGCCAGCACGTCGGGCAGCAGCCTGAAGTCCTTCGGCGACTTCGACTTGGCCGCCAGCGAGGCCAACACCGAGGCGTCGAGCACGAAGGCATCGGCGCGGTCGGATTCGAGCAGCAGGAAGCTGTCGGAATGGTCCTTGCCGTAGACCTCGGAGAAGCTCAGGTTCTCGGCGCGCTTCTGCTTGCGCAGGGTCTGCAGCGGCGTGGTGCCGGTGGTGGTGACCACCGTCCTGCCCTTGAGGTCCGCGAGCGCATGGATGCTCGAGTTCGCCTTCACGAGGATCTTGGTCTCCTCGATGTAGGTGGTCACGCCGAAGGCCACGTCCTTCTGCCGCGCGGCGTTGTTGGTGGTCGAGCCGCACTCGAGGTCGACGGTGCCGTTCTGCACCAGCGGGATGCGGTTCTGCGAGGTCACGGGCTGGTACTTGACCTCGAGCTTGCGGCCGAGCGACTTCTCGAGGTCCTTGATGATGTTGGCGCAGACGTCGAAGTGGAAGCCCGTGTACTGGCCGTTGCCCAGCGTGTAGGCCAGGCCCGAGGACTCGCGCACGCCCTCGGTGATGGCGCCCGAGGCCTTGACCTTGGCGAGGGTGTCGTTGGCCTGCGCGAGCGCGCTGCCGGCGGTCAGCGCGGCCGATGCCGCCAACGCGGAGACGGCCAGGATCGATGCTTGTTTCTTCTTCATGCGGGGAGCTCCAGCGGAGGATGGGAAAAAAGGGAGACCAGCCGCTCGGCGGCGGCCAGCCGCACGCACAGCGCGACCACTTCGGCGGCGCGGCCCAGCTGCTCGATCGACGGCGAGGACGGCGCGATGCGCAGCGTGCGGTCCAACGGATCGATGCCGCCCGGGAACGGCGCACCGGCCGGCGTGAGCGTGACGCCCGCGCGGCCCGCGAGCTCGACCACGCGGCGGGCCGTGCCCGGCTGCACGTCGAGCGCGATGAAGTAGCCGCCGCGCGGACGCGTCCATTGCGCGATGCCCAGCGGGCCCAGTTCGCGCTCGAACACATCCAGCACGCGGTCGAAGCGCGGCGCCAGCAGGGCGCGGTGGCGCAGCATCAGCATCTCGAGGCCCACGCGATCGCGCAGGAAGCGCACATGGCGCAGCTGGTTGAGCTTGTCGGGACCCACGCTGCGCACCGCCGCATGGCCGAGCCACCAGCGCAGGTTCCCGGGCGAGGCACCGAACAGCGCGACGCCGGCACCGGCGAAGGTGATCTTCGAGGTGGAGGCGAACACCAGCGGCCGGTTCGCATGGCCGTGCGCCGCGCAGCGCTCGGCGATGTTCGCGACCTGCACCTCCTCCACGCCGAGATGGTGCAGGCCGTAGGCGTTGTCCCAGAACAGGCGGAAGTCCGGCGCGGCCGTGGGCATGGACGCGAGCGCCTCGACGACCGCATCCGAATACACGGCGCCGGTCGGGTTGCTGTACTTGGGCACGCACCACATGCCGCGCACCGACGGGTCCCGCACATGGGCGCGCACCGCCTCCATGTCGGGCCCGTCGTCGTGCAGCGGCACCGGGATCAGTCGGATGCCGAAGGCCTCGCAGATCGCGAAGTGGCGGTCGTAGCCGGGCACCGGGCAGAGGAAGGCGACGCCCGAGGGCACGGCATGCCATGGCTCGCTGCCGCCGGGCACGCCGGCGCGCCAGGCGTGCGAGACGCAGTCGTACATCATCGACAGGCTCGAGTTGCCGCCGGCGACCACCTGCTCGGGCGGCACGCCGAGCATGAAGGCGAACAGCCGGCGCGCTTCGGGCAGGCCCTGCAGGCCCATGTAGTTGCGGCAGTCGGTGCCGTCCTCGGCGAGGAAGTCCTGCGTGCCGGGCAGCGCCAGCAAACCTTCGGACAGCGCGACCTGTTCGGCCGACGGCACGCCGCGCGCCATGCTGAGCTTCAGCGGATTCGCGCAGAGCGCTTCATGGGCCTGCGCCCACTGTCGATGCAAGGTGTCGAGTGCCGCCGGTGAAGCGTGGATCAGTTCGTTCATGGGTCCGTGGTGTTGCGCACGGCGTTGCATGCCGGCGCGCGGAGCTTCCTGGATCCGTGCGCCGCGCGCTATTTGAGATTCGCAAACGGGCACTTCGCGAGCCCTCAAGGCAGGAGCGGTGCGGGGTCGATGTCGAACAGGGCCTGCTCATCCGGCCGGTGTTTGGCCACGCGAAATGGCGGCTTGTGGAAGCGCAAATTGCGCGGCCCGCGCGCGGTGGGCATTCTTCAGGGCGAACTCACTGGCGAAACCATGACACTGCCCCAACGCTCCTTCCTCTTCGTGCCCGCGAACCGTCCCGACCGCTTCGACAAGGCGCTGGCCTGCGGCGCCGATGCCGTCGTCATCGACCTCGAGGACGCGGTGCCTCCCGAGAACAAGACCGAGGCGCGCCATTCCGTGGCCGCCTGGCTGGCCGCCCACCATCGCGTGATCGTCCGCATCAACGCGGCCGACACGCCCTGGTTCAAGGACGACCTGGCGCTGGCCCGGCTGCCCGGTGTCGCGGGCGTCATGCTGCCCAAGACGGAACGCATCGACGAGGTCTTCAGCGTGTCGTGCATCGGCGCGGGCACGGCGGTGTTTCCGATGATCGAGACCGCGGCCGGGCTCCACAACGTCCACACCATCGCGCGGGCGCAGGGCGTGCAGCGGCTGGTGTTCGGATCGATCGACTTCCAGCTCGACCTGGGCATCTCGGGCGACGAGCTCGAACTGCTGCCCTACCGCGCGCAGCTGGTGATGGCCTCGCGCCTGGCCCGGCTGGGCGCGCCGATCGACGGCGTCAGCACCTCCATCGACGACCAGGCCGCGCTCGCGGCCGACACGCTGCGTTCGCGGCGGCTCGGCTTCGGCGCCAAGCTGTGCATCCATCCGAAGCAGGTGAGCGCGGTGAACGCGGCCTTCTGCGCCAGCGCCGAGGAACTCGCCTGGGCGCGCCGCGTGCTCGAGGCGGCCGCGCGTTCGGCGGGCGCTGCCGTCGCGGTGGACGGCAGGATGGTGGACCGCCCCGTCATGATGCGTGCCCAGGCGATCGTGCAGGAAGCAGGCGAACGTGCGTTGCGACTGGCCGGCGCGGCAGCGGCGCAGTCATGAACAAGACCGACCCGGTGCTTGCGCGCTGCTCAAGCCCGGGGTCTGAAAATCAATCGCCCTCGCCGCCCGAGGACCGCGTGGCCGACAGCGCGTCGGCCTTCAGCAGCTCGACCAGATCGCGCGCGAAGCCCGGCAAGGCTTCGAGGCTGCGAAAGCAGATCTGCAGGTTGCGCAGCGCCCAGTCGTCCTCGAGCTGGACGACCTGGACGGCCATGTACTGCCGGTAACGCTCTGCCGAGGTGCCCGGCATGATGCTGATGCCGACGTTCGATTCGGTCATCTTGCAGCAGGCCTCGAAGTTGCCGACCTGGATGCGCGGCTTGAGCACGCGGTTCATGTCGCGGGCGATCTGGTTCAGGAACGAATGGATGGCCGTGCCCTCGTTGAGCACCACGTGCTCGTATTCGAGGGTCTCGGCGAAGGGCACCGCCGGGCGGGCCGCCAGCGCATGGCCATCGGGCACCACCAGCACCAGGCTGTCCTCGCGATAGGGCACGACCTCGAGCCCCTCGGTGCGCACGCGCCCCGAGACGATGCCGATGTCGGTGTGGCCGTCGGACACCGCGCGCACGATGTCGCCGCTGCCGCGCTCGCGCAGGTCGACGTTCACGTCGGGATGGGTGATGAGGTAGCGGCTCATCACGGCCGGCAGGAAGTCGGTGATGGCCGTCGTGCTCGCGAACACGCGCAGATGGCCCTTGATGCCGCTCGCGTACTCCTGCAGGTCGTTGCGCAGGTGCTCGAGCTGGCCGACCACCAGGCGCGCGTGATAGGCCAGCGCCTGGCCCGGCGGCGAGAGGGTCACGCCCTGGCTGCTGCGGTACAGCAGCTTGGTGCCCACGCTCTCCTCGAGGTTCTTGACGCGGATGCTCGCCGCCGAGACCGACATGAACGTGGCCTCGGCGCCTCGCGTGAGGCTGTTGGCCTCGGCGATGGCCAGGAACAGCCGCAGGTCTACCAGATCGAAGTGGATCATCTTGCTTTCCGACTTTGCCGCTCGCCCGCCGCCCCGGCCCGCAAGCTCATCGGGAAGCGACCGGCTCCAGCAGGATGCCGACGCGCGCCACCGACATCAGCGACCAGGCCCAGCCGATGACGCTCTGCATCTCGGCGGCCGTGGCGCCGTCGCGGTAGAGGGCCAGGCGCGTCGCCTTCTCTTCCAGTTCATGGCGCTCGAGGGTGTTGCCGGGATCGCCCTTGGGTTCGTCGACGCGGCCCTCGAGGCGACGTCCGTCGATGGTATCAACATGCACCTTGCCGATCCATCGCGCCGGATAGGCCCGGTCCACCTCGGCATCGAGGACCATGCTCACCTTGTCGTGGAAGGCCGAGACCGCGGCGTCCTTGAAGTGCCCGTCGAATTCCGACAGGCCCGCGCGGCCATGCACAGCCACCAGGCCGAGCACGGTGCCCATCGAGAACTTCGACTGGTGCACGGTCTGCGGATCGGTGACCGGGCCGAGGACATCGATGGCCGCCTGGTGCACCTGCGCCGTCACCGCCTTCACGTCGCCGGCCGCGAGCTGGTGGCGCTGCAGGATCTGCTGCAGCGCATCGGCCGCGGGATGCGTGTGGCGGCACGAGGCGTGGAACTTGAACGAGGTCTCGGCCAGCGCCCAGCGCGTGCCGAGCCCGTCCGTGAGCCGTGCCGGATCGGCATCGCTCGACATGCCCGCGGCCATGCCCTGCGCGCCGGTCAGGATGCGCCGCGCGCCCGTGAAGTCGTCCTTGGCCAGGTAGGCCGCCGTGAGGCCGGCGCCGGCCGCGTGCGCCGTGTGCAGCTGCTTCGAATCGGCGGCGTCGCGCAGGAACTCCCACAGGCCCGAGGCCTGGGTGCCCGCGGAACCGATCGCATGCAACATCTGGTCGGGCGTGAGCGCCAGCAGGTGGCCGGCCGTCACCGCGGCCGCCACGGCACCCGCGGTGCCGGTGGTGTGGAAGATCTTGTAGTGCGAGCGGCCCAGGAACTCGCCGACGCGGATGCCGACCTCGTAGCCGGCGACCGCCGCGGTCAGCAGCTGCGCGCCACTGAGGCCATGCGCCTGGGAGATCGCGAGCGCCACCGGGAACACCACGGCGGCCGGATGGAACACGGAGCCGTTGTGCACGTCGTCCTGCTCGGCGAAGTGCGAGGCCGCGGCATTCGCCATCGCGGCCATCAGGGGGCTGGAGCGCGTGCGGTGGATCAGGATCTCGCTGCGGCCGTCGCCCGCGCCCATGGCCGAGGCGAAGCGCGTGATGCTCTCGACCGGGCGCGCGCCCTTGCCGGCCAGTGCCGAGCCGATCCAGTCGAGGAGCAGGTCCTCGGCGCGGCGCAGCACGGCCGGCGGAATGTCTTCGGCCTTCAGGTCGGCGGCGAAGCTCGCCAGGATGGACTCGGGGGTGCTCGAGGTGGTCATGTCGAATGTTCTTTCAGAGGATCTGGCTGTCGCGCAGGCGCGCGATGTCTTCGGGGCCGTAGCCCAGCGCTTGCAGGATGGCGTCGGTGTGCTCGCCCAGCGCGGGAACCGGGTCCATGCGCGGCGCGAAGCGGTCGTTGTCGGCCGGCGGCTTCAGCGCCGGGATCGGCCCGACGGGCGAACCCACCTCGAGCCAGCGCTCGCGGGCGCGCAGCTGGGGATGGGCCCAGACGTCCGCGATGTCGTTGACGCTGGCGTTGCCGATGTTGGCGGCGTCGAGGCGCTCGATGCACTGGGCCGCCGTCAGCGGCTGCAGCAGCGACTCGATGCGCTGCTTGAGTTCCACCCGGTGGGCGCTGCGCTTGGCGTTCGCGTCGAAGCGCTCGTCGGTGGCCAGCTCCGGGTGCGCGAGCACCTGTTCGCAGAAGGCCTTCCACTCGCGCTCGTTCTGCAGGCCGAACAGCACGGTCTTGCCGTCGCCCGCCGTGAAGGGGCCGTAGGGATAGATGCTCGGATGGCTGGCGCCCGCGCGCGCGGCCTGCGCCTGGCCCTCGAAGCCGTAGTAGAGCGGGTTGCCCATCCATTCGGCGAGGCACTCGAGCATCGACACGTCGATGTGGCTGCCCTCGCCGGTGATGCCGCGCTGGATCAGCGCGGCCAGCACCGAGCTGTACGCATACATGCCGGCGGCGATGTCGGCCACCGAGATGCCGGCGCGCGCCATCTCCTCGGGCGAGCCGGTCACCGACAGCAGGCCCGCCTCGGCCTGGATCAGCAGGTCGTAGGCCTTCTTGTCGCGGAACGGTCCCGCGCTGCCGTAGCCCGAGATGTCGCAGACGATCAGGCGCTTGTGCGTCGGACGCAGCGCTTCCTCTGACAGGCCGAGCCGCGCCGCGGCGCCGGGCGCCAGGTTCTGCACCAGCACGTCGGCCTGGCCCAGCAGCCTGGCGAGCACCTGCCGCGCCTCGGGATGCTTGACGTCGAGGGTGATGCTTTCCTTGGACCGGTTGATCCAGACGAAATAGGAGGCCTCGCCGCGCACGCGCCGGTCGTAGGCGCGCGCGAAGTCGCCGGCGCCCGGGCGCTCGATCTTGATGACCCGCGCGCCCATGTCCGCGAGCTGGCGCGTGGCGAAGGGCGCCGCGACCGCGTGCTCGAGCGTGACGACGGTGATGCCTTCGAGCGGGCGCCTGCCGGAAGTTCGTGCCATGGCGCTCAGAAGGAACGCGGCAGGCCGAGCAGGTGCTCCGCCACGTACGCGTAGATCAGGTTGGTGGAGATCGGCGCGACCTGGTAGAGGCGCGTCTCGCGGAACTTGCGCTCGATGTCGTATTCGTTCGCGAAGCCGAAGCCGCCATGGAACTGCAGGCAGGTGTTGGCCGCTTCCCAGCTCGCCTTGGCCGCCAGGTACTTCGCCATGTTGGCCTGCGCGCCGCAGGGCTGGTGCGCATCGAACAGCTCGCAGGCCTTGAAGCGCATGAGGTTGGCGGCCTCGACCTCGATGTAGGCGTCGGCGATCGGGAACTGCACGCCCTGGTTCTGGCCGATCGGGCGGCCGAACACCACGCGCTCGTTGACGTACTTGGTGACGCGGTCGATGAACCAGTAGCCGTCGCCGATGCACTCGGCCGCGATCAGCGTGCGCTCGGCATTCAGGCCGTCGAGGATGTACTTGAAGCCCTGGCCTTCCTCGCCGATCAGGTTCTCGGCCGGGATCTCGAGGTTCTCGAAGAACAGCTCGTTGGTCTCGTGGTTCACCATGTTCGGGATCGGCCGCACCGTCATCCCGCTCTTCTCGGCCGCGCGCAGGTCGACCAGGAAGATCGACATGCCCTCGGACTTCTTCTTGACCTCGGCCAGCGGCGTGGTGCGCGCCAGCAGGATCATCCAGTCGGAGTGCTGCACGCGCGAGATCCAGACCTTCTGGCCGTTGACGACGTAGCGGTCGCCCTTCTTCACGGCCGTGGTCTTGATCTTGGTGGTGTCGGTGCCGGTCGTGGGCTCGGTCACGCCCATCGACTGCAGGCGCCATTCGCCCGAGGCGATCTTGGGCAGGTAGAGCTGCTTCTGCTGCTCGGAGCCGTGGCGCAGCAGCGTGCCCATGTTGTACATCTGGCCGTGGCAGGCGCCGGAGTTGCCGCCCGAGCGGTTGATCTCCTCCATGATCACCGAGGCCTCGGTCAGGCCCAGGCCCGAGCCGCCGTACTCGGCGGGGATCAGCGCCGCGAGCCAGCCGGCCTTGGTCAGCGCATCGACGAAGGCCTCGGGATAGGCACGCTGCTCGTCGATCTTGCGGTGGTATTCGTCGGGAAACTCGGCGCAGAGTGCGCGCACGGCATCGCGGATGTCTTGGTACTTGTCGACGGCGTTCTTCGTCATTGGATCGCTGCTTGCTTGCTGGTTAGAAAAAACTGGCGCGGGCTTCCATCGCCAACGCGCCGTCATGGTTGCGTGCCCACAGTTTCTGCGAACCGTCGGCCTCGGCCTTGCCGCACAGCTCGAAGGCGGCGGTGTCGAACAGGGGATGCACGGCGCGGAAGGCGAAGCCGCGCACGCGGCGCCGCGGCAGCTGGCGGCTCGCGAGCCCCAGCAGCAGCGTGGCCACCATCGGGCCATGGACCACCAGGCCCGGATAGCCCTCCACCTCGGTGGTGTAGGGCCGGTCGTAGTGGATGCGGTGGCCGTTGAAGGTCAGCGCGGAATAGCGGAACAGCAGCACCGGATCGGGCACGACGGTCTCGCGGTAGTCCTCGTCCGTGGCCGCCTGCTTTCCCGCCGGGGCAGGCGCGCCCGCGGCCGGCATGTCGCGGTAGACGATGTCCTGCTCCTCGGTGATGGCCAGGCCCCTGGCATTCGAGATCTCGTGGCGGACCTTGACGAAGACCAGCGGCCCGCTCTTGCCCTGCTTGGCATCCACGTCGAGGATGCGAGACTGGCGCGTGATCTCGTCGCCCACCTGCAGCGGATGGTGGAACTGCAGCTCGCCGCCGGCCCACATGCGGCGCGGCAGCGCGATCGGCGGCAGGAAGCCGCCGCGCAGCGGATGACCGTCGGCGCCGATCCGGTCCTGGCGCGCCAGCGGGATGAAATGCAGCCAGTGCCACAGCGGGGGCACGTCGCTGCCCAGGTTGAAGGCGAGGTCGTCCCGGTTGAACGTGGCGGCCAGCGCCGACAGGGGCGCGGCGCCCACGTCGTCGCCCCTGCGCTCGGTGCGGCCGATCCAGGCCCGGAGGTCGACGGAGGTCTCGGTAGTCATGCCTGCAGCATGCCGGATCCGGGAAAACGCGCAATTTGGCATTTGCAAAGTGCGCCTTGTTGAGCATTCAACGCGCCGGCACGGTCCGTTCGCGGCGCTCGCTCAGTGCCGGATGTCCTCGCGCCCCACCACCGCCATCAGCGTGGCCGTCATGGTCGCGATCAGCGACTCCTTCCCCTCGCGCAACGCATAGGCCCGGCCGTCGCTCACGCTGATCGTGCGGCCCGCCTTGGTCACGCCGGCGCGGAACACGAAGCGCTCGCCGGCCGCCGGGGCCAGCAGGTTGATCTTGAACTCGATCGTGAGCACGGCCGCCTCGGGCGGCATCAGCGAGAAGGCCGCATAGCCGCAGGCGCTGTCGAGCCCGGTGGCGACGATGCCCGCATGCAGGAAGCCGTGCTGCTGGGTCAGCCGCTCGGAGGCCGGCATCGCGAGCTCGACCTCGCCGGGCCGCACCGCGACCATTTCGATGCCGAGCTCGCGCATCGCGTTCTGCCGCTCGAAGCTGGCCCTTACCCGTTGCGCATCGGCGGGGTCGATCGTCTCTCGCACCATGGAATCGCTCCGTTCATCACGTGGAAACCAGGGTGTATACCCGCTGTCGCAGCGCCGGGTCTTGGAAGAATCGGCCAGCATTGCCGCCGGCCTCGGCGCGCGAGCGCGCGGCGAACCGGCCGGGCGAAGTGCCGGCGCGGCGCTGGAAGTCGGCCGACATGTGCGACTGGTCGGCATAGCCGCGCGCGTGCGCGGTGTCGGCGAGGCTGGCCGGAGAGCGCGCGAGATCGAGCAGCGCGCCGCGAAAGCGATGCAGCGCCTGCCAGGCCTTCGGGCCGAGGCCGACACTGGCGTCGAAGCGGCGCCGCAGCGTGCGTTGCGACACCGCGGCCGCGGGCGGTGCCGCGCCGAGGCGCGGGCACAGGTCGGCCGCGAGCGCATCGAGCGCATGGACCACCGCGTCGAGCGGTCCATCGATGTCGATCGGCCCGAGCTCCGGCAGCGCGCCGGGCGACGGCTGCGCATGCGCGCGAAAGCCGACCACCACGCCGGCCAGCGAGCGTTGCCGGAGCTGCGCACGGGCCACGGGCCGCGACCACGATGCCCGCCACGGCGGATCGTCGCCGGGCCGCCGCAGGTAGCGGATCTCGGAGAAGGGCGTGGCGAAGCGGTGCCGGCCCGGCGCGGTCAGGGTGCCGTCGTCGACGAGGATGAACAGGTGGTCGAGCAGCGCGCGGTGCGCAGCGAGCGGCGCCAGCTCCGCGTAGACGCAGCCCATGCCCTGGGCGATCACCGGGCGCCCTGGCGTCGCGCCACGGGCGCGTCGTCGTCCACCGCGTCGCCGATCACGGCGCGCGTGGCCACCGCCTGCTGCAGCAGCCATGCGCCGAAGGCCTGGAGCTCGGGCCGGTCGGCATGGCGCGGGCCGCTCACGAGCCAGTAGGCCATCGGCGAATCCATGCGCTGGCGCGGCAGCACCTCGACCAGGTCGCCGTTGGCCAGGCTCTCGGCGATCAGCGGGCTGCGCGCGAGCACCACGCCCTGGCCGGTCAGCGCGGCCTGCGCCATCTGGTAGTCGTAGTTGAAGTAGAGCCAGCGGCGCGGCTGGATGCGGGCCAGGCCGTTGGTCTCGAACCAGCGGCGCCAGACCAGCCACTCGACGTAGCTCGGATGCGCGTCGCCGACCTCGATCAGCGTGAAGCGCGCGAGGTCCTCGGGCTTCTCGATCGGCGGGCTGCTCTTGATGAGCCAGGGGCTGGCCACCGGCATCAGGTGCTCGCCGAACAGCCGCACCGCGCCCTCGGGCATGTGCTCGGCGCGGCCGTAGCGCAGCGCGAGGTCGATGTCGCTGACCTCGAGGTCGATCACCGCGTCGGAGGCATCGATGCGGATGTCGATGTCGGGATGGTCGCGCTGGAAGGCCTCCAGCCGCGGGATCAGCCACATCGAGGCGAACGAGGCGAAGGTGGTCAGCGCCACGCTGCGGCGCGACGCGCTCTGGCGGATCTGCCGGATGGTGGCATCGATGCGCGGCAGCGCCTGCTGCACCGCGAGCAGCAGCTGGGCGCCGGCGCTCGTGAGCTCGACCGCGCGCGTGTGGCGCAGGAACAGGCGCACGCCGACCTCCTCCTCGAGCGCCTGGATCTGGCGGCTCACGGCCGGCTGCGTGAGCGCCATCTCCTCGGCCGCGGCGCGGAAGTTCAGGTGCCGCGCGACGACCTCGAAGGCGCGCAGGTGGCCGGCGCCGATGGGGCGCGTGCGCAAGGGGGATGGGGAGTGCTGCATGAAGGGAGTCGGCCGGCAGGCCACCGGGTCCGGCCGCGATTGTGGCGTCGCCGCGCGGCCGGCGGCAAACCGCGGCTCAGACGATGCGCCCGAACCACAGCACCGACAGCGCCGCGCCCGTGATCGCGAGCAGCGCCGACAGCAGCGCCAGCAGGCCCGAGAGCTCGTTCTCGCGCGGCTGCACCTGCACGCGCGAGCCGAGCTTCTCGTAGACGCCGTGCAGCGCCTCGGCGGTGCCGGCGTGGTGGTACTCGCCGCCGGTCATGCGCGCCACCTCGCGCAGGGTGGGCTCGTCGAGCTTCATGTAGATCGCCATGCCGTCGGGCGCGGCGATGTCGCCGTCGAGCGTGCCCATGCCGATCACGTAGACGCGCACGCCGCGGTCGGCCGCCATCTTCGCGGCCTCGAGCGTGTCGATGCCGGTGGTGCGGCGGCCGTCGCTCAGCAGGATGATCGCGGCGGCATCGTAGGAGCCGGGCGCCACCGGCGTGATCTGGCGCGGCGGCGGCTTCGCCTTGTCGTCGAGGCTGCGCCCGCGCGGCGCGTTGCCGCCGAAGGTCATCTCGCCGAGGCTGATGTTGTCCTGCGGGAACAGCTCGGCCAGGCACAGCACGATCGCATCGCCGACCGCGGTGCCCATCTGCATCTGGAAGGCGTCGATGCTGGCCGCGAGCGCATCGCGGTCGAGCGTGGCGCGCTGCGCGACCTGGCTGCTGCCGGCGAAGGTGACGAGGCCGACCTCGATGCGCCGCGGCAACTCGCGCAGGAAGGACTTGGCCGCCGCCTGCGCGGCCTCGAGCCGAGTTGGCTTGACGTCGTTCACGCGCATGCTCAGCGAGACGTCCATCGCCAGCATGATCGAGGTGCGCGCCCAGGGCAGCGGCACGCGCGCCACCGGCCGCGCCGCGGCGAACAGCAGGCCGGCGCAGGCCAGCAGGAACAGCGCGGGCGGCAGGTGCCGGCGCCAGCCGCGCCGCAGCGTCGCGGCGCCCTCGGTCTGCAGCCGGCCATAGCGTTGAGCGAGCCAGCCGCGGCGCCGCAGCAGCCATGCATAGGCCAGCGGCAGCGGCGCGAGCGCCAGCAGGAACCAGAGGTAACCGGGCCACAGGAAGGACATCGGCGCTGCCTTGGAGGTGGAGGATGCGGATCGGCCGTACGCCGGCGCATCCGCGAGCATCGTGCCCATGAAGCCGCGCCCGCGCAATCGGCCGCCCGGCCAGTCCCTGCATTGATGCGGGGCTCTTATCAGTGGGGCGGCTGCATTTCATTGGACCGCGCCATGGGCGCCGGCGATCATCCTGCCCCGAAGCGCGCCGCGCCGCGGCGCCTCGCCAGGAGACCCCCGATGAGCGCACGCACGCTGCTGACCTCGATGTTCCGCTACAAGGCCTGGGCCGACGAGGGCCTGTTCGCCGGCCTGCTGGCCGCGCGAGGCCGGCTGCCCGACGACGACCTCGAGGCGGCCTGGGCCACCCTCGACCATGCCCATGCGGTCGACGGCATCTTCAGGGCCCACCTCGAGGGCCGGCCCCACGGCTACGGCGGCACCCATTCGCCGGCGCGGCTCGCACCCGGGCACCTGCTGCAGGCGGTGCGCGACAACGACCGCTGGTTCGTCGCGCACGTGCAGGCAATCGGCGACGACGACCTGGCGGCACCCCTCGCCTTCGACTTCACCGACGGCTCGGCCGGCCGCATGTCGCGCGAGGAGATGCTGGGCCACGTGATCGCGCATGGCGGCTACCACCGTGGCGAGGTCGGGCAGATCCTCACGCGCCACACGGGCTCGTCGCCGCGCGACACCTTCACGGCCTACCTGCACGAGGCCGAACCGGCGCGCCGGTTGCGCGCGTAGCGCCCTCCCCCGCTTTCTCTTTGCGACACCCCGCGCCTGCGGGTTGGCACGGATTTGGCTTCCTGCATGGATTGTGCACAATTTCTTTTGAAGAGCGCACAATTGTTGGGCTGACTGGCGGCTGCCACGGCCTTCCATCCACCCATTTGGGGCATCGCCCCCCAAGGACATGCAGATGAATCGCTCAGCACCCGGCCTCTCGCGCCGCGCCTTCGGGCAGGGACTCCTCGCCGCTTCCACGCTGGCCGCGCCGGCCTGGGTGCGCGCCCAGGGCAAGGGCCGCGAACTCGTGGTCGGCGGCGCGGGCAGCCACAAGGCCTTCCTCGATCCGCTGATCCCGGTGTTCGAGAAGCAGACCGGCTGCAAGGTGATCTTCGAGGGCACGCGCTCGCTCGTGAACCTCGAGAAGATGGTCAACAACAAGGGCCGCCAGTACATGTCGGTGGTGCTGATGGACGACCCGGTGATGATCCCGGCCGTCAAGGAAGGCGTGCTGGAGCCACTCACCGCCAAGGACATCCCCAGCCTCGCGAAGCTCAAGCCCGGCACGGTCCACATGGACGGCATGTGGGCCAACTACATGCAGTCGACCACCGGCGTGGCGGTCAACACGGGCAAGCTCAAGCAACTGCCCTCGTATGCGGCGCTGTGGGAGCCGGCCAACAAGGGCAAGGTCGTGATCCCCTCGCTGCAGAACACCGAGGGCCTGTCGATGTTCCTGGTGGCGGCCGCGCTCGAGACCGGCAAGCCGATGAAGGATGCGCAGTACCAGCCCGAGGCGGCGTTCCGCAAGCTCAAGGCGCTCAAGCCCAACCTGCTGACCGTCTACACCCAGCTGCCGCAGGCGCTGAACCTGCTCGAGCAGGGCGAGGCCACGGCCATCGCGGGCATGATCGGATTCAACGCCTTCGACCGCAAGGCCAAGGGCGCGCCGATCGACTTCGTGCTGCCGAAGGAAGGCGGCATGGCCATGCCGACCGGCATCGCCAAGGTCAGGGGCGGGCCGCAGGCCGACCTCGCCAATGCCTTCGTCGAGGCGATGCTCGGTGCCTGGCAGCAGCAGATCGCCGAGATCTCGCTCGCGATGCCCACCAACACCGGCGTGGCCGCGCCGGCCGGCCTGCCCAAGGGCGAGGTGTTCATTCCCGACTGGGCCTACATCGCCGAGAACCGCAAGGCCTGGGTGGAGCGCTGGGACCGCGAGATGGCGCTGTGAGGCGCACCGCATGAGCACCCTCGAACTGAGCGGGATCGTCAAGCGCTACGGCGCGCAGACGGTCGTGGACGGGCTGGACCTGCAGGTGGGTTCCGGCGAATTCGTGTCGCTGCTCGGCCCCTCGGGCTGCGGCAAGACCACGCTGCTGCGCATCGTCGCCGGGCTCGCGGCCTGCGACGCCGGCACGGTGCGCGTGGGCGGCAGCGACGTGACCGCGCTGCCCGCGCACCAGCGCAACATCGGCGTGGTGTTCCAGAGCTACGCGCTGTTCCCGCACCTCACGGTCAGCGAGAACATCGCCTTCGGCCTGAAGGCCCGCGGCACGCCGCGCGCCGAGCTCGCGCCGGCGGTGGACGCGGCGCTGCGCTCGGTGCGGCTCGCGGCGCTCGCGGACCGGCCGATCTCGGCGCTGTCGGGCGGCCAGCAGCAGCGCGTGGCGGTGGCGCGCGCGATCGCCACGCGGCCGCGGCTGATCCTGCTCGACGAGCCGCTGTCGGCGCTCGATCGCAAGCTGCGCGAGACCATGCAGGTCGAGCTGCGCCAGATCCTGCGCGACGCGGGCATGACGGCGATCTTCGTCACGCACGACCAGGAAGAAGCGCTGGTGATGTCCGACCGCATCGCGGTGATGAACCGCGGCGCGATCGAGCAGCTCGACGCGCCCGAGCACATCTACGGCCAGCCGCGCACCGAGTTCGCGCTCAACTTCGTGGGCCTCTCTTCGCAATGGCGCGGCACGCTCGACGGCGCGCGCGTGCGCACCGCCTGCGGCGAGATCGAGGTGCCCGCCGAGCGCGCGCGCGACGTCGGCGCGGGCGGCCTGCGCCACGAGGTGCTGGTGGGCGTGCGGCCCGAGCGGCTGCGCGCCTCGCGCGATCCGCAGCCCGCGGCCGCGGGCATGAACCGGCTGTCGCTGGTGGTGAGCCAGACGGTCTACCGCGGCGCCAACCGGCTGGTCTATTTCAGCGCACCCGGCGGCGGCGCAACGCTGCTCGCGGAATTCCCGGCCCACGACGACCTGGCGCCGCGCCCCGGCGAGACGCTGTCGGTGCAATGGCCGGTGGCCGACACGCTGCTGTTCGCGGCCGAGGCGGCGCCATGAGCGGCGCCATGCGCCGCGCCGAAGGATCGCCGGGCTGGCTTGCCGTGCCGGGCGCGGGCTACCTCGTGCTGCTGTTCGTGCTGCCGCTGGCCGCGCTGCTGGCCACCAGCTTCCAGGGCGAACAGGGCGGCTTCTCGCTCGCGGGCTACGCGCGCTTCGCGACCGATCCCTTCAGCGCGGTCGTGGTCTGGAACACGCTGAAGATCGCGCTGCTCGTCACGCTGCTGTGCCTCTTGATCGGCTATCCGGTGGGCTTCGCCATGGCGCGCGCCTCGCTGCCGGTGCAGGGGCTGATGTTCCTCGCGCTGATCCTGCCGCTGTCGGTGGGCGTGGTGGTCAAGAGCTTCGCCTGGACCATCCTGCTGCGCAGCAACGGCCTGGTCAACCAGGTGCTGCTGGGCCTGGGACTGGTCGACGAGCCGGCGCGGCTGCTGTTCAACGAGCGCGGGCTGGTGATCGCCGCGGTGCACGTGTTCCTGCCCTTCATGGTGCTGCCGGTGTTCACGGTGGCGCGCCAGATCGACTCGCGCCTGGCCGAGGCCGCCGCCACGCTCGGCGCGAAGCCGCTGCATGCCTTCGTGCGCGTGACCTGGCCGCTGTCGCTGCCGGGCGTGGTCGCGGGCTCGGCCTTCGTGTTCTCGATGGCGGTGTCGATGTACGTGATCCCCGCGCTGCTGGTGGGCGACCGCTACCAGACGCTGCCGGCGCTGCTGGCGCGCGCCTACCTGTTCATGCGCGACCGGCAGTCGGGTTCGACGCTGGCGGTGATCCTGCTGGCCATCGCGGTCGCGGTGGTGGTGGGCAGCGCGCTGCTCACGCGCCGGCTGCAGTCGCGCGGGCAGCAGCAAGGAGCCACGGCATGAGCGCGCGCTGGAACCGCATCGCGGGCGGGCTGCTGATGGCGGCGACCGCGGTCTTCATGCTGGCGCCGCTGGTGGTGGTGGTGCTGGTCTCGTTCAGCCCCTCGCCGGTGTTCAACCTGCCCGAGGGCCAGTGGTCGCTGCGCTGGTACCGCGCGATGCTGGCCAAGGACGGCCTGGCCGACACCGTGCTGCTGTCGGCCGCGGTGGCCGCGGGCGCGACGCTGGCAGCACTGGTGCTCGGCACGCTGTGCGCGATCGCGATCGAGCAGGGGCGCTTCCGCGGCCGCGAGGCGCTGCTGGCCTTCCTCGTCTCGCCGCTGATGATGCCGGGGCTGGTGATCGGCGTGGCACTGCTGCAGGCCTTCCGCGCGGTCGGGCTCGCCAACGTGTTCTGGAGCCTGCTGATCGGGCACGTGGTCATCACCCTGCCCTACGTCACGCGCACGGTGCATGCGAGCCTGGCGCTGTTCGACACCCGGCTGCTCGAAGCGGCGCAGACCCTGGGGCTGTCGCGCCCGCGCGCACTGCTGCAGGTGATGGTGCCGGCGCTGGCGCCGGCCTTCCTGACCTCGGGGCTGTTCGCCTTCCTGGCCTCGATGGACAACTACCCGATCTCGATCTTCCTGACCGACGCGCGCAGCAAGACGCTGCCGATCGAGATCCTGCACTACCTGGAGGAGTCGCCCGACCCCACCATCGCCGCCATCTCGGCCTGCCTGATCCTGCTGGCCGCCGTGGTGCTCTTCATCGCCGAAAGGCTGGTCGGCCTGCGCCGGCTGGCCCAGTTCTGACCATGGCCGATCCGATTTCTTCCGACACCATCGCCTCCACGCGCGACTTCATCGGCTACGGCCGCGACCTGCCCGCCGTGCGCTGGCCCGAGGCGGCGCGCGTGGCCGTCTCCTTCGTCGTCAACTTCGAGGAGGGCGCGGAGTTCTCGATGACCGACGGCGACAGCCGCAACGAGGCCATCTACGAGGTGATCGACGGCCAGCCGGTGCCCGACCGCTGCATCGACAGCCACTTCGAGTACGGCACGCGCGTGGCCTACTGGCGCATCGCCGACCTGTTCGAACAACATGGCGGGCACTTCACGCTCAGCGCCTGCGGCCGCGCGGTGGAGCGCTCGCCATGGCTGGCGCGGCATGCGGCGCAGGCCGGCCACGAGGTCTCGGCGCACGGCTGGCGCTGGGAGCGCGGCGTCGACCTCACGCTCGACGAGGAGCGGCTGGCCATCGACCGCTGCTGCACGGCGATCGAGGCCGCCACCGGGCGCCGCCCCGTGGGCTGGCACACGCGCTCCAACCCGAGCCCGCACACGCGCCGCCTGCTGGTGGAGCGCGGCTTCCTCTACGACAGCGACGCCTACAACGACGACACGCCCTACCGCGTGGCGGTCGATGGCCGGCCGCACCTCGTGCTGCCCTATGCTTTCGACACCAACGACATGCAGTTCCAGAACACCCAGCGCTTCGATACCGGCGACGCCTTCGCCGACTACGTGTGTGCCGCCTACGACTGGCTGTGGCGCGAGGGCGGCGACGCGCCGCGCATGCTGTCGGTGGGCCTGCACCTGCGCATGATCGGCCGACCGGGGCGCATCGGCGCGCTCGAGCGCATCCTGCGCCACCTCCACGACAAGGGCGGCGCCTGGGTGACCAGCCGCGAACGCATCGCCCGCCACTGGCTGGCGCACACCGACGAAGGCAGCACCGCATGAAGGAACGCGAGGACGCGGTCTACGACACGCTCTCGCGCGCGCTGCTGGCCGGCGCGCTCGCGCCCGGCGCACCGCTGCGCGAGACCGCGCTGGCCGAGGTCTTCGGCGTGAGCCGCGAGCGCATCCGCAAGATATTGCTGCGGCTGGGCACCAACCGGCTGATCGAGATGATTCCGAACCGCGGCGCCTTCGTGGCCGCGCCCTCGCTCGAGCAGGCGCGCTCGATCTACGACGCACGCCGCATCCTCGAGGGCGGCATCGTCGCCCACCTGGCGCAGAACGCGGGCGCCGAGGCGCTGCGCCGGCTCGGCGAGCACATGGAGCGCGAGCAGGCCGCGCTGGCCGAGGGCGACCGCGCCACCTCGGTGCGGCTGTCGGCCGACTTCCACATGATCCTGGCCGAGGCCACGGGCAACACCTTCATCCTGCAGCAGATGCAGGAGCTGGTGAGCCGCACCTCGATGCTGGTGGCGATGTACGAGGCGCCGCATTCGGCGCAATGCGCCTGCGACGAGCACCGCGACATCTTCACATCGCTGCTCAAGGGCGACGGCGGCGGTGCCGCGCGCGCGATGCGCTCGCACCTGTCGCTGGTCGAGACCCGGCTGCGACCCGGCGCGGCCGCGCCCTCGCAGGACGTGGTGGGCGTGCTGCTGCGCATGTGGGCGGGCCAGCGCGCCGCGCAGTCCACGGACGAAGGCCGATGAGCGACGCCACGCTGCTGGTGCTCAACCCGAACACCAGCCAGGCGATGACCGAAGCCGTGGTCTCGGCCGCCCGCGCGCTGCTGCCGCCGGGCCTGCGGGCCATCGGCTGGACCGCCTCCGCCGGGCCACCGGTGATCAAGGACCGCCCGAGCTACGACGCGGCCGCGGCCGCCATGCCCGCGCTGCTGACCGAGGCGCCGCGCGCCGACGCCATCCTGCTGGCCTGCTTCGGCGACCCCGGGCTGGCGGTGCTGCGCGAGCGCGCCGGCGTGCCCGTGACCGGCCTGGCGGAGGCCGCCATCCTGGCCGCGCGGCAACGCGGCGAACGCTTCGCGATCCTCACGGCGGGCGCGGCCTGGGTGCCGATCCTCACCGACTGCGTGGCGGCCGGCGGCGCGTCGCACCTGCTGGCGGGCGTGTTCGCGCTCGATGGCGACGGCGCGGCGCTGCGGGCCGATCCCGAGCGCTTCCGCGCGCAGGTGCGCGCGCTGTCGGCCCGCGCGCGAGCGGCCGGCGCAACGCGGCTGGTGCCCGGCGGGGCGGCCTTCGAAGGGCTGCGCTTCGATTGGGCCGAGGGCCTGGCGGTGGACCGGCCGGTCGAGGCGGCCGTGGCCTTGCTCGCACACGCGCTGCCCAAGCCCCCTGCCTGAGCGCCGGGCCCGGCGCGGGCGGGTTGGATTTCGATACAAATTCGCGCCCCGCTCGTTGGCCCGCGCCGCCCCTGGCGAAACGCCGTCCGCGCCACTGCCAGCGGGCCCGGCCCCGGGATTCCCCCGAGGGTCGGCGGTGTAGACTGCCGGGTTTTTCCGACTCTGGCATGGCGCACGTTCCACAGCGCACTGGTTTCAACGGTTCGGCGCTCGTCCGCTTGCTCTCCCGACTGACCGATGGCGACATCCGCGAATCCGAACAGGCTTCGGCGGACCGGCTGAGCCAATGGTTCGGCTGGACCGACGCGATCTCGCTGTCGGCCGCCCTCAACGGCACGCCGGCCAGCCTGCCGCCGGCCCCGCGGGGTTCGGTGCGCGCCGATGAAAGCGAATGCGCGCGCGTGCGCGCCGCGCTGGCCCAGGCGATCGCCGAGGACAGCAACTTCGCGCCCGCCAAGGCACGCGCGGCCACCGCCGACGCCGAGACGCCGCCCGACTTCGCGCCGATGCGCCAGCGCTACCTCGCGCGGCAGCAGGCGATGGAGACGGCCATCGGCCCGCTGCGCGGCCGGCTGCGCGCGCGGCTCGCGGCCGGTTCGCACGACATGGCGCGGCTCGCCGCCGTCGACGTGGTGATGGAACAGGTGCTGGGCGCGCGCGAACGCAGCCTGCTGGCGAGCGTGCCGGCGGCGCTCGAGAAGCGCTTCGCGCGGCTGCGCAAGGCCCGCCAGGACGAGGAAACGGGCGCGGAAGACAACGCCGCCGGCGGCCATGCCGACTGGCTCGCGGTCTTCCGCAAGGACATCCAGGACGTGCTGCAGGCCGAACTGGACTTTCGATTTCAACCGGTCGACGGGCTGCTCGAAGCCCTGCGCGCCGGTCACAAGGGCTGACTGGATACACATGACCCGATTTCTCCATCACGCCGTGTTCGTCGCGGGCCTGGCCGTCGTCGGCTGGGTCGGCGCCGGCTACATCGGCACGAACACGCTGGCGCTGGCCGTCACCGGGCTCGTGGCCGCGTTCTACCTGATGGGCGGGCTCGAACTGCACCGCTTCCAGCAGGCCACGGGCTCGCTGGTGCAGGCGACGAACGCGCTGTCCGAGCCCCCGGCCAGCCTCGGCGACTGGCTCGCCTCGCTGCATCCCTCGCTGCGCAACGCGGTGCGCCTGCGCGTCGAGGGCGAACGCGTGGGCCTGCCCGGGCCGGCGCTGGCGCCCTACCTCGCGGGCCTGCTGGTGCTGCTGGGCATGCTCGGCACCTTCCTCGGCATGGTGGTCACGCTCAACGGCACCGGCGCGGCGCTGCAGGGCGCGACCGACCTCGAGGCGATCCGCGAATCGCTCTCGGCCCCGGTGCGCGGCCTCGGCCTCGCCTTCGGCACCTCGGTGGCCGGCGTGGCCGCCTCGGCGGCGCTGGGCCTGGTGTCGGCGCTGTGCCGGCGCGAGCGGCTGCAGGCCTCGCAGGCGCTCGACGCGAAGATCGCGAGCACCCTGCGCGTGCACTCGCAGGCGCACCGGCGCGACGAATCCTTCAAGCTGCTGCAGCGCCAGGCCGACCTGATGCCCGAGCTGGTCGGCCAGCTGCAGGCCATGATGGGCGCGATGGAGCGCCAGACCCAGGTGCTCAGCGAGCGCCTGATCGGCAACCAGGCCGAGTTCCACGGCAAGGCCGAAGCGGTCTACGCGGGCCTCGCGAGCTCGGTCGACCAGTCGCTCAAGCACAGCCTGATCGAGAGCGCGCGCGTCGCCGGCGCCGCGATCCAGCCGGTGGTCGAGGCCACCATGGCCGGCATCGCGCGCGAGACCGCCTCGCTGCACGGCAGCATCGCGCAGACGGTGCAGCAGCAGCTCGAGGGCCTGTCGTCGCGCTTCGAGGCCAGCACCGGCCGCGTGGCCGACACCTGGCAGGGCGCGCTCGCCGCGCACCAGCGCACCAGCGAGGCGCTGTCGAGCGACCTGCGCGGCTCGCTCGAAGGCTTCGCGCAGAGCTTCGAGCAGCGCTCGACCGCGCTGGTCGACGGCGTGTCGACGCGGCTCGAGACCACGGTCGGCAAGGTGTCGGACGCCTGGCAACAGGCGCTGGCGCGGCATCAGGAGACGAGCGACAGGCTCTCGGGCGACGCGCAACAGGCGCTGTCGGCCGCCGCCACGGCCTTCGAGGCGCATGCGGCCTCGCTGCTGCGCACCGTGGGCGACGCGCAGGGCGAGCTGCAGGCCGCGCTGGCCGCGCGCGACGAGCAACGGCTCGCGGCCTGGACCGAATCGCTGACCTCGATGGGCGCGGCCCTGCAGAAAGAATGGCAGCAGGCCGGCGCGCAGGCGCTGGTCCACCAGCAGAAGCTGCTCGACACCCAGGCCGATCTCTCGTCGCGCGACGAGGAACGGCTGTCGGCCTGGACCCGTTCGCTCGCGGCGATGGCCGCGTCGCTGCAGCAGGAATGGCAACAAGCCGGCAGCCATGTGCTGGGCCATCAGCAGAAGCTGCTCGCAACGCAGGCCGACCTCGCCGCGCGCGACGAGGAGCGCCTCGCGGCCTTCACCGGATCGCTCGAGGCCATGGCTGCGTCGCTGCGGCAGGAATGGCAACAGGCCGGCGCCCATGCGCTGAACCATCAACAGAAGCTGCTCGAGACGCAGGCCGACCTGTCGTCGCGCGACGAACAGCGCCTCGCCGCCTGGACCGGTTCGCTCGAGTCCATGGCCGCCTCGCTGCAGCGTGAATGGCAGCAGGCCGGTGCGCACAGCGCCGACCAGCAGCGCCTGCTGCTCGATGCGCTGACGAAGACCGCCGGCGAGATGTCGTCGCAGAACGAGGCGCATGCCAAGCGCACCGTCACCGAGATCGCCCAACTGCTGCAAGCCGCCGCCGAAGCGCCGCGCGCCGCCGCCGAGGTGGTGTCGGAACTGCGCCAGAAGCTGTCGGACAGCATGGCGCGCGACAACGCGATGCTCGAGGAACGCAACCGCCTGCTCGAGACGCTGGGCACGCTGCTCGACGCGGTCAACCATGCCTCCACCGAGCAGCGCAGCGCGGTCGACGCGCTGGTGGCGGCCTCGGCCGAGGCCATGGAGCGCGCGGGCAGCCGCTTCGCCGAACAGGTGGAGACGCAGACCGGCAAGATGGCCGAGGTGGCCGCGCAGGTCACGGGCAGCGCGGTCGAGGTCGCGAGCCTCGGCGAGACCTTCGGCTTCGCGGTGCAGCGCTTCGGCGAATCGAACGACAAGCTGGTGGCGCATCTGCAGCGCGTGGAAGGCGCGCTCGGCAAGTCGATGGCGCGCAGCGACGAACAGCTGGCCTACTACGTGGCGCAGGCGCGCGAGGTCATCGACCTCAGCATCATGTCGCAGAAGCAGATCGTGGAAGACCTGCAGCAGATCGCCAGCCGGCAGCCCGCCGCCGTGGCCAGCGAGGCGTGATGCGCCAGGACGCGGACATCGACGACGCCAGTCTCGACACCAGCGTGCCGGTCTGGGCCGTCTTCGGCGACCTGATGTCGGGCCTGCTCGGCGCCTTCGTGCTGATCCTGGTCTGCGCGATCGGCATGCAGCTCGACCTCGCGGCCAGGCTCGAATCCGAGGTCAAGCAGCGCCAGGCCGAGGCCCAGCGCCGCGAGGCGCTCGAGAAGGCGCTGGCCGGGCCGCTGGCCGCGGGCCGCGTCACGCTCAACAACGGGCGCATCGGCATCAGCGGCAGCGTGCTGTTCGCCTTCAACTCCGCCGACCTGCAGCCCGAGGGCCGGCAGGTGCTGCGCAGCCTCGCGGCGCCGCTGGCCACCTACCTGCGTTCGCGCGACGAGATCCTGATGGTGAGCGGCTTCACCGACAACCGCCAGATGCGCGAGGGGGCGCGCCTGTTCGCCGACAACTGGGAGCTTTCGGCCCAGCGCGCGCTGACCGTGACGCGCACGCTGATCGAGGAAGGCGTGCCCTCCTCCGCGGTGTTCGCCGCGGCCTTCGGCGCCGAACAGGCCGTGGCCTCGAATGCCGATGCCGATGGCCGCGCGAAGAACCGGCGCGTGGAGATGGCGCCGACGCCGCGGCCGTCGTATGCGGCGAGCACCACCGGCCCCGCAGCGAAGGCCCGTGAGTAACGACGCGCCCATCGACGCGAACGACGACCCGCTCGCGGTCGTCGCGGCCTGGCGTGCGTGCGGGGCCGAGCGCTTCGATCCCGTGCGGCTGCATTTCATCGAGACGCTCGCGAAACGCACCGCGGCGCAGCATGGCGAGGCCAGGCGGCTGCTCGACGAGCGGCTGCGGCAACTGCTGAGCCGCTACGGCGAGGACTTCGAGAAGGCGGTGCCGCAGGCGCCGGCCGCGGCGGCGCGGCCATTGCCACGCAGCGCGCTCGCCGAGCTCGTCGAACACATCGCGCGCCAGTCGCCGCTGTCCGAGGAAGCCTCGGCGCCCAGCGGTGCCGTGCCGGCTCGCGCCACGTCGGCGAGCCCCGCCTCGTCCGTCGCCGCCGCGCCCGCCGAGCTCAAGACCATGCGCTACTTCCGCGGCACCTGGTCGCGCCTGAGCGCCGATCGCCGGCTCACGCAGTCGCTCGCGAAGATGCCCGAGAACGCGGGTCCGCTCAATTCGCACCACCTCGTGCACCGCGCGCTGATCCTCATGCGCGATCTCTCGCCCGAGTACCTCAACCGCTTCATGACCTACGTCGACACCTTGCTGTGGGTGGAGCAGTTGCAGGCCAGCCAGGCTTCGGCACCCACGGCGCGGGCCGAGGGCGGGAAGAAGTCGGGACGCGGGAAGTCGGGCTGAACGTCCCCTTTTGCCGCAGGGCCATGGGGAAACACATTGAATGTGGCCTCCATGCACATCGTCACCGTCCACTTCCACATCGCCCCCGAACACCGGGAAGACTTCCTCCGCGAGATCAAGGCCAACGCCTCGCGCTCGGTCGAGCACGAGCCCGGCTGCCGGCAGTTCGACGTCTGCGTGGCGCCCGACGACGCGGGCCATGTCTTCCTCTACGAGGTCTACGACGACCGCGCGGCCTTCGACGCGCATCTGGCGAGCGCGCACTTCCAGAGCTTCAACAGCCTGACGACCGACTGGGTGGTCTCGAAGCAGGTGCAGAGCTTCGAGCGGGTCTGAGGCAGCGCCCTCAGCCCTGCTTCGCGGCCGGCTCCTGGGCCGCGAGCACGGCCTTCAGCAGGCCGGGAAAGCGCTTGTCGACTTCCTTGCGGCGCAGTTCGTTCATGTGCGCCGGGCCGTCGGTGCGGGTGCGCACGATGCCCGCTTCGCGCAACACCCTGAAGTGATGCGACATGCTCGACTTTGCCCTGCCGCCACCCAGCGCGGCGCAGGTGGCCTCGCCGCAACCGGCCAGTTCGTGCACCACGCGCAGCCGCTCGGGATCGCTCAGGGCATAGAGGACCTGGGTCAGCGAGACATTGTCGAGGGCCGGATGGTGGAGGCTGCGCATCGCGCGACCATAGCACGGATCGCGATTTGTCCTATTGTTCGATATTTAACGAACTAGAGTACTATCGAATCTTGTCATTCACACGTTCACCGGGGATCCGATGTCAAGCCTCTTCTCGCCTTTCACCCTGAAAGACGTCACGCTGAAAAACCGCATGGTCGTCTCGCCGATGTGTCAGTACTCCGCCGTCGACGGCGTGGTCAACGACTGGCACCACGTCCATCTGTCGGGCCTCGCGCGCGGCGGCGCGGCCCTGGTCATCGCCGAAGCCACGGCCGTCTCGCCCGAGGGCCGCATCACGCCCGGATGCGCCGGGATCTGGACCGACGCGCAGGCCGACGAATGGCGCAAGATCGTCGCCTCGGTCAAAGCCGCGGGCGCCGTGCCCGGCATCCAGATCGCCCACGCCGGGCGCAAGGCGAGCGCCAAACGGCCCTGGGAAGGCGACGACCACATCGCCGCCGACGACGCGCGCGGCTGGCAGACCATCGCCCCCTCGGCCGTCGCGTTCGGCGGCGGCCTCCCGAAGGTGCCAGAGGCCATGACCTTGGCCGACATCCAGCGCGTCAAGGGCGACTTCGTGGCCGCGGCCCGGCGCGCGCTCGACGCGGGCTTCGAATGGCTCGAGCTGCATTTCGCGCACGGCTACCTCGCGCAGAGCTTCTTCTCGACCTGGTCCAACAAGCGGACCGACGCCTACGGCGGCGACTTCGAAGGCCGCGCGCGCTTCCTGATCGAGACGCTCGCCGCCGTGCGCGAGGTCTGGCCCGAACGCCTGCCGCTCGCAGCCCGCTTCGGCGTGACCGAGTTCGCCGGCCAGGACGACCTCGAGGAAGGCATCGAGCTCGTGCGCAGGCTCAAGGCGGCCGGCCTCGACTTCATCGACGTCAGCATCGGCTTCTCGACGCCCACCGCGAAGATCCCGTGGGGCCCGGCGCTGATGGCGCCGATCGCGCAGCGCGTGCGACGCGAAACGGGCCTGCCCGCCACCACGAGCTGGTTCATCAGCGAGCCCCGGCAGGCGGACGAGCTGGTCGCCGGCGGCACCGTCGACCTGGTCACGCTGGGCCGGCCGCTGCTCGCGAATCCGCACTGGCCGTACCGCGCCGCGCTCGAGCTCGGCGTGGACAAGGCGGCCTGGACGCTGCCGGCGCCTTACGCGCATTGGCTGGAGCGCTACCGGTCCTCGTGATCTGCGCGACGCGGGAGCCCGGCGGCGGGCTCAGGCAGCGGCGCCGGGCTGCGACCCCGGCAGCCCGTGGCCGCCGCTCACCGCGTTGACGAAGAGATAGGAAAGCACCTTCACGGCGGTGGCGTCGTCGATGAAGCGATCGGGGAAGTCGCCCCCCTTTGCGGTCCAGTTGTAGCAGGTGTATTCGAGCATCGAGCACAGCGCGGAGGCCGCGAGCTCGGTGTCGAGGTCGCGCGCATAGCCCTGCTTCTTGGACAGCTCGATCAGCGCGGAGACACCGCGGATGCCCTGCTGGCGCACGTTGCGCCAGGCGCGTTCGAACTGGCTGTCGACCATCGCCATCTGGAAGGCCGCGGTGGCCGTGGGCCAGTCGTCGCGGTAGATCTTCCAGAACGCGCCCAGCCGCGTGGACAGCGTGTCGAACGCCGTCTCCCGCTCCTCGAGCGGCTTGTTGACCTCGTCCTTGAGGCGGCGGCGGAAGTCCTCGACCAACTCGAGCAGCAACTGCTCCTTGGTCTTGAAGTACAGGTAGAAGGCGCCCGGCGACTTGCCGGCCTTGGCCATGATGTCCGCGATCTTCACGCCCGAGAACCCGTCGCTCGCGATCGCGCGCTTGGCCGCCTGCTTGACCGCCTCGCGGGTCGCGTCGCCCTTGGTGGTCGCACGCTTGCGGACTGCTACCTCTGCTTCCATTCTGAATCTTCCTTTACTTGCGATTATGCAATAGAGGCTCCTCTCTCGTTGGCCTAAACCTAGGGTTTACGATATATGAATGGAGATTTACTTTTATATTTGACGGCGTTTTAATCAGGCATCGCAGGAAATCACCCTCGAAAGAGGACGAATCCCTTCGTGTGAACATGAATTCATGTTTGTCACGAAAACAACAAAAGGAGACAACGATGCTTTCAAGACGATCGCTCATGCAGGGCGCGCTCGGCGCCGGGTTCGGCGCGCTGTCCCAGGCGCCGGCGCTGGCACAGGCGGCCGAATGGCCGCAGCGCCCGGTGCGGCTGGTGGTGCCGTTCGCCCCCGGCGGCGGCGCGGACATCGCCACGCGGCAGCTGTGCGAGCAGCTGCGCAAGGGCTGGGGCGGCACGGCCACCGTCATCGACAACAAGCCCGGCGCCAACACCATCATCGCGGCCGAGACCGTGCTCAACGCGCCGCGCGACGGCAGCACCTTCCTCGCGACCATCTCGTTGACGACGCAGCTGCCCTACCTCATGGCCAAGGTGCCGTTCAATCCCGCCACCGACTTGGTGCCGGTGGGCGCGATCACCGTCGAGCAGCTGGTGCTGGTGGCCAACCCCGCCGCCGGCGCGCGCACCCTGCCCGAGCTGTTCGCCGCCGCGCGGCGCGAGCCCCATCGCTTCGCCTTCGGCTCCTACGGTATCGGCTCCAACTCGCACCTGGTGCTCAACGAGCTCAACCGCGCCTCGGGCACCGAGATCGTCCACTCGCCCTACAAGGGCGCGGCGCCCGCCGTGCAGGCGGTGCTGGGGGGCGAGGTCGCGCTGGCGGTCTCGAACTACGGCACGGTCAAGCAGCACATCGCGAGCGGCAAGCTGGTGCCCCTGGCCGTGACCGGCGAGCGGCGCTCGCGCTTCCTGCCGGCCGTCCCCTCCTTCGCCGAACTGGGCATCAAGGGCTTCGAGACGCCGGCCTGGATCGGCGTCTTCGCCGCGCGCGGCGTGCCCGACGCCATCGTCCAGAAGCTCGGCGCCGACATGCGCAAGGCGCTGCAGGCCCCCGAACTGGTCACCAAGCTCGTCGACTTTGGCCAGGAGCCGGGCCAGATGACGGTGGCCGAGTTCCAGGCACTGGTGCGGCGCGACGAAGAGAACGCGGGCCGGATGATCCGCGCGGCCGGGATCCGACTCGAATGAACGAGACGCCGATCGTCCAGGCGCTCGCGGCGCTCGCCACGGCGCATCCCGATCGCCGCGCGTTCGCCGGCGAGGGCGAGGCCTCGCGCTGGGGCGAAGTGCTGCGGCGCGTGGCCTCGATGGCCGGCGGCCTGCGCGCGGCGGGCCTGAACCCCGGTGACCACGCGGCCACGCTCGCGCTCAATTCGCCGCGCCATTTCGAGCTGCTGCTGGCCGTGTGGTGGGCCGGCGGCGTGCTGGTGCCGCTCAACACGCGGCTCGCGAACGACGAGCTGCGCTTCATCCTCGCGCATTCGCGGGCATCGATGCTGGTCGTGGACGACGACTTCCGCGACTTCGGCCAGGCCATCGCCGCCGCGGCGGATGCGCCGAAGTCGGTGCTGACGCTCGACGAGGCGCTGCATGGCCACCTTGCCGCCAGCGAGCCGATCCCGGCCTTCGCGGCCGACCCCGCGGCGCTCGCGGCGCTCATGTACACCGGCGGCACCACCGGCCTGCCCAAGGGCGTGGAACTCACGCACCGCAACTTCGCCGCCGCGGCCACCAACATGCGGCGCGATCTCGCGCACGACGAGCACACGGTGTACCTGCATGCCGCGCCGATGTTCCACCTGGCCGACCTCGGCATCGGCCTGGCCGTGAGCCTGGCCGGCGGCGGCCACGGCTTCATGGCGCGCTTCACGCCCGAGGACTTCTACCGGCGGCTCGCGCGCGACGGCATCACCCACCTGCAGCTGGTGCCGACGATGCTCGCCGCGGTGCTCGATGCGCCGTGCCGCGACGACGCGCTGCTCGCGCGCGTGCGCCGCATCTCGTACGGCGCGGCGCCGATCTCCGCCGCGCTGCTGCAGCGCGTGCTCGACGCCTTTCCGAATGCCGGCATCCACCAGTTCTACGGCATGACCGAAAGCTGCGGCGCCTGCGTCATGCTGCCTCCCGAACGGCACGTGCTCGCGGGACCGCTCGCCGGCAAGCTCGGCGCCGCCGGCACCGCGACCGAGGGCTTCGAGATCCGGATCGTGGACGGCCAGGGGCAGCCGCTGCCCGCGGGCCAGGTCGGCGAGATCCAGATCCGCGGCGTGCCCGTGATGCGCGGCTACTGGAACGATGCCGCGCAGACGCAGGCAACGCTGAAGGACGGGTGGCTGGGCTCGGGCGACGGCGGCTACCTCGACGACGAGGGCTTCCTGTTCGTGGTCGATCGTATCAAGGACATGATCATCAGCGGCGGCGAGAACATCTACTGCGCCGAGGTCGAGAGCGCCATCGCCGGCCATCCCGCCGTGCGCGAATGCGCGGTGATCGGCCTGCCCGACGACCATTGGGGCGAACGCGTCCATGCGGTCGTCGTCGCGCGTGCCGGCTTCGCGCTGGACCGCGAGGCGCTCGACGCCCACTGCCGCGCGCGGCTGGCCGGCTACAAGGTGCCGCGCAGCTACGACTTCGCCGAATCGCTACCGCTGTCGGGTGTCGGCAAGGTCCAGAAAAAGGCGCTGCGCGAGGCGCATCTCCTGAGGAGCGCGGCGCGATGACCGAACTGCTCTTCCCACGCCACCTGTTCCAGCCCGAGCACGAGGACTTCCGCGCCCAGGTGCGGCGCTTCGTCGCGGAGCGCATCGTGCCGCACCACCGCGACTGGGAGCGCGCCGGCCAGGTGCCGCGCGACATCTGGCGGCAGGCCGGCCAGCTCGGCATGCTGTGCTGCACCGTCGACAGCCGATGGGGCGGCGCGGGCGCCGACTATCTCTACACCGTGGTCGCGCTCGAGGAGATGGCTTTCGCGCACGCGGCCGGGCCGGGCTTCGGCATCCATTCGGAAATGGCCGTGCCCTACCTCGCCCATTTCGGCAGCAATGCGCAGCGCGAGCGCTGGCTGCCGCGTCTGGTGGCGGGCGATGCCATCGCCGCGGTCGCGATGACCGAGCCCGCCGCGGGCAGCGACCTGCGCGCCATTCGCACCCGCGCCCGGCGAACGGACGGCGGCTGGCGCCTCTCGGGCCAGAAGGTGTTCATCTCCAACGGGCAACTCGCCGACCTGTTCGTGGTCGCGGCCAAGGCCGACGACGACGAACGGCTGTCGATCTTCCTGGTCGATGCCGCCCTGCAAGGCGTGCAGCGTGGCCGCAAGCTCGAGAAGCTCGGCCATCACGCGCAGGACACGTCCGAACTCTTCTTCGACGAAGTGCAACTCGATGGCGCGGACCTGCTCGGCGAGGCCGGCCAGGGCATGCGCTACCTGGTGCACGGCCTGGCGCGCGAGCGGCTGACCATCTGCATCACCTGCCAGACCCGGGCCGAGGCAGTGTTCCGCGACACCTGCGCCTACGTGGCCGAGCGCCGCGTGTTCGACGCGCCGCTGTCGCAGATGCAGAACACGCGCTTCGCGCTCGCCACGGCGAAAGCGGACCTGCTCGCGGGCCGCGCGCTGGTCGACCGGCTGATCGCCGAGCACATGGCCGGCACGCTGGACGCGACCACGGCCGCGGCGGGAAAGCTCTGGGTGACCGAGATGCTCGGGCGCTGCGTCGACGCCTGCCTGCAGCAGCACGGCGGCTGGGGCTACATGTCGGAGTACGAGGTGTCGCGCGCCTATGCGGATGCGCGCGTGGAGCGCATCGCCGGCGGCACCTCCGAAATCATGAAGGAAATCATTGCGCGCGGCCTCTGGCCCCGCGCATCGGGCAGCAACTAGAGAGGTACGGAAATTGGAAGCATTGATCTACGACGCGGTGCGCACGCCGCGCGGCCGCGGCAAGGCACAGGGCGCACTGCACACGCTGTCGCCGCTCGAACTGTCGGCCACGGTGCTGCGGGCCCTGCCCGAGCGCAACGGCTTCGACCCCGCGGTGGTCGATGAAGTCATCCTCGGCTGCGTGGAGGCCGTCGGCGACCAGGGCGCGAACATCGCGCGCTCGGCCGTGATCGAGGCCGGCTACGGCGACACGGTGCCCGGTTTCATGGTGGCGCGCTTCTGCGGCTCAGGCCTGGACGCGGTCAACGCCGCGACCGCCAAGATCATGGCGGGCCAGGCCGACTGCGTGGTCGCGGGCGGCGTCGAAATGAACTCGCTGGTGCCGATGCTCTTCGGCACCGGCGGCCCCTCGGTCTCGGACGTCTATTTCAACGACCGCGTGCTGCAGACGCCCCAGGGCGTGGCGGCGGACCTGATCGCCACCCTCGAAGGCTTCTCGCGCGCCGACGTCGATGCCTTCGCGGCGCGCTCGCACCAGAACGCGGCCGCCGCGCAGCGCGCCGGCTGGTTCGACCGCTCGCTGGTGCCCGTGCACGACCGCAACGGCCGCCTGTGCCTGGCAACCGACGAGCTGGTGCGGCCCGAGACCACGGTCGATTCGCTCGCGGCGCTCAAGGCCTCGTTCCTGAGCTCCGGCGAGAAGATGGGTTTCGACGCCACCGTGCGCTACCGCTACCCGCAGGTCGACAGGGTGAACCACGTGCACCACGCCGGCAATTCATCCGGCATCTCGGACGGCGCTTCCGCGGTGCTGCTCGGCAGCCACCGGCTCGGCGACCAGTTGGGCCGCAAGCCCCGCGCGCGCGTGCTCGCCACCGCGAGCGCGGCCGCCGACCCGTGCGTCATGCTGACCGCTCCCACGCCGGCCACCGAGAAGGCGCTCGCGCGCGCCGGGCTGCGCATCCAGGACATCGACCTGTTCGAGGTCAACGAGGCCTTCGCCTCCGTGGTGCTCAAGTACATGAAAGACCTGGGGGTCGATCCCGAGCGCATGAACGTCGCCGGCGGCGCGATCGCGCTCGGCCATCCGGTCGGCGCGACCGGCGGGATGCTGATCGGGACGCTGGTCGATGAACTCGAGCGCCGCGGACTGCGCCGCGGGCTGGTCGCGATGTGCACCGGCCTGGGCATGGGCGTCGCAACGATTGTGGAACTGGTCTGAGGGAGCGCTGCAAATGATCGACTACGAACAAGACGCCGACGGCGTCGCCCACATCGTCTGGAACAACCCGGACGGACCGGTCAACCTCAAGACCGACGCCTCGATCGCGGCCTTCTCGGCGGCGGTCGACCGGGCGCTGGCCGACGACGCGGTGCGCGGAGTGCTGGTGCGATCGGCCAAGCGCGACTTCGTCGCGGGCGGCGACCTGCTGGGCCTCTATGCCACGCAGACGGCCGAAGGCGCCATCGCCAAGGTCTCCACCGTCGGCGCGACGCTGCGCCGCATGGAGCGCGCGGGCAAGCCCTTCGCGGCGGTGCTCGGCGGCTCGGCGTTGGGCGGCGGGCTCGAGGTCGCGCTGGCCTGCCACCACCGGCTGGCGGCGGACGACGCGCGGCTCCGGTTCGGCCTGCCCGAGGTCACGCTGGGACTGATCCCCGGCGCCGGCGGCACGCAGCGCCTGCCGCGGCTGATCGGCATCGCGCCCGCGACGCGGCTGCTGATGGACGGCAAGTCGGTCGGCGCCGCCGAGGCGCTGGCGCTCGGGCTGGTGAACGAAGTGGTGGCGGCCGACCGCCTGCTCGAGACCGCGCGCGCCTGGGTGCTCGCCCATCCGCAGGCGCAGCAGCCCTGGGACCGCAAGGGCTTCCGCTATCCGGGCTTCGAGCCGCAATCGCTGGAAGGCCGCGCCTTCTTCTTCAATGCCTGGCCGCAGCTGCGGCGCAAGTCGCCGATGGAGGACCGCGCGCCCGGCGTGCTGCTGCACGTGCTCGGCCAGGCGCTGCAGCGCGACATCGACGCGGGCCTCGCGATCGAGCAGCGCTACTTCGCCCAGGTCGTGACCTCGCCATCCGCCAAGAACCGCATCCGCACCCAGTTCATCGCGGCCAACGCGGCGCGCAAGCTGACGCGCCGCAGCCCTGACGTGCCGCGCTTCGAGCCGAAGCGCGTGGGCGTGATCGGCGCCGGCACCATGGGCGCGGGCATCGCCCTGGTCTGCGCGCGCGCCGGCATCGCCACCGTGCTGCTCGATCGCGACGACGCCACCGCCGCGCGCGGACGCGAGCGGATCGCGAAGACGCTCGACGGCTCGGTCGAACGCAAGCTCATGGGCGCGCAGGAGCGCGATGCCATCCTCGGCCGGCTGCAGGCCGGGTCGGACTTTGAACTGCTGCAAGGCTGCGACCTGGTGGTCGAGGCCGTGATCGAGGTCGCGCAGGCCAAGCGCGAGGTGTTCGAGCGCGTGCTCGCGGCCGCCGGCCCCGACGTGCTGCTCGCCACTAACACCTCGACGCTGTCGATCTCCAGCCTCGCGAAGACGGTGGCGCATCCGCGCAACTTCATCGGCCTGCACTTCTTCGCGCCGGTGGACCGCATGGCGCTGGTGGAAGTCATCATGGGCGCGGACACCTCCGAAGCCACGCTCGCCCGCTCGCTGGACTTCCTCAGGCTGCTCGGCAAGACGCCGGTGGTGGTCAACGACGGCCCCGGCTTCTACACCTCGCGCGTGGTCGGTGCCTACACGCGCGAAGCGCTGCACCTGCTCAACGAGGGCGTGTCGCCGGCGCTGATCGACAACGCGGCCTTCATCGCGGGACTGCCGATCGGGCCGCTCGCGATGGCCGACCTGACCTCCTACGACCTGCTGGCCGACATCGTCGGCAGTCTGGCGCGCGAGGCCCGCGGCACCGCGGTGCAGTCGCAGGGCGCGCAGCAGGCGATAGAGAAGCTGCTCGGCGCCGGCCGCCTCGGCCGCAAGGCCGCGGGCGGCGTCTACGACTATCCGCCCGAGGGCAAGACCGTGTGGAGCGGGCTGGCCGAACTGTTCCCGCCACGCTCGCCGCAACCCTCGACGCAGGAGGTGGTCAACCGGCTGCTGCACATCCAGTCGCTGGAGACGGTGCATGCGATGGACGAAGGCATCGCCAGCGATCCGCTCGCGCTCGATGCCGCCTCGGTGCTGGGCTGGAGCTATCCGGCCTTCCGCGGCGGCGTGCTCGCGCACATCGACCAGGCGGGCGCCGGCCGCTTCGTGGCCGAGTGCGATGCGCTGGCGCGCCAGCACGGCCCGCGCTTCGAGGCACCGGCATCGCTGCGCGCCATGGCACGCGACGGCGGCCGCTTCCACGCGCTGGGCTAGGAGCGCGCGATGGCCACATTCGACCTGCAATCCGCGCCCGCGATCCTCGCGGAGGTCTTTCCGCCCTGGGTGTTGTCGCTGCGCCCCGAGATCGTCCACATCGGCGACGGCAAGACGGTGCTCGCGATGCCGCTGTCGCCGGTCGCCTGCCGCGAAGGCGGGACCGTGTCGGGCCAGGCGATCGCGGCGCTGGCCGACACCGCGATGGTGTGCGCGCTGTGGGCCGCGCTGGGCGAGCAGCGCCCGGTCGCGACCGTCGACCTGCACGTCACCTACCTGCGCGCCGCGAAGGACGGCCTGCACGCCACGGCCGAGGTCGTGAAGCAGGGCCGCAGCCTGTCGTTCGCGCGCGTGAGCATCGCGAGCAACGGCGAACCCGATCGCCCGGTGGCCACGGCCGTCGGCACTTTCGCGACCGGCGCATGAGCGGGCCTCAGACCCCGGCACTGCCGCGCATCCTGGTCGCCGGCGCGGGCATCGGCGGCCTGGCGCTGGCCGCGCTGCTGCATCGGCGCGGCTTCGCGGTCGAGGTGTACGAGCAGGCCAGCCAGTTGCAGGAAGTCGGTGCGGGCGTGCAACTGAGCGCGAACGCGGTCAAGGTGCTGCGCGCGCTGGAGATCGACGAGCAGGTCGTGAGCCGAGGCTTCCTGCCGCGCCACTTCATCGGCTGGAGCTGGCGCTCCGGCCGCATGCTCTACAAGACCCCGCTGCATCCCTCGCACCAGGCCAGCTACGGCGCGCCCTACGTGCACGTGCATCGCGCCGACCTGCATGCGCTGCTGCGTTCGGCGCTGCCGGCCGACATGGTCCGGATCGCGCACAAGGTGTCGGCTGTGACCCAGGAGGCCGACCGGGTGCGCCTCGACTTCGAGAACGGCCACGTGGCGTTCGCGGACGTCGTCGTCGGTGCCGATGGCATCCATTCGGCGGTGCGGCGCTCGCTGTTCGGCGACGAGGCGCCGCGCTTCACCGGCAACATCTGCTGGCGCGGCATCATCCCCGCGGAGCTGCTGTCCCCGGGCCAGGTGCTGCCCGCCTCGTCGAACTGGATGGGGCCCGACGGCCACGTCGTGACCTACTACCTGCGCGGCGGTGCGCTCGTCAATTTCGTGGCGATCCGCGAGACCGAGGCCTGGACCGGCGAGTCGTGGACCACGCCCAGCTCGAAGGACGAACTGCTGCGGGCCTTCGAGGGCTGGAACCCGCGGCTGCTCGCGCTCTTCGAGCGCGCCGAGGGCCTGTACAAGTGGGGCCTGTTCGATCGCGATCCGCTCGCACGCTGGAGCGTGGGCCGGGTAACGCTGATCGGCGATGCCGCGCATCCCATGCTGCCCTTTCTCGCGCAGGGCGCTGCGCAGGCGCTCGAGGACAGCTATGCGCTGGCCGACTGGCTGACGCGCTTTCCGCACGCGCCGGTCGAGGCGCTCGCGGCCTACGAGGTGGAGCGCAAGCCGCGCACCAGCCGCATCCAGCTCGGCGCGCGCGAACGCGGACGCACCGCGCACCTGCGCTCGCCGTGGGCACGGCTGAAGCGCGACCTCGGCTTCTTCTGGCAGAACCTCACGGCACCCGGCAAGACCTCGCACCGCGCCGAATGGATCTTCCAGCACGACGTGACGCAGGCGCCGCGGACGCTCGAGGCCCGCGAGACGGCACGGGCATGACGCCGGCGCCGCACGGTCCCTTGCAGGGCCTCAAGGTGGTGGAGATGCCCGCGATCGGCCCGGTGCCCTTCTGCGGCATGCTGCTGGCCGACCTCGGCGCCGACGTGCTGCGCCTGGACCGCCCGCACACGGCCGGCCTCGGCGAGCCGCTGGACACCGCCTGCGACTACCTGGGCCGAGGCAAGCGATCGCTGGTCGCGGACCTGAAGGCACCGGGCTCGCGGGAGCGGGTGCTGGCCATCCTCGAAAAGGCCGACGTCGTCATCGAAGGCTTCAGGCCAGGCGTGATGGAGCGGCTCGGCCTCGGACCGGAGGTGGCGATGCGGCGCAACCCGCGCCTCGTCTACGGCCGCATGACCGGCTGGGGACAGCACGGGCCGCTCGCGGCATCGGCCGGGCACGACATCAACTACCTCGCGCTCACGGGCGCGCTGCATGCCATCGGGCGAAGCGGCGAGGCGCCGGTGCCGCCGCTCAACCTGGTCGCGGATTTCGGCGGCGGCTCGCTGTACCTGGCGCTGGGCATTCTCTCGGCGCTGCACGAGCGCCAGTCGTCGGGCGCGGGCCAGGTGATCGATGCCGCGATCGTCGACGGCGCGTCGTCGCTCATGACCCTCGCCTATGCGCTGCGGCACCAGGGCCTGTGGCGCGACGAGCGCGGGGCGAACCCGCTCGACGGCGGCGCGCCCTGGTACGACAGCTATCGCTGCCTCGATGGCGAGTACGTCTGCGTCGGCGCGCTCGAGCGGAAGTTCTTCGTCGAGCTGATGGGCCTCATCGGCCTCGATGCCGACGACTTTCCCGATCACATGGACCGCGCATGCTGGCCCGCGCTTCGATCCGTGCTGGCGCACGCCTTCGCGCGGCGCAGCCGCGACGCATGGTGCGCGCTGCTCGAGGGCACGGACGGCTGCTTCGCGCCGGTGCTGTCGATGGCGCAGGCACCCGGGCATCCGCACCTGAAGGCGCGCGGGACCTTCGCGGACCCCGGCACGGGGATGCAGCCCGCCGCCGCGCCGAGATTCTCGCGCACCCCCGGCCGGGCCGGACGCGCGGCGCCCGCGCCGGGATGCGGCGGCGACGAAGCGCTGCGCGACTGGGGCGTGGAAGGCCTAGCGTGACCGCCGGGCCGACGCGGGCAGCTTGATCAGGTACTGGCAGATCAGCCTGTCGCCGCGCAGGCACTGCTCGGTCGCGGGCCGCCCCGTCGCCTCCGAGAAGAACGAGGCCATCGCACGGCACATGCACGAGGCCTCGCGCACCGCGCTGCCGAGCGGACAGCTGTAGTTGCGAACGAGCATGCCGTCGGACTGTGCCGTGGCATCGGTGCTGGCCCCGAGCGCATCGGCCGCGGCCATCGCCGCCTTCAAGCCAGTCTCGAAATCCGCGGGCTTCGACAGGCCCGACTCGCGCGCGAGCTGGCGGCCGGTCGCGTCCATCACCTCGTGCAATGCCTTCTCGTCGAGGCGCTTTGCGAGCACCTCCACCAGCCCCGAGAGAAAGACCTGGTAGGCACCGGAGGACAGGTCCTCGGTGCCGGGCGCGGCTTCGTAGACCGCGGCGGGCTTGCCCAGGCCGCCGCGCGGGCGCGCCTTCGCGCGGCGCACGCTGCTTTCGGCCTCGAGCTGGCGCAGCTGGACGTTGATCGCGTTGCGCGTGACGTTCAGGCGTTCGCACATCTCGGCGACGCTCAGTGCTTCACGCCGGAGCAGGTCCAGCATGTCGTTCTTGGTGCTCATGGCGCTTCTTGCAAGGGGGATCTCGCGCAAAAGTGTACGGGCAGCCCGAGCGGCAAGCGACAACAACGCCATTAATGACAATAAGTATTGTCATTAATGGCTAGCGATCCTAGAATTCGCCCACAACGACCAAGTACCCACGACCGACCATGCAAGCCACGACCCTGATCCCCGGCAACACCCTGCTCACCGCGACGCCCGAAGAGGGCCGTCAGCTCGCCATGAAGATGGCGCGCCTCGTCATCAAGGCCACCCAGCCCGACGATGCGATCCGCGGCAAGCTCCGTGACGTCTATGCCAACGATGCGGCGATGCTGCTGCAGGTGGGCCAGACCGTCGCGGCCGAGTTCGCGACCATCGCCGCGGCCAACAACCACTGGCGCGGCTGAGGCCGGCGCGGATCGCTAGGAACCGGGGCCCGCGGTACGCGCGTGCTTCGGGTAGTAGCGCAGCACGGCCGGGCCGGTGGCATCCCAGCCCAGGCAGGTGTTCAGGTGCGCGGGCGCCCTTGCGTCGTCCGGCGCATCGACGCCGCTCGCTGCCCGCCGCCGCGCCAGCACCGGCGGAATGGTCTGGATGGCCGCGGTGGCGACGCCGAACAGCAGTTCGCGCAGATGCGTGCAGCCTTCGATGCCGCCGATGCGCGCCTGGATGGCATCGCGCCAGCCGCGGCCCAGCCTGGCGCCGACCAGCGCCTGCATCCTGGCCTGCACGCGCCGGCATTCGCCGAAGGGCGCGCTGTCCATGGCGACTTCGATCGCCACGATCTCGAGGCCGTCGTCGAGCGTCACGCGCAGGCCCATGTCGTGGACCGGCGTGCCGGCGCTCAGCAGCCGCCCGTCGACCTCGCGGTCGTAGGCCTTGACGTCACGCAGCCACGCATCGATGTCCCAGCGGCCGTCGGCGCGCAGGTAGCCGCGGTAGCTGATGCTGCGTTCATGCAAAGGCTCCCGGTCCGTGGCCTGCGGGAGGGGCATGGCTTCTTCCCCGCTCAGTCGCGCCAGTCGACGACCTGCTCGATCGGCGCGCGGGTCGTGCGGAAGCTGTTGGCCGCATGGGCCTCGTCCTCGTAGCCGAAGGACATGCCGCAGACCACGAGCCGCTCCTCGGGAATGCCGAGCTGCTTCTTCACCAGCGGGCTGTAGACCGCCAGCGCGCCCTGGGCGATGGCCGCGAGGCCGTGCGCCTGCATGGCCAGCAGCACCAGCTGCACATAGCCGCCGACGTCGATGGCGCCATAAGTGCCCAGCCCGGGGTCGGTGCTGAAGATGGCCGCATGGGGCGCGCCGAAGAAGCGGAAGTTCTCCTTCATCTGCCGGGCCGTCCCCTCCTTGTCGCCCTTGGCGATGGCCAGCGCGTCGTAGAGCTGGAACCCGCATTCGCGGCGCCGGTCCTGGTAGACGCCGGTGTAGGCATGCGGCAGCGGGAAGTCGCTCGAGCGGTCGTCCGGGCCGGCCGCCAGCAGCGCGGCACTGAGCGCGTCGCGCGCGCCGCCCGACACCACGCTGACCTGCCAGGCCTGCACGTTGGACCAGGAGGCCGCGCGCTGGGCGCAGCGAAAGACCTGCTCAATCAGCGAGCGCGGCACCGCGCGCGGCTGGAAGGCTCGGCAGCTATGACGTTCCGAGAGAAGCCGGTCCAGTGTCTGCGCCGCGGTGGGCGCCTCGAGGGTGTCTTGCATGTCGAATGAATCCTTGTGGGTGCGTGGAGGTGGGGTCAGGCGACGGCCCGCGCGTCGAGCAGCGTGCGTATCTGTTCGGGCCCGTAGCCAAGTTCGTCGAGGATGCGCCGCGTGACGTCTTCGCCCTGCATGACCGGCGCGCCCTTCGACGCGGGCGTGCGCGACAGCCGGGGCGCGGGCGCCGGCTGCGGCAGCGGGCCCTCGCGGTCGAAGGCCCGGCGCTGCGCCAGCGCCGGGTCGGCCCGCGCTTCGTCGAGGCTCGCGACCGCGGTGACGCAGGCCTCCTTGCCGTCGAACAGCCGCATCCATTCGGCGAGCGGCTTGCTCGCGACCACGGCCGCGATCTCGGCCTTCAGCCCGGCCCAGGCCGCGGGCTGCTCGCACAGCGCGGCACGGTCCGCGGGCAGGCCGAGCACCGCCATCAGCGTGGCGCGAAACGGCGTCTCCATGGCGCCGACCGCGAGGTGCCTGCCGTCCGCCGTGCGGTAGACCGCGTAGTGCGGCGCGCCGCCATCGAGGAAATTACCGCCGCGTCCGCCCGCCCAGTCGCCGCGCGCTCGGATCGCCCAGAGCGAGGTCATGAGCGAGAGCACGCCGTCGGTCATGGCGATGTCGAGCACCTGGCCCTGGCCGGAGCGATGGCGCTCGAGCAGCGCCGCGCAGATGCCGAAGGCGGCATGCATCGAGCCGCCAGCGAAATCGGCGAGCAGGTTCAGCGGGATCGCGGGCCCGCCCTCGGCCGTGCCGATGCTGTCGAGCGCGCCGGTGGCCGCGAGGAAGTTGATGTCATGTCCGGCCGAGCGGGCCAGCGGCCCTTCCTGGCCCCAGCCGGTGATGCGCGCATAGACCAGCGCGGCGTTCGCGGCCTGGCACGGCGCGGGCCCCAGGCCCAGCCGCTCCATCACGCCGGGCCTGAAGCCCTCGACCAGCACGTCGGCCCTGTCGATCAGCCGCCGCACGGTCGCCAGCCCGTCGGGCTGCTTCAGATCGACGCGCATCTCGCGCTTGCCGCGGTCGGTGAAGCGCAGCGCCGGATCGTGGCGCCGCGGCTCGTCGAAGCGCGCGACCTGGATCACCTCGGCGCCCATGTCCGCGAGCATCATGGTGCACAGCGGCACCGGCCCCTTGGCCATGAACTCGACCACGCGGATGCCCGCCAGCGCGCCCGCGCTCATGGCCGGCTCCCGGTCGCCTTCGAGGCCATCTTCGCCACGTCGTAGCCGTACAGCGACTGGCCCCGCTCGATCTGCTCGTCGCGCTTCAGCCGGCTGTTGAAGAACAGCGTGGCATTGCGGCGCAGCGATTCGCGCGCGCTGCCCACGTGCATCGCGTGGCCGCGTGCCCGCGCGGCCAGCTGGATACGGCCGGTGCGCTGGATGCGCGCGTCCTCGTAGGCGCGCAGCGCCTGCGCGGCATCGGATCCCGCGGCCAGGCTCTCGGCCAGCAGGAACGCGTCTTCCATCGCCATGACAGCGCCCTGCGCGAGGAATGGCAGCATGGGATGCGCGGCATCACCCAGCAGGGTGGCGCGCCCGCGCCCCCAGGCCGGCAGCGGATCGCGGTCGTAGAGCGCCCAGCGGTTGCACTGCTCGGCGCGCTCGAGGATGCGCAGCAGCCCCTTGTTCCATCCGGCGAAGGCCTGCAGCAGGTCGCCGCGCTCCGCTTCCTGGGTCCACGACTCATCGGCCCAGCGCGTGGTCTCCTGCACCGCGACGATGTTGAGCAGGCTGCCGCCGCGCACGTAGTAATGGACCACGTGGCCGCCGGGGCCGACCCAGATCGTGGAGTCGCGCGCCACCTCGCGGCGCAGCGCGTCGTCGACCGGGACCATGGCGCGGAAGGCCACGTTGCCGGTGAAGCGCGGCGACTCGTCGCCGTGCAGGAAGCGCCGCACCGCCGAGTGGATGCCGTCGGCGCCGATCACGGCGTCGAAGCGCGCGCGGTCCTCGCCGAAGCCGAGCGTGACCTCGCCATCTTCATCGTCCATCTCCATCGACGTGAGCCTGCGGCCCACATGGAGCGCCGATGGCTCCACGGCGCCGAGCAGCATCTGGTGCAGGTCCGCGCGGTGCACGTGGTAGTACGGCGCGCCGTAGGCACGGTCGAAGTCGCCCTGGATGCCGGTGCGCGAGATCGCGATGCCGGTCTTCCAGCCGCGGATCACCAGGTTCTGCGGCCGCACGCCCAGGGCGTCGAGCGCATCGCCCAGGCCCAGGCTGCGCAGCACCTTGACGCCGTTGGGACTGACCTGCAGGCCCGCGCCGACTTCGCGGAAGGCCGGCGCCTGCTCGAAAACGACGGCTTCGATGCCGCGCTGTCGCAGCAGCGCCGCGGCGCACAGGCCGCCGATGCCGCCGCCCACGATCGCGACGCGGCCCGATCCGGAAGCGGCGCTCATCGCTTGGCGAACCCGTACTTGGTGAGCAGGGCACGCTCGTCGACCGTGGCCTTCACCGCGAAGCGCGTGAACTCGGCCGCGTCCTTGAAGCGCGGGCCCTGGCCGTAGCGCAGCATCGCGGCCTTCACGTCGGGCGCTTCGAGGCTGCGCCGGAAGGCTTCCTGCAGCGTGCGCACCACCGCCGGGCTCATGTTCTTCGGACCCACCAGCCCCCAGGGCGAATCGATGCTCGCGCGGTAGCCGAGCTCGCGCGTGGTCGGCACCGTCGTCCACTTCGGCGAACGCTCGTCGCTCGCCACGGCCAGCAGCCGCGCCTTGCCCGAGTCGACCAGCGAACCGTAGCCGCCGGAGCCGTCGACCACGAACTGGACGTCACCCGCCAGCAGCGCCACCGAGACGTCGGCGCTGCCCTTGTAGGGAATGGGATTCCACTTCACCTTCTCCTGCGCGGTCATCTCCTCCATCAGCAGGTGGCCGCTGTTCCCGAGGCCCGCGGGCACGCCGTAGTTCATCCGCTCCGGGTTCGCCCTGCCGAAGGCGACGAGGTCGGCCCAGGTCTTGAACGGCGAATCGGCGCGCACCACGATCGCGAACGGCACATGGGTCAGGCACACGACGTAGGTCAGGTCGGCGATGGGGTCGTAGCCCACGTCCTCCGTCACCGGCGCGCGGTACACCGCCATGGTCGCGAGCCCCAGCGTGTAGCCGTCGGGCGGCGCATTCCTGGTCTGCAGGATGCTGATGGTGCCGCCGGCGCCGGGCCGGTTGTCCACCACGATGGGCTGGCCGAGGATGCCCTCGGCGGCACGCGCCATGACGCGGAAGACAGCATCGGTCGAGCCGCCTGGCGGAAAGCCGACCAGCACGCGGATCGGCTTCGACGGAAAGCCCGCGGGCTCGGCCGCGAAGGCCGAAGGCAGGGTGGCAACGGCCGGGGCCAGGAGAGCGGCCCGCAGCAGGGCGCGCCGCGTCGGCGTGGTGATGGATGGCATGGCTTGTCTCTGTGGTTCGAAGGGAAGCGGGCGGCGTGGCTCAGATGCGGCGGCCATGGCCGGCCCAGTAGGGCTCGGAGAGGCGGCGCTTGTAGATCTTTCCGTTGTCCTGCCGCGGCATCTGGGTCTCGAAGCGGATCACCGACGGCACCTTGAACTTGGTGAGCCGCGCCAGCAGCGTGGCGCTGATCTCCTCGGCCGTGAGCACCGCGCCCGGCGCCAGCTGCACGTGCGCCGCCAGGGCCTCGCCGTACTCCTCGTGCGGGATGCCGAACACGGCGCAGTCCTGGATGCCGGCGATGTCGATCAGCGCGGCCTCGATCTCGGCCGGATAGATGTTGACGCCGCCCGAGATCACCATGTCCTTCACGCGATCGCAGACGAACAGGTAGCCGTCCTCGTCGAGGTAGCCCATGTCGCCGGTCGCGACCAGGCCATGCCGGTCGAGCGCGGCGCGGTCCGCGTGGCGGTTGCGGTAGGTGAAGTCCGGGTAGGTGTCGTTGCGGCAGCAGATCTCGCCGATCTCGCCCGCGGGCAGCACGAGGCCGTCGGCATCGAGGATCTGCATGCGCACCGTCGACTGCGGATGGCCCACGGTGCCGGGACGCTCCCTGGCGTCCCGCGGCGTGGCCACCGTCACCGGCCCGGTTTCGGAAGCGCCGTAGAACTCGTAGATCACGTCGCCCATCCACTCGCACATGGCAGCCTTCACGGCCACGGGACAGGGCGCCGCCGTATGGATGATGTGCCGCACGCTGCTGACGTCGTAGCGCGCGCGGACCTCCGGCGGCAGCTTCAGCAGGCGGATGAACATGGTGGGCACCATGAACAGGTGCGAGATGCGGTAGTCCTGGATCAGCTGCAGCAGCTCGATCGGATCGAACTTCGAGCGCACCACCACCATGCCTTCCTTCGTGGTGGCCGCGTAGCAGGCGCGCCAGTAGGCCGTGGGTCCGCCGTGATAGAGCGGCCCGAGGATCGCGGCATGCATGCCGGGCTGGGTGCCGAAGGCATGGTGCAGCGTGCCGAGGTTCTGGCGGAAGGCCGCCAGGTCGGCATAGGGCTCGCGCTGCACGCCCTTGGGCTTTCCGGTCGTGCCCGAGGTGTACATGATCACGCCGCGCGGCTTGGTGGTCGGCCGGGCCGCATCCTGCTGCGCATCGAGCCAGGACTGCCAGCCGATGTGGCCGGCCGCGGACGCATCCGCCGCCGCGGGCTCCACGCCATGGCGCACCGCGATCTCCTTCGGCGTCGGCACCGCGATGACTTGGAGCGTGCCCAGCAGGTCCGCCTCGACCAGCGCCAGCAGGTCATCGTGCGCGATGAGCACGCGCGCGCCGCAGTCCTGCAGCACGTAGCCGATCTCCTCGCTCTTGCCGTGCCAGTTGAGCGGCACGGCATAGATGCCCGCCAGGTCGGCCTCGGCCATCGCCTGCGCCATCGGCGCGTCGTTGCGCATCAGCAGCGCCACGGTGTCGCCTTCGACGAGCCCGAGCGTCTGCAGGCCGGCAGCGATCCGGGCGACCGCGCGGTCGAACGCGGACCGGGTCTGGGAACCGCTTTCGCAGTTGAAGAAGATGGGGGCGATCTCTGTCATGCCTGTCTCTGTTCTGGGTGAGGAGGAAACACCGGCTGGGTGGCCGCCGAAGCGGCGACGGGATCCAGCCCTTGGGAAAAATTAAATCACCGTTCACATTAAAAGTAAACCGTGATTCAGTATTTCAATCCTTAGGGAAAACCCATGCCTCTTATCATGGAGCAAAGCACTCTCAGGGCTGAAGCTGGGCAAAAATCTCTAGTAAATGACGATTCATATAAAGGAGCCGATACGCGCCGAGCCTGGCACGAGAAAGCAGCATCTCAAATAGGGATCGATCGTTCCCATATACTCGCCGCCCATGCTGTCCGCCCCTTCGATCCAGGCCAGCCCCACCCGGGGCCGCGGCCGCCCGCGCGAGTTCGACATGGACGAGGCGCTCGACAAGGCCGTGCTGGTGTTCCGCGAACGCGGCTACCACGGCACCTCGATCACGGACCTGACGGCCGCGATGGCGCTGACCTCGGGCAGCGTCTACAAGGCCTTCAAGGACAAGCGCGGCATCTTTCTCGCGGCCCTCGACCGCTACAAGGAGAAGCGCGACCCGCTGATCCGGGCCCAGGTCGAGCGCGGCGCCACCGGTCGCGAGCGGTTGTTCAACGTGCTCGGCTTCTTCGCGGGCTCCTCGCATGGCATCGAGGGCGAGCGCGGCTGCCTCGTGGTCGGCACCGCCACCGAGCTGGCCACGCTCGACGACGAGGTCGCGCAACGCATCAAGCGCTCGCTCGATCGGAACGAGGCGCTGCTCGAGGAATTGATCCGCCAGGGCAAGGACGACGGCTCGCTCGCCACCGCCCTCGACGACAGGACCGCCGCGCGCCTCGTGCTGTGCGTGCTGCAGGGCATGCGCGTGGTCGGCACCACCGGCCGCGGCAAGAAGGAGATGCAGGCGGTCGCCGAGGCCGCGATGCACATCTTCGACTGATCTTTTTTTTGCCAATTTCGGACATAAACATTTCCTTATTTGGCGCTTTCGTTTCCTCCACCCTCCCACGCTCCCCATGACGACCTCCACGAACACGGCAACACCGCACGCCGCCGCCGCGCAACCCCATGCCTGGCTGGTGCTGCTGGTGGCCACGGCCTGCGGCCTGGCCGCGGCCAACCTCTACTACGCGCAGCCGCTAGCGGGACTCATCGGCGCCTCGCTCGGGCTCTCGCCGGCCGCCACCGGCCTCATCGTCACGCTGACGCAGATCGGCTACGGACTGGGCCTGCTGTTCATCGTCCCGCTCGGCGACCTGGTCGAGAACCGCCTGCTGGTGCTGGTCCTGCTGTGCGCCGACGCGCTGTCGCTGCTGGCCGCGGGCCTGTCCACCCATCCGCTGCCCTTCCTGGCGGCGGCGCTGTGCATCGGGCTCTGTACGGTGGCAGTCCAGGTGCTGGTGCCCTATGTCACGCACCTGGTGCCAGAGGCCCGGCGGGGACGCGCCGTCGGCAGCGTGATGAGCGGGCTGATGCTGGGCATCATGCTGGCGCGGCCGGCGGCGAGCTTCGTCGCGCAGCTGTCCTCATGGCACGTGGTGTTCGTGCTGTCATCGGCGCTGATGCTGGTGCTGGCCCTGGTCCTCGCCCTGGCGTTGCCGACGCGCAAGCCCTCGCACAGCCTGCGCTACGGCCAACTGCTGGCATCGATGGTGCGGCTCGCGCGCACCACGCGGGTCCTGCAGCGGCGCGCGCTCTATCACGCCTTCCTGTTCGCCTCGTTCAGCCTGTTCTGGACCGTCACGCCGCTGCTGCTGGCCAGCAGCGCCTACGGGCTGTCGCAGGCGGAGATCGCCCTTTTCGCGCTGGTGGGCGTGGCGGGCGCCGTGGCCGCGCCCCTGGTCGGCCGTGCCGCCGACCGCGGCTGGAGCCGCGGCGCGACCATCGGCGCCATGCTCGCGGTGGCGGGCAGCTTCCTGCTGGCCCATGTCACCCCTGGCGGATCGACGCTGTCGCTGGGCTTGCTGGCGGTCGCGGCGGTGGTGCTGGACTTCGGCGTGTCGGCCAACATGACCCTGGGGCAGCGCGCGATCTTCGGCCTCGGCGCCGAACTCCGTTCGCGGCTCAACGGGCTCTACATGGCGACCTTCTTCCTCGGCGGCGCGGCGGGGTCGGCGCTCGGTGCCTGGGCCTATGCAAAGGGCGGATGGCCGCTGGCCTCGTGGATCGGGTTCGCGTTGCCGGCGCTGGCGCTGGCGTGGTTCGCGACGGAGTGAGCACGACGGTCGAGGCCGTCACGCCTGAAGACCCGGCAGCGCCATCAACGCGCCGACGAGGACAGCGCGCGCATCCAGCGTCCGCGCTCTTCGTCCTCCAGCGCCAGCAAGCTCTCAGGTGATCCGCCTCCGCCGACGACTTGAAGGTCCTGCAGCTGCTTGCGCACCTCGGGCCTGGCGAGCACCTGGGCCACGGCCTCCTGCACGGTGCGATTGGACGCGGCCTCCGAATTCGCCGGTGCCCAGAGGCTGAAGTGGTCGTACGCCGCGTAGCCGCTCAAGGGCGCGCTCGAGGCCAGCGTCGGCCACGGCACACCCTCGAAGCTTTGCGGGCGCGCCGGATCGGCGGTGGTGCCCAGCACGCGCAACTGGCCGCGCCGTACGGCGACCGCCACGCCGTTCACGGGCGCGAACAGCAGGTCCACCGCATGCTCCTTCGTGATGACATCCGAGTCGGGGTACATGCCCTTGAAGACCACGCGTTGCACGTCGACGCCGCTCAGCGCGCGGAACTGGCCGAAGGCGAGATGGCCGGTCCAGCCGTCCTCGCTCGTGCCGATGCGCAGGCTGCCGGGATAGGCCCGCGCATAGGCGAGCAGGTCATCGGTGTTGTGAATGCCCAGCGTGTCGGCCTTCGTGCTGTCGATGGCCAGCACCAGCGGCTGCGACGCCAGCAGCGTGACGGGGCGAAGGGCCTGCATCAGCGCATCGATCGGCGGGCCCTGGTGCACGCCCTCGATCCCTCCGCGCGGCAGCCTCAGCGCCGCGAGCAGGACCTTCTCGTTGCCGCCCTCCGTCATCAACCGGCGGTAGTCGGCCTCGGTGGCCTGCGGCACGTGATCGACCTGCACGCCACGCCCCAGCAGCGTCGGCAGGTGGCTGGCCAGCATCCCGGCATAGTGGCTGCTGCGGCCACCGGGCGGAAACGGCACGGTGACGTGCAGCGTGGGCTGCGGCACGGCGACCAGCCATCGCCCCGCATCGTCGAGCAGGCCGTAGCGTATCTCCCACGCTCCGGTGGACGCGTTGCGCACCACGGCTTCGGCCACCCAGTGGCGGCCCATGCGATGGAATTGCCGGACGATCGGCCGCTCGTCCTGCCACCCGGGCGGCCGCCAGTCCTGGGGGAACGCGCCTGCGACGACGGCATAGCCATGGCGGAACGGACGCGCCTCCTGGAACCGCGGCGCGATCGCCCAGTGGCCCTGCGCGTTCCGGTACCCCCATCGGCCCGTGTCCTCGTCCTTGGCCGGCCGCAGCACCGCGCCGGCATCGCTGCCGCGCAGTCGTTGCCAGCGGCATGCGCGCGGCGTGCTGGCGTTGCGCTGGCGATCGAGTCCGACGGCGGTGCACAGCCGGATGCGCCGCTGGGCTGTCGCATCGGGCAGCTCGCCGAAGACGAACGGGATCACCATCCTGCCTCGCGCGTCGATCAGGCCCGAGCCGGTGGAGCCCGGTGTCGGCATCCGCCGCAGGTAGTCCATCCATTGCGCGGTGGCGATGTCACGCGGCGGCGGCGGGGTGCGCCACTGCCCTGTGGCATCGCGCAAGCCGGGCTGTGCGTACACCGTGTCCACCCGCAGCTCGGAAGCCGCTGGCCTGGATTCGTCGGGCATCAGGTAGGAAAGAGCGGCGGGAGCGTCGATGGATGCTGTGTCCTTGCCATCGCAAGTCACGGGCGGCACGGCCCACTGCCCTTGCGCATCGATGCGCCCGATGCCCACGGTGGTGCGCTGACCGCCACCGGGCTTTTGCTCCACCAGCCACACCTTGAACGCGGGCTGGAGCACGGTGTCGACGCCGATGATGCCGATGCTTTCCAGCCATGCCGTCTGCCAGCGACCGTCGCAGAAGCTGCGCGCCGTCGGTGACAGGAAAAGCACTCGCCCATCGAACGCGTCGAACAACGCGGGGGCGCGCTCGCTGTTCTTTCCCGGATTCAGGCTCAGCCAACGCACGCGTTCGATCCGATCCGGGGCGATGCCGATGGTGAACGTGAAGATGTCTTTCCAGGGCGGCGCTGGTGCATCCACCGGCCGCAATTGCCAGGTCGGCTGCATCGGCACCGCACCGGGGTTGGCCTGCAGGTCCTGGTAACTCGGCGGCGCCGCGTTGGCCGGGCCGAGGGCGATGCAGAGCCACAGCAGGGCGGCGAAGAGATTCGGACGCTTCATCGGATGAACGCGAAACAAGGGTTCTGCCTCGGCATTGGATGCTGGATCCGCACGCTGGCCGTCACCCGAGATCAGGCCCAGTTCTCGACCGACAGACCCTCGACACGGCTGAACTCACGCTCATTGTTGGTGACGAGGATCCACGCTTCGGCACGCGCATGGGCAGCGATCCATAGATCGTTGTTGCCGATCGGCCGGCCCTTGCGCTCGAGATCGCTGCGTATCTCGCCATAGTGCTGCCCGACCGCCTCCGACAGCGGCATGACCTGGATGACGCTTTGCAACTGCTGCAATGCGGCCAGGGCTTTCGAACGGGCCCGGCTTTTTTCCGCCCCATGCTGAAGCTCGCCGAGCGTGATGACCGACATGGCCAGCGCGTCGGCGGGCAGTTGCTCGAAACGCGCTCGCACCTTGGCCGGGTTGTGCTTGGCGATGTAGATGCAGATGTTGGTGTCGAGCAGGTAGCGGATGGCCATTCAGAATCCGTCCCGTTCCTGGGGAGGCGTATCGCCGCGGCCATCCGCCATGAAGTCCGCGGGCATTTCGGCGAGTGCGTCGAATATGGCCGCCGCGCTGGCCGGCAGTTCTCGCAGGACGACTTCGTTGCCGCGGCGAAAAATTTCCACCTGGTCGGAGGCGAATCGAAATTCCCTCGGCAGGCGGACCGCCTGGCTGTTTCCTGACTGGAAGACACGGGCATGGGTCATGGGCCCTCCTTTGTATATACAAAAAGTATATACGCCGTAAGCCTCCGAGTCAATGATCCTGGTCGGGCACGCAATGTCGCTGCTGGCCGGTGCCTGGGCCTATGCAAAGGGCGGATGACCGCTGGCGTCGTAGCTCGGGTTCACGCTACCGGCAGTGGCGCTGGCGTGGTTCGCGAAGGCGTGAATTCAGTCCGTCGGAATCGTCGAAGCCTCGGGATAAAGATTGGGAAACAGGATACCGAGTGACTGGAAGGGAAAGCCAATGCTCAATTCCACGCGATGGCTTTCGCTTCGAAGAATGCCGTCGGCGATGAAGCGCGAGATGACCTTTCGCGCGGTGCGCTCCTCCAGGCCGGTCATCCGAATGAAGTCCCCGCGCGACACCGGGCCCGCCACCGCGATCGTCTGCAACGGAAGCACTGCCTCGTCGCGGTACTCGGTGATGCCCTCGGCCGTACCGCGCACGAGGACATAGGCACGGATGCGTTCCTTGAGCTTTGACAGGTCCAGCATCGTGGTCATGAAACTCACCTGGTCGTGGCAGACAAAGGGATCGGTCTTTCGCTCATGGCTTCCGGTTCTTTTGCCGGTTGATTCTGCTTAAAAATCCAATGTATTCAACGCCTCATATCAAGTCCTTGCATCATTCAGGAGGCCGAATTTTCCGGTTCGTTTTTCTGTTCGGTTGCCCCTGCCTTCCGCACGCGCCCCTCACCCATGCGTCCACCGCCCATGCAACCACCGCGCAACCCCATCGAGCAGATAGCCCAGCGCCCCGATCAGCACGATCACCGCCATCAGCTCCGAATAGGCAAGCCGGTCGCGCGTGTCGAGGATGAAATAGCCGAGCCCGGCCGACACGCCCAGCATCTCCGCCGGCACCAGCACGATCCAGATGATGCCGATGGCCAGCCGCACGCCCGTGAGCAGGTGCGCGGTGATGCCCGGCAGGATCACGCGCAGCACGGTCTCGCGGCGCGTGGCCGACAGGCTGCGCGCGAGCGTGAGCCAGTGCGGGTCGAGTTGCGCCACGCCGGCCGCGGTGTTGAGCAGGATCGGCCACACGGCCGCGAAGGCCAGCAGGAAATACACCGGCAGGTCGCCCACGCCGAGCACCATCACGGCGATCGGCATCCACGACAGCGGCGAGATCATGCGCAGGAACTGGAACACCGGCGTGCTGGCTTGCGCGAAGCCGCGCCACAGCCCGGTGAGCACGCCCAGCGGCACGCCGAACACGATCGCCAGTGCGAGGCCGATGGCCACGCGCTGCAGGCTCAGCAGCGCGTGCTGCCAGATGTCGGGGCCGGCGACGAGGCGCGCGAGCGCCAGCGCCGACGGCCAGGGCGCGAAGGCCGCGGCGATGGGCGTGCGCTGCGCGAGCCAGGCGCTGCCGGCCCACCACAGCACGAGCGCCAGCGCGAGGCCGGCCAGCGGCAGTCCGAGGCGGCGACCCACGTCAGACCGCGATGGTCTCGCGCCGCTGGTAGTCCGGCGCCACGCCGAACACCTGCGGCCCGCCCACGGCCTCGATCGCCTTGCGCACGAAGCGGTCGTCGACCAGGTCGCGCGCCACGAACTTCGGATCGAGCGCGCGCAGGAAGGCGTTCTCGCCCTCGACCCTGGTGCCCTGGACCGCGCGCACCAACTGCTCGGTGTAGGAAGCGAGGGGATAGGGCTGGAAATCGATGCGCCGCTGGCTCCAGCCCTTGTGGCGCACCACGCCGCTGGCCTCGTAGCTCGCGTAGTCGGTGGCGGCCAGCACCTTGGCCAGGGTCTGCGGCGGATGCGGCGTGTAGCGCCGCTCGCCCGCGTTCGACAGCAGCCGCGCCGCGTCGAGCCGGTTGTCGCGCGTCCACAGCTGCGCCTTGACGATCGCGTGGGTCACGCGCTGCGCCCACTCGGGTTTCTCGGAGATGTCGCGCTCGGCCAGGAAGGTGACGCAGCAGGCATGGTCCTTCCACACGTCGCCCGAGAAGCGCAGCACCTTGCCGACGCCCGCGATCTCGGCCGCCGCGTTGAAGGGCTCGGCCACGATGAAGCCCGCGATGGAGCGCGCGGCCAGCGCCGACACCATCTCGGCCGGCGCCAGCACCACGAGATTGACCTCCTTCGGGTCCACGCCGCCGCCGGCACCCGCGCCCTTGGTGACGGCACTGAGGCCCTCGGCGCGCAGCATGTCCTGCAGCAGCACGTTGTGGATCGAATACCAGAATGGCACCGCCACGGTCTTGCCGCCGAGGTCGGAGAGCTTGCCGATCTCGGGCAGCACGGTGAGCGCCGAGCCGTTGATGTGGTTCCAGGCCACGATCCTGGCCGGAAACTTCGAGCCATAGCGCACCCACAGCGTGGCCGGCGTGAGCAGGTGGATCACGTTGACCTGGCCCGCGACGAAGGCCTCGACGATCTGTGCCCACGAACGGAACATGCGCGGCGCCTCGGCGCGCAACCCTTCCTTGTCGAACAGCCCGCGCGCATGCGCGATCAAGAGCGGCGTGGCATCGGTGATCGGCAGATAGCCGATCTTCACGGGCTGGTCGTCGCCCTTGAAGCCTTGCGCCATCGCGTCGCCGGCCGAGAGAAAGGGCGCCGCCACCGCCGCGCCGGCCAGCGCCGACAGCCGCAGCATGTCGCGCCGCGTGAGGCCGCAGTCGCAGGCGGCCGAGGCGCAGACATGGGTGGCGCGCAGCGCGGCGCCGTGGGCGGGATTCGGGTCGGTCATTCGACGAGCTTTCTTTCTGGCATGCCGGGTGGCGATTCGATGGAGGAATGACGGCGCGTGGCCTGCAGGGCGGCGAGGATGTCGAGCCGTAGCGCGGTGAAGGCGGCGCCATCGCTGCGCGGACGCGGCATGTCGACGCGCCATTCGCGCACGATGCGGCCGGGCCGCTCGCCCATCAGCAGGATGCGGTCGCCGACGAGGATCGCCTCGTCGATGTCGTGCGTGACCAGCAGCGCGGCGGTGCGCCAGCGGTGCACCACATCGACCAGCAGTTCCTGCATCTCGGTGCGCGTGATGGCATCGAGCGCCGAGAAGGGTTCGTCGGCCAGCAGCAGCACCGGCTCGCGCGCGAGTGCCCGGGCCAGCGCCACGCGCTGCGCCATGCCGCCCGACAGCTGCGAGGGATAGAGCCCGCCCTGCCCCGCGAGCCCCACGGCCGCGAGTGCGTCGCGCACGCGGCGTGCGCGCAGCTCGCGTTCGAGCTTCGGCTGGCGCGCGAAGTCGAGGCCGAAGCCCACGTTGCGCGCCGCATCGAGCCATGGCAGCAGGCCCGGCTGCTGGAACACCAGTGCCGCGCGCGGATGCGGTGTGCTCGAGGCCTCGCCGAGAAAACGGATCTCGCCCTCGGCATGCCCGACGCCGGGCACCTCGAGCCGCGCGAGCTGGCGCAGCAAGGTGGACTTGCCGCAGCCGCTGCCGCCGAGCAGGCAGACGATCTCGCGCGGCGCCACCGCGAGCGATACGCCACTGAACACCGGCCTTGCCGCATCGAAGCCGAAGGCCAGATCGCGCGCCTCGAGCACCGGGTGCGGCGCGTTCGCGGCCTCGTCGAGGCCGATCTCGGCAGCCAGGGCGCTCACGATGCGGACTGCGCCGCGCGGCGCGCGAGTTCGCCACGCAGTTGCACCACGCTCGGCGTCACGATCGGCACGAACGACACCTCGCGCCAGTGCCGCGCCAGGCTCAACGGCTGGTCGCGGTGGTAGCCGCGGCCGCCGCTGGCCTGAAGCTCGAGCTGCACCGCGGCCTGCGCGATGTCGGCCAGCGCGAGCCGGGCGCGGAACAGCGCCTCGGGCTGGGTGCGGAACCGGCCATCGGCGATGCCCGCATAGAGCCCATCGACCGTGGCATCGAGCGCCCGCCGCTGTTCGGCCAACGGTGCGTCGAGTACCGCGCGCCCGGCAGCGCCGATCTGCGCCGCGGTCGCGAGCGCGGCGCGCGCGAGCCCGATCGACAGCCCGCACTGCAGGCCGAGGAACTCGGGCCGCGCCGTCGGCAGGAAGCGGTTGGCATCGTCGTGGATCAGTTCGTCGGCCGCGAGTCGCGCGCCTTCGATGCGCAGCGAGGCGGTGTTGCTGCCGCGCAGCGCGATCAGGTCGAGGTCGGCGCTGCGCTCCACGCCCGCCTGCTCACTCTGCAGCGCGGCCACGAGCGGCGCGCCGCCATCGGCACGCTGCACCACCACCGCGGCCACGAAGCCCTGCGGCCGCAGGTTGGTGCACCACGGCACGCTGCCGTCGAGCCGCCAGCCGGGCGCGCCCTCCTGCCGCGCGGCCGTGATCTGCAGCGCCTCGATGCCGCCGAGGAACTTCATCGCGTTCGACAGCCCCGAGGCACCGGCCAGCGAGCCGTCGAGCAGCGCGGGCAGCCAGCGCTCGCGCAGCGCCTGGTTGGGCGACTGCAGCAGGTATTCGATGAAGACGCGCTGACCCCAGAAGGTGAAGGCCGCCGCCAGCGAATGGCCGGCCACGGCGGCGATGGCCTCGATGGCATCGCGCGTGTCGCCGCCCTGCCCGCCGATCGCGCGCGGCACGCCCAGGCCGAACAGCTGCGCGCCCGCGAGCCGCGGCAGCACCGCGTACGCCTGCGCGTTGTCGCTGTCGAGCGCCTCGGCCTGCGCGTCGAGCCAGTGCCGGTCGGCCTCAGCCAGCATAGGCGGGCGCTGCGTCGGCGCGCAGGTTCTCGGGCAGGTAGGGCTGCAGCTGCGGGTTGACCGCGCTGCCGGCCAGGCTGTTGGCGAAGTTGCACAGCGTGGCCAGGCTCACGCCGAGCACCACCTCGAGCACCTGGCGCTCGGAGAAGCCCGCGCCGCGGAAGGCGGCGAGCGCCTCGTCGCTCACCTTGCCGCGGCTCGCGATCACGGCCTCGGTGAAGGCGCGCACCGCATCGAGCCGGGGCTCGCCCGTGGCCTCGCCGCGCTGCAGCGCCACCACGGCCGATGCCGGCAGCTTCGCCTGCTTGAGCGCCGCGGCCGAATGGCCGGCCACGCAGAAGTCGCAGCCGTGGATGCGCGCGGCCGTCATCTGCAGCACCTCGCGCTCGGCCAGCGTGAGTTCGCCGCGCGCGGTGGTCTGGGCCACGCCGAGGTAGGTCTCGAGCGCCTGCGGCGAATTGGCGAGGATGCCGATCAGGTTCGCCAGGAAGCCGTTGTTGGCGGCGGCGCGCGCCACCAGCGCGCGGCTGGCTTCGGGCGCGGAGGTCTCGGTGTGCAGGGTCAGGCGTGTCATGTCGGTGCGGCTCAGGTTTTGCGGAAACTGGCACCGATTCTTCGCGGCGCGCCCGCGGGCATCAATGACCGGGCGTCTCGGATCTGTGCTGGTTCGTCTCGCCCGCGGTCACGCCGGCGGCCTCGCTGCGGTCGAGCCGGCGCGCGCGCTGCCAGGCGCCCGGCTGCTCGCCGATCACGCGCTTGAAGGTGCGCGAGAAGGCGGCATAGGAGTCGTAGCCCACGGCCTCGGCAGCCTGCGCGATCGACTCGCCCTGCGTCAGCTTGCGCGCCGCGATCTGCATGCGCAGCAGCTGCAGGAACTGCAGCGGCGACTGGCCGCAGGCCTCGCCGAACTGGCGGAAGAAGGCCGCGCGCGAGAGATGCACGCGTTGCGCCATGTCGGCCACGCTCCAGGGCCGCTCGGGCGACTGCAGCAGCGCCGCCAGCAAGGGCGCGAAGCCGCGCCGGCGCAGCAGCACCCAGAAGCCGCGCGCGTTCGCGTCGCTGCGCGCCACATGGCGCAGGCCATAGAAGAACAGCAGGCCGGCCAGCCGGTCCATCAGCACCGAGGGCTCAGTGCCGGCGCGCAGCGCCTCGCCGCGCATCAGGTCGAACAGGGTCGCGGCCGAGGCTATCGCGAGGTCGTCGGCGCGCAGCACCAGGCAGTCGGGAAAGGACTGCGCGACCAGGTCGCGCAGCGGCCCGTCGAACGAGAAGAAGCCGCAGGCCAATGCCGTTTCGCCGAGCGCGGGGCTGGCCGACAGCGGCTGCATCGCGCGCGGCGCGCAGTCGATGCCGGGGTCGGCATAGGGCGAGAGGAAATGCGGCACGTCGAGCATCAGGAACACGCCGTCGCGCGGCGACAGTGCCACCGATGCGAGCCCCGGCCTGTGCAGCCAGCAGCGGCCCTCGAGGATCAGGTGGAAGCTCGCGCGCGCACGGCCCGCCGTCGAGGCGCGCCAGCGGCCGCAGTACTGGCCCACGTGAAACAGCGTGGCGTTCCATTCGAGGCTGCCGAGCAGCCAGTCGGCCACCCGGTCGGCCTGGGCATCGAACCCGGCATCGGCCGACGGGCTGGCAACGTCGGGAATGACGGAAAGGGAATGCATGGGCCCACCAGTGTGGCCGAGGCCGCGCGCGGCGCCAAAGAACGAATCGCTGTGAGCTTATGACCCGGAAACGATCCGTTCGCGCTCGCCCGCGGCCTGCGCCGTCGTCCGCGCACGACCGAGCTCCGCGCTCACCGCGCCGCTGAGCGTCTCGAGGTCGAAGGGCTTGCGCAGCACGGAATGCGAACCCACCACCTTCTGCACCTCCGCCATGTCGGCATAGCCGGTCGCGACCAGCACGGGCATCTGCGGATAGAGCCGGCGCGCGGCCGCCACGAGCTCGGCGCCGTTCATGCCGGGCATCAGGTAGTCGACCATCAGCAGGTCGGGCCGGCGGCGCTGCAGCTCCTGCAGGCCGCCATGGCCGTCGCTGGCCTCGCGCACGGTGTACTGCAGCAGGCGCAGGCCTTCGGCGATGCCCTGGCGGACCTCGGCATCGTCCTCGACCACCAGCACCTCGCAGCGCGGATCGTCCCGCGCGGGCGCGGCGCCCTCGCGCCCGGCCGGCGATGCGGCATCCTCCACCTGCTCGGGCTGCGACAGCGGAAAGCGCAAGGTCACGGTCGCGCCCTGCCCCGGCGTGCTGCGGATCTCGGCCTGGCCGCCCGACTGGCTGGCGAAGCCGTAGACCTGGCTCAGCCCCAGCCCCGTGCCATGGCCATTGGCCTTGGTGGTGAAGAAGGGATCGAATACCTTCGACAGCACCGCGCTCGGTATGCCGCTGCCGGTGTCCTGCACGCTCACCAGCACCTGCGGCGAACCGTCGGGCGCGCTCGCCAAAGCCGTGCGGATGGTCAGTTTTCCACCCTCGGGCATCGCGTCGCGCGAGTTCACCGACATGTTCAGCAGCGCCATCTCGAGTTGCGCGCCGTCGAGCATCACCCAGAGCTCGCTGTCCCAGAGATCGAAGCTCACCCGCACCTTCGAGCCGACTGAGACCTCGATGAGCTCGCGCAGGTTGGTGACCAGCGCATTCACGCCATGCAGCCGCGGCACCAGGCTGCGCGCCCGCGCGAACGACAGCAGTTGCCCGGTCAGGCGCGAGCCGCGCGCCACCGACTCCTTCGCGCGGCGCGCGTAGTCGGTAAGCTTGCCCTCGGGCGCCAGCCGCGCGATGAACTCCAGGTTGAGGTTGACCACGTGCAGCAGGTTGTTGAAGTCGTGCGCGATGCCGCCCGTGAGGCGGCCGATGGCCTCGAGCTTCTGGCCCTGCACCACGTTGGCCTGCAGCCGCTCGCGCTCGGCGATCTCGCGCATCAGCCAGTCGTTGGCGCCCGCGAGCTCGGCCGTGCGGGTCGCGATGCGCCCTTCGAGCTCGGCGTTGAGCCGCTCGACCGTGGCCTTGGCCGCCTCGATGTCGTTCAGGTGGCGGCGCGTCACGTACTGCCGCTGGCGCGCGCGCAAAGCGGAGCGCGCGGCGCTCGCGAGCGTCTCGGGATTGAGCGGCCGCTCGAGCAGCACCGAATTGCCCAGCTGCTGCAGCGAGGCCTGCGCGCTGGCCGAACGCCGCCCCGACTGGCGCATCGCCAGCACCACGAAAGGCAGGTCGGACCAGGCCGGTTGCCGCGCCAGGCAGGCGCCGAGCGCGCCGTCGAAACCACCCGAGAGCGACTCCTCGGTCACGATCGCCGCCGCGGCGGCAATTTCCAGTTCCGCCAGCAGCGATGCAGTGTCGGGGCAGACCAGGCAATCGATGCCCTGGCTCTCCAGCACGGCCCGGATCACCTGCGCATCCCGGCCGCGCGGCGCGAGGATCAGGATGCGGTCTTCCACGCCGCCCCTTTCATGCGGACGGCGTGGCGATATCGCTATCGCCCAGCAGCGGCTGCGTGCCGGTGTAGCGGGCCGCGCCCGACAGCACCCCCTGGAAGTCGCTCAGCGCCTTGCCGACCTCGACGCCGTGCGGCCCGAGGCGGAACTCGCGGATCGACTGCTCGTGCGCGTTGGTGCGGCTCTTGATCACCGAGATCGCCTTCAGCAGGTTGCCGCGCGCCTCGAAGTACCTGAAGTTCAGCATCGCGTCGCTGAGGTAGCTCAGGTCCACGTCGGCGCGCACCTCGCCCACGGTGCCGTGCAGCGACAGAATCAGCAGCGTGGTGAGCCCGCGCAGGTTCAGGTAGGCCAGCAGCTCGTGCATCTGCAGCACCAGGTACTTGCCGCCGGGCATGGCGTGCAGGTAGGCATTGAGGCTGTCGATCACCACCATCTGCACGCCGTCCTGCTCCACCGCCGTGCGCACCGAGTGCGCGAACTGGCCCGGCGAGACCTCGGCCGGGTCCAGCGTGCGGATCGCGATGTGGCCCGAGCTCATGTAGGGCTCGACGTCGAGCCCCAGCGCCCGCGAGCGCTGCCGCAGCGTGCCCAGGCCCTCGTCGAACAGGTAATAGGCCACCTTCGCGCCGCGCCGCGCGGCCGCCACGGCGCAGCTGATCGCGGTGGTGGTCTTGCCCACGCCCGCAGGGCCCGCCAGCAGCAGGCTGCTGCCGGGTGTCAGGCCGCCGCCCAGCAGGGCGTCGAGCGCCGCGGTGCCGGTCGAGACCGAGCGCTCGTCGATCCGCTGTTCGTGTTCGCTGGCCACCAGCCGCGGAAACACCTGCAGCCCGCCGCGGTCGAGGTTGAAGTCGTGCTCGCCGCTGCGGAACTTCACGCCGCGCAGCTTCACCACGCGCAGCCGCCGCTTGTCGGCGCCATAGTCGTTGGTGTTCTGCTCCAGGTGCAGCACGCCGTGCGCGATGCTGTGCAGGTGCTGGTCGCCATCGCCGCCCGAGCGGTCGTCGAGCATCAGCACCGTGCAGCCACGCTGCGCGAAGAAGCGCTTGAGCGCGAGGATCTGGCGCCGGTAACGCAACGCGCTCTGGGCCAGCAGCCGCATCTCCGACAGGCTGTCGAAGACCACGCGCTGCGGCTTCTGTTCGTTGACCAGGCGCATCACGTCGCGCGTGGTCTCCCCGAGCTCGAACTCAGAGGGATGGAGCACCGTCTGCTCGGCCTCCTCACTGAGTCCCTCGTCGCTCACCAGGTCGTAGACCTCGATGCCCTCGAGCGACCAGCCGTGCGAGGCAGCCACCTCGGCCAGTTCCTCGGAGGTTTCGGACAGCGTGACGTAGAGCCCGCGCTCGCCCGCGGCGCGGCCGGCCTGCAGGAACTGCAGCGCGAGCGTGGTCTTGCCCGTGCCCGGCGTGCCCTCGACCAGGTAGAGGTGTTGCGCGGGCAGCCCGCCGCCGAGGATGTCGTCGAGGCCGGGGATGCCCGTGGAGGTGAGTGAGGATGGCATGACAGCGGGGGCGGTTTTTCCGGAAGCAAAGCCCTTTGGGGGCTCCTGCACGGATTTTCCCGTGCCGCCTGTGCCGCCAGAGGGGCGGTTCGGACACTTCGCGTGTAAGCCGCCGCCTCGTGAAGGCGCCGCGCGGCGGCGCCGTGCCACCGCGATCGGTGGCGCTCAGCCGTGCGCGATCGCGGCCCAGGCCGCGGCGAACAGCGTCGAGCCCGCGGCAGCGAGCAGCCCGCCCACCAGCCATTTGAGCGTGCGCGGCTGCAGCCGGTTGGGCAGCCTGTGATGCAAGCGCGTGGCGGCATAGACCACCGGCATCGCGCAGGCCGCGAGCAGCGCCGCGTGCCACGAGAAGTGCCCGGTCGGCACCACGATCACGAGCCGCACCAGCGAGTTGAACGCGAACATCAGCAGCAGCGCGCGCCGCACCAGCTCGCGGTCCAGCGGCTGCCGGTACATGTGGAACACGATCGGCGGCCCCGAGCTCGAGAACAGCCCGCCGAGCACGCCCGACAGGCAGCCGACGATGGCGAAGCTCTTGCGCCCCGAGATCGCCGGCAGCGGCTTCGCCTGCAGCACCAGCAGCACCGCGCAGCCCAGGATCGACACCCCCAGCAGCGCGCGCAGCCAGTCGACCGCGCTGCCGCTGAGCCAGGTCAGCAGCATCAGCCCGACGATCACGCCCACCGTGCTGCCATTGAGCGCCGGCTTCATCAGCTGCCAGGGCACCGGGCCGGGCCGGGCGCGGAAGTAGGTCCAGGCATTGATCAGGCTCAGCACCGTGGCCGCGTTGGCCGCGTCGCTGACGCTCGCGATGTGGAACACCGAGACAAGGCCCAGCAGGATCAGGCTGAAGGCGAAGCCGGTGAGGTTCTGGGCGTAGGTGGCGAGGGCGACGCAGGCCATGAAGGCCAGCACCGGGCCGGCGCTGGAGAGGAGGGCTTGCACGGGGCGGGCTTCAGCGGCGCGAGGCGGTCAGGCCTTGGCTGGCGTCGGAGGCTTTGCGAAGCGGCGGGAACGCGCGAGGGCGCCGAGACGGCGATCCGGCGGGATCGGGAACGAACGAGGACACGGGCGAAGACATGGGGAAAGCGGGGGGGAGGCGCGGTCGCGGCATGGAGGCGCCTGCAGGCATGGCCGATGTCGGCGGCGACATCGGCCCGCCATTATAGGTGGGGCACCTCGGGTGCCCTGGACGCCAAACCAAACGCCTCCTACGCGCCGCCGGCCTTCTCGCTCCCGGCCCCCTGCACCATGGCATCGAGGTACCCCGCCTCCAGCAACAGCCGCCTCACCTGCGAATCCACATGCGCATCCGACAACGCCGGATGCCACTCCCCGTCGCGCCGCCAGCGCCACAGCATCGCGACCACGGTCGAATCGATGTTCGGGAAGACCTCGAGCAGCAGCGAGCCGAAGTCCTGCCGACGGGCGACCAGCCCGCGCTGCAGCAGGTCCTCGAAGACCTGCGTGGGTCGTGCGTCCGACAGCAGCCGGCGCAGCTCGACCTGCCTGAGGTCCAGTTTGCTCATGGTTCTGGAAAGGGTTCCATTGACGACGGGAAGGCCGGGGCCGCGACGGGCGGCGCACGGCGGCGTGCCTTTCAGGATCGCCCATCGATCGCGCATTCGCAAGCCGGTGGCGATTGCCATGGCGCGCCCCCCGGATAGATAGCTTCCCGAAAGCTTCGCTGCCTAGGCTGGTCGGCTCCTTCCTTCTCCGACGTCGTGCCCGCACGGTCGGTCCTTGCCGCCGCACCGATGAGCCTGCGTCCTCCCGCCTCCCGCCGCCGGGTCCTCCTGGTCCTTCTTGCCCTGCTGGCCGTCGCCGGCGGGGCCTTCCTCGCCTGGCGCGCGACACGGTCCGACGCCACGCCGCCCGCGCCGGCCACCGGCGCAGGCAACGCCGCGACCGCCACCGACCCCGAGCAGCTGCGCTATCCGAAGGGCGCGGCCCAGCTCGCGATGATCCGCGCCGAGGCCATGCCGCGCGTGCCGCTGCCGCTGGCCGAACCGCTGAGCGCGCGCCTGGTCTACGACGAGGACGCGACGGCGCGCATCGGCGTCGGCTTCTCGGGCCGCATCGTCGCGCTGCGCGTGGGCCCCGGCGACAGCGTGCGCGCGGGCCAGGTGTTGGCCGACATCGATTCGCCCGACTACGGCACGGCGCGCGCCGACCTCGGCAAGGCGCTGGCCGACGAGAAGCGCAAGCAGCTCGCGGCCGAACGCGGGCGCGAGCTGGCGCCGGGCGACGCGATTCCGCGCAAGGACCTCGAGGCGCTCGAGGCCGACCATGCGCAGGCGGCGGAGGAAGTGGAACGCGCGCGGCGGCGGCTGCAGAACATGAATCCGCGCGGACTGCGCGGCGAGGGCCAGCGCCTGCAGCTGGTCAGCCCGATGGACGGGCTGGTCGCCGAGCGCACGGCCACGCCGGCGCTCGAGGTCGCGCCCGGCATGGCGGCGCCGCTGTTCGTGGTCACCGATCCGCGGCGGCTGTGGCTGATGATCGACCTGCCGGAACGACTGCTGGGCCGGATCAAGCTCGGCAGCGCGGTGAGCGTGGAGTCGGATGCCTATCCGGGCCGGCGCTTCGCCGCCAAGGTGCGCCAGGTCGGCCATGCGGTCGACACCAACACCCGGCGCGTGCCGGTGCGCGCGCAGCTCGACAACGCCGGGCTCGAGCTGCTGCCCGAGATGTTCGTGCGCGCGCAACTGCTGCAGGAAGATGGCAGCGGCGTGCGCGTGCCCAACGAGGCGCTGGTCAACCGCGGCGTGCACAACTATGTGTTCGTCGAGGAGTCGCCCGGTGCGTTCCGGCGCCGCCAGGTCGAACTGCTGGCACAGGGCAGCGACCGCAGCTACGTGCGTGAAGGCCTGGCCGGCAACGAGCGCGTGGTGACGGCGGGCGCGCTGCTGCTCGACGCCGAGCTCACGACCCGCGCGAGCGAGCGGCCGTGATGCTGCGGCTCATCGCCTTCGCGCTGACGCAGCGCGTCTTCGTGTTCGTGCTGGTCGCGGCGCTGGTCGGCTTCGGCGGCTACGCGGCCTCGAACCTGCCGATCGAGGCCTTCCCCGACGTGCAGGACGTGCAGGTGCGCGTGATCTCGCAGCGCACCGGCGCGGCGCCGCAGGACATGGAGCGCTCGGTCACGCTACCGATCGAGCGCGAGGTGGCCGGCATACCGCGGCTGTCGAACGTGCGCTCGGTCACGATGACCGGGCTGTCGATCGTGACCTTGACCTTCGCCGACGGCACCGACGACTACTTCGCGCGCCAGCAGGTGCTCGAGAAGCTCTCGACCGTCGACCTGCCCACCGGCGTGCAGCCGCAGCTCGCGCCGCTGTCGACGGCCGTCGGCGAGATCTACCGCTACACGCTCGAGGCGCCGGGCCTGTCGGAAGTGGAGGCGCGCACGCTGCAGGACTGGACCGTGCGCCCGTTCCTGCGCATGACGCCCGGCGTGGCCGACATCGTCACCTTCGGCGGTGCGCTCAAGGAATTCCAGATCGAGGTCGACCCGGTGGCGCTGCGCAAGTACCAGGTGACGCTGGACCAGCTCGGCCAGGCGGTCTCGAACGCCAACGGCAGCGCGGGCGGCGGGCTGATGCGCCGCGGCGACACCTCGCTAGTGGTGCGCGCCAGCGGGCTGTTCGACAGCCTCGCCGACATCCGCGCGGCGGTGGTCGCCTCGCGCCAGGGCCGGCCCGTGACGGTGGCCGACCTGGCGCAGGTGCGCGAGGGCGAGCGCCCGCGCCTGGGCATTGCCGCGGCGGGCCAGCGCGACAGCATCGTCGAGGGCATCGTCTCGATGACCAAGGGCGGCGACCCGGCCAAGATCAACGCCGAGCTGCGCGAGCACATCGCGCAACTCGAGCCGCGCCTGCCGGCCGGCGTAAAGATCGTGCCCATCTACGACCGCACGCAGCTCGTGCACCACACGGTGGCCACGGTGGTCGAGAACCTGGTGGTGGGCGCGCTGCTGGTGGTGGCGGTGCTGGTGGTCTTCCTCTCGAGCTGGCGCGCCGCGCTGGTGGTGGCCACCGTGATCCCGCTCGCGCTGCTGTTCGCCTTCATCCTGATCACCGCGCGCGGCGTGTCGGCCAACCTGATCTCGCTGGGTGCGGTCGACTTCGGCATCATCATCGACAGCGCGGTCGTGATCGTCGAGGCGCTGATGGTGCGGCTCGCGGCCAAGAGCGCGCTCGACGCCGATACGCCCGAGGCGCGCCACCAGCGGCTGGGCGTGCTGCACCACACGGTCAGCGACCTCGCGCACCCGGTGCTGTTCTCGAAGGCGATCATCATCCTGGCCTTCGTGCCGATCTTCACTTTCCAGCGCGTGGAGGGAAAGATCTTCACGCCCGTGGCCCTGACCTTGAGCTTCGCGCTGCTCGGCGCGGTGCTGCTGACCTTCACGCACCTGCCCGCGCTGCTGGCCACCGTGCTGCAGCGCCGCACCCTGGCCGAGAAGCACAAGCCCTGGCTGGACTGGCTGCAGGCGCGCTACCGCGGCCTGCTCGCCGCGACCATGCGCCACGCGGGCCGCACGCTGTGGCTCGCGGCGCTGCCCGTGGCGCTCGCGCTGGGACTGGCGCCGCGGCTGGGCAGCGAGTTCCTGCCCAAGCTCGACGAGGGCAACATCTGGCTGACCATCACGCTGCCGACCTCGGCCGCGCTCGAGACCACCAAGCAGGTGGAACGCAGCGTGCGCGCCACCCTGCTGACGTATCCCGAGGTGGCGCGGCTGATCAGCCAGGTCGGCCGGCCCGACGACGGCTCGGACCCGAAGGGGCCGAACAACCTCGAGATCCTGGTCGACCTGCAGCCGCGCTCGGGCTGGCGCTTCGCGGGCAAGGAGGCGCTGATCGCCGACATGTCCGCCAGGCTGGAAGACATCCCCGGCATCAGCACCAACTTCTCGCAGGTGATCCAGGACAACGTCGAGGAGTCGCTGTCGGGTTTCCGCGGCGAGATCCTCGCGAAGGTGATCGGCAACAACCTCGACATCCTCGACGAGCTCGGCGAGAAGGTGGCGACCACCCTGCGCGCCATCCCCGGCGCCACCGACGTGGACAGCACGCGCATCGGCGGGCAGAGCGAGTTGGTCGTCACGCCCGACCGCGCGCGGCTCGCGCGCTACGGCCTCACGGTCAACGACGTCGACAACGCCATCGGCCAGTCGATGTCGGGTGCCTCGACCACCAGCTTCTACGACGCCGACCGCCGCTTCGACGTGGTGGTGCGGCTCGCCCAGCCGCACCGCGACAGCGTGGACGCGGTGCGCGGCCTGCAGCTCGCCGTGGCCGGCACGCAGGTCGGCAACGGCCCGGGCACCATCTCGCTGGGCGAGGTCGCGAACGTCGAGGTGCGCCAGGGCGCCTCGCGCATCTTCCGCGAATCGGGCTCGCGCATGGTCATCGTCAAGGTCAACCTGCTGGGCCGCGACCAGGGCAGCTTCGTGGAGGAGGCCCAGCGCACCGTGGCGCGCCAGGTCGCGCTGCCGCCGGGCTACCAGCTGGTGTGGGGCGGTCAGTTCGAGAACTCGCAGCGGGCCGCGGCGCGGCTCGCGGTGATCGTGCCGTTCACGGCGCTGCTGATCTTCTCGCTGCTGTTCTGGGCCTTCCGCTCGGTGCGGCTGGCCTCGCTGGTGTTGGGCATGGTGCCGTTCACGCTGGTGGGCGGGCTCGCCGCGCTCGGGCTCGCGGGGCTGCACCTGTCGGTCTCGGCCGCGGTCGGGTTCATCGCGGTGGCGGGCATCTCGGTGCAGAACGGCGTGATCATGGTCGAGGAGATCATGGCGCGCGTGCGTTCGGGCGCGGCGGTCGCGACGGCGATCGTCGAAGGCGCGACGACGCGGCTGCGCCCGATCCTGATGACGGCGCTGATGGCGGGCCTGGGCCTGCTGCCGGCCGCGCTCTCGCACGGCATCGGCAGCGAGACGCAACGGCCCTTCGCCTGCGTGATCGTGGGCGGCATCGTCACCGGCACGCTGTTCACGCTGCTGGTGCTGCCGGTGGCGATCCGCCGCTTCGGCGATTTCTACGACGAGCCGCAGCAGGCGCGCGAGGCGCGCCCGGCGGCCGCGCCCTGATGCACCGGAGCCCGCGATGAAGCACGCCTCCACCTCCCCGTTCCGTCCCCGCGTTCGATCGATGCTTGCGCTGGCCTGCGCGGCGCTGCTGGCCGGCTGCACGGTCGGCCCCGATTTCCGGCGCCCCGATCCGCCCATGGCGAAGGACTACGCCCCGTCGGCGCTGCCGCTCGACACCGTGTCGGCACCGGTGCCCGGCGGCGACGCGCAACGCTTCGCGCCCGGGCGCGACATCCAGGCCGACTGGTGGACGCTGTTCGGCTCGCCGCGCCTCGACGCGCTGATCGCGCGCGCGCTCGCGCGCAGTCCCACGCTCGAGGCCGCGCAGGCGGCGCTGCGCGCGGCGCAGGAGAACGTCTACGCGCAGCGCGGCTTCTTCTATCCCACGGTCGGCATCGGCTACTCGCCCGCGCGCACCAAGATCGCGGGCAACCTCGGCGGCAACTCGCCGGGCGTGCAGGGCAACGGCAGCGTGATCTCCACCTATCAGGGCACGCCGGCCAGCGAGGGCGGCAGCGCGCCCTTCAACGCGCCGGTGATCTACAACTTCCACACCGCGCAGCTCACGGTCGGCTATGCACCCGACATCTTCGGCGGCCAGCGACGGCAGCTCGAGAGCCTCGAGGCGCAGGCGCGGATGCAGCACTACCAGCTCGAGGCCACCTACCTCACGCTGGCCTCGAACCTGGTGGCGGCCTCGATCCAGGAGGCGCTGCTGCGCCGGCAGATCGCGATCGCCGAGGGCATCGTCGAGGCCAACGAGCAGGCGGTGGCGCTGCTGCAGCGCCAGCTGCGGGCCGGCTACGCGGCACGGCAGGACCTGGCGCAGCAGGAGCTCGCGCTCGCGCAGGCGCGCCAGCAGCTGCCGCCGCTGCGCAAGCAGCGCGAGCAGACGCGCAACCTGCTGCGCGCGCTGGCCGGCGACGGCCCCGACGAGGACCTCGCGATCGACTTCGACCTCGATGCGCTGGTGCTGCCGCGCGAGCTGCCGCTGGCCCTGCCCTCGCGCCTGGTCGAGCAACGGCCCGACATCCGCGCCGCCGAGGAGCAGCTGCATGCCGCCAGCGCGCAGGTCGGCGTGGCGGTGGCCGACCGCCTGCCGCAGTTCTCCATCGATGCGAGCTGGGGCGGCGCGGCCAGCCGGCTCGGCGAGATGTTCCTGAAGTCGGGGCGCTTCTTCAGCCTCGCGGGCAGTGTCGGGCAGACCCTGTTCGACGGCGGCACGCTCGAGCATCGCCAGCGCGCCGCCGAGGAGGGGCTGCGCCAGGCCGATGCCCAATACCGCGCGACCGTGATCGCGGCGCTGCAGAACGTGGCCGACACGCTGCAGTCGATCCAGGCCAACGCGCAATCGCTGCAGGACGCGGCACTGGCCGAGGAGAAGGCCCGCGTCGCGCTGGACCTCACGCGGCGCCGACTCCGGCTCGGCGACGTCGACCGCCTCGCGCTGCTCAACGCGCAGCAGGCCCACGACCAGGCGGTGCTCGCGCGCGTGCAGGCGCAGGCCGCGCGGCTGGGCGACAGCGCCGCGCTGTTCCAGGCCTCGGGCGGCGGCTGGTGGCAGCGCACGCCGAAGTCGTGAACACGCCGCCGCTGGCCGACAATGGCGGCCTCCCTGCCCACTCGTCCCGCCGCCTCGCACCGCGATGCTCCTGCTGCTGATCGAAGACGACCCCGTGATCTCGCGGGAATTGCAACTGCGCTGGCGCCAGCGCGGCTGGGTGGTGCGCGGCTGCGGCGACCTCGCCGAGGCCGATCGCGCGCTCGCCGAGCGCGAGGTGCAGGATTTCGAGCTCATCGTGCTCGACCTCAACCTGCCCGACGGCGACGGCCTGGACTGGCTGCGGCGGCTGCGCCAGCGCGATCGCCTCACGCCCGCGCTGATCCTGACCGCGCGCAGCCGCGTGGCCGACCGCGTGCTGGGCCTGCAGGGCGGTGCCGACGACTACCTGGTCAAGCCCTTCGCGCCCGAGGAACTCGACGCGCGCATCGAGGTGCTCGGCCGCCGCGCCCAGGTGGCGCGCGGCGACCACCTGCACTACGGCCGGCTGACCTGGCGCGGCGACCTGGGCCGGGCCTATGTGGACGACCAGGCGCTCGACCTGGCGCCGCGCGAGTTCGAGGTGCTGGGCCTGCTGATGCAGCGCGCGCCGCGGTTGGTCGCCAAGCGCGCGCTGATCGATGCGCTCGCCGAACGCAACATCGAGCTCGGCGACAGCGCCTCCGAGATCTACGTGTCGCGCCTGCGCCGCAAGCTGGTCGACGCGGGCGTGCAGGTGCGCACGATGCGCGGCTTCGGCTACATGCTGGTGCTCGACGCGGCCGCTCCCGGCGCGCAGGAGGCCTGATGGAAGCCTTGCCACCGCAGCCGCGACGCCGCATCCGCTGGCTGCGGCGCGAACTGCTGCTGCGCCTGATGCTGCCGCTGATCACCATGATGGCCGTGGCCGGCGGCTTCGGCCTCCACTACACGCACGAAGTCATCGAGCGCGTGTTCGACCGCTGGCTGCTCGATGCCGCGCGCTCGAGCATCGCGCTGCTGCGCTACGACGACCGGGGCGTCGCGACGATCGACATGTCGCCGCAGCTCAAGGCCATGCTGCTGTTCGACGAGATCGACCAGAACTGGTTCAGCGTCACGCAGTCCGGCCGGCTGCTGGCCGGGCAGCCCGGCCTGCCCGACGGGGGCACCGCGCGCGTGCGCTACCGCCGCGGCGAAGCCTTCGATGCCGCCTACCTGGGCCAGCCGGTGCGCGTGGTACGCGTGGAATTGACGCGCCCCGGCGCCGCGCCGGTCACGATGCTGATGGGCGAGACCCTGACCAAGCGCCATCGCGCCGAGCAGGAGCTCTGGGTGCTGCTGTGGCCCGTCGTCGCGCTCGTGGTGGCCGCCGCGCTGGCCATCGCGATCGCCGTGCGCCGCACGGTGCGGCCGTTGCAGGCCATCGCCACGCGCTGGAACGAGCGCTCGCATGCCTCGCTCGACCCGATCGGCGTCGACGAGGTGCCGCGCGAGCTGCAGGCCTTCGCGAGTTCGCACAACGAGCTGCTCGCGCGCATCCGGACCATGCTGGCGCGCGAGCGGCAGTTCGCCGCGACCGCGGCGCACCAGCTGCGCACCTCGCTGACCGGCCTACAGCTCGGCCTGGCGCGCGCCACCGATGCGCCCGATCCGCAGGCGATGCGGCGCATCGTCGACGAGCTCGGCGGCTCGATCCAGCGCTCGGGGCGGCTGGTGCAGCAGCTGTTGAGCTTCGGCGCGCTCGACCCCGAGGCGCGCGCCGATCTCGACCGGCGCCGCATCGATCTCGTCGCGCTCGCTCAGGACGTGGGCGCCACCCACATCCAGCAGGCGTCGGCGCGCGCGATCGAGCTGGAGCTCGCCGCGCCCGAGCGGCCGGTGTGCGTCGCGGTGCAGCCCGAGCTGATCGCCGATGCGCTGAGCAACCTGCTCGACAACGCGATCCGCTACACGCCGCCGGGCGGACGCGTGCTGGTGGAGTTCGAGACCGCGCCGCCGGCGCTGCACGTGAGCGACTCGGGGCCGGGCATTCCCGAGGACGAGCGCGAGGCGGTGCTCGAGCGCTTCGTGCGCGGCCGCGACGCGACCGGCGACGGCAGCGGCCTGGGGCTGGCCATCGTGCGCGACATCGTGGCGATGCACGGCGCCACGGTGACGCTGTCGGACAGCGCCTGGGGCGGCCTCGCGGTCACGCTGCGCTTTCCGTCCGGCGACTGAGTACGGGCTCAGGGCCCGCGGCCGCAGGCGATGTCGGGTGCGCCCCGCTCGTCGTCGGGCAGCACGATGCCCCAGCGCATACGCACGCTGCGTTCGGGACCCTCGCCGGCCCAGGGCAGCTCGATCGCCCCGCCGCAGTCCACGGTCTGCATCAGGGGCTGCAGCGGCGGACCTTCGGAACGGAAGGCCGGCGTGTCCAGCATCAGCACCATGCCGCCCTCGCGCGCCAGCGTGCCCGGTGCCAGCCAGGGCGAGGTGCGTTCGTCGCCATCGATCAGCAGGCGCACGCCAGGATCCATGCGCAGCGCGATGGCGCCCGCGAACCAGGTGTCGCCGACCAGCAGCCGCAGCGGCCGCTCGCCCATGTGCGCATGCCAGGTCGCCTCGACCGCGTCCGCGATGCGCTGCGTCGGCAGATTGGCGCGCGTGACGTGGCCCAGCCGCGTGCTCCCCACGCCGTCGACCCAGGCACAGGCCCAGGCGGCCGTGACGTGCAACAGCGCCGCGACTGCCAGCATCGCGCTCCAGCGGCGCCGGCTCCAGCGTTCCGCGTCGAGCCAGGGCAGCGCGGCCGCCACCCATACGCCGGCCGGCAGGAAGAAGGTGGTGAGCCAGGCAGGCACCAGCCGCGAATGCAGCAGCACAGAGGCCGCCAGCACCAGCGCGGTGGGACCGAGGGTCGCCCAGGCGAGGAAGCGCCGGTCGAAGGCCGCGGGCATCGGTGCCGTTGGCCCCGCCGCCGCCTCGCGCCGCTGCGCGATCCAGGCCCAGCCGACGAACAGCAGCATCGGCGACAGCCGCGCGAGTTGCACCAGCAGCACGCGCAGCGGCAGCGGCAGCGGCAGCAGGTGTCCGCCGCCCGGGCCATGGACCGCATGCACCGAATGGCGCGCATAGGCCACCGTGGTGTCGCCATGCTGCAGCACCCACCACAGGTGCGGCGACAAGAGCAGCAGCGCGAGGCCGGTGGCCAGCAACAGGTCGCGCCGCACGCGCGCGTCGCGCCACAGGCCCTGGCGGACCACGAAGCCCAGGCCCACGGCGAACTGCACCGCGGCGCTGTACTTGGTGAGCATCGACAGCGCCGCGAACAGCCCGAGCCAAACCCAGTCGGCGCGCCCGCTGCCGGCCGGCCGCAGCACGCGCCACAGCATCCACCAGTAGCCCGCGAGCGGCAGCAACTGCACCGTGTTGTGGTTGTAGACCACCGCGCGCTGCACGTGGTAGGTGACCAGCGTGCCCAGCAGCAGCGCGAAGGCGGCGCGCGCCGGCGTCATCATCTCGCGCGACCAGCGCCACAGCAGGTAGAGCGCGCCCACGCCGCAGCCCACGCCGGCCACGTAGGTCAGCCACGGCTGGCGGCCGAACAGCGCCAGCGGCAGGCTCAGCAGCCAGCTCGGCAGCGGCGGATGCTTGTAGTAGCCCCACTGCAGGCTGCCGCTCCAGAACAGCTCCTCCACGTTGTCCCACGGCGGCGTGAGGTCGAGCGCGACCATCGGCCAGGCCCAGGCGAGCACCAGCGCGACGAGCAGCGCGGGCACCCAGCGGTCCAGCGGCGGGCGAGCCGTCTCGACGGCAGGAAGAAAGCGGCCCGGCACGGGCGTCGATCCAGGATTCATGGGCGGGATTTATAGGGGCCGCACCCCACCGGCGCCTGACTTCGCGTGGTGCTCACCACGCGTCGGCGGGCGCCGGCCGCGAGAGCGGCCGCAGCGGCGCCTCGCAGTCGCGCACGTCGACGCGCACGGTGTCGCCGACCCGCAGGTCCGGCGGCAGGCGCGTGGTGCCGAGTGCGCGCGTGCGCAGCCCGCCGTCGTGGTAGCGCACGACCGCATAGGGCTCGTTCGCGCCCGCCTGTGGCGCGCAGTCGCGGTACATGGCATGCGCGAGTTCGCCGGCGCGGCCCAGGGCCTCGACGCGCCCGGTGCGCCAGCCCGCCACGAAGTCGGCATGGCTGGTCCCGAGCCCGGCGCAGCCGGCCAGCGCGAGCAGGCCGGGCGCCAGCGCGCAGGCGATGCCACGCATCAGCCGCGTGCCCCCACCGCGGCCGTGGCCTGGATCTCCACGCGGTACTCCGAATCGATCAGCCTGGCCCCCACGGTGGCGCGCGCGGGCGTATGGCCGGCGGGCACCCATTCGTCCCACACCGCGTTCATCGCGGCATAGTCGCCCACCGTGCGCAGGTAGATCGTGACGCTGACCAGGTTCTCGCGCGTGGCGCCCTCGGTGCCGAGCAGGTCGTCGATCTGGCGCAGCACCTGGCGCATCTGGCCGGTCACGTCGAGCGAGGGGTTCTCGGCCACCTGCCCCGACAGGTAGAGCAGGCGGGCGGTGCCGAGGTCGACGGCCACCATCTCGCTGAAGCGGGGGCCCATCTCGTGGCGGACGATGTTCATGGCGTTGCGGACGAAGAGGATGCGATGGAGGAAAGCGTCGGCGACGCCGGATCGGCGGGTACGTTCCACCAGCCGCCGCCGAGCGCCTGGAACAGCGCGGCCGCGTCGGTGAACCGCTGCGCGCGCGCCTGCACGAGGTTGATCTCGGCCTGCGCCTGCTGCTGTTGCGCGAGCAGCAGCGCGAGCGCGCTGGCATCGCCCCACTGCAGCTGCGCGCGGGTGCGCGCGAGCGCCTGCGCGGCGGTGCGCTCGGCCCGCACCGATGCCTGCAGCGCGCGCGTGTCGGCATCGATGGCAGCCAGCGTGTTGGCCACGTCCTGGAAGGCCGCGAGCACGGTCGCGCGGTACTGCGCGGCCGCCTCGTCGAACGAGGCGCGCGCGGCCGCCTCGCGGTGGCCGAGCGCGCCGGCGTCGAACAGCGGCTGCGCGACGCCGGCCGCGACGGTCCAGAACATCGCGGGCGAATGGAACAGCTGCGACAGCGTGTAGGCCGAGGAGCCGAGGTTGGCGCTCAGCGTCACGGCAGGCAGCCGCGCGGCCACTGCCACGCCGATGGCCGCGCTCGCGGCCTTCAGCTGGGCCTCGGCGGCGCGCACGTCGGGCCGGTGCTCGACAAGCAGGGCAGGCAACGCGAGCGGCAGCTCGGCGGGCAACTCCAGCGTATCGAGCTCGAAGCGCGCCGCCACCTCTTCGCTCGGGTAGCGGCCGCCGAGCACCGCCAGTTGATGGCGCTGCTGCGCGAGCTGCTTGTCGAGCGCGGGCACGGCGGCCTCGGTCGCGGCCAGCAGGGCGGCCTGCGCCTCCACGTCGGCCTGCGCGACCTGCCCCAGCGCGAGCTGGCGGCGATAGGCCTGCAGTACCTGCGCCTGGCTCTCGGCGATCGCCAGCGTGGCGCGCCGCTGCGCCCGCAGCGAGGCCTCGGCGATCGCCGCCGCCACCACGTTGCTGCTGAGCGTGAGCCGCGCGGCGAGCGCCTGGAAGCGCTGCGCCTCGGTCTGCGCGCGCGCGCCCTCGACCTGCCGCTGCGTGGCGCCGAACACGTCGGGCGCATAGCTCACGTTGAGCTGCGCCGTGTGCAGCGTGTAGAGGCTCGCGTTCGACGACACCGGGCTCGCGACCGCGTTCGCCACGCGCTGGCGCGTGGGCGCGAGCCCGGCCGTCAGCACCGGCCAGAAGGCCGCGCGCTGGGCCGCCTCGTTCTCGCGCGCCGCGCGCAGCGACGCCTCCGCGGCCTCGACACCGGGATTGCCGGCCAGGCTCTGCGCCACCAGCGCATTGAGCGGCTCGTTGCGGAAGGCGGCCCACCACTGGGCCGGGATGTCGAGGCCGGGCGACAGCCGCGGCAGCGGCACGCCCTCGCCTTCCTCGGCCACGGGCGGCGCGGCCGTGTAGCGCGCGGGCAGATTCAGCGGGGGACGCGCGTAGTCGGGGCCCACGGCGCAGCCGGCCAGGCACAGCGCGACGGCCAATGCAACAGGGATGCTCTTGTTCATCGTTCTCCCCCTTCAGCGATCGCGCCGCGGGCGCAAGCCCCAGCCCTTGCGCTCGAACAGCCGTTCCATCGCGTAATAGAAAGCCGGCAGGATGAACAGCGTGAGCAGGGTCGACACCACCAGCCCGCCGACCACCACCGTGGCCAGCCCGCGCTGCACATCGGTGCCCACGCCCGTGGCCAGCGCCGCGGGCAGCATGCCGACCGAGGCCACCGAGGCCGTCATCAGCACCGGGCGCAACCGCTCGGTCGCGCCCTCGAGCACCGAGGCCCGCAGCGCCAGCCCCTCGCCGCGCACGCGGCGGAAGTTCGCGACCATGATGATCCCGTTCTGTATCGACACGCCGAACAGCGCGATGAAGCCCACCGCGGTCGCCATGTTGAGCGTCTCGCCCGCGAGGTGGACAGCGATCAGCCCGCCGAGCGTGGCCATGGGCACCACGCCGAGGATCAGCGCCACGTGGCGGATCTTGCCGAACTGGAAGAACAGCAGCACCGCCATGATCGCGACCACGATCGCGAGCGACACGCCCAGGCGCGCCTGCGCGCGCTGCTGGTTCTCGAACTGACCAGCCCACTGCAGCCGGAACTTCGCCGGATCGAAGGGCACCTCCTTCGCGATGCGCGCGCGCGCCTCCTCGAGGTAGGAGGCCAGGTCGCGGTCGCGGTTGTCCACGCGCACCGTGATCTGGCGCTCGTTCATCTCGTGCGAGATGGTGCTCTCCCCGGTCTGCAGGCGGATGTCGGCCACCTGCGCCAGCGGCACCTTGGTGCCGTTGGAACCGTTGAGCAGCAGCGCGCCGAGGGCTTCGGTGCCGCCCTTGGCGCTGCGCGGCAGCTTCACCGACACGTTGTAGGTGCGCGCCCCCTCGTACACCGTGATGACCGGCGCGCCGCCGATGCCGGTCTGCACCAGGCTCGCGACGTCGGCCGCGCTCACGCCGCGGCGCGCGGCCGCCTCGCGGTCGAGCCGGATCACCACCTGCGGGATCGGCGGCTCCTGGAACAGCGAGGCCGAGGCCGTGCCGCGCACCGTGCCCAGCAGCTCGACGATGCGGTTGCCGATGCGCCGGCTCTCGGCGAGGTCGTCGCCGTAGATGCGCAGCACCAGCGGGCTGTGGGCGCCGCCGACGGCATCGTTCACGCCGTCGATGATCGGCTGGCTGATGCCCACGTCGAAGCCCGGCATGCGCGCGAAGCGCTCGCCCAGCATGCGCACGAAGTCGGCCTTGTGCATGCCCGCGGGCCATTCGGCGTAGGGCTTGAGGCCCACCGGCACCTCCATGTGCGAGGGCGTCCAGGGGTCGGTGCCGTCGTCGTTGCGCCCGAGCTGCGTCACCACGTACGAAACCTCCGGGTACTCGAGCAGCACGTGGCGCAGCTCGGTGGCCATCTCGCTGGCCTTGTCGAGCGACAGGCCCGAGGGCAGCTGCACCTGCAGCCACAGCGCGCCCTCGTCGATGTCGGGCAGGAACTCGCGCCCGGCCGTGGCGCCGAGCACGGCCACCGCCAGCAGCGCGGCCACGCCCAGGCCGTAGGCGACGGCGGGCATGCCCAGCAGCAGGTCGAGCGCGCGCCGGTAGGCCGCGGTGAGCCACAGCAGCGGCCGGTTGACGAAGGGACGCCTCGGCTTGCGCAGCGCCACGTAGGCCAGGCTCGGGATCAGCGTGAGCGCGCACAGCAGCGCGCCCACCAGTGCGTAGCCGACGGTGAAGGCCATGGGCCGGAACAGCTTGCCCTCGGCGCGCTCGAAGGCGAACAGCGGGAAGTAGGCCGTGATGATGATCAGCGTGGCGAAGAAGATCGGCCCCGAGACGTGGCTCACGGTCTCGAGGATGTTGCCCTCGGTGAGCGTGGCGTTCGGTTCCTCCTCGCGCCGCCGCAGGATCGCCTCCATCACCACGATGGCGCCGTCCACGATGATCCCGAAGTCGATCGCGCCGAGCGAGAACAGGTTGGCCGGCATGCGCGTGAAGTGCATCACGATGAACACCGTCACCAGCGACATCGGGATGGCCATCGCCGCGACCACCGCGCTGCGCGGGCTGCCGAGGAACAGGATGAGCACGAAGCACACCAGCGCCATGCCCTCGAGCACGGTGTGCGTCACCTTGTCGACCGTGAGCTTCACGAGGTCGTCGCGGTCGATGTAGGGCACGATGCGCACGCCCAGCGGGGCGAGCTCGGCCTGCAGCGCGTCGATCTTGCGGTGCACGCCCTCGAGCACGCGCGAGGGGTTCTCGTACTTGAGCATCAGCACGATGCCCTCGATCGTGTCGGGGTCGGTGTTCTTGCCGAGGATGCCGCCGCGCTCCTGGTGCCCGAACTGCAGCCGCCCGAGGTCGCGCACCAGCACCGGCGCGCCGCCGCTGTTCGACACCATCACCGCGCCCAGGTCGTCGAGCGAGCGGATCTGGCCGATGCCGCGCACCACGTAGCTCTGCTCGCCGCGCGCGATGCGCCCGCCGCCCGCGTTGGCGCTGCCGTTGTTGATCGCCGTCACCACGTCGTTGAGCACCAGCCCGTGCGCCTGCAGCCGCGCGGGATCGACCTCGAGCTGGAACTCGCGCGTGAAGCCGCCGAAGTTGTTGACGTCGACCACGCCCGCCACCTGCTTGAGGGCCGGGATCACCTTCCAGCGCTGCAGCTCCGACAGCTGCATCAGGTTCATGCGGTCGGACTCGAGCGTGTAGCGGTAGATCTCGCCGGCCGGCCCCGCCACCGGCCCGAGGCCCGGCTGCGCGCCCGCGGGCAGGCTGACCTGGCCGATGCGCTCGGTCACGCGCTGGCGCGCGAAGTAGTCGTCGGTGCCGTCCTTGAAGGTCAGCGTGATCAGCGACAGCCCGAAGGTGCTGCTCGAGCGGATCGAGGCCAGCCCCGGCGTGTTGCTCAGCGCGCGCTCCAGCGGCGTGGTGATCCGCTGCTCCATCTCCTCGGAGGCCAGGCCGTTGACCTGCGTCGTCACCTGCACCGTGACGTCGCCGAGGTCGGGGTAGGCCTCGACGGTCATCTGCGTCCACGACCAGGCGCCGAACAGCACCAGCGCGACCGACAGCGCCCAGGCCAGGTGGCGGCGGCGCAGGAACTGGGAGATGACGAGGTTAATCATTGAGCAGCACGCCGCCCTGGACCACCACGCGCTCGCCGGCCGCGAGGCCGCCGCGGATACGCACCCGCTCGCCGTCCTCGCGTCCGAGCTCGACCGGGCGCCGCTCGAAGGTCCATGGTTGCACCTCGACGAACACGCTCACGCTGTCGTTGTTCATCAGCAGCGCCGAGCTCGGCACCTGCGGCTGCGCGGCCTGCGGCAGCTCGATCTGCGCGGTCGCGAACATGTTGGGCCTGAAGCTGCCGTCGGCGTTGTCGAAGGCGATCCGCGCGCGCGCGCGGCGCGTGTCGGCATCGAGCAGGGTTCCGACGAAACCGACCGTGCCCGCGAAATGGCGCCCCGGCTGCGAGGCCAGCGTCACCGTGGCCTTCTGGCCCGCGGCCACCTGCCCCAGCAGGTTCTCGGGCACGCCGACGCCGACCCAGACGCGCTCGAGGTTGGAGACGGTCATCAGCGCCGCGTTGGTGTCGTTGAGCACCGCGCCGCTCGCGACATTGAGCGCGGTGACGGTGCCGGCCATGGGCGCGACGATCCGCAGCACCCGGCCGTCGCCGCCGTCGCCGGCACCGATGCCGCGCAGGCGCGCCTCGCTGCGCCGCAGCTCGGCCGTCTGCTGCACCACCGCGCTGCGCGCCGCCTCCACGTCCTTGGCCGCGTTGGAGCCGGCCTCGTTGACGCCCTGCGCCCGCGCGAGCGAGCGCTCGGCCAGCGCGAGCGCGTCGCGTGCCTTCTGCGCGTCGGCCACGGCCTGGGCGAGGTCGGGCGAGCTCATCGTCGCGAGCAGCTGGCCCGCGCGCACCGTGTCGCCGAGGCGCACCTGGAGCGCGAGCAGGCGCCCGGCCAGCGGCGGCAGGATGTTGACGGTGCGCGCCGGGTCGGCCTCCACCGTTGCGGGCAGGCTCAGCAGGTGCGAGCTCGTGCTTTCGCCGATGGCGTCGACCCGCAGCCGCTCGCGCAGCGGGGAGCCGGCGGGCACGCTCAGGCGGTGGCCTTCGCGCACCAGCAGCGGCGCGGGCGCGGGCACGGCGGGCGCACTGTGCGCCGCGGCATGGAACCAGCCGGCGTACAGGGCCGCGCAGGCCAGGGTGCCGGCAATGGCATGCGCGAGGATGATCTTGTGGGGAGGCTTCTTCATGGCGATGGATACGTCGCGGCGCGGCTGGCTGCCGGCACCGGCGCGAGCGTAGAAAAACGCGGCTGAAGATTTCCCCAAGAAATCCTGAAGACGGCTTCAGGATCGTGGCAGCGGGCGGTCAGGTTGCGACCCGATGATGGCGCGCCATGCGAATCCTGTTGATCGAAGACGACCGCAAGGCGGCCCGGCTGCTCGCGCGCGGCCTCGAGGAGGAAGGCTTCGTGGTCGACGCGGTGCACAGCGCCGAGGAAGGCGACGAGCGGGCCTTCGTGCAGGCCTACGACCTGCTGGTCCTGGACTGGATGCTGCCGGGGGGCGACGGCCTCTCGCTGTGCCGCGAGCTGCGCCGGCGCGGCTGCGCGACGCCGGTGCTGATGCTCACGGCGCGCGATGCGCTGCGCGACCGCGTCGAGGGCCTGAACACCGGCGCCGACGACTACCTGACCAAGCCCTTCGCCTTCGACGAACTGCTGGCGCGCGTGCGCGCGCTGCTGCGCCGCCCGGAGAGCATGCGACCGGCGATCCTGTCGCTGGCGGACCTGAGCCTCGATCCGCAGCGCCAGCGCGCGCAGCGCGGCGGCGCGACGCTGGACCTGACGCACAAGGAGTTCGCGATCCTGCACATGCTGCTGCGGCATGCCGGCGAGGTGGTGAGCCGCGCGCGCCTGGCCGAACAGGTCTGGAAGGACGATCTGATCGGCATCGACAACCTGATCGACGTGCATGTGGGCAACCTGCGCCGCAAGGTCGACGCGGCACCGGCGCTGCCGCTGATCCGCACGGTGCGCGGCCGCGGTTTCCGGCTCGCGGCGGACGACGGCCATGCTTAGCCTGCGCCGGCGCCTGGTGCTGGTGCAGGTGGGCGTGACCGTCGCGGTCATGGCCATCGCGGCCTTCGGCGCCTATGCGGTGTTCGCGCGCAACGTGCACCGCGAGCTCGACGCCGCGCTGCTCGCACTGGCCGAGACCGAGCTCGGCATGCTGCTGTCGGCCGACGCGGGCAGCGCGGCCACGGTGCACGAGGCGCCCTCGGGACCGGGCGCGCCCTCCTTCGTGCGGCTCGACCGGCTGGTGCAGATCGTCGGCCCCGATGGCCGCGTGCTCGCGCGCAGCACCAACCTCGGCGAGGCCCAGTTGCCGATACCGCCGCTGCTGCGCGAGCGGCTCGCCGCGGGCGAGACCGTGTTCGAGACCCTCGAGGGCTTCGGCGAGGAACCCACGCGCATGGTCTCGGTGCCAGTGCCCGGCCGCGCGGCGACGCTGGCGGTGCAGGTGGCCGGCTCGCTCGACGACGTCAACCGCACGGTCGCGATGGCCAGCGTGCTGTTCCTCGTGCTCGGCGGCGCGCTGCTGCTGGCGCTCGGACTGGCCGGCACGCTGATCACGCGGCGCGCCTTCCGCGCCATCGACGAGGTGGTGCAGCAGGCGCACCGCATCAGCGACGCCAACCTCAGCGAACGGCTGCCGAGCCCTGGCACGGCCGACGAGGTCGGCCGGCTCGTCGAGACGCTCAACGCGATGCTGGCGCGCATCGAGCACGGCATGGAGGCGCAGCGGCGCTTCACCGCCGATGCCTCGCACGAGCTGCGCTCGCCGCTGTCGCGGCTGCGTACCGAGCTCGAGCTCGCGCTGCGCCGGCCGCGCGAACCCGCGGCCTACGTCCGGACCCTGCGCTCGGCGCTCGACGAGGTGGAATCGCTCTCGCTGCTGGTGGAGGAACTGCTGGTGCTGGCCCGCATCGACGCGGGCCAGGAGCGCGAGGCCGCGGAGACCGTGGCGCTCGACCGGCTGGCCGAGGAAGCGGTGCGGCGCCTCGAGCCGATGGCGCGCGAGCGCGGCATCCGGCTGCGGCTGGAGCTGCTCGCGCCGGTGGCGGTGCGCGTGGCGCGCGGCGCCGCGAACCTCGCACTGGCCAACCTGCTCGACAACGCCCTGAAGTTCTCGCCCGATGGCGGCACCGTGCACGTCGACGTGTTCGCGCCACCGGGCAGCGGCGAGGCCGTGGTGCGCATCGCGGACCACGGTCCCGGCATCCGCAGCGACGAACTGCCGCACCTGTTCGAACGCTTCTACCGCGGCGCCGGCGCGCGTTCGGACGAGACCACGCCGGGCCTGGGCCTCGGGCTCGCGCTGTCGCAGGCCGTGGTCCAGGGGCATGGCGGCCGCATCGAGGCGATGAACGCACCGGGCGGCGGCGCGCGCTTCGAGCTGCGGCTGCCGCTGGCCGCGGCGCGGCCGGAGCCGCCGATGCTGACCCCGCACTGACCGCGCGCAAAGGGTCGCGTCGCGCACATGGAATTGAGTGCTTTCCTATGCACAAGCTCGTAATCTCCAGCTCATTCTTCGTCACGGCATCCGAGGTGCCGCCGATCCATCCATGAACGCCCCCCTCTCCGAATCGAGGCTGCAGAGGCCGCAGGTCGCCCTACCGAGCATCTCGTGCGTCGTTCCGTGCTTCAACGAGGCGCGGAACCTGGGCACGCTGTTGCCGGAACTCGAGCGCATGCTGCGCGCCACCGGGTTGCGTTGGGAGGTGATCGTGGTCAACGACGGCAGCACCGACGACACCGACCTCGTGCTCGGCGCGTGGTGCGAGCGACCCGGCATCCGCGGCCTCTCGCTGTCGCGCAACTTCGGCAAGGAAGCCGCGCTGACCGCCGGCCTGGGCGCGGCCCGTGGCGACGCGGTGGTGCTGCTCGACGGCGACATGCAGCACTCGCCCGCGCTGGTGCGCGCCATGATCGACCAGTGGCGCGCGGGCGCCGAGGTGGTCTACGCGGTGCGCGAGGACCGCCGCGACGAGGGGCCGCTGAAGACCTGGAGCACGCGCCTGTTCTACCGGCTGCTCAACGCCTCCGACCGCTTCGCGGTGCCCGAGAACGCAGGCGACTTCCGCCTCATGGACCGCAAGGTGGTCGATGCGCTGCTGAAGCTGCCCGAGCGCAGCCGCTTCATGAAGGGCCTGTACGCCTGGGTCGGCTTTCGCGCCGTGGCGCTGCCCTACACGCCGGCGCCGCGCGCCGAGGGGCGCAGCCGCTTCAACGCGCGGCGCCTGTTCAAGCTCGCGCTCGACGGCCTGACCTCCTTCACCACCTGGCCGCTGCGCATGGTCAGCGTGGCCGGCCTGATGCTCGCGGTGCCGGCCTTCGGCTACGGCAGCTACGTCGTCCTCGACTACATGTGCTTCGGCAACGAGGTGTCGGGCTGGTCGACCATCGTCGTGAGCCTAATGTTCTTCATCGGCGTGCAGATGATCTCCACCGGCATCCTCGGCGAGTACGTCGCGCGCATCTTCGAGGAGGTCAAGGGCCGGCCCGTCTACGTGGTGCGCGAGCAGCGCGGCCACGGCCTGGAAACCGAGGAGCCATGACCCTGCCCGCGGCGGTAACGCAACGGCTTTGCATCTGCGCCGACGACTTCGGCATGAGCGCGGGCATCAACGCGGCGGTGCTCGACCTGATCGCGCGGCGCAGTCTCTCGGCCACCGGCTGCCTGGTGCTGCGCGAGGCCTGGCCATGGGGCCTGGCCGCGCTGCGGCGCGTCGATGCCGCGCGCGTCGACGTCGGCCTGCACCTGGACCTCACGCCGCCGCGGGCACCGGGCGCCGAGGAGCCCGGCCTGTGCCCGCTGGTGCTGCGCTGCTACGCACGGTCGATGCCGCGGGCGCGCCTGCGGCAGACCATCGCCGAGCAGCTCTCGCGCTTCGAGGAGGGCCTGGGCCGCGCGCCCGCCTTCGTCGACGGGCACCGGCATGTGCACCAGCTGCCGATGGTGCGCGAGCTGCTGCTCGAGGAGATCTCGCGCCGTTATGCGGCGGCGCCGCCGTGGCTGCGCAACACGCGGCCCGGCGGCCTGGCGCTCAAGCCCCGGGTGATCCACGCGCTGGGCGGCCGTGCGCTGGTGCGCGAAGCCGCGCGGCGCGCGATCCCGACGAGCCGGGGACTGCTGGGCGTCTACGACTTCGCGGGCGGGGTGGCGGGCTACCGGCGGCGCCTGCTCGCCTGGCTGTCCGCCGCGCGCAGCGGCGATGTGCTGATGTGCCATCCCTCGCTGGCCGAGGACGCGGGTACGCCGCACCAGGAGGCCCGGGCGGCGGAGTACACGGTGCTGGCGGGCATGGCGTTTCCATGGCGCGATCCCCGCGGCGGGCAGGTCGAGCTCGCGGCGTTGTCGGCGGGCGGCCTGCGGACAGGCGCCTGAGATCCGGCCAGGGCGCCGTCGCCGCGCGTCATGCAGTTTGATCGGCCCGGTCATGCCGTGCGCCGACCCGGCTTCGTATCCTCGGACCATTGAACGAGAGACAAGGTCCGCGCCACCCGAGGTGGCCAGGGCCCCACGGAGACCGTCTTGCCACCGAAAGAACCTGTCCTTGACGGCCTGGCGCGCTTCGCCGCCGAGGCCCCCGCACGACCGGCCGCCATCCTGGCCGAGACCGGCGAAACGCTGGACTACGGGCGCCTGCACGAACGCTCGGCGCGGCTCGCGCGCTTCCTCGCGGCCCGCCTCGAGGCCGGCGAGGTGGTGGCGATCCTGCTGGGCAACCGGCTCGAATACTTCGAGCTGACCTTCGCCGCGCGCCGCGCGGGCCTCTATTACGTGCCGATCAGCACGCACCTCACGCCGGGAGAGATCGACTACATCCTGCGGGACTCGGGCGCGCGCATCCTCCTGACCGAGACGGCGCTGCGGCCCTGGGCCGAGCGCGCGGCCTGGCCGGAACAGCTCGACGAGGTGCTCTGCATCGACGCCGACGATCCGGTCGACGGCGCCGCGAGCTACCGCGCGCTGGTCGAGGCCGACGGCCCGGTGCCGCCGCTGCCCGACCGGCCTTTGGGCCTGGACTTCGCCTACTCCTCGGGCACCACCGGCCGGCCCAAGGGCATCAAGCACAAGCTCGAGGACCAGCAGCTGCGCAAGGCGCTCGCGGGCGACTGGCTCTCGTTCTTCGCCTTCGATCCGGCGAGCGTCTATCTCTCGCCCGCGCCGCTCTACCATGCGGCGCCGCTGCGCTTCAGCGTGCGCTGCGTGGCCTTCGGTGGCACGGTGGTGCTGATGCGCCGCTTCGATGCCGAAGGCGCGCTCGCCGCGATCGCACGCTGGCGCGTCACGCATTCGCAATGGGTGCCGACGATGTTCATCCGCCTGCTCGCGCTGCCGGCCGAGCGCCGCGCGGCTCACGACCTCTCGAGTCACCGGCTGGCGCTGCATGCGGCCGCGCCCTGCCCCATCGAGGTCAAGCGCCGCATGATCGACTGGTGGGGCCCGATCGTCTGGGAGTACTACACCGGCTCGGAGCGCGCCGGCGCAACCGCGATCTCGGCGCCCGAATGGCTCGCGCATCCCGGCTCGGTGGGCCGCGCGAAGCAGGGCGTGCTGCACATCGTGGGCGACGACGGCGGCGAATGCGCGCCGATGGTCGACGGCCTAGTCTGCTTCGAGGGCGGGCCGAGCTTCGCGTACCACAACGATCCGGTGAAGACAGCCGAGACCCACACGCCGCAGGGCTGGGGCACCTTCGGCGACATCGGGCACGTCGATGCCGAGGGCTACCTCTACCTCACGGACCGGCGCGCCAACATGATCATCTCGGGCGGCGTGAACATCTATCCGCAGGAGGCGGAGAACCTGCTGCAGGACCATCCGCTGGTGCACGAGGTGGCCGTCATCGGCGTGCCGCATGCCGAGTTCGGCGAGGAGGTGAAGGCCGTGGTCCAGCTCAAGGACCCGGCGCTCGCCGGTGCCTCGACCGCGCAGCAGCTCATCGACCACTGCCGCGCCCATCTGTCGGCCATCAAGTGCCCGCGCAGCGTGGACTTCGCGACCGAGCTGCCGCGCACCGAGACCGGCAAGCTGCTCAAACGCGTGGTGCGCGACCGCTACCGCGCGCTCGCCGCGCCCGCTTCCCAACCGTGACGGAGACCCGACCATGACGATCGACATCGGACGCAGGCACTGGACGATGGCCCTGCTGGCCTCGCTGGCCGGCCTGCCCGAGCTGGCCAGCGCGCAGCAGGAAACCCGGCCGCTGACCCTGCTCGTGCCCTATGCCGCCGGCGGCGCGGCCGACCCCGTGGTGCGCCCGCTCGCGCAGCGCCTGCAGGAGGTGCTCGCGCGCACCGTGCTGGTCGACAACAAGGCCGGCGCCAATGGCCTCATCGGCACGCAGTACCTGCTGCGCCAGCCGCCCGACGGCCTGACGGTGCTGTTCCACATCACGAGCCTGATCCAGAACATCGCGCTGTCGCGCGGCAAGCCGCCCTACGACTTCGCCAAGGACATCGAGCCGCTGGTGCTGCTGGGCCGCCAGGCGGTGGTGCTGGTGGTGCCCGCGTCGAGCCCCTACCAGAGCCTGGCCGACCTCGCGCGCGCTGCCAAGGCCAACCCGGGCAACTTCTCGTTCGGCTCCTATGGCGCGGGCTCGACCTCGCACATCTACGGCGAGCAGCTGCGCGCGGCCTGGAACATCGAGATGCCGCACGTGGCCTTCCGCGGCACCAGCCCGCTGCTGCAGGACATGCTGGGCGGACGCGTGCCGATGGCCTTCGTCTCGGCCGCCACCGCGATCGAGCGCCAGGGCGACAAGGGACTGCGCTCGATCGCGGTGGCGCACAGCAAGCGGCTGACGGCGCTGCCGCAGGTGCCGACGCTGCACGAGCTCGGCTATGCAGGCTTCGACTACACGGGTTGGTGGGGCCTGTTCCTGCGCGCGGGCACGCCGGCGCCGGTGGCCGAGCGCCTGCGCAACGCGATCCGCGCCATCCTGCAGGAGCCCGACATGGTCGGCCGGCTGCAGCTCGCGGGCCTCGAGCCCAGCAGCGAGACGCCCGAGCAGATCACCGCCGCGATGCAGAACGAGTACCGCCACTGGGAGGCGCTGAGCCGGCGCTTCAACATCACGGCCGATTGACGGCGCCGCGCGTGCGGGCGGCGCGACAATGCGAAGCGCCTTCCCGCACCAGTCCGCACCCGCCCGCTTCATGACCGCCGCCCCCGGCCCCTCGCCGAGCGCCACGCCGCCGCCGATCGCCGGCTGGTTCGTGCAGCTGTTCCTGCGCAGCGCGGCCCTGCCGCCGGCGCAGGCCGAGGCGGTACTGCGCCGTTCGGGCATCGATCCGCGGCAGCTGGATGCGCGCGGGTTGCGCGTCAGCGAACAGGCCTTCACGCGCTTCCTGATCCTGCTGGCGCGGCGCGCGCGCGACGAGGCCTGGGGCATCGCCTCGCGGCCGATACCGCCGGGCACCTTCCACACCCTGTGCCGGCTGATCGTCAATTGCCGCACGCTCGGCGAGGCGCTGGTCGTCATCGGCCGCTTCTATGCGCTGGTGGTCGACGACTTCTCGATCAAGATCCGCCGCGAAGGCGGCGAGGCCATCGTCTGGCTCAAGCCGCTGCGCGCGCTCTCACCCGAGCGGCATGTGGCGCTGCACGGGGCGACCATCTTCCTGCTCTACCAGTTCATGTGCTGGCTGGTCGACCGCCGCATTCCGCTGACCGCGGTGGAGTTCTCGTATCCGCGCCGGCCGGCCAGCGCCGAGACGCTGCGCACCTACGACACGCGCGAGATCCGCTTCGAGCAGCCGTTCACCGCGCTGCGGCTCGAATGCCACCTGGCCTCGCTGCCGATCATCGGCGGCGAGGAGCGCCTGAGCCGCTTCCTCTCGGAAGCGCCGCGCATGCTCATCACCCGCTACTACGACCAGAGCCGCGTCAGCGACCGCGTGAAGTCCATCCTGCGCGCGCAGGTGGGCACGCCGATGAGCCTGGACGACGTGGCGGCCCGCCTCCACATGACGCCGGTGACCCTGCGACGGCATCTGGTCGACGAGGGCTGCGGCTTCTCCGAACTGCGCGACGACGTGCGCCGCCGCGCGGCGCTCGACATGGTGCGCCAGGGCCATGTGAAGCTCGAGACCATCGCGCTGCGGCTGGGCTTCGCCGAGTACAGCACCTTCCATCGGGCCTTTCGGCGCTGGACCGGCACGGGGCCGACCGAGTACCGGGCCAACCCGCCGGCCTCCTGATTCAGGGTCCTGGCCGCGCCCAGTCCGCCAGCCAGTGCGCATCGGCCACCACCGATGTCGCGGGGCGCGGCAGCGAAGGTGAATGGCTGAAGCGCGGCGCCGGCGCGGGCTGCAGTTCGCCTTCGAGTTCGACGAAGGTGCCGCGCGCCACGAGGTGCGGATCGCGCGTGCTCGCGCCGAGGCTGTGGACGGGCGCGACGCAGGCGTCGCCGCCTTCGAACAACGCCTCCCAGTGCGCGCGTGGCTCGCGCGCGAACAGCGCCTCGAGCGCGCGCGCCTGCTCGGGCCAGCGATCGCGATCGTGCTGCGCGAACGCCTTGGCATCCAGGCCCAGGCGCGCGAGAAATTCGGCATGGAACTGCGGCTCGATCGCGCCCACCGCCAGGTGCAGCCCGTCGGCGCAACAGTAGCTGCGGTAGTACGGCGCGGCGCCATCGAGCACGTTGGCCTGCCGCTCGTCGCGCCAGCGCGAGGCGGCGCGCAGGCCATGGATCAGCGACAGCAGCGACACCGTGCCGTCGCAGATCGCGGCATCGACCACCTGGCCGCGCCCGCTGCGCGCCGCCTCGTGCAGGGCCGCGAGCACGCCCACGGCCAGGTAGAGCGCGCCGCCGCCATAGTCGCCGACGAGGTTCAGCGGCACGCTGGGCGCCTCGACGGGACCGATGGGATGCAGCGCGCCGGCGACCGCGAGGTAGTCGATGTCATGGCCTGCCTGGTGGGTGCGCGGGCCGTCCTGTCCCCAGCCGGTCATGCGGCCGAACACCAGCGCGGGCCGCAGCGCGAACAGCTCGGCGGGGCCGAGCCCCAGCCTTTCCATCACGCCGGGACGAAAGCCCTCGATCGCCACGTCGGCATGGCGCAGCAGTTCGCGCGCGGTCGCGAGTCCTTCCGCCGCGCGCAGGTCGAGCGCGAGGCGTTCGCGGCCACGCATCGTCGCGCCGCGCTCCATCTGCGCCGCGCCAGGCCGCTCGATGCGCGCGACCCGCGCGCCCATGTCGGCGAGCAGCATCGCGGTGAAGGAGACCGGGCCCAGGCCCGCGAACTCCACGACCCGCAGGCCGCGCAAGGGGCCGGCGGGCGATGGTGGCGTGTTCTTCGACGTGTCGTGCATCGCCGCATGGTGCCGTCGCGCTTGCACGGCCGCGATGACCGCCGCGCTCGTTCCCCATGACCCCCTGCGCGCCGCGCCATGCGGGTTGCGCGCGGCGGTCATGGCGCGGGCCGGACCGGCCTTTCATCATGGCGCTAACCAAAGGAGTCGAACATGAAAGCATGGGTGAGTCATCGCCCCGGGGGACCGGAGACGCTGGTGTGGCAGGAACTGCCGGACCCGGTGCCCGCCGAGGGCGAGGTGCTCGTGAAGATCGCCGCGGTGGGCGTCAACTATCCCGACGGGTTGCTGATCCGCGACCTCTACCAGGTCAGGCCCGAACGGCCCTTCGTTCCGGGCAGCGAGTTCTGCGGCGTGGTGGAGCAGGCCGGCCCGGGCGTGTCGGGCCTGCGCGAGGGCGACCTCGTCATCGGCCGCTGCGGCTGGGGCGCCATGGCCGATCGCATCGCGGTGGCGGAGCAGCGATGCGTGCGCGTGCCGGCCGACACGCCGCGCACGCAGGCGGCCGCCTTCATGTTCGCCTATGCCACCGCCTACCACGCACTGTGCGATGCCGCCCAGCTGCGTGCGCAACAGACGGTGCTGGTGCTCGGCGCCGCGGGCGGCGTGGGATCGGCCGCGGTCGAGGTCGCGCATGCCCTCGGCGCGCGCGTGGTGGCCGCCGTGTCCTCGCCGTCCAAGCTGGCCTTCGCGATGGCGCGTGGCGCTTCGTGCGGGCTGGTCTACGAGCAGCAGGTCGAAGGCCGGGAGGCGCAGCAGGCGCTCGCGCGCCGCCTCAAGGAGGCGGTGGGCGGCGACGGCTGCGACGTGGTGTTCGATCCGGTCGGTGGCGGCTACACCGAACCCTCCTTGCGAAGCCTGCGCCGCGGCGGCCGCCACCTGGTGGTGGGCTTCACCGCCGGCATCCCGAGCGTGCCGCTCAACCTGGCGCTGCTCAAGAGCCGCCACATCGTCGGCGTGGACTGGCGCAGCTTCGTGCAGCAGGACCCGAAGCTCAACGACCGCAACGTGCACTCGCTGCTCGCGATGTGGCGCGAGGGCCTGCTGCAGCCCGAAGTGACCGAGACCTTCGCGCTGGCCGACGCGCCCGCGGCCATCGCGCGGCTCGATGCGCGCGGCGCGCTCGGCAAGATCGTCGTGGTCGCGTGAAGGCGGCGGCCGCCCGGGCCGCCTCCTTCCCTTTCAGTTGAGTTAGCCCGACAGGATCTCGCGCGCCATCACGATCTTCATGATCTCGGTCGAGCCTTCCATCTGCTTGCACATGCGCAGCAGGTTGTGGAAGTCGAAGAAAGGATAGTCCTCGATCGCGAGGCCGCGCCCGCCCAGCACCTGCATCGAGCGGTCGATCACGCGCAGCCCCGCGTCCACGCAATAGGCCTTCACCATGGCCGCCTGCAGCCGCGAGGCCGAGTAGCCGCCGCGCGCCACCATCCAGGCCGCGTAGTAGGTGTTGAGGCGGATCGATTCGATGTCGTACTGGTTGTCGGTCAGCATCCACTGGATCGCTTGGTTGTCGCCGAGCGCCTTGCCGAACACCCTGCGCTCGCGCGCGTACTCGACCGCCAGTTCCTGGCTGCGCTCGGCCATGCCGAGCGCGGTGCCGCCCAGGCGCAGGCGGAAGCGGTTGAACTGGTGCTGCGCGATCGAGAAGCCCTCGCCCTCCGCGCCCAGCAGGTTCTCGGCCGGCACGATCACGTTCTCGAGCCGCACCTCCTGCTCCGTGCCCCATTGCCGCGCGATCACCGGGATATCGCGCGACTTAGTGAAGCCCGGCGTGTCGTTGTCGACCAGGAACACGCTGATGCCCTTGGGCCCCTTGCTCGGATCGGTGACCGCCGCGACCGCCGTGTACGACGCGAAGTGATGGCCGGTGCGCCACATCTTCGTGCCGTTAAGCACCCAGTGGTCGCTCTTTCGCACCGCCGTCGTGCGGATGCCCGCGAGGTCCGAGCCGGCCTCGGGTTCGGTGAAGCACATCGACCAGCCAGTCTTGCCCTCGAGCACCGGATAGAGGTACTTCTCGCGGATCTTCTCGGGTGCCTGGTAGAGCACCGGCCACGGCGCGAACGGCCCGCCGGGCATGCGTCGCGGCGACTTCGAGAACTCGGCCAGCACGATCACGTCCTCCATCGGCCCCAGGCCCTGCCCGCCGAATTCCTTCGGCACGATCAGCTTGGCCAGCCCGTACTCCGCCAGCTTGGCCTTCAGGTGGGCGTTGAGTTCCGGGCTGTAGTCGCAGTTGGCGACCGGCCATTCGCGGTAGTGCGGCAGGACGACCGTGCCGATGAAGCTTCGCGCGCGCTGCTGAAGATCGCGTTGCGCGGGGTTGAGTTCGAAATCCATGGTGTGCCTCTTGTGTTCGGACATGCGCCCGATGGCATGTCAACGCAATGGATTGGATCGGCGCGGGCGTGTGGCTTCCATGGCACCGTCATTCAAACTGCATGACATTGCCGCCCGGTCCGTGGCGAATCGCAGTGTGTCGCGTACGCGGCGCGGATACACGGGCATACGAAGGCCGCGCCATGGCGCGCGGAGGCGCCGAAGAATCGCGGCGCCCCCACTTCAAGGACGCCTTCGATGAAAACCTTCCGCATGGAAATCGCCGCCGTGACGCTCGCGCTCGGCGCCTGTGTCTTCGCGGCCGTGTCGCTCGCCGCGGACGGCAAGCCCGCCGTGCCCGCCACCTCCGCCGCATCGCCGATCTATGGCGTGACGATCCCCAAGGGCTATCGCGAATGGCAGCTGATCGCGCCCGCGCTGGAGTCCGAGCCGCTCAACGAACTGCGCGTGGTGCTCGGCAACAAGACCGCCGTCGACGCCTACAAGAAGGGCGCGCTGCCCTTCCCCGATGGCGCCGTGCTGACCAAGCTCGCGTGGAAGCACGTGCAGTCGCCGGACTTCGAGCCCGCGCTGGTGCCGGGCATGGCGACCACCGTGCAGGTGATGATGAAGGATTCAGCGAAGTACGCCGCCACCGGCGGCTGGGGCTTCGGGCGCTTCGTCGACGGCAAGCCGGTGGACATCGCGCAGCACCAGACCTGCTTTGCCTGCCACGCGGCGCGGGTGAAGGACAGGGACTATGTGTTCACGCGGCTGGCGCCGTGAGGGAACCCGGCGCGCATCGCACGTCTCTCGAAGCGCGCTCGGATGCACCCTGCACCGGTGCGCGTTCTCGGCAATCCGGGCGCGCTGCCTAGCCCCAATCCATTCTCGCGCGGAGAAACTGGGCGATCAACGCCTCCAACGGCGTTGGCCGTGCCAGGTGATAGCCCTGAACCAGCGGACAGCCGAGCAAGCGCAGATGCTCGAGTTCTTCGACCGTTTCCACGCCCTCGCCCACCACCTCCATGCCCAGCGCATGCCCGAGGTGGATGATCGAATCCACGAGCAGCATGCGCCTGTCGGAGCGGTGGAACTCCGATATCAGCAGTCGATCGATCTTGATCTGCCGGACGTACTTGTCGCCCAGCATCGCCAGCGACGAATAGCCGGTGCCGAAGTCGTCCACCGCGATGGCGATGCCGGCTGCCGCGAGCGCTTCGAGCTGCCCGGAAGACGACAGGCTGTCCAGCGCGCTCTCCTCGGTGATCTCGATCCTCAGCTGCCGAGGGGCGATGCCCTCGCGCAGCAAGGTCCTCAACACGATGTCGCTCAGGGGGAGATCTCCGATCTCGCGGGGCGACACGTTCATGGCCACGGGCACTTTCTCGAGCCGCGGATCCGCATCCGCCAACGCGTGCAAGCCGTGGTAGACCTCCTGCAGGATGTGCTGCAACAGCGTTTCGCCCATCCCCATGACCGCGGCCGCGTGAATCACCTCCTCCGGCGAAGTCCATCCCTGCCTCGGATGGTGCCAGCGCAACAGCGCCTCCAGGCTGTGAAGGCTGGCGCCATCGCTCGAGAGGATCGGCTGATACCAGAGCCCGATCTCCCGCGCCTCGATGGCACAGGCCAGATCCTTTTCGATGTCCTGGCGGCGCAACAGACGCCGATGCATCGCCTCATCGAAGCGATAGCCCCCTCCCCCCGCCGGCCGCGTGGACGCGCGAAGCGCCTCGCTCGCGAAGGTCAGGAGGTCGTCGATCCGGCGTGAAGCGCAGTCGCAGGATCCGACGTGCAGACGCGTCAGGTCCGCCTGCCTGCCCAGACTCGACCCCAAACCGATGGACCTGAGGCTCGCGCGGTGGATCTCGCCGGGAAACGCCTCAGTGCCACGTGGCTCGTACAGCACGACGAACTTGTTTCCCGCCCACCGGCCCAGCACGCACCGAGCCGAATCGAACTTCGATGCGAGCCATCGACCCACCTCCTGCAGCACCTGGTCGCCCGATGCCAGGCCCTGGGTCTCGTTGATGATCGACAAGCCGAAGACTTCGAAGATCACCAGGCGCTGACGCGGCCGCTGCTCCGATTGGAGCCAGCGCGAAGCCGCATCGACGAAGCTCTGACGAGCGAGCAAGCCCGTGAGCGGATCTTGGACACTCTTCATCTTTCCCTCTCTGATTCTCGACGGCATCCATCTCGAAGATCCGATCCGTGACATCCATCCCTCTGTTCTTCTCGTAGTGATTGCGTGTCCCCTCCGCGCTTCGTGGGCGCGCTCTGTGGTGTGAAGGGGAACGGTGCCATGGCGTCAGGAGCCTCGACGTGAGCGGTGCCTATCGCAAGGGTTCTGCAGCTTGGTGTCCGATGCGCCCTCGTCGTCGCCTTCCAGTTCCAGGGCTCCGAAGTCGGTTGAAGCAAACTCCGGCGGCACGTGCACGCCCTCGTCGTCGCGCCGGACGAGGCCGCGGTTCTCGAGCTCGCGCATCGCCTTGTTCACCCCCTCGCGCGAGAGTCCGGCATAGGAAGCGATCACGGCCTGCGTGATCCGCTTGTCGTAGCCGCCGGGGCCGGCCGGTGCCAGGTGGGTCAATTCATGGAGCACCCGGCCGACCAGTTCGACGGGCGGGAGCGAAGAAATTCGCCGCAGCTGGCCATGCACCATGGAGACCCGCTTGACGGCCGATTCCAGCAGGCCCACGGCGACCTGCGGAAAGAGCGTGCAAAGCCGCCGCAGCACGTGGATGGGGATGAGGTAGACAGAAGAAGGAAGCGCCGCAATCAACGTGGACTGCGCCACGTAGCTGTCTTCCTTCAACGAGGGGCTGAAGAAGAAATCGTCCTTGCTGACGAAATCGGTGGTGACGCCTTCGCTGCCGCCTCCGCTGCCGTGGACCACGACACGAAGCAGTCCGGTAGCGACGCAGTAGACATGTTCGGAGGTCTCGTCGACGGCGAGTACGACATCGTTGCGACGATAGTTCCGGAACTCGGTGCTTTGAACGAGCAACGCACGCTCGCTGTCGGGCAGCGTGGCAATAAGTGGGTGCAGATACATGCTGGAACGGATGCGGTCTCCTCCTACGTACGCCAGCTCGACCCTTGAAAAAGGACCTGTATCGCTGGCCGTCAGGGTCCCGGCTTTTCCGTGATGGATGAAATGGAGTTGATAAGAACTGAAGCTGTTCTCTCTCTTTGCAGCAGTTGCGCGAAAGGCTGAAAGTGATAAGTCGGCATGACAACGCGTTCGCCATCACGTGGCGAGCCGTCGTTGGCGGGGCCGTATGCCTTCACTCGGTGTGCCAGATCCACCACGTTCGAGCGCGTCGAAATCGAGGCTGCGCAGCGGCTGCGCGCGACTTCGAGGTGATGGGCTCCGATGAGAATGCAGGGGGTCAAGAGAAGAACCGGCGAATCAAAAGGCTCAAACCGCCGAAGCGGTTTGAGCAAAAGTCCCCGGCAGCAAACCGTCCGCCGGGGGAGGGGCGAAACTAGATCACCGCACCGACGCGATCGTCGACACGGCGGAGTTGCCCACGGCCGTGGCGCTGACCTGGTTGCCGGCCGCGCGCAGCGTGCTGCCCGCAGCCGCGCCAGTGACGCCGATGCCGTAGTTCACGCCGGTGGCAGTCGCCACGACCGTGCCGCTGTTGGTCTGGAAGTTTCCGACCGCAGCCGTCGGACGGCTGGCGCTAGGCGCACTCACATTGACGCGGTTGGTCGCGGTGTTGCCGTACGCTTCGGCGGCGGTCGTGTTGCCGGTGACGGCCACGGTGCTGCCGCTCACGCCAGGCACGAGCAGGGGAGCCGTCGCGTTCAGGGCCACCTGGTAGCTGGCCGTGGCGAACGAGCTCACGTTGCCCGTGTTGCCCTGGTTGTTGAGCACGGCGGCGGCCGCTTGCGAGGCGCCGACGGTGCTGCCGGCAACCGATGCGGACGTCGCGTAGCTGCTGCCAGCCGACACGTTGAGCACGTTGCTTGCCGCGTTACCGCGAGCCAGCGCCGTCGTGCTGTTGCCGTCGATGGTCAGCCCGCTGTTGAGCGCGGCGGTCGCTGCCGGCACGCCACCCGCCAGGCTGAAGCCCGCGGCGGTGGTCGAGCTCGCGTTGACGGCGGCGCTGCTAATCTGCGCATTGCTCAGGCCGGCGTTGCTGCCTTGCAGCGCGGCGCCGGAGAGCGTCACGCTGTTGTCGGCGCGGTTGGCCGAAGCCTCTGCGGTTGTCGCATTGCCGGCGATCGAGAACGTGCTGTCAGCCAGGCCCGTGGTGGCCGTGGCCACGCGATCCTGGTTGTACAGGCGCGTGCTCGCCGTGCTGGAGACCGAGGTGGACGCAGCCTGGCTGTTGCTGAGCACGTGGTCGCCGGTGGCGCCCGCCGCGTTCAGCACGGCATTGGTCGTGGCACCGACCGGCGTTGCGTTGCCCGCGGTGACCGTCAGCGCGTTCGTGGCGTCGTTGATCACGCCGAGCGAAACGTTGCGGTTGTTGGCCAGAGCCACCGACGAGCCCGACACGGCGCCCGGCGCGTACAGCTCCGCGTCCGAGCTCGCGGCGACCGAGGCGGTGCTCGATTGCTGCGAAGCCAGCGCGGAAGTCGCTGCCAGGTTGGTGGCGGTCACGCCCAGGGCGTTGGTGGCCGTGTTGGCCACCGAGCTCGCGCGCTGGCTGTTGTTGGACACGCTCACCGTGGAGTTGCCGATGGCCGAGCCGGCCACGGTATCCACCGCGAAGCTGCCGTACACGTTGCTCACCAGGGCCGAGTCACCGGTCACCGACTGCACGTTCGACAGCGCGTTGTCCGCCTGCGCGCCCGAGCCGGTCACGAGGGCACCCGCGGTCGCCACCGTGCGGCCGCTGCCGGCTGCCACGGAGTTGCCGGTGACGCTCGTGGTGTTGGTCGCGCTGTTGCCCGTGACCGAGCCGGTGTTGCTGTTGCCGTTGACGGACAACTGCGAGCCGGTGACCGCGCCCGAGACGGCCAGGATGACGCCGCCCTGGTTCGGGACGCTCGGCGTGGCCGGGGTACCCGGGATCGTCGCCGACAGCGAGGCCGATCCGCCTTCCGCGATCACCGTGTAGGAAGACAGCGGGATGGTGCCGAGGATGGTGGCCGAGCCGCTGATGTTGCCGCCGGTGATCGTCCAGCCATTGCCGGTGAGATAAGCGATCTGGCCGGAGGTCAGGCTGGACGTCGCCACCGTCAGCGTACCGCCGGTCAACGTTGCCGTCGTGCCCGAGAAGGTGCCGGTCAGAGCGCTACCCGTCGCGTTGAACGTGAACGGCTCCGGCGCGGTACCCGCGCTTCCCGCCACGCCCGCCTGGCCGATCAGCGCATTGACGCTGGCGCTGGTCGTCTGCGAGTTCTGCAAGGCGGTGGTGGTCGACAGGCCGTTGCCCGACAGGCCCAGGCTGTTCGTCGCGGCGTTGCTGGTTGCCGAGGCGGTGGAGACGTTGTCGTTCGAGGCGATGCTCGAGCCGGTCACGTTGCCACCCACGGCGGTCAGCACGCCGGCGGCGGTGCCACCGACCAGCGCTCCGTCACGCTGCGTCGCGGTGACCGAGCCCGCGCCCGATTGGGCGTTCTGCACGCTGAAGGCGGCGTTGGTCGTGAGCGTGCCGGCGTTCGAAGTCGCGCCGGTGAGCGGCGTGGCGGATGCGGTGTCGATGCCATTGCCCGATGCGCTCAGGCTGTTCGTGCCGCGGCTTCCGAACGCCAGGGCCTGGATCTGGTTGCCGGAGGTGGCAACCATCGAGGCCGAGACGTTGTCCTGGATGGCGGTGGCAATAACGGCGCCGCCGGTTGCGGTGGCCGACACGGCACCGCTGGCCGTCTGTGCGCTGGTGACGTTGGCGATCGATGCCGCGCCCGCTGCGTCGACACCGGTGCCCAGGCTCACGCTGCCGGCGTTGCTCGCGTCGTTGCCGTAGGCGGCCGCGACGAAGGCATTGCCCTGGTTGGCGATCTGGCTGCGGGTGGCGTTGCCTTCCAGCAGGACCGTCAGCGCGCCCAGGGGACCGCCGAAGCCGGTGGCTTGCGCATCCACGTCGCCGAGTGCCGACTGGTTGTTCAGCAGGCCGTAGGCGGCGGTGACCGTGCCGCCCAGGCTCGGGGTGCTCGACAGCGTGGACGCCGGTGCCACCGAGGTGGGCACGGTGGCACCGTTCGCGGCAACCGTCAGGGTGTTGCCGGTCGAGTTGCCGTAGGCGATGGAGCGCTGCAGGTTGTCCGACAGGCTCAGGCTGGTGTCCGTGATGTGCGTGCCGGCGTAGACCGCGGCGGCCGAGCCGCCCAGCACGGTGTTCACCGGCGAGGCTGCGTCCACCACCTGGATGTTCGCGATGCCTGCGCCCGAACCGATGCTCGTGCCAGCGAGCGACAGCGTGTTCGAAGCGCTGTTGGCCAAGCCGACGGCTTCCTGCGTGTTCTTGCTCGCGCTGACCGTGCTGCCGGTGATGGTGTCACCGCCGGTGCCGCGCGAGTCGACGTACGCGCCCACGTACGAGCCGCCCAGTGTGGCCGAAACCGGGCTGGCGTAGTTGCTCTGCAGGCTGGTGATCGTGGCGGCGCCGCTGGCCGAGACGTTGCCATCGGGCGTGCGGCCACCGCTCAGGACGGTGGCGCCGGCGCCCAGCGGCAAGGCGTTGGCGGCCAGCGAGAGGCTCTGGGTCGCGCTGTTGCCGTAGGCGGAAGCCGCGGCGCGGTTCTGCTCGACGGCCACCGTGCTGTCCTTGGTGGTGCCGTTTTCCAGGCCGGTCGCGGCACCGATGATCGACGGTGCGGTGACGGCCGAAACGCCGCCGCCGAAGTTGCTCTGCTGGTTCGCGAGCGCGGCGGTGGCGGAGAAGGTCGCACCGTTCTGGCCGGTCGCAATCGCGCTGGAAACGGCGTTGCCCGTGGCCGCGGAAGTGATCGCGTTGCCCGAGACGGTCGCCGCGCCGCCGTCGATCGACTGCACGGTGGCGGTCACGCTGGCGGCATTGGCGGAGCCTTGCAGCGCCACGCCGACATTGCCCTGGGTGTTCAGGATCGCGAGGTCCGCGCCGAGCTGCGAGCTCTGGCTGCCGGCACTGTAGGTGCTGCTGTTGACGGTCGGGCCGCCCGAACCGGCGACGGAGATCCCATCAGCCAGCACGATGCGGTTGCCGGCGACGCCGGCGGCACCTAGGACTTCGTTGCCCGTGGCCGCGCTGGAGATCGTGTTGCCTTGAACGGACAGGGCACCGTTCAGCACGTTGGTGGTGCCCGTGCCGTTGCTGCCGATCGTGGCATCGATCGAGGTGGCGGTGTTCGACGCGTTGTGCGTCACGCCCACGCCCTGGTTCAGTTGCAGATTGCTCACGACGGCCGAGCCGGCGAAGGTCGGTGCGCCGCCGGCCTGGATCGAGGCGGTGTTGGTCGCCGCATTGCCCTTGAGCGTGGCGGAGACGGTGTTGCCGTCGAGTGCGGGCGCCGAGCCCACGGCGTTCGCACCGTCCGCGGTCAGATCGAGCGTGACGGCGTTGCCGCTGGCGTTCGCGGAAGATGCGGGCCCGGTGCCCTGCTGGGCCGTGGTGACCACGATGCTGCCCGATGCCTGGCTGCTGTTCGTGGCGGCCGAATGCGTGCTCGTGGTGATGCCGGGGGCGTTGGAGACGTAGTCGACCGGAACGGTGCCCGCCACCGAGGATGCCCCGCCATTGATCACGGTGGTGGCCGAGATCGTGTTCTGGGTGTTCGACGCACCGCCCGAGGAGAACCCGTTGAGGTTCACGCCCACCGAGTTGCCGCTCGCGTTGCTGGTGATGGCGCCGGTGTTGGTCTGCACGCCGAGGGATGCCGCACCGTCGAGCGCGATCGTGTTGCCCGTCAGGGACAGGTCGATCGCGTTGGAGAACTCATTGGCCTTGGCCGTGGCGTTCACCGTGTTCTGCGTCGTGGTGTTCGACGTGCCAGTCTGCACGCCGTCCACCGTGATGCCGATCTGCTGGCCCGCGGCGGTCGCCGACACCGGCTGCGACTTCGTCTGCACCGAATCCACGGTGAGGAAGCCCGAGGCGGTTGCGGTCGAGGTGGTCGCGTTGATGGTGGTGGTCGCGCCCGATTCGAGCGGTGCGGCCATGGCACCGCCGGCCGCCAGGCTGGCGAGCACGGCGAGGCCGACGCGGCTGAGTGCCGGAGCCTTGACGGCACGCGACTGGTGATTGCGAGTCTTCTTCATGGAAGTTCCTTGGGTATTGATCAAAAGTTCCGAAAATTCGGTGGATCCGGAGGATCGATGTGGTGGTGGCGTTCAGCTTTCAGTGCGGTTTAGCTCCCTCGTCGTGTGTTCTCCTCTCGGGCTGGTTGAACCGGCCCGCCCTTGCCCGAGCCCGCGCCCTGGACGCGCAACTTGGCGACCTCTTGCAATCCCGGACCGTCGCGATGGATGGCCGTGTCGGCCTTGTCCGGCCGCCAGCTCACGCTGATGCCACCGGGGGCGATCCCGCGCGAGACCAGCGCCGATGTCACGACGCCGATGCGCTGGTCCGTCAGCAGATCACGTTTGCCCGCGTCCCAGTTCTCGGTGTCGCGCGCCACCAGCACCACTTCGGTGGGCGCCTTGGCGGCGGCCGCCGCGATCTGATCGAGCAGATTCAAGGTGCCGCCGGTCAACGCCGCGGCGCCGAACTCGAACGGGATCTGCACGCTCGCGCCGTCGCCCGTGCCGACGGGCGATGCGCTGCTGGCCGCGTTGACGGCCTCGCCCGTGAGCACGCGCGCGCCGCTGGAGTCGACGATCGGGTTGGGAACCTTGCGAAGCGACTCCGCCGACTGGCGTGGCAGTTCATCGAACACGCGCATTCCGAGGCAGGGCTTCGGGTCGACCTTGGTGACGGCGGCGACCAGCCGGACCACGGCCTCTTCCAGCGCCGCGCGAATGCCCAGCTGCACCGGCTCCTGGCCCTTGGCGCCGACGTCTACGTCGAACAGGTCGTTGCGGAAGAAGCGGAAGACGTTGAAGCCGACCTCGTACCCGTTGAACTGCTTGGTCAGGCTGATGGTCTTGAGGATCATCAGCGTGCGGGTGTCGACGATGCGCAGGTCGACGCCCACCGACTGGCTGAAGGTTCTGGCCTTGATGCCGACCTGGTTGACGGCGAACTCGGCGCCGCCCGAATTGATGTTGTAGTTGAGCTCGGTGATGCCGCCGACGATGAAGTAGTCGGACTTGTTGATCGAGCCGCCGAAGTAGGGCAACCAGGGCACCACCTGGTTGCCGGCCGGGCCCGCGAGCTGGTGCGAACGGCCGTCGCCGAGCTGCCGGCGGTCGGCATAGCCGAGCTCGCGCTCCGCGATGACCGGATCGAAGCGCTCCGCGACCTGGACCGCGCCGCCCATCTTGCCCAGGGCCGAATACACCATCAGCGCACCGCCCTGCGTGATGGCATTGCCCTCGTTGATGCTGTACTTGCCGGTGTAGTCCTTCACGTCTCCCACCGAGACCACGATGGGCGGCCTGGAGGTGGCGGCGACGTGATCGCCATAGCAGGCGAGCACGGCCTCCATCGGCGTCACGTTATCGCGCACGGCCGGTCCAAGAACGATGGGGGCTTCCTTGGGCGCGGCACGCTCCTGCGGGGCGGTGACGCAGCCCGCGAGTGCGGCGAGTGCAACGGCCGCACCGAACGTGCGTACCGCCGCGGTGGGCATCGGGCGTGGTCGAGCGAAGGTGATCGATGTCATGACTGGGGTTCCGTCAGTTGAGCGTTCCGTAAGCACAGGCGGTGCTGCCGCTGACGCTTGCGCTCTGGCTGCCGCTGCTGGTCTGGTTGGAGTTGAGTGCCTGGGCTGCCCAGCCCTGCACCCCGGTGGTCGTGGAGCCGTTCACCTGGGAGCCGACGGTGCCGGCATTGGCCTGGCCGGTGGTCACCGTGCCGCTGCCGCTCCAGCCGGTGTTGTCGTTGCCGGTCGAGGTGGCCGCGGCGCCGCTGGTGCTCGGCGAGTTGGCAACGGTGCTGTTCGAGCCCTGGTTGCCCTGCGCGGTCGCGTTGACGTCGCAGTTGAACTGGCGCTGGATGTAGGTGTTGTTGGTGGTGCTCGCGGCGCCATAGCTGCCGGCCTTGCGCCGCTGGATCATGTCCTGGATGGCGGCCTGGTTGGCCTTGTCGGCCGAGGTCTGGAACTGCCACGCGGAGTTCTCTCCGACGTTGTTCGCCATCCCCTGGCCAGCGCAAGCGATCAGGCAGGCTGCGACAACACCCTTCTTGAACGATCGGGTGATGTCGTGCCCGCGCCGGAGCATCAAAAGGGAGTGAGGGGAAGTGGTCATGAGGTGTCCGATGGCTTGTGGAGTGCGGTTGGAGGGCCCGGGCGAAAGGCCGCCGGCGAAGGGGGTGGAAGGCAACGAGTTCATGTCGCGCCCCCCGTGTGCTCCTTCGAGGTGGAGCGGATGTCCAGCGGCCGAGCGATCTGCGCCTTCTCGCTTCGTTGCGAGTGACGGGCCTTGGAAACGCCGGGCCGGCGCCGAATCGGGCGCGGGAGATCGCCGCCTTCATCGACGTAGACGCTTCCTGCCGCGGACGTGCGCAGCGGAAGCAGATGGCCATGCGTGCGCATGCGCCGACGCAGGCGGCCGATGACCTTGGTGTGCAGCAGATCGATCGATGCTTCGCCCTGCTGCGCGTCTTCGTCGCGCCCGGGGACGTCGACGACCGACGTGGCGAGCGAGCGATTGAGTTCGCGGACCTCGTGCGGCGCCAGGAACTGGCTCGGCGCATGCGCCACCCGCAACAGCAGCGAGCGTTCCTGAGGACGCAGTCGTACTTCGAAACCCTTTTCGTCGGCCACGAGTCGCCAGCCATTCATCGCGAGCCGCCACCTGCTCGAGCCCAACGAAACTTCCGCGGCGGCTACGGGCTGCGCCACGGGCTGGCCGGGGCGCAGCTTGTCGCGCATCTCGGTCTTCCGCTGCTGGCGGATGGCTTCCTCGAGGGCCCGGTACTGGGCATCGGTCGTGCTGTCGGCCTCGCTCGGCGTCGGCTTCGCAGCGGGCAGGACCTGCGCCCGGTGCCTGTTCGACTCATTGCAGACGAGCAAGTCGCCCACGGTCTCCTGCAGCTGTTCCAGCAGCAGGCCCATGCGAGCGAGAAGAATGCGCATCTCCGCGTTCATGCGTACGCCTCCCCCCGTCCGAGCTTCGCGCTCTCGAGGAAGGAGCCCTCGAGCCACTGAGCGCCCGCGCGCAGCGCCAGGTGCATGTCCTCCTCGCGCTCGATGCCATCGACCACCGCATGGTTTGCGAGGTGGCCGGCCAGCGAAATCATTTCCTGCAGCCCTTCCAGCCCGAACTCGCCGCCGCGGGCTCGACGCAGGAAGGAAGGGTCCACCTTCGCGATGTCGGGACGGCAGGCGTGAACGATGGCCAGGTCACCGTCTCGGCATCCGAGGTTGCGAACTGCGATACGGCAGCCCAGGGCCTGGAGACGGCTGCAGAACTCGCGCATGGCCTCGAGCGCGCAGACCGGGCCGCCCGCGCTGAACTCCACCACCAGGCGCGAAGCGAGCATCGGCTCGGTCTGCAAGGCGGCGAAGAGGGAGGTCCACCAGTGATCGCAGTGCGCGCTTTGCGTCGAGAGGCGCACGCCGAGACGCAACGCCGGGCGCTGGCGCAGGATCGCCAGGGTCTTGCGCATCGCATGGCGATCCCACAGCCGCGCCAGGCCGAGTCGCTCCAGGCATGGTCCATAGATGCTGTCGCGGATCGCGTCGGCACGCCCTTCTTCCGGGATCGGCCCCGCGCTGGCGAGGAGCGAGTGGTACAGCGAGGTCGAGCCGCCGTACACGCCCACCACCGGGCGCCAGGACATGCTCAGGAACCCCCGGGACAGCGCGTCGGCCACCCGCACGGCGACGTCCATGTCGCCGCGATATCGATGGCTCCAGCCATCGAGCTCCATCTGCTCGAACTCGGCGCATTGCTGGGCCGTCCACAAGGCGAGCTCGACCTCCGTGGGGTCCATCTCGCCCGGAGGCCGCACGTCGATCCAGTCGGCGTGCAGTTGCACCAGTGCCGCGATGCCGCGATACACGATCGGTCGCTTGGCCACGTGGGCAAGCACGGACTCGAGGTATTCGCAGGCCGAAGTCAGCGAGGCGTCAACCGGAACGGGGAAACTCTCGTTAGACCACAGCAAATAGCAGTCATCCCGCAGAAAGGCGAAGTCGGTGCTCTCCGTGCGAACGAACGAGAAACAGAGCCGGCGGCGAACCTCGCGACTGACGGCCATCGCGAAATCGATGCCGTAGGCCTGCGAGAGTTGCGGAAGATTCCCGATGAAGACGTATGCGCACGCACGTTGCTGCAACTGACTGGCAATTGCATCGGTGCGGTCGTGAGCGCTCGCGATCGAAGCGATCGGCGTACGAGGCGAAACCGTCGTGCGGGCATGGAGTCCAGCAAAGAAACGATGTCCCCCGCTGGGCGATAGGGCAAGCATCCAACTCTCCAGAGTCTTGTTTCGAAAACGTCGACCTCGGGCGAGGCAACGTCGGTTGTTTTTCGAACGGCAAGACTCATCCCTCCCGCGGCACGCGGGTCTTTGCATAGAGTCCGGCTGTTTTCGCGCAGGCGCACCCATCCCACGAGACCGAACCGGCTCGTCAGGCGAATTGGGGCGTCTGGGGTCGTGGGCGAGTCGTCTACGTTCTGACGACCGGCTACCGCTGTGGGCGGTCTATCGCTCGAGTGGTGCGCTGAGACGAGCTGTCGAGATCCCTGGTGGCACTGTCTAAGGGGAGCTGCCTATAGCACGCGCGATCGTCATCGTTATCTCCGTTGCAAGCTGTAGTACGAATGGATACTACAGATAACGGTAGGAAACAGGTAGGTGCGCAGAATGAGTATGTGAATGCATTCACTTTTGGGAAGCATTTCGCAGTAACGCGGCGCCGTATCCGGCGCGCTGTTTTCCCCACGCAACGATCTCGGGCTTCTACCGTCTTTGTGGGATGGGCCACACTCGCAGATGCATGCTATTTGCCGCTCGAGCCGAGTGCGCATGGCTTGGCTCCGCGCGGCCGTCGATGCGCTTCAGCTCGGCACGGTGGTGGACAGAGTATCGACGGCATCGACGCGATGCGTCGCGGCGATCAGGCCGATCTGCTTTCGCTCCACCGACAACAGCCCTGCATCGCGCAGGCGCGCCAGCGCGAGGTTCGCCCGCTGGCGCGAGATGCCGTTCAGGCGGGCCAGCTGCGATTGCGTGAGCGCCAGCGTTTTCCGATCGCCCGCGGCACAGCCGTCGAGAAACTTCAGGATGCGGTCCTCGATGGTGGATTCGAGCGGCTGCGCGCACAGCGCCACGCATTCCTCGACGCGCGTCGCCAGCGACGACTGCAGGTAGTGATTGAACTCCAGGCTGTGGCTGCGCAGCCATTCGAACGTGCGCCGGGGCAGAAGGACCAGACGGCATCGGGTCACCGCGACCGCCTGGTAGCGCCGGACCTCCGCGTTGACCAGCGCGCCTTCGCCGAACCAGGTGTCGGCCCCGCCATGCTCGAGGGTCGATTTCGAGAACCTCGAAGTCCCGACGGACAGCCGCGCCACGCCCTCGATGAGGCCGTACCAGTATGCCGCGCGCTCGCCCTCGGCCGCGATGACCTGGCCGGTGTCATGCGCTCGCTCCTCCATGGAAGCCAGCACGCGCCGCAGTTCGCACGGTGAAAGTTCCGCGCCCCAGGACGACCCGGCGATCATTCGCTCGGCCGCGGCATCGAAGTCCATCGTGTGCCGCGCGGGAGTGGCCGGATCGATGCGTGGCGCGCTCATGCTACGCAGCCTGAAGCAGGGCGGCGAGCTGGCGACGCGCCGGTTTCGCGGCCCGCAGCGGAAGCAGGGGCCACACGTGGATCATCTTCGGCTGCTCGAACCATTGCAGGGCGGCGGATTGCGCGCGCGCGTTCGCGAAGCCTCAGGCAATCCGCCATGAGCAGGTCCTTGCCGCCGATGAAGACGCTGATCCGCCCCAGCGCATCGAGCGGCCCGTTGAGGGGGCTGAGGATCGGGTCTTCGAGCGCTGCGCCGCCGCTCCACAGGCGCGCGGCTTCGGCCAGCCCCGGAATCGCGAGCCAGGGATCTTGCGATTCGAGCGACGCCAGCATCGGGTCCGACATCGTCAGGTCCAGCCAGGGGGAGATCAAGGCGATATCCCGAGGCTGCGGAAGACGCCGCGCGCTGAGTTGCTGGGCAAGAGCCAGCGCCAGGCCGCCACCGGACGAGTCGCCCATCAGCACGATGCCATCGGGCGCCAGCCCTTCGAAGCGCTCGCGATAGATGGCGAGCACCACGCGAAAGGCGTCGGCATGGTTGAAGTCCGGCGCGAGCGGATAGATGGGGACGTGCGCCGTGCAACCGCTGAGGGCGACCAGCTCCGCCACCAGGTGCCAGTGATGTCGCGACATCTCGGCCACGTGCGCGCCGCCATGCAGGTAGAGCAGGTTCACGCCCGAGGGATTGGCGCGCGGCCTCAGCGTGTAGCAGACGCTGCCCTCGACGACGGCCTGCTCGATGTCGAAGCGCGCGTGCAGCGCCTTCGGCGGTGCCGCGTCGGCGCTTCGGCGCTCGCGGTCGATGGCTTCGTACAGGCCCTCGACGCTTTCGAAGCGCTTCCTGCGGCCACTGAGCTTGAGCAAGGCGAGAAAAGCCGGAAGAGGAAGCCGCATCACTCGGGCACGCCTTCGTCGGTGTGGCGCTTGAAGCCCATCATCAGCGCCAGCGCGCCCAGCACCAGCAAGCCTGCAATGGCCGCGAGGCCGGCGCTCAGGCTCCCCGTCGCCGTCTTGATCAGGCCGAGGACATAGGGGCTGGCAACGCCCGCGAGATTGGACACGCTGGTGATGATCGCGATGCCGGCCGCGGCCGTGCGGGGCGACAGGTACGACGTGGATGCCGCCCAGAACACCGGCAGCGCCGAGACGATGCCCGCGCTGGCCAGCGACAGCAGTGCGAGCGACGCCCAGAGGCTCTGCGTCGTGAACGTCGACCCGAAAAGCCCGATGGCCCCGAGAAGACACGCCACGGCGAAGTGCCGGCGCCGCTCCTTGCGGGCGTCGGAGCGGCGTCCGTACCACACCATGGCGAGCGCTCCGATGGCATAGGGAATGACGGCGTACAGCCCGATCTGCTGGATGCTGCCGACCCCGAGCCCCTTGATCATCGTCGGCAGCCAGAAGCTCAGCGCGTAGCCGCCGCACAGGACCGCGAACGACGCGAAGCACAGCAGGTAGACCTTTGGATCGGTGAACGCGCCCGCGGCACTTTCGCGGGCGCCGGCGCCGCCGTTCGCGGCCTCGGCCATGTCGCCCTGCACGAGCCCTTTCTCCTCATCGCTCAGCCAGTTCGCATCGAGCGGCCGGTCGTCGAGAAAGCGGTAGACGACGATGCCCAGGACACAGCTCGAACTCGTGCAACAGCGGCAATGCCGAGTCGGCGAACTTCCGCAGCGCACTGAAGCTCGCCGGCAGCACGAGGCTGTGGACCAGGCTGGCGCACAGGATGCCCAGCCCGATCTCCTGCACGCGCGCCACGGCGGTGTCGAACATGGCCGCGGGCGCTTCGACCAACGGGAAGCCGATGAGCGCGGCCGAGTAGCCCGCCAGCAGGAAGACATAGGAGCGCGCGCTGCGGTCCAGCAGCGAGAGGTAGAGGCACAGTCCGGTCCACAGCGCGAGCGCCAGCGTCAGCAGCTCGCGTGCGGCCGACAGCGCCGGGATCAGCACCACCGTGGCCGCGCAGCCGAGCAAGGTGCCAACGAACCGATAGAGCGCCTTGGAGCGCACGTTGCCCGCGAGCGGATGCGCCACGATGTAGGCGGTCATGAAGGCCCAGAAGGGCCGTGGCAGGCCGGCGCGGCAGGCCAGGTACAGCGCGAGCATGGCGCCCGCGAAGCTCTTGAGGGAGAAGAGCATCTCGGGGCGAGAGAAGCGAATCCTTTGCATGCATCGATGCTAGGCAGCGGTGCCCGTGTCGGACATTGCCCAATTCGACGCAGCGAGAATGGCCGGCTCGCAGCAACGATCATGGAGACCATGCCCCGCCCCGAGGTCGTCCCCGAAGGCCTGGATTACCAACTCACCGTGCCGGTCATGGCCCTGCGCGTGGACGTCGAGGCGCGTGCGCGCGAGATCCCGGTCCACCAGCACCAGATGGGGCAGCTCGTCATCGCGCTGCGCGGCGCCGTGTCGTGCGAAGTGCCTGGCGCGCTGTGGATGGTGCCGCCGCAGGCGGGCGTGTGGATTCCGGGCGGCACGCCGCACAGCAACCACGGCACGGCAAACGCGCTGATCTTCTATCTGTTCGTGGCGCCGGGCACGGGCGCCTTGCCGACGAAGTGCTGCACCCTGGCCATCAGCACCATGCTGAGCGAAATGATCCAGCACCTGGCCGGCCTGCGGCCGACCTACGAGCCCGGCAGCGCGACCGACCGGCTCGCGCATGTGCTGCTCGATCAGCTGGCCGCGATGCCGAACGAGGACTTCTCGCTGCCGATGCCGCAGGACGCGCGGCTTCGAAAGATATCGCGCGCCATCACGCTCGACCCCTCGGACCGCCGGACCCTGCAGGACTGGGCCGCCGAGACCGGGACCAGCGAGCGCACCCTGACCCGGCTGTGCACGGCGCAGACCGGCCTGAGCTTCGGCCGCTGGCGGCGCCAGCTGCACATGATCGTGACTCTTCGCGAACTGTCGGGCGGCGCGACTGTGCAGCAGGTGGCCTACGGTCTGGGGTACGAGTCGCCGTCCGCCTTCATCACGATGTTCAAGAAGGCCTTCGGCAAGCCGCCGGCCACCTACATCGCCGAGCGCTTCAAAGTGGGCGCTTGACCGCGCGCGGGCGACGAGCGGCCGATGGTGGTGCCCGTCGGCGATGAGCCAGCGCCACCCCCGCGGCTAGAGCGTCGCCCCTTGAAAGGCGTCGACCAGGAAGTCGACCATCACCCGCACCTTCGCGCTGAGATGGCGACGGCTGGCGTAGATCGCGAGGATGTCGATCGGAGGCATGTGATAGCCCGGCATGACCTCGACGAGCCGGCCGGCCCGCACGTCCTCGCCGAGGACGAAGCTCGGCTGCCAGATGACGCCGGCACCGGCGAGGGCCGCGGCGCGCGCGGTCTGGCCGTTGTTCGCGCGCAGGGCCCAGCGCACGCGAACCGATTCCAGCGTTCCACCGGGGCCGGCGAACTGCCACTCGTCAGAGGTCGCGCCGTAGGTGTAGCCCAGGCACGGGTGCCGTGACAGGTCCGCGGGCACCCCGGGCATGCCGTGCCTCGCAATGTAGTCGGGCGAGGCGCACACGAGGTTCTGCGAGCGGCCCAGGTGGCGCGCGATGTGGTTGCCGGACGTGGTCCGCGAGATGCGGATGGCGAGGTCGTAGCCCTCCTCGACGATGTCGACCACGCGGTCGATGAGGGCGATGTCGAGCTCGACGTCGGGGTACTTCGCCATGAACTTCGGCCACAGCGGCGCCAGCACGAGGCTGCCGAAGCTCAGCGGCGCGTTGAGGCGCAGGCGCCCGCGCGGCTGCAGCGACGCGGTGGTCGCGAGCGCCTCGGTCTCGGCCACCTCCTCGAGGATCGACTTCGCCCGGTCGAACAGGGCCTCGCCGCCTTCGGTGAGCGACAGCCGGCGCGAGGTGCGGTTGATCAGCCGCGTGCGCAGGTGGGCTTCGAGCTCGTTGACGTAGCGCGTCACGTTGGCCGGGGAGGTGTCGAGCGCGTCGGCCGCCCTGACGAAGCTGCCGCGCGCGACCACGGTCACGAACACCTCGTACGCACGCAATCGGTCCATGGCCGCGGGCTCCAATCATTCATGAAAGCTGAATGAGTAAACCACTTTTGGGGCCTTTCTGGAAGTGAAGCTGAATCATAAATTCGCTTCACCCCCAAACACAGACCGAAAGGCCCAGACATGAACACCACCCATCCCACCCCCACCCGCCGCGCGCTGATCGCCGGCGCCGCCGCATTCGGCGCCGCGCTGAGCTTCGGCTCCGTGGCGCACGCCGCGCCCGTCGTCGACGCGGTGCCGGGCTTTCGCGCCGGCAGCGCCGAGGTGAACGGCACCCGCATCGCCTACCGCATCGGCGGCACCGGACCGGCCATCGTGCTGCTGCACGGCTACGCCGAGACCGGCCACATGTGGAACCCGCTGATGCCGCTGCTGGCCAAGACGCACACCGTGGTCGTGCCCGATCTGCGCGGCGCCGGCAACTCGTCGAAGCCCGAGAGCGGTTACGGCAAGAAGAACATGGCCGTCGACATCCACGAGCTCGTCAAGTCGCTCGGCATCCGCAGCGTGAGCATCGTCGGCCACGACATCGGCCTGATGGTGGCCTATGCCTATGCCGCGCAGTTCCCCTCGGAGACCGACAAGGTGGTGCTCATGGACGCCTTTCTGCCCGGCATCGGCCAATGGCAGAACGTCTGGCTGCTGCGCGACCTCTGGCACTTCCATTTCCACGGCGCGACGCCGCTGGCGCTGGTGCACGGACGCGAGCGCATCTACTTCGAGCATTTCTGGAACGACTTCGCGGCCGACCCCAAGCGCTCGGTGCCCGAGGCCGATCGCCGCTTCTATGCCAAGGCCTATGCGCAGCCCGGCGGCATGCGCGCCGGCTTCGAATACTTCAAGGCCTTCGAGCAGGACGCGGCCGAGTTCGCCGAACTGGGCAAGACGCCGCTGCCCATGCCGATGCTGGTTCTCTCCGGGGAAAAGGCCGGTGGCACCTTCCTGATCGAACAGGGCAAGATGGTCGCGACCAACGTGCAGGGCGTGATCGTCAAGGGGTCCGGTCACTGGCTGATGGAAGAGGCGCCCGACCAGGTCATTCCCGCGCTGGTCAATTTCCTGGGCTGACACCCGTCTGGTCATCGACACAAGGAGCATCGACATGGATCTTCAACTGAAAGGCAAGCTGGCCCTGGTCAGCGGCAGCACCGCCGGCATCGGCTACGCGATCGCGCACACACTGGCCCGCGAGGGCGCGAGCGTCATCGTCAATGGGCGGTCGCAGGCATCGGTCGACGAGGCCGTGGAGCGCATCCGCTCGGAGACGCAGGGCACGGTCGTCGGCTACGCCGGGGACCTCAGCCGGGCCGAGGCCGCCGAGGAGGTCGTGCGCCGCCATCCCGGCATCGGCATCCTCGTCAACAACCTCGGCATCTTCGAGGCCAAGGCCTTCGAGGACATCCCCGACGCGGATTGGCTGCGCTTCTTCGACGTCAACGTGCTGAGCGGCGTGCGCCTCGCGCGCCTGGTGCTGCCGGAGATGAAACGGGCGAACTGGGGCCGGATCATCTTCATCTCGAGCGAGAGCGCGGTGCAGATACCGACCGAGATGATCCACTACGGCATGACGAAGACCGCGCAACTCGCGGTGTCGCGCGGGCTCGCGGAATCGGTGGTCGGCACGAACATCACGGTGAACAGCGTGCTTCCCGGCCCAACGAAATCGCGCGGCGTCGGCGACTTCGTCGAAGGCATGGCGCGTTCGAGCAGCAAGAGCTTCGAGCAGGTCGAGGCTGAGTTCTTCGAACAGATCCGCCCGACCTCGCTGATCAAGCGCTTCGCCACGCCGCAGGAGGTGGCTTCGCTCGTGACCTATGTGGCGAGCCCGCTCGCGTCGGCGACCACTGGTGCGGCGCTGCGCGCGGACGGCGGCGTGGTCAAGAGCGCCTTCTGACGAAGACGAGGTGACCGGCCGGTCGCGTCCCGCGCGGAAACACTACCGGCCTCGCGGTTTATGGGCATATACCCATAATTGCGTATGACCTCCGCCCATTACCACCACGGCATGTGCTGCAGCACCGCGCTGCGCAAGGCCACGCGCCGCGTCACGCAACTCTATGACGAGGCGCTGGCACCGGTGGGGCTGCGCTCCACGCAGTACTCGATCCTGATGGAGCTGAGCCGGCGCGCCAGCGAAGCGCCGAGCCTTCAGGTGCTGGCCGATGCGCTGGTGATGGACCGCTCCGCGCTCGGCCACACCCTGCGTCCGCTGGAACGCGATGGCCTGCTGGCACTGCAGCCTGGCGAGTCGGACCGCCGCCAGCGGCAGGTCGTGCTGACCCGCAAGGGGCAGGCGCTCGTCGCGCGCGCGCAGCCGCTGTGGCAGCGCGCACAGGACCGCTTCTGCGAGGTGTTCGGCGAAGCGGAGGCGGCGATATTGCGCGCCACCTTGCTGGACATTGCCGCGGACGAGCGGCTGAGCTCGCGGGCGTCCTGATTTCCAGGTTTGCATCCACTTCGTTCTTCGTTGGCCCAAATATGGGCATATGCCCTTAATCATGAACTCTCATCCTTCGTCTACTTCCGCGCCGCGACAGGCCGGTGCTTCGCGGGATTCGCGTCGACAGCAGGCCGTCCTGCTGGTGGCCTCCATGGTGTGCTCCCTGGTGATGCTCGACACCAACGTGGTGGCGGTCGCCCTGCCCACCATCGCGCACACGCTCGATGCCGAGTTCGCGGACATGCAATGGGTGATCACCGCGTACATGCTGCCCTTCGCGGCCCTGCTCATGGCCGCAGGCTCGCTGTGCGACCGGTATGGCCGGCGACGCATCATGGTGATCGGGCAGCTGCTCTTCGTCGGCGCTTCGCTGTTCTGCGGCACGGCGCCGGCCGCCTGGGTGCTCAATGTGTCGCGGGCCTTCCAGGGCATCGGCGCGGCCCTGCTGCTGACGGCGGCGCTGGCGGTGATCAATCACAGCTTCCAGGGGCCGGCGCGCGCACGGGCCTATGCGTTCTGGGGCGCCTGCCTCGGCATCGCCATCACCTGCGGGCCGATCCTCGGTGGCGTGATCTCGAGCACCATCGGCTGGCACTGGGTGTTTCTCATCAACCTGCCCATCGGCGTGGTGCTGATCGCCGCCACGCTGCGCGTGGTGGAGGAATCGCGCGACAAGGAGGCCGTGCGGCTGGACTATGCCGGTGTCGCCACCTTCAGCGGTGCGCTGTTCCTGCTGACCTGGGCGGCCATCGACGGCAACGCGCTGGGCTGGACCTCGCCCGCGGTGCTAGGGCGCCTGATCGGTGGCGTGCTGCTGCTCGAGGCCTTCGTGGTGATCGAGGGCCTGCAGGCACGACCCATGGTCGACTTCAGGCTGCTGCGCTCGCCGGCCTTTGTCGGCAGCGCTTGCGCGATGGTGGGCTACGCGGCGGGGGCACAGGTCATGCTCTTTTACCTGCCGCTGTATCTGCAGAACGCCTTCGGCCTGTCGCCCGCCAGCGCCGGCATCTCGATGCTGCCGTTCGCGTTGCCCATGTTCCTGGTGCCGCGCATCGCGGCGCACTACACGGCCGGTTGGACGTCGCGCGCGCTGCTGTGCCTGGGCCTTGGACTGAGCGGCACGGCGAACGCGGCCATGGCGTTGTTGGCCACCGGCGGCGCGGGCTACCTTGCCTTCGCCTGTGCGATGGCGCGCGCGGGCACCGGCGCCGGCCTGCTCAACGGCGAAACGGCCAAGGCCATGCAGGGCGCGATCCCGCCGCAGCGCGCGGGCATGGCCTCGGGGCTGGCAGGTACCACGCGCTTCAGCGGCCTGCTGGCGGGCGTGGCCGGATTGGGCGCGGTGCTGGTGGCGGTGGCCAGCGCGGACTTCCAGCGCGCGGCCCGGCAGTGGCCGTTGGCGCCCGCGCTGGCGCGGGATGTGGCCAAGCGCTTCAGCGCGGGCGATGTGGCGGGGGCGCTGCATGCATTGCAGGCGCTTCCCGCCGATGCGGCCGCGGCCGCTACAACCGCGTTGCGATATGCATTCAGCCACGGATTCGCGGCGGCCGCCTGGTCCGCCGCCGGCGTGGCCGTGGTCGCGCTGGTGCTGACACGGCTGCTGATGCCCGGCCGCGAAGCCCACGCGGCGAACAGCATGCAGGAGGCGCACATGGTCGCGCCAAGCGAGTGATCGTCCATCCACGAAGGAGAAATCTCATGCGCTATCGTCTTCTCGGCCGCAAGTCCGGCCTCCGGGTCTCCGAATTCGCACTCGGTGTCGCCCTGTTCGGCACGGGCTGGGGCTACGGCTCCGAGCATGCCGATGCACGTCAGGTCTTCGACCGCTACCTCGAGGCCGGCGGCAACTTTTTCGACACCGCCGACGGCTACCAGTTCGGCCAGTCCGAATCCATGCTGGGCGAGCTCATCGCGCCGATCCGCGACGACATCGTGGTGGCGACAAAATACAGCGGCGGCGCGGCGAAGGAGCCGACGCTGGCGAAGACCGGCAACAGCCGCAAGAACCTCGTCTACTCCGTCGAGCAAAGCTTGCAGCGGCTCAAGACGGATCGCGTCGACCTGCTGTGGGTCCACCACTCCGACAACGTCACGCCCACCGAGGAAATTCTTCGGGGGCTCGATGACCTCGTGCGCGCGGGAAAGATCCTCTATGCCGGCTTCTCGAACTTTCCGGCCTGGCGCATCGCGCGCGCGGACTTGCTGGCGGAATTGCGTGGCTGGTCACCTCTGGTGGGCGTGCAGTTCGAATACAGCCTGATCGAACGCAGCGCCGACAGGGAGCTGATGCCGATGGCCGAAGCGCTGGGCCTGGCGGCCGTCGTGTGGTCGCCTCTGGGAGGCGGCCTGCTCACGGGCAAGTACCGCAACGGGGAACAGGGCCGGCTCCAGGGCATGGCCCGGGTCATCCGAACCGAGAAGACCGAGCGCGACGCGGCCGTCGTGGATGCCGTGATCAAAGCGGGCGCGCAGCTCGGGCGATCGCCGGCTGAAGTCGCGCTGGCATGGCTCGGCAGCAAGGCGCGGAACTCCACCACGTCGATCATTCCGATCATCGGACCGCGGACGGTAGAGCAGCTCGACAACAACCTTCTGGCGCTCGATCTGAAGCTGCCGCGGGACCTGGTGAACCAGCTCGATCAGGTCAGCCAGATCGCTCCAGGTGTGCCGTTCGAGGTCAATGCGGAGACGCTTCAGCGGATGCTGGGCGGACGTCCTCAGTTGGTGGATCTGCCTCCGATCAAGGCGGTCTGATTGAATTGCCAATTAAAAAAGCGCATCGTTTTGGACGATGCGCTTTTTGTTTTTTGCATCTGCTTTGCTTTTGCTTGCGCAAAGAAAAAAGCCCCAACCGTTTTGGTTGGGGCTTTTTTGGCTGTAAGAGCCTGACGATGACCTACTTTCACACGGGAACCCGCACTATCATCGGCGCTGAGTCGTTTCACTGTCCTGT